>SCPN01000195.1_pt1:0-382500 | contig 735159 bp, 810 predicted proteins | sample 6106831 | NCBI WGS metagenome assembly SCPN01 (sample SAMN10720447, study PRJNA508395) | human gut metagenome | isolation source: Participant 1, 0 month | reverse complement strand
GCAGTTTCATCACATGAACTTTCTATTGCAAGAATCTTTATCTCCTTGTCACTCATCTTCCGTATCTCCTTCGGTCTGATAAAATACTAAAATCTTCCATTTTCCGTCTTTGTCTTTTCTAAGCACATAAGTCTGATTTGTACGGGTATAACTTTTATTTTCGTTCACAAAATAAGATGCCGTCACATAAGCGCAGTCATCCCCATCAATCTTTTGATATTTTACCTCATCACTGCTGCACACAGAGGAGGACTCTATCTTTTTCGACTTGTCGTGATAGTCTTCTATATCGGCTTTCAGGCTTTTAAAATAATCATCTCTGGAATTGTTTTCCAACAGTTCATCATCCATCAGAAGTCTTGCCTGATCGCCAAGCTCATAAAGTTCGTCATCTGTATACTCTTCATCATAAAAGCAGGTAATAATACGATTATAAAATTTCACAACTTCTCTTGGTGTTTCCGGGTAATTCTTTTCAAGATTCTTAGTAATCACTTTCTCTACTTCCGTAAGGTCATCGTTATTTTCTGCCGAATTTCCCTTTTTCGCCGCAGTATACCAGAAAAGTCCCACAATGATCACAACACATACAACTGCAAAAATGATTTTCTGTCCATTCTTTTTCATATGAATCCCCCTCTCAATTTTTCTCATCCTCAAACATCAGTTCCACACTCTTTCCATCTTTTCCAAGAAAAGCATTGGGGAAAATCTCCCTTACCTGCGGCATATAATCTTCTGCATGCACCAGTGACGGTGAAAAATGGGTCAGCCACATTTCTGCGACTTCCGCTTTTTTTGCCACTTCCGCTGCTTCATAAAAAGTCATATGCTTGTACTGTTTTGCTTTTGCAATTTTTTCTTTTTCCGCATACATACCCTCGCAGATCAGAAGATCCGAATTTTTTGCAGAAACAACAAGTGATTCCGTCGGCCTGGTATCGGTACAGTAAGTTACTTTGATCCCTTTCCGGACAGCACCAAGCACCATATCCGGGGTATAATGTGCCCCATCTTCCGTTTCTATCTCTTCCCCTTTTTGAAGTCTGTTCCAGTATTTTTGTGGAATTTCACGTTCCTTCGCGTGCTCCACGGAAAACCTTCCGGCACGTCTGATCTCCACGGTATACCCATAGCAGGTAATATTATGGTTGACGCGGAACGCATGGATATGATATCCGTTTATTTCTATATCGGCTTCCGGTTCCATTATTTCAATATATCTTATTTCAAACGGCAGTTCCGGTGCAATCATCCGAAGTGCCCCGACTACACGCTCTAATCCCTTTGGTCCAATCATAGTCAGAGGTTCCGTCCGCTCTGCATTACCCATGGAAAGAAGCAATCCCGGCAGTCCGCTGATATGATCCGCATGATAATGTGTAAAACAGATCACATCGATTGGCTTAAAAGTCCATCCTTTTTCCTTGATTGCGATCTGGGTTCCCTCTCCACAGTCAATAAGTAAACTGCTCCCGTTATAACGCATCAGTGACGCCGTCAGCCAACGGTGCGGCAGCGGCATCATGCCTGCAGTTCCCAAAAGACATACGTCTAACATATAATCCTCCTTGTTTTGCGGAGCAAAATGCAATTTTGTTTTGTAAAATTTGCCCTCTGGTGAGCAATGCCCAGCATACCGGGCATAGATTTTACTCCTTTCATACAAACTCTGTTACCTGTTTTTCCTCCGGCGGTATCACAAATTTTTCTACCATTTTTTCATAGCAGGACTCACAGATATCCATTCTGTGTATCCTCCCGTCTTTTTTATCGGAAAAATACCCCCACTCCTTCTCCACCGTAAGGAATGAAGTGCGGTCCTTCTCAGATAACAGACAAATCATTTTTCCACAACAGTTACAATATATTTTCTGATCTTTTCTGCTCATTTTTCTGCCTTCCCATTCTGCAATACAGACAGACATTGTCCACGAAAACCTATGCTGTCCACAGATATCTATTAATATCTATATTATACAAACAAGATTCTGCCTTATGTAGTGGGAATTATTGGCCATATATCATAATATAGGCATCCTCTTTCGGAAGTTCATAGAATCCCTTCCGCACGCCGTAATTTACAAATCCATTGCGCTCATACAGACGGATTGCAATGTCATTCGAACAACGGACTTCGAGCACGATTCTGCCGACCGAGCGGCTCTCTGCCTCTTTTTTTGCTTCCGCAAGCAGCATGCCGCCAATGCCATGGCACCGCATTTCCGGTGAAACCGCAACGTTTGTGATCTCACCTTCATCAATGGATAAATACATTCCGATATATCCTAAGATCTTATTATTTTCTTCCGCAACCAGAAAAACCGTGTTCGGCAGACTGAGTGAATCCACAAATCCCTGATAGCTCCATGGCTGTGAAAAGATCATTCTTTCCAGTTCACTTACCTGTTCTGCATCTTTTACCTGCATGGCTCTGACTGTGATCATGCTAATCCGCCCTCTTTTCGTTCTCTCTCTGCCTGGGACAGGCGCAGATATTCCGGCTTGTGTTCCGCAGCGGTTTCTGATCTGCCCTCTGCAAAATATTTCATGCCAAGTGCCGCAACCGCTCCTGCTCTCTGTTTATTGACGTGTGCAGGGGCAAATGTATACGGTACACTGCAGTTTTCTGCTATATACTCCTGAAATACCGGCACACCATCCCCTAAAAAAGTAACCGGCTGTTCGAACTGGTTTACAATCGAAATGATCTCATCAATTCCGACTGCGCACTGTTCCTTTAATACTTCCATCTCATTGCCGTCAAAAGAATAAAGTCCCGTGTAAGTCTGGTTTCTTCTGGCATCCATAAGCGGACACACAAGTCCTGCATGTCCGACAAGATTATACGCAAGCGCATCTACGGTCGGCACGTTTATGATCGGCTTATTTAATGCCAGTCCAAGTCCTTTTGCCGTTGCCGAACCAATCCGAAGCCCGGTAAATGATCCCGGACCTCCTGCGATTGCGATCGCATCGATCGAATTTAGATCCAGCTCTATCATCTTTGCCACTTCATCCAACATTGGCAGAAGCGTCTGTGAATGTGTTTTTTTATAATTGACGGTATATTCGCCAAGCATGTTATCGTCACATACGATTGCCACGCTTGCCACCAGTCCTGAACTGTCTAATCCCAAAATTTTCATTGTAAGCTCCATTCCCGCATGAACGAACTGTTTTATCAGTCCTCATGCTCTTTTATGGTAATTTTCCGGTAATCAAATCCTTTTTCAAGGTCCTTTTTAATCGTCACATCATAGCGTTTATCCGGAAGGATCTCTTCAATCAGGTTTGCCCACTCGATCATGCACAGACCTTCCCCGTAAAAGTAATCCTCATAACCGATCTCGTCCATCTCCTCGATGTCGCCGATCCTGTATACATCAAAATGATAAAACGGCATTCTTCCTTCTTCATACACCTGTACAATCGTAAAAGTCGGGCTCGACACAGGTTCTGTGATGCCAAGTCCGTCTGCGATTCCCTGTGTAAAAACAGTCTTGCCAACGCCAAGGTCTCCCACAAGTGTGTACACATCTCCCGGCCTAGCCGTTTCCCCGATCTTTTTCCCAAGCGCATGTGTCTCTGCCGCGGAAAATGTCTCATAAACGGTTTCTTTCATAATTCAGTCCTCCATGTTTTTATGAGGTAAAATATCTGCCATGCACAAATTTATTTTAATTTCACACGGTACTTCGGCAGTTTTTCTTTTGCAATTTCTGCAAGTTCACGGTATTTTTCCCCTAACTGCTGCCTTGGGATCACATAGGCATTCACACGGTTGCTGTACACCAGCACATTATTTTTCGTGGACACCATCTTATAGACCTGATCCCACATCAGTTTTGCATCTGCATCCCCCTGTGTCACGGAAATCCCTTCTCCGTCCACACAGTAATGCAGGCTGTTTTTCAATACCTCTGACGCCGCAATGCGCTGTTTCGAACGAAGATAAAGTGTCACCGGCATGTAAAACAGTATCAGCGCTCCAAGCAAAATACCAAGAACCGTATAGGATGCTCCGCGTTCACTGTATTTTGTACCTGCCGCAGCAAAACAGACGACTGCCGCTATCACGGAAATCCACCCGGATGCACCAGTGTATGTCTGGTACAGGTTAAAACGAAACATGTCCTTTGCGGTCAATGTTATATCAAATTCCAATCTCATCGTCAATCCCCCACCATTTTAGAATCAGCTTAGTATAACATTTTTTGAAAAAAAAGAAAAGACGCATTCTTTTTCTGCGTCTTTTCTCCCTGAAAACTCGTTACTGTCCACTCGTACCTCGTTCCAGTAACGGATTTTGCCGATGCTTCGCATTCCAAATCGGCAAAATCTGCTACCACCACTGTATCATACGGCATTTTCAGTTCAGAAAATGCCTGACTGTAAACAGTAACGAAACCTCTGTTACCTCCTGCTTATGACTGTCTTCCCTTTAAGATCGGAGAAATGTGTTTGTAGGTCACAAATGTGATGACTACGGAAAACATTCCTTTGATAAAGGTAAATGGCATATTAAAGCAGATTAAACACTGTAAAATACTCTTCATGGACGGAGCAATCAGCTGATATGCTCCAAGCACTGCCTCCTGTGGCATGAAATTGTAATAGACCGGATATACCAGAAAGTAGTTTGAAACAATGCTGAAAGCACCCATGATCACTGCTCCTGCAATGGAACCGATCAGTGCGGTCGTTCTTGTCTTTTTGTACTTATAAAGAAGCCCTGCCGGCAGTACAAATGCCACACCCAGAATAAAGTTTGAAAGCTCTCCAACTCCTCCTGTGGATGTAATGAACAGATGAAGTACATTTTTTACCAGGCAGATGATCACACCACAGAGCGGCCCCATGGCAAATGATCCGATCAGTGCCGGAAGTTCTGAGAGATCCATCTTGATAAATGACGGCATAAACGGCACGGAAAAATCCAGAAACATCAGGATATATGCCACTGCGGAAAGCATAGCTGTCACTGTCAGATATCTTACATTGACTCTTTTTACGGTTACTGTTTTGTTTGTTGCATCCATTTCACTCGTCTCCTTTTCTCTTTTCGGAAAATGCGAGGGATTGTAAGCGTGTTTTTGTCTGCCGAAATATTTCATACAATAAAATGCACATTTTGTGAGCATTCTGCTGTCTGAATACAACAAAACCCCGGATGTAACCATCATCCGGGGTTCTATCATGTAACAGAAACGTCTTTTCTGACGTCTTATCATTCACATGCTTATCTTCTCTCATCCAGACTATACTGTCGGTTCCGGAATCTCACCGGATCAGCTGCCTTAGCAGGTCACGGACTTTGTAAATGACTCTGATCATTATCAGGACTCTACATCACCGTCGGTCGGGAATCTGCAAATCTTACTGCATCACCCTGCCCCGAAGAATTAATATTATTTTTACGCTCTCTATTGTATGCATGTTTTTCTGATCTGTCAACCATTAATTTTCATCGTGAGTGCGATGCGCTGTTTTTTCAGGTCAACATCCAATACCTTTACCTCAACGATATCGCCGACACTGACCACTTCCAGCGGATGTTTGATAAAACGGTCACTCATCTGTGAAATATGTACCAGTCCGTCCTGATGGACTCCGATATCCACAAATGCTCCAAAGTCGATCACATTCCGGACCGTTCCCTTTAAGATCATGCCCGGTTTTAAATCCTTCATTTCAAGGACGTCGCTGCGCAAAATCGGCTTTGGCATATCCTCTCTCGGGTCACGCGCCGGTTTTTCAAGTTCTTTTACGATATCCTGCAGTGTGATCTCTCCCACGCCAAGTTCTTCTGCCAGCTTTTTATAGTTGGAAATTTTTTTGGAAATGCCGTCTAATCTGCGCTCTTTCACATCCTCTGTCGTATAGCCGAGACGCTCTAACAGTGTCTTTGCCGCTACATAACTCTCCGGATGTACACCGGTCGCATCCAGCGGATTTTTACCATCGTTGATGCGCAGGAAACCTGCACACTGCTCATATGCTTTCGGTCCTAATTTTGCTACTTTTAAGAGCTGGTTTCTCGCCTCAAACCGGCCATTTTCCTCACGGTATGCCACAATATTTTTTGCAACTGCCTTGCTGATACCGGAAATGTATTCAAGCAGGGATGCAGATGCCGTATTTAAATCAACGCCGACTCTGTTTACACAGTCCTCCACGACTCCGCCGAGTGCCTCGCTTAATTTTTTCTGGTTCATATCGTGCTGATACTGACCGACACCGATCGATTTCGGATCGATCTTTACAAGCTCTGCAAGCGGATCCTGCAGGCGGCGTGCCATAGATGCCGCGCTTCGCTGTCCTACGTCAAACTGTGGAAACTCCTCCGTTGCAAGTTTACTTGCAGAATATACGGAAGCTCCTGCCTCGTTGACAATGATATACTGTACTTTGACCGGGATCTCTTTTAATAACTCTACGATCACCTGCTCGGACTCGCGGGATGCTGTACCATTTCCCAGTGAGATCAGTGTGATGTGATATTTTGAGATCAGCTTCTTTAAAACCGCTTTTGCCTCTTCCACTTTATTCTGTGGTGCAGTCGGGTAAATGACTGTCGTATCGAGCACTTTTCCGGTCGGATCCACCACGGCAAGTTTACAGCCGGTACGGAATGCAGGGTCCCAGCCAAGTACAACCTGTCCTGCAATTGGAGGCTGCATCAAAAGCTGCTCTAAGTTCTTCCCGAATACTTTTATCGCACCATCCTCGGCTTTTTCGGTCAGGTCACTGCGGATCTCACGCTCAATGGCAGGTGCGATCAGACGGTCATAGGCATCTTCTATCACTTCTTTTAATACCGGCGTCGTCTGTGGGTTGTCGCGCACGATCACCTTTTTTTCAAGGTAACGCAAAATATCCTCGACCGGTGCCTCGATCTTTACCGTCAGGAATTTTTCATTTTCTCCACGGTTCAACGCTAAAATACGGTGTCCGGCAAGTTTCGCCACCGGCTCGTCAAATTCATAGTACATCTCATAGACAGACTCTGCTTCCGGGTCTTTTGCCGCAGAAATCATGCGTCCTTTTTTGACCGTCAGATCACGGATCCGGCTGCGGTAATCCGCCTCATCCGAAATGCTCTCCGCGATGATATCTTTTGCCCCGGCGATCGCATCCTCTGCGCTCGTCACTTCTTTTTCCGGATCAACAAATTTTTCTGCTTCCTCCTCTAAGGATGTGTTTAACATCTGTAACGTGATGATGCCGGCAAGCGGCTCTAATCCTTTTTCTTTTGCGATCGTCGCCCTGGTGCGGCGCTTTGGTTTGTACGGCCGGTAGAGATCCTCCACCACAACCATTGTTTCGGCAGACATGATCTGCGCTTTTAATTCGTCTGTCAGTTTTCCCTGTTCTTCAATGCCTGCAAGAACCGTCTCCTTGCGCTCCTCGAGATTTCTTAAATAAGTCAGTCTCTCATATAAATTACGAAGCACCTCATCGTTAAGTGCTCCGGTTGCCTCCTTGCGGTAACGGGCAATAAACGGGATTGTATTCCCTTCATCGATCAGCTTTACGGCTGCTTCAGCCTGATTTTTACGGATTCCGAGTTCCTCGGAAATCTTTGCAATAATATCCATAGTTACTTGTATGATAATTAGGAAGTTAATTATCACATATTTCCTTTCTTTTAATATCGTGGTTCAATACAATTCAGATACTATGGACTTTTGATTTGTTTTCTGTAGCTTGACTACTCAACTGGAGTGTATTGCCACTACCTTTATCTGAATTGTTTATTAGCTGGATGTTGCCGGAGTGTTTTTCACTCAGAGTACTTATTTCTATCAAGTCTACGATGATAATCGTTGGTGGACATCATGGTATCAGACTTTAGGAAAGGGAGGTACAACCTCATGAAAATTTACGTAGGCATTGATATTGCCAAACTTAATCATTTCGCCGCTGCGATTTCTTCCGACGGTGAAATAATCATTGAGCCGTTCAAATTCACAAATGACGCTGATGGCTTCCAACTGCTGGTCTCTAAACTCGAATCATTCGATAAGAACAGCCTCATCATCGGTCTTGAGTCAACGGCACACTACGGTGACAACCTTGTTCGATACCTTGTTACTGAGCTTTACCAAGTGTGTGTGTTGAACCCCATCAAAACCTGTCAAATGCGAAAAAATAACATTCGCAAAACTAAGACAGATAAGGTCGACACTTACGTGATTGCTAAAACTCTTATGATGCAGGACAACCTCAGATTCGTCAGCTTCTTCGATCTCGATATGATGGATCTTAAGGCATTGGGACGTTTCCGTCAGAAAACCATAAAGCAACGTACCCGATTGAAAATTCAACTGACAACCTATGTTGATCAGGTCTTTCCGGAGATTCAATACTTTTTCAAATCCGGTCTGCATCAACACGCTGTCTATGCTTTATTAAAAGAAGCACCTTCTCCAAAAGAGATTGCTTCCATGCATATGACTCATCTGGCAAATCTGCTCAAAGTGAACTCACACGGACACTTTACCAAAGAACAGGCCAAAGAATTAAGAGTTCTCGCACAGAAGTCTGTCGGTGCTAACGACAGCGCTATATCTATTCAGATAACTCAAACCATTCAACAAATCGAGTTACTGGATAGCCAATTAGAAAAGATTGAAGCTGAGATGACGGATATCATGAAATTCAACGATTCTGTCATCATGACCATTCCTGGTATCGGTTATATCAATGGTGGAATGATTCTTGGTGAAATAGGTGATATTCACCGTTTCTCCAATCCAAACAAGCTGCTTGCTTTTGCTGGTCTGGATCCTACTGTTTATCAGTCTGGTAACTTTCAGGCTAAGACAACAAGGATGTCCAAACGTGGCTCTCGTGTATTACGATATGCCCTTGTAAATGCAGCTTGGAACGTTGTCAGAAACAACGCAACCTTCAAGGCTTATTATGATGCCAAGAGGGCTGAAGGCCGGTCTCATTACAATGCACTTGGGCATTGTTCCGGCAAACTTGTCAGAGTCATCTGGAAGATGCTCACCGACAATGTCGAATTTAACCTCAAATAAGAGGTCTGTATACCAATATCGATAGATTTTGAAAAAGCACCCTAAGGGAGCTCTATTAAAGTTACCCTTTTTTACCACCGATATGAAAAAGAAATTTTTTACTAATCTATGGTTGACTTTTCATAGCTGGTCTCCTTTTTTCTCACCGGATTTTAACGTTTTCTCCGGCGCAATATCTTTATTATAACGAAATGTCCACAGTGATTCAAGGTAACATTGTTTTTTTTCACACCGCATGATACACTATCCACATCATATTATTTATTTTCAGAAAGGCTTATTTATGGATCATCAGTTTTACAGACCAATGCCTGACCGGCATTCAAAACATATGGAAAATCTTTCCCTTATCATGGGGATCATTGCACTTTCAACGTTCTGTCTGGTTTATCCGGCATTAATCTGCGGTGCGCTCGGCATCGTGTTTGCACTGCTCTCACGCGGCGGTGAGACAACATTTTCCGGGCGTGCAAAGCTTGGGCTTACTTTAAGCAGCATAGCGCTTGGCATTATTGTGCTGCTCTTAATTTATTCGGTGGTATTCGCTAACGTTTACTATGGTGGAATTGAAAATATGATGCGGGAAAGTTGTACATCGCTGGGGATTGATTATAATATGCTGTTTCCGCAGAACTGAGTTTTTTGTGGGAGATTCAGGGGACAAAAGGTGGTTTGAAGGTTCGTGGGTGGCAGATTTTGCGCCGCTATTTTTTCTATCAGCATCTTCTATTATAAAAGGCTTATACCCCAGAAGAGGCGGACGATATTTTTTACCATACAGTTGATGATAAGGATTGCAAGTCCGATCCAGAGGTAACGGTCTTTATAGTGCATTGCAAGCGGCAGCTTATGGTGTGAGAGACGTTCGATCGTCTGGCTTAATAAAAACCACGCGCAGAGTACTGCTGCATACGGTACAAACGGATGTTCCAAAAAGGATATCAGAAAATGTCCCTGAAAGAGAGCACATACCGCTCTGGTTCCTCCACAGCCCGGACAGTAGTATCCGGTTACGGTGTGGAAAAGGCACGGGTAGAGATAGTTTTCGATACGAAATCCGGTTATTTTTGAAATGAGCAGATACACGCAGCAGATGACTGTGCCGCTCAGACCAAGTATATATAAAACATTATCTATTTTTTTCTGTTCATTATTATTTCTTTTTTCCATTTGATATCTTAATCCTGTTCTTTTCCCATTGAAGTATATCTTTTAAGTGTTGACGCAAATGATGTTTCACAAAGTAGCGGCTGGCAAATCGCACAAAGCTGAGACTGGTTTGTGCAATTTGCCCACCAAAACACTAACACACACCATTTGCCATCAACACCCTCCCCCACATTTTATCAGAAATACACATCTATACAACCCCCCGCCACCTATGCTATAATTTATTCTAATTGCAGCAACGCTGTAACCGCTGCTGTATGATCTAAAAGGAGTTATTTACCGAATGAAACGCACATCAAAAGAACTCAAACGCATTGCGCGTGATATTTTAAATGACAGATACCGTGTTCCGATGGCAGCTTTTGCTGCCACAACACTGATCGCAACTGTGATCGAATCTCCATTTTCGTTTTCCATGGGAGATAATCCGACAAATATGCAGCTTGTGATCTCACTGATCGCAGAGCTTCTCATATCTGTTGTCTCTTTTGTGTTAGGATGCGGCGTGGCAAAGATCCATCTGTCCATGACACGCGGAAATGATTTTCGCGTCCGCGATATTTTTGATCCATTTAAGAAAAATACAGACCGATTTTTTATCGTGGGATTTTTATTTTTACTGATGATCTTTGTTTCCATGATTCCTGTGATCGGTGGTTTTACTTATGCAGTGATCGCAGATTTTTCAGTGGTTTCTATTGTAATTGCAGCAGCGACGGGAATCCTTTCTCTGATCTTAAGCTGTTATTTTATGCTTACCTATCATTTTATCGGATATATCACACTCGATCATCCTGAGCTTAAATGTCTGGAAGTTTTTAAAGAATGCAGACTTCTCATGCATGGCAACCGTCTGCGTCTGCTTTATATTCTGCTCAGTTTTATCGGATATGGCTTATTGGTTCTCTGTTCCTTTGGCATCGCATCCCTCTGGGTCGTTCCATATCAGACAGAAACACTCGTTATTTTTTATCTCGACTGCACCGACGAATTGAACCGGATCCCGGTACGCAGCTATGAAAAAACTGCTACAACCCAATTTTGATTCCACAACGCACCTTCCATCGAAGGTGCGTTTCTTATGGGATAAAAAAGTAAACAAAGGAGGATTCTATGAATCAAAACAATGAACCAATCCGTGATGCCTCAGTTCTTGGCATTCCAAAGATGCTGCTGCTCGGTCTGCAGCACATGTTTGCCATGTTCGGCGCAACAATTCTTGTCCCGATCCTGGTAAACAGTTATTTTGGGGAGGATGTCCTGCATGTTCAGGTCACCCTGATCTGCGCCGGTATCGGCACACTGTTTTTCCACTTCTGCACCAAATTTAAAGTTCCGGCTTTTCTCGGTTCTTCGTTCGCATTTTTAGGCGGATATGCCACGATCGCTTCCATGGATTCCGGTGTATTTGCTAAGATGTCGAATGCAGACAAACTGTCCTATGCCTGCGGCGGTGTTGTTGTTGCCGGACTTTTATACCTGATCTTAGCACTGATCATCAAGCTTGTCGGTGTCAAAAAGGTTATGCGTTTCCTGCCGCCGGTCGTTACCGGTCCGATCATCATCTGTATCGGTTTAAGTCTTGCAGGTTCTGCGGTAAACAACGCTTCTAAGAACTGGCTTTTAGCACTGATCGCCCTTGCAGTCATCATCATCTTTAATATCTGGGGAAAGGGCATGTTCAAAATTATCCCTATCCTGATGGGTGTTATCATTTCCTACTGTGCCGCTCTTATCTTTAATGCACTTGGTATGACAAATGCGGACGGTTCTGCAATCCTTGATTTTTCAAATATCGCAGCAGCTTCCTGGATTGGTGTTCCTGCATTCTCCATCTGCAAATTCAATATCTCTGCCATCCTCGTCATGGCTCCGATCGCACTTGCAACCATGATGGAACACATTGGAGATATCTCCGCGATCTCTGCGACTGTAAATCAGAACTTTATCGAGGATCCGGGACTGCACCGCACATTAATCGGAGACGGACTTGCAACTGCACTCTCCGCACTCTTCGGTGGTCCTGCTAACACAACCTACGGTGAAAATACCGGTGTTCTGGAATTAAGCCGTGTTCACGATCCGAAAGTGATCCGGTTAGCAGCATGTTATGCGATTCTCTTAAGCTTTATTCCGAAAATGGCTGAAGTGATCGGTTCTATGCCATCTGCGATCATCGGTGGTGTCAGCTTTATGCTCTACGGTATGATCTCTGCGATCGGTGTCCGGAATGTTGTAGAGAACCATGTTGATTTTACAAAATCCAGAAACCTTATCATTGCCGGTGTGATTTTCGTGTGTGGTCTTGGTTTTTCAGATGGTCTTACTTTTACCGTTGCCGGAACTTCTGTCACACTTACTTCCCTTGCCATCGCTGCAATCGCAGGTATCTTTTTAAATGCGATCCTGCCGGGAAATGATTACCATTTCGGAAAAGATCCGAAGATCGATGCAAACCGTGGTCTTGATATGATCCCGAATCTGCACGAAGATACCAGTTATGCAGATGATGAGGAATAACCTGCATGTCATCCGGAGAACTTTTTCATTCATAGAAAGTATTCACATACTGCACCAGCATCTGGTCTTACCGGTCAGATATAATAAATTTTGATTACTCCAAAATTTGCTGCCCCTCGCAGATACAGTGTTGCAACGCTGCTGCCTTCGCCGCGTCCTATTTCCTCCACTGCTCCAAAGGAACGCTTCAGTTCATTCTGCACTTTCCATTCTTTTGGTATATAGAGATTTGTCTCCCCAAAGTTATTTTCCACTTCGACCGACGCCGCTTCCCCTGCGATTATGGCATTGTCAAAATAAACGCTCATACTTCCAAAGTTATTTTCAAGCTGTGCATCGCAGAAATGCTCCGAATTGATATAACGGATGGCAGAGCCAAAATTATTTTCGCAGCGGATGTGTTCACCGCTGCACTGCTCACCGTTTGGCGTACTCATTTGTTCATCCCAGTTTATGGTTTTTGTTTTCCAGTTTTTTCTTCGTACATCTTTAAAGATCATAGACAGACCGATACTTAAAAGCAATGCCGCACCAAGTATCGTCCAGCTTGTCAGTCCTAATTTTTCCAGTCCAAGAGGTTTTCTGTAAAGAATGCAGATAAAGGCTATTGCAAATACAATCGAATAAAAATTAACATCTTTTATCCCCTCAACAAACAGCCAGACAAACAGGACCGTCATAAAAATACCGGGCAAACCAACACCCAGTTCCATCCCTGTACTGCTGATCACCAGATACACTGCCGCAAGAAATATAAAAAATAATCCCCATGCAATATTTTTCTTTTTCATTGATGTAACCTTCTTTCTTCTAATTTGCTGATTAACGGTTTGTAATAATATCTTGAGACATACACCTTTTTGTGCGTGTTCTCAAATGCCACGACACTTGATGCCGTCAGGTTCCGATTAATGGAAAAAATATGAAAAGTATTTAAGATCGTCGATTTTGACACCCTCATAAAAAATCCCGGAAGTATTTCCTCTAATTCATACAGCTTGTATCCGGCCTCATACATATCATTTCCGGTGTGTGCCGCCACTCCATGATCCGCTGTCTCAAAGAACAAAATATCATTCATCGGAAGATAATACTCGGTATTTCCTTTGTAGAGGACGATCTTCTGGACTGCCCCGGCTGCCTCACTGACTGCTCTCTGAATGGCTGCGATCTGTTCTGTCATTCCACGGCAGCGGATAATGACTTCTTCCTCCGCCTGTTCATCCATTTCGATTTTAATTTTCATAACCTGTCTCCTTTTCTGTACTGACAGGTACATTATAAAAAACGAACCACCCGGTGTAAATGCTTTTACACCAAGTGGTTCGTTTTCCTATGGTAAGTGGTAAATTTTTTACATAATGCGGCTCATTGCGGAAAGTGCTCTGACAGCGGTCTGCAGATAAGGATTTTCTGTCTCATAGAATTTTCCTTCGTCTGCTTTTTCTGCAAATGCAGGATCTAACGGAATCTTTCCGAATACCGGAAGTGTCAATTCCGCTGCGACATCCTCGATATGGCTCTCGCCGAATAATTTGATCTCTTTTCCGCAGTCCGGACATTTTAAATAGCTGAAATTCTCGATCAGTCCAAGTACCGGAACGTGCATCATCTCTGCCATATTGTATGCTTTTTTAACGATCATCTGTACCAGTTCCTGCGGAGAGGTAACGATCACGATACCGTCGACCGGAAGTGACTGGAATACCGTAAGTGGTACGTCACCTGTTCCTGGCGGCATATCGACAAATAAATAATCAACATCTCCCCATACGGTCTCATTCCAGAACTGTTTTACCACACCTGCGATCACAGGTCCTCTCCAGATAACCGGATCTTCCTCATTGTCCAAAAGCAGATTGACAGACATTACTTTGATACCGTTTTCTGCTTCTAACGGGATCATTCCCTCCTCGGTACCGACAACCTGACCATGTACACCGAGCATTTTCGGGATGGACGGTCCTGTGATATCCGCGTCCATGATTCCCACTTTATAACCAGCCTGTTTCATGGCGCATGCAAGTGATGCAGTCACGAAAGACTTTCCTACACCGCCTTTTCCACTGACAACGCCAATTACTTTCTTTACATTCGAAGATGGATTCATCGGCTCTTTTGCGATTCCGTTTCCACCTTTTGCCTTGCTCGGACAGCCCTCACAGCTCTCCCTGCTGCAGCTTGATGCGCTGCTGCAACTACTATTCTCTGCCATGTCTCATACACTCCTTTTATCTTTATTCATTCTTACAGACATTTTTTATTCTGCCCTGTCTTATCTGCCTGATTCCTGTTCCCGCTTTTTAAATATCTCCTGCAGTGACTCCGTATACGGTGCTCTTGCAATTCCGTATTCTGTGACGATGCCCGCGATCAATTCATGATCTGTCACATCGAATGCCGGGTTGAACACTTTGACGCCCTCCGGTGCCATGCGCTCTTTGTACCACATCTCGGTCACTTCCTCCGCCGGACGCTGTTCAATGTGAATATCAGCTCCCGTCCTGGTGTTCAGATCAATCGTTGAGGTCGGCGCACAGATATAAACCGGGACGTTATAATATTTTGCCACCGCAGCAACCACGGAGGTTCCGATCTTGTTTGCCGTATCACCGTTTGCCGCCACACGGTCACAGCCGACAAATACCGCATTGACCCAGCCGTTTTTCATGACGGTTGCAGACATATTATCACAGATCAATGTGACATCCACTCCTGAGGACTGCAGCTCGAATGCTGTCAGCCTGGCTCCCTGTAACAGCGGCCTTGTCTCATCTGCAAATACTTTAAAGTGATATCCCTTTTCCTCTCCAAGATAGATCGGTGCTGTCGCTGTGCCATATTTGCTGGTGGCAAGCTGACCTGCATTGCAGTGTGTCAGGATGCCGTCTCCCGGTTTCACTAACGTCAGACCGTACTCTCCGATCTTTTTGCAGACACGGATATCCTCCTGCCAGATCTCGACTGCCTCCGCTTTGAGGTATTCTTTAATCTTTGACACATCTTCACCGGCATGTGCCTCTAAAACACCCTGCATACGGTTCAGTGCCCAGCTTAAATTGACCGCCGTCGGTCTTGCAGAATCTAAATACTCTTTTTGTTTTACAAACTCTTCATGAAAAGTATTATAATCTGATGCACTGCCCTGTTTTGCCAGAAGATAGATTCCAAATGCCGCTGCAACTCCGATTGCCGGAGCACCTCTTACCCTGAGCAGGTAAATGGCATCCCAGATCTCTTCCGCTGTCTTTAATGCAATCAGTTCTATGCTTCCCGGCAGCTTTGTCTGGTCAATGATAATGATCGCATTATTTTCATCATCCAGGCGCACCGTATCATAATTCATGATATTGTCATTTTCTTTCTTTTGCTGCATATGAATGACCAATGCCTTTCCTGTTTCTTTTTACACTTCTTTCTATTATACACGCTAAAGATATGATTTTAAAGCCTGCATACGGTACTTTTTAAGATACACCAAAAAGAAGACAGCATCTGCCCTCTTCTTTTAATGTCCACGTTCTTCCCTCTGTTTTTATGTACTGCTTTTTTCTCCAAAAAACCTTGAAAAGATCGAAAGTCTCCGCTTTTTTACCTCTTCTTTTTTCGGAAATCTCTCTTCCTCCGAATAATCCGGCACCCAGTCGATGTAAAATAAACGGTCATCCACATCCGTCCTTCCGTTAAAATGCCGGCACATATCCTTGATCACTTCCATCATGGCATCTGCCATCTTCTCCGCATCCTGCGCCATACGGTCACAAAACTCCATTCCGCGGTCCGGTCCCTCTTCTCCCCAGATGCAGTCATCACCGAGTACTCTCAATTTATTCAGACGATCTCTCTGATCCTTGACCATGCTAAAAAAACGACTCACTAAAACATTATGCTCTTCTTTATCCGTATAACACAAAAATTCCTCTAACAATGTACCTTCCGGGAAACCAATCTCGTAATAATCATTGTAAAAACGGCAGATACGTTCTGCTGTTTTCCGGAACAGGATTCCGCTCTGCTGCGGCTCCTTCCAATAATGTGCTTCTGCATCCACAAGTTCTTTGTAGATCTCATCGTATGCCGCCTTGATTTTCGGATCTTTTATCTCACATTCCATCATAAAGTCAAAATTCATTCCCGTCTTCCTCCGCAAAGTTCACTCCAGATCACATTCTTTAAGCGTCTCGTCAGCGATGTTGTTCCCGCATCCTTAAGCTGCATGGTAAGAAGCATCGTAAGCCGGTCTTTCGGGCTGTTGCAAAAATATGCCCCAAGCCAGCCATCCCAGCCGTATTCTCCTATGGAAGTAAACATCGGAGATTTTCCCGGCTCTTTCTGGATTCTCAAAAGGTTTGCATAGGTATATCCGCGGATACCCTCCCAGCACTGGTCTAACACTTCCTGCTGCCATGACATGAGCGAGCCGTTTGTCATGTAATGTACTGTCTGCGGTTTTAAGATCTGTTTTCCCTGATAAGAACCTTCCTGCAGTAACATGGCTGCAAACTTTGCGTAATCGTCCAGTGTAGAGACCAGTCCTGCACCGCCAGATTCAAACGCCGGTACCTGTTTCATCGCATTCATGATACCAAGATGATTTTCCGTATAAAGTTCTAATCCCTGTTCCGTCCTCTGGTATACTTTTGCAAGGCGCTCCTGCTTGTTCTCTGGTACATAAAATGCAGTATCTTCCATGTCAAGTGGTTCAAAAAATTCTTCTTTCAGAAATTCGCCAAAAGTTTTTCCGCTGATGACCTCAATAACCGCCCCAAGCACATCTGCAGAGGTTCCATACTGGAAACTCTCTCCCGGCTGGAACTGAAGCGGTATCAATCCAAGACGGTTTGCAACCTCCTGCGTTGTCATCGCATCCTCCAGATATAAATGTTCTTTGATCCTGTCAAAGAGCTTTTCCGTCTCCATGGAGCAGACACTTGTGACATCCCCGCCGTACATCAGACCGGATGTCATGTTAAGCAGATCACAGATCCTCACCGGCCGGACCGTCGGCACAAGTTTTCCGCCTGATGCCACGATCGCATTGTGAAATCCCGGCAAAAATTCTTCCACGAAAGCTCCTGGATCAAGCAGCCCGCGTTCCATCAAAAGCATGGCAGCCGCAGACGTGACCGGTTTTGTCATGGAATACAGCCTCGCGATCGTATCCCGTTCGTATTTTTTACCAGCTTCAATGTCTGCATAACCGTCGGCTGCAAATGCCATTTCCTGTCCATCCCGGATCACCACAATATTTGCTCCGGCAATCTCTTCTTTTTCCACTGCTGTCTCTATCAGCCGTTCTAACTTCTGACTTAATTCCTTCATATTCCAAACCCTTTTCCCTGACATATCTCTCTTTTACGCAAGCAATTCTCTTAAATCCTTCTCCTCTGCACTTACAGACCCCTGGATCATTGCAGCACTTCCGCCACCTCTTGCACCTGTTTTTTCACGCAGCAGTGTGGCGATCTCTCTGCAGTCTTTTGTTTTACTTCCTATAATAAAATTATAACCGCCCTCTTCTTTTTCCACAAAAATGCCGCAGATCCCGGCATGCGTTTCCACAAGTCCATTGATGGCGTTACGCATGACCGGAGTATCCAGATCCGTTTCAAATAAAAGTACATTTTCCTGATCCGCCGGGATCTCTTTCATCTTCTGCTCCACCAGCTTTTGCTTTGCCTGCGCCAGCTTATATTTCAGATCCTGGTTGGACTGTTTTAATTTTTCCACAAGTTCTGGCAGTAACTCCTGATTGGCGGAAAGTGTACCGGAGATAGAAGAAATTACCTGTGATTTTTTCCGTTCTTCCTCTAGTGCACGGAACCCACTCAAGATACTGATTCTGACACCACCTTTATAATTAGAAAGACTCTGTACGTTGAGCATGCCGATCTCACCGGTTTTCTTCACATGTGGTGCACAGCATGCACACACATCCACACCAGGAATTGTCACAATGCGCACCTGTCCTTCGATTTCGATCTTGCTGCGGTAATCAAGTGTTTTCAATTCTTCTTTTGACGGATAGGTGATCTCGACCGGAAGATTTTTCACGATCACTTCATTGACTGCCGTCTCAACTTCACGTACCTCATCCGCAGTTAAAACACCGTTAAAATCCATCGTGACGATATTGTCGCTCAGATGAAACCCGACATTGTCATATCCAAATCTGCTGTGCACAATCCCGGAAAAAATATGTTCTCCGGAATGCTGCTGCATATTATTAAAACGGTGTGTCCAGTCAATGATCCCGTGTACGGTCTCCCCAACAGCAAGCGGTTCTTTTAAGCTGTGTGTGATCACATCTTTTTTGATCTGCACATCCGTCACTTCGATGCCATCTATCGTCCCTTTATCCGGACTCTGTCCGCCCTCTTCCGGGAAGAAAAGTGTACGGTCCAAAATCACATGATAACCGCTCTCCTTCTTCTCCTGGTATGCTTCACAGGATATAACCTTTGCATCAAACTCCACCGCATATGCATCCTGGTCGTATAATTTTTCTGTCATGCTTTTCCTCTTTTCCTACTGTAATACTGGCGTAAAATCCTCAGTGTCTCCGCAGAAAAGTCCTCCTAAAGAAGCTGCGATCTTGTTCATCGCCTTCTTTGCAGTCTCAAATTCTTCCGGTTTTAAAGTGACTAGAAATACATTTTCACAGCCATGTTGCTTTGCAAATGCTGCCGTGATTTCATCTTTTGCCGGAATCTTTGTCCATTCGATATCAAGTGTTGCCCCGTCATTTAATCCTATTTCCAGTACTCCTGCATCTTCCCAGATCTCTACCTCATAATCGTCTGTCAGTACCTCATAAATGCTGCGCACCGTCACATTTGCAGGTGCAAAATATAACCATTCTCCCGGTGCAGTGCTCTTTTCTTTTTTAATTTTCTCCGGTTTACTCTGCCGTTTCATCGGATTTCCCTCCGTTTCCTGCTCTACGCTTTAGTATAGCATAATCTGACATTTTTTCTACTTATATTTCCATCTTTTTCTTATATAATGACATGTATAGTTACTGTTCACTCGTACCTCGTTCCAGTAACGGATTTTGCCGATGCTTCGCATTCCAAATCGGCAAAATCTGCTGCCACCACTGTATCATACGGCATTTTCAGTTCAGAAAATGCCTGCCTGTGAACAGTAACCATGTATACAGTATATGAAAACATACAGGAGGCACACAGTATGGAAGCATCAAATGTTTATTTCACATCTTTTAAGGCAACGGAGCATGAGAATCTGCTCTAGAAACTGCATTGTCTTATGAAAACTGCGGGGTTTGAGACGATCGATTTTACCGACAAATACGCTGCGATCAAAATCCATTTTGAATGGAAGAGCTGCATTGCGCATGCTGTTAAGATTGGACTTGGAAGTGATCAATATAAGCTGATTACGATTTAGTTAGGAATTTTTGTAGATTCGTGGACAAAAGGCGGTCACAGCCGTTAGTCTGTGACCACCTTTTTCTATTTACTGCAGATGTCTATGCTTCTGCTTCTTTCGCATTATCCAGTGCGATCAGTTTGGAGATGATCTCCTCGCAGATCTGGGTGACGTTTTTTCCATCTGTGGCAACGGTGATGTCCGCGACTGCTTCATAACGGTCTTTTCGTTTATCCATAAGACCACTGATGAATTCAACGTTCATGTTATTGTTTAAGATCGGGCGCTCGTCGCTGTCTTTGACACGCTCGTAGATAGTTTCCGGTTTTGCGGTGAGTAATACGACACGTCCATTCTTTTTCATGTGATCGGTGTTTTCTTCTCTCATGACGACACCACCACCACAGGAAACGATCGTCTGTTTTCTTTTCTGCAGCTCGATTAAGGTGTTGCTCTCTAAGTTACGGAAGTATGCCTCACCGTATTCGTCAAAGATCTCAGAAATGGACATGCCCTGTTTTTCTACGATCATCTGGTCCATCTCCACGCGGTCCATCTCAAGTTTATCTTTCAGTTCTCCGGCGATCGTACTCTTTCCGGCTCCCATGAATCCAATCAGGAAGATGTTGTAGTCAAACAGACTCTTTGCCTGGATACGGCGGCTGTTTTTCATGATATATTTGAAAATATCAAGGATCTCTTCCTCGAACTCATTGTCACCGAGTTTGTTCTTTAATGCGTCGGTCTGTTTCTTCTCCTGTTCCGGCTGTAAGATTGGAATACCGGTTGCTTTCTTATAAGAAATAATTTCCTGTATATATGACATTCGAACTGCAAGCTGTTCGATGATGATATCATCACATTCTCCAATTTTCTCACGGATCGCTTCTATCTTATCCATTATAATCCTCCTTGTTTTGCGGAGCAAAATGCGACTGCCACTGCAGGAGCAGAGGATTTTCCTCCTGGTTTTCCTCCCTGTTTTATAAAAAGCATTATAACAAGATGTGACACATTCCGCAAGCAAAATATTTTAGTACTTTAAAGTATTTATGTTTTAAAGTGTATAATATCATTTCCGACATGTTTTCTACTCGATCACACCTTTCATATCGCCAAGATATGCATCGACCAGATCCTCTGATACATTTTTTTCAATTGACTCATATACCGGCTTGCAGAGTTCTCTGATCTGTTCATGCATTTCATCATTCAATGAAATAATCTGTGTACCGCTTTCCTCGATTGTCTGGATACGGGATGCGATACGCTCATCCGACTGCTCTCTCGCATATTCTTTCGCTGTCTCCGCAGCCTCTCTGATGATTTCCTGCTGCTCGCCGGTCAGTCCTTCAAAAAACTCATCACTGACGATCAGTGAGATCAGATGCGGCAGATGGTTTGTCTCCACGACATAATCCTGCTGCTCATATAATTTATTAGAAACAATGACCTCATACGGATTTTCCTGCGCATCGATGGTTCCCTGCTGCAGTCCGATATACACCTCGGAAAATGTCATCGGTGTCGGGCTGGCACCAAGCGCTTTCCAATATGCCATGTGATAGGAATTTTCCATGGTACGGATCTTCTGTCCCTTAAAATCAGAGATTGACTGCACATTACGGTTTGTAGTCATCACACGGAATCCCTGGTCGGCATATCCTAAAAGGACATATCCGGCATCCCCGTATACCTGCTGCATCATGGAAAGGAAATCCGGGTTATCCACATGTTCCCTCACTTCGTCAATTGTTTCGAACACTGCCGGCATATCAAATACTGCAACATCCGGCATAAAAGTCACCTGCGGTGCCGTATTTTGTACCACAAACGGGATATCACCCTCTTTACAGGACTCTAACAACTCTCTGTCTCCGCCAAGTACACTGTTTGGATAAACAGAAATCAGCATCGTCCCGTCGCTCAAACGCTCCACTTCCTCTGCAAATTTTTCTGCATAGATCTGTGTGACCGTATCCTCCGGGCTTGAACTTCCAAGCGGCCACGCATAACGCTGCACTTTTGCCTGATCCTGTGTATCTTTATTCCCGCAGCCACTTGCAAAAAGTACTGCCCCTGCAAGGAAACCGCATAATATCTTTTTCTTACAATCCTTCAAGTTTTTGACCTCCTTATGAAAGCAGACAGAGACTGATTGCCGGAATAAATGTGATCAGAAGCAGTGCAAGCATGAAATATCCGATCATCGGCATTGCCTTCTTTGCGATCTGCATCATCGGCACATTGGTAAGCGAACTTGCCACAAACAGGTTGACACCGACCGGAGGTGTGACAAATCCAACCGCAAGGTTTACGATCATCATGACACCGAAATGGATTGGATTCATTCCGACATGTTCCACGATCGGCAGTAAGATCGGACTTAAGATCAGAATCGCCGGGGTCGTATCCATGACCATACCAACAATCAGAAGTACCACGTTGATGACAAGAAGCAGTACGATCTCATTGGAGAAATGTGTCATGATCCATGCACTGACATCCTGCGGTACCTGCATCAGCGTGAGCACACGCGAAAACGCGGTTGATGTTGCAAGGATAAATAAGATCGGTGCATAGGTTTTCATCGCCTCCACCATAATGCCCCAGATCTGTTTTACTTTAATAGATTTGTAAATAAACAGACTGACAAACAGGGAGTAAAATACGGAGATGACAGCCGCCTCCGTCGGGGATGCCACACCGGAATAAATACAGCCAAGCACGATCACGGGGCTTAAGAGCGCCCAGATACTCTCTTTTAAAATGTTAACGAATCCTTTTGTTTTGAGCTGATCCATTTCGCCTGGATCTTCTCTCTGTCCTCACCGTGACGGCGGCAGTAATAATATGCGTAAAGATCAGCAGTGCGCTGATCATCATGCCCGGTACGATACCAAAACAGCTCACTGACTGATTCACCGGTCGCCATCGCATACATGATAAACGGGATACTCGGCGGGATGATAACGCCAAGACCGCCCGCCACCGCAACGATCGCCGTGGAAAAATCCTTTTCATAACCAAGTTCGATCAAAGCGGGATCGTCATACTTCCGACCGCAGCAACGGTCGCCGGTGCAGAACCTGAAATTGCTCCATAAAACAGACAGGTAATGATCACTGCACATGGTATTCCCGCTCTTTTGTTTCCAAGGAAATAAACAAATACATCAAATAATTTTTCTGAAATTTTACCGTGCGCCATAAGGATTCCCGCAAGCACGAACATTGGCACTGCAAGCAGCGAGGAAACTGTCGATTCCTCCGACCATGGAACGGATGACATACCCTGCACTTGCCGTAAATGAAGCGTCAAATGCGCCCGGCAGCACAGCCACAATTCCAAGTGAAATAGAGATCGGAATTGCGATCACAAGACATATTGCAAAATAATAAAAACAACAACTGCTGACATCTATTTCTCCTTTCTAACTGTAACACCTGATTTGTCCATATTTGCAGCATCCGCATGCTCCGGATTTTCAACGACTGCCTCCTCGATCACAGAGGCAATATCGCCCTCTTCTAACGGTTTCTTTTCTTTTCCAAGTAAAATGCGCCACTCACCAAACCAGCGCTGTACGATGCGGAACGCTGTTAAAATAAAACAGAAAAACGGGGCTGACTGCACATAATACATTGGCAGACCACACGCCGGGCTGACCTGTCCGCTCTCTATCGTTGCTTTTAAATATAGAAAGGAGAAAGGGATCAGATAGACAAAAAATACAAACTCTACCGTGAGATTCGTAATCTTAAAAATCGTTTTTCCACGTTTCGGAAACATTTTGATGAACTGATCAACTTTGATTGAAATGCATTTTCTGGTACAGAGACTTACACTTAAAAATGCAGACCATATAAACAGATATCTGGTGATCTCCTCCGACCACGAAAGCGATACTCCAAGAATATATCTGGAAAATACCTGACACCCCATAATTAACGTCATAGCCGCTAACATGAGAACCATCAGGATTTCTTCAAGACTTTCGTCTATGACATGAATAAACTTTTTCATGCAGCCTTTTCTCCTTCCCTCGTATAACTTTTTTGACATACAGATTCGCTCATTTATTATTATATCCTATCAGATTTCTCTGGTTTTTTTCAAATTTGATTTCCTGTGAATTAAAAAACCGGGTGTCAAAAGACACTTCATTTGACATCCGGTTTTTGTTACTTATGAGAATTGTCTCGATACGGGACATCCTTTTCAAAAATACGCTTATTACATACTCTCATGGATCAGATTTAAAACAGTATTTAAATCTGCTGCGTTCATCTGTCCCGGTGCAGATGCTTTTCCAACTGCGCCAAAGGTCAGTGCAGAACCGAATACTTCACCACACAGACGGCTAATCAAACCGGTTCCTGCCATAGACATAGTGATGATCGGTCTGTCTGCATATTCAGATACCATCTCTTCCGTTGCTGCAAGAAGTGTTAAGACATCTTTTTTGTTCTGCGGCATTACAGCGATCTTCGGGATATCAGCATCTAATTCCTGCATTTTGCGGAGACGTCCAACGATATCATCTTTGTCCGGTGTCTTGTCAAAATCATGGTTAGAAGCGACAACTGCCACACCCGCTTCATGTGCAGCTTCGATGATCTCTTTCACATAAGAATCACCTGTGAAAGCTTCCACGTCAACTAAGTCAACCAGTCCGGTTGCTGCTGCTTTTTTGTTTAACTCTACATAAACATCCGGCTCGATTGCTTTCTCGCCACCCTCTTTTGAGGTACGGAAAGTGAACAGGATCGGTGTATTACCAAGTGCCGGGCGCAGATCTTTTAACACGTCCTCTACCTGAGCGAAATCGAACACGCCGTCAAACCAGTCAACACGCCACTCAACAACGTCCATCTTTACATCTGCAAAAGACTTTGCTGCTGCAAGGATCTCTTCTTTTGTTTTGCCAACGATCGGTACGCAGATTTTTGGTACGCCTTCACCGATTTTCACACCACGAACTTCTACATATGAACTCATTATTTTTCCTCCTGTTTTTACTTTAATAGATCTTCTCCTAATTATCTGCCTGTGCCTGCTCAACCATACTTGTGTAACGAAGGTTTACAAATAATCCCAGTACCACACCGATTGTTGTCAGCACGATATTCATAACCATAACCTGTGAAGGCTGCATTTTGGATGCTGCTGTCAGGATCGTGTAGTTACACAGAGAAGATGCGATCATAACCAGTGCAGTTACCGTTCCTTTGATTTTCGGGAAAAGCATGTTGCAGACTGATGTAGCGATCTGAAGTAATCCGCCTGCGCCTGCCCAGCCGATTAAGAATGCACCTGCGATCATAAGAGGCTGGCTCTTTCCGACTAATACAACGACCAGTGTAGCCAGACAAATTACCGGGTAAATCAGAATAAATCTGACGTCTTTAATTTTTCTTGTCAGTAATGCAGTTACGATCAAAGCAAGCATGGTTCCTGCGGAATAGTAAGTCTGCATAATGGAAGGATCTGTCCAGCCCACATTTTCTTTTGCAAAGTTCTGTGCGCAGTTTAACCAGAGCTGGAATGTACCGGTACAGGTGAATCCGATCAGGATCATCGCAACAGACTCGATGGAAAAATGTGTATGTTTTAAGCTGGCGATCAGTCCTTCTTTTTCTCCCGCTGCCTTCTGATCCGCATCCGGAAGAGGGAAAAGCATTACCAGTACTAATAATACAATATAAATGATACCACATCCAAAGAATAATGTGTTATAAGATGTAAGACCTGCTGCTGTTGTTGCTACGGTTGCGCCAAGTACGAACGGCAGGATCATCTGTGCGATTGCAATGAAAAATTTAATTCCCATCGTTGCAACACCCGGTGCTTTATAAATGATCTCACCTACAGCCGGGTAAATTCCGGTATCAAGGAAAGAGTTGGCAATACCACCAACGATTGCGCAGATATATGCAATCTGATATCCGCCATTTGTTCCTGCATTAAATGCAAGCGCAAGTCCGATTAAGTATATCGCATAAGAACCGCTTCCGATTGCAGTAGAGATACGGCGGCCTAACTTATCAGAAAGAGGACCTGCAAATGGAAGTGCGATCAGTCTGCCCAGTCCAAGTGCCGCAGAAATGGCTGTAATTGCCATAGCCTCTACACCCCAGGATGCTGCAAGTGCTTCCTTGATCACTGCCTGTCCTAAAATAGAACATCCGACACCATGGATAAAATAATTTAAATAAAGAATCAGTGCGCTCGGTAAATATTTTTTGTTCATTGATTTTCTCCTCAATTTGGTTTGTGATGCAGCGGCATTTTTTCATACCGCCGCATGGGGTTGTGATTGGGGGGTATTTTATTCGTATTTGATGTTTAATACTTCTTTCATGTGCTCGATCGGCATATCTTTTCCAGTCCAGAGTTTGAATGCTGCTGCACCCTGGAATAACATCATGCCAAGACCGTTCATTGTCTTGCATCCAACTTCTTTTGCCATAGAACGCATCTTTGTCTCAAGCGGAGAGTAAGGAACGTCTACAACGATCAGTTCCGGACGGAAGAAAGATTTGTCAGGAACAACGGACATTCCCTCTAATGGTTTCATACCAACACCTGTTCCGTTTACGAAGATGTAGGAATCTGCCATCTCTTCTCTTAATTTCTCTTTGTCGTCTAAATCATAAAGAGTTGCTTTGCAGTTTGTTCTCTCGTTGATCTTTTTCACAGTTGCCTCTGCGTTCTCCCAGAATTTATCATGAATATTGAAGATAGAAATCTCTTTTACTCCGTCTAATGCAGCCTGGATCTCGATTGCTGTTGCAGCTCCGCCGGCACCTGCGATGGTCATTTTCTTTCCGATCACGTCGATGTCGTTGTCTTTTAAGGACTGCATAAATCCGATACCGTCTGTGATATGTCCTGTTAATACACCATTCTCATTTACAATTGTATTAACAGCTCCGCAAAGCTCTGCAGCCGGTGATAATTTATCAAGGTACTGGCCAACAACTGTTTTGTTTGGCATGGATACATTAGATCCAACCATCTTTAATGCACGAAGACCTTTGATCGCATCTTCTAATGTGCTGTTGTCAACCTCGAATGCAAGGTAAGCATAGTCAAGTCCTAAATATGCAAATGCCTCATTGTGCATTGCCGGTGAACTGGAATGTCTGATTGGGTAAGCCATTAATCCGATAAGCTCTGTGTGACCTGTGATTCTCTCTGCCATAGTAGTGTTCTCCTTTTTTCTTTTTGCATGATTTTCTTATTAGTTTCATGTTTTTAACATTACCTGCCCGCTTTGTTAAAAACTTAACAACCTCTGATATATTTATTATACAACGCTTTTTTTAATACATCCAATGCTAATTTCATGCTTTTTTAGTAGCTTTAATGTATTAATTATGATATAATCTGTACAAAAACAAGGTTTTTATTTTATAATTCATAGATATTATCTATCATTTATAAGGAGATCTATACATGACACTCAATCAGTTGGGTTATTTTTACCAGGCAGCCGTCCTTCAGCACTTCAATCAGGCGGCAGAAAAAATAAACATTTCCGAGCCAAGTTTAAGCCGTTCCATCACCGCTTTAGAAAATGAGCTCGGCGTCACACTTTTCGAAAAACGCGGGCGCAATGTGACACTCACAAAAGCCGGTGAGATTTTTTTAGAGCATGTCACGCAGATTTTAGACGATGTGACACGTGCCTCCAATAAAATGCAGCAGATTGCAACCAACGGCGGGCATATCGATATTGCTTATGTTTCCCCGCTTGCACGTGAATTTATTCCGAATACTGTCCGCTCATTTCTTTCCTTAGAGCAGAATAAAAATATTACATTTCACTTTTTTCAGGATATCACTTCCATGAATATAGAAGGTTTAAAGAAAGGTTCTTATGATCTGATCTTTGGTTCTTACTCTGCAAATGAACCAAATATTGAGTTTATTCCTATTATAAAGCAGGACCTTGTAGCGATCCTTCCTATCGGACATCCTCTCTGTAAAAAAGATGAGATTGAGGCCGGAGATTTTCAAAAATACCCGGTTCTTGGATATGCAAGGCATTCCGGTCTCGGAAAATATACGCGTAATTTTTTTAAGGAGCATGGTGTGCTCCCGAATTTTATCTGCGAATCGCCGGATGAAAACGGAATTGCATCGCTCGTGGCGAAAGACTTTGGGATAGCCCTTGTCGCAGACGTGGATACGATCCACAGGGATGACATCTGCATCCGTCCGCTGATCTCGCAGGAAACATTTTCACATACTGTGTATATGGGATATATGCGCGGGAAATATCAGCTGCCGGCGGTACAAAGGTTTATCCAGTTTGTGCGGAGGATGTATCATTGATGGGATGGCGGTCAGCCTGCGCAAAACTCTTTTCAGGCTGTGAATGTTGTGAGACTCGCTACTCTGTCTCCTGCATAACGAACTGGATGAAGGATTTTGCGACCGGGGAGAGATAGCGTTTTTTCATGGTGGCGAGGTAGACATGGCGCTCGTACTCCGGGTTTGTGATGGTCAGGGTTTTGACGTCAAGTGTTTTTAAGATTGGAATATCCGGCATGACTGCAATGCCAAATCCCTGAGCGACGAGTCCTGCCATACTGCCATCTTCTTCTATTTCAAATGCGATCTTTGGGAATACACTGATCTGTTCATACATCTGATCGACAACCGGGCGCAGTCCGCTTCCCTTCTGAAAATAGATCTGTGGATAATCCACCGTATCTTTTAAATCCACGCTGTCGTACATGGCAAGCGGGTGATCTTTTGGCACGGCAAGCACCAACTTCTGATCGCCGATCTGCCGGAAATCAATGTCCGGCTCCCCATCCTGATAGGAGGAAAACACCATATCATACTGGTCGTTTTTGAGCCCCTCTATGATATCTCCGGTCTTTCCAACAATAAAATGAAAGTCGATATGATAATCCGGATAGGCATCTAAGAATCTCCGCACCATCTTCGGCACAAACGTGCTTCCAAGGGTATAGATGTAAGCGAGATGTATCATACCTTCTTTGCTTCCATTTAACTCTTTCGTCCGCTGCACGCCCTCCTCTAATACTTTTAAAGATTCCTCCACATATGGAAGGAAAATTTTTCCATATCGTGTCAGAACCACATTTCTGCCTTTTTTTTCAAATAACCTTGTCCCCAGTTCCTGCTCTAACTGCGCGATCGCATGGCTTAAAGACGGCTGCGTGATCGATAAGATCTGCGCCGCTCTCGTATAATGTTCTTCCTTCGCCAAAGTTCTAAAATACTGTAACTGACTTAAATTCATGAATCCATCTCCCGGTTTCTTCCGAATATGCATGTGCCTGCTGCGCACAACATCATATTATAAGGATAGCAATCTTACCAATCAGAATCAATAGAGAAATTCTATCATTTTGTCCAAAAAAACGAATTAGATTTTTTCCCTGTTTCAGGGTACATTAAATACAGAAAGAGCACACAGACTTTTTCATTGTTAAAAAAGTAACTATCTAAAACATAATTATCTGCCCGCCCAAAACTGCACGACTACCGCGCCACGTTTTCTGACATTCCAAAAGCTATGCTGCAGTTTTCATTATCCAACAATCTCAGCCACACACAATTTATTCATTTAAATGCAAAGGAGATTTTATCATGAAAAACAAATATCCTCATATTTTTGAGCCAATGACCATCCGTCGTATGACCGTAAAAAACAGAATCGTTATGACACCAATGGGAACAAACTATGGTGAGCAGAACGGTGAAATGAGTTTTCTTCATATTAATTATTATGAGCAGCGTGCAAAGGGCGGCACAGGTCTTCTGATTGTCGAGAACGCAAGCGTTGATTCCCCACAGGGTTCTAACGGTACGACACAGCTCCGCATCGACTTAGACAACTATATTCCGCGTCTGTTCAAATTATGCGAAAACGTACACAAACACGGTGCATGTATCGCAATCCAGTTAAACCATGCAGGTGCATCCGCAATGTCTTCCCGTATCGGAATGCAGCCGGTTTCCGCTTCTGATGTTCCTTCCAAGGCAGGCGGAGAAATCCCTCGTCCATTAGAGAAAGATGAGATTATGCACATCGTTAAAAAATACGGTGAGGCTGCAAAGCGTGCCCAGATCTGTGGATTTGACGCCGTAGAGATCCATGCAGGACATTCCTACTTAATCAGCCAGTTCCTCTCTCCTACCACCAACAAGAGAACAGATGAATTTGGCGGTTCTGCAGAAAACCGTGCAAGATTTGCAAAATTAGTCATCGAGGAAGTTCGTAAACAGGTTGGACCTTTCTTCCCGATCTTCGTCCGTATCAGCGCTGACGAAATGGTAGAGGGTGGAAATACCTTAGAGGATACTTTAGAGTATTTACAGTACTTCGAGAAAGAAGTCGATGTATTTGACGTTTCCTGTGGTCTGAATGGTTCTATCCAGTACCAGATCGATGCAAACTATTTACCGGACGGCTGGCGTTCTTACATGGCAAAAGCTGTAAAAGAAAAATACGGCAAACCATGTATGACTGTTGGTAATATCCGTGACCCGAAAGTTGCTGAAGATATCTTAGCAAAAGGCGACGCTGACTTTATCGGAATGGGACGTGGACTGATCGCTGATCCGGAATGGGTCAACAAAGTTGAGTTCGGAAAAGAATGTGATATCCGCAAATGTATTTCCTGTAACATCGGATGTGCAGGACACCGTATCGGTTTAAACCAGCCGATCCGTTGTACCGTAAACCCGGCTGTCAACTCCGGCGAAGATTACATGAAACATAAGATCAACAAACCTTGCAACGTTGTAGTCATCGGTGGCGGTACTGCAGGTTTAGAGGCAGCCTGCACTGCAGCAGAAGTCGGATGCACCACCTTCTTAATCGAGAAAAAAGCTGAGCTTGGCGGACTTGCTTCCGTGATTTCCAAGATCCCGGATAAGAAACGTTTAGCTGACTTCCCGAACTATATGATCCACCGTGCAAGCAAGCTTCACAACTTATTCATCTTCAAGAATACAAGCGCTACACCGGAATTAGTAAAGAGCTTAAACCCGGATATCATTGTAAATGCAACCGGTTCTGTTCCTACTTTACCACCGATCACCGGTCTGCATGATCTTGTCGACAAAGATGACAGCAATGTTGCTACCGTATTAAAGATGATCGACCGCATCAACGAGTATCCTGAAAAAATGGATGGTCAGAAAGTTGCAATCATCGGTGGTGGTGCCGTAGGTCTTGACGTGATGGAATTCTTTACCGAGCGCGGTTCTGACGTAACCATGGTAGAGATGCTTCCAATGATCGGAAACGGTCTTGATCCGGTTACAAAATGTGATACAAATGCCAAAATGGCAAAATACAACGTAAAACAGATGACCAACACTGCTCTGCAGGAAGTTCAGAACGATCGTTTCATCGTAAAGAATCCTCAGGGTGAGATCGAAGAAATTCCATTTGATTATGGTTTCATCTGCCTCGGAATGAGAGCAAACAACCCTGTATTAGACCAGTTAGAGGAAGCTTTCGCAGATACTAACGTAGAAATCATAAATATCGGTGACAGCAAACGTGCAAGAAGAATCATTGAGGGTACTGAAGAGGGACGTAATATCTTAAACGTACTTGCAAAACATGATTATCTGTAAGATATGATAAGACTGCCGAGCGAAGCAAGTGTAAATCACGATCATATGCTGATTTTTTACATGATATGATTACAGAATGGGCGTAACTTTCTTCTTTCCTATTTGTTTCACCCATAAATGCTGAATTTTCCCCTTCAAAATAATTAAAATGGGTGTATACCACTCATAATGAAGAGAATAGCCCGGGATTTCCAAAAATCCTGGGCTATTTACACATGAAACATATTTTTTTCATCCAATATGTTTCATTTTTCTCTAATTATACCCTGAAAACGGGCAAAACCAATCTGCATGATCCATTTTTCGCCCAACCAGACTTCCCATTTCTGGTTAAGGCGTTTCTTCGTACCATCCACCGATATATCCTAGCTGAAGAATAATTTCTTCACATCCTCAACCGGCATATCCTGTCCGGTGTAAAGTTTGAATGCGGCAACTCCCTGCCATAACAGCATTCCCTTTCCTCCGACGCAGGTACATCCTGCTTCTTTTGCCTCGCGAAGGAGTTTTGTCTCTTCCGGATTGTATACTGCATCTGCAACGACAAGTCCCGGACGGAATGCAGACAGGTCTTTTACAACACTCTGGTCATCCATCGGCTTCATTCCAACGATCGTGGCATTGGCAAAGATATCACTTGACTGGATCTCTTCTGTCATCTTTGCAGTATCTGCAATGTCATATACATTGACCACACACTCCGGCACTGCCTTTTTGATCTTCTCTGCCGTCTGTAAGGTTCTCTCAAAGAATGCATCCTTGATATTGAAAATAGAGATTTCTCTCGCACCGTCTAAGGCACACTGTACCTGAATGGCTGTCGCAGCACCACCGCCTCCGGCTACTGTGATCTTTTTGCCTTTGATCTCAATGCCATGATCTCTTAAGTTATGTACGAATCCCTCGCCGTCTGTGATGTGACCGGTCAGTTTTCCGTTATCATTGACGATTGTATTGACAGCACCGATGATCTGCGCTGCCGGTGAAAGCTCATCCATGTATTTTGCAGCCTCAACCTTATCCGGCATGGTAACATTGCAGCCACGCATGTTGAAAGTCTTCATTGCAGCGATCGCATCTTTTACCTTGTCCTCTTTTATATCAAAAGCCACATAAGCATAGTCTAATCCCAGCTTCTCAAAGCTGTAATTGTACATCGCCGGTGATCCTGAATGACCGACCGGTGAACCGATCAATGCTAAAAGTCCTGTGTGGCCTGAAATGCGCTTTTCCATGATTTAATCCTCCTGTTTTGTATACTTTTTGGTATATAATACCTTTTGCTGCCTTATTTTAGTAACATGATAGCTTCTTTTTCGGAGAATGGCAAGTACTTTTTTTATTTAAAGCGTTAAAGCATCCTGAAAAATACAATTTGACAGAACCGGTTGTATTTCTTAAAATAATTTGTGTGTTTTTTCACCCAATAAATGATGGTTTGTTTATGAAATAAATTGCCCACCCAAATGGTGTGTTGTAGGTCTGTGAGCGACATCTTGCGCAAAGCCGGAGTTAATTTGGGTTCCGTTGTACGAAAATAAGAAAAGCTAGGTCTGCCTGATTTAGGTTATGGCGGAGTGACGTGACCGGCGTTCAACGAGCCATCCTTGGCTCGTGAAGCCTTGTTCTGCCATCCGTGGCAGAACATCACTGTGTAACTACAGGCAGACCAAGTTTTTCTAATTTTCTCCCAAAGTCACAAAATTAGCTTCGGCTTTGTGCAAGATGCCAGCCTCCAGGTTGTGAACACCATTTGGGTGGGCGGTTCATCTCAAAATTGGGGGCGTAAGTGCAAATTTTTGATATTCACATTATGCCTATAATCTGCTTATGATCCTAATGTACTGTATCATTGATATTCAGCCTGATGACTTGTCTGAAGTTTCATCTGCTATGTCGCATTACATTAATCATTTCGTAAATTACCAGACTAATAATGCAGATTATTAGTCCAAGTATGTATGGTTAAAAGCATAGATATAACAGATTGCGTCGAGGTTTTTCGACATTTTTAAAATGAACGTCACAAAAATTTACGCACCCCCAAGGTTGTAAAATGAGTTCCCCGGCGAAGGGTGGTTCACAACCTTGCGGCTGGCAAATTGCATCAAGCCGAGACCTGTTTTGTGACTTTGGGAGAAAATTAGGCAATCTTAGTCTGCCTGTCCGTAACACAGTGTTGTGCTGCCATGGACGGCAGCACAAGTCTTAATGTGCCCGGATGGCACATTTAAGACACACACGTCACTCTGCCACAATCTGAACCAGGCAGCCTTAGATTGTCTTATTTTCGGACAACGGAAACAAAACATTCCCGGCTTGATGCAATTTGCCAATCGTAAACCCCCCGGAACCACCCTACACAGGGAAACTCATGTCACCCACAAACCAATATTTGCCGGGCAGCGCATTCATATATACTTGTCAGAAAACACATCAATTTTTCTTAAATGGAGGATAAAAATGAACAGTATCATAAGACCTATGACACCTAAAGACAAAAACAGTGTTCTTGAAATGATGCGTGTATTTTACGCATCCCCGGCGGTTTTTACCAACGGATCCGATGATATTTTCCGCACCGATATTGAAAACTGCATCAATGACAATCCATATCTGGAAGGCTATATTTTTGAGGTTTCCGGCGAGATCCAGGGCTATGGCATGATCGCAAAAAGCTTTTCCACAGAATTTGGCAGGCCATGCATGTGGATCGAGGACATTTATATCAAGGAATCCTGCCGTGGGGCCGGCATCGGAAGCAAATTTATCGACTATATCGGGGAAAAATACCCGGACGCCATCCTGCGGCTGGAGGTGGAAGAAGAAAATGAACGGGCCGTCAATGTATATAAGAAAAATGGATTTTCATTTCTGCCTTATCTGGAAATGAAAAAATAGGCTCTGTTCCCAGGTTTCTCTGAAATAATTAAATTATTACAAGACATTAATAACAAACTTAAATAATACAATTTATATACATATGATTGTGGAATGCTCCGCGAACATCCCAAAAATATGTATAAGAGGGTGAAAACACAGAATTTCCGTGTTTTCACCCTCTTATTTATTACTCTAACATCCCATCTTTCAATACATTATGATCACGCAGCACTTTCTCAACCACAGTTCCCTTTACAAGGCGGATCAGAGGTTTCTTCAATGCGTTAAGCGGACCAGGCAGCTGGATTTCTAACGGAGATTTGCCATCCATGAGTTTGACTGTGCTGTCTAAAAGTTCACGGATATCGTAAACACTTCCCCATACCTCAGGCACGCCACGGTCTACACCAAGCAGTCCGTATACAGCCTCCATTGCGGTTCTGACGGAGTACTCTGTGGTAAATACGGTATCTCTCGGTGTCTCTGCAAACTGACCTAAGAATGCAAAGTTTACACAGCCATCCGGGATGACATCCGGGCGGTCACCTTTGGTTCTTGGCATAAAGAATGCTGTGATGTACGGCATCATCGTCGGTACGCAGACTGCACTGTGCTCTGCAAGCTCCTCGATCTGGTCGGTCGGTACACCAAGATGATACAGCCACTCTTCCGTGATCTCCTTACCGGTACATTCTTTCATTGGTTTCTTTATAAAATCACCCGGTACATCGGTAAACAGTCCATATACCCATACACAGACCTTATCTTTATCCTGCTCCTTGAACTGTCCCTGTCTGTTGATCGTCCAGCTTAACAGCCAGCTGGAATCCTTGCAGCTTACGATACCGCCGGTTACAACTTTTCCGCTCTTTGGATCTCTCTTGCAAATATTTGTGATGTATGGAATGATCTTATCGTCCAGTGTGGTTACCGTTGCAGACTCCCAGTTTGTCTTTGCAACATCAGAGCAGAACTTCTCCGGACGTCCAAAGGACGGATCCTGTTTTGCAATGTTTTTCCATAAATTCCAGCAGCCGCTGTTGCGCACTTCTGCATCTCCGTTTGGAGCATGGTTCTGGTCACCGTAAATTGTGCCTTCGGTACAGCTTCCGTTTGTCACAAATACAAGGTCATTCTCTGTCAGGACGATACCGCTCTCAACACCTTTTACCTTGCACTCGATCGCGGTTGCCACTTTTTTGCCATCTTTGATATCAAAGATCACATTGGTGACTTCTGTATTAAACTGGAAATCAACCCCTGCTGCCTCCAGATATCTCTGCATTGGCAGGATCAGTGATTCATACTGATTGTATTTGGTAAATTTCAGTGCACTGAAATCCGGCAGGCCTGCGATATGATGGATGAATCTCTGGAAATAAAGTTTCATCTCCAATGCGCTGTGCCAGTTTTCAAATGCAAACATGGTTCTCCAGTACAGCCAGAAGGTAGAATCAAATACTTCGTCGTCAAAGACATCCTCGATCGTCTTGTCATACAGATCCTCGTCTTTGGTCATGAAAAGTTTCATGATCTCCATGCAGCCTTTCTGGCTTAAGTTGAATCTGCCGTCCGTATGTGCATCTTCGCCACGGTTTTCGGTTGCACGGCATAAAGAGTAGTTCGGATCTTCTTTGTTCAGCCAGTAGTATTCGTCGAGTACGGAAACGCCCGGTGTCTCAATGGAAGGGATACTGCGGAAGAGATCCCACAGACATTCAAAATGGTTCTCCATCTCACGGCCGCCGCGCATCACATAGCCTCTGGATGGATCAAAGATACCATCACATGCACCGCCTGCGATATCCATTGCCTCTAAAATATGGATATGATCGCCCGGCATCTGTCCGTCACGAACCAGAAAACATGCTGCTGCTAAAGATGCAAGACCACTTCCTACGATGTATGCGCTTTTCTCATCGACACCTTCCGGTTTTTTCGGATGTGCAAATGCCTCGTAGTTACCGTTGGTATAATAAATACCTTTGCTGTTTTTCTCGTATTTTCCACGCTCTGTATTGCGGTATGGTGTTCCACTCTCTGCCTGCTGTTTTTCGGCGATCTTCTTTGCCTTTGCCTGTTTGTGGCTGTTGCTTGCCGCAACTGCTGCCACACCGGCTCCTGCTGCAATCAAAGATGCTAACGCGATGGTTTTATTTTTATTTGACATAATAAGAATCTCCTTTCTAACTGCTTTTATTATCTTCGTTCTGTGGTCATCTTATTACTTCCCGGATAAAAATCCAATATACAAAACAGGCGGAATGACAATATTTTTATCATTCCGCCTGTTTTGATAAATAATCGGCCCTGCATTTACAAATCCGGTACAGCGTACCTAAATTAACCGGACGACGTTGCTGACTGTCATCCGAAACATAAATCACCCTTCATCTAAAAAATTTCCAATCGAATTACTGATATTTCCGTGCAGTGTCAGACTCATTTTTTTGACGATCGTGCTATAGTCTTCCTGCATACCGTCTTTGATCCAGTCTAACATCACACCGACAAAACCATACTTGTAAAAATCTGCAATAAAACGTTTATCTTCCTCCGGGAGACCGGTTCCTTCCGCCTTCTCATTTACCACACCCTCGATCAGTTCAAACGTCAGCTTATAAAGATAACTTTCAATCTGTTCCTTGCTGACCGAACGGTATACATTCATGATAAACGGTTTATTTTCCAGCACTGCCTTAAAAATCTGCTCTAACCCTTCCTGCCAGGAATTGTAGGTTCGTTTTCCCTGCAGCGCCCGCTTTCCGTCCTCCACGCATGCCCATTCAACCAGATCATAGATATCTTTAAAATGGTAATAAAATGCCATACGGCTGATTCCACAGTCCGTGGTCAGATCCTGGATCGTAATTTTATCTAATGGTTTCTGTAAAAGTAATTTTTTTAAGGATGCTTCTAATGCCCTTTTGGTTGTATTACTCATACGGACACTCCTTTTCCTTCGTATTTATAATAAATCACAAGTTGTTTAACTATTTTCCCTCGTTTCATACATCTGAAAATACCTGTCTGAATTTTAGCATACCGCTGCTATTCTGTCATTAAAAAGCCTCTATTTTAATGATATTTGTAATTATTGCACAAAAAATCCACCATTTTGGGGAAATGGTGGATTTAAAAAGGGGGAGAATTTATGAAAAAAAGTTTTATCACTCGTTCGTGATACTAATAATATATCCGCAATTTGTGAAATCCCGTTGTACATTTTTTGAATTCTATTTGAAGAATCTGTAACAATTTGTTCACACAACTGCTCTCACATTCTATTTTCCAAGACGGATCACATTCCAGGATGCTTTCTTTAACACGCTTGTGACAACACCGTCATCAAGTTTACTTCTGTCATCTGCGTTAACCGGATATACATTCTGTTCGGTCAGCGTGTTGGCTGCTTTTAAGTCATCGTTTTCCATCACGATATGCTCTTTGATCCGGTATCCCGCAAAGCTGCGCACATCGGTGGTAAGCTCTACATCCTCTTCCAGGTTACGGTTTACTGCAAAGATCGTGACTTCGTCTTTTTCTTCGTTATAGACAGCCACAGATTCCACGTCCGTGATCTCATCATGTTTTGCCGTTGCATGTCTGGAGCTTGAGATTACCGGCTGCAATGCGATGCCCCTGCCGTATTTGGATGCATGCATGAACGGATAAAAGATCGTCTGTTTCCATGCTCCGCCTGCCGCATCTGTCATGATCGGTGCGATTACATTGACAAGCTGTGCCAGACATGCCATCTTGACACGGTCTGCATGTTTCATCAGTGTGATCAGCATCAGTCCGACTAACAGGGAATCCTCAAAGTTATAGATATCCTCTAACATCGGAGGTGCCACCTGCCATGGATGGTTCTCGGTAATATCATCATCCGCAGCGTTTGAGTGAAACCATACATTCCATTCATCAAAACTTAAATTCATGACTTTTTTGCTGCGTTTTTTCGCTTTGACATAATCACAGGTCGCAATGACTGTGCGGATAAACGTATCCATATCATCGGACTGTGCAAGGAAATCATTGCTGTCATTGTCGCGGTTGCCATAATACTGATGCATGGAGATATAGTCGACATAATCATAAGTATGGCTCAATGTGACAGCCTCCCAGTCTGGGAACGTAGGCATATCCAGGTTGGAGCTTCCGCAGGATACCAGCTCAATGTCCGGATCGATCAGGCGCATTGCCTTTGCAGTCTCCTCCGCAAGTCTTCCGTACTCCTCCATCGTCTTGTGACCGATCTGCCACGGTCCGTCCATCTCGTTTCCAAGGCACCACACCTTGATATTGTGCGGATCTTTCACACCATGTTTGATACGAAGATCACTGTATTTCGTTCCTGACGGATGATTGCAGTACTCCAGCAGATTGCAGGCATCTGCAATACCGCGCGTTCCAAGGTTCACTGCCATCATGACATCAGAATTGACTTTCTTTGCCCATTTGGAAAATTCATTTAAACCGATCTCATTTTTCTCTAAACTTCTCCATGCAAGTTCCAGACGGTGCGGACGCTCCTCAACCGGTCCCACAGAGTCCTCCCAGAAAAAGTTTGATACAAAGTTGCCGCCCGGATAACGGATGATCGGCACATCCAGCTCCTTTACCAGCTCCATCACATCTTTGCGGAATCCATCCTCATCTGCCGACGGATGTCCCGGCTGATAAATTCCTTCATATACTGCTCTTCCAAGATGTTCGATAAAAGAACCGTAAATCCTTTTGTCGATCGGAGCGATCTGAAATTCTTTATCCAGTACCATTTTTGCTTTTCTACTCATGTATATTTCCTCCTGTCACTTAAAATCTTACTCTTTTACCGCACCTGCTGTCATACCTTCAATAAAGTATTTCTGGAAGCAGATAAATAATACAAAGATCGGTATGATAGAAAATACAGAACCGACAACCAACAGACTGTAGTTATCACCATACGGGTTGATCAGTGTATTAAGACCAATGGTCAGTGTGTACTTGTCGGCAGAACGGATAACCAGCAACGGCCACAGATAATTGTTCCATGCATTCATACCATTTAAGATCGCCATCGCGGAAAATGCCGGTTTCATGATCGGTACGATCAGCTTAAAGAAAATACCGTACTCTGTCGCACCATCGATACGTCCTGCTTCGATCAACGATTTTGGCAGCCCTAAAAGATACTGCCGGAAGAAAAAGATCGTGGATGCATGTGCCAAAAACGGAAGCACAACCGATACATAACTGTCCATCATGCCCCAGCTTGAAATCTGTTTGTAAAGTGGGAGCATAATAACCTCAAACGGTACAGAGAGGATCAAAAGCACTATAATAAACAAGAAATTCTTTCCCTTAAAATCATAGGCCGCAAATCCATATGCAACGAATGCACTGATCGCCAGGGTCAGGATCACTGTGATGACTGTCAGGATCAGGCTGTTGCCAAACCATGTCCAGTAATCATGTTTTCCGGTGAACAGTAATTTGTAATTGTCCAGTGTCAGATGCGGGATATCCAGATTCAGGTTTAATCCGTACTGAAGCAGGAAGTTTCCCGGTTTAAAACTGGCTAATACCAACAGATAGATCGGCAGAACGGTAAGGATCGCAAGGATGGAAAAAAATATGATCATACCTATGGTTGCCGCCCTGTCTTTCTTTTTCTGGCTCATTCCGATAGATTCTGCTGCCATATTATCTCTCCTCCTTCTTAAATGTTCCGGTCAGTGCAAGCTGGATGATATTAATGATCATAACAATGATAAGGAGCACTAAACCAACTGCACATGCATATCCCATTGCACGTTTTTCAATACCCTGACGATACAGATAACCAACGATCGTAAGTCCGATATTCTGTGGAGAGTTGTTTCCTTTCCATAACATGTAAGACTCAAGGAACATGGAAAGTCCTGCATAAATACTGATCGTTAATACATAGATCGTGGTCGGTTTTACGAGCGGTACTGAAATGCTCTTAAACTGCTGCCACTTTGTCGCTCCGTCGATGGAAGCCGCCTCGTAGAGATCCGTGGAGATATTCTGTAACCCTGCAAGGAAATAGAGGATATTGACACCGGTCCAGCGCCAGCACGCTACTAGGAGAAGTGCAAAGTATCCGGTCCATTCACCTTTCAGCCATTTGATGGAAGAATGTCCAAAGAAATTTAAAATCTGGTTTGCAAGTGCCGTATCCATCTCACCAAACATCAGACGGAAGATTGTACCTACAACGACAACAGATGTCAGTGCCGGGATAAAATAAACAGACTTGAAAAATCCCTTCGCCTTCATCAGTTTACTGTTTAACATACTTGCAAATAACATTGGAAACGGAATTAAAAGTACCAGTGTTCCCACCATGTATTTAAAACTGTTCCAGACTGCTTTTCTGAAATATGTATCAGAGAGTAATCTCTTATAGTTGTTCATTCCAACCCATTTATCTTTCAGGACGTCCTGAAAACTTAACAGTACACCATTTGCGATCGGGAATACCCAAAACAAAATGACTGTCAGAACAAATGGAAGAATAAACACATAAGGTGCTGCTTTTTGCGAATACAAAAACTTCTTCACTTTATTCATGCTGTAATGCCCCCTTTTCCCTCATAACAGGAAACGGGATGCAGGACATCTGCCCCACATCCCTGCCTGTTTAAACCTGTCTCTTATTCTCCAAATTCATTCTGAAGTGCAGACTGTGCCTCGTCTAACGCTTCTTTTACATCCATACCGGACTCGAAGATATTATTCAAAGTCTCTGTACAGAAGATATTGTTGATGGATGGCATCTTCTCATCTGTATAGCAGGTCAGTAATCCAATGCCGTCCTGAACATCTAATAATGCATCAAATGGTTTTGTGTTGAAGTACTGTACATACTGATTATCCGGGTTCTCTGTTACGGATTTGTCTGTCCATACTGCTGTGTTAACCGGGTCAAATCCTAATACGTTCCAAACTTCTACGTTTGCTGTGTCAGAAAGTTTGATGTAAGCGAATACTTCTGCTGCAAGGTCAGCATTCGGGCTGGATGCTACAACTGCTGTACCGGTACCACCACCACCGATGGTCTTTACTGCATCGTTGTCACCAAATACAGGAGGTGCTGCGATTGCAACTTTACCGGAAAGGTCTGTCATGTAGCTTAAGTAACGGCTGGTCTGCCAGAATGGCATGATTGCTGCTGCGACATCACCGCTGTTGTATAACGGATATGCTTCCTCGTTGTCAGGCTGTCCACCGGCGATAACGTCCATAGCACCTGCATCCTGCATATCTTTCATGGTCTGTAAACATTCAACCATGGTATCATTGTTTACTGCAAGGCTTCCATCATCATTTAAGTAATCTCCGCCTTTCTGAGCGAGCATTAAGTTTAATGTCCACTGAGCAGTTGTCTCACATGCTGCAAATGTTTTTCCGGTTGCTTCTTTGTATTTTGCACCTGCTTCTTTGAAGTCATCCCAGGTCTTGATGGTTGTGTAATCAATACCTGCTGCCTCTAATGCTTCCGTGTTGTAGAAAGCAACGGTTGTACCAACGTGTGTCGGGAATCCATAATAGTTACCATCTTTGGAGTAAAGCTGTAATCTGGACTCTACTACATTGTCAAGATACGGTTCTACTGCATCGTTCAATGGTTTTAATCCGATATCACCTGTCATGAATGCAGGGAATTTACCAAGCTCGATATCAACGACATCCGGAGCACCCTCTCCTGACTCTAATGCAAGTGATAATTTGTTGTGCATATCATCATATGCCATGTTGGATAAAACAAGTTTAACCTTCTTATCCGGATTTTCCTCATTCCATTTCTCAGCCATGTTAGTGTAGAAATCCTGATGGTTCTCGATGAATGTCCATACCTCAAGTGTTGTGACATCATCACCTTCTACATCCATCTCTCTTCTTCCTGCGCCGCTGTCTGCGCTCTCAGTACCGGATGCTGCTTCCCCCGCATCGGCGCTGGTGTTTCCTGCTGTGGAATTACCGCCACATCCGGCAAGCATTCCAACTGTCATTGCTGCACACATTAATGCTGCTAAAACCTTTTTCTTCATACATTTACCTCCCAAATGTTTTTCTTTATCAGATCGAAAGTATCTCCTGTTTTCAGATGATCTTCCGTGTGATACATGTTTTTCTGTCAGATCAGCTGTCTGATCCAGACTGCCATCTCCCCTGTTTTCCGGTTGCCCCAGTAACAGTAAGGAACTGCTTTTAACGTCACATCCTTTAACTCCGGCGGCTGTTCTTTGTATAACTCTTCTGCCGTCCAATGATCTTCCAAGATGCGTTTTCCTTTTGCTTCCACTGACATCACACCACCTAACAACTGTTCCTCCCAGTTTTCAGTCAGCGCTTTTTTTGTATCCACATATAAGGAACTTAAGTTTTCTCCATTGTCTGTCTCTTCGAGGCAGTATACCAATGGACCGCGCATGATACATGCTTTTCCTTCATCCGCTCTCACTTTCGGATTTGCATATACAAATCTTGCTTTCATGTCACAGGATATTTTGATCTCCTCAGATGCTGCAAGATCCGTTATCATAAGATAACCTTTTTTTATGAGCGGTGTTTTTATTTTCTGCGCTCCGCGCCACACGGTAAATTCTTTTGTGTAGCCGGGAATCCGAAGTGCCAGTGTTCCTTTGGAAGCTTTTTCTGATTCCAGATGAACCGTTACCGTTCCATCCTTTAAGAAACTGCTTTCCATTATTACTTCTGTCTCTGTCTCTCCAATCAGAAGTTTTGTCTGACTGGATATGTATAAATTAATGTATAAACTATTTTCATCTGCTCCATAGATGTACTGTCCTAAAGAAGCAAGTGTTCTTGCAATATTCGGCGGACAGCACGCCACGCCAAACCATTTCTGTCTGACCGGCTTTACATGCTCCATGGATGTCCGTTCGATGCAGTTATCCGGCCATACCTCCAATGGATTGACATAGAAGAAACTCTTTCCATCCATCGCAATCCCTGCAAGCACTGTATTGTAAAGTGCCTTCTCCACAATGTCCGCATATTTTGCATCTTTTGTGATCTGCGCCATCCGGTTTCCAAACATCGCAAGTCCGATGGATGCGCAGGATTCGGAATAATTTCTGTCGTTCGGAAGATCATAGTCGGTTGTGAACCGCTCTAACAATCCCGATGAACCAATGCCGCCTGTGATGTACATCCTTTTCTCTGTCATGTTATTCCAGAGTGTCTTACAGGCATCTAATAATGTCTCATCCTGATATTCATATGCCAGATCTGCCATTGCGCTGTAGAGATATACGGCTCTTACCGCATGCCCCTCTGCTGTCTTCTGCTCTCTGACCGGCAGATGTGACTGAGAATACTCCGGTACATATCCGGCAAATTCAGGAAATATCTGCTGATATTTTTCTTTCTTTTCTTCCTGAAAGAAATAATTTTCTCCCACACCTCTTGTATCGATAAAATATTTCGCAAGGTCTAAATATCTTTTCTGTCCGGTTGCCCGGTACAATTTTACCAGAGCAAGTTCTACTTCCGGATGCCCCGGATAGCCATGACACTTTCCTTCCTCCGGTCCAAATGTCTCACAGATCAGATCTGCAAATCTTGAAACGATGTCGAGGAACTTTCTTTTTCCTGTTGCATTGTAATATGCAGCTGCTGCCTCGATCATGTGCCCCGCTGTGTAAAGTTCGTGTCCTTCTTTCAGGTTCGTCCAGCGTCTGTCCGGTTCTTTGATCGTGAAGTAGGTATTTAAATATCCGTCTTCACACTGTGCCTTCCCGATCAGGTCGATCGTCTCATCAGCAAGTTTTTCCAACTTTTCATCTCTTCCGGATGAATCTAAGGTAAATGCAACTGCCTCTAACCACTTTGCAACATCGGTATCCTGAAAGACAGCTCCTTCAAAATCTCCCTCTGCCTCGCCTGCTGCGATCTTAAAGTTCTTGATGCAGTGGCTTGGCGCCGCATCTTTTACATTGTCATTTAACGTGTTCCACTGGTAAGGAAGTATGACATCTTTTACTAAGCGGATGTATTTGTCCCAAAACGCATCTTTGATCTGGATCTGATGCAGCGGCACATCTGTCAGTTTTTCCTTCTCCATAACTTCCTCCCTCCTTTATACTCCTGTCATGTGTTATGTTAAACGTTTAATTGAACTAAAATGTTCATTTTCCGTTTATTTACATTTCATTCACACTTTTTTGCTTTTTTCTGAAATGTTTTTTCTTTTCTTTGTCATTTTGATTGATTTCTGTTTCGTTCTTGTTTATATATACCATACTAATTGTCATAATTAAAGTCTGTTATTTTTCATTTATCTATATATATTCTTTTGTTTTTATGTTATTTTCTCATGTTTTCTGTTTCTTTCTAAGTTTTTGCTTTTTCGCACAACTTTATTATTTTTTAAATCGTTTAACCATGTGCATGTTGCACAAATAGTACATATTCCCCAGAAATAATGAACATAAATACTTCTTCTGTTCACAAATAAACTCATGGAGGGATTTTTAATTCATAGGACGTAATTTCCTATAAATTAAAAATCCGCCTTCTGAGTCAGTTCAAAAGCCTGACATCAGAGGCGGTTCATCACGGTTTATTTTTATAATGTTTTGATCGACTGGCGGATCAGCTGCTTACATGGAACTTTATAGACCTGCGGTTCTGCCGTCTCGCCTGACTTTTTCTCCACCAGGCCGATCATAACCTCGGCAGCCCTGTAACCGATATCATGAAGTGGCAGCTCCGTCGTGGAGAGCGGCGGCTTATAATAGCTTGACAGTTCTCTGTTATCGTATCCCGCAACAGATATCTCCTGTGGTATCTTTATCCCCGACTCATCTGCCCAGTCATAACATCCGCCTGCCATAAGATCATTCATGCAGAATATTGCCGTCACCTGTTTTTTTAAAAGCACTTCTGCTCCGGTATGTCCGGATTCTCTTCCCCAGTCTCCATAGTAGATCAGTTCCGGATCATATAAAAGCCCCTCATCCCGCAATGCCTTCTGATATCCGATCAGACGTGCCTGCGCATGAAGGCTGTCTGCTTTTCCGGTGATCACTCCGATTTTTTTATGTCCCTGTGCGATCAGATAACGGATCATCTCGTATGCACCACGCTCGTCATCCACAACTACGGACGGGATGTTTTTACTCTCCGTATAACCATATGCCATCACGGCAGGAATACTTAAATTATCCGGGATACAGTGCATGATACGCTCATGTGCCGTCACATAAATGATACCGTCCACCTGCGTTGCGATCAGTTTCCTGATCTCCTCGTCCACCAGCCCATAATAATCTGTTCTGTGATAATAATAGTCATTATATTTTTTATACAATCTTAAATTGGTCAGAAGAATCTGGTATTTTACCTTTTCACAATATTCCGTAATACCGTCAATAATATCCGGAATACTGAATATCGTCATATCCTCTGCAATGACTCCGATACTTCTGGTATTGCGTGCCTTAAGATTTTTTGCCACATAGTTTGGCATATAATTCATTTCTTTTGCAGTTTTTAACACAAGATTTCTTGTCGCTTCGCTTGCCCCCGGCTTTTTATTCAGGATATTCGAAACGGTAGCTACCGACACACCGCAGGCTTTTGCGATTTCTTTGATCGTCGCCATAACCTTACCTCCCGTACCACAAATCCCCTTTATTTAACAATATTTCCAGTGAAAAATCAATATATTTCGATCAGGTATCGAATTTTTGCCCGGGTTATGCTACACTGGTATCTATGAAAATATTAATTTTATCCTGTAATACCGGCGAGGGACACAATGCCGCCGGAAAAGCGATCCGGGAAGCAGCCATCCGGTGCGGTCACACCGCCGACATGCTTGATATGTTCCTGCTCTCCGGGAAAAAAACTTCACATGCAGTAGGCGGTGCCTATGTGGAACTTGTCAAACATATGCCGCATGCCTTTGGTATGCTCTATAAGATCGGCATGGCAATTTCAAGCAATAAACACAAATCACCGGTCTACTATGCCAATGCACTGATGGCAAAAAAACTGGCTGCCTGTTTAAGCCAGCATGATTATGATATCATCGTAACGCCGCATCTTTACCCGGCAGAAACATTGACATACATGAAGAAAAAAGGCATGTTACAGATTCCCGCAGCTGCTATCGGCACCGATTATACCTGTATTCCGTTCTGGGAAGAAACGGATCTTGATGCATATTTTCTTCCCCACGAGGACTGTGTCTCAGAATATGTACACCGCGGAATTCCGGCTGACAGGTTATACCCTTACGGCATTCCTGTCAGTGGCGCATTTTCTCCGGCAGAGGACCGCATCCTGGCAAAGATGCACGCGCGCAATGCCTTAAATCTTCCACAGGGTGTTCCGATCTGTCTGGTCATGAGCGGCAGTATGGGATTTGGAAAACTTGCCATATTCGCGGCAGAGCTTTCACTGCGTTTAAAATCCGGCGAGCATATGGTCATCATCTGCGGCAATAACAAACGTATTTATACCGTGCTGCAGAAACAGTTCCAAAATAACCCGCGCGTCCACATTTTAGGCTACACCAACCGGGTTGCAGACTATATGGATGCCTGTGATGTGATTTTCACCAAACCGGGCGGACTTACCTCCACCGAAGCGTTAGTAAAACGGATCCCGATCGTACACACGGCACCGATTCCCGGATGTGAGACTGCAAACCGCAATTTTTTTGTAAAAAGACATCTTTCCGTCTCCTCAAAATACATTGCCAAACAGATCACACTTGGAAAAAGACTGCTCTCTGACACCCAGGATCCGCATGGGAACCGTTCTCTTCGCGAGGAAATGCTTCTGGCCCAGAAAGAAAACGGGAAACCTGACGCTGCCGTGCACATTATAAAAACACTGGAGAAACTATGACGTATTTTCTTTTTATCCTTCTTGGATTCGTTCTTGGCAGTACATTGTTTGCTTACTGGATTCCAAGATTATTTTTCAAAACCGACATCACAAAAGTTCCCCCCGACCACAATCCCGGCGTTGCAAATGCCTACATGCAGGCCGGCTTTTTTGCCGGAACTCTCTCCCTGCTCTGTGAACTTTTCAAAGGCGCTGTCCCGGTTTTTCTTGCAGACAGGATCTTAGACCGGGATTCCATGCTGTTTGCACTTGTCATGGCAGCTCCGGTATTCGGCCACGCTTTTCCGTTTTTCCAAAAAGAAAGAGGCGGCAAAGCGATTGCCGTCTCTTTCGGAGTTATGATTGGACTGTTTCCGGAAATCCATCCGTTATTCTGTCTGATCTTTTATTATATTTTATTCTCACTGGTACTCACACTGCGTCCGCATTCTTTCCGGTCTGTCATCACATACGGACTGTTTACGCTGACCGTGTTCCTGTTTGTCCCGGTAAATTCCATACGGCTTGGCTGCTGTATCATTTCAGCGATCGTGATCTACCGCCACGTTATCCGCTGCCACGATGAAGCTTTACAGGCACTTTTATTTGGGAAATATCCATTATTTCACAAATCCTGAATTTTACCAGCAGAGCACCTCATGACCGTCTTCCGTCACCAGTACCATAATCTCCCACTGTGCTGATGGAAGTCCGTCCTCAGTATAAACTTCCCAGTCATTTTCAGAATCTACATAAATATCCACTTTTCCCATATTGACCATCGGTTCGATCGTAAAGATCATGCCTGGAACTAAGAGCATTTCCTGTCCGCGTTTGGTATTATAGCCAACCCACGGTTCCTCATGGAACTCAAGTCCGACGCCATGTCCACCGATCTCGCGCACTACCGTATAGCCGTTTGCAAACGCATGGTCATGCACAGCCTGACCCATATCGCCTAAAATCCCCATGGTTTTACTTCTTTCAAACCAAGCTCCACGCACTCTTTGGTCACTTCAACAAGGCGCTTCTTCTCCGGACTTACATCCCGATGCAGAACATTCTTGAAGAATCGGAAAATATCCGTTTAAGATCGTGGATACATCCACATTGATGATGTCACCGGACTTTAAGATCACATCTTTTGACGGAAATCCATGACATACCTGATCATTGACGGAAGTACATACACTGTACGGATATCCCTCGTAGTTCAGCGGTGCCGGAATACCGCCCATCTCCGTTGTCATATCATAAACGATCTTATCGATCTCTGCTGTATTCATTCCCTCATGAATATGCTTCTCAATATAATCAAGCACTGCAATATTGATCTTGCAGCTCTCCTTGATGCCTGCGATCTGATCTGCATTCTTGATCAGATCATTGTCGGAACGATGTGTCCCTGTGAAGCGATCATTGCGATGCGCTCATCAAATGCCTGATGGCATGCTTTATATTTTTCCCGCTTCCGCACCAGCACGGATCATTTCTACCGATTTTTACTGACATAATTTCTGCACCACCTGATTGATCCACTTCCGTCTGCCTTTCCCTTTAACTCCGGCATTACGGCTTTCATGATCTGTCCTTTATTTTTACTTGCTGCCACATCGGCAAACTTCTCTGTAATATATGCTTCTACTTCCTCTGCTGACATCATCTGTGGTGCATATTCTGCAAAATATCATATCTTGTCTGATATTCTGCCAAAGATCCTCTGCTTGCAGGGCAGGTATCAATCTGCTCTTTTACTGATTTCATTTCTTTTAAAATTACTCTGTTCACCAGTTCTTCTTTGATGTCATCTCTGCATCCCTCATCAATCGCAGCTTTCTTTGCTGCGGAAACAAGTGATGGAGATTGCATCCTTGCGTACTTTATCTCTCGCCTTCATGGCTGCTATCATATCTTTTGTAATGTTTCAAACTGCATAACGATCCTACCTTCCTGATTCTAATAATTCCCTCTGATTATAGCATATTTTCCATATAATTCATAAATTTTTTCAATATCTATTGCTGCATTTTATCATCAGTGTCCCTTACAGCACACGGCGCACCATTGTGATCGTACGGTAAGTCGCATTTCCATAACAGATGCCGCTCGACGGCGTTGATGCATGGACGATCCTGCCGCCTCCCATATAGATTGCCACATGTCCCGGATAACAGATAATGTCTCCCGGCTGTGCGTTCTCATAGCTGACAGCCTGTCCGCTTGACTGAAGCGCATAGGAACTTCTCGGAAGTGATACGCCAAAATGGCTGTATACAAGGGATACAAAACCGGAACAGTCCGTCCCCTCTGTCAGGCTGTTTCCGCCAAACACATACGGATTTCCCACAAAATTTGTCGCATAGGATACCACACTGCTGCCACTCCACCGGTAGAGTAGGATGGATTTAAACCGTTATTTGTCAGTCCTGTCGAACTGCTGCCGGAAGAACTGTTGTCGGAATCGTCCGTTGAAGCTGTATTATTGGAAGAGGAACTTCCCCTGTACTGTCTGTTGTTGTTCCGCTGTCCGTAGATGCCGTTGTGGCAGAATTACTGGTTTTGTGCCTGCCTTCGCCGCTTTCTTTGCCTTCTCTTCTGCTTCTTTCCGGGCTTTTTCCTGACGCGCCTGTTCCTGTGCGATCACCTCGTTCTGTTTGCGGATCGTGGACGCGTACTGGCTTGCCAGTGTTTTGCATTTGAAGCTGTGAATCAAAATCTGCAATCTGTGCCTTCTTTCATTAATAACCTGATTCAGGGAAGCCTCCTGCTGATCATAACTTTGTTTCAGCTCCTCCATATCCGCTAATTCCTGCTCTAACTGTGACTCTAAATCCGCCACCTGCTGTACGGTCTCCTGATAAGCCACTAAAAGCTCCCTGTCATAACTGTATACTTCGATACATACTCCACGATTTAAAAGGTCTGAGATATCTTCCGACTCCACAAGTGCATCCAGAAATGTGTCATCTCCGTTTTCGTACATGTACTGGATTCTTTTCATATCTGCATACTGCTGCTGTTCTTTTCCTGTGCTGCGGCGAGATCCGTCTTTGCCTGATCAATCTCGCCTTCCTTATTATCAATATCCGTTTTCAACAGTTCCATATCGGTCAAAGCGACATCAGCTGTTCATCATACGCCGCCATCTGGCTTTTACCTTGCTCTGCTCACTCTGTATATTATTGATCTGCTGGTTGATATTGTCTAAATTCTGCTGCCTCATTTTCTTCTTCTTCGCATCTTTTATCACGGATGCATCTGCCAGAGTAAAACACGCAAATCCGATCACACCTGCCATCATCACTGCGATCATTCTTTTATGTTTTCTTGTATATTTTAATGCCTTTTCCCACTTCATCAAGTATTTCTCCTTCTGTCATTTATAAAAGAATAGGACATAATTTCCTACGATCAAAATAAGCACGGCAGGCTGCAGGGCAGAAGCCGTACTTATATATTTTATCACACTTTCATCTATGTTTGTTAGGATTTCCAGAAATTCACAAATACTTAATATTTTATCCGACCTGTTTTACGATCAAAACCTTTTCGCCCGCCAGAAGTACCTCACTTTTTCTGTGATTTGTCTCCATGATATTTTGTATGGTCGTATGATTTTCCTTGGCGATCGTCCAGAGATCATCTCCTGCCTTTGCGATATAGCCCACCAGCCCCGGCCTGTTCCTGAGCATCTCAAGATCCGGTTCCGACTCTGTGGCCTCCTCGATATTCTGTATGACTTCCTGCACAAAGGCAATCAGATCCAGCCGTACTGCCGCCCGGATCTCAACGTGTTCCTGATCAAGCATCACCGCTGAGAGCTGCTCTAAGGAAGCATCTAACTCCACTTTCGCCTGCGCTGACATTTCCGGAATCTCCACAAGCTGTGAAAACGGATAAATTTCCTGCACTGCTCCAACCGGCATATGGTCATCCGGTGTAATGTACAAAATATTGACCTCAACCGTTCCCTCCGCAAGAACACCATCTGTTTTATTTCCTGACGTTCTAAGAGCACTTTTCCCTCACAGGAACAGATCTGAAGAACTTTTCTTTATCTTCTTTTAATTCCATCTGTTCTGTCATTCTGCATTTTGCAGCATTTTTAACCAGAAGACGCTCCAGCGGGCATTCACGGAAGACTGGTTTTACCTCTTTCTGCAGTGAATACAGATCTGTTAAAGTCTTATCTTTTCTTCCTTCCAGATACGGATGTGTGTATCTAATGCCAGCTCCATGACAAGGATCCTTTCTTCCCCGTCATAATCCGGTTTGACTTCCAGTTCCATTGTCAAAGGTACCATCTGCACCTGCCAGATACAGTCATCCTCCATAACACCGCACTCTGCCTGTGCATCCAGCGGGACTGTCGTTTCATACCAGGACAGATGCTCCCCTTCCTCCTCATCATTATACAGTATGGAAACCAGTATTTCCCGGAAAGTCTGATATTTCCTTCCACAAGCCTGCTTTCAACATTGCGCAGCTGCATACTCTGCCAGAGTATTTCACGGATATTCGGTTTACTCGACGGCAGCACTGCCTCACTTTTCTGTCTGCAGATATCACGTCGCACCACAAGCAGCTTTAACGCTTCCTTCTCTACAATGTTCTGTTCATAGGAACTGCCATCTGAGAGTTCACAGGTCAGCTCCTCATCCACTTCTTTTCTGACGATGCCGTCAAAACAATGACCGCGCGGACATTTAACTTCCGGGAATTGATCACCCGATCGTAAGATCTTCCATATCCCCTGTGGCATGAACTGCATCATATTCGCTCAGACCATCCATGTTAAGCCGTTCCTGAAAGGAATCTCACCGCGCAGACAGCTTATTTTTCCTTCCTGCTTATCGCTCCGGTAAAGCACCTTAAAACCAGACTGCCCTTGATCCATGCAGCCCCTCCATCGCTTTTACCTCATCAAAGCGCAGTTCCCGCGTTCTTTTATGACTTTTACGATATCCTGTCTGTAATCCGGTACATTATAGTCATCATCCAGTGTGATCTGTGTGACTGCAGCTCCGTTTTTTCACTTCTATGTAATTTTATTTTCTGAAATTCAAAAGTCCCCATTCCGAATCTTTGTAACCATCTTATTCGGACATGGAGGATTTTATACCTGTTTAGCACAACTTCATGCGTATATCTCTTGTAATAATATCAGAATAACTGAATGATAATAACTGAGGTGGATTTTCTTCACGCTCATCATTTACCAGGATCGTGAATACGCTTGGGTAAGCATTCTGGATGACGCCTTCCTGGATGTCAACTTTATTGCGTCCTCGGTCAAGCTGAATCATTACTTTTTCCCGCACTGCTGATGCACGGATGCCCGAACTTTTCTGATGTCTGCCTGTTGCATGTGTTCTACCTCCTTAATCCGGCATCTCGCGATCGTTTATCATCGTAATGATCGTTTCCACCGAATTTCTTTTCCGCTTTAGAATAGCACTGTGCTAAATTTTTGTCAAACATAATTAAATTATTTAAAAAATTTTAAGAATATTTACTCAAAATGATACTTTTGTCCTGGTTTTTACCTGTATTACAATATAAGGACAGCTTGGACTCGCATTTGTAACTTCACCCTTTCTCGGTCCGATGAGTTCTGTATCAAATACCACTGCGTTTGTGGTCAGATAACAGTCCCTCACACAGATACTGTATCCTCCCGTCGCCTGCTCCCCATATCCCGCACGATATACAGATCATCCTCCCTCTCATAGGTAAGTTTAAAATCCGCCGTTTCTTTTCCTCGATCATTGTCTTTAACTCTTCCGGTGTCTCGGATTCCTCAACGATCGTATATGTAAGATCACTGACTTTTGTTTCATTTGTCTGCTCAATACTGCATCCGCTGATCAGTCCTGCCATCAGCAGACTGATCCCGCATATTTTACCAGATACTTTCGAAACATGTTTCACTACACCTGCCCCCAGTTTCGCTTCTATCTTAATATATGCCTCCCTGTCTTTAAATATGTCTTTTTAGTTGTTTTTCCCATAGATACCCGATATAATGTGGGTATATAAAACTTGGGGATCTCCCCGGAAAGGACGTACTATGTTACGCGCAATACTTGCATTGCTTTTGCTATACTCTACCTGATCATCGGTATTCCTGTCCTTTTGTTGAATGGATCATCGGAAAATTCAATCGTCAGGCTGCTGATATCAGCCAGCTCCGCATGGTGCAGTGGGCATTTCGTGTCATTCTGTTTATCTGTGGCACCAGACTTACCATTATCGGAGAAGAAAATGTTCCAAAGACCAGCCTGTTCTCTATATTGGCAATCACAGGAGTTATTTCGATATCATCATCACCTACTCACGCTGTCCGCGCCTGACCGGTTATGTAGCAAAGATTCCATGAAAAGGTTCCTCTTTATCTGTCTGGATGACCAGACTGCACTGTCTGTTCATCAATCGTTCGGATGTCAAAGAAGCGTTAAAACGATCCTTGCAGGAATCGACAATATCAAAACGGGATTTCGATGTGTATTTTCCCTGAGGGAACACGCAATAAGACAGAGGACCTGATGCTCCCATTCAAAGAGGGTAGTTTTAAATGGCAGAAAAACCGGATGTCTGATCGTACCTATGGCAATTTCCGGCTCCGCCGATATTTTAGAAGCACATTTTCCAAAGGTAAAACCGGTACATGTCATCGTAGAATACGGCAAACCAATCGACCCGAAATCTTTAGACAAAGATACACGCAAAAACTCGGTTCGCACTGTCAGGGTGTGATCGCTGAAATGCTCGAGAAAATAATCCGCAGATTTAAGATCTGGAACAAAGCGTCGCTTGCGACTCTTTCGCGCTCGAGCGGTGCTGTTTACAGCTAACTTCTACTCCGCGAGATGCGCATCCCGCCCGAGGGCTTTTAATTCATAGGACGTAATTTCCTATGAATTAATAGAATCCCGGATCACCAATTCCGTGATCCGGGATTTTCTTTATTCATTTATAAGCTGTCATAGCTTCGTATTTTCACTACATTTTCTTACTTTGTAAGCTGTCCTACGACCTCCGTGAATCCCATAAAGTGGGATGCCTTTACCAGAACCGTGTCACCGCTTTTACATAAGGCAGTAATTCTTCCATCAGCTCATCTTTTGTTTTGAAGTAATGAACCTCCGTCTCCTTACTGCATTTTCCTACTGCCTGTGCCAGATTCTCTGATAATGCACCGGCTGCAAACAAAGCATCGATTCCTTTTCCTTCGAAATGTTCTCCGACCATGGCATGCAGTTCCTGCTCATTTTCGCCAAGTTCTCCCATATCTCCAAGCACTGCGATTTTTCTTCCAGGTGCCGCTGCGAGCACGTCGATGGACGCCTTCATGGAAACAGGGTTTGCGTTGTAACAGTCATCGATGATCGTCATCCCGCCTTTGTGGATCAGATTACTTCTTCCTCCGATCGTTTTACCGACTCAATCCCGCGTTTCATTTCATCCACACTAAGTCCAAGCTTTCCTGCAACGCAGACTGCGGCTAAAGCATTGTATACATTATGCTCTCCTGCAATCGGGATCGTCACTGCAAAGCTCTCTGCACCAATATGTATCACCGCTTTGTTCCATCTAATCCTACCGGTTCCACATCTGTTGCATATACTTCCTTTTCGGCAAGATATTTTTCACCCGCTCTGTCTTTGCAGGCTTCGCTTCTTTCCGATACCATAAAATACCACCGGTTTTCCGTTCACCATCTTTTTCTCACAGAGCTTATCATCATCTCCATTTAACACGGCAGTTCCTTCCGGTGTCAAGTGCTCAAAACTCTCCGTTTTTGCCTTTAAAATTCCATCTCTGGTCAGCAGATTTTCCAGATGGCACAATCCGATATTTGTGATCACACAGATATCCGGATATGCCATTTCAGCCAGACGGTGCATCTCACCGAATTCTGAAATTCCCATCTCAAGCACTGCCACTTCATGCTGCTCCCTGATCTTAAAAATCGTAAGTGGAAGACCGATCTCGTTATTGAAATTGCCCTCTGTCTTTAACACATTATACTTCTGTGAAAGAACCGATGCGATCATCTCTTTTGTGCTTGTTTTTCCAACACTTCCGGTAATTCCGACGACCTTAATATCAAGACTTCTGCGGTAGTATGCTGCAAGTTTTTTCATTGCACCAAGTGTCGATTCCACCCTGATATATGGTCCCGCCGGATCTGACAGTTCCTGTTCGGATAATACGGCAAGTGCACCTTTTTCAAACACCTGCGGAATGAACTGATGACCATCCACCTTTTCTCCCTTTACCGCAATAAAAAGATATCCTGACTCTACCTGTCTGCTGTCGATCACAGCTCCTGCAATTTCTTTCTTTTTGTCGGCCTCACTGCCATAATATACTCCACCGCATACTTCCGTAATACGCTCCAGTGTCATGTTTTTCATGATCTACCTCATTTCCCGGGATTCGTTTTGCTTTTACTTTTACAAAAATATCTTATTATTTCTCATATTTATCCAGGGAAATCTGGATCAGTTTCTCACACAGTTCGTTAAAGTTCACACCAACAACCTGTGCCTCCTGTGGGAGAAGGCTTGTCGGAGTCATGCCCGGCAGTGTATTCGCCTCTAAACAGTAGATGTTTTCCTTCTCATCTAACAGGAAATCCGTGCGGGAGTAAGTATCAAGTCCAAGTACCTGTGCTACCTGCTCTGCATAGTGCTGCATTTTCTCTGTGACAGCTTCTGAAAGTTCTGCCGGACAGGTCTCAACAGCACTGCCTGCTTTGTATTTGTTCTTATAATCATAAAATCCCTGTACCGGTGCGATCTCGATGATCGGAAGTGCTTTTCCCTCGATCACGCCGACAGAGAACTCACGTCCTTTTACATATTCTTCCACGATCAGGTTTTCTTCCCAGCGGAACGCCTCATCTAATGCTGCTTTATATTCCTCCGCATTGTGTGCGATGGAAACACCGATACTCGAACCTCCGCAGCATGGTTTTACCACACACGGGAACTGAATGCCAAGTTTTGTGATATCGTCGCTGCGGTCAGCCTTTTTCATGGATGCGCCCTTTGGAGCCGGTATGCCTGCTGACAAAAATAATTTTTTGGACATCTCCTTATCCATGGCAAGCGCACTGCTTAAATAACCGGTTCCTGTATAGCGGATGCCAAACAGATCAAATGCGGCCTGAATCTTGCCGTTTTCTCCGTTTTCTCCATGCAGTGCCATAAAAACGATATCGGACATCTGGCATAATTCGATCACATTCGGTCCAAAGAAATTGTCTGACTGATCTTTTCTGGACGCTTTTACCTTTGCAAGATCCGGTGCAGTTTCCGGTATTCCGGATACTTTTACACTGACTTCCTCACTCCGGTCAAAAATACCTGTCAGATCTTCTTTTTTATCACTGTATCCCATAAATACATCAAGTAAGATTACCTGATGTCCATTCTCTCTCAATGCCTTTGCCACCATATCTCCGGTCTTAAAGGAAACATCTCTCTCTGTACTTAAACCACCTGCTAAAACAACAATCTTCATGGTATACTCTCCTTACTATCTCATAAAAACATTTCTGCTTTATAGTATACCTTTTTTCTTTGTGTGGCAAGGAATTTGCACATTCCTTTGTACTTTTTATGCCTGCATGACATCCTTTCTTATTTATTTTTCTGCCTCACGGCAATGCCCCCGGCAGGCACCATTTTTTCTTTTATTCCCCGTTTTCCCGTACCGGAAAAGATTCCTGACTCATAAAATTCTTTGCCTGCTGCTGGCCTCTTTCACGATAAAACCCATTTCTACAGCATTGCGATTTCTTCCATCCTCAGTGCCTGCAGCAGCCACAAAAATATCTGTCTTCCAATCAGATCCTGTTTTCCGATCATACTCCCGTACCGGTATATCTTTGCAACCACATCCTCACAGCGTTCCTCGTCCCCCGCCAGCAATATTTCACAGAGCAATCCATACCGCTCTCTATTTAAAGTGCACTGCCTGTCTATTTCATTCCATAGTTCCGGATACCTTCTTGCGAGATCCACCAGAATCTCTGCCCCGTTATACATTTCTTCCGCTTTCTTCTGCTCTGTTATATAATTTTCCACTTTTACACTACTGTCATGCAGGCATTGATACTACACAAGTATCTTATGTCTGTCGATTTTTGTCAACTACATTTGATTTTTATTTTGATACTTTGATAATCAAAATATCTTGACATTCTTTTCATCATACTTTATATTTATTTTTGTTTGATAGTCAAACTATTTTATCCGGAGGGAAAAAAATGAGTGTACGAATTATTGTTGATTCCGCATCTGATCTCACAAAGGAACGTGCGGATGCATTAAATCTTGATTATATGCCTTTAAAGACAATTTTTGGCGAAACGGAATATTTAGACGGTGTTACCATTTCCCATAAAGAATTTTATGAAAAACTGATCGAATGCGGAACAATCCCGACGACCAGCCAGGTATCTCCACATGATTTTGAAGCGAAATTCAAAGAAGTAAAAGAAGCCGGCGATACCGCCGTTGTGATCTGTCTGTCCTCTCTTTTATCCGGTACATACCAGAGTGCACACATTGCGCTTGATGGCTATGAGGACTGTATTACATTAGTTGACAGTTTAAATGTATGTCTGGGCGAACAGATCCTTGTCCTTTATGCCGTAAAGCTGCGCGATGAGGGGCTTTCTGCGAAAGAAATCGCCGAAAAACTCGAAGAGAAAAAGAAAGATGTCTGTGTCTTAGCCGTCTTTGATACCCTTGAGTATTTAAAACAGGGCGGACGCATCTCAAAGACTGCCGCCTGGGCGGGAAATATTTTATCCATCAAGCCTGTCATCGCCATTGAAAAAGGTGAGGTTGCGATCTTAGGAAAGGCCAGAGGATCGAAAAACGGAAATAACATCCTGATCCAGGAAGTGAAAAATAAAAACGGTATCGATTTTTCCATGCCGTATATGTTAGGCTACAGCGGGCTCGACGACTCACTGCTCCGGAAGTATATTGCGGACAGCGCAGATCTCTGGGCCGGACAGACAAAAGAGCTGCCAATCAGCACGATTGGGAGTACGATCGGTACACATGCGGGACCGGGAGCCATCTGTGTTTCGTTTTTCCATAAATAATAATGATGTTGGAACAAATATTGATTTCAAATTTCTTGATTGACAAATTGCAACAAGCCGGGTCTGTTTTGTTCCATTGTACGAAAATAAGGAAATCTAAGTCTGCCTGATTAGATTTTCTCAAAGTGACATGAACGGCGTTCAACGAGCCTTCCATGGCTCGTGAAGCCTTGTTCTGCCATCCGTGGCAGAACATCACTGTGAATTGAATTGACAGGCAGGCTAAGATTTCCTAATTTTCTTCCAAAGTCACAAAAGTATTCCCGGCTTGTTGCAATTTGTCAGTCGTTATGTTGTGAATCACTATTTGCCCCAACATCTTATCTTCGACAAATGCTTCACGTCACACAAGGAAATCTATTATGATGTACTGCAAAAACCCACCCTGCGGCAAGGTGCTTGCCGCAGGGTGGGTTCTTTGTATTCACAGCACAATTCTGCAATGATCCATTTTAGTATTCCGGTTCGATCAATCCGTATGTGTTGCCTTTTCTCTTGTATACAACGTTGACATCTTCGGTCTCAGCATTGATAAATACGAAGAAGTCATGTCCTAATAACTCCATCTGTACACATGCATCTTCCGGATACATCGGCTTCATATCGAACTTCTTAGAACGGATAATCTTGATCTCTTCATCATCGTCTGATGCTGCATCCAGGAAATCCTGTTTGAAAACGGATGCTGCGCTCTGCTGTTTCGTAACCAGTTTCGTTCTATATTTCTTTAACTGACGCTCAATAACCTCTTCTACCAGATCAATTGATACATACATATCATTGCTGACCTGTTCAGAACGAATATAGTTTCCTTTCATTGGAATCGTAACTTCCACTTTCTGGCGTTCCTTCTCTACGCTCAGTGTTACATAGACATCTGTGTCCGGAGTGAAGTATTTCTCTAATTTGTTTAACTTGTCCTCCACTGCATCTTTGATACCATCGGTTAATTCAATGTTTCTTCCTGTAATCTTGATTCTCATGATGTCCAACCCCTTTGCCGTTTATTTGATACAGATTTATATCATGGTTTTATTATAGCACTTTCCACAAATATTTCAATACAATATATCATTTTTTATATATTTTTCAGAATATTTATATTTTCCTGTAATATTCTTGTAAAAATGTGCATCATTCGCTGGCACGATCAATATTACACATTTAACAAGGGATGCAATGTCATAATGACTCGCCATTATGACATTGCATCCCTTATCATCTGTTCCGCTTTTTTTGCTTCCTCTTTGGTAAGCTGCGGTGTATCTTTTAACACATAATCCATGCCAAGATTATCATACTTGACCTTGCCAAGTGCATGATATGGCAGTACTTCCAATTTTTCCATATTGGAAAGTGTCTTTAGGAAGTGTCCGAGTTCCGTCAATTCTGCCTCCTCAAATGTGATGCCGGGAACAACGACATGACGGATCCACACCGGCTTTTTCTTCTGATCTAAATATCTTGCAAATGCCAGAATATTCTTATTGGAATGTCCGGTCAGTTTCCGGTGATCCTCGTCACGGATATGCTTAATGTCAAGCATTACAAGATCTGTGACATCAAGAAGCCTGTCTATTTTTTCCAGTGTGATATCTGATGTGGCTTCTCCATCCTCCGGAAATCCCGGGAACATAATACCAGACGTATCTAAACAGGTATGGATTCCGTGCGCCTTTGCCTTCGCAAACAGTTCCGTCAGAAAATCGATCTGAAGCATCGGCTCGCCACCGGTGGCGGTAATTCCACCAGTCCGGTAAAACGAGGCATTGCGCAGGAAGCGGTCGATGATCTCGTCCGCCTCCATCTGTTTTCCATCAGTCAGCACCCATGTATCCGGGTTGTGGCAATACTGGCAGCGCATCGGGCAGCCCTCGAAGAATACGACAAAACGCACCCCCGGACCGTCCACGGTACCAAATGATTCCAGAGAATGAATATAGCCCATTGTGATCTCCTTATTTTTACATCAGTTCATGGAATGTTCTTGCAATTACCTCATCCTGCTGCTCTTTGGTCAGTTTGATGAAGTTTACTGCATAACCTGATACACGGATCGTAAGCTGCGGATATTCTTCCGGATGCTTCTGTGCATCAAGCAGTGTTTCCTTATTTAATACGTTTACATTTAAGTGGTGACCGCCTTTTTCTGCATAGCCGTCAAGCAGTGCCACAAGGTTTGTTTCAGAGCTTTCCTCCGTCTTTCCAAGTGCATCCGGCACGATGGTAAAGGTGTTGGAAATACCATCCTGCGCATCCATAAATGGCATCTTTGCAACAGAAGCTAAAGAAGCAACTGCACCATTTTTATCACGTCCGTGCATTGGGTTTGCACCCGGAGCAAACGCAACACCTTTCTTTCTTCCATCTGGGGTTGCTCCTGTATTCTTACCATAGGATACATTGGATGTAATGGTAAGAATGGAAGTTGTTGCGATACCACCGCGATAGGTGTGATTTCCTTTTACATATTTGATAAAGGTATGAAGAACCTCTTTTGCGATCTCATCCACACGGTCATCATCATTACCATATTTCGGGAAATCTCCCTCAATCTCAAAGTCTACTGTAATACCGTTCTCATCACGGATCGGTTTTACTTTTGCATATTTAATGGCAGAAAGGGAATCTGCTACTACGGAAAATCCTGCAATACCGGTTGCAAACCAGCGTCTTACCTGTTTGTCATGTAATGCCATCTGCATTCTCTCGTAGCAGTATTTGTCATGCATGTAGTGAATGATGTTTAATGCATTGACATAGACACTTGCAAGCCATTTCATCATGTCTTTGTATTTATCCCATACCTCGTCGTAGTCAAGATACTCGGAAGTGATCGGACGATATTTCGGTCCTACCTGTTTGCCGCTGATCTCATCCACACCACCGTTGATCGCATAGAGTAAACATTTTGCAAGGTTTGCACGGGCTCCGAAGAACTGCATCTCTTTTCCGATTCTCATGGAAGATACGCAGCATGCGATACCGTAGTCATCGCCGTGAACCACACGCATGATGTCATCATTTTCGTACTGGATCGCAGAATGTTTGATGGAAATCTCTGCACAGAACTTTTTGAAGTTCTCCGGAAGTTTTACAGACCATAAAACAGTCAGGTTTGGCTCCGGTGCTGCTCCGATGTTGTTTAAAGTATTTAAGTAACGGTAAGACATCTTGGTTACCATATGTCTTCCATCCACACCGATTCCGGCAATCGACTCTGTTACCCAGGTAGGATCTCCGGCGAAAATACTGTTGTACTCCGGTGTACGGGCAAATTTTACGCAGCGCAGTTTCATGATGAACTGGTCGATGATCTCCTGAATCTCTTTCTCCGTGAATGTACCCTCACGAAGGTCGCGCTCTGCATAGATGTCTAAGAACGTAGAGGTACGTCCTAGACTCATTGCCGCACCGTTCTGCTCTTTGACTGCTGCAAGGTAGGCAAAATATACAGCCTGTGCTGCCTCAAGAACATTTGTTGCCGGTTTGGAAATATCGCATCCGTAGATCTTTGCTAATTCTTTTAACATTTTAAGGGCTCTGATCTGCTCCGATAACTCCTCACGCTCACGGATAACATCGGAATACATGATGGTGCGTGTGGAATCTAACTGCTCCTGCTTATCTTCGATCAGACGGTCTACACCGTAAAGTGCAGGTCTTCTGTAGTCGCCGATGATACGTCCGCGCCCGTATGCATCCGGAAGTCCGGTGATGATATGTGCGGAACGGCAGGCTCTCATCTCCGGTGTATAAGCGTCAAACACACCCGCATTGTGTGTCTTTCTGTGTGTTGTGAAATATTCTACCACTTCCGGGTCTACTTTATACCCGTTATCTTCACATGCCTTAATTGCCATACGGATACCGCCATAAGGCTGTAAGGAACGTTTGAATGGTTTATCTGTCTGGAAACCTACGATCTTCTCCTTATCTTTGTCTAAGTACGCAGGTCCATGGGAAGTGATCGTGGAAATGATCTTTGTATCCATATCGAGCACGCCGCCGGCCTCTCTCTCCTGTTTTGAAAGCTCGAGTACATCCTGCCAGAGTGCTGTGGTGTCCTCTGTCGGTCCCTCCAAGAAAGAGCTGTCACCATCATATGGCTTATAGTTTCTCTGGATGAAGTCTCTGACGTTTACTTCATTCTCCCATGCTCCACCATTAAAATCTCTCCATTCGTTTTGCATTATTTTTCCTCCTGTTTGCTGAAAACTATGGTTTACCTGTATAAAACGGATCTGATCCCCCAATATTTTTGTATTGCTGGAAAATATTGGTAGTTATTTCTAACTTTTGTTAGTTAGCTCTAACGCAGTGAATATATCATGTTCCATCACTGCTTGTCAATATCCGCTTCGTTTCCGGAACTGTTCTTTTTTTCATACAAAAGGATTCCTGTAAGAAGAATATCTTTAAGAATAAAAGAAACCGACAGTCCGGGTTATCTCGCCCAGACGGTCGGCATTGTAAACGTTATACTTCATGTGGTTCTTCCACTTTTTCCGTCAGTCATATAACAATTAGATGTTATAATTTTTGATTCATTTTTTCAATAGGTAAAATGTACCAAAAAAAAGCTTATATCATTGTGTAAATTGCTATGCTGTTTTTTTCTTCCTTTTTGACCTGATAGAGTGCTGCATCCGCTCTGTGATACAGTTCACGGAAGCTTGTGCCATCCTCAGGGCCGAATGCGATGCCAATACTTGCTGTCGGCTCCTCCGCCATTCCGATCATTTCTTTTTGTCTGCGCAGCCGGTACAGCACTTCATCTGCCTGCCCCTGTATCCACATACGGTCTTTTACATCCGGAAGAAATACTGCGAATTCATCCCCGCCCATACGTCCAATGCTGACCTGATTACCGTAGACTTCCCTTAAAATATTAGACACACTCATAATGACGCGGTCGCCAACCCAGTGGCCATACACATCATTGACCTGCTTAAAATTATCCAGATCAATAGCAATGTATGCATAATTTTGTCCTTCTGCCACTGACTCCAGTTCTTCTTTGATACGATCTTCCATCGTACCACGGTTTAACAGTCTCGTCATGGAATCTCTGGCTGCACAATCCCGTAAATATTCTCTTTCTCTCGCGTAACGTCTGTTTTTTTCCACTTTCTCCGTTACATCCGTGATCGTAATATAACTGACCGGTTTTAACTGCGAGGATATAACATCCATGGATACCATCACACGAAAAGACAGCCACTTTTTATTTCCGTCTTTCGTCTCTGTCTGAGCAGTCAGTTCAAATGACTCCCCTGTCAGAATCTCTTCATGATGCTCCCTCATGACCATTCTTAAGTCAATATCCACAAACCGGCTCCAGCCGTCCTGTACTTTTTCAATAAATTCCTCCCTCGTGTAACCGAGCATATGGTACGCCATCGTATTCACATAATACACCTTGCGTTTTCTGCCCTCACTGCTCACAACAAGACCAAACGGTACGTTTTTCATAACTTTATGAAAAACCTTTTCCTCCAATACCGAGCTTTCCATTCTCCCTCTCCCGTTAAAAAATTAACTAATTGATCCCCCGAACATTATACTACATTACTTTAAAATAAAAAAGTATTTTTATGAATATTTTTCTTTCTTCTAGACTTCCATACTTTTTTCCTATATAATTTATCTAATTATTTTTTTACTTAATGGAGAAAATTAGTATGAAAATAACATTTTTCACGCAAGAATGGAGAATTTTATGAAAATTGGCATTATTTCTGATACACACGGTATTTTCCGTGAAGAGTGGCACCGTCATTTAGACGGCTGCGATTATCTGATCCATGCAGGCGATTTCTGTACGCAGAAAAATTATGACTGTTTCCGGAACTTTGGCATTCCGCTTTATATGGTCCGAGGCAACAATGACCGCGGTGACTGGGCCAAAAATCTTCCTGAATTTTTACAGTTCCGCATTGGCGGCAAGACTTTTTTTCTGGTTCATAATCAGTTTGATCTTCCATTTGACCTGACAGATGCTGATTTTCTTATCTTTGGTCATACTCATCACTATACATTTTATAAACGTTTCAATAAAGTTTATATTAATCCGGGCAGTGCCAGTGACGGACGTGGAGATTCGAAAAGTCTTGCAATCCTGACACTTTCAGGCAATGATTACAGTTTAGAACGTGTCATTCTGTGATTTTTACAGATTTTGAAAGGAGAGGATTTCCTTGTTACACATCACTTCGTTGAATGAAGGGTTAGAACTTTTTAAGGCACTCGGTTCTGATGTGAGAATTGAAATTTTAAATATTTTGCTGGAAAACGACAATATGAGCATGAATGAACTTGCCTCCCGTTTAAATATTACAAACGGTGCCTTAACCAGCCATATCAAAAAACTTGAGAACTGCGGACTGATCACAACATCCAGTGAATCTGCTGTTCACGGCAATCAGAAGATCTGTTCGATCCATTTAGATAAAATCCTGATCGATTTAGAAAAGCCTGCCGAAATTGAGAATGTTTATCATACGGAATTAAAAGTCGGCCATTATACAAATTATCAGATCTGCCCGACCTGCGGGCTCGCCTCCGCAGATGCCCTGATCGGCGAGGTGGACGATCCGCGGTATTTTGAACATCCGGACCGCTATAACGCTGATATTCTATGGTTTACACGCGGTTATGTTGAATATGCCATTCCAAATTTTATCCCGGCTTCCAAAAAAATCACACAGATCACAATTTCCGCAGAACTTAGTTCCGAAGCACCAGGCACCAACAATGACTGGCCTTCCGATATCAGTTTTTACTTAAATGATATTCATATTGGTGACTGGACCTCCCCCGGCGATTTTGGCGATGTGAAGGGTCTGTTGACACCGGACTGGTGGTATGCAAACTGGAACCAGTACGGATTGCTAAAACAACTTGTCATCAATCAAAAAGGTACCTATATCGACGGTCTCAAAATATCCGACGTTAAAATCGATGATTTCCATCTCAACTGCCACAGCAGCATCCGCTTCCGCCTGGCTGTGGAGGACGATGCCAGGCACGTCGGCGGACTTACGATCTTTGGAAAATCTTTTGGCAATTACAGCCAGGATATCAAAGTGAGTCTCGGGTACGCCCCGGTGGAGGAAATGAAGTAATATTACCGCAATAAAAAATGGTAACAGTCCGTCTGAACTGTCACCATTTTTTATATGGGCATTTTGATACGGCTGCCGCGGCGCGCAGCTCTACATAGCAGCCGCACGCACCGCAGGTTCCCGCGTTTAAAAGTTCACAGGTTTTGCAGACAGTAAGCCGTCTCTCATACTCGCTCTCTGATACCTGATCTTCTTTTTTGATCGCCTCTTTATATTTCTCAATCATTTTTGCATCCGCTTCCGCCATTTCGCGCAGCAGACACTTTTTACAGATCTGTGCCATATGTCATCTCCGCCTGTAATTTTCGTTACTGTTCATATTTCCAGTATGACCAGCAGCTAATTTTCCCGCCATTGCTGACAGTTTTTTTCTTATTTTGCAAGACGCAGCTCGATCACACTGTTTGCCGGCATTGTGACATTCACGCCGTTTTCCGTCTCCTCATAGGCAGTAAAATCTTTTTCTGTCACGGTATCCGGTGCCTCAAATGTGTTATGTGCATGCATATCGGAATCGGTTACGATCTTTGCCTCAGTCACATGATAGCCACGGTTTGCAAGCTGGATCTCCACCTTTTCCGATGCCTCCACAGAGAGGTTGTTCATGGTGACGGTGATCACACCGTCTTTATCCATGGATACGGACTCTGTGATCTTCGGTACTTTCCACTCATCCGGTCCGATCTCACCTGCCCCGGTCAAAGTGCTCTCTAACAGGTCTGCGCCCTGATGGTGGCGGTACATATGCATGACATGGTAGGTCGGTGTCTTTATCATCTGGCCGCCCTCTGTCAGAAGTACAGACTGTAAAACATTTACCATCTGTGCTAACGCAGCCATTTTGACACGGTCACTGTGCTTGTTAAAAATATTTAAGGTGATACCTGCAACAAGTGCATCACGCACCGTATTCTGCTGATACAAAAATCCCGGATTGGTGCCCGGCTCGCAGGTATACCAGGTGCCCCACTCGTCCACGATCATACCGACTTTTTTATCCGGATCGTACTCATCCATAATCGCACCGTGGCGTTCGATCAATGTCTCCATATAAAGCGCCTTCGATAATGTCTTATACCAGACATCCGCATCAAAGTCCGTAGAACTTCCTTTGATCTCCCAGCCCTCCGGATGTACATAGTAATGAAGTGATAGACCATCCATAAATCCGTGCCACTGCTCAGCATGGTCAAATGCCGTATTTAACACTCCTTTTGTCCAGTAATAGTCTGCAACATTTGCACCACAGCAGATCTTTTTGATCGGACGGTCCGGGTGATAATTGCGCACATAGGTCTGGTATCTGCGGTACTCATTTGCATAATATTCCGGCGTCATATTTCCGCCGCATCCCCAGTTTTCATTGCCGACACCAAAATAGTCCACTTTCCATGGCGCCTCATGTCCGTTTTCTTTTCTCAAATCTGCCATCGGGGAGACGCCCTCAAAGGTCATGTACTCCACCCACTCTGACATCTCACGGACAGTTCCGCTTCCAAGATTGCCGTTAACGTAAGTCTTACAGCCGATCTGACGGCACAGTTCCATATATTCATGTGTTCCGAAACTGTTATCTTCCACAACACCACCCCAGTGTGTGTTGATCATTTTTTTACGCTTTTCCTTCGGTCCGATTCCGTCCATCCAGTGATATTCGTCCGCAAAGCAGCCACCCGGCCAGCGCAGTACCGGAACTTTTAATTCCTTTAATGCGTCCACAACATCAGTGCGCATGCCGTTTACATTCGGAATCTCCGATTTTTCGCCGACGTAAATTCCCTCATAAATACATCTCCCCAGATGCTCCGAAAAATGTCCATAGATTTCCGGCTCAATACGACTCTTTTTGTTTTCCTCATTGATGATCAGTTTTGCCATTGTTTTCTCTCCTTTTTTATTTATTTTCATAGGAAAATACCGGTCTTCCGGCTTCATCCCATTTTACCTTCATAAGCATCGCATGACGATTCGGATTGTACAACGGATCTCCGTTAATTTCTGCCTCCGTCCGCGCGTGGTAGACCATGACGTCATTTCCATCTTCATCCATGGTAAACGAGTTGTGTCCCGGCCCGTAAATGCCCAGTTTTTCACAGGTTTTTAATACCGGGTAACGCTCTTTTTTCCACAAACGCGGATCTAAAATGTCCGCATCCTCATCGATGGATAACATTCCCACACAGTAATCCACACCCGTCTCGCTCGCCGAGTATGTTAAGAACATTTTTCCGTCATGATGGATCACGGCAGGTCCCTCGTTGACCCAGAACCCTTTCCGCTCCCAGTCGTAATCCGGCGTGGTCAAAAGTACCTGCACCGTTTTTAACTGATTGCCGGATTCCATCTTTGCAATGTAGAGATTTGAAATCATTTTGCCGACTCCGACCTTTTCTGCCCAGACATAATAATATTCACCTTTATTTTCAAAGACGGTCGCATCCAGCGAAAATGCCTCAAAAGAAAACTCATCCTCCGCTGCGCGTTTCATCTTTCCAAGTTCCACCCACTCATCCGTCAGCGGATCGTCCCCGCTGCACTCTAACACATATGGACGGATCTTCCAGATATCTTCCTTCTCGCCTCCCGCAAAATAAATATACCACTTTCCAAACAGATAGTGGATCTCCGGTGCCCAGATATGATAACTCATCGGACCGGACTCATGTTTCTTCCAGATCATGACCTCCTCTGCCCCGGAAAGTTCCGCCAGTGATCCGGCACGTCTCAATACGATCCCGTCATACGCCGGAACCGACGCCGTAAAATAATACGAGCCGTCCGTATGACGGTAAACATATGGATCCGCACGCTGTAAAATCCACGGTTCATTGTACTTTAAAGATTTTTCATCTGACATGCAGTATCCTCCCCTCTGATGACATTCGCACTGTTTCTTTCTTATGACAGTATACTCCTTATTTTTTGTTTTGTATAGATTATTCTAAAATATTATATACTTTTCTAAAATCAAAAAACGCAGACTACATCACCAGGCAAAAAAACAGCGGAAGCACTCTGCCTCCGCCATTTTTTATTTCTCACTAATATTTCTGTTTTTCAAAGTATTTCTTCGTCTCTGCAACTACCACCCCACTCAAAGCAACGAGTGCAACAAGGTTCGGCAATGCCATCAGCCCGTTAAAGATATCTGCGATCGTCCATACAGCAGATACCGTCATAAATGGTCCTATAAACACTGCAAGGATATACAGCCAGCGATATCCCTTTAAAACAGTCTTTTTGTCCCCAACCAGATATTCCAGACATTTTTCACTGTAATAATTCCATCCAAGGATCGTCGTAAATGCGAAGAATACAAGACATAACATTAACACAAAAGATGCCACCTGCTCCGGGAATGGCAGTCCTATCTGAAATGCTTTCGTGGTTACAGAGACACCTTCTAATCCCATATCCCAGGCTCCTGTGATCACGATGGAAAGTCCGGTCATCGTACAGATGATCACCGTGTCAATGATCGTTCCCAGCATGGATACAAGTCCCTGTGTCACCGGCTCGTTTGTCTTTGCCGCTGCCGCTGCGATCGGCGCACTGCCAAGTCCTGCCTCATTCGAAAAGATTCCGCGGGCAATTCCCATCTGCATGGCGATCAGGATCGATCCAAGGGTTCCGCCTGCAGCCGCACGAAGTCCAAATGCACTCTGCACGATCTCTACGATTGCTCCCGGAATTGCGCTAAGATGCGTAAATAGTATGATCAGTACCACAACGACATAAAGCAGTGCCATAAAAGGTACCACAACCTGTGCTACTGTGGAAATACGCTTAATACCGCCAATGATAACCAGTGCCACACACAGTGTCAGAATAATACCTGCGATCACAACCGTCCAGGAATAGGTTCTGCCAAACAGTTCCACCGTCCATGTATTCTGCGGATCAAAGAAATTGTTCACGGCACTTGTGATCCCGTTGATCTGCGTAAAAGTTCCGATTCCAAGTAAACCTACTCCGACACCGAAAAATGCAAAAATTTTTGCGAGCCATTTCCATTTTTCACCCATTCCGTTTTCGATGTAATAAAACGGTCCTCCGACGATATGACCGTCCTTTGCCACAACACGGTATTTAATTGCAAGCAGACACTCGGAATATTTCGTCGCCGTTCCAAGCAGTGCTGCGATCCACATCCAGAACAGTGCACCCGGTCCTCCGGCGACAAGCGCGGTTGCCACGCCGACAATGTTACCTGTTCCGATCGTTGCAGACAATGCTGTGCAGAGTGCGCCGAAACTTGAAACTTCCCCGTGTTCTCCGTTTTTTTCATTTGCCACCATATGTTTTATGGCAAGTGGCAGTTTCGTGATCTGAAGTCCACGCAGCCGGATCGTAAGAAAGATACCAACCGCTAAGATCAACACGATCAGTGGAACTCCCCAGACGAAATCATCAATCGCTTTTAACATTTGTACCCGTTCCTTTCCCAAAACTTTAGATACGTACCACATTACCATGGGAAAGAGTTCTTTGCAAGTATTTTATGCTCCGTCTGCCGTTTCTCACGTCTTTGCTTTCATTTTACTCAAAATATTTAACGCCCCAGACACTCTCATTTGCTCCAACCGCAGAAAATGTCATGACATCCGTGCCTGCCTCATCTTTCATCTGACAGAATACACCGTTATATTCTTTTTCCCCGTATGTGATCGTCATATAACAGGTGCCCTGCTCCATACTCCAGATGCCTTCTAAGTTTTCGCCGTACACGTTTCCATTCTCCATCAGTACCAGTTTTACCGGCTGTGCAATCCTGGCACTGATCGCAGTTCCCTGGTTGATCACATAATAAGTTCCCGCCACTTCCGAAATGTCATAACCGCTCTCTGCGATCGTCTCACCGTCCGTCGCATACGGAAGCATACACGGCCATCCATCCTGATTCAGGAAATACTGATGCACACGGGGTTCATGATACTCCTGCCCGTTGTCAAAGCGCGTGTGGTATACAATATATTTCTTTCCATCTTCATCCACAAAAGCTGAATTGTGCCCGGTCGCCATATATGCCTTATTAAGACCCGGCAGATAATAATTGCCGGAAAGTTTTAAGCCATAAGCTGCATTGTCATCCCACATCCCCGGATATGCCCCATTCATATCGACATACTCTCCATCCACCGTTTTTGAGCGGAACACACGCATCTGATATCCTCCCTCTCTCGTCAGGGAACCATAGGAAACAAACAGATAATAATATCCGCTTTCCTCATCATAGAGAATGTAAGGTCCCTCGATCGATTTGTGTCCGCCGTCAAGCAGGCGTTTTCCAAAATACGGATCCACGCCGTTTTTCTCATCTTCTTTGGGATGGATGACCAATCCCGTTTTCTCATCAATCTCTAACAGGAAAATTCCACCTGACCACGAGCCATAGACCATCCACATTTTTCCGTCCGCATCATAAAAGACGGTCGGATCGATCGCATTTGGATATTTCTCATAGTTATATTTATTTCCCGCGATGATGTAGTTCTTTTTTGCATAGCTGATGTCCACATAATCGAGCACATCAGTTGCTTCGATCGTATCTTTCGCGAATCCGGAATAAATGAGTGCTCCCTTCCATGTATACGGTCCCTCCGGTTTATCTGAAACAGCATAGCACAGATTCGATGCATTCCATGTCGAGGACGTACAGAAATACATATAATATAAGTCCTGTGCCCTGTTATAGACCACGTCCGGTGCCCAGACATGATAAGTCCCATCGTCAGTCGGTATCACAGAGTCTCTGCTTCCCGTATAATCAAATACATGCTCTGTTCCAAGCAGATCCTCAAAGATCGGATTCGACTGCGTATATCCGTCACCGATCGATGTCCAGTTCCGCAGATCCTCAGATGATGCCCCTGACATATGCGATCCGAAAATGTAATAGGTACCGTCCGCCTCTATCACGGATGGATCATGTACACTGACGCCCGCCGTAATATCCGCCGTTTTGATTCCATCATAACTCACTGTAAAATCCTTCGGGATCTTCTCTCCCCCCGACAGTGCCACCCCCGTAAGCACTGCAGCAACCCCCAATACAATTCCTGCATAAAAAATGATTTTGCTTTGTTTTCTCATACGGCTCCTCCATTTCTGTATGATATCTAACTCTACAATAGCAAAATCATTTTTATTTTACAATTATTTATTTTACTTTTTTATAAAATATTTTACTTTTTATTTTTGTTCCCATTCCTGCTCGCGGAACAGATTATCAACAATCACACGGTACTCCGCCACATGCTGCGTCTTTTTGATCTGCTTTACATATTTTTCGGGTTCTGTAAAATATTTTGCAAAATAAAACCACAGCTCTTTCATACGAAACAGCGTGTTGCGCTCCCCTGACATCACATCCAGATATCCTTTTAATATGTCATCATGAAACGCATGAAACTGATCCTTTGTGATCGGCGCATGTCCTGTGAGTTCTCCGATCAGACCCGGATTTTTTAAAACTCCTCTTCCAAGCATGAGATGGGACACCAGGCTGCCAGTGTCCTCCGGATCCGTCTGCTGCCCGGATTCCTGCATAAAAGCACATTTCCTTTTTTCTTCCATCTGCTGTCTCCATGTCCGGTAATCCTCCACGGAGCAGATGTCACCGTTGTAACATAGCGTATGTCTGCTGTTTTCTACCGCATATAAAAACGCTTCCATATCCGGAGTATTGTTATAAAAGTCCTTCTGTACACGCGGATGAATGATCAGTTCCTCCATCGGAAATTTTTCATAGATGGAAAGAAGATGCTCCCACTCCCCGGCATCATTGACACCGACACGTGTTTTGACGGAGATCCGGAGCGGACATTCCGCAAAGATCTCTTCTAAAAAGTGATCCAGTTCCTCCGGCACCGCAAGAAATCCTGCGCCGCGGTGCTTTGCCACGACCGTCCCGGACGGGCACCCCAGATTTAAATTGACGCTCTCGTAACCATAGTTTCCTAACTCTTTTGCGATTGCCAGAAAATCTTCTGCACGATTCGTCAGAATCTGTGGAACCACATGCATCCCTTCATTATGTTCCGGCAGAATGTCTTTGATCTCTTTGTAATTCATCTTTTTATTATTAATGAATGGTGTAAAATAGGTATCTATATTTCCAAAATGTTTCTGATATGCATTTCGGAACACAAAACCGGTAAGTCCCTCCATCGGTGCTAAATAAAATTTCATTTTTGTCATCCTACAAAGCTTCCCACTGTGCATATAGTTTTACTGTTGCTCCATTTGTAAGGGAAAGATTTGATACTGTTGCACCATCTCCATAAAAAGTATCGCTGCCATCCGCTTTGGTACTCCATCCGATAAACTTATATCCATTTCTCTGGAATGTGTTTGCAGAGAGTTTATAGCTTGTATTGTATTTGCAGGAACTGATCGATTTCATCGAACCACTGGTTGCTCCATTTCCGTCAAACACGATATTGTAAGTATTGATCTTCCATTTTGCATACAGTTTGTAATTTTTACGGGTTCCCTTTTTGATCTTCGTGATCTTGTTTTTAAATGCAGAATCCGTATACCATCCTTTAAAGGTATATCCTTCTTTGGCAGCTGCTGCAAGCTGGATCGTAGGTGTGTCGTAATAGTATCCGGTCGGATTTTCAGACGAAATGGTTCCTCCGTCAAGTACATATTTTATCGTGTACTGCTTTTTGCTCCACTGCGCATACAGTGTGACTGTCTTACCGTTTTTCGCTGTGATATTACGGATATCCTCTCCGTCTTCATAAAAATCACCTTTGCCGTTTTTCTTTGTATTCCAGCCCTCAAACACATAACCCGTGCGCTTGAATTTATTTTTTGTAAGCGTATAGGTCTTGCCATATTGGCAGACAGAGACACCTTTCATGGAACCGCTGGTTGCGCCGTTTCCATCGTATTTGATTTTATATTTATTGATCTGCCACTTTGCATAAAAGGTCAGATTTCCAATTGTACCTTTTTTGACCTGTGTGACACGTCTGGTGCATTTTTTGTCTTTATACCAGCCTTTAAATGTATAGCCATATCTGACCGGTGTTTTTAATTTGAACGTTCTGGTATCTACGTTGTATTTCTTTGCAGTACCATCCGCAAGTTCTCCGCCGTTCGTTTTGTAAGTGATCTTGTAAGTATCCCTTGACCACTGTGCATACAGATCAACAACTGCACCGTTTTTTGCAGAAAGGTTCTCGATTTCTTCCTTGTTGCCGTATTTCTTTCCACTTCCATCTGCCTTTGTGTTCCAGCGGACAAATTTATATCCCTTGCGTTTAAATTTATTTTTTCTAAGGGTATAATCCATATCATATTCGAGATTTTTCATCTCCTGCATACTGCCGCTGGTTGCCTTGTTTCCATGAAAGCGAACGGTATATTTATTTGCTTTCCATTTTGCATAAATGGTAAGGTTGCCTTTTGATCCTTTCGGGATCGTTGTGATCCTGTTTTTAAAGCTGCTCTCCTTATACCATCCTTCAAATGTATAACCTTTTTTCTTTGCTTTTTTCAATGTGATCGTTTCTGTTGTGATCTTATAAGACGATGGATTGGCATCGCTATTTTCCCCATCATAGAGTACATATTTGATGGTATATTTCTTTGTTACCGGATCGTCCGGGTTATCCGGGTTATCCGGATCATCCGGACTGTCACCGTTATATTTTGCCCAGTAGACATCTCTTGCGCGTTTCGCACGTCCTTCAAAATATACACTGTTACAGCGCTCAAAATATTTTGCCCAGTTATACCCGGCTGTATAGGCTCCGTCTGCAGTGTTTTCGACATTTTTCACTTTGGAAAATGCATATTTCTCGGAATGTTCCAGTTCGTATTTTAAAAACTTAAGCTGCCCGTCGATGGAAGTATAATCATAACCATTGCTGCTGCAGTAGTTTCTCAGGTCATCAAATCTCGAAGCATTCCACTGACAGATACCATAACTGATCTTGCCGTTGGTATCAATGACGCTTATGGTTGGGTTAAAAGAAGATTCACTCTCAATATTGGCAAGCACACCACAGGCCGCTGCTGTATTTAATTTGAGCTTTTCGCAAATTTATATACTTTTTCGTTGGATTTTTCTCATCCTGAGAAATGGCTGCACCTTTATAGAGACTTGTCCCTGAGATCACCACATTGATGTATGGAATTTTGTCCTTTTGTCCTGCTCCAAGTGAATACTGATCGGTATCCCATTTCGGGTCAAATTCATAGACAAAATAATTCGTCGTGTCATAGTCTCCGACACAGCTCCAGGTTACCGGAATACTCGTTGTCTCTTTGCCGCCATCCAGATAAACATCAATGCTCTGCGGCATCTTGGCAAGCAGGCGGTTCAGGCTGATTTTACCTGTCATACGAATCTCTTTCGGGTTGTCCGAAAGATCTGCAAATCCTGTGATCTTCTTTTCCGTCGTGCCTTCCTGTGTTTTCGTTTCTGCTGCATACACAGACATATCTGTTGCAGCCGTACCGACAGCAAGCAGGAGCGCCATCGCCCCTGCTGCCAGTCTTGTCATGATTTTTGCATAACTTTTCATAGCTGTCCTCATTCCTGCGGATTACTGTCTGTATCCTGTACTCTCATTAATAAGTCTTATACCGGATACTGATATTTACCTTGCCATTTACACCATTTACTGTACCCTGGTTCGTGTATCTCCACATTACCACATTACCTTTACCCTGGTAACCGCTTCCAAGACTCTCTGCACGATAATTGATAATCCACAGATCTGTTCCTGTGAGCTTGCTTGTATCCACATATTTGCCCGGATACTGCTGTAAAGTTTCTGGTTCAGACCAAGTGCAAACTTATACTGTTTTCCACCATCAATGATTTCTGTCCTGAATGCATTGATAAAATCAATTCTCTGTGTTGCTGTTACATTATTGTACAATAATGAGATATCATCAAGTACATATACAACCGGATAGTCTAACTTCTGTGCATTCAGAATATTTAATACTTTATCACCCTCAGCTTTTGCCTGCGCTGCGTTCTGCGCCAGGAGTAGCAGTATACACCAACCTTAAGGCCTGCTGCTTTCGCATTCTTATAATTTGTCTGGAACTTCGCATCCGCTGTTGTTCCTTTGGAAATACGAAGCATTACACATTCGTATCCGGCTGCCTTGATCGCATTAAAATCTACCGTACCGTTATCACTTGAAATATCTATGATCTTATTCTCTGTCTCAAGTTTGTCTTTACCGTTACCGTGATTTCTTTCGTGATTCCGTTTGCAGATGCCTTTACGGTCGTTGTTCCAGCCTTCAGTCCATAGATTGTTCCATCTGAGGAAACAACGGCGATCATAGAGTTAGCAGAAGACCAGTATACCACACCGTATGGTTTTGCAGTTGCTGTTACTTTTACACTCGTTCCTGTCTTGATCAGTACACTCGTTGTGCTCACTTCAAGTGCTGACGATATAACACTTACACAATCCGTTGTTGCACTGACGTACTTCCACGAACCGCATAAATCTTATAATAATAGGTTTTTCCTGTCACAGCGGTATAATCAATAAAAGAATTTGTTGTACAAAGTTCCGTTGCAATCTTATATTTTCCGTTCTCAGAGTTACTTCTCAATACGGTATAAGTTTCTGCACCATCCACCGCATTCCATGTCAGCTTGATCTGGTTTTCAGCAATTGAGGCTGCATATAATCCGGTTGGTTTTGAAAGAACCGGCGTTGCCTGTTTCACTGCGGAATAGTCACCATAAAGTTTTTGCCATTTTTGTTCACATAAGCTCTTACTTTATAATAATAGGTCTTTCCTGTCTTTAACTTACTGTTCTTATAAGAAAGCGTATTAACGGAAGAACAGGTTTTGACTGGTTTATATTTTCCATCTTTCTCTGTTGCACGATATACACGATATCCATCACACCCTTCTACTTTCTTCCAGGAGACCGTAATGGTGTTATAATTTGCTGCAACTACCTGGATGGAAGGTTTTCCGGAAGTACCTGCATGGATGCCGGATCGGAATAATCACTGTAGATTTTCTTTCCACCGGACGTACAGAAAGTACGAACTTTATAATAATAGGTATTACCGGTTACAAGTCCCTTATCCACATACGAAGTTGTTGTTCCCTTTATTGATCGTCTTAATTTTTCTGTATTTTCCATTTTCAGAGTGCTGCGGTAGATCGCATATCCCTTTACATAACGGTTTTGGATGCTTTTACCTTTTCCATGTAACTTTCAGGCTTTCATTTCCTGCCGATTTCACTTTAACCGTTGTGATACTCGGTGCGGCTGTAATGCCTTTACACCTGAATAAGCGGAACGGAGCATTTTACCGCCCGAAATGTTTTGTAAGTTACTACTTTATAATAATACTTCTTTCCGATCTTAACGTTTTATCTGTATAAGATCCGGTCATGGCTCCGCTCTTTTTTTACGGTTCCGATCTGCTTATAACTTCCTTTTTAGAAGCTGCACGGTAAACAATATATCCGTCCTCATCCCCTGGAAGTAACATTCCAGCTCAATACGACGCTGTTGTATTTGCCGGATTTGATCGTGTCGATCGTTACCGGAAGAAGTTTCGGTGTTGCAGTAAGTTCATTGGAAGTTCCACCATATGCTCTTTTGCCATTTTATCTTTTGCAAAAGAAACGATTTTAAATGTATATTTCGACCAGGTGTAAGTCCTGTCACTGTATAAGAAGTACTCTTTGTACTGCATCTTTTACCAGCTGATCTGCTCCGTTTACAACCTGATATACTGCATATCCGCCACCTGTGGATGGCATGTTCACTTTATTCCATGTCAGTTTGATCGCCGTTGCACCTGCTGCTTCTGATTTTAATGTTACTGCTTCCGGTGCCGCCTTGATCGACTGCACATCCGAATAGTTCCCTGCTACATTCTTATCCCCTGACTGTACGGAATGCACAGACTTTATAATAATACTTCGTTCCTACCGACAATTTTTATCTGTACAGGTAATCGTCGTTTTATCATTGACTGTCTTAACAGCTCTATAGCCGCTGTCCTTTTCGTAGAACGATATACTTTATAGCCATGTGCACCGCTGATCTGATTCCATGTGATCGTCACACTGTTGTAAGACGCATTTCTAACTGTAATCTGTGGTGCCTCTAAAGCAGGGTGCCGATGCCTCGTTGGAATAATCTCCATATACCTGACTTCCATTTACCGTTTTATAGGCTCTTACTTTATAGGTATAGGCTGTACCTGCTGTCACTTTTGTATCGCTGTAACTTGTCTTTCCATTTGTTACAGTTGCAATCTTTTTATAAGAGGATGATGATGTTTTTCTGTAAACCTCATAACCCGTCACACCATCCACGGCACTCCATGCCAGTTTTACTTCTTTATATCCAGCTGATTCTGCGTTCAATCTTGTCGCTGACGGAAGCGGTTTGCCGGAGAGAATGCCCGACGCATCACCAAAAACCTTTTTGCCGTTTACCACACGATATGGCTGTACTTTATAATAGTAGGTCGTTCCGGCTGTCAGTGCGGCATCCACATAACTTACTGCACCGTTCGTGATATCCGTGAGCTGTGTGTCCACTTTTGATTTATCTGTGGAACGATATACAATATATCCGGTTGCACCATCCACTTTTTCCCATTTTAGTGTCAGGCTGCTGTAACCTTCCGCTGTAACAGATGTCATTGCTGCTTTTCCAAGCTGTGGTGTTGCTTTTACGGATGCATAGGCATCCGTATTGGCATAATCCGTCTGTCCGTTGTTCGTATATTTTGTATAGGCATATACATGATAAATATAGCTGATTCCGGTCTGTGCTGCCGTATCTTTATACGACACCGTATCAGTACCATCCACATGTGCGATCGTCTGCTCTGTATCTGAGCCTTCCACTTTTCGTGTGATGGTATAACCATTTGCGTCTGCAACAGGTGACCAGCTTAAGCTGACTGAATTGTAAGTTGCATCTGCCTTACAGTTCTTCGGTTCATTCGTTGGTCTTACGATCAGACGGAATGCGGCATTCACTTCTGTTTTTCCTACTACCTGAAGTTTTACCACTGCCACACCTGCCGCTTTCGCCTTTACGGTTCCGCTGACTTTGCCATTGGCATCTGTTGTTGTGGCTACCTCTGCAACATTCAGATCATCCACGGTCCATTCGACTGCTGTTTTATCCGTGTCACTGTTTGGATAAAATACATAATCAGGAAGTGGGATACTCTGATCTATGCTTACAACCTGATACTCTGAATCTGTAATCAGAATAACCTTGCTTACATCTGTTGCTTTTGTCTCTGTCTCCTCAGTAGTTTCCGTTCCCTCAGGTTTTTCGGTTTCTTCCGTCTTTTCGGTTGACTCCGTCACTTCGGTAGCTTCTGTGTTTTCCGTTGTTTCCGTCTTTTCGGTTGACTCCGTCACTTCGGTAGCTTCTGTGTTTTCCGTTGTTTCCGTCACTTCGGTTGTTTCCGTGTTTTCCGTCGTTTCCGTCACTTCGGTTGTTTTGTCTTTCTCCGTTGTTCCGGTAGTCTCTGTTTCTGCCTGTTCCGTAACTTTTGTTTTGTCGGTTACTTCAGAAGCCTTTTCATTTTTCGCATCTTCTTTTGTCTGATCTGACTGTTCATCCGTCAAAACTTCGGTCTCTCCTGTCTGTTCCACGACCTGCCCGTTTGCCGCATCTGCTGCAAATGCCATGGTATCGGAACAGATGATCATAGCGCCTGCTAATGTGATACACAGACCGCGCTTTAACCATTCCAGTCTCTTTTTTATCATAACATTTTGCCTCCCATCCTCTTATTTTTCTCTTTTGGGCAGTTTTTGCCAAACCTGCCCATCATTGGTATTGTAGCACAATTTTCCATCTGAATATAGTTTATAAGGGATTTTAAGCAAATATTAAGATTTTTTTCAATGGTTTTTACGCGTAATACTGTGCCTGTGTCTGATAAAGTCTGGCGTAGATTCCATTTTCCGCTAACAATGTGTCATGCGTTCCCATCTCAGCAATGTTTCCGGCATCCAGCACTACAATCCGGTCGCAGAATTTACAGCTACTCATGCGGTGGGAAATATAAATTGCAGTTTTATTGCGTACCATCTCATTAAAGTTCTCGTAGATCTGCGCCTCAGCGATCGGATCTAAGGCTGCGGTCGGCTCGTCTAAGATCACAAACGGCGCATCTTTGTAGAGTGCGCGGGCGATGGCAAGCCGCTGTGCCTCACCGCCGGAGACATCGACGCCCGCACCGTTGTTGTTATAAAGCTGTGTCTTCAGGCCGTCCTTCATCGCTCTCACACGTCCGGACAGTTCGACCTGGTCTAACACCTCCCATGCTCTCTCTTCATCCACTGCACTGCTTGCAGCAATATTCTCACCGACCGGCAGAGAAAACATTGCAAAGTCCTGAAAGACAACGGAAAATGCCCTCGTATATTCCTCATAGTTATATTTCCAGATATCGATGCCGTTTAACGTGATCGTACCCTCCGTCGGCTCATAGAGACGGCAGAGCAATTTGATCAATGTCGTTTTTCCTGCACCGTTTTGTCCGACTAACGCCATTTTTTCCCCAATATTAAATTTTAAGCTGACATGGCTTAACACCTGTGTCCCACAGTCCGGGTAAGCAAAACTTACATCATGAAATTCAAATTCATATTGTCCGTCATCCCGCTTTTCGATCGGCAATGTACCATCGTAAGCCATTGCCGGACTTTGTATAAATTTATCAAAAACGCTTAAATATTCCGCACAAAATTGAAAGGAAATGACCTGTGAACCAAATTCCGTAATACAGTTCACGGTCTGTGAGATGACACCTGCATATAAGATGACATTTCCGATATCGATCATCCCGTTTAATGCTTTCATGCCTGCCAGCAGATATGCAGCGCCTGCTGCAAACTGGTTGATGCCCTCAATCATTCCCCTGTATTTTCCATTTACTTTTCCCATCTGTAAATAAATACTATAGCCCTCCACCATCTGTCTGAATTTCCCCAAAAAGAGTTTTGACAGGTCATAAAGTCTGATATCTTTGCTATTTCTTTCATCTGTCATGACCCCGCCCAGATAACCGCCCAGTGCATTATTGTGGTCATTTGCATGTATAAATTCATACTGTTTCGCGCTGAGTATTTTTCCAAGATATAAATTCACAATTACAACAACTGCATATAAGCCAATCAAAAGCAGCGTTGATCCATAGGAGACAAAAAATGTTTTTTTCTGTTCGGCATCGATTTTCAGCAACAGCAGAAGAAAAAATACGACCGAATAACACATGGAAAAAAATTGTACAAAAATCTGGTAACAGGTATCCACCTGGTCTTTGATGTCCCCGCTTCCGCCTGCCGTAAGTTTTGCGCGCCTTAATGAGTCAAGTGTTTCCTGTTTTTCAAATTTTTCATACTGCAGTTCAAATGCCTTGTCTGCCATCTGCTGTCTTATGATCTGCTGGCAGCTCTCTCCGAGCACTTCGATCCGTTTCTGGCAGAACCGGTTCACCAGTTCACAGACAAACTGCGACAGTAAAAGTGCTGCCACGCTTTTCACACATGCCTCATAATCCCCTTCGATCGCATTGTTTAAAATCTGTGCCGAAAAATAAAATACCAGAAACGGAATGGATGCCTTCATAAATCCGCCGGCTGCCATGACAACAGCCACATCTTTTTTCCCTTTGCTGATCATCTTTATAAAACTTTTAAATTCCTGCCATATCTTCTTCATGTGACTGTGCCCCTTCCTCTTTGTAATATCTGCTCTGTACCAGGAACATTTCGGCATATCCGCCATTTTCCTGCATCAGTTCCTCATGGGTGCCCTCCTCTGTGATCTTTCCGTTTTCCAGGAATAAAATATGGTCACAGAACCGCGTCGATGCCAGACGGTGTGAAATAAACAGTGCCGTTTTTCCAGTCAGCATTTCATTGTATTTCTCATACATCTCATTTTCTGCGATCGCATCTAATGCTGCGGTCGGCTCATCCAAAAGCAACAGTGCACATCCTTTGTAGAGTGCACGCGCAAGCATCAGTTTCTGTGTCTCCCCGCCGGAAAGATGGATGCCATCCTCACTTACCTCTTTTCCGATAAATGTTTTCTCTTTCTGTGGAAGTTTTTGTATTTTCTCCCAGAGGCCGGCATCTTTTAATGCCTCCCTGCATTTTTCCGCATCATAGTCCTCTCCCATGCTGCATGTTACATTGTCCGCAATGGAAAAGGAATAGGTAAATGCATCCTGAAAGACTGCTGCAAGCGACCGGTACCACGCATCAAGATCCATCGTGGCAAGATCCGTTCCGTTAATGTAAATGTGTCCCTCATCCGGCATATAAAAACCGCAGAGCAGTTTGACGATCGTTGATTTTCCGGCACCGTTGATGCCGACTAACGCCATCTTTCCGCCTTTTTTAATGCGAAAGCTCACATCATCTAATATCTTATGGTCTGTGCCCGGATAGGAAAAACTGACATGTGAAAATTCGACTTCCACTGCCTCCTTTTCATCCTTTAACCGGACTCCCTCGCCATGGTGATATACATTCTCTAACTCTGTAAATTCCTGCATCTGTCCGACCGGCTTTAAGCAGGATGAGATCTGGCTGATCATCATCGTAAGTTCCGAAAAATAGGTGGAAAATCCACTGACGATCCCGATATAAAGCACAAAACGTGCGATGGACATTCCCTGCATCAGCTGTCCGATCAGATAGCCGTAACAGACCACATCCCTGCCAAGCTGCAGCAGCAGCCCAAAGAGATCATCCGCAAAATAACATGCCTTTTCTTTTGCCAGCAGTGCCTGGTATTTTTTGTTTGCAGCACGGTAATGTCCGCTTAACCATTCTTTCATCTGGTAAAGCCTTATATCTTTTCCGTTTTCCACTGCATATGCCTGACGGTCCAGATAGTCCTGTGTCACTGTAAGTTTCGCCTTTGCATCACGGTGTTTTAATTCGTAATTATTTGCCAGTTTATAGCTTAAGATCTGAACCAGTGAAATGACAACTAAAAGTACGACCAGCCATGCCGATACACCGGAGATCAGGGATGCGTACAGGATCAATGCCCCGGCTTCCTTTAAGAGTTCGACGTCGTAATGAAGCACACCCTCGATGCCCCGGTAGTTTCCACTGACTGCCTCTCCCGCTTTCTTTAAAAGCTGCTGGACTTTTTCGTCCTCGCACTGCACATAGTCGAGTGACATATATTTCTGATAGGTGCATTCAATCATTGTGCCGCAGCGGAATTTTACATACTGGAACTGGTTTCTCCGTTTCAGATATCCGGTTATGATGCACCAGATGCTGTATCCGACAAAAAATGTTACCAGTTTTGCGACTACTCCGGGCAGTGTTTCCTGGGTGATCATGCCTTTTTGGTACTGCTCTAAAAACGCTACGATCATGGATGGGATCAGTATGGTGCCGAAGCCTTTGCCGATCTGGGTGATGATCTCGGCGAGAGCATAGAAGATGGTGGATCTGTCGTAGTGCCATAGTTCGCGGAGGATGTAGCGCTGGTTGGATGCGGCGGTGTAAGTTTTCGGTTGGTTCATGTTGTGTGGCTCCTCTCGTTTTGGGGTGGTGGTGTGATATCACTTCTATGTCTATACTCTATCAGCTTTTTGAACTTTCACACAAAAAGTGCACGGAAGGTCATCTTCCGTGCACCAACGGTATCGCCAATATACAAAAGGCTGGAATGAAAAGGTGTGGCTGACACACCGGTCTGCCACCACAACCTGACGGCCACACCTTTTCCCACCAGCTTTTTCCGAAAACTTTTACAGCGGCAACATAACCTCCGTCACAAACACTCCCGGCTCATTCTGTCTGTTAATGTACCCGCCATATTTTTCAACCACCAGATTGATCCGTTTTAATCCATGCCCGTGATTTCCCCGTTTTTTACTGATGTACTCCGAATCCATCTTGCGCACTGTCTCATTTGTCGCGTTCGACACCGAAATGTAAAGCTGTTTTTTGAGTGCTCCGATATAAAGGCGGATAAACGGTTTTTCCGTGGTCAGTTTCTCACAGGACTCCACTGCATTGTCTAACAGGTTTCCGATCAGAGCACAGAGGTCGATATCACTGACAGCAAGTGTTTCCGGACATTTTGCCTGATAGTCGATCTCAATTCCGTTTTTCTGTGCTAAGGATATTTTCGAATTTAAAATAGCATCCAAATTGACATTTCCAGTCTCAATCAGCTGATTGACGTGATCTAAGTCCTGCTCCAGCAGTCCTAAATATTCCTCTAACCTGTCATATTCTCCCATCTTGACATACGCTTTCATTGCCTGCAGGTGATTGTGATAATCATGCCGCCAGCCGCGCATGGTAAGATAGATATTCTGTACCTCCTGTACCTGTTTTTCGAGCAGGGCATTCTGGTACTCCATATTCTTCTCTTCTAAATATTTTGTGATCAGCGGTATTCTCATTTTTCACACATATCCCCATGTTCCATATAATAGCGGATAAATGCTTCATTTACACTCTTATAAGCATTCCTGCTCACCGGCACACTACTGCCGTCCGAAAGGATGCACTCTGTGCGCTGCACGCGCTCCACCGCAGCAAGACTGACTAAAAAGCTGCGGTGTGTACTGATAAATTCCGTTTTCTGTCCCGGCTGATCTTTTGCCAGCTTCTCCGCGATCTCCGAGAGATTCTTTTTGTATTCATAATCACCCACGCTCGTGTGCAGACGGATATAATGTCCTTTTGCCTCCACACTGTAAATGGTATCGACCGGAATTTTTACAGTCTCCCCACCCACATTTTCGATCAGATAACGCTTTTCTTTGCCAAGCGCATAAGAAATCTCATCCAGCAGAGAAAACAGCTTTGTCTCCTCCACCGGTTTTAAAAGATAGCGCAATGCGCCAACCTCATACCCTTCAAACACATACTCACTGCGGTTCGTCAAAAAAACGATGGGAAGTTTTTGATCTTTTTTCCGGATCTCCTTTGCGAGCGCCATGCCATCCATGCCGTCCATATCAATATCCAAAAGGAGCAGATCAAACGGGAAACTGTCCGAATGCTCAAACAACAGCTCCTTCGCACTGCCATAGCCAAAATATGTAACAGTGTCATTCCCTTCGTCTGCCCACTTTTTGATCAGTTGCTCCATATATTCTAACTGGATCTTTTCATCTTCACAATATGCAATATTCATTCTGCTCCTGATCCCTGCATTTTTGTTATTGTTCACACACCAGTATGAACAGTCACTTATTTTTACCTGACTTTTCAGCCTCCCACTGTTATTTTCTGTCTGATCTATTCTGCATAAGACTCCAGATCCTGTGCCAGCAGATAAGTAGCATCAATGATCTCTTTGGTCTGTTTCATTGCATCTACTGCATGTTCTGCTGTCTGAAGTCCTTCTGTGGAAGAAGCAGCTATTTCTTCACCGGTTGCAGAGAGATTCGATATACTCTGGGAAATTGTGTCTGTACTGTTTAAAATGGACTGCATACTTCCCTCGATCTCTCCGATTGCACTTGCCAGTGACTGCATTTCGTCATTGATGGTCTCAAATTTATTCTTTGTTGTCTCAATCAGTTCGTTCTGTTCACGGATTGAATCCGCAGAATGTTCCATACTGTCCATCGCATGTTGTGCATCTTCATTCAGATCCTGAATGATATCCGTGATCCGGTTCGTTGCATCTTTTGTCTGCTCCGATAACTGACGGATTTCTTCCGCAACGACTGCAAACCCTTTTCCTGCCTCACCTGCTCTTGCTGCCTCAATAGAAGCATTCAATGCAAGAAGATTGGTCTGGCTGGAGATACTTAAGATAGTCGCAACAATTCCTTTTACTTCCTCCACACGGTTGCTGACCTGTTTGGTGGACTCTGCCGCCTGGTTACTTGCCTGCTCCACATTGTCAGCCTGATTTTTTAATCCTGTTACCAGTCTCGCACCCTCTGCCACATTCTCCATCGTATGATTTGCCTTATCAATCATCGCTTCGGTTTCTTTTTCTGCACTGTCCGTATTCTTATGGATTTCCTCACACATCAATGCCTGCTGCTGGATTGCCTCCGCAGTACTTCCCGTGCTCTGGGCAATATTGGAAATAGATTCATTGTTGTTATTGATGACTTCCTCTAATGTCTCTAATTTTTCTTTTGCGGAATCAAAATGTTTCACCAGATTTTCCGCTGTAGCCAGCATTTTTTCAGATGCTGCAGCCTGCATTTCCAGATTTTCTTCACTAAATTTTGTAAGGAGGATAGATGCTTCATATACCGCATAAACTACTGTTGCAAGAATGATAATACTAAAAAAAAGTTCTATCCCATCGGCTCTTTTTGTAATAACCTGCACTATGATATGAATGATATTTCCTACTGCAGTTACACCAATACCATAATATACAAACTTTACATCTAAATACAAAACACATGCAACAAAGAGCGGGATTCCATATGCGTAAACAAAATTATTCTGATTCAGTAAAAGAAATACACAATATACAGCACTTCCTGTTCCAAGCAGGATTTCCCCACCCTTTTTTGAATTCCAAAACTTTTTTGCATAAGTATTCACAACAATAATTCCCGCAACTGCAAGTCATCGTAATCTTAAACTCCGCATGCCATAACAGACAGAATCGTCACTGCCAGCAGGATTATTACCACATTATATACCTTTATTTGCTCTTACATATTGTTCTCCTGTTAAATCCCTCTTCCTTTCGCTTTTGAATATACTTGCATAGTCTGATCTATGCATTTTTATAAATAATCCAGTTATCAGCATTCCATATTCGTTCCTAGTCAATACATTCCTGTTGATTTTCTACCACATAGCAGATCATCGCAAAATATATCACAAACTTTACACTCTCTTACAATGATTACTCAACCGCATCGCACAGTGCAAATTGATGGCGGTGATTTCCCATATACTTAAACATGAAATTATTTTCTTCTGTCATCAGACACAAGTCGCAGCAATGCAGGACATCGTATTACATAATTATACAATGTCCTTTTATTATGTACATATTGTTCTCCTGTCATCTAAATCCCTCTTCCTTTCGCTTTTGAATATACTTGCATAATTATAGTACACCCCAATAAAACACACAATACTTATTACAAATTTTTTTCATACTTTTCGACATATTGCGCCATAAAATGTGCTGTGATAAACTAAAGATATTTAAAATATTTCACATTTTGCTGCTTTCAGATGAGGTTATTATGAACTTAAAACAATATATCAGACATCTTCTTTATGATAATACAACTTATGAATCACCAGATATTTATCAGCGTTTCCGCATTGTCTGTCCGAGTATTCGCAGCACGATATCGAAGTCAAACCATATCCCCTTCCGGAATCAGAGCACATGTTTGGCCTGATCTGGGATATCCACGAACCTCACACTGTTTCTGCCACGATCATCCCTCCGGTACCGCCTTTACTTACGAGAAACGGTTTGAACCGGGCATGCGCACCCAGATGCACTCACATGAATATCTCGAACTTTTTTATATCGTGGACGGCGAATACCGTCAGAAGATCCTCGGCAATGAATTTACTTTCCACAAGGGGGAACTCTGCCTGATCGACCGCAACTGTGAACATCAGGAAATCTTAGACAGTGGTTCTTCCACGATCTTATTTCTCGGTATCACAAATGCTATTTTTAATGATATCATGAAACATCTGAGCACTTCCGGAAGAATTGCTTCTTTTTTAAATATGGCATTATTAGAGCAGAAAAATCTGCAGCAGTATCTGCATTTCCGTCCACAGCCGGAGGGTATGGAAAAAATGGAACAGGCGCTTTATCAGCTGCTGTCCGAGTTAAAACAGCATGATGTTGCCTCCCCTTTGATCTGTCAGGGATTACTGCTGCGTATTTTCAGGATTCTTGGAACAAATTATGAATTTTCGCTGTCAAAACAACTGCGAAAACAGATGAACTGGATTTTATTTGAAGAGATCACAGATTATATGGAAAATCATCTGACCCAGATTTCCATTACAGGACTTTCTGAGGAATTTCATTTTCAGGAAGATTATTTTAACCGTCTCATAAAAACACAGACCGGGCTTACCTATACGGAATACTTACAGCTTCTGCGCCTGCGCCGCGCTGAAACGCTGCTTCTTACGACCGATGCCACGATCGACCAGATCACGGAAGCGGTCGGTTACCACAACAAAGGTTATTTCTATAAAATATTTACGGAACGGCACCAGCTTACGCCGGCACAGTTCCGCAAAAAGATGTAACTATTTTTTCAGATTTATCTTACAGATTCCATTTCCAGTCTCTTACCTCAGGCAGATCCTGACCGTACTCGTGGATGTACTGTTTGTGCTCTACGAGTTTGTCGTTCATCTGCTGTACCAGATAAGATCCTCTGTTTCCAAGCTGTGGCAGATATTTGATGACGTTCTTTACTAAGTGGAAACGGTCGATTTCGTTTTGTACACGCATATCAAACGGTGTTGTAATCGTACCTTCCTCCTGATAACCGTAAACGTGGATGTTGCGGTTGGTTCTGCGGTAGGTCAGCTCATGGATCAGTGTGTGATAACCGTGGAATGCAAAAATGATCGGTTTGTCTTTGGTAAAGAGTGCATCGTATTCTGCATCGCTGAGTCCGTGCGGATGTTTCGTGTTCGGCTCTAATTTCATGAGATCGACAACGTTGATCACACGGATCTTAATCTCCGGCAATGCCTCTCTTAAGATCGTAACGGCTGCCAATGTCTCTAATGTCGGTGTATCACCGCAGCATGCCATAACTACATCCGGCTCTTCGCCCTGGTCGTTGCTTGCCCACTCCCAGATGCCGATACCCTGTGTACAGTGTTTGACTGCCTGCTCCATGGTCAGCCACTGCTGTCTCGGATGTTTGGATGTCACGAGCACATTGACATAGTTGCGGCTGCGGATACAGTGATCGAAGCAGGATAATAAACAGTTTGCATCTGGCGGCAGATAAAGGCGTACCACGTCTGATTTTTTATTTGCAATGTGGTCTAAGAACCCCGGATCCTGATGTGTAAATCCATTGTGATCCTGCTGCCATACATTCGAGCTTAAAATCAGGTTCAAGGATGCAATGGACTGTCTCCACGGAAGCTGGTTGCAAACCTTTAACCATTTTGCATGCTGTGCACACATGGAATCAACCACACGGATAAATGCCTCATAACTTGCAAAGAATCCATGACGTCCGGTTAACAGATATCCCTCTAACCATCCCTCACACATATGCTCACTCAACATAGAGTCCATGACACGTCCGTCATGTGCAAGGAATTCATCCGTATCATAAGCCTCACCGTTCCAGTCACGGTTCGTTGCCTCAAATACTTTTCCAAGACGGTTTGACATCGTCTCATCCGGTCCGAAAATACGGAAGTTCTTTGCATCTTCATTTAACTCGAAAATATCTCTGACAAATCCGCCAAGTTCGATCATATCCTGCGCTTCCACAGCACCCGGCTTTGGAACATCCACAGCATAATCTTTAAAATCAGGCAGACGCAGATCGCGCAGTAATTTACCCCCGTTTGCATGCGGGTTTGATCCAATCCTGCGGTCGCCGGTCGGTGCTAATGCCTTTAATTCCGGAATCAGTTTTCCGTCCTCATCAAACAGCTCCTCCGGATGATAACTTAACAGCCAGTCTTTTAACATCTGAAGATGTTCCGGTTTGTCCATCATGATCGGAACCTGATGTGCACGGAAAGAGCCTTCGATCTGATTGCCATCCACTACCTTTGGTCCTGTCCAGCCCTTCGGGGTGCGGAGTACGATCATCGGCCATTTCGGTCTGGTCAGATCATCATTTTCTCTCGCATTTTTCTGGATCGCCTTGATCTCATCCATCGCCTGATCTAAGGCAGCCGCCATCTTGCTGTGCATATCCATCGGCTCATCGCCCTCCACGAAATACGGTTTCCAGCCGCATCCGTCGAAGAAATGCTCTAATTCTTCACGGGAAATACGTGCTAAGATGGTCGGGTTGCTGATCTTATATCCGTTCAGATGCAGGATCGGTAAAACCGCACCGTCTGTTTTCGGGTTTAAAAATTTGTTGCACTGCCAGGAAGTTGCAAGCGGTCCAGTCTCGGACTCACCGTCTCCGACGATACATGCTGCAACCAGATCCGGGTTGTCAAATACCGCACCAAAAGAGTGTGCCAGTGAATATCCAAGCTCACCGCCCTCGTTGATGGAACCAGGAGTTTCCGGTGCAACATGGCTTGAGATACCGCCCGGGAAAGAAAACTGTTTACACAGTTTTTTCAGTCCGTCCATATCCTCTCCGATGTTCGGATATACCTCGCTGTAAGTTCCCTCTAAATATGTATTTGCCACAAAAAAGTTTCCACCGTGGCCAGGACCGGAAATTAAGATCATATCCTGATCATATTTTTTGATGACACGGTTTAAATGAACGTATACAAAGTTCTGTCCCGGAACGGTTCCCCAGTGTCCGACGATCTTTTTCTTTATATGATCCATCGTCAACGGCTCGCGTAATAACGGGTTGTCCAGTAAATATAACTGTGCTGCTCCAAGATAGTTTGCCGCACGCCAATAGGCGTCCATTTTTTTCAGGTACTCTTGGGTAACAGGCTGCTTTTCCACAGCGTTTACTTCTGCCATGCTGCTTTTTCCTCCTTTATTGAAACATTTCCTGTCTCGTTTGTTATATTTTAGACAATCTTTTTTCGGAGGGCAATTTCCCATTCCTGTTATCTTGTAAAAAAGTTACCTGATCCGACTGGTTGTGTGACAGCCTTTTTAGTTTTTCCTGACAGCAAGACAGTAATTAACATGCTCAAAGGCTTTCATATCCGCCCCTGCCTTGTCGACAATATCCCTTTGAATATCATCCGGTGTCAACAACTCATAAAGCAGAAAGCCATGTTTCTCCAGGAGTTTTTCAATCTCGCTATAGGAAAAGGCTGATTGCATTGGCTCGTCACCTGCTTTTGCCATCATAATTGTGTTCTGCACACGCTTTTCGGAAGCATCAAAGAAATTCTCATCTGGATAATCAAACACAAGCGAACTCCCATCCGCACAAAGTTCGGAAAGTGCAGCCAACATCGTATTGATTGCTTCCGTCGAAAGATAATACGTTACGCCGAGCCATGAGAAAAACGTTTTCACAGATGCGTCACCCCCCATCGATCAGACGTTCCGCTACATTATCTTTCGTAAAATCCGCAGGAACAAAGGTGAGATTATCAGGAATCGTACAACCGGCACGGGTGATCCGTTCTATTTTATCTTTCTGCGTCAGGGGATGATCGACTTCAAATACCCTATGTTTTGATAAGAATTCTTTTTCCCGAAAAGCGAAGGTATCCAGACCTGCGCCGAGCATAACATATTGCTTTGTGCCAGTCAGAACGGCGGCATATTCTTCTGCTGTCATCAGCTCTTTTGCAAGATGATCCGTGAAAACCGGATGATCTTCATTTTCTGCATGAAACGCCCGTCCAAATGAACTCATCAGGGCAGTAATACTAACTTCGTTATTCATTCCTTTGTCCTCCATGTTTGATGTTTCCCCTATTTTTCTTCCATTTCTTTCGTATTTGCATGAGACAGCTCCAGTGCCCGTATGAAGCAGTTGCATTTCTACGGTAAGACCTGTATCATTTACAGGCGTGCTGAGTGTATTGATTACAAAACGCAGAGCAAACCTTCATCTATCAGGTCTTACTCTGCGTCTAAGCGTCTGGCGTTTTAATTTCTTCAATTTTTTTATTTCTAAAATAAATCACACAAGTATATTTACATTTCGGACAAAATAACGGAAAATCCTCTAACTAATTTCTTTTCTATATTTTCAACCATTTATACCACCTCACCTTTTCCTGATTGCAATGATCTTTACGCTCTCTTAACCTCTTGAATCGTCATAATATCTCAAGCGAAATCTTCGTGGTTCGTTATGCGTTTTTCTCATATAACTTTCTCATTGCGCTGCCAATACTGCATCTCTAAGATACATTTTATCCATGTCGCACCCTCATCATATTCGTACTTCAAGGATAGAGTTGATTATCTGTCGGAAACCATAGTCAAGGAACTCCTCTTCTGTCATACCATTCTGCGCGCAAATGAATTTTCCCTTTGTCTCGGCAAGCGCAAGCAGCGAATCAATGCTTGTGGAGAGGACATAGACCGTCAGCACAGGAACAACTTCTTTTCTTACCTCGCCGCTTTTCTGCCCACGCACAATGAGTGTTTCAAGAATCTCATTTATCTCCGTCCCAAGGCAAAGTATATTTTTCACTGTATCTGAAGCTGCCACTTGCTCGATCTCCGCCGCGCCAGAACGCTTCAAGGTTTCAAGCGAGTGGGGATACTATGTAATTTTGACATTGTCAACCAAAAAATCGCAAAGGAATTTTCACCGCATGAAATACATGGAACGCCGCGGAAGTGGTCTACGCAAATTTTGGCTTTCTGCATAGAATCCAAATCAAAGAAAGAGCTTGCATCATTTTGCGGCTTCAAAGATTTAAGGAACTTCACTTTGAAACATATCAACCCGTTTGGGTATAAGAAAACCCCGGAAAACCTTGATTTTCCGGGGTTTGTAAACATAATTCGATTGTCTCTTTCGAGATAATTATCTCTTTGAAAACTGTGGAGCGCGACGAGCTGCTTTGAGACCGTACTTCACGAAACCGAAGCTCGATTTTGCTTGATTTTACGCGGTTTTTCAAGCTTTTTGCTCTTCGTCCACCAGTTCTTAAACCCACGATTTTGTAGGCCCTTGTCGGATTTTAACTCTAATCTTTTTTTGATGTGTCGATTGCTCTGTTGATCACCCCATGTAATTGGGCAGGTTTATTATACTTGACTTTAGCGTAAATGTCCATAGTCACCTTGCTGTTTTCGTGTCCGGCAAGATACTGTACGGTTTTAGGATCAACCGAAGCATAAATCAGGTTCGTGATATAAGTGTGACGCAATTGATGCGGTGTCACTTGAAAATCCATCGTATATACCAACTTCAGATTGTTCGGCTGATGCTCACCAAGCTTCGGCTTTACCACATGCTTAATCTTCTGCCCATTCACATAGGTGTAATAGCAGCGTTCTTCCGTAGAACGAACTGCTATGTACTTCCACCCTCACGAACTGAGATTCAGCCAGAGCGTTACCATTCCTGTCCGAGATCACATATTCCGATTTTGACTTTTCTTTTGCCTCTTTCAAACATTCCACCAACTTGCCCGGAATGGGAATGTCCCTTTGGCTGCTGGCGTTTTAATTCTGTTGAAATTACCGGACGATTATTTACAGAACGCCATGCTCGCCTTACCGATATATGGGGTGGCACCATCCAGGAAAACACAATCCCATCGCAGTGCAAGAATTTCTTCCCGCCTCAACCCTGCGTACAACCCAATCATTACGAAAACATACGGTGGTAATCCCCTGATTGTATCCAGAAGAATTTTCACCTGCTCATCCGTCAATGCCTTCTTTTCCTGCTTTGGTGTTCCGCCTTTGCAGAAAGCGACGCAGCCGGATTATAACTGATGATTTTGCTTTCTTCTGCTGAATAGAAACACATTTGATCAGCATATTCATTTTGCTGTACAGGGAAGCTGATTGCTTGAGATTGGCACCAGCAGCAAGCGAAGGTCATCGGTCGTCACTTCGTCCATATACATATCTCCAATAGCTCCAATAATGTATTTTCTTATCGTGCGCTCATATCCACTCAATGTGTTTTCTCGCACACTCGCCGAGCGCATCTTCAACCATTTTTCGCAATACTCAGCTACTGTCGGATTATTCTTCCGGAATATTTCATCCTCAATACTGCGCTTCATCTCAATGGATTTATCGTACAGCTCTTCAGGAGTCTGTGCATATAGCGAAATCCATTTTCCATCCGCATCCTGCATTCGTGTTCTGTAATATTGAACGCCCTCTTCATAATTGTTCCATATTCCGGCACTACTTTTTTTCTTGCCATTATTGCTTCCTCCATTTTCTTGATATATCCAAATTGATCTTTGCTCTTTAATTATCCAGAATGCTGCTCCGGTTCTCAAGGATGTCGGTTATGTAAAAGAGCAGGGATTATCCCTACTCTTTTTGATCTCATTCATGAAACTGTCTGGCCTATTCTGCATCCCACAGTGTAAAGGTATCCTCTAATATGCCCGCCAGTTCATCCGGTCGGTTATACTTTGCCTTTGCATAAATGTCCATCGTTATCTTGCTGTTCTCATGACCGGCAAGATACTGAACTGTTTTAGGATCAACCGATGCGTGAATAAGATTTGTAATATAAGTATGCCGCAGCAAATGTGGCGTCACTTCAAAGTCTAAGCTATAAACCACCTTTCCATTATGCGCAGCTCTTTCGCCCAGCACCGGTTTCACCGTATGCTTCACTCGTTTTCCATTCTCATAACGGTAGTAGCTCCGTTCCTTTACAGTTCTGGTCACAATATACTGCCAGAGCCTCTTAAACTGCGTATATGAAAGCGGTTCACCCTCGCTGTTCGCAACAACATAGTCTGATGTGGAAGTCTCCTTTGCTTCTCTCAGGCATTTCGTCAGGCAATCAGGAAGCGGTATATCTCGATGAGCAGCCTTTGTTTTCAGTTCAGACATTATTACCGGTCGATTGTGCTCTGTATGCCAAGCTCTGCACACTGTCAAATACGGTGCTGCTTCATCCAGAAAAACTGAATCCCACTGCAATGCAAGAATTTCTTCTCGCCGAAGCCCGCATACAAACCAAGCATCACAAATACATACGGTGGTAATCCTTTATCGCATCCAGCAATCTCTCCACCTGATCATCAGTCAAAGGGTTTTTCTCTTTTTGAGGAACGCCCCCGTTCTTTCCAGACAAATAAATTGTAGGATTGTCCTGAATCACTTTGCTTTCTTTTGCTGCCGCAAAAATGCTCTTATAAAGGATATTAACCGATTTGTACACAGATGCTGATTTTTTTGATACCGGAACCAGTGCCAGACGAATATCATCTGCTGTAACATCTGCTATATTCATATGACCCAGCGGCTTTATAATATGCCGTTTTACCTTCGATGTGTAATCCGTCAACGTAGTGGCTCTTACCTGTGCGGATTGTAACAATAGCCACTTTTCGCAATACTCCTTTACTGTGGGGGATGATCTGCGAAATGTATTATCCTCAATCTGCTCTCGCTTCGAGCACCTTATCATATAATTCTTCACGGGTTCTGCCATACAACGCCACCCGCTTTCCATCAGCATCCTCAATTCGAGTCCGGTAATATTCCTTACCCGCCATGATGACGGTTCCGTACTGAGGAATCGCATATCTTTTTCTTGCCATCTTCGACACCTCCAAACTTTTAGCTGATATATTCATTATTGCGAATAACCTGCCAATACTCAACGATGTCGAATTTCGCTCCTGGCCGTTCTCTTCTTTCGGAAAGTCGGATTGTTATCCTTCGGCCTTGCACGGTGTGTAGACCTTGCAATATACTCCTGAAGTCCAACTTCAGTAAAATAAACACAGCCATTCTCAACATACTGAACGTAAGTGATCAGCCCTTCCATTCTTGCATGATCCAAGGTGTCCAGGCTAATTCCCAACATCTCAGCGGCTTCTTTACGCTTAATCAATTTATCCACCATCAAAATTCACTTCCTTTCGGCATTTGCCTTGTCTTCTTTTTTCTCTGCCTGTTCCGGAATATAATATCCAAGCTGCACTTTCACAGCTTCATCAATTCCGCGCATCTGTCCCTTACTTACCTTGCCGAGATACCGAATCACACAGGTCTTATCACATGTATCGCTGCTCCGCCAATACCATCGAAGATCTTGCCAGCCCTTTTGCCTTCCGAAGGAAATAATGTGTTGGCTGGCTTCTTTTCTTTTGAATCTTCGTTGTCAGAGGAGCAACCGTAATCGTCGGCGAATAAAAGTTGCCGACATCGTTCTGAAGAACCACTACCGGACGAACACCGCCCTGCTTTGATCCTATCGGAACACCAAGATTGGCAAGGTAAATATCTCCTCGCCGGTAAACCCAGTTTTCTTTCATCTGGTTGCCTCCAATCTCATAATCATCTATGGATAAAAGCTGACAGAAAATAATACAACTGCTTTATTCTGACAGCTTTTCTTAAAATATGGTTTCTCTGTACTTTTTCTTTGTACCCCAGAGATCGGGGATTTCTCACAAGCGGCAGTGTGCTTCACTGCTCCATTGGAATTTAACCATCCCGCCTTCTTTATGGCCGGACCGCGAATTACGGAAGTATCATTGTCCCTGACAGGCTTTTACACCACCGTCGGTTGCAATCCGACATTTGCTGCTGCGATTCCGCTTCGCCCCTGTTGGGCATCATGGCGTGCAGTCGAAGGCTCGTTCTGTCAGTAATGTACTTGGAGAATGAGTATTCAATTTTCATAGTTCATCAGCCTTGTTGCCTTAGCTGTAAAGTAAGTATAAAAGAATGCGGTTTTACATAACACGCCGGAAACTGCGACTTTGCCCACCTAATTTTGCGAGTTCACATCAGTGCTTCCTGAAGCTGCGTAATGGCATCCTGCACTTTCTTTTTCAACGCATCCACATCCTGTCTCTTGCCAATAATCAGATAATCCAGCGTTACTCCAAAGAATTCCGAAAACAGAATCATGTCGTTATAAGATGCCGATATTGCTCCGCGCTCAATTTTTGGAAATGCGTTTTGCATCAATATCAATCGCCTCAGCCAGAGCCTCCTGCGTATACCCTTTTGATTTGCGCAGCTCCTGAATTCTTGCTCCACATACATGCTGATCGTAATACATACGTTTCTCCTTCCGCACAGCCGGTACAGAACCGGACCGACGGAAGGTCAAAAAAAGAGCCGCATGACGGTGAAGAAAAAATCCTGTGCCGATAAAACAGAACATGGGTATCCCATAATTCTGTCTCATGCGGCATTCGGAAGACTTCGCCTATCAGCGGCTCCACAGCACAGCTATGACTTATAAAATTGTGTTAATAGGGTTATTTATTGTCATCTCAACCATTCAAAGACGAATAGTAGAGCTGCAATCTCCGTAATCTTCTCATCTCCAAAACATTGAAGACGGTCTCGCGTCCGCAGGCCTTACATTTGGTCTGCACATGTCCTCTGGTATCCTCAAAGACGATGATTGAATTATGTCGGCAATAAGGACACCTGACAGTCCTGGGCTTTTGGGAAGCGATTGCATCCTTTGCCCGGATGATTTTAATCTGCATTTCCGCAGATGGTTCCGATACTCTGATATTCCTGCTCATGGCCACACCTCCAATGGATCACGATATTCATAATCCTTTTTCCGGTTCAGATAGCCCAGTTGTTCCAAGCGGATAGCAGCTGCCGATCTCGAAACGCCAAAGACACCACAGAAAGTATCTATCTTCACCTGGTCTTTGTTATAAAAACGCCATCCATAACATGTCAGAGGCTTTCTGCTGTTGATGAACCACATCGCCCGATCCACTTCTAACTGGGGCATCAGGATGGCAGCTCCCAGCGAATTGGCCTGCCACTCGTTCCAATCTTCCTGCGTTCTCAGAACGCGGGAACCTTTCCTCACTTCCGGTCTCTTATGGCAGGCTATCTTTCGGTCATCGGCATCCAGCTGAAACAGTATCTGGTGAGCGCACTCATGCGCCAGCGTAAATCTGCGTTTTCCGCAGAGTTTCCGAATATTCTCCGGTTCAATAAAGCCCTTGTCCAGAACCACATCATTGGTTTTCAGGAAAATGCTCCTCTGACTTCCATCAACCTCTATCTGATATTCTGTATCCACATACGCGGTCAGACCATAGATGCTTCCGTCCGAGGACAACTTTTGAAATGACACCTTCAAGTTCAGATAGTCGGATGCAAACTGGTCAATGGGTGTCGGAAGCGCGAATCTCGTCGGATCATCTGCTTCGCTGCCGAAAAGGACTTTGAAAATCTCTTATCACTGCAACAGCGATTTCCTCTATGTTTTTTCTGCGAAAGGATCATAGGCACTGCTCCTTTGCTTCAACGAACCATTTTTCATCTTCGTTGTACAGGAAACTCTCATGCCCACCGATCATGACCGTATAACGAATTCCGCAGCCGCCCACTTTCGTGGAAGAAGCTCGGCACTTATGCTTCAATCGGTCGATCTCATACACCCGTCCGTCAATCCATCGAATTAGGCGCGGGCTAATATTTCTCTGCATCCACATCTAAGTTCACAGGTACATATACTTTTCTACATTTCTGTTCCGACATATTCTACGCTCCTTCTGTAAACTGGCGAATGTGTTGACTTCTTTTAGCAAAGAACTCACCAGATTCTACCGGTGCTGTATTAACCAATCATTCCTGTCGGCATAACCAAATCCACTTTTCGCTCTGTCGGCATCTTGCTTTTCTGAAAAAGTACCCCATTTTTAATCGCATCTTTCCCGAATCGGAATCGAATCTGCTCAATCGCTGCGTCCAGCCGTTCCTGGCGATCCAGTGATTTCACATCAGTGAATAGGTCGTATTGTATCGGACAATCCTCTTCAAACAGGTTGATTGCCCGAACCGTCACCGAACGAATCGGGTGTTCCCACTGATAATTCTTTGCAAACAGAGCAAATGCGGTTTTCGCCAGATAGGTAGGGCTTTGTGTCGGAATACCAATCCGGCACTGCCACTCTTTCGTGTAAAGCTCGTTGTTGCGGATGGAAATCGCTATTCCGCCAGCTTTCTTTTTATGTGCTCGCAGCTTGGTTCCGATCTCCTGCACCAGTTCCAGCATGACACACCAGACTTCGGCGTTATTCTCCAAATCCTGCATGGTCGTTATTCCGTGCCCAATGCTCTTTACTGGGGAGACATAATCGGAAAGCATAACCGGCGAATCATCCAGCCCATTGGCATATTTCTTAATCGCCAGTCCATTCTTTCCAAGGCGGCACTTCAAGAAATCATCCGATGTTGCAGCAAGCTCTCCAATGGTATGAATCCCATAACCGGATAGAACCTTCTCGGTCGCTCTGCCGACTCCAAGCAAGTCAGAGGCAGGAAGACACCAAATCTTCTCACGGAATGAATCTGCTTCGATGCAGGTAATCGCATCCGGCTTTTTCATATCCGACCCAAGCTTGGCAAAAATCTTGTTGAAGCTCACTCCTGCGGAAATCGTAAGGCCCAGTTCAAACTTAACGGTTCTGCGAATCTCATCTGCGATTTCAAATCCAGTTCCCATGCAGCCGCTTCCGGTCACATCCAGCCAGCATTCGTCCATCCCGTAAGGTTCAATCTGGTCAGTATAACGACCGTATATCTCACGGGCTAATTTTGAAAACTTCATATATTGCTCATAGTGCGGCTCCACGATCACAAGATCCTGGCACTTCTGCTTTGCTTGCCAGATTGCCTCTCCCGTGGAAACGCCAAACGCCTTTGCTGCATAGTTCTTCGCAAGTACGATGCCATGCCGTTCCTCCACAGAACCACACACTGCCACCGGCTTGTTCTTCAGTTCCGGATTCAGCATACACTCGACAGAGGCATAGAAATTATTCATATCACAGTGAAGGATCACTCTTTGCATCTTGTATTCCTCCTCTCCGTTCGCGAAAGCACGAACAACTTTTCACGAACGCATTGACACACAGCATTTCTTGTGATACTATAATTACACGAATTGTATTTCGTGTTTCCATCGTCATTATAGCAAGCACAGTTTTTCGTGTCAATAGATTTTTATGAAAAAGTGTTCGTGTTCGTAATCAAAAAAGAAAGAGGTATTCCTATGGTCTTCAAAGAAAGGTTGAAAGAAAAAAGAACAGAAGCCAATTTAACTCAGGTAGAACTTGCAGAGAAGGCCGGTGTAACCGCCCGCACAATTCAGAATTATGAGCTTGGCAGCCGTAAACCATCCAATATGGTTACGATCCAGAAGATCGCGGATGCGCTGAATACTACTACTGAGTATCTGCTGGGAAGCAGCGGCACCTATGTTGTAGAAGCCCATGAAAAAGGCGGCGCAAAAGCAGCGAAAGATATTGAAGAACTGGTCAGCGAAGTGACCGGTATGTTTGCTGGCGGCGAATTAAGTGAAGATGCCATCGAGGGAGCTTATAAAGCTCTGACTGATGCCTACTGGATTGCTAAAGAGAACAATAAAAAATACGCCCCGAAAACGAGGCGTAAAAAATCCGATCAGTGATATTTATCGTACACACTTTTCGCTATACTGTAAACTGGAGGTGGTATGATGAATGCGGAACAGCTTTCACGGGTCGGTGAGAAACTGGTAAAACGCTGCGGTTCCAGAGACCCTTTTGAAATTGCAAGGCAGCTTGGTATCAATGTCATGCTTTGCGAAAATTTTGGTTCCCTGAAGGGAATGTACCGGGTGATTAAGCGAAATCGCTTTATTTTCCTGAATAACAGTCTGGATGAAAATATGCTGCGCATCGTGTGCGCACATGAATTAGGGCATGACCAGCTTCACCGGAATATGGCGAAAACCACCCCGATTCATGAGTTCATGCTCTATGACATGAAATCCAAACCGGAATATGAAGCCAACATCGTAGCAGCGGAGATCTTGATGGACAGCGATGAAGTCCTTCGCTACATCTATGAGTATGGATATACAGCCGAGCAGATCGCCAGTGCGATGTCCACCGACATCAATCTGGTTGCGCTGAAGGTAGCACACTTGGCTACACTTGGTTATAATCTGCACGCACTGGAACATAAAAGCAACTTTTTGAAATAACGTATCTTCGAGGAGCCTTGATCGACTCCTCTTTTTGTTGCAAATTGTGCAGATGCCGTCTGCACAATTATCAGCCTAACATCTGCATGTGATAGAGCTTCACTTTTTCCTCGAACGGCAGTCCCGGATCAATGCCGACTTCTTCCCACATCACACCATACGGTGCGCCGCCATCTGTGTATCCAGCGATAAAAGCAAAACGACCATCGCAGTCCTTATACAGTTCTGCCAACCGCTCCCGTTCCTTCGCTTCCCGCTCCATTCTCCGCTGCCGGAGCCGCTGTTCTTCGGCCCGTTTAATCTGGTCAAGCTGCTCCTGTGTATAATCGACTCCAAGCTCCTGCAAATCTTTAGCAGCCGTCACAGCATCCACATGAAAGCGTTCCCGGTAATGCTTGTTGATCTTTTTCGGTGAGCCGGTATAGGTGAGCAGCCACTGCTTGCCTTTTCGTAGGCGCGCTTCCTTTCGCTCAGCCTTCATCAATTTCTTTTTCTTTGCCATTTGCGGAATCTCCCGGATTTTTTGCTGATGACTTTGGGTTTCGCTTCTTCGGTGCCGTCAGCCCATAACCATCCACAAAAAGTAATGTCAATAGCTCCAAATCTTTCTTCGACAGCTTCTTCAATCTCAACAGTAGTTGTTCGTTTTCCACCGAAGCCAACCATCCATATCGCGTTTGATCAATCTTATCAACATCCCATTGATAAGATAACGATGCAAACTTTCGGAACAGCTGTGATTGACCACATACTTCATCATATTGTTCACAAGGTATTGGTTGCGTATGGTTTTGAAAAACCCTTTGACTGCAAAACCATGCCCAGTCATATTCTTTCATGGCAGCAATCTGTTCTTCGCTCATCCCTGCATCACAATACTCAACTTCTAAACGCTTCCATCTACTATCAAACTTCTTTTTCTCATATCCATAATTAAATCCCATTATTAACCTCCTGTAGATTCAATTTGCAAAATTCACCATGCAAACTAAAATCAGGAGGAGATCGACAACGAGAATCTCTGGGTTGTTTTCCATCCCCAGAAACAAAAATGCCAGCTGATCTTAAGGACCAACTGGCATTTTTATTCGCGCACAAAGAAAACGCATTATTAAGATTTTATAAGTACAACAAGTATACCAAGCACAATTCGATACCAACCAAACACCTTAAAATCATGTTTTTTGATAAAGTTCATTAGGAATTTAATTACTAAGACAGATACCGCAAATGCCACAGCCATACCGAGAACAAGAGCGAGCAGTTCTGCACTTGTAAATTCAAACCCGAATTTTAACAGCTTAAAAGCACTTGCTCCAAGCATAGTAGGTACTGCGAGGAAAAAAGTAAACTCTGCTGCTGCCACTCGTGAAACTCCTATGAGTAAAGCACCTATAATCGTTGCTCCCGACCGTGATGTGCCGGGTATAAGTGATAACACTTGAAATGCCCCTATCAAGATTGCTGTTTTATAGCTGATGTCAGAAAGTGCCATAGTAGTAGGAGTACGCTTTTTATTCCAATTTTCTATGAGAATGAATAACAAACCATAAAAGATTAACATGATTGAAATCACAATGGGGGTTTGGAGGTAAGCATCCAAATAATCATCAAATAGAATCCCCATAATAGCTGACGGTACACAAGCTACCGCAACCTTGAACCACAACGAGAAAGTATCCTTTTTAACAATTGACTGTGCTTTGTTCTTAAATTGAAGGGAAACATCTTGTTCCAAAACATTACAACCACTGCGAGTATAGCTCCAAGTTGAATAACAACAAAAAACATTTCTTTAAATGCTTCGCTCATATTAAGTGTGATAAATTCGTCCACAAGAATCATATGTCCTGTGCTGCTGATAGGTAGCCACTCAGTAATACCCTCAACAATTCCAAGAAAAATAACTGGTTGATTGCATAATGAAGTTGGACACCTAAGAAAAAACCATAGTGATTTTCCCCACATGGTAGAATGAAGTTTGCACACAACATCTGCCAAGGGAGGGCAATCACTATGGACTGCCAAGATTATATCACAGAACCGGTAGAACGCAAGAAGGGACAGCACTTACAGCGAGAGGAACGAGGCGCGATCCAGCATCTCAAGAACGCAGGCTACACGAACAGAGCCATTGCCAGAGCAATCGGATGTTCACCAACCACCGTTGGGAACGAGCTAAAGCGCGGCACACCGCCTCGTAAGAGCAATAAGGGCAGGAAACCCGGTTACTCAGCAAGGCATGGAGAGGCCGTCTACAAGGCCAACAGGAAGCATTCTCGGAAACACCATCGGATTTGCCGCTGCGCCCACTTCCTTCGTTGGGTAGTCAAGCAGTTCAAGGAACACAAGTGGTCTCTGGATTCCTGCGTTGGCTATGCCCGTCTGCATGGACTGTTTCCAGCAGATGAGATGGTCTGCACCCGCACGCTTTACAATGAGGTCTGGGCAGGCAACCTTGACTTGTCTGTGACGGAACTACCCGAAGCCATGAAACGCAAGCAGCACAAGGATTCCAAGCCCCGTGAACACAAGAAGAGCTTCGGCACGGACATCTCCCAGAGACCTGAGATTGCGGCTCTGCGCATCGAGGAGGGACATTGGGAAGGTGACACTGTCGTGGGCAAGAGGGCTGGTAAAGAGGCTGTCGTCCTCTCCCTGTTGGAGAAGAAAACGGAGAACTATATTGCCATCCGGATTCCTGGCAAGGATGCAGACTCCGTTCTGAACGCCATGCAATCGCTCAGGGAGGAATTTGGAGACAAGTTCTCACAGGTCTTCAAGACCATTACCGTGGACAACGGATCGGAGTTCTCTACGTTCAGTCTGGTCGAGAACTGGGGCAGTGCAGTCTATTTTGCACATCCCTATACTTCGTGGGAACGTCCCCAAAACGAGCGTCACAATGGGCTGCTCCGAGCCTTCGTGCCCAAGGGTGCCTCCATTGAATCCTTCTCTCCAGAGTACATCTTGTCTGCTGCTGATGAGCTGAACGGACGCCCTCGCAAGAAGCTGGGCTACCGCACCCCAGAGGAACTGTTTGATGAGTTCCTCGACTCTGTTTACGCAGCCTCCGGCTGCGGCAGCATCGCCCAGGACGGAAGCCAGCGGCTTCCATCCTGACCGACGCTCTGATTAACTAATTTCTACCGTGCAGGTGTCCAACTTGCACTTGCAATTTGCGAAGAAAAATAACTTTTAAAATTTCTATAAAATCAAGTACCATTATTTCAAATCCTCCTTTTTAAAATGATGAAAGGTCATAAGAAAACCAACTGCTGATACAAGAATAATAATAGATACAGACAGCAGTGTAGGATAGCCGGTACTCTGAAGTTTACCCTGCACCAAGAAATAGGTGGCTGTCCACGGATACAACGCTCCCCATTCTTGATTTGAAAGTGCGGCACTTCCCATGACAATCACGGCAGAGCCAATCATCGGGGCGACAAATCCTTTGTTTTCATAGCAACAAACACAAAAGGAGAAACTGTTAAAAACATCAGGATACTGCCAAACAAAAACTTGGGGAGCCATACTATTGCCACTAGTAAGCTATATCCCTCCAATGTAAAGACAGCGTCATATAGCCCACAAACGATAAATATACCTGCCCATGTTACAAGGGTTAGCATAACAATCCAAAGAAGCAGGGTGCAAAATTTTCCAATTAATAGTTTTGTCCTTGAAATGGGTATGGGCAATATGGTTTTGAGGGTGCTTTCTGTGTACTCTCTGCTAAACAAGTAAGCTGCAATTGCCACATATATCATAATGTTTACCAGCAGCATGATATACAGTACACTGTCGCTGTATATGTCAGACAAGGTAAAGATAATCTCCGGCTTATCAAAATGTGTTTGCAAGGCTTCTATTAACATCAAAAGTGGGGTAGATAATACCCCTGCCACACTAATTAGCACCATTTTGAACGCTTTAGTTTTAATAATTCACAAGAAATAAGATTAAGCAATACCGCCACCTCCAATCAGTTTAGAAAAGTAGTCCTCTAAGTTTTCCTCACTATCATTTATCCTTGTCACGAGCAGTCCATTTCGTGCAAATTCTCGATTGATTTCTCCAACACTTTGGCTAAAGTCATAAATTCTCACCGTACCGTCCTGCACTGTAAAATCCGTCATGTGGTAGTGGTTTTCTAAAATCTTTCCGGCTATCTCACTGTCAGATAAATCAAATTGAATGTATTTTCGATTCCTTTTGTGAAGCTCGGATATATTCACTTCCTCTACTAAATGCCCTCGTGCATAACGCCGATAATATCTGCTATCTGTTCAATCTCGCTTAAAACATGGCTTGAGATAAAATGGTAATGCCATGATTGTGACTAAGTTCAGATAAAATGAGCGTATTTCAACTATTCCAATGGGGTCAAGTCCGTTAATCGGTTCGTCAAGTATTAAAAGCTCCGGCTCGTGCATAATGGCGGCGGCAATACCAAGCCGTTGCTTCATTCCGAGGGAATAATCGGAAAAGACTTTCTTTTCTCCTTATGCAGCCCCACAACTTCAAGAGCTTTTTCTACTCCACTTTTAGATACTCCCCCTCGCAGTTTAGCGAGAATTTGCAAATTCTCATACCCTGTTAAATTACTGTAAAATCCCGGTGTTTCGATAATAGAGCCTACTTTGCTATAAAGGGTATGGATATTTTCCTTATAGTTTGTGCCAAACAAGCGTACCGTTCCCTCCGTTGGGAAAGCAAGCTGCAACATCATTTTCATTGCTGTGGTTTTGCCTGCTCCGTTTCTGCCGAGCAAACCATAAATTTTGCCCTTTGGCACATGAAGATTTACCTTATCGACAACGGTGGCTGTTCCGTATCGCTTCGTAAGATTTTCTGTTTCAATGATATAATCCATATTTGATTCTCCTTTCCGTGGGTTGCTGTTCTTGTTTTCGCTGACCACAATCTTATTATCCACGAGTATTGCATAGAAGCCAAGAAATCTACCGTCACAATGCCGACACAATAGATGTCAGCACGAAAAAAGCTCCGACACTTATCGTGTCAGAGCCTATTTTAAAGGGTTTATGGCATTTTACTTTGTTTGGGTTTGCTTTATCCAGACAAATATTTTAGCAACAAATAGCAGAAACATAAGGGCGGTTACATAGGGTTGTCTTGCCGCAGCGAAGAAGCAGATAAAAAGCGTACTCAGCACGAGAGAGCATTTTGTGATTATGTTGCTCCATGATTCCTTTTCAAAACAAACACACATCAGTTTCGCTATCCCAAGTGCAATCAAAACAATAAAACAATCCAATAGATTGCAAGATATATTGGGGTAGTGTCTGTAAATGAAAGTAGATTGACAGAATAAATATATCCGTCAACAAGGTTACCATACAACGGCAAAAGTATAAAAGTAACCGCCATCATATCTAATATTCCATAAATGAAACTGTAAATTTTTTTCAAGTTGGAACGATTTTCAGTTTCGGCAAGTGTAATCAGTTCTTCGCCCGATAGCAGTTCATCTATGGTCACAGAAAAGAATTTAGAAATACACTTGAGCGACTCAATGTTAGGGTAACCCTTGCCGCTTTCCCATTTTGAAATGGCTGTTCTTGATACATATAATTGCTCCGCAAGTTGTTCCTGCGTTAAGTTCTTTCCAGTCCTAAGCTGTTGTAGCTTTTCATTAAATTCCATGATTCTCCTCCTGTTTGTTCCTTGTTTTCATACGTCCATCAACGGGTTTTTCTGCATCTTTTGGTATCATCCATGCACGACCAAATTTTCAGTTCCGTCAATGCGATTTTCCTCACATAATTTTTGTATCCGTCTTTCCGATATGCCCCATTTTTCAGAAGCGGCTTTCACAGAAATGTAATTCATAATATCAACTTCCTTTCGCAAAGAGTATATAATTATTATATACGGAATGACGAATAATAGCAAGTTTCTCTCCACTAATACGAAATTATACACTACTAAACATAAAATCATACTTCGTTCAAATATCATCACCCGAAATGTACAATGATATAGGATGATATTAAAATGTACCAAGATGAAAGAAAACTTGATTTTAAGCCGTTAGGTATAGCGATAAAAAAAGCTCGGGAAGCAAAAGGGTGGACACAGGAATATCTTGCCCAACTGGTAGACCTTACGCCACGCTCTATTATGTATATAGAGAACAGGGGGCAGCACCCAAGGCTTAACAAATTTTATCTCATTACTACCTTGCTTGACATCTCTGTAGACCAGTTCTTTTTTCCATGCAATGAAGATGGCGACAACAATCGCCGCAAACAAGTTGATGTACTGTTGAATGATATGGAAGAAAAGGAGCTTATCGTGATGGAAGCTACGGCTCAAGGCTTGAAAAAGGCAAGAGAAACTGCGGAATAATTAACGCTGTTTTCGTAAGCCAAGCCAATGAAAGAGTGACACCTACACAGGCTATCGCACTTTTAGGTTATTTTATTCTCCACACAAATCATAAAGCTGTTCACATCGGTTTTGAATATCTAAGATTTCTGTTTCGGTTAAACTCCTGCGGTTATGAGTAAGTTGTTGCTCTAAAAAATCACGATAGCCATCAAGTAAGGCATCCCGTAAAAGCTCGGGGGCTTTGCAATGTTCCACACCAAATCATTGCTCATCTTTTCATCCCAAATCATAACGGTGTATCCTCGCTTAGTGTTCACCACCTCCAAAACACTATCTTTATTTAGGTAATCGTTGAATACTTCTAAAACCTTTTCAAAGGTCATCATTTTATCAGCCCTTTCATATTTTAGGTGCTTATATGTAAGTAGTTTATATACTTATTACGACTATGATAATAAAGTAAATCATCGTAGGGATACGGATATTGTTTGCGAACAAAGTGGCAAACAGGGGCTTTCGTGACACGAAAGCGATTTTCTGCTTGTTGGGGAAACTCCCCAATCCCCATAGAACGCTGCCTGCGGCATCGGGCTGCGCATCCGTTCCGGATGCTTCAACGGCAGTTCCTGCCAAAGAAAAGCCCGGTGCAGACATACACCCACTGCACCGGACTTTCCATCATCGACCTCTGTCTATTTTCTTCTTCCTGCCGCACTTCCTGCTCATGCAGCTGCTCTTTTTTCTGCTCGTCCTCTTTCAGGATTTCCTGCACAATCTTCTGTGCCACAAGCCAATCTTGCATTTCCGATTTGGTCTTGCGGTACTCTGCATAGGAGCTTTTCTTTCGTTCCAGAAGCATTGCATACTCTGCGTTCAGCTCGCTGATGCGCGGGAGCTTTTTGTCAGAACCGTTCTCTTTCTTATAGGCATCAAACGCCTTTTTCGCTGCGCTGCGTAAGGCCAGCGAATCCCGATGAGTTTCATAGAACTCCCGATTGTAGCCGGATGCCTTATATGCAGCAAAGACATCTTTTGTCTTGGCATAATTGATTAGATGCTTCCGCAGCACCGACACTTCCGACATCCGTGCCTCATCTGCCTTTACAGATTCCAACAGCACATCGCATTTTTCAGAAATCCCATCTGCTTTTTCTTTCAGCTCTGCATAGCTCTTGATTCCATGCTCTTCCATGAACATCATAGCTTTCGCCATCTGCTTCAGATTAAAGACTTTCGCCCAACGCGCATATCCCGCGCCTTTGCCCGCCGTTTTGGACATCAATAAGGAACGACAGCTCCGCCTTCTGATGCACCTGTGCTGACCGTGCGCTTGTGCGGGTTTTCTCTACAAATTTGCTTTTATGAACCGCATTCCCGGCAATCACTTCGCAGAGTTCTTCAATCGAATATCCTTTGCCAAGAGAGCGGAAACGAGCAAATCTGGCGTGGCCTTTCCCCCGCAGGGCAGGCTGTTTTCCATCTTTATACTCGTACCCTGCTTCCTGCAAAATTCCGATTAGTTCCCGGAAGTCTTTTGGTTTTCTTCCAATGCTGCATCAATGGCCTCGCAGATTTCATCCCGCTGCGATTTTTCTCCGGTATTCCGTTCTCTTCTGCCGCTCCCCATAAGGCTTCCGGATAATAACCGACAACCTATGTTCCAGACAGACGATATCACTGAGCCTCGCCAGTGCAAGACCGGATAATGAAAATCTCGAAATTTTCTGGTGCAGTCTAATGTAGTTGAATTAAAATAATATGGTTATGAATGTGCACGATCAACATGGGTAGCCACGATAAACGCGTGTTTTCCCTGGTGAATATGGCTGTCTCATACCCAACCTTGTTCGCTTCCTCCGGCGTGATTTCTCCGGGCTTAAAGGATTGCCGAATCTGATATGCGATCATCATTGCGCCTGGGTTCTTCCGGTGATATGCTCATACTGCCGTTTGGAAAGCAGAAATTCTTCATCACAGGTCTTTGCATCACAGGCATACGCGCTGATGTATTTTCCATCTTCCGTCTTTGCTGCATTCTCAGAATAATCAGTACGGTCAGCCAGACACTGCGCTACCGTCTTTCCTTTATTGATATGCAGCGCAATTAGTCTTGTAGCCGCCATTTTCATATTCCTCCATCTAAAAGAGCTACCCGAGGCAGCTCTTACCAATCTACTATTCTCATTTTAACATCCGTTCCCGGTCATAAGCCCCTGCAAATAAACGGCCTGCTTGATGATTTCTTCCATATCGAAATAGACGCACATGATGCTTTCATACAGCTTCCACATTAGATTCGCTGCCTCCCACCATTTCCATCAGCTGGTCTTCCATCTTCGATTGCTCAGACTGTTTTTCCTGATAAGCTGTCTCTTCCACAAAATGATTCTCTCCATCTGTTTCCTCGTACCGTAAATCATAATAATCTTTCATAAACTGAATATCCATCAATCCCTCCTGAACTCAAATTGTCAAAATATCCTCTACACGCTCCACACAGCTGTTCCATCAGTTCCATGATGCCGCCCGCACCAACCGCAGCTGCGAACAGCCCATCTCAATCAGGGTCAGCAGGAACACATCCGTCCAGCTCGCTCGAACCACCGAATAGATGCCGCAGCCAAGAACGAGCAGCATAACCGGCGAAAGCACCCACAGGGATAGCTGCATCAGCAGATTCCAGATAAAGCATAGAAATCGCAGCAGAAACGCAACCGGCAGCAACAGGATTTTCAGCACCAGCTTCAACAAAAAACATACGATCTTCATGGATTTCACCCCTTCGTTTTCTTTTCATCTTCATTTTATCGTACCGCTTGCCAAACACCACGATGTCAACAGGTAGGCCAAAATATGTAACGGCACAGACAGTTTCATCTGTGCCATATGCAGAAATCCCGCATTTTTGCCGTCAGCGAATACCAGAAAGCCTCTTCAGGATCAGCTTCTGCATCTCCCAGAGTTCATCCAGCCGTCTCTGCAAATCCCGGATATCCTCCGCATAGATGCTTCCGGATTCATTGGCGCGTTTTGCGTACTGGTTCAGGTTGTTGCTGCATCGGCGAAGGGTGGATACCTGCGCCACATCCGACAAATCAAGATTTACGCAGTACCCGTCCATCGCCATCTTTCTCATATAGGCACCGGTATTCCGATACCCAATTCCTTCTGCTTTTCACGAATCCTCGCCAGCTCTTCCGGGTTCACCCGGACATTGATCCAGTGTTCCCGAACGCTCATAGTGCCACCTCATCATCATCGATGTGTCATCGGCGGAATGCGACCAGCACGGTCACGCAGCTCGGCCAGAACAGACGGTTTTTCCGTTGTTCTCTCACAGTCTGGATCATCATTTCCACGATCATCCATATTTAACAGTGCATCCAGTTCTGCCAGTCTTGCACTCTTTCGTCAGTTCTGCCTCCTGGGGCAACCAAAGCTCGGCCTGCGCCGCTTCCTGCTGGCTTCTGAGATTGTCCAACTGTTGTTCCGCCTTTTCCAGCTTGCAGGAATCCCGGCAAGAGCATTGTCCAGACGCTGGATATTGCCCGCAGCACTGGTGCCGATGATACACCGGTGGGTCATCTCACCTTTCAGCAGCACCTGATACTCTTTCTGGAAGCTGTCAAACGTCAGCTCCATCTTGAAACCACGGTAGCTGCCAAGCGGCACCGGCTCCAGACTCTGATTGGCTTTACAGACCGCAAGAATTGCTTCACCTCCTGCTTTTCAGTAAATTGTGTGCCATTCACCTCCATACCGCAGAACCCCTCTTCCGGCAGCGGATGTGCCGCCACCGTCCGAATATCCGACTGAAAGCCCTTGATGAACCCCTGCGTTTTCTCAATCTCCGCAGGGAAATATTTCATCAATTTATCTTCCAATCGGTACTGCTGGCTCTGATGATCCGCCTTCAATACTTTCAGCCTTGCAACATCTACATCCAAGTCCATTTTCTCCTTGATTTGGGGTCTCCGGCACAAAGTGCCTTGATCTCTGCATAGGAAAGAGCCTGCTCATCTACATCATCACAGGAACGTACCGGAGATTTGCTGGTCATGATCTGGCTGATAAATTTCTGCTTATTCTCCAGTGTCTGATCGGGTAAGAGAATGGCATTACTAGCCCTCCAAGAACCGTACGTGAGAGTTTCCCTCATACGGCTCAAGCCTTTCAGAAAGTTCCCGTTAGGAACCCGGCTCAACAAAACAAGAATCGTTTTTGTGCAATACGGCATGGCATTCGGGATGCACCATTTCCAGCCATGACGACTTCCCGTTCGGAACACCTTATGAACCTTGAAGTCCAGGTCAGAGGCTCTCCACACAGGGCAGCAACGGTGCTGGTTTCTCCATACTTTCAGGAGTTTTCGCGTCCGTTGGTGCTGTTCAACATTTTCACCATCACGCTCTTCATAATAACCATTCCACCGCGCATCGAAAGTTTGCTTCAGCAACGATTTTCTTAAAGCGGATGATTTTGGTGTCCGTCGCATATTCGAGGGCAAAATAGGAAAGCTCTTTGTTTTTCTTCTTGGAGCGTTCTTCTGCGGCAAAAGTCCAGTTCCGAGAGCCGATGCAGTGCCAATATTTCTTGGCAATCCACCGTCTGCTCTTTTTCTTGTGCCTGCGCTTTGCCCATTGCCAGAGACAATTATAAATCTGATAGTCGATTTTGCTGAATGCTTCCGCGGACACAACAAATCGCTGGTTATTGACCCAGCCACGGATAACCGGGTTGAGCTGGCGAATCAGGGAATCCTGCTTTGCCGATTTGTTGCTCTTGACGATTTCGCGCACCTTTTTCAGCAGAGAGCTGACCGATTGCTTCGAGGGTTTGATAAGGAGTTTTCCGTTATATTTTCGGATATTTTTGCCCAAGAAGTCAAATCCATCTTCGATGTGGGTGATAACCGTCTTTTCTTCGGACAACTGCAATCCACGTTCAGCCATGAATCCTCTAATAATAGGAAGGACTTCTTCACGCAGAAATTCCGGGCTTTCTCCGGTTACGATAAAGTCGTCAGCATAGCGCACAAAGTTCATCTTATTAAAGTGAGTTTTCCCATTGAAGCCTTTTGGTCGGCAGTCGTTCCTTTAAGAGCCGTTCCAGCCCATCCAGTGTCATATTCATCAGAGTGGGCGAGATAGTCCGCCGCGGCGTACCCTCTTCGGTGGGGAACAGCTGTTTCGTATCGACAAATCCACACTTTAGCCATTTCTGTAAAACCTGTGTGTCCATCGGAATGTTTTCCATGAGCCATTCGTGGCTGATATGTTCGAAGCATCCCTTGATGTCACCTTCGAGAATCCATTGGGTGATTTTCCTTTGTTCAGGTCGGTAAAGCACTGCTCGATTGCATCGTGCGTACTTCTGCCGATTCGGAATCCATAGGAGTTCGGGTCACCGTAGGTTTCAGCAAGCGGTTCCAGTGCAAACTTGTACAAAGTCTGCATGGCTCGGTCTGTCATTGTCGGAATACTCAATGGCCGCAGTTTGCCGTTTTCTTCGGAATATAAACGTTTCAGAGGCTGAGGACGGTATCCTCGCGTTTCAGTTTATTGATTGCCTTGAATTTTGCCTCTGGGGTAGCCACAGTTCATGGTCAACCCAGCCGTATTTTTACCACGATTGCTTGTTACTCGCTTCACGGCTAAGGCTTTGGCGTAAAACGAGTGAGTTAACAATTGCAGCGTTTTCACTTTGCTGTAATGACCCTCTTGTTGAGCCTTTACGATACGCATTTGCAGCTTTTAACATAAGCGCGAGCCGTTCCAGTCGATGCTGGCCCAATCTTCCGCTTTGCAAGTCGGTTGCACGATTTCTCGTTCATTTGCAATTCCTCCTTTTGAAAAGTTCTGTAAATTCTCTCGTAAAGAAAGACCATAGATGGAAGTCTGCCTGCTTTCGCATGAGGTGATGTTACAACCTCTATCCATCCCCATTACAGGGTCGGCATTCGCTTTTTCCATCGTTCTTCTACCCGCATTTCATAAAGTCTCCTTACGGTTTCCGTCCGATTGCTCGGAGAAATACGGGCTTACCACGTTCCGCTTATTCAACAGTATGGGTTAGGTCTCACTTCCCGCGGCAGCTTTGTCCATGTATTCCCACTATACAGGGGAATAACCAGCTGCATTACCATTTTGGTTCAGGCTTGTCAGCAACTTTAGCCTGTTCAGCCTTAACGACGTTTATCAGTGATTCACATTACATTAACCATACCATACAAGTCAGGCTCCCCAACCGCATTGTTGCTTGCAGCTTATCGCTTTCACCTCGCAGTTTCAGCTTGAACCCTTTCGGGTGGGGCTACCCTTGTCCTGTCACGCTTCCTCACAGCCGTTACCAGCCGCTTTGTTGACAGTAGACTACTGCTAATGGAATAACAGGTCTGGTCATTGCCAGACAGTTGAATTAAGCGACTTCGTGTCGCACATAGAGATAAGCGTCAAAGGTTCCTTCCGTCACATACTGATAAACCTGCACCTCTTTGTTTCGGTTTCCCTGACGGATGATACGACCATTTCGCTGGGTCATGTCCGCAGGCCGCCAGCCCACATCCAGATGATGCACGGCCACCAGCCTGTCCTGCACGTTCGTGCCTGCGCCCATCTTCTGTGTCGAACCTAACAACACCCGAACCTGTCCGGTACGGACTTTGGCAAACAAATCTTTCTTTTTTGCCTCAGTATCAGCATCATGGATAAATGCGATTTCTTCCTCCGGTACACCTGACTGGATGAGTTTAGCGCGGATATCCTCATAGACATTGAAGGTCCCATCGTTCTTCGGTGTGCTGAGGTCGCAGAAAAGCAGCTGGGTCAGCTTGTCCGACTGCCCTTCTTCATAAATACGAAGCACATTCCGCACACAGGCATTGAGCTTGCTGTTGGGGTCATCCGGCAGGAGAGGATTCATCAGCCGCTGATCCAGCCCCAGCTTTCTGCCATCCGATGTGATTTTCAGCATGTTATCGACCGACGGGTCTACCACACCAGAATGCACAGCCGCCGCCCGTTCCGAAAGCTCCGCCACCATCGCCTGCTGATGCTCCGAAGGCTGCACCACCACGGTTTCAAACTTTGCCTCCGGCACCGGCAGATGCAGCTGATCGGAAGTCTTGATATCCGCCACTTCCTTAAACATGTTCATCAGCTCCGGCAGGTTGAAGAATTTTGCAAATCTTGTTCTTGCCCGGTATCCGGTTCCTTCTGGTGCCAGCTCAATGGCCGTGGTGGTCTCACCAAAGGTAGAAGCCCAGCTGTCGAAATGGGTCAGCCCTTTCTGCTGCAACGTGCCGTACTGGAGATACCGCATCATGGTGTAAAGCTCCGTCATGCTGTTGCTGACCGGGGTGCCGGTCGCAAAAATGATGCCGCGCCCGCCTGTCAGCTCGTCCATATATTGGCACTTCATAAACATATCCGAAGATTTCTGCGCTTCCGATGTGGACAAGCCCGCAACATTGCGCATTTTTGTGTAGAGGAACAGGTTCTTGAACGCGTGTGCCTCGTCTACGAACAGCCGGTCTACGCCCAGCTGCTCAAAGGTAATCACATCGTCTTTTCGGTCGGTTGCCCGGAGTTTCTCCAATCTCGCCTCCAATCCTTTCCGGGTCTTTTCCATCTGTTTGATGGAGAAACGCTCGCCATTCTGGGATTTCATCTCAGCAATAGCATTTTCGATTTCATCAATCTGGGCAGTCAAAATCCGCTCCTGCCGTTCTGCGGACACCGGGATTTTCTCAAACTGAGAATGCCCGATGATAACTGCATCGTAATCGCCAGTGGCAATTCGTGCGCAGAACTTTTTTCTGCGGGCAGTCTCAAAGTCCTTTTTGCTTGCCACCAGCAGTTTTGCACTCGGATACAGGCGTAGGAACTCGTTTGCCCACTGAAGGGTCAAATGATTCGGAACGACAAACATGGATTTCTGGCACAGTCCCAGCCGCTTTGCCTCCATAGCAGAAGCTGCCATCTCGAAGGTCTTACCGGCACCTACCTCGTGGGCCAGCAGCGTATTGCCGCCGTACAGCACATGAGCAATGGCATTCTGCTGATGTTCACGCAGCCGGATCTCCGGATTCATACCGCCAAAGCGGATATGAGAACCATCGTACTCACGAGGACGGGTACTGTTGAACAGCTCGTTATACTTTTCCACCAGTTCCGCACGGCGATAAGGGTCTTTCCACACCCAATTCTGGAACGCATCCTTAATGGCCTGCTGTTTCTGCTGGGCGAGGGTGGTCTCCTTTTTATTCAGAACTCGCTTTTGCTTACCGTCTGCATCCTCCACGGTATCGTAGATACGAATATCCCGCAGATTTAGCGTATCCTCTAAAATCCGGTAGGCATTGGCACGGCTGGTGCCGTAGGTCATATAGGCATGGACATCGTTCCGGCTCGGTGTACTCTTGCCGGTAATCTGCCATTCTGCCGTCATGGGGAGAATTTCACTTCAATATTTCGGCGCAGATAGAACGGCGGTTCAAAGGTTTCTTCCATAAACTGCTGGATATAATCCCGATTGACCCATGTGGCACCAAGACGCACATCAATCTCCGAAGCATCCAGGTCTTTTGGCTGTGCCTTCTTCAAATATTCCGCGTTCACCGCAAAGGCAGGGTCAGAGGCCGCAGCCAACTCTGCCACACGGAGCTTTTCCCGGACATTGCCGGACAGATATTCATCAGCTGTTACCCAGCCGGTTTCCTCGCTGCCCTGCGTCATCGGGTCTTTGAAAATGACACCATGCAGTTCCTGCTGGATTTTTTCATATTCCCCTGGTGTACCTAAAAGCTCCGACATATAGGGCAAATCCACTCTGCCGCGCTCTCCAATGGAGATTGCCAGAGCTTCAGCCGGAGTATCCACGCTGGTAACAGCCCGTTCCGGTCGAATCGTCCGTTTGGTGAACATATCCGCCTTGGATTCCAGCCTGCCGTTTTCATCCACATTTTCCAGAGAGCAGAGCAGATAATAAGACGAATCTTCCGAAAAAGCCTGTGCATTTGCACGGGAATTGATAAGCCATACTGATCGGCGAATCGGTCATAGGCTACATTCAGTTCCCGCTGTTTCTGGGCAATCGCTTCCTCCTGGTAATCGTTCAACTGATAGTCGATCAGTTCCTGCACAATGGTGCGAAGCTCCACCATGCCTTTGATCCTGCCGGTGGCTGTCGCAGAAAGGTCAGCCTTCCGCATGATGCTGTTCTCACGGAAGTAGACATCCCCATCCACTACGGCATAGGAGAAGTTCTTGACATTGGGGTCTGCCGGAATAGTTTCGCCCTGCAAGGACAACTCCTCCTCCGGTGCCAGCTCCTGTGCTTCATAATGACCGCCGATGTGCTGCACCGCCTCATGCAGCTGGTCTCCCAGATCCGCACCTGGAATCGGAATGACCGTACATTCTTCCTTGCCGTACTGGGTACTTTCCGTTGTAATCTCACCCAGCACCATTTCCGGGTGGTCAACAAAGTAGCCGTTGAGGGTAATACCCTCCGATGTCAGCCCCAGATGCACCCAATCCGGTTCGATATCAATGGGATGGTCTCTCTTTTGCAGGAAAATGATATCCGACACCACATCCGTACCGGCATTGGCACGGAATGCGTTGTTGGGAAGTCGGATAGCTCCCAGCAATTCTGCCCGCTGCGCCAGATACTTTCGTGCGTCCGGATTTTTGGAATCCATCGTATAGCGGCTGGTAACAAAGGCCACGATACCACCGGGCCGAACCTGATCCAGTGCCTTGGCAAAGAAATAGTTGTGGATAGAAAATCCGAGTTTATCATATGGCTTATCGCTGACACGGTAGTTGCCAAAAGGCACATTGCCCACGGCCAGATCATAAAAATCACGCCGGTCGGTGGTCTCAAAGCCTGCCACCTTGATTTCTGCCTGCGGATACAGCTTTTGCGCAATACGCCCGGTGATGGAATCCAGTTCCACACCATAGAGCCTGCTCCCCAGCATGGAATCCGGCAGCATACCGAAGAAGTTGCCGACACCCATCGACGGTTCCAGAATATTGCCTTTCTCAAATCCCATACTGTCCAATGCCTCATAGATTGCACGGATCACGGTAGGGCTGGTGTAATGCGCATTCAGAGTCGAAGCCCTGGCTGCGGCATATTCTTCTTCCGTAAGAGCTGCTTTCAGCTCCTTATATTCGCCTGTCCAGGCAGTTTTCTCTGCGTCAAAGGCATCTGCCAGCCCACCCCAGCCGACATAATTGGCCAGCGTTTCCTGTTCTTCCGGTGTCGCATCCCTATGCTGATTTTCTAAGGCTTTCAGCGTGTAGATGGCATCCATGTTGGCACGGAATTTCTGCTTAGGACTGCCTTCGCCGAGGTGAAAGCTGTTGATGCGGTAGTTCTCCGCATGTTTTGCTTCATGCCCTGCCCGGAACGCTTCTTCTTTTCCAGAATTCAGATCAACCACCAGATTGTGCAGGTGAACATTTTCCTCATGCCCCAAAATTCTTGCCAGATTTTCCTTGCTTTCCGAGCGGAAGATCGGATACACGGAATCCGGGTCCCGAAGTTCCACATCGAAAAGCCCGACTTTTTCAATCGTAAATGCCTTTCCGTCCAGATACAGCGTATCTCCAACGCGATAATCCGGCTGCACCGGAGCTGCGGGTTCTGGCTGCACAGTTGCAGGCTCTTTTTCAGCCTCCATGTTCCTGCCGCGAATCTCCTGCAACGCCTCTGATGCACTCACATAATCGGCAAATGTCTGCACTTTTCCGTCCGAATATCCGTAATACTCTTCTTTGACATAATCCCAGATGGCAAACGCATCTTTAGAATCCGGAAAGTTCTCGCCGGTCATTGTGACCACAAACCGTTCATCCGGTGCATAGCCAGACTCTCTGGAAAGTTCGCTGGCGTGTTCCTGCATTTCCAGTACCAGAGGATCTGTCTCTGCGTGAGCCGATTCCTGTACTTCTTCGGATTCCACATCTGGGAATGGAATGTCCTGCTGCAAATTCTGCTTGCTCTGTTCAACATAGAGCCAGTCTTTTGCTTCCCGTTCCTGAACTTTTTCAATCAGCTGCTGGCGGTAGGTCTCTGCCTCCCATTCGCTGGTAAACTCTTCGCTGACACCATCCGGCTCCACATGAATGCCGTCCTGAATATCATCCCAGACCGCATAACCATCGTCTGTCTCCATCACGGTAAACCGCTGTGGTGCCGCCAGTTCACTCCGGGCATATACATCCGCAGCCGTATTCAGCATGTTGTCCACATGCTCATTTCCGGTATCGTAGCGTTCCGGTGGCGTTGGCGGAAACACATGGGCGGCAGTCGGCATAGGAAGCGGCGCGCCGTATTCCTGCTCCAGCTTCCGATACTCTTCCATTTCCAGCGCGGTCAGGTACTGATCATTTTCCACAAGCCGGTCTAACCGCTTATCCACCGCCGACCATGTGAGTCGCACTTCCCGGTCATGGTCATAATTGCGAAGCAGAATACCTCTTCCGTTATAATCGGCAAAACCGCGACTGCCATCCATAAAGGTATAGCTGTGACCACCGAGACCGTATTCCGCTTTCAGAAATGCAGCTCGTTCTTTCGCGTCCCCTTGCTGCTGATACAGCGCATAAATACGGATTTTTCCGCCCTCAAAATTAGGAGCCTGTCCGCAGCATCCGGTCGATTTCATCCTCAGAAATGACAAAAGCGGAGGGCTTTTCGCTCTCCGCTTCTTTGGCTGCATTTTCTGCCGCCGCATCAATTTTCTGAATCTGCTCTGCTTCGGACTGAAACAGACTCATGAAGTTTAACTGTTGATAAGTTCCGTCAGAATGACTTCCTCTGCCTGCGCTTTCAGCATGTTCATGTGCTGCACCCAGGCCATCTGGTTCGATTTCTTGTCCGGTGCCGGATTCGCTTTCAGAAGCTCCGCCATCATCTGCTCCATCCGTGCGGCCGCGGTCTCCTGAATCTCCCACAGGTGCGGGTACAGCTTCTCGGTCAGGATAAGGTGATTGTACAGCAGCGTGTTGTTCTCCTGCAGGAACGCTCTGCGCATCCTCCCGTACTTGCCCAGAGGCTTCTGTTCCTGCACCGACAACTGGATGTCCGGAATCAGGTAATCGCCGTTCTTCGTGTAATTCAGCTCCATCATAGTTTTGGCTCCTTTCTGCCTGCTTGTCTTTTTCATAGGTTCGGATCGTGCGTTCAATTTCCCGGAAGATCTGGCTGGACATTTCGCTGACCGCAGTTCCCAGCACATTGGCGGCAGCCTGCGTATTAAAATCAAAGATGTCCAGAAAATCCTCGTGCTCAAAATAGTCATCTGCATTGCCCACCGTCCGGGTAAAGACGGAATATGCGATGCTGACAGCGGCAGCTCTCTTAAAGGAAGCTCCGATGTTGAGTTCATCATATCCTTCCAGATAGGAATCTGCAACGATGTCACTGATCTGCCTGCGGTTTTCCTCCCAGTAATCCCTTGCAAGGCGTTCTGCCGCTTCCATGATATGATTTTCCAGAGACCCAGCACCGGCAGAAACATCAAATGCTGCATCCAGTGCGCGAATGATTGGCTGCTCATGCTCCGCATTCATTTTCCAGAGCTGTACCGGTCGGGAATTCTTCCGTTCTCCGGTATCTGCCACATCAAATACATACCGCAGTTTCGGCTGCTCGCCGCGCATGTCCAAAAGAGCAATGCCCTTGGAGCCACGCTTCACATAGCGGTTCATCCGATCATTCCAGAGATCGTACTCTGCACAGGCCGTCGCTTCTGGTCTCTGCTTATAGATCATCAGCTGCTCCGCAAAAGGATACTTATAAAGCCGCGCGGATGTGGTCAGAAACGCTGTCCACTGCTCTTTGCTGCCAGTGATCTGTGCCGCAGCTTCCTGCGCCATCTGCATATAATAAGCCGTTTTCGTCATCATCTGTCTTTTTCCTCCTCTCCTTTATTCGTCCGGATACAAATCCAGTGCCTCATATTCTGCATCCGTCATCTCTGCCAGTTTTGCAAGCAGCGAGGCCGTCCACCTGCGCAGGTTTCTGTCTCTGCCCGTCAGACTTTTTTGCATCTTTTGAAGCTCTTCGATCAGCCCTGTCCGTGTGCCAGGGCTGTAAAGCATCATGAGCATCCATTCGTCATCCGTAAAACGCATTTATAACTCCTTTTCTTCGCAGCACCTGCGAGGCGGCGCAGGCGGCACAGCCTCCTGCTTTTCCTTCAGCTGATCCAGAACCGATGCTTTCTCCACCGGTTCTTCCTTCTTTCCGTTATTGATTACGCCGTCAATCATGCCGTAATCGTCTTCCATTGCCATTTCTGCGGCTTTCAGGTAATTCTCCGGTTTCAAAAATCCGGGCAGTTCCTGGAAGCCGATGGAATCCACATAGTGACAGCTTACAACACCATTCTGCCGTAAAGCCACGATGTCAGACACAGAAAGACTATGACCAGTAAAATCATCAGGGCGGGAAACATTGAATTTCGCATACAGTTCCTCTAACATCGTATTCTGATCCTTGTAGGGAAGAAGCGGAGCCGTATAAACCACCTCATAATGGTCAATATCCGGTTCCAGCCCCATCCGTTCCAGTTCGCGCATAGACGAAAAGCGTTCATATACCGTATCCTCGCTGCGGCGAAGCTGCAAAATCGCATACTGGTCGGTAGTACTGTCGAGAAATGCCATCATTCTTTCGTCCGGTGCCTGCGTTCCATGCACTTCATCCCATTTTTCAATTCTTGCCATCGTTCATTTCTCCCTTCTCCATAAACGGCAGGCCGTTTTCCTTTGCTTCCTGTCGCTGCTGTTCCCGCCGCTTTTCACTGTAAGGCGGTCGGATACCGACGCAGCGTTTCGGAATCGTATAAGTGACCGACCCATGCTCCCGGTGCTCCAAAATAAACTGCTCCGGATACTGTTTTCGCAGTTCCCGAAGCTTCTTAATCAGGCGGCTGTCATGGGTATAAATGCTGGCGGTATCCAGTTCATTATCAAAATTGATGACGGTTTCCTGCTCTGCCTTCGTAAGCTTGTATTTCATCGCTCTGCCTCCTTCGCCTTGGCAGCTTTCACCGGCGTATCCGTTCTGGAAGACAAATCCGAGAGTTTACCCAGCACAGATTCCCGTCTGCTGATTTCCGCTTCCTCTGCACGATCACAAAGTTCATCATAGTCAATCCGCGTCATGGTGCGGCCACCGAACCCATAATCCGAAAGAATCTGGTCTCTGGCTGCATTCATGCTGATTTCCGGGTTGTCGATCTGTCCACCGTCAATTTCCGTAAAGTCCTTATGATATAAGGTATAGTCGTAACCGTCCTCACAGGTCTGAATGGCAAGAAAGCCCTTGCCTCCCAAATCCCATGCACTGCGCTCTTCCGTAATCAGCGGCTCCGGGCGGCATGTACCACCGCCGCGTTCCAGCATTTCTGCCAGCTGACAGATGTGCAAAACATCATACCCCAGGCGCAAATGATATTCGTCCATATATTCGCAGCGAGCTGAGAACTTCCGGTTCGGATACTCGATCTCCACTGCACTGCCATCCGGAATTTTGAACCGATCCTCGTAGTTGCTGGTGATAAACCGGATATTTTTTGCATTCTCCAGCTCAGGATCAGCCTTTTTCATCTGCCAGAGAACCTTTCTGCCGCCGCGTACCTGCTCCAGCATCTCCGGAGCTACCGGCGCAACGGCAAGACCGTCAAGCTGGGGAATCTTCTGAAGTGCTACCACCCTTGCGCTTTCTTCCAGCGTAGAAGACGGCTGTTTATCCAACACATCCCAGCCAATGTGTCCCTCGGTGGTCTGCACCTTGCTGTCCATATCAAAGCAATGGAATTCCACGCCGTCCTGCTTTTCCTGCAAGGAAAGCAGCGCAGCATTATCCACCAAATAAGCTGCATTCATCATTTTCATGCTCATTTTTTACCTCCAAACTCCAGCTTAAATGCTGCTGCACCGTCCTCGCCAGTCTCTACATGAACGGTTGTGTCATAGTAACGTCCAGACTTCTTGGAATAGCAGTGGGTAAGCCGTGCTTTTCCCTGATTTACCAGTTGCTTTGCCAGTTCCTCTGTCATCTGCTTTCCCAGTGTCTGAAAGAACCTGTTTTCCTTCCAGAGTGCAAATTTACAGTTCTTATCCCTGCAAAACCATCCATTTGCCGTTTCACAAACATCACTGCCGCAGGCGGGGCAGGAACCAATGACTTTGCATTCCGGCTGCATCAGGACATTGGCACCTTTCACAGCCTCGTAGGTTTTTACAAGTCCGCTGACCATGCTGCTGATTTCTCCCATAAAGGCATCGCTGTCATACTCGCCGTGTTCTATTTTCAGCAGTTTTACCTCCCAGTCTGCCGTCATGGATGGAGACTGAATCTGTTCCGGCACCACCGTCACCAGCGCATTTCCCTTGTCCGTAGAACAAAGGTATTTCGTTTTCTTATCGCCCCTGCGCTCGATAAAGCCTTTCTGTACCAGTTTTTCGATGATGGCAGCGCGTGTAGCTGGTGTGCCGATGCCTTTTCGCTCTACACCAGCCGGAAATTCATCCGAGCTGGCACTTTCCATCGCTGAAAGCAGAAGATCTTCGGTAAACCTCTTGGGTGGGCTGGTCTTGCCTTCTTTCAGATCGACACCGGCAAGTTCCAATGTCATGCCTTCCGAAAGCTCCGGAAGATCACCTGCCTCCGCATTCTTCTCAGCATCTTCAACCGGCTTTCCTGCATATTGCCTCCAGCCCATATCCGTGACTGTTTTGCCTTTCGTGCGGAACTTCTGACCGGCACACTCCGCTTCTACTATGGTTTCTGCATAGTGGCAGGGTGTTCCGACCGCACAAATCAGCCGCACCGCCAGCAGAGTAAGAATCGCTTGTTCTCCACTGGGAAGCGAGGAAATGTCATAACCCGCCGCTGTTTTTGTAGGGATAATGGCATGGTGATCGGTGACTTTCTTAGAATTGATGACCTGCGCTGCATTCACCGGTGCCGGTACATCCGCCTGAATCTGAAAGCTCTGCTGGATCACAGAAACAAGTTCCGGCACCAGCGGTGCCATATCATCCGTCAGATACCGGCTGTCGGTACGGGGATATGTCACGAGTTTCTTCTCGTACAGAGCCTGTGTGTAATCCAGGGTCTGCTGGGCAGTGAATCCCAGCTGCCGATTTGCTTCTCTCTGAAGCGATGTCAGATCAAACAAGGCCGGGGGCTTCTCTGATTTTTCTTTCTGCTCTACCTTGGTAATGATGGCACTTCCTGCCTGGCAACACTCTGCCACCAGTTTTTCTGCTTCTGCTTTTTCTTTCATTCGCTCACCGCCCGCTTGAAAATCCCGAAATTTTAATTCTGCCGAGTAGAACGGCTCCGGCTTGAACGCCCGGATTGCTGCATCCCGCATAACCACCATCGCAAGCGTTGGTGTCATCACGCGCCCCACATTCAGGGTCTGCCCATACAGACATGAAAAAAGCCGGGTGGCGTTGATTCCGACAATCCAGTCGGCACGCTCCCGGCATAAAGCCGCCTCATATAAGGCATCATATTCTGTTCCCGGTCTGAGCTTCTGAAAGCCTTCCCGGATAGCACTGTCCTCCATTGATGAAATCCAAAGCCGTTCCACCGGCTTTTTGCAGCCGCACTGATGGTAAACCAGTCGGAAAATCAGTTCGCCCTCACGCCCTGCATCGGTTGCACAGATCAGACTCTCCACATCTTTCCGCTGCATGAGCTTTTTCAGGATTCCAAACTGCTTTTTCGTGCTGGCGGACACCTGATACTGCCAATGTTCCGGCAAAATCGGAAGATCATCATACTTCCACTTTGCATACTTTTCATCATAGGCTTCCGGCTGGGAAAGTTCCACCAGATGCCCCACACACCAACTGACAAGGTAGCCATTGCCCTCCATATAACCGTCCCTTCGCTGATCTGCCCCGATCACTTTCGAGAGACTCATGGCAACCGAGGGCTTTTCCGCTAATACAAGCTTCATTCGATACTGCTCCTTTCGCAAAAAAATTAGCAGCCAGGCACCGAAGCGCATGACTGCTATGTAAGGAACGGTATTCTGTTTTAGGTCTACAAACTGGGGCTTTTATGATCTTGCCACAGCTTATCAGTCTATGCACGTCAACTGTTGAAACCGCCGTGTACCGAACGGTACGCACGGTGGTGTGAGAGGACGGCGGCTAGTCACCGCCTCCTACTCGCTTGTGCCCATGTTTCGGCCCTCCACATCATCACTCCGCGCATGCGTTGTGCCTCGCCGCAACGCATTCTGCCCCTCGCTGACTCATCGCCAGGCATCGCTGATGGTGTTCGTCTGCCCATCCTCACTTCTGCAGTATCTGCTTTTCGTTCTCCTGCACACGCCGCTCGAGCGCTGTATACTGCCGGAGCTCGTCCTCGGTAAATCCCCGGAACTTCGCCTGCTCGTAGTCACGCTCCGCGGCCGCGATATCCTGCAGCACCGCATCCGACGCCGGCAGCAGCTCGAGACGAATATTCCGCGGCTCGCGTTTTTTCTTCGTCATTCCGTTCGCGTCTGCATCCTGTGCCTCGCCACGCTTTCCGAAAAGACCGGTCGCCTCGGCTATTTCCGCCGCTTCACGTCGTTTCCTCGGCACGTCGACCACTTCGAGCATCCCGCGTGAGACCAGCTTCTGCAGCGCGGCGCGCAGATCCCCGCGGCTCATATGCATCAGCTCCGCGAGATCCTTCCGGCTCAGCGCCTTTCCGGCATCCTTTCGATCAGTCGCCTCCACGGCATCTTCCCGCGCAGGCATCTGCGCTTCAGCCCCTCGAGTGAGCGCCTTTCCCGCGTCCTTCCGATACAGCAGCAGCGACAGCTCCGCCAGCGTCATATCATACTTCAGCGCCACCGACTCGAGATAGCGCTCGAGCAGCTTCCGGTCGCGGTACTTCTCCACGATGATCCCATCCTCCGAAATCACCTCCTGCAGCGCCTGGCTCCGCTCCTCACCGAGCTTCTGCGTCCCCGGAATCGTCGCCGGGAACACGAAACCATCCTTCGCCGCATCCACTAGAAATGATAGACCTGCAGCCGCTTCCGCTCATACGCATCCTCATCCAGCACATGCTTGAAGAAGTCGTTGTAGCACTCGAACATCGCGAGTTTCATCTCCACCGTCCGCGCGAAGCTGATCTTCTGATTCACCAGCGAACCCTTCGTCTTCACATAATAGTAGACCGGCGTCCGCAGCGCATAGAACGTCGTCGCATAGCGCACATACTCGAGATTAAACAGAAAATCCTCGCACCAGCTGAGCTTCGCATCCATCCGGATCCCGTGCGCCTCCACAAGCGAGCGCCGGTACAGCTTATTCCACAGCACCCCATAGTAGTAGTCCGCCGGGTTCTCCATCATGAAGCCAACGAACGCTTCACGCCCGATCACCTGGTCCGCGTCGATATCCCCCTTCCGCGACACCATCTCTCCGACGACACGATAGAAATCCGCGATCACCATGTCGCAGCCCGTCTCCTCGGCCGCCCGCACCATCAGCTTCGTCGCATCCGCCGTCAGCCAGTCATCACTGTCCACGAACTGCAGAAACGTACCCCGCGCCCGCGCGATCGCCTGGTTTCGCGTATCCGACACCCCCGTATTCTCCTTATGCACGACCACCACGCGCGCATCCGCCCGCGCATATCCGTCGCAGATCTCCCCGGACCGATCCTTACTTCCATCATCCATGAGGATCAGCTCGAAATCCCGAAACTCCTGATTCAGAATACTGTCCACACAGCGCGCGAGACTCTTCTCCGCGTTATACACCGGCACGATGATACTGACCTTCGGCTCCATAGGCACCTCCATCAAAAAACTACTTCTAGTTGTACCATAAAACCCTCCCGTTGACACTCGTATATTTCTGCTCACTTTTCCGGGCCAATGTCTCGGCCCTCCGCCTGCTCACTCCGCGCCCACGCGTCCGCACCCTCCACCTTCTCACGTCGCGTCCACCCATTCGCACTCGTTGCCTTTATCGCGCCCATGCCTCCGCCCACTACCTCCTCACGTCGCATCGAAGCACCAATTCCCTCATGAAAATGTCATATTACAGCATAAATTCGCTCATGAAAGTGTAATGAAGCACGGATTATTCCCTCATGAAAGTGGCAAAATACTGAAAAGAACGCTCATAAAAGTGGCAGAGCACGGAAATCTGAGAGGAAAAAGAAGGTGCCATGGTGTTAAATTATTCTTATGATATTTCCGCTTCCTGATGATTTTTTTGAATTATCTTAACTTTAATATCGAAACTTAACTTAAAACAAGTTATAATACAAAATAGAGTTAAATAGAAGGAGAACATATGGAATATCTCTATAAAGTTCTGGGAATTAAAGCGACAGTTCAGCGCGCAGAGTTTGACCATCTGCCCAATTATATAGCTGTAAGGTATCGTTTACAGAAGGTATCCATGGATGGACAGAAAGTGATTTTTCTTTATCCAAAGACAGAGTTGGAGCAGATCGAAGACCTGAAGGCTCAGCTCAAATCCACCGGCGACGCCATCCTCGCAGAGTGCGCCGTCAAGGACCACATCTGGGGCATCGGCTTATCGATGAAGGACCCAGATCGACTCGACGTGAAAAAGTGGCACGGAACGAACCTGCTGGGGTATGCACTCATGATCGTACGAGAACGGGTGTGAAGGGCGAAAATCCAGATACCAATATAAATACGTATTTGATGATTTATAGATATGAATAAATGCAGATCAAAATGCGCAGAATATGAGCACTTATAGACATTTAATCAACACTATATGAAAATATGCCTATTATTTTTGAGAGATGCTGGATGGTAAAATTCCGAGTTGTTGAGCTGTTCTTACTTTCTATTTTATCAGATATCGCCTACAGAGTCCATAGCTTCATAGCTCAAAACAGTTCACCCACCAACCATTTGGCTATGTAAAGGGGACGGCTTTTCAGCCGCCCCACCGGTCAACGCTGCGTTAATCAGACAGGTTCATCTTCCGATTCCGCTTCATAATCCTCGTTGACATCCACTTCTTCGTCCTCGTCACCATCATCCTCCGGCAGCTGGAGCGTATCTTCATCCTCATCGTGATAATCCGCATCCGGGTCCGGCTGATTTTTCTTGGACGCAGGCTTTACGCCCTTCATCCTGATATAGAGATAACCGCCGACACCGGCTGCACCGATCACAAACAGAAGCAGCATAATCATCGGAAGCGGAGACGCTTTCTTCTGCTCGCTCTCTGTTTTCTGCTCTTCCGGTGCCGGTTCCGTCTCCTGCGGCTTTTCGGTTTCCGCAGGTTCCGTGACTTCCGGCTCCTTCTCCCGATACTTGGCAGCTTCCTCTTCATCCATCAGCGCAAGCAGATCGGCCTCGTCCACCATGTTCAGGAAATGCACATTCTGGTTGCCGTCTTTATCGCGGTCGATGATCAGATAGAAAGGTGCTGCCCGCCTTTGTCACCAGCGTAATGAACTGCTGGCTGGATTTATCTTCTTCCTCACCGATATCGTCCACCAGCGTCATATTTCCTTCCGGAGTCAAAGCTGTACTGGATTCCGTCTCATCCTCGGATGACATTCCGCCCTGCATCAGATCCAGAAACAGCTTCAGAGCATCTTCACTGAACATGCTGCTGTCTTTGCAGAATCCGTGACATTCAGGTACTTTCCATGTGCATACCCGGTTTTGCCGTTGAAGTTTACCTTATACCAGTCACCGCATTTTTCGACAATCTCCACCGTATCGCCGGAATGCAGATATCCGATAATCTCCTGATCCATGCCGGGACCGGAACGAAAATGCAGGCTGGTGATACCCGGCACCACTGTACCCATCTGCTTTCGAGACTTTTCGCTGCCGATGTTGTATTCCTTGCCGCCCACCGTAACGATCAGGTTCCCATCCGCATCCGTAGAGACCTCATAGCCATCCGGCAGAACCTGCATGTCCGGGTCGATTTCGATGCTGTCGGTATTGTCCGTTTCCCCCGCATTTGTGCTTTCTGCTGCATCCGTCTCCTGTGCAGCGGTACTGACAGGCGTGTTCTTCTGCACATCATCGCCCGTATAGGCAAATGCAGTGGTCGTAAAGGTTCCTGCCGCCATCACGCTGGCAAGCAGCATTGCCATCATCTTTTTCATTCCATATCCTCCGTTTCTTTCTCATCCAGTTTCAGGTTCTCCGGGTTGGGAACCGCAGCCTGCGCCAGCTGAATGATGACTGCCAGCTGTTCCGGGGTCAGGCTCTGGGCATGTACCATTTCACAGATTTCGCTGTTTTCCTGCTCGTGGTACTTTCTGTCCCATTCCTTTCTGCGCTCCTCCCATTCATCGCGTTTCCTGCGGGCTTTCTCGCGCTCCGCAGCAATCTTTTCCAGTTTCAAGCTCATATCGTATCCTTTCCGGGCGAATAAACGCCCTATTTTTATCGAATTCTTCCCATGCAGTAGTAGTGCTGCCGCCAGTAGCTCGTCTCAATGGAAGCATAGGAAATTGGTGAGCCACAGTGGATCATCATCCCGTTGCCGACATAAATGCCCACATGGGATGCGCCACTGGTGTTGTAGGTTTTCTGGAAGAAGATCAGGTCTCCGGGCTTTGCCTCACTCTTCGGGATAATGTCGCATTTTCCCATCAGACCGTTGGCCGTCTGCCTGCCTACATTCCAGCCATTGCCGCAGTGGTTGATGACCCAGCTTACAAAACCGGAGCAGTCAAAACTGGTACTCGGCGAGCTGCCGCCCCAAACATAGGGATAACCGAGATATTTCTCTGCTTCGGTAATCATCTTCCGGAATTTTTCATCCGTCAGAGCTTCGCCCGGAATGTCGTAATCCTGGTATTCTCCGCTGGAACCCGCGCCATCCGGCGTTGCAAAGGCTATGCCTGCAAACAGGTCATCTCGATTGCCCCGGCACTCCAGTGTGACTTCGTATCGTTGCAGCTGGTCATCTGTAAGGCCGGAATTTCTTGCAACATAGTCAACGCCCGATTGAGCAGTGTCACATTGAGGATTTTATACTCATACTGTACCGTCACCTGATAGGTGTAGGTGTGTCCGGTTCCGGTGATTGGATTGTAGCGATAGCCCACACGGTTTTCCTTCCTTGTCCGGATTTCCACCTTTTCCTCCAACTTCAGCTCATACTGCGCTTCAAAAATACTCTGGAGCCGCGCCTGCACCTGGCTTCTCGTATAGTTTTCAAATTCTACGGTCAGCAGAGATGCAAGCTCATAGGGATTGTGACCGATCTCTGCCAGATTGTAGCGATACTCGTCATAGCCCGGATGGTCGGTTTCAATGCGGTCGATTTGTTTGCGAAGTTTATCTTCCAGCTTGGTATAATCCGTCTCCACGCCTTTCAAATCTTCATCTTCTGCCGTGTAGGAAGTCCCCAGCACCACATTGCCGCCGCCATTGATCAAGACGGAGCATGACGAAACCGACCCGGCAATCACCAAAACAAGCAGTCCACGGCTGCGATACCGATGATGATATGCGAGTGGCTCTGCACAAACTGAAATGCCTTTTCCGTTATACTGACGGTACCCTGTGCAGCTTTGGCTGTGCCAGATGCTGTGTTCTCCGCAGCGGCCGCACCTGCCTTCGCAGCGGCATACTCTTTTTTGATGGCCTGCTTCTGCCGCCATCGGGAAAAGAGATTGGAACCAGCCTGCGGATCAGACTTCATGCGTTCCGCAAAGATGGAATCTACGGCATCTTTATTTCCCTTTTTCTCCAACCGCTCCAGCTTTTTGTACTGCCGCAGCTTTCGACCATATTGGAACCGGGAACCAGCACGGGCTGCACCTTCCGCTGAGCCTTCGGTAAAATGCGCTGCCTCCACACCAGAATTATTATCCTGGTCGGCATTGCGCACACTCTGATGTGCCTTGGCTGAAAGTGCATCTGCCGCAAGATTTCCCGGCTTCTTTGGCTTTCCGCCTTTTTTCCCGGAAGCTGCTGCATTCTTTTTCGCTTTTGCTTCCTGATCTGATTTCAGCTTCTTACTGCGCATCTTAGCAAGATCGGCCTCGTGACGAATCTGCCTTCGGTGTTCCGCTTTTTTCTTGCCGCCGTCTCCCGTACTGCTATCTGCGGTTTTGCTTCTGGAATCGCGAAGGGTGTTCTCCGCACCCTCGCGCTCCTGCCGCAGCTTGTCTCCGAGATTCGGATTTTCTTGCCAGCCATCGCTTACGCCTCCTTCGCTTCCTGCACTTCGGTTAATTTTGTCGTCATGATCCGGTACAGTTCCAGATCGGTCGGGAAACGATCAACGAACGGCAAAATCACATTTCCGTAGAACAGCAGTCCTTCGCCTTCACCGGAGTGGGTCACATAGGACAGCTGATGTGGGCTGATATTCAGCTGATCCGCCAGAATCTGACGATCACCGGCTGCTTGATTCAGCATATAAATGAAGTCGCTGTTCTCAAAAATGTTCGTCACTTCGCGGGAAGAAAGCAGGTCTTTCACGTTCTGGGTGATGCCGGTGGGAATACCGCCCCATTTACGGAATCGCTTCCAGATTTCCACGCTGTAAGCCGCTGTCTGCTCTTCTTTCAAAAGCAGATGGAACTCGTCCATATAGTAGCGGGTGGCTTTACCGGCATTGCGGTTGGCGGTTACACGCCCCCAGACCTGATCCTGCACCACCAGCATACCGATCTTTTTCAGCTGCTTGCCCAGCTCCTTGATGTCATAGCAGACCAGCCGGTTATTGATATCTACGTTGGTGCGGTGGTTAAACAGGTTCAGCGAACCGGTCACATAGATTTCCAGTGCCGTTGCCACATGGTGTGCTTCCTTTTCATCCTGCCGGAGCAGTGCCTCATACAAGTCCTGCAACACCGGCATGTTCTCCGGCACCGGATTCTCAAAATAGGTCTGGTAAATCTGATGAACACATCGGTCGATGACCGTCTTTTCTACCGGCTGCAAGCCTTCTTTTCCGCCCACGATCAGCTCACACAGGGACAGTATGAAATCTGCTTTCAGGGCAATCGGATTATCCTCTTCCGAATAGTTCGCGTTGATGTCCATCGGGTTGATATACTGCGTGCTGGAAGGGCTGATCTTAATGACCTGCCCCTCAAATTTCTTCACCAGTGCCGTGTACTCGGCTTCAGGATCGCACACAATTACATCGTCATCCGTCACCAGGAACGCATTGGCGATTTCTCTTGGCAGAGAAGGATTTACCGGAACCGGAGTACCCAGAATCAGCCCGTTGGGGTTTTTGAGCTTTTTCCGGTCAACCATAATCAGGTTGTTGGACAGAGCATTCAGCCCATAGTACAGAGCCTCTTTCCCGGTCTGAAACAGTTCCTGGGTGGTAAACGGAACGAAAATTGCCGTGCTACTGGTAGTCATGCTGCGCTGAATCTCAATCAGGTTCTGTGCCAGCGGCAGACAGCTCATCAGCCCCTGCTCCTGCTGAAAGTCCAGACGGCGCAGGTTGCAGTTGTACTTCTGCGCGATACTGGAAGCTTGAAACACATTGGTTTCCAGCTCCTGCTCCGTCTCGCCGGTGTTCATCACCAGAAAGGTCAGCAGGAACATACGCTCATTCTGGCTCTGCAATTCCTTCAGCAGTGCCTTTGCGTCCTTGCCGTAAGTTGCCAAATCTGACGGAATGATGTCCATATCGTATCCGGAACGGACAGCTTTCTTCTGTTCCTCAATCTTGGAACGATCCAGCTCCGTAATGGTGTGCTTGATGGATTTGATTGCTTTATTCTGGTCTACCGACTGAATGTGCATAGTCACGATCTGGCTGGATTCCATATCCAGAAAATCCTTCAGCAGCTGATCCGACAGGTCGGAAGCCGTGATCTGGAGATAGGACATGGAGCCATACATCCCGCCCATCTGAAAAATACGGTTCTTCGGAAAGGCAAAACCGGTCGGTGCAATAAAGTCCTTTACTGACAGCCCGCTCTCCGGCAACCACTTCCAATCGAAATTGAATCGGTCATGGTCACCCATGTGGAACATATCGTGCATCAGATGAAGCCGTTCCTTGCCGTTCAGCAATTTTGCCCGGACACCCAAGCGTTTGAAGTTGTTCATCAGGTCGATCTCGATGTGAATGAGCCTCGGCTTTGCCTGTTTCATGGATTCCGCCTCAATGCCAAACGTCAGGTACTTCGTCTTGGTCAGGCCGTTGTTGCCCTGGGCAAGCTGGCGGCGCAGCATGGTGCTGTACTCCGTGCGCACCGGATTGAAATGATCCTTCTGGTACGGGATACGCACCATCTTCTCAAAATTCGAGGCATCCGTAGCCATATTCATAAAAGAAAGCTCAAAGCGGATGCTGGAATCAAAGAAGTTCAGGAAGCTGCACCATTCCTCAAAGATAGCCGTCTGATCCTCCTGCTGTGCCAGCTGGTAATTGATGTCCTGAAACTGAATGGTTTTGGTGTAGTAGTTGTCCGTCACACGGCAGATACCATCCGGGAACATCCGCTGAAAGGGAATGCTATCCTGAGCTGAGTGCGGAACCGTGCGGTCACCCCTTGCACGGTCAATCACCGTCTGCACCTGTTTTTGCTCTGCGGCTGACAGATGGGACGGCATTCGGATGTCATCCTGCTTTTTATTCTTCGCTGTCAGCTTTTCGAGAATTTTGAACAATGCGATTTACCTCCATTTCCACGTCTGCCTGCTGAACCAGCAGTGCATAGTAATTTTTTGTTTTGTAAGGCCGCGTTTTCGGCCTCTTGAACTTCGCCTCATAGAAATGCTTTGCCACCACTTCCAGCGGCTGACCGTCTTTCTCGTACATGGCAAGAAGAGCGGCAGCATCACTGCCATCATGCCAAGTGCAGCAAGGCTCAGATTTCCGCTGGATTTGAGCAAAAAGAAAACCGGAACGCCAATCAGCGCACCGGCTCCGAAGCAGAGAATCTGCCGTTTGGTCAGGTTCATAAAGACCTTGGTTTTGACCTTTGAAAGGTCTCGCGGCACAGAAATATAAGATGCCATGAATCATTCCTCCTCTCCTTAGTGCGCTGCAAACACGGACTTCGCGAGGCTTCCCGTCTTAAACAGGGTAAATGCCAGCAAAACCGTATAGCCCATAACGCCCCAAATGCTGCTGATGATGTTATCCGAAAAGGACAGGTTCTGAATCAGAACTGCATAGATGCCTACACAGATCATGATAAGAAAGCCCTGGAATCCCAGTGCAAACAGGGAGCGTAGATAGTTTTGACCGGTGTGGCTCTGCTCATGGTTTCCAAAGGTTGCGAACGGAATCGGCGCAAGGCTTACCATGAGATATATTTCCACCATTCGGCCATACACGATAACAAAGATAATAGCCGACAATGCCAGCATCGTGACCTGAACCACAAATGTCTGCAAATACAGTCCCAGCAGCGGTCCCAAGTCCATGCCTTCCAGTGTGGCCTGCATCGCTGTCAGGGTCGCATCGCTGACGGACGTACTGCCGGAAATCAGACCGCCGCTTCGGGAGATCACTTGCTGCGCCACATCAAAGACAGCCATCGTGATATTGAATGTGTTTGAGATCAGGGTCACTGCCAGAAAGGTCTTAAAGACCCATTTGAAAAATGTCCAGGTCTCGAAATTTGCCAGATTGTTATGCTCGATGAGCATCTGGATCAGCTCATAACAGGCGATGAATGTCAGCACCATTCCGGCAATGGGCAGGATCACGGATTCCGAGATGTTGCGGATCATAGAAAAAACCGCAGGTGAAAAGTTCGCCGGTGTGGTTCCCACATCTCCTGCGATCTGTCCAACCTGCTGGTTGACCGAATCGAACATCCCTGAAAGATTTCCCATGATACCGCTGATGATCATGCTCTTGAGCCAATCTGTGATCTGTTCAAGGATACTCTGCATGAGCCGCCTCCTTCCTTACGCGAACACGCCGAACAGCTTCGCCATCCGGGACAGAAGCATAAACAGCTGTGAGAAAAGAGACAGTGCCGATGCAGTTGTAGTAAGAAACGCCATAGATTTGTCCTCCTGTAACTTGTCCGGCCTATCAGCCGGTGCGATTCTAAACTGCGGTTCTGCGCCATACTTCCAACATGTGCACCTGCCAGAGAGCGCAGAAAATAGCCAGCTGCGGAGATTGCCTGCACCTGACTATGTAACAGGCAGCTTTCGCCGCCCGGTCGGAATCTTCGCTCCGACAGCCTTTGCTTAACCGAACAGACCGGAAAGCAGCGGCACCAGAGTCGTGCCGATCAGTGCTACACCGCCACCGGCCATCAGCTGTTTTATCCCCAATTAGGTGTAAAACTCTGCTCGATGGCGGGCGGCGGCGTACAAAAAATCTATATGGTGTTTTTTAGAGAACCGTCCCGGCGGGACAGGTCAGGCAGTGACCTGTTCCACCTCCGGGATGGGTTTGAGATTAAAATGAATTTCGATAGAAATGTGTCTTGTTTTATCTTCGTCAATGCGTTCATGCACGACGATTTCTTTGATTAAGCGGTTAAGGGTGGCTGCGTCCAGCTCTGTGATGTTGGCATATTCCTGAATGGCTTCCACCCATTGTTTTGCGTCATTGGCAAGCTGGACTTCATCAGACAGCCGCTTTCTGCCCTCGGACACTTTTGCTTTAAGCTCCGTCTGCTCGGTCTGTGTCTTTTCCAGCATGGTGTTGAAATTCTGCTCACTGATACGCCCTGCAATCATATCCTCATAAAGCCGCATGACCATTTTGTCCAGAACCTCAATCCGTTCCTCGTCCCTTGTAAGGGAGCGTTCCATTGCTTCCCGCTGTTCCCGCTGCTCTGCTTCACAGGTATTGGTCAGGCGGTCGGCAACCGCTTCCCCGTCCATCAGGGCAGCTCTGGCACATTCCCGGATTTTCCGCAGCACATGGCTGTAAAGGGTGTCATAGTCAATCCGGTGCTGGGTGCAGTGGTTCTTTCCAAAGGCGTTGTAGGTCTTGCAGGAATAAATCCGCTGGGGATGTTTTGCGTTTGTGTAGCGTACCGTCAGCGACTTCCCACACTCGCCGCATTTTAACAATCCGGCAAACAGGCTGATTTCATCGGTCTGCCCCGGACGCTGGCGGGATTTCAGCTTGTTCTGCACAATGTCAAAGCTCATGCGGTCAATCAGCGGTTCATGCTGTCCCTCCACCACAATCCAGTCCTCCGGCTTCTTTTCCCCAATTGTGCCGATTTTGAAACGGTAGTCTTTTTTCTGGGAAGCAATCGCACCGGTGTAGACGGGATTCATCAAAAGGTCTTTGATAACGGAGAAGTCCCACATATACCGCCCGTTTTCCGGGTCTTTCTTTTCCCATTTGGTTCGGGTGTTGCGAAGCCCCCGTTCCCGGTTCCACCATGTGGGGCAGGGGATTTTTTCTTCCTCCAGCCGTCTGCGGATATAGTTCGGACCATGACCGTTCAGGGCATATCCGAAAATCAGCCGCACAATCGGGGCGGTTTCCTCGTCAATGAGCAGATGGTTTTTGTCCTCCGGGTCTTTCCGATACCCAAACGGGGCAAGACACCCGGTAAACTGTCCTTTCTGCGCTTTCAGAAGATAAGAGGAATGGACTTTCTTGGAAATATCCTTGCTGTACATCTCATTCAGGATATTCTTGAACGGGGCGATGTCGTTGTTATCCCGCAGGGTGTCGATACCGTCATTCATGGCAATATAGCGGACACCGTTTCTTGGAAAAAAGTCCTCAATCAAATGCCCGGTTTGCAGATAGTTCCGCCCCAGTCGGCTGAGGTCTTTCGTGATGACAAGGTTGATTTGCCTGCGCTCAATAGCTCTCAACATCCTCTGTAAATCAGGACGCTCCATATTAAGACCTGTGAAGCCATCGTCCTGATAGACTGCCACAACCTCCCATCCCTGCTTTTCGCAGTATTTTTCCAGCATATCCCGCTGGTTGGCGATACTGGCACTTTCGCCTTGCAGGTCATCGTCCTTTGACAGCCTGCAATAGACCGCCGCACGATAGCCCCCGGCAAGTGCCGAACCGATTGTTCTGTATTCCATTTCGTTCATCATAGCCATTTACCCACACAATCCAGACGGTATCTGGCTCTTTTGAACCTCATCTTCATTATAGCCTATATCTTTCTTTTAGCAAGATATTCTTTTGTATTTATTTTACCGTATTTCTGGGAAATCAGGCTGACGAACACATCGGTTGCGTCCAGTTCCCCGTCAAATACAGTGGTCACATGAATCTCTGTTTTGTTTTGCCATAGGCAGTTATCCTCCATACATGAAAATAGCCAGACAGAGGGTGTCGGCAACGAAGTCCGGCAACGGGCTTCAAAAGACCTTGCAAACAATCTCAATCTGGCGATGGTTACTATTTATACTTTTCTTTTATTTTTCTGTTGTTTTGGTTGTTATAAGGAGAAAAGCCCGGAAATAAGGGTTTTCACGCTCCCAGCCCTTTTGTCTGCCATATTCGGAAAACATTCTTGGGTTCGGGAAGTACCGCCAGCCGGTAATGCACTGGTTCATAATCTCGTTGATTTCCCGGATTTCCCATTGCTTCGGCTCGTCAAAGGTGTGGTTCAAGGCTTCCTTGTAAAGCTGCTTGGAACAGACCATGCTCCCGGTGTACTTATCAAGATACGCCTGTATCATTCCGGCTTTGGTGTCCTCCGGCATAAAATCCCGCTGGTGTTCTTTGAGATACCGCTGCATGGTGGGGCTGAAAGCCAGCTTGAACCTGCCGCTTCGGTAAATCTCCATAGCTTCTGCCCACATCTGCTCGATATAGGCTCTGGAAGCGGCTTCGTCCTCCAAAATGTGAACCTCCGCCTGCTCCGGGTACACCATGACCGGGATAAAACGGCGGTTGCCTGAACGGTCAAGGGGCAGGAAGTCAAGGGCATTGGAAGTGCCGCCAAACACGCACTGACGGGGGCGGTCTGCCGGGTGGGTTTCATAGGGTATCTTGTAAACCTCTTTCTGCCGGCTTAAAAACGACTTGATTTCCTCAATGCTCTTGGCGTTGGCGGTTGCCATCATTTCCGACATTTCGATAATCCAGTGACCTTGCAGCTTACGGTACACATTGTCATCGTCCAGCTTCCGCAAATCATCGGAGAACCACTCGTCCCGGACTGCCAGCAGACGGAAGAAGGTGGACTTGCCAGCCCCCTGACCGCCTACCAGGCAGAGCATGATTTCAAACTTGCACCCCGGCTGAAAGGCTCGTGAGATTGCACCCAGCAGGAACAGCTTCAATGCTTCATAGGTGTAATCGTCTGCGTCAGCCCCCAGAAAGTGCCGCAGGCAGAAACGGATTCGCTCTGTCCCGTCCCACACAAGGGTATTGAGATAGTCCCGGATGGGATGGTACTTGTTTTCATTTGCCACAATCCCGATGGCGTTATCAATCTTTTTCTCATTGGTAAGCCCGTAGGTTTCTTCCAGATAGAGAAGCAGATATTTCATGTCCGTATCGTTTAAGGCGGTGCTGTCCCTGTGGAAGCCGATGGGCTTTATGATGTCCTTGCGGTCGGTCAGGATGTTGTATGCGATAGCCCCGGAAAGCAGCGGGTCACGCTGGAATACGGTCAGGCAGTTCCGTATGCTCTGACGGACACCGCCTTTCTCGGTGGTTTCCAGCCCCGCCTTGATTTCCTCAATGCTCTGGGGCGGCTGCATGGCGTTCATGGTGTTTTTTAGTTCTTGCTGCGTCTGCGGCTGCAAGCTCTGCCATTCGCTGTTCAAGCTGTATCACATCCTTTCCGTATTCCGTAATCAAAGCCGCTTTTTCCTCTGTTTCCCCGAACAGCAGCACATCCAGCAGATATTCCACATGGTCTTGCTTCTGTAAGGCTTCCACAAACCGGGATGAAAGACTTCCTCCGGGGAGTGCGGGCATATTCCTTTCTCCACACTCGGAGTAGGTGGAGATAATCGGCAAGAATACGGAAGCAGCGGTTTTTTGCTTCCTGAAACTGTTCCTCCGGGGATTTCTGCCGGGGCTTGGGCTTTTTTGCTTTTCCCGGCGGTTTCCAGTCCTCATAGGAAAGCCCGAAGTCCTGTGCCAGTTGTACGGCGGCGTCTTTCTTTCCCAGCCCATACAGGGCGGCGGCAAAATCAATCACATCCCCATCCGCACCGCAGCCGAAGCAGTGGTAACGCCGATCCAGCTTCATGCTTGGGTTTTATCATGATGGAACGGGCAGCAAGCCATCCCGTTCCGCCCTACATGGATTCCATAATGCTCCGCAGCCTGTCTGGTTGTGACGGACTGCTTCACAGCTTCAAATACATTCAAATCTATCCCTCCTTGAAAAAAGAAAAAAACACCTGACATTCTCTGATTGAAAATGGCAAGTGCCTGTTAAAGTTCCATATCCTGTTGTCTGTGTTTCGCCTGTGCGGGGCGGTTCTTTGTGCTTTTTTCTCGTCAGTCTTATCCTGCAAGATTTCTTTGATAGGCTGTTTCTTGGGCGGCTCTTTACTTTCCTCTGTGCCGGGTGTGGCTTTCCGTACCCAGTAGCGGATGTCCCGCAGCTTCTTCAAATCCTCCTGTACCTCGGTCAGCGGTACTTTCAGCTCTGCGATTTCGCTAAGAAGCATTTCCTGCTCCTCTTGCAGCTCCTTTTGGGTACTGTCCTTATCGTCCGGGTGCTTGGCAAGATAGGCGGCGGCTTTCGCATACCGGGCAACCTCTGGGTGTTCCTGTTTGAATTTCTCCTTTGTTTTCTTAAAAAATATCTTCTGGTACTTCTCATAGACAGGCTTACATTCCTTGCAGTCTGTCCGGCTGGCAAGAATCCCGTCAATCACTTTGCTGCGGGCTTCCTTTGGCTTCATCTGATTGCGGTAATCTGCGGCTGATTTCCCGGAAGATTCCAGAAATGCTTCTAAGTCCTCCACAGTGGAAAGCCCCTTTTGCCGGAGATAGGATAGGGCTTCGCTGACTGCCTTTAAGTCCTGTGAAGTCCCCCGGTTCTGTCCAGCCCTTGTCCAGTCCTTCCGTTCTTCCTTTCGTATCTCCATATACTTCATCAGCAGATTGGGAAGAAGTGTTGCTTCCTCCGCCGCCTTTGTGCAAGCAGCTCTTTCCGTTTTTCGCCCAGCTCGGTAATCCAGCCTTTGAGGTTTTGGATAAGCTGCCGGATGGACTTCATCAGATTGTTGGCAGCTCTGATTTCCCGGTTCAGGTTGCCGATATTCGTCTGGATACCTCGCTTTTCCATCTGCCGGACAGCAGCTCCCTCATGGACAGTAGGGACTATATCAAGCCCCTGTCTGGCATAGGAACGCAAGTCCACACGCTCCGGGCGGTCATTGGCTTCCAGATAGCGGTTCTGGATGACCTCCCATTCATGCCGCCAGATTTCACAATACTTCTGGTTGTTCCAGTCCACCGTATCTTCCTTGTGGCTTTTCAACCTGCCGGATGGCAGTTTTATCCGTTCCCCGTTCTCATCAAGGTCATAAACCTTGCGGCTTTTGGGAAGCCATTTCCCATGTTCGTCCATTGCCCGCATGGTCAGCAGGACATGGGCGTGGGGATTATGTCCCGGCGGATGGGGGTCATGGATAGCAAAATCAGCAATCATGCCTTTGGAAACAAACTGCTTCTGGCAAAACTCCCGGACAAGGACAGCGTACTGGTCGGGCGGTATTTCTCTGGGGATGGTAAGCACCCACCGCCTTGCAAGCTGAGAGTTCCATTGCTTCTCCACCGCTTCGGCGGCGTTCCATAAGGTATTGCGGTCTGCATATTCCTGTGGGGCATTTGCCGGGAGCAGGATTTCATTGTGGACGATACCACGCTTTTCTGGGTAGTGCTTCACTTGCTGGTCGTATTCACAGAACAGCTTTTCGCCACTCTGGTAAGCAGCGGCGGCAACCGCAGACTGCCGCTGGCTGCGCTGAACAATCGTGATTTCGTTGTGCGGACAGGGCATTTCGTGTCCCTCCTTTCGGTAATTGGTGGATGGGTGGGCGTTTTACCACCTCATTTTGGGCAGAAAAAAAGCAGGAGACCTTTTTCAGATTTCCTGCTCGGTGTGCCGCTGTGTAAACGGCGGGTATTTAGTTGTGAAAGTTCGGGACAAGTTGACCCGATGTGTGTAGAATAACAAACTGGATTTATTTTTCTTTACATTTTATGCCGTAATTTCCCTACTACCATTTTCGTAGCCCCTATATATTTCATATCTTTTTCCATTTATCTCCACTTCGTCATCGTTAATAAATGTATAAGACTTACCATTTTCTTCACAATACTTTGAAATTGCTTCCATAGTTTTGCAAGAGTTGGGTAATTGGCACTATCCTCATAAGGAACCCAAAAAGCTTTTTTAAACATATAAAATACCTCCTTCTAATTTGTTAAGTAATCCACGAATTTTCAAAGCGTTATAAAATAATAGTATCATACAGCTTCGCAAAAATCCACTTATAACTTCAAACTTGTCGGCTGGGAACAGCTTGCAACGCAAGGTGTCCCCAGATGGCAAGTCCACAAAAGGGTAGCTGGTAGCCAGCGCAGGGAAGCGTAGCGTCCCCTGTATGATTTGGAGCAGACCATGACTGCGGAAAATCACAGCCCTCCGGCGAGGAGCCTTCGGAGAACGCAATGCACCAACCTCTGGGTGGTGTATAATTGCGCCCTTAGTAAACTAAGGGGTTTCCGGCTTCTCCCGTTCCAGCAGCTTTTTCAATAGTTCCTGCGTGTCCTGCCTGTGAAAAATGAGTTTCAACAACAGCATGACATCATCATCTGTCAGGAGTTCCGGCTCTTGCAGAAAACTTTCCAGCATACCGCCACGAGTGCAGAGCCGGTGCGTCCGTTCCTTTCGGGTAAGCTGCTTCAACTGGTGCTGCAATGCCTTTTCATCATTGATGGCTTTCCGCAGTTTCTTTTCGCTTTTCTCCAGTTCCCGGTTGAGTTTTTCCAGCTTTGAGGTATCAGGCAAGGGCAGCGTCCTCCTTTCCCGGTATCAGCACATAAATTCTATTCGGTTCTCCCACGCCCTGACGCACCCGCATGATAAGTCCGGCGGTTTCCAGTTCATTCAGAGAACGCTTGACCGTCATGGGACTGCGGGACAGGACTGCGGCAATGGCTGTGACAGGGAAGCAGACAAACAGGATTCCGTTCTCGTCCTCCTGCCCTTTGGATAGTATAGCGTCCAGCATCCGGCAGTACATGACCTTTGCGGTGCTGCTGACTGGAAATCCTGTCAACGCTCTGGGAAAGGGCATACAGGGCGGCAATGGTGTGTCTATCGTCATAAATTCAAAATTCATTCGGTGTGTTCCTCCTTTTTCTTTGCTCGTTTGGATAAATAACGGGGGCAGTCAACCACAACCGCCCGGAAGCTCTGCTTGCACCCATGCTGGCATTTCCGGCATAATTCGTTGTAAGTGACACGCCCCCGGTCATTAAGGTAAAAGGAAAGCTCATGCTTTCTTTGCTCATTCTCGGCATAACTTCCTCCCGTGTAATCTCCCGAGTATCAGCGATAGGGTAGACTATCCCCCTATCAGATTGTCGTGTTTCGGTATCATTTCGGTATCAGTTCGCCAGTTCTCCCCGGTGTCGTTCCTCCCCTGAATCTCACAGCGGCGTATCGCTCCCTTTGGTACGCTCGTTTCGGTCAGGGTTCCTCCATATCCCTGCCAAAGTCATGGCGCTACATCGCCGGGGAAGCATATCCACACAGGCTGGTCATTCGATTGGAATAATCCATCGATGAACTACCTGTATCATAGAACATTTTTGTGCCCTGTGCCGTATGTCCACAAAGTAGGAATTAAGGGTAAAAATCAGAAATTTCCACGATTGCGGAAAGTATGATATAATCCAGTTAAGCGGCAGTAATGAAACCGCCGGAAAGGAGCGTGCGCCCATGAAAGGAGCGACAAGCATACAGGAACGCCTTTGGGAACTCCGCAAGGACAAAGGCTTAAATCTGGAAGAATTATCAGAGCTGACGGGCATTTCCAAATCAGCTCTTGGCAGTTATGAAAAAGAGGATTATAAGGAAATCAATCATGGCAACCTTATCACGCTGGCAGACTTCTATGGGGTTTCCGTTGATTATCTGCTGTGCCGGACAGAGAACCGGGAGCAGATCAACACGCCACTAACAGAGCTGCATTTGAATGATGAGATGGTGGCACTTCTGAAAGGCGGTCGGATTAACAACCGTCTGCTCTGTGAGCTTGCCACTCATAAGGACTTTATCAAGTTTCTTGCGGACATTGAGATTTATGTAGATGGGATTGCCACCATGCAGATTCAAAACCTCAACGCCCTTGTCGATACTGTCCGGCATGAAATCATTGAACGGTATCGCCCCGGCGAAGACGACCCGCATTTGAAAGTGCTGCAAGCCGCCCATATCAGCGATGATGAATATTTCAGCCACATGGTTCTTGATGACCTCAATCTCATTATCCGGGATATTCGGGAAGCCCACAAAAAGGACAGCGAGAGTGCGCCCCAGACCACCGTTGCCGATGAATTGAAAGAAAATTTGGAAGCGGTTGAAAATTTCAAGGGCAGTCGGGATGAAAAGCTGGTTGTCCTTTACTGCAAGCAGCTCGGCATCAACTATAAAATCTGTCAGACGAAGAATTTCGCTGGCTCATTCGGATTCTACAAAAATCAAAGAAAACAGGAACTCCTATCAGTCAAAGGAAAAAACGGTAAAGAAAAACCGCTGTTGCATGGTTGTGTTTGCTTCCATGTAGCAGCGGTTGGTGCTATACTTATTCAGTTAAAATTTCAAAGCGATAAAGTGGAATTTATCTTAGAAATTACAGCAATGTTATTTTGATAAACTTTCAAGAATTGAAATATCATGCTTATCTTTATCTCTTAATTCATAACCTGAGTGGAAAACTCTTTGGCCTTTTAAGGATATACAAGGAATTGTTTTTCCTTCAAAAAAAGCACTACCAAAGTAATCTTTTCAAACTCATACCAGCCACCCTCTAAATCAGCTTGTTTTGAAGTTCCGTCCTCATTTAAAACGAACGGGTGAATGTCTAAGTAACCAAGTTCATCACTATATAACTCTATTCTAACCGGTTTCCAGTCTGTATCAATTTTATAGCCCAGATTCAAAAGCACATTTAACAATTTTTCCGTATGTTGAGCATCAAAATTTATATCTATATCTCTATGAATTCTTGTTTGTTTACCAGCTAAAATATCTACACCCCATCCGCCATCCAACCAGTATGTAATTCCAGTATTTTCGAATAATTCTATTACTTTCATTAAATCTTCTTTGTTGTTATTTCTTTTCTACCCATACAAAGTCTCCTTTACAACTTCTAATTTGTAATAATCATTCTACCATACCGTTATGAATAAATCATCTCATGTAAAACAATTTCTTCTGCCCGGTTGTGAATGTTATTGCAACGCTGCACCCATTCCATTTGACGGGTACGCTTCAATTCCTCGGTCACGCCCTCGGCAGCTTTCATCTGCTCCATGATGGTGTCTAACCGTTTCTGTGCCTGTTCGTTCAGGTCTGCAAGATATGTCCACAATTCCCCGGTCAGGGTCAATGTGTGTAATCTGGCTGGGCAGACTTCTCTTAAATATTCCCGGTGCATCCGTCCGTACTTTCCGATGGGGCGGTGTTCCTCCGGCAACTTCAAGTCCGGGATGTAGTAATCTCCAACAAGGATATAATCAATTCCGTTTTCTTTTATTCTTGGTTTCAATTCGCTCATGTTCCTTACCTCCTGTGGAAGCAGGCTCGTCTGGTACTAACTCAATCACATCGGTAATCTCACAATTCAGCGTTTCGCAGATACGGGCTAATGTATCCATGCTGATGTGCTTTCCCTCTTTGCTCATGTTGGCAATCATATTTGTTGTCATACCAGCGGCAAGCCTTAAATCCTCTTTTCTCATATCACGCTCTAACAGTGTGTGCCAGAGTGGTTTATAGCTGATGTGCATATTGTTTTCCTGCCTTTCTATCCATACCACCGGAGCGGCTGCCCCGGCAGGCACTTTTCTCTTATTATAGCACCAATCTTGTGAAATCACAATTTATTCTTGTAGCCTGCCGCTGATACCGTCTGGATTGGCTTTTCCTTTCTTTTTGTTCCCTTTAATTAGCCATGAACTGCTTCATGCCCTGAGACTTGGCACCAGATAGCGATAGGTAATCCTTTGAAGTTATCTCCGGATTTTCCCCCGCTCCACACCGTGCATGCGACTTTCACCGCACACGGCGCTCCATCGAATTCAGCCATCCAGGGCTTTTAAACACAACTTACACACTTCGTTACAGCATTAAATTCAAAGAATAATAGGTGGCATTTCTGCCATAATACGAAGTTTGTTAAGCTTTTCTATTTGTTTATTGTCAAGATTTAAGGATTTCAGGTACTTCTCAATCGTAAGTTCTGAAGAAGCATGGATAAGGATATGAACCGCTTTGCTGACAAGAATAAGATTTGCGTATTCATCCGAACCGCCATTGCTAACCGGCACTTTATGGTGGCAGTGAATATCGTGGGAATCCATTGGAATTCCTGTCACTGCACATTTACCATACTGTGCCGCATACAAAGAAATACGGTTATCCGCATATTCAATGGTTCTGCCCTTTACAGGATTTCTCATCAGCCATAACATTGTCGCTGTGTCGATTGCAAGATTCTTATGAATCTGTTCCCGACCTTTGACCGTATATTTATTGATGGATTTCCTTTTATGCTGGGCATTCTTTGACTGGACATATCCCAGTGGAACCACCGGACGTCCATGAAGGAACCTCATCTGTCTGCTTGCTCCATACTTTTCTTTAATGAACCCATTTCTGAGCTGTCCCTTTTTGGATAAGTCTCCTTTCAGTCTGTTTCTGAGCTGTTTGTTGATACTGAAGGCAAGTCTGCTGAAGTCATGGGATACTTCTGTAGAAATACAATAGTATTCATGAAGTCCGGCAACTACAGAGTTATATTTCTGAAGCTGCATGAACTGAGCATTATCATCTGACGAATGAGCCAGTTTCTTTACTTCTTCCGAGACTTTTTCATGAGCCTTTTTGTATGCTTTATCACTCATATGAGACCGAACCACATATTTCTTATCCTTTTTACGAACTTTCAGCTTGAACCCGAGAAAATCAGAATTCTGTCTTTTGAGATTTACTACTTTGGATTTGTCAGGGCTGATTTCCAGTCCCAGCCTGTCCTTTAGCCATAACTCTGTTGCCTTGTATGCTCTGACAGTATCCTCATGTGTTGCGCAGAAAATTTTAAAATCATCTGCGTACCGAACTGCATGCATCTCTTTTAATCTGCTCCGGCGCAGAGCCCTGTAAGCGTGGCTCTTAATCTCTGTTCCCTGCGCATTGCTCCTCGTTTTGAATTTTGTTTTTGTTGGCATCTCCTCCCATTGTGAGGCAATCCACCAATCCAGTTCATTCAATACGATGTTTGCAAGCAATGGCGACAAAATACCGCCTTGCGGGTACCCGTGCGGGATATGTTTTCTTCCCATCTGGCAGAACAACAGGTGCTTTCAGCATCTCTTTTATAATGCATAACAGCTTTTTGTCCCGGATTCCCAATGCCCATATCTGACGAATCAGCTTTGTATGGCTGATATTATCAAAGAAGCCTTTAATATCGAGGTCAACCACATGGTACAGATGCTGTACCTGTATCAGCCTCATGCATTGCGCAATAGCAGTCTCAGCGGAACGGTTCGAGCGGAACCCGTTGGAGTTCTCACTGAATTTTGCTTCACATATCGGTTCCATGACCTGCAAAATACATTGCTGTACGATCCGATCTACGATAGTTGGGATTCCCAGAGGTCTGGTCTTTCCATTGGGCTTTGGTATCTCCACTCGCCTTACGGGTCGTGGATGATAATTACTGAATTGTTTCCGTATGAGACGGACGTATTCTTCCTCGCTTAACTTTGCGAGGTCGGCTATCGTCCTTTTATCCACTCCCGAAGTATCACTTCCTGTATTCTTCTTTATCGTTCTATATGCAAGCTTGATATTTTCTTCACTCTCGATGATTTCCATCAGATGGTTGAAGGTTTTATCTTTCTTACTTTCTGCATACAGCCTGTCAAGAGTACCTTCCATGTCGTAATACTCTGAGTTGCGGATTTTTCTCTGTTTACTTTTCCTTTCTTGCTGCCCCGAAGTCAACACAGGCATCCTCTCCCTTCGGTTTGGATTTTCTTTGTCATACTCGAAGCTGTGTTTGTTGTGTTTTCATTTTCTTTGCTGAATTCGACTTGTGGCTATCCCTCCACCGCTTACTTATTCACGGCTTCACAGGTACTGTGCCACTACTCTCACTGGAATAAAGAATGGTTATTGCCCTCTCGCGAAGGTATTCCCATCCACCACATCACTGGCTTGCAACCGCCTCCGTGTTCCCAGCTTTCCACGTTCCGATATTCCTATCATTGGATATCTTTAGGTTCTTCATCTAAGCCTGTATCTGGTCATGCATAACCGCACCGCCTGTAACGATGCATGGACTTTCATAACAACCAATTTTACTCGCCCACAGATACCACCATGAGAGGTGTACTGCCTTTCGACAGCATCAACGTTTAGACTCGTACATTCAGAATTTCGTCAGTATTTTCATACATTCTCACCATGGATATCCGACCCCCGGCATATAGGCAACACCATCCACCTCTGGACAGCTTTCGTGTCTGGTCTGAAAACCAGTCTTACGGTTGCTCTCTGCCGACTTCACCGAGCTCTATAAACTTTTGGAGAGAGCCGTTGCATGCTCCCCGCCATTCGAGTATTAGGGTGGCGCTTCGGGACGTTACCCCCTCATTTCACCAATCGGAATATCAGTTCTCCAAAGTTTCGGGCTACAATTGCCCTTCGACTTTGTGCGTAAGCTTTTCACTTACGAACGTGTCGCACGGTTGTCGTTGCCGTAGCCTTCCAGCAGGTTGATCGCTCCCCAGATGCCGAGGCCGGCACCCAGTGCGATAACGAGGGTCTGAAGAACGGTTACTGCGCTGTTGAAAAATGCCATAAATGTGTACCTCCTTGTACGTTGCGCCCTTATGGGCTTATGAATAGTGATTTTCCATCTGCATGTGCACCTGCAAATGGGCAAACATATAGCCAGATTTCCAATCCCAATCAGAAACCTGGCTATGTAAAGAGGCGGCAGCTCGCCGCCCCTTCTTATTCTGTTGCCAACAGCACACCTATGACATCTTCGTCACCGGAACGAACTTACTTGGCATGATCTGCATCAACCACTTCGTACTTATCACCGGGCTTGAGTTTCAGCCGATGGTCAAGAAACGCCTCGATGCTGAACGTGTTTTTCTTATCAGCACCGGCAGTGAGCTTGTAGTTCGGATGCTGGGTCAGATCATATTTATCTGACTTGAACGGTCTCACACCGCGCAGCTGCAAAATGCACTTACCGCCATCCAACACAGACAGTTCATCCACCGAGGCCAGGTCATGCCCGACTTTTTGGTAATTGGTGCCGTAGGATGGGCTATTACCTCTGGTATCGGAAGTGTTGTACAGATCAATCGTTTCTTTCCCCAGTGCCTGATTCAGCTCTTTCAGCGTAGTCGGCTCCGAACCGCCAAGAAAAATACGGGAATCCATATTGCCGATGATGGTATCGGCATTGTCCTTGTAGATTGCCTTCAACTGGCTCTGTGCCTGAAGCACCAGACACGCCGAGATTTCTCTTGATCGGATGGTGGCTACCAGCTTTTCCAGATTCGGAATCTGACCAATATTCGCACACTCATCAATCAGGCAGCGCACATGCACCGGCAGTCTGCCGCCGTAAACATCATCCGCTTTTTCGCACAGCAGGTTAAACAGCTGTGTGTAAATCATGGAAATCAGGAAATTAAAAGTCGGGTCTGTATCGCTCATAATGAGGAACAGAGCCGTTTTCTTATCTCCCACCGTATCCAGCGACAGCTCATCGTACATAGTGATATCACGGACTTCCTCAATATCGAAGGGAGCAAGACGTGCGCCGCAGCTCACCAGAATCGACTTTAAGGTCTTGCCCGCCGCCAGCTTGAACTTGGCATATTGGCGGACAGCAAAGTGGTTCGGTTTTTTCTTTTTCAGAGCTTCAAACATCTGATCCACTGGATTCTGAAAGGTTTCATCATCCTCGCGTACTTCCATCGCATTCAGGAATTCAATCAGCGTTGCAAAGTTCTGCTCTTCCAGCGGTGCCTCATAGTGGATATAACCAATCAAAGCACAATACAGCAAGGTCTCTGCCTTCGTCCAGAATTCGTCACCGGCCTTGCCGTCCCCTTTGGTGTTGGCAATGAGGGTTGTGGTCAGCTTCAAAATATCCTTTTCGCTGTGAATATACGCGAAGGGATTATAATGCATCGACTTTCTGAAATTGATAGTATTGAAAATCCGGATACTGTATCCGTTCTTCAAAAGGGCTTGGCCGCAGTCGATTACGATATCGCCTTTCGGGTCAGTGACCACGTAGGAACTGTGGCATTGTAAAAGATTGGGTTTAAGCCAAAACCGGGTCTTGCCGCTGCCGGAGCCGCCCACCACCAGCACGTTTTTGTTTCTGGCATTTGCCGGATTCTTCGGGCGGTTGCCCATCATCAGCCGCTCCGTCCGGGTCAAAATCACATTGTTTGCAAACACTGGATCTTCAAACGGTTCAATGTCTTTCTGCGTACCCCAACGAGCAGAGCCATACTCCATGCCATGGCGATATTTCTTGGCATTTTTGCCTTTCAGGTACACAGCAAGCCGCAAACCCGCTCCGCAGCACACACCAATCAGCAAATCCATCGGATGCAGACTTGGCATCGGATTGGAAAAGGCTGCACCCAGGGCAGAAAGAAAGCCGAGGAGCTTTTCAGACATGTCTGCGCCCTCGGCAATTCTCCACGCTTCTCCCAGATTGGTACATACAAGACCGGCAATGAAGTACGGTAGGTTCAGGAGCAGCTGCTTCTTTGTCTTATTACTCATAGATCACGCTCCTGACTTTTGTGGCGAACCTTATCCGGAAGAATTGCAGCAACCAGCTCTTTGAGCTTGTTAAGCTGCTCCAGAGCACTCGGTTTTTCCTTTGTTTTCAGCTTTCGGTTGGTGAATTCCTCAAAAGCGGAAGTCAGTGCATCCGCATCCTTCGCCTTAAAGAACACCGTGTACTTGGGTGGCATTACATTTTGGTCTTTCGTAATGGCATAATCCACACCATATTTCCGCGCCACCTGTTCAAAGCCTTTCAAATCTGTTTTCTCAATGGGGATACTGCTGACTCCCTGATTCTGACCGATCAGTTCTTTGATGCTCTGCTTTCCAACCGGCAGCTGCGCTGTTTTCTGAGCCACCTTTGCCTGATGGTGCCGTTTCCACGCATTATAGCCATTCACGATGGTGCGAAAGGTCAATTTCGTGGTGCTGATTGCCAGATTGACGGTACGATTTTCAACTTCTTCCTGCATGAATCTCCGCCTCCTTCCTTACAAACTGTCCCGGTCCGGTGCAGGTTTGCTTTTTTTTTGCTTTGCAGCCTTTTCCTCCATCTTCTTCACCATGTCATCCGGAACCGGAATCGCCATGATGCTGCGACCCATACGAACGAACATCTGGGGCTGATGGAACTGTTCCTCAAATTTCTGCATCTGCTCCGAAGTCAGAGAACCAAAGTCATCCTCTGTCAGCCCTACCACCAGAAAATCACCGGCATAAATGTCCTGCATATCCCCGTCTTCGGTGTAAATCGCACGGTTCAGCGGCAGACCATTGATTTTGCCGGATTCATTCAGAATAATGGCCACTTCATCCTCAAATGGATAGGTGACTTCAATATCGCCGCCGACCATGGCCTGCAAATCTTCCAGCTCCATGCCAACACTGATTTTTTTCGGGTAGGCATTGGGCTGTACCAGCAGCACATTCATTGTCCTGGTCTCTGCCAGTTCATGTTCTCCCACGGTCTTGAAATCCACACCGGTGAAATCGCCGGAATCCAGAACATAGTCCTGATTGTTCCACGCCTGCGTCACCATGCGTTCCGCATCTTCCTGTGAGGCAGCTTCCACGGAAACCTTTCTCTGGAGAGTCTCTGTAATCTCCACATCAAATTTCTTCATAGGCGCCTCCTTAGATCAGGCGCAGTGCCGGAACCAACTCGCCGCCAATGGAAACCACCGTCAGGTTCTCGTTCACATAGTCGATGGTACGTTCCAGCGTAAACAGATTGATGCTGCATTCGTTGCCGTTCTGGTCGATTTCCGAAACCTCCGCAGCTCCCAACAGATAGCGGGTTCTGTCAGTCTCGATCACATCGCTCTTATCATAATGGAGAAGCAGTTCCCCATCTGCCACCAGATCAGCCTCCATCTCATCGTAAACATCCTCAAAGATGTCTCGACTGCCAGCCTCGGTCAGAAGTTCGCCGCCAGTCCCCGGCAGGATCACCATCACAATGCGCTCCTTCGGGTGATCTTCACGGATTGCCTCCAGCATCAGCCAGTTATGAAGCATCGCAATGGACTTCTCAAACTTGGGATCATCCATCGGATTCGGCTGCGATGCACCGTTCGGGCAGTCCTTACAGTCCATGCTGCACACTGCGTTGTTCTGATTCTTCTTAAAGTTCATCATCATAAAAATCTCCTTCTCATCGTTCCATATCTCGTTGTTTACTTCGCTGCCACTTTTCCAGCAGCCGGATAATCGTGTCCTGCATCTGCTTCGGCGTATAGGATTTCGGGAAATACTTCCGAAGAACCTCATTTTTAATCGTCACATGGTCAAGCTCATCCTTTTTGATTTCATTCATCACTTCACACATGGCATCCAATGTGCAGCCGCCCTCCTGCGAGAGTTTTTTCAGCCGCTGCGCCTGCGACAGGGATGGAGATGCCTGTGCATAGTCCATTGCCTCCAGAAATTCTTTCTGTTCAGACGGTTTCAGATAAGACAGCTCTACCGCCGGATTGAAGGCGATTTTCTTCTCATCCACCATATCCAGAATTTCAGGAATCAGGTTTGTAAGGCGGATATATCGCTTTACTTGGGATTTACTGTCACCAGCTTCTTCAGCTACAACCTGAGCTGCCCACGACTTCGGCCCAACTTGGGCCGAAGTTAAATCTCCGCGTTCCCCCTGATGCTTCATCGCCTCCAACTTCATCTTGTAGGAAAACGCTCTCTCGCTGGGAAGAATATTCTCCCGCTGCAAGTTGCTGTCCACCATAAAGATGATTGCTGCATCATCGTCCATTTCCTTAACGATGACCGGCACAGTCTCCAAACCTGCCAGCTGCGCCGCATGAAGTCTGCGGTGTCCTGAAAGAATTTCAAATCCGCCTTCCGGGTCAGGTCGGACAATCAGTGGTGATACCACACCGATCTGCTTGATGCTCTCTACGGTCTGTTCCATCAGCTCGTCATCCAGCACCTTAAAGGGATGCCCTTCAAAAGGATGCAGGTCAGAAAGCGGCATCTCCGTCCTCTTCTCCTTAGCCGCAGCGTCGGCAGCTGAGCCACTGCGGTTTTCTGTTGTAATACTGGTTTTTGCTTTTGCCATTCAGCTTCTTAACCTCCTTCCAGCGGTGATAGATGTCATTCTTACCTGCGAAAAACGCCTTTTTTGCCTTGCACTTCATAGATCAAGTACCTCCTTAACGACCTGCTGTTTTTCTTTTCCAATGCTCTTTCTGCGGTCCTCTCCGCTGATTCGCACCGGCGTACACATTTCCAGAATCCTGCTGTAAATCCGGGCGTATGCCACATCCTGCGGATTGCGGATTTCTGCAATTTTCAGATTGGTTGTGATAATGACCGGAAGCCCGGACTTATACCGCTCATCAATGACAGCGTAGACCTGCTCCAGCGCATATTCGGTGCTGCGCTCAATTCCCAGATCATCCAGAATCAGCAAAGAATAGTTGGAAAACGAAGCGATATACCGGTATCGTTCTTCCGAATACATGGCACCCATCTGGTTCAAAATTTTGAGAAATTCGTCATCAAAACCGGAATGCCCTGTTCCAGCAGCGCATTTGCTATACATGCCGCCACAAAGGACTTTCCGGTGCCGACATCTCCCCATAACAAAAGGCCAAGGTTTTCAGCCTTGACCTTTTTCCACTGCTCCACATAGCGTTTTGCCATCTGGATGTCCTTGTTGTCTTCTGCAACGCCAAAATTCCATTCCAGAAGATGCTTTTCCTGAATCCCCGTTGCTTTCAGCTGCCTGATTTTACGCTGCCGCTCCAGCAGCTCATCCTGGCGTTTCTTCTCCGCCATCGCTTCCTGCTGGCATCTGCAAAGGCATGGAACAATCTTGTCTCTGCCCCAGAGCTTTACCCTGCACTGCACCGGAGTATGACAGTTCCGGCAATACAGCAGTCCGTCCACGCCCTGGTATTCCTGCTCTCCGGGTTCTTTCGGCGTAAAGAGCGAATCCAACGCCGCATTCAATACTTCAGGCACCATGTCGCTCATAGGCTGTCTCCTTCCTCAAATGTGTAGTCTGCCGGGTTATACTTCGGCTTTTCTCTTTGCCCAGCTCCGGATTGTGGCAAGGTGATTTTTGTAGCTCCTGCCGGTGGAGGCCATATACTCAGAGAGCCGTTCCACTCGCATCTGATAATCTCCTGGGAACTCCTGCCGGAGCTTGCCGTATTCCGTGTCAGAGAGAAGGACATTTTCGTATGAGCCATACCGGTGCTGGATTTCCTTCTTCTCTTTTATTGATTGTTTCAGTACTTGTTCTATTAGTACTTAATTGCGCGGGATTTTCCGTAACCGGTGTGTCCGTATCCGGATTTACCGTATACGGCTTTTCCGTACACGGTGATTCCGAACACGGCTTTTTCCTTGGCATCTCATAGATCACATACTCCGCTCTGCCCATCCGACCGTTACTCTCACGCTGCTGGTTCCTTTCCAGATATCCAAGACGTTCCAGTTCTTTCAGAGCTGTAAGCACCCCATCTACGCCATCCGGTGTAATCGAAGATAATCCCGTACCGAATAGTTCCATGTGTCCGGTAAACTAAGCAGCATAGAGAGAAGTCCTTTTCCTTTCAGGCTGAGACCCTGATCCCGCAGGTGGTAATTGCACATCGTTGTGTAATTGCTGTTTTTCTCAACCCTGAATACCGGCATGGTGCTCACCATCCTTTTTCGCAGGCTCCGTTTTTTTCTTCGGACATTTGCGCGAACGATCTTCGCTGTCCTCCCGTCGATGGTATTTGCCGGTATCCTGCATCATGCGTTCAAACGCCTGAAGGCGTCCCTCTGTAAAAAGCGTCATTCGATCACACCCCATTTCTTAAACAACTTGAAGAGATGATTCTTTCCCTTGCAGGTCACTCTCGTCTGCTGCACCAGTTTTCCGCTTCTGCCGTAGCAATCCCGGACAATAAAATAGCCCCTTGCAGATTTGTCTGCAAAAGGCATCAGCCAGCCGCTTGGACTGCGGTACAGATAGCGGTGATCCAGTAAGAGAGCTACTGCCGTCTTCTCTGGGATTCCGATTTCCTTACAGAAATTCCGGATGCAGGTGCAATCTTCCGAATTTACAAAGGTGTCGAAGTAGTCTGCCTTGGGCTGTGCCGCATCCAGCTGTTTGCGGATACCCTCAAGCTGCTCTCTCGGCTACAAGCTCCTGTGCCAGTGTGTAGATGACCTCCGGATGCTGAATCACCTGATCCAAAATGGAATCGCTCATATACACACCATGCTTGCGAATGGACGGGAGAACTTCATCAAACACCCAGTGTTCAAATCGTTCTGCCGATGGCAGCTTGCTGTGAACGATCAGCCGGTAAACATCGCCTTCTGTGATAAAGGAGATTTCAACGACCTGCTCTCCAGCATCTCCATACTGATTCACCTTCTGAACGACCCCCTCGCGTTTCGTTAGGGGCCTCTGCAATGGCGTTTCACTGCGGCGTAGGGATTCACATACCCCAACGCTTTCGCCACATCGCTTGCACAGAAGAAGGTCTTGCCCGCCTCTTGCAACACGCGGATCGAACCAAACTCCTGGTTCTCAAACACCTCCATCATCTGCCTTGACTGTCCGCCATGACTGCCCACATCGGTGTCATGGGTCTTCTGATTGAAATCCGTCATACCTGTTACCTCCTGCTCAAATTTGTCTCGCCGGATTTCGGGCGAAAAATAGAGCCTCGACCCATTCTCGTTTTCAAAGAATGAGCCAAGGCTCTATGTAACAGGATACCTGATATTAAATTTTGCAGAATTCGTCAGAACTCGCCAAACGAACCTGACACTGTTTTTCATTCCGTTTCAGCCGGATTTTGCCGAAAATCTGTCAAGGATATGGGGCTAATTTCCAAAATGGCCTTCTGTAAACCCATTTTCCCACCCATTAGGCTCAAAATAGGCCGTAAACCCATGGTAAACCCATCAAAATGGGTTAATTTGAAGTCAAATTTCCTCAAATTTCACCATCGGAATCAGGCGATTTCAGGCATAGAAAAGCCCGGAAAATGGCGTATTTCCGGGCTTTTTTAGCATTATTAAGCTGTAGATTATCGCTTGCTGAACTGCGGAGCACGACGAGCGGCTTTGAGGCCGTACTTCTTACGTTCCTTCATACGAGGATCGCGGGTCAGGAAGCCTTCCTTCTTCAGAGCAGCACGGTTCTCCTCGTTCTGCTGCAGCAGAGCGCGGCTCAGGCCGTGGCGGATAGCGCCAGCCTGACCGGAAACACCGCCGCCGGAAACGCGGACGACGACATCGTACTTGCCCTCCAGGCCCAGCAGGACCAGCGGAGAACGGACGATCAGCTTCAGGGTCTCCAGACCAAAGTAATTGTCGATATCACGATCGTTGATGGTGATCTTGCCAGTGCCGGTGTAAACACGAACGCGGGCAACGGAATCCTTACGACGACCAGTGCCGTAGAAATAAGGTTTGGTTTCGTACATGTTCGATTGCCTCCTTCTTAGAACTCGATCTTCTCGGGCTTCTGAGCTGCGTGAGCGTGCTCGGCACCCTGGTAGCAGTGCAGGCGGGTCAGAGCCTTAGCACCGATGGTGTTGGAAGGGATCATGCCCTTGACAGCGTAGGTCATGGCCAGATCGCTGTGCTCAGCCATCAGCTTGCTGTACTGGACCTTCTTCAGGCCGCCGATGTACTTGCTGTGGGTGATGTGGAACTTCTGCTCAGCCTTCTTGCCGGTCAGAACAGCCTGATCGCAGTTGATGACAACAACGAAATCGCCGCAGTCCACGTTGGGGGTATAATCGACCTTCTGCTTGCCGCGCAGCAGAACAGCGGCCTCAGCAGCGACGTGGCCCAGGCTCTTGCCGGCAGCGTCGAGCAGGTACCACTTGCGCTCGACTTCAGCGGGCTTCACGAGAGTAGTGCTCATATCTATTTCCTCCTGATAAGCTTTTTGTACGTTTCAGGCGCCTTTCTGGGGCGCGAGTGTCAGTATACATCATAAAAAGGTGCCTGTCAACAGCATTTTTTGATTTTTTCATTGTAATTTTTTCAATCTCGCAAAATCTCACGTTTTCTCTTGAATCCTCATTATTCCTAAAAACGCATTTTCTGCAAAATTTTCTGCCCACGGCCGCATTTTCTGCGCTGCCCGCTACAATTTTGTCTGCCGGTGTGGTATACTATAAAGGATATGGCAGCTTTGCTGCGCACTGATACAAGGAGAATTTTTTACATGCCAAACGACATCGACCACAACGCCTCTGCCCAGCGCCGCACCTCCAAGCTTCTGGCCGCTATGGGCATCTTTGTTGCTCTGGGCATCATTGCTTACATTATTTTAACGCTGCTGGTCAACCGCAGCGTGCCCGCAAACCCGGACACCCACTACACCGGCACAAACGGCGTTTCCGTCTACTATGACAGTTCCATCTGGAAGGTATGCCAGATGACCGAGGACAGCACCCTTGGTACCGTGCTGGAACTCGCCACGGCAGACAGCGCCGACGGTGAGGACTACGAAGCTGTGCTGCTGCAGCGCGGCACTGCCGACAGCTATGCGGACTTTATCGATGCGTCCGAGAAGGACCTCAAGCAGGCCTATGGCGTCATCAAGCCCCGCAAGGTGAACCTGACCGTGGACGGTGCCGAGGTGGAGGCCGTGCGCTGCGACATTCAGGCGTATTATGCGGTGCTGGCCACCATTACCTACCCCAGCGGTGACGTGGTGTATGTTTCCGGCCTGACAAAGCTTGCCTCCATCAACGACATTGTGAACCTTGTGGAAAGTGTGACCCTGTCATGAGCAGTTCCCGTGCAATGCAGCGTCTGTGCGGCCTGATGCGCAAGGCTGTGCAGGACTATGAAATGATCGCTCCCGGCGATAAAGTGATGGTGGGCGTTTCCGGCGGCAAGGACAGCGTGGCCCTTACTATCGGCCTTGCCGAACTGCGCAAGTACATCGGCTTTGATTTTACGGTGCAGGCCGTCACGCTGGACCCGCAGTTCGGCGGCAGGCCCATGGATTATACCGTATTGCAGGAGCTGTTTGCCCGGTACGATATCCCCTATGAGATCCGCCGCACCGAGATCGGCCCTGTGGTGTTCGACTACCGCAAGGAGAAGAACCCCTGCGCCCTGTGCGCCAAGCTGCGGCGCGGTGCACTGCACACGGCAGCGCAGGAACTGGGCTGCAACAAGGTGGCGCTGGGCCACCATCTGGACGATGCCGTGGAGACCTTTTACATGAATCTCTGGCGGGAGGGACGCATCGGCTGCTTCTCGCCGGTCACTTATCTTTCGCGCCGGGACCTCACCCTCATCCGGCCCATGCTGCTGGCCACCGAGCAGGAGGTCATTTCCGCAGTGAACGCCGAGGGGCTGCCCATCGTCAAGAGCGTCTGCCCTGCCGACGGCGTGACCGTGCGCGAACAGACCAAGGAGTTCGTCAGGAGCGCTGCCGCACCGACCACGCTTTCCGCCAGAAAACCCTGCACGCACTGCAGGAGAGCGGCATCGATGGCTGGCGGCCCGTCCACACCGGGCGCGGCAGCTTTGCAATTACAAACGAGGAAGAATGAATCATGAAGACTCAACCTTTTGAAAAACACGTCTGGGCCGAGATCGACCTCGATGCCCTGCGGCATAACTTCCGGGCCGTCAAAGCCCGGGCCGGTGACCTGCCGCTGTGCGCGGTGGTCAAGGCCGACAGCTACGGCCACGGCGCTGTGCAGTGTGCCCGCGTTTTTGCGCAGGAGGGTGCAGCATGGCTGGCAGTAAGCTGCCTGACCGAGGCCGTGCAGCTGCGTCAGGACGGGCAGACTCTGCCCATCCTTATTTTGGGCCATGTTCAGCCGGAGTACGCCCAGACCCTCATCCACGAGGATATCACCGTAGCGTGCTACTCCACCGAACAGGCGCAGAACCTTTCCTCTGCTGCCGTAAAGGCAGGCGGCAGAGTAAAGATCCACCTCAAGGCAGATACCGGCATGGGCCGCATCGGCTTTGCCCTGCGCACCGATTTTGATGCCGCCATCCGCGAAATGCTGGCTGTGTGTGAGCTGCCGGGCCTTGAGATGACCGGCCTGTTCCAGCACTTCTCGGTGGCCGACGACACCGCCGAAGAGAACGTTGCCTACACCGCGGAGCAGCACGCACTGTTCGTCAGAGCGTTCCATGCGCTCAAGGCGGCAGGCCGCGAGCCACAGACCGTTCACTGTGACAACTCTGCGGGCGTGATGCTGCACCCGGACTGGCCCGAGGGATTGGCCCGGGAGCGCTGCATGGCGCGGCCCGGCATCATCCTCTACGGCTACGACCCCAGCGACGAGGTGCGCTTTGGGCAGTTCCGGCCGGTGATGACCCTCAAGACCGTGGTGAGCATGGTCAAGGAAATGCAGCCCGGTCAGAGCGCCAGCTATGGCCGCCGCTTCACCGCCGATAAGCCCACGCTGGTGGCCACCCTGTGCACCGGTTATGCGGACGGTTATCCCCGCCAGCTGAGCTGCGGCAAGGGCATCGTGGAGATCCACGGCAAGGCCTGCCCGGTGCTGGGCCGCGTGTGCATGGACCAGATGATGGTGGATGTGACCGGTATCCCGGACATCCACGAGGGCGACGAAGCCATCCTGTGGGGCGGCAGCGTCAGTGATACTGCCGAGACCATCGCCCGCAAGACCGACACCATTTCTTACGAGGTGCTGTGCGGCGTGTCCCGCCGCGTGCCCCGCGTCTACCTCGAGCACGGAAAGATCGTGGATGTCGAGGATTGGATACTGGAAGCTTAAATTTCTCCCGGAGGAACTACATGGCAAGAGACAATATCCGCAATTTCTGCATCATTGCACACATCGACCACGGCAAATCCACCCTGTCGGACCGTATTCTGGAGCTGACCAAGAGTGTGGACGAGCGCACCATGGAAGACCAGATTTTGGACAACATGGACATTGAGCGCGAGCGCGGCATCACCATCAAGGCCCGCGCTGTCACCATGAACTATACAGCCAAGGACGGCAAGACCTACGAGTTCAACCTCATCGATACCCCGGGCCACGTGGACTTTGCCTACGAGGTCAGCCGCAGTCTGGCCGCCTGCGAGGGTGCCATCCTTGTGGTGGATGCCACCCAGGGCGTGGAAGCTCAGACGCTGGCCAACACCTACATGGCGCTGGAGCATGATCTGGAATTGGTGCCCATCCTGAATAAGATCGACCTGCCCAGTGCCCACCCGGACGAGGTGGCGCAGGAGGTGGAGGACGTGATCGGCCTGCCCTGTCTGGATGCGCCCCGCGTCTCTGCCAAGACCGGCCTGAATGTGGATCAGGTGCTGGAGCGTGTCGTCACCGACATTCCTGCTCCCACCGGCGACCCGGATGCCCCGCTGAAGGCGCTGATCTTCGACAGCATCTACGACAGCTACAAGGGCGTTATCGTCTATATCCGTGTGTTTGAGGGCACCGTGAAGCCCGGCGATACCATCCGCATGATGGCCACCGGCGCGGAGTTCACGCTGGTAGAAGTGGGCCACATGGGTGCTACCAACCTTTCTCCCTGTGCCCAGCTGCAGGCTGGTGAGGTCGGCTATCTGACCGCCAGCATCAAGACCGTGCAGGATACCCGCGTGGGCGATACCGTCACGCTGGCCAATAATCCCACCGCCGAAGCACTGCCCGGCTACCGTCAGGTCAAGCCCATGGTGTTCTGCGGCATCTACCCCGCCGACGGTGCCAAGTACCCCGACCTGAAGGACGCACTGGAAAAGCTGCAGCTGAACGATGCTTCCCTCACCTTTGAGCTGGAGACCAGTGCGGCGCTGGGCTTCGGTTTCCGCTGCGGCTTCCTTGGCCTGCTGCACATGGAGATCATCACCGAGCGGTTGGAACGCGAGTTCGATCTGGATATCATCACCACCACGCCCAGCGTGCGCTACCGCCTTACCCTGACCGACGGCACTGTGGAGATGATCGACAATCCTTCCAGCTACCCCGACCCCTCCAATATCGTCAAGCAGGAAGAGCCTTTTGTGGATGTGCACCTGTACACCCCCAACGACTATGTGGGCGGCCTGATGGATCTGTGCCAGAACAAGCGCGGCGTGCTGATCGACATGAAGTATCTGGACGATGTGCGCGTTGATCTGCACTATGCTCTGCCGCTGGGCGAGATCGTGTACGACTTCTTTGATGCCATCAAGAGCCGCAGCCGGGGCTACGCCAGCTACGATTACGAGTTTAAGGAGTACCGCGAGAGCGACCTTGTCAAGCTGGACTTCCTGCTCAATGGCGACCCTGTGGACGCGCTGTCCATGATCGTGTTCCGCGATAACGCCTATGCCAAGGGCCGCCGCATCTGCGAGAAGCTGCGGGATAACATCCCCCGAAACCTGTTCGAGATCCCGGTACAGGCTGCCATCGGCGGCAAGATCATTGCCCGTGAAACGGTCAAGGCCATGCGCAAGGACGTGCTTGCCAAGTGCTACGGCGGCGACATCTCCCGCAAAAAGAAGCTGCTGGAAAAGCAGAAGGAAGGCAAAAAGAAGATGCGTCAGCTGGGCAGCGTTTCCCTGCCCAGTGAAGCCTTTACCGCTGTGCTCAAGCTGGACAGCGACGACGATTAAACTTTATAGATCAAAGAGAACCCGCGCTCTGGTATGCTGCAATGCACCCAGCGCGCGGGTTCTATCTGTTTTTTCACAATCTCAGTTTACAACAAAAAATGAGATAGGCCCCTTCGGGAAACCTATCTCATTTTTGTTGGGACTATTTTGCAACAGTCCCTTTACGTTGGGGCGTCAGGGGGCCGCTTACAGTCTCTTGACTGCTCTTTTCCGATTTGCTTCTGCCCGGATTATACATGATTTCAGTGCGAAAGTCATCGAAACCTGCGCGAAACGTTCTTGAATCTGCGTGAACGAATCATCTGGGCAGCAAAAAAGCCCCGGAAAGGCTGTCTGGCTGCCTTCCGGGGCTGCTGTGAAAGATGACTGCATCAGTAATACTTTTCAGTCAAAAAGTACTACTGATACACTGCTTCAAGGGCTTTCTCACTCACTTTTCTGCTTCAGGCGGGCGTATTCGGCATCGGCCTGAATGGCTGCAGAGGTGAAGCTGTTGTTGTTCCACCAGCTGATCAGCGCGGCCACGGTGGTGATGCCGGCGGTCACCAGCTGTTCCACAGTCTGGCTCTCAATGGGCAGCATAGGTTTGCCCAGAGCGCTCAGCACCTGATTGGTCAGGGCAAGCAGTAGCACAGCGGTGCGGGCGATGGTGGCGGCAGAAATTTTACCAAAGTTCATATCAATTCCTCACTTTCTCATTTTGTTCAAGGTCAGCGATGCGGTGGTTGGCCACCTTCATCTGTTCTTCTAAAATCGGTACGCGGCGGGCAAAATTGTTATGCTCGCGCACCTCGCGGGTCAGCTCTTCGAGCTTGGTGTCGGTCACGGCCTGACTGCGGCTGTTGGCGATCAGCACGCCGATCAGGGTCACGGCCCCGGCAATGACAGCGGATAAGATCGTTTCCATTCCGTTCACCGCCTTTACCCGACCCACCGGCTTTTTGCTTTGCGCACATCCACATGGACAAAGCCTTTTGCGGGGTAGCGGCCGATGCCGCCGGTGCCGGGCAGCAGGGTCTCGGCGTAGGCGGCAAGCTGCTCCACCGGCACACCGGGCACCCGGATATCCGCGGCACGGCCATACTGATGCTGGCTGTAAACCGCCCCGCCCACAGCCCTGTTGTGTGCAGCGGTGCGGTAGCCGCTGGTAATGACCACCGGTGCGCCAAAATGGTCACGGATGGCCTGCAGCACCTGCACCAGTTCGCTGTCCACAAACAAAGGGTCGGTGCCGTCTTTGCAGGCAAATTCCTTTGCGCGGAAGCTGCGGCTCAGCAGCGTTTCGCCATCCCTTGCGCGGGAGTAAACGTTAAGCATGGCCGTCCTCCTGCAGCAGCGCTGCCACGGCATCCCTCAGCCGGGCGGGCACATCCTCCAGCATTTTGATGCCCTTGCGGATCAGGGCCGCATAGATCCTTGCCATTACACCACCTCCTTCGTACAGTTCACACAGGGCCAGCTGCAGGTCGGTCAGCTGGCAGGTCAGGCTGGCAATCGTCTCGGGCAGACGGGCTGCTTCCTCGGCCTGCTGGCGCTCTTTTTCCGTCGCGGCCAATTCTTCTTCCGTATAGCGGATGTATCTCTGCACCGGCACCTGTTCGGTCCATGCGGCCTGCGCAGGCACGCCCGGCACGTCGATGACCTTCCGCACATCCCTGCCGCCGCCGGGATACTCCGTTACGGTCTCGTAGTGGCTCACTTCCTCCACGCCTTCCACGGCGGGGTGCTCCACTGGCTCGGTGTCGTCCACCAGGTACCCAAGCGTCAGGTCAGGGTTTTCAATGGCTGCACCGTTCTCGTCAATGATCTTCATGGTTCAAAACCTCCTTTCTCAGGCCACGCGCCGCCAGATGTGCACATAGTAGGCGGCAGGCTGCACGGTGGCGCTGCGGCCGTAGATGGCATTAGACTTGGACGCATCCAGACTGAACTTATATACATCAGAAAAGGAATTGTATTCGCCCGTAGATGCGATCACGTTGCCGGCAGTGAATGCGCCGGATACCTTATGTTCACCCTTTTTTACATCCGCGACAAAAGAGCCTGTGATGTTCGGCAGTCCGGCCTTTACTGTGGTGCCCGCTGCGTGGCTGCTGCTGGCACCCATCAGCACGCGCTCCGATGCGATCTGCTCCCATGTGCCGCCAAACAGGGCGGCAGGGCTGGTGGGGTCGGTGCTCTGGTAGATGCTGCCCACCGGGTAGGCAGCGGAGCTGGGTGCGGCCAGCAGAGCATCGACATCTTCCTTTGTATAATAGGAAGAAAAATCGGCACCGAAGGTGCGCAGGGCGTTTGCCTTTTCGGCAGCGGTCCATTCCCCGGCGGCTGCGGCGGTGGTCAGAGCCTTCTTCACGCCATAAGGCAGCAGGACTGCGGTCAGCGGCAGAAGTGCATCCGTCATGCTGTCCAGCTGTTCGCGGGCAGCTGGTGCGGTGATCAGGGTTCCGTCGCTGCGCACGTTGATGCCGCAGGCGGGGTCCACCCGCACTGCGCCGGGGGCCGAAGCCGTGGGCACCGTGCTGCTGCGCAGATAGGGCGACAGATCCGGCATGGCGGCAGTATCGGTCAACACGGCCCCGGTGTTGGGGTCCACGCTCAGCACCCGAAGCAGCTGGCCGGAGACCGGAACTGCCGGGCAGGGAAGCGCCCCCACATCCTGCGCCGTCAGTTTTACGATGCCGCTTTTGCCGTTCACGCTCACTACCTGACCGTCGGTAGGCACCAGCTCCTCTGCCCGTGCGGCAGCAGCCTCGGCACGGGCTGCACAGCGGGATGCAGCGGCACTGTCGGCGCTGGTGCGCTGTGCCGCGGTCTGGGCCTGTGCCGCATTGGATGCCGTGCTTGCAGCACTGGCTGCGGCACGCTGCGCGGCGGTGGAAGCGGTACTGGCACTTTCCAGCACACGCGCCACGAACTGCTCATACTGCGAGGGCGGCAGCTCTTCCGCGCCGCCGTCGGTGGGCAGGATGGCGTAGGTGTCGTAGCTGCCGGGCCGGGTATAGGCGGCGTAGCCGCTGGCATCGATGGCTGCCAGCATCCACTGTCCGCCGGTGCTTCCGGTCAGGCGGCGGTCCACGGTGACGCAGTGCTGCGTGTCCAGTGAGACCGGTGCCAGCAGGGTGCCGTCGCTGCGGCGCAGGTAGAGCGCAACGGTGCACCCGGCCCATGCTTCCGGCAGCGTGAAGCACAGCTCGTCCACACCGGCAGCGTTCTGTGCACCGAGGTGCAGGCGGTGCGGCTGGGACAGAAATTCGGTGCCGCCGCACTGCCTTTGAATGATCTTGATGTTCACTTGAAAACCTTCCTTTCTGCTTTTTGTTTGATTGTACAGCCGCTGCCCGGCAGCTGCCAGTGTGGTCTTTTGCTGCACAAATTTCTGTGCTTCGGCATTTTGCCGGGAGGCGCTTTTCATGAGTAATTCGCACAGTTCTTTGTGGGTGAAAAATGGGATGAAAAAGAGGTGGCTTTGTACGGAAAACCAGCGATTTTTGGCCGCTTGCCGCATGGGAAAACGAACCAAAAGTGCAGTTTCCGGTGCAAAAAGTCCAAAATAAATGTTAAAAATTCGTGAACAAAACACCCCAGAAAACAGGTCGAAAATCGGAAGGAAATAACCGAAAAAACAATATTTTGGAGAAAACAATGTTAAAGTTGCACAAAAAATAACGTCAAAAAACTAACAAAGTATGAGAAGGTGATTTGACAAATGGCCATTGGACTGGTAAAATAAGAGCCGCTCAACGGAGCCAACAGACGTTGCAGCGTTTAAAATTTATCTGGATGAAGTAAAAAGCCGTCTTATATACGGCGCGGCGCGGGCAGATGGGGTCCGGGCCGGGAGGGTAACTGCACCCTCCGCAGCGGAGTCCAAATTGTATACGATGCTCGATTTTACCAAAAAGAGGGCATCGTATTTGATTGTGGGGCCAGATGGCTTCTGCCCGCCCCGCAGTCCGGGCGGCCGGGGCATGAAAAACATGTCCGCAGCCGCAGCCAATTTTGAAAAGAGAGGAGTTGTCTCGTATCGCTTCCGTAAAATTGAAGAAAGCATTGTCTGACTGCAAGCATGCAGTCTCTCCCCGTGTGCTGGCGTTTTGTGTCATGGTCGTGTGCCTTGTGGCTACACTCAGTGTGACCGCTGCGAATCTGCGGCTGACCTACGTCACAGACTCCAATGGTGCCCGGCAGGTGATCCTCACCTCCGAGACCGACCCTGCACAGGTTATGAACCTTTCCGGCATCCAGTCCGAAGAGGGCGATCAGGTCTATTACACGGCCTACAGCGGCAACCTTGCCGCCCTGAACATTGAGCGCGCATTCTCCGTCAGCATCACTGCCGACGGTCAGGAGTACCCCGTCAAAATGGTGTTCGGCACCGTGGCGGATGCCCTGAAGCGTGCCGGTATCACCCTGGAGGGTGACGACTACACCGAGCCTGCTCTGGACCAGCTGGTGAGCGCAGGTTCCACCATCACGGTGCACCGCGTGGACTACACCGACCGTGTGGAGACGCAGGCCATCCCCTACGATACCGAGTACGTCTACACCAGCCTGTATTTCCGCAACACCGGCCGCGCCACCACGGTGCGCCATGGTGCGGAAGGCCAGCAGACGATCACCACCCGCGACCGCTATGTGGACGGCGAGCTGGAAAACAGCATCGTGGTGGATTCCACCACCACTGTGGAGCCGACCAACCACATCGTAAAGACCTATGGCGCAGGCGCGCCGGTCTCCCCGCTGACCGGCCCGGACGGCACCACCAATGCACCCGCCTCTTACAGCAAGGTGCTCACCGGCAAGGCCACCGGCTACTATTCCAAGACCGGCAAGGGTTCTTCCGGTCTGGGTCTGGGCTACGGCACTGTGGCTGTGGACCCGGATGTGATCCCCTACGGCACCAAGCTGTATATCACCTCCACCGACGGCAAGTTCGTGTACGGCTATGCGGTGGCTACCGATACCGGCATCGCCGTGCAGAAGGGCCAGATTCTTGTGGACCTGTTCTACGAGACCTACGCCGAGAGCGTGATCAATGGAGCCATTCAGGTGAATGTCTACGTGGTGGACTGAGCAGGCTGAAAAGAACCGGGGAAACCGGAACTGAAAATTTTCAACAGAAACAGAGAGCTTCTGTACACCTTCCCTTTGGGAGGGTGCGCAGAGGCTCTTTTTTATTGTCAGATTGGCAGGATTCACCATAAAATTTGTAAAAATTTGGCGGGTATGTATATAAGGAAAAAATATCAACGAAAAGATTATGGTAAATTTTACAGTAAAATGCGGCGAAACTCTTGAAAACAGACCGAAATTCTTTAATATAAAAGGGTAAAAAGCTACAGGTGCGCTTTGTGCATCTGTACGGGGAGGAGCAGTCTATGAAACCGACCGAGGAGAAGATCCAAAGCAATGCATCGGACCTGCCGGTGTATTTGTTCAAACAGGGCAATAACTGTGAAGCATACCGCTACTTTGGCGCACACATGGAAACACGTGCCGGTGAAGCAGGTGTGGTGTTCCGCGTGGGCACCCATGCTGTAGCCATCAGCGTGGTGGGCGACTTTAACAGCTGGAAGCCGGGCAGCCACCCGATGCGCAAGGTGGATGGCGATTCCGTATGGGAATTGTTCATCCCGGGCATGAAAGAATATGATGTTTATAAATACTGCGTGACCACCCGCGCAGGTGATCTGGTCTATAAGGCCGATCCCTATGCGTTCCACGCCGAGACCCGCCCGTCCAACGGCAGCAAGGTCTACGATATCAGTGGTTTTGCGTGGCACGATGATGCATGGCAGGCAGCACAGAAAAAGGCTGATGTGATCAACAGCCCGATGAATATTTACGAGATGCACGCCGGCAGCTGGAAGATGAAGGAGGGCGGCAAGCCCTACAATTATTCCGAGCTGGCAGACGAGCTGATCCCGTATATCACAGAGATGGGCTATACCCATGTGGAACTGCTGCCGGTCATGGAATATCCGTTTGACGGCAGCTGGGGCTATCAGGTCACCGGCTATTTTGCACCCACCAGCCGCTACGGCACCCCCAAGGACCTGATGGCTTTTGTGGATAAGCTCCATGCCGCCGGCATTGGTGTGATCATGGACTGGGTGCCTGCTCACTTCCCGAAGGATCAGTTCGGCCTGTACAACTTTGATGGCGAAGCCTGCTACGAGGACCCGAATCCGAAGCGCGGCGAACATAAGGAGTGGGGCACCATGGTGTTCGACTTCGGCCGCAGCGAGGTGCAGAGCTTCCTGATCTCCAGCGCACTGTATTGGCTGGAGCAGTACCATATCGACGGTCTGCGCGTGGACGCGGTGGCATCCATGCTGTATCTGGACTATAACCGCAAGCAGGGCGAGTGGGAGCCGAACAAGAACGGCGGCAAGGAAAATCTGGAGGCTGTTGCTTTCCTGCGCAAGCTGAACGACACCGTGCTGGGCCGTCACCCCCACAAGTACATGATCGCGGAAGAATCCACTGCATGGCCCATGGTCACAAAGCCTGCTTCGGACGGCGGCCTTGGCTTCAACTTCAAGTGGAACATGGGCTGGATGAACGATATGCTCAGCTACATGAAGACTGACCCGCTCTTCCGTTCCGGCAACCACAACAAGGTCACCTTCAGCTTCTTCTACGCCTTCAGCGAGAACTTTGTGCTGCCCATCAGCCACGATGAGGTGGTGCACGGCAAGGGCAGCCTGATCAACAAGATGCCCGGCGAGTACGACGCCAAGTTTGCAAACCTGCGCACCTTCTTTGGCTACATGATGGCCCACCCGGGCAAGAAGCTGCTGTTCATGGGTCAGGAGTTCGGCCAGTTCGCCGAGTGGAACGAGACAAAGCCGCTGGACTGGATGCTGCTGGGCTACGATAAGCACACCGAGCTGCAGACCTACGTCAAGACCCTGAACGCCTTCTACAAGGAGCATCCCGCCTTCTGGCAGGTGGATTACAGCTGGGAGGGTTTCCAGTGGATCGTGCCGGATGACTCGCAGCAGAGCGTCATCGCTTTCCTGCGCAAGGATACTTCCGGCAAGCAGATCCTTGTGGTCTGCAACTTCAACCCCGTCCTGCGCGAGGGCTACACACTGGGCGCACCGGTGGCAGGCTCCTACAAGGAGATCCTGAACAGCGACGATGCAGAGTTCGGCGGTTCCGGCGCAGTCCACAACAAGGCCGTGCGCACCCACAAAAAGCCGATGCACGGGTTTGAGCAGAGCATCACCATCACCCTGCCGCCCATGAGCACCCTGTATTTTGAAGTGCCCGCCAAGCGCACCCGCAAGGCCGCAGCGGACAAGACCGATAAGGCGGGAAAAAAGACTGCAGCCAAAAAGGCAAAGACCGCTGCGGAGAAAGCTGCAGCAAAGGTGGTAAAGAAGCCGGGCCGCAAGCCCAAGGCAGAAGCTGCCGCTGCAGAGGAAAAGCCGGTGAAAAAGACCGCCCGCAAGGCAAAGGTTGAGCCGGAAAAGACCGAGGAAGCACCCAAAAAGCGCGGCCGCAAGCCCAAGGCAGAGGCAGAACCAAGGCGGAAAAGCACCCGCAAAACGCACCCGCAAACCGAAGGAGCCCAAGGAATGACCCGGCTCTTCGGCCGACCCATACCGCACATGTTGACGATCATTTCCGAACAACGGAAATGTTAATGTTAAAGGGGAGAATAAAGCTATGGCAAAAGAAATTGTGGCAATGATCCTTGCCGGTGGACGTGGCTCGCGCTTGTACGCGCTGACACAGAAAACGGCAAAACCCGCAGTGTCCTTCGGCGGTAAGTACCGCATCGTGGACTTCCCGCTGTCCAACTGCGTGAACTCCAACATCGACACCGTTGGCATCGCGACCCAGTATCAGCCCCAGAAGCTGAACGAGTACATCGGCAACGGCCAGCCCTGGGATCTGGATCGTCTGCACGGCGGCGTGCACACCCTGCCGCCCTACGAGCAGGCAAAGGGCACCGACTGGTACAAGGGCACTGCAAACGCCATCTACCAGAACATCGGCTTCATCGACAGCTACGATCCCGAGTATGTGATCATCCTGTCCGGCGACCAGATCTGCAAGCAGGACTATGCCGACTTCCTGCGCTTCCACAAGGAAAAGGGCGCAGAGTTCTCTGTGGCTGTTATGGAAGTGGACTGGAAGGAAGCCTCCCGCTTCGGCCTGATGGTGGCTGACGAGAACGACCGCATCACCGAGTTCCAGGAGAAGCCCCCGGTACCCAAGTCCAATCTGGCTTCCATGGGCATCTACATCTTCAACTGGGATGTGCTGAAGAAGTATCTGGAAGAGGACGAAGCAGACCCCAACTCCAAGAACGACTTTGGCATGAACATCATCCCCGCCCTGCTGCGCGACGGCCGCAAGATGTACGCCTACCGCTTTGCCGGCTACTGGCGTGACGTGGGCACGATCGACAGCCTGTGGGAAGCCAACATGGAAGTGCTGGACCCTGAAAACTCCGGCATCGATATCTTCGACGAGAAGTGGAAGATCTACAGCCGCAACCCGGTCCTGCCTCCGCAGAAGATCGGCCCCCGCGCTGTGGTGCAGGATTCCCTCGTCACCGAGGGCTGCAAGATCTACGGAAATGTGCATCACTCTGTGCTGAGCGCAGGCGTTGTTGTGGAAGAGGGCGCTACCGTTGAGGACGCAGTCCTGATGGACGGCGTTGTGGTCAAGGCTGGTGCTGTTGTCAAGCGCTGCATCCTGGCGGAGGATGTTGTGGTCGGTGCAGGTGCACGAGTGGGCGGCGATGGCCCCATTGCCCATGTGGGCACCGGCCTGACCGTCGGCGCAGGCGCAACCGTCAAGGAAGGTGCCAAAGTCTTTGAATCCGTCAAGGAGGGTATGGAAGTATGCTGAGCCAGAACACCAATGCGTTGGGTATTATTTTCCCCAACAGTTATGATAATACCGTCCCCGAGCTGGTGACCGAGCGCGCAATGGCTTCGATCCCCTTCGCGGGCCGCTACCGTATGGTGGACTTTGTTCTGTCCAGCATGGCAAACTGCGGTATCTCCAATGTCTCCATCGTGGTGCGCAAGAACTACCACTCCCTGATGGATCATCTGGGCACCGGCCGTGAGTGGGATATGGCCCGCCGTCACGGCGGCCTGAACATCGTGCCGCCTTTCGCTGAGAAGGGCGTGCGCATCTATTCCGGCCGTGTGGAAGCTCTGGGCTCCATCATGAACTTCCTGGAGAACCAGAAGGAAAAGTACGTGGTTATGAGCGATGCCAATGTTGCTCTGAACTACGACTTCAACGCCCTGCTGGCCGCCCATCAGGCAAGCGGTGCCGATGTGACCGTCGCTTACCAGAAGACCGAGATCCCCGAGGGCCGCAAGAATGACAACTACACCCTGACCGTTGATGCCGACGGCCGTGTGACCGAGCTGCTGTTCAACGATTACCGCCCCGGCGTGCAGAACCTTGACCTGAACATCTATGTTCTGGAGCGCGAGACCCTGCTCAAGCTGGTCCGGGATGCAACCTCCCGCGGCCTGATCTACTTCGAGCGCGATATTCTGGCCCACAATGTCAACATCCTGAACATCCACGCTCTGGAGTACACCGGCTATGTGGCACATGTCTGTGACATGAAGAGCTACTTCGACGAGAACCTCAAGCTGACCGATGACGAGAATCTGGAAAGCTGTTCCCCAAGAAGAGCCCGGTCTACACCAAGATCCGCGACGACAACCCCACCCGCTATGTGCCGGGCTGCAAGGTGACCGACTCCATTCTGGCCGACGGCTGCGTCATCGAGGGCACAGTGGAGAACTGCGTGCTGTTCCGCGGCGTCAAGGTCAAGAAGGGTGCCGTCGTCAAGAACTGCGTGCTGATGCAGGATACCGTTGTGGAAGCCAATGCCGAGCTGGACTGCGTTGTTACCGATAAGAACGTGAAGATCACTGCCGGCAAGAAGCTGTCCGGCACCGAGAGCTTCCCGGTGTACGTGCAGAAGAAGCACACCGTCTGATTTTACTGAGTTATCCATAGGGCGGCTTCCTCCCCGGTAGCCCTCTGAGAGGGCGGGGCATCTGTGTGCCCCCGCCTGCTCTTTTGTAAAAATGGTTCGTGCTGCCTGCAAGGGCGGTGGGGGAGAACGAAAATATCCCACTATATGGAAAGGAGCGATCCTATGAGAATCCTGTATGCTGCTTCGGAAGCTGCCCCTTTTGCAAAGTCCGGCGGTCTGGCCGACGTTGCGGGTGCCCTGCCCAAGGCTCTGGTCAAGGACGGCGTGGATGCCCGCGTCATTATGCCCTTGTACGGCGACCTGAAGTTCCGTGATACGCTGGAGTACGTGACCAATTATTCCGTCCCCGTGGGCTGGCGCAGCCAGTACTGCGGCCTGTTCAAGACCGAGCGGAACGGCGTGACCTACTACTTCCTGGACAACGAGTATTACTTCAAGCGCCGTGGCCTGTACGGCTTCTACGATGACGGCGAGCGTTTCGCCTTCTTCTCCCGCGCCGTTTTAGAGACTTTGTTCTACATCGATTTCACCCCCGATATCATCAACTGCAACGACTGGCAGACCGCTCTGGTGCCGGTGTACCTGAACCTGTACTATCGCCATCTGGATAAGTTCAACCGCATCAAGACCATCTTCACCATCCATAATATCGCTTATCAGGGCAAGTACGGCACCGACATTCTGGAGGACACCTGCGGCATCGGCCGCCGCGACCAGCACATCGTAGAGTACGACGGCTGCGCAAACTTCATGAAGGGTGCTTTCGAGACTGCCGATAAGATCACCACTGTCAGCCCCACCTATGCCATGGAGATCCTCGACCCGTGGTTCAGCTATGGTCTGGACGCTCTGCTGCGCGAGAAGCAGTACAAGCTGTGCGGCATCCTGAACGGCATCGATACCGATTCCAACGATCCCGCTACAGATAAGAACATCCCCTTCAACTACGACATCACCAACTTTGAAGAGGGCAAGGCAAAGTGCAAGGAAGCCCTGCAGGATAAGTTCGGCCTGAACAAGGATGGCAGCCCCGTCTTTGCCATGGTCAGCCGCATGGTCGGCATGAAGGGCTTTGATCTGGTGCAGAGCATCGCCGATGGTCTGGTGGATCGCGGCATCGAGCTGGTCGTTCTGGGCAGCGGCGAGAGCCAGTACGAGAACTTCTTCTCCGACCTGTGCGCACGCCATCCGGGCCGCGTGGGCACCTACATCGGCTTCGAGCCGGCCCTGTCGCAGGAGATCTACGCAGGCGCAGATGCCTTCATCATGCCTTCCAAGAGCGAGCCCTGCGGTCTGGCACAGATGGTGGCCTGCCGCTACGGCACGCCTCCCATCGTCCGCGAGACCGGCGGTCTGCGCGACTCCATCCACGACAGCACCATGGGTGAGGGCAACGGCTTCACCTTTGCGGGCTACAATGCCCACGAGCTGTATGTGGCCTGCTGCAACGCACAGAATGCTTACTATGACAAGGAAAACTGGAAGAACCTCGTGCACCACTGCATGGAGTGCGACTTCAGCTGGGATGTCTCCGCCAAGAGCTATGAGGGCCTGTACAATGAGACGGCAAACCTCTGGTAATGTTCTGAAAACTGCATAACGGCTGCCGCCCGGTTCCCAAAGAGCCGGGCGGCTTTTTTGCATTCTGCACAACAGATCCATCAAACTTTTGGTATTGATGCGCCCGCAGACGCACAAACTCCATACAGGGCATACAGTTACGGCATTAGTGTAAACAAACTATGAAATTTTACTAGAAAACAGTGGAAAATTGATTGAAAAAACGATCGGTTTGAATTATACTATCGTTATAAGATTTTTTTGCTGACTGCAAATCCTTGGCAAAGAATCCAGAATCTGGCTTTTGCAAAGGCACATCACACAGGGAGGAGACGCAGGTTGAAGGGCTGGTATAAGGCACTGGAGGATCTTGTCTGGCTGACCCAGCTGGGCCTGAATATGCTGCTGCCGCTGGTCATGTGTCTGGGCGGTGCATGGTGGGCGGTGAACAGCTGGAGCTGGCCGGAATGGGTGTTCCTGCCGGCGATCCTGCTGGGCCTTGCTGCCGGGGCACAGAACTTCTGGTATTTTGCCAAGGAACACATGGATCGAAAAAAAAAAAAAACCAAAGCGGGTGGGGTTCAATTCGCATCAGTAAAATTAACAGGAGGTTTCCCTTTATGAAACTGCAGCCGGAATCCAAAAAGGAGCTGACCCGCATCGCCTGCGGCACGGCCATCTGTACCGCCGTCATGTGGGTGATCTTTGCAGCTCTGCACCTGGTTGGCTGGGTGAAATTTGACTATACCGTTGTTCTGGGCAGTCTCATCGGCGCGGCCGTGGCCATCGGCAACTTTGCGGGCATCTGCCTCGTATGCCAGAAGGTCATCGACGAGCAGGATGAGAAACGGCGCAAAGCGACATTGCAGGCTTCCTACAATGTCCGGATGCTTCTGCAGGCGGTGTGGATCATCGTTGCCATCGGGGCACCGGTGTTCCAGCCGTTTGCCGGTGTTCTGCCCCTGCTTTTCCCGCGCGTTACGATCTACTACCTGCAAATAACCGGCAAGTACAAGCCTCTTGCACCGGCCGGGCCTTCGGTGGACGTCTCTGTGGAGGACGACCCCGAACCCGCACCGGAGCCGGAAGCTGAACCCCGTGACGAAGGGGGTGAAACGTAACAAATGGAACTGAACGGCGCAAAGATCCTGTATACCATCCATACGGACATCCCCCTGCTGGGTGATTTCAAGATCTCCCAGACCTTAGTCAGCACCTGGATCGTCATGGCGCTGCTTTCGGGTCTTGCCATCTGGCTGGGCAGCAACCTCAAGCTGGAAAATGTCTCAAAGCGGCAGGCCGCCGCCGAGTTCATCGTAGAACGGCTGGACCAGTTCGTGCACGACAACATGGGCTATCACTTTGATAAGTATATCCCGCTCATCGGCGCGATCTTCGCTCTGAGCATCGGCTGCAACCTCATCAGTGTCATCGGCCTGTGGAGCCCCACAGCCGACCTGAACACCGAGGCGGCGTGGGCCATTGTGGTGTTCGTGCTGATCATGTACTACAAGATCAAGACCAACGGCATCCTTTCCTACCTGAAAGGTCTTTTGGACCCCATCTTCATCATGGCACCCATCAATGTGCTGTCGGAGGTTTCCACCCCCGTCAGTATGGCGTTCCGTCACTTTGGCAACATCTTGTCCGGTACGGTCATTTCCACACTGCTGTACTGGGCGCTGGCAAGCCTGAGCCACGTCATTTTCGGCTGGCTGCCGGGTGCCTTGAGTCAGATCCAGCTGTTCCAGATCGGCATCCCGGCCTTTACGGGCCTGTATTTCGACTGGTTCGGCGGCTGCATTCAGGCGTTCATCTTCTGTACCCTGACCGCAATTTTCATCAAACGTGCTGCCGGTGAGGACTAAGCCCTCACAACGGCATCTCCCAAAACAAAAAACTTTTTTGGAGGACAAATCTTATGACTGACTTTCAGTACCTCGCTCGTGGTATCGCTCTGGCAGGCTGCGGCATCGGCGCAGGCTGCGCACTGATCGCAGGTATCGGCCCCGGTATCGGCGAAGGCAACGCAGCAGCTGCTGCCTGTGAAGCTGTGGGCCGTCAGCCCGAGTGCAAGAGCGACGTTACCAGCACCCTGATCCTGGGCGTTGCACTTTCCGAGACCACCGGTATTTACGGCTTCGTCACCGGCCTGCTGCTGATCTTCCTGGCACCCGGTATGTTCATGAAGTTCCTGGCATAAGCGGAACCTTTACAAAATAACGAAAGGAGACGCTTATGGAACTGTACCAGGCGTTGATCACGCTGGACGGCTGGACCTTTCTGGCCCAGATCTGCAACCTGATGATCCAGCTGTTCATCTTCAAAAAGTTCCTGCTGAATCCGGTCAAAAACGTGATCGCAGAGCGCAAGGCGAAGGCAGACAGCCAGATCGCCGATGCCACCAAGCTGCGCACCGAAGCCGAAGCCATGAAGGCAGAGTACGAGCAGAACCTGCAGAATGCCCGCGCCGAGGCCAACGAGATCGTTGCCAATGCGCAGAAGACGGCTACCGCCCGCGGCGAAGAGATCGTGGGCGAGGCCCGCGCGCAGGCTGCTGCCCTCAAGCAGAAGGCCGAAGCCGACATTGCGCAGGAGCGCAAGAAGGCCGTGAACGAGGTCAAGGACGAGATCGGCGGCATCGCCATGGAGATCGCCTCCAAGGTGGTGGAGCGTGAGATCAGCGAGAAGGACCACAAGGATCTGATCGACGAATTTATCAAAAATGTGGGTGAAGCATCATGACCGAGACTGCAAGGATGTACGGCGGAAGCCTGTACGATCTGGCGGCGGAGGAAGGGCTGGAGGCCCGCATTCTGGGTGAGCTGGACGAAGCCGTGGCGCTTTTTAAGGCAAACCCGGACTACCTGCATCTGCTCAGCACCCCCAGCATCCCGAAAAGAGAGCGCTGCGGCCTGCTGGATGAAGCACTGCGGGATCAGGTCCACCTCTATGTGCTGAACTTTTTGAAGATCCTGTGCGAGAAGGGCACCCTGCGGGAGCTGTCCGGCTGTGCACGGGCTTACCGTGTGCGCTACAATCAGGCGCACGGCATTCTGGAAGCAACGGCGACCACTGCAGTGGCAATGACGGAGCAGCAGGCAAAGAGCCTGCACGAAAAGCTGGAAAAGCTTACCGGCAAGACCATCGACCTGAAAACAAAGGTCGATCCGGCAGTGCTGGGCGGCATCCGGCTGGATATCGAAGGCACCGAGCTGGACGGCACGGTGCAGAACCGTCTGTCCGCCCTGCGCAGGGACATTGCTTCCGTGACACTGTGATCGAATTTCCACCCGAAAGATTTTAAGAATTGAGTGGTGAACAAACAAAGATGCAACTGAAACCTGAAGAGATCTCCAAGATCATCCGTGCGCAGATCAAGCATTACGAAAATGCCATTGAGCAGAGCGAGACCGGCACGGTCATTATGGTGGGCGACGGCATCGCCCGCGCCAGTGGTCTGGAAAAGTGCATGGCAGGTGAGCTGCTTCAGTTTGATAACGGCGAATACGGCATGGCCCAGAATCTGGAGGAGAACACCGTCTCCATCGTTCTGCTGGGCTCCGACGTCGGTATCAAGGAAGGCAGCACTGTCAAGCGCACCGGCAAGGTGGTGTCCGTGCCGGTGGGCGAAGCCATGATCGGCCGCGTGGTCAATGCGCTGGGCCAGCCCATCGACGGCGCAGGCCCCATCGAGACCACCGAGTTCCGCGCCATTGAAAGCCGTGCTCCCGGCATCATCGACCGTCAGCCGGTCAAGGAGCCGCTGCAGACCGGCATCAAGGCCATCGACTCCATGATCCCCATTGGCCGCGGCCAGCGCGAGCTGATCATCGGCGACCGCCAGACCGGCAAGACCACCATCGCCTCCGATACCATCATCAACCAGAAGGGCAAGGACGTCATCTGCATTTACGTTGCCATCGGCCAGAAGCGCTCTACCGTGGCAAACCTTGTGCAGAGCCTGACCGAGGCCGGTGCTATGGGCTATACCATCGTGGTGTCCGCAACGGCATCCGAGCTTTCGCCCCTGCAGTATATCGCACCCTACTCCGGCTGTGCCATGGGCGAATATTTCATGCATCAGGGCAAGCATGTCCTCATCATCTACGACGATCTGTCCAAGCACGCCGTGGCCTACCGTGCACTGTCGCTGCTGATCCGCCGTCCCCGGGACGTGAGGCTTACCACCGGCGACGTGTTCTATCTGCACTCCCGTCTGCTGGAGCGCGCGGCCAAGCTCTCCAATGAGCTGGGCGGCGGCAGCCTGACGGCTCTGCCCATCATCGAGACGCAGGCGGGCGATGTTTCCGCCTATATCCCCACGAATGTCATTTCCATCACCGATGGTCAGATCTTCCTGGAGACGGAGCTGTTCCACTCCGGTGTCATGCCGGCAGTCAACCCCGGCATCTCGGTGTCCCGCGTGGGCGGCAATGCCCAGATCAAGGCCATGAAGAAGGTCGCCGGCACCCTGAAGCTGATCTACTCCCAGTACCGCGAGCTGCAGAGCTTTGCACAGTTCGGTTCCGATCTGGATGCCGACACCAAGGCCCGCCTTGCACAAGGCGAGCGCATCGTGGAAGTGCTCAAGCAGAACCGCTCCGCTCCCGTGCCTGTGGAAAAGCAGGTGGCCATCCTGTATGCGACCATTCACGATCACCTTGTGAAGGTCAAGGTGCCGGACGTGGCCGAGTATGAGAAGGGACTGTACGAATATCTGGACAACAATGCTGCGGGTGCCGCCGTCATGGAGACCATCCGTACCACCGGCAATCTGGATAAGGACACTGAGGAGCAGCTTAAGAGCGTGCTCACAGCCTATACCGACAGCTTCGTCAAGGCGCACTAAGGAAGGAGGCGTAACGCATGGCTGGTTCCATGAAGGACATCAAGCTGCGCATCAAAAGCGTAGAGAGCACCATGCAGATCACCAAGGCAATGGAACTGGTGGCTTCCTCCAAAATGCGCCGCGCCAAGGAACGGGTGGAGCACAGCCGCCCCTACTTTGAAACGCTGCATGAGACTTTGACCAAGATCGCCGCGGCCGACCCCCGCGCCCGCAACCCCTACCTGCGCCGTGACGAAGTGAAGCGCACCCTGCTCATCGTGATCGCAGGCGACCGCGGCCTTGCCGGTGGATACAATTCCAACGTGCTCAAGCAGGCCGCAGCCGAAGAAGGCGAAGTGCTGGTGCTGCCCATCGGCAAGCGCTCGGCAGAGTATTTCGTCCATCACGAGGTGCCCCTGTTTACGCAGGAGGTGCTGCTGGCGGCAGATGTCTCGGTGGGCGAGTGCTTCCAGCTGTCCCGCCAGATCACGGAAGGATATCTCAAGGGCGAGTACGATGCAGTAAAGATCTGCTACACCCGGTTCGATTCCATGATGACCCAGACCGCAGCCACCATGGAGGTGCTGCCGCTGTCCATCGAACCCACCGAGCAGCAGAAGGCGGATGCCCGCCGTAGCCAGATCCTGTACAAGCCCAGCAGCGAGGAAGTATTCAGCGCGATCATCCCGGAGTATGTGGCAGGCATCGTCTACGGTGCCGTGTGCGAGAGCGTAGCCAGTGAGCTTGCCGCCCGCCGCACTGCCATGGATGCCGCCACCAAGAACGCCGGTGAGATGATCGACCATTTGAACCTGTATTATAACCGTGCCCGTCAGGCTGCCATCACGCAGGAGATCACCGAGATCGTGGCCGGCGCGGAGATTTAAAACCTATCAAAAAGGAGTTGTAGCCTATGTCCGAAAAACATATCGGCAAGGTGCTCCAGGTCATCGGCCCGGTGCTGGACATCCAGTTTGAGGATGGCCAGCTGCCGGAGCTGCTCAACGCCATCGAGATCGACAACCACGGCGAAAAGCTGGTGGTCGAGGTGGCACAGCACACCGGCGATAACGTGGTGCGCTGCATTGCAATGAACAGCACCGATGGTCTGGTGCGCGGCACCGAAGCCGTGGATACCGGCGAACCCATCAAAGTGCCCGTGGGCGACCAGTGTCTGGGCCGCGTGTTCAACCTGCTGGGTGAGCCCGTGGACAACAAGCCCGCCCCGGCCCCGGAGGCCTACTGGCCCATCCACCGCCCTGCTCCCAGCTACGAGGAGCAGCAGTCCACCACCGAGATCCTCGAGACCGGCATCAAGGTCGTGGACCTGATCTGCCCCTACGCAAAGGGCGGCAAGATCGGTCTGTTCGGCGGTGCAGGTGTCGGCAAGACGGTCCTGATCCAGGAGCTGATCTATAACATCGCCACCGAGCACAACGGCTACTCGGTGTTCACCGGCGTTGGCGAGCGCACCCGTGAGGGCAACGACCTGTACGGCGAAATGACCGAGAGTGGCGTTATCAACAAGACTGCGCTGGTCTATGGCCAGATGAACGAACCCCCAGGAGCCCGTATGCGCGTGGCACTGTCCGGCCTGACCATGGCGGAGTATTTCCGCGATGTGAAGAATCAGGATGTGCTGCTCTTCATCGATAACATCTTCCGCTTCACGCAGGCAGGCTCTGAGGTGTCCGCACTGCTGGGCCGTATGCCTTCCGCCGTCGGCTACCAGCCCACGCTGGCCACCGAGATGGGCGCTCTGCAGGAGCGCATCACCTCCACCCGCAAGGGTTCCATCACCTCGGTGCAGGCCGTCTACGTGCCCGCCGATGACCTGACCGACCCGGCCCCTGCCACCACCTTTACCCATCTGGATGCTACCACGGTCCTGAGCCGTGACATCGCTTCGCAGGGCATCTACCCCGCTGTGGACCCGCTGGATTCCACCAGCCGCATCCTCAGCCCGGAGGTCGTGGGTCAGGAGCACTACGAGATCGCCCGCGCCGTCCAGAAGGTGCTGCAGCGCTACAAGGAGCTGCAGGACATCATTGCCATCATGGGCATGGACGAGCTGAGCGAGGAAGACAAGCGCACGGTCAGCCGCGCCCGCAAGGTGCAGCGCTTCCTGAGCCAGAGCTTCCACGTGGCAGAGCAGTTCACCGGTATGCCCGGCCAGTATGTGCCGCTCAAGGAGACCCTGCGCGGCTTCAAGATGATCCTGAACGGCGAGTGCGACGAGCTGCCCGAGAGCGCATTCCTGTTCGCGGGCACCATCGATGACGTGTTCGCAAAAGCGAAGAAAGGGTAAACCATGACGACCTTTCATCTGACGGTGGTCACGCCGGACGGCTGCGCCTTTGACGGGCAGGCCGAGCGCATCGTCTGCCGCGCCATTGACGGCGATCTGGCCATCCTTGCCAAACACGGGGATTACTGCACCGCGCTGGGCATGGGCGAAGCCCATATCGTGGATGCCGAGGGCCAGCGCCGCCGCGCCGCCTGCATGGGCGGGCTGCTGAGCGTGCTGGATGGCGAAGTGCGTCTGGTTGCCACCACATGGGAGTGGGCCGAGGAGATCGATCAGGCCCGCGCCGAGGCTTCCAAGAAGCGCGCGGAGGAGATCCTTGCGCAGAAGAACCTCGACAAGCGGGACTACGAGCTGGCTCAGGCGCGTCTCAAGCGCGCACTGGTGCGTACCTCTATCCACTGAGATAAGAAAAAAGGAGCCATTGCACAAACTGTGCGGTGGCTCCTTTTGCGTGCATGATGAAATTAAAATAAGATTTCCGCTGAACATGCCCAGAGCGAATGCGGAGGGCATTTAAATCGTAAAGACGTTACATCATATTTGCCTTCTCGATCAGGTTGCGGATGTGATGGGCCAGCATCTCCACCGCAGCGGTGTTCTCGCCGCCGTTGGGTACAATGATGTCTTCGTTGCGCTTGCTGGGTTCCACAAAGGCTTCGTGCATAGGCTTGACGGTAGTCAGGTACTGCTCGATCACGCTGTCCAGACTGCGGCCGCGCTCCTTTACGTCGCGTACCAGACGGCGCAGGATGCGCTCGTCGGCATCGGTGTCCACATAGATCTTGTAGTCGAATAGGGCGCACAGCTCCGGCTCCACAAAGGGCAGGATGCCTTCCACGATCAGCACCGGTGCGGGCTCGATGTGCTGTACCTTGTCGCTGCGGTTGTGGTTGGAGTAGTCATACACCGGGCAGTCGATGGCGCGGCCTGCCTTCAGCTCCTGCAGATGGTAGATCAGCAAGGCGTTGTCAAAAGCATCCGGATGGTCGTAGTTCAGCTTGCAGCGCTCCTCAAAGGGCAGCTCGTCGTGGCGTTTGTAATAGCTGTCGTGGGAGATCAGGCGCACTTCATCCTCGCCAAAACGCTCCTTCAGCCGCAGAGCAAGGGTGGTCTTGCCGCTGCCGGAGCCGCCAGCAATGCCAATGATCAGATTATTCATAGGGGTCCCTCCTGCATCATCCTGCCGCTTTGGGTGGAAAAAAGGGCAGGAATGGATTATAATAGGTGCAAAGCTGCCTGTCCGGGACACAGCGCCGGGCGGGCTTGTTCCTGTACATCATAACACAAACCGGCACATTTTTACAGCCCCAGGGCTGCAAATGTGCGAGATAAGGGAAAATGCCATGCAGAAAAAACAATTTCAGCAAAATATGAAGGACAAGGTCCGGGTGTTTGAGGATGGCGGCATCCGCCTGCTCAAACGGGGACAGAAGGGCGTGGTACACGCTATTTTCAGCCGTTTTGGCCTAGTGCTGGTTCTGCTGCTTTTACAGGCGTTCGCGCTGTTCAGCCTGCTGCAGTGGTTCGGCGGGCTGCTGCCGCATTATTTTGGCGGCACCCTGCTGGTAACAGCGGCAATGATGGTCTATCTGCTCAATCAGGACATGGACAACAGCGTGCGCATTACATGGCTGGTGGTCACAGCGCTGATGCCGGTGCTGGGCGTGCCGCTGTTCTGGTACACCAAAAGTGATGTGGGCCACAATGCCCTGAAGCGCCGCCTGCTGGATCTGGAGGGCCAGACCCGCGCCCAGCTGCCGCAGAATGAGCAGACCGTGGAGCTTTTGCAGGCGCAGGCACCCGAAGCGGTGCCGCTGGCACGGTATCTGCGGGGCAAGGGAGGCGGATTTCCGGTCTATGCCGACACGGTGGCCACCTACTTCAACGGCGGCGAAGCTATGTTCGATGAAATGCTGCGCCAGCTGGAAACGGCAAAAAAGTACATCTTTCTGGAATATTTCATCGTGGATGAAGGCCTGATGTGGGGCCGCATTCTGGAAGTGCTGGCCCGCAAGGCGGCGCAGGGGGTGGATGTGCGTGTGATGTATGATGGCACCTGCGAGTTCTCCACCCTGCCGCGGGATTACCCCAGCCGGCTGGAAGCGCTGGGCATCCAGTGCAAGGTGTTCTCGCCGGTCACGCCCTTTGTCTCCACTCACTACAACTACCGCGACCACCGCAAAATTCTGGTCATTGATGGCCAGGTGGGCTTTACCGGCGGCGTGAATCTGGCAGATGAGTACATCAACCACATAGAAAAGTATGGCAGCTGGAAGGACTCGGCCCTGATGCTGGAAGGCGAAGGTGTGCGCTCCATGACGGCACTGTTTTTGCAGATGTGGAGCATCCAGCGCCAGCCAGAGTTTGAGCAGTTCCTGTCCGATCCCATCCCGGCGGCAGCAAACGCCAAGGGCTTTGTGGTGCCCTACGGAGACTGCCCGCTGGACGGTGAGCGGGTGGGCGAAATGGTGTACATGGATATGCTCAACCGCGCCCGGAAGTATGTGCACATCATCACGCCGTATCTGATTTTAGACGGCGAGCTGGAAACGGCCCTGCGCTTTGCGGCAGAGCGCGGCGTGGATGTGCACCTGATCCTGCCCGGCAAGCCGGATAAGTGGTTCGTTTATGCACTGGCCAAGACCCACTACAAGGCGCTGATTTCTTCGGGTGTGAAGATCAGCGAGTGGCAGCCCGGCTTTACCCATGCGAAGATCGTGATCGCCGACGGTGTGGAAGCCGTGGCAGGCACCATCAATCTGGACTACCGCAGCCTGTACCATCACTTTGAAAACGCGGTCTGGATGCGCGGCACCGACTGCATTGCCAACATGGAAGCGGATTTTCAGGATACGCTCACCCGGTGCCGCAGGGTGGAGCGGACGAAAGAAAGCATCTGGCAGGGCAAAAAGCTGCTGCATCTGGCGGGCATCCTGCTCAAGTTCATTGCGCCGCTGGTGTGAAAGACTTCCTCCGTTATGGCTGCGTAATCAGACTGGAGAAGCTCTGAATACAAAAAAGGCCCGCTGCCTTTCGACAGCGGGCCTTTTGTTACCGATTTAAATAAAAATCAGCGCTTAGTTCTGCTTCATGCGAGCGAAGCAGTCAGAGCAGTAGACCGGACGGTCCTCACGGGGCTGGAAGGGAACCTTGCAAGCCTTGCCGCAAGCTGCGCAGACAGCATCGAACATCTGACGCTCACCGCTGTTGCTGCGTGCGCCGCCGTTCTTGCGGGCGTCACGGCAGGGCTTGCAGCGCTGGGGCTGATTCTCGAAGCCGCGAGATGCGTAGAACTCCTGCTCACCAGCAGTCCAAACAAATTCCTTACCGCAGTCCTTGCAGACCAGAGTCTTGTCTTCAAACATAGTAGTATCTCCTCTTTAGTTAGTTCTTGCCCACGGAAGGATTGTAACCATACCTTTGGTTTTGGGACCATCGCGCTGATCAGTAAGCTTACCAGGGGCTTGAATGAATGGACGTCCTCCAATTGAGGACTTTTCTATTGTACCGTTCTTTTTGAAATTTGTCAACCAAAAAACAACCATTCGCCTTGTTATTTGTATAGATGTCACAATCCGACAGGGCTGATTTGGGTAAAATAACTGCCGGATGAAAAGGGCTGCCGCACATTCCGTGCAGCAGCCCCTGCAAAGCCCTTTGGAAAACGATTACTTCTCGAGGACTTCCTTGGTGTCGCGGGCGATCATCAGCTCCTCGTCGGTAGCAATGACCAGAGTGCGCACCTTTGCGCCCCAGGCAGTGATCTCGCACATCGCCCACGGGGTGCTTGTTCTTCTCGGTATCGATGCGGATGCCCAGCCAATCCATGTGGTGGCAGACCTTTGCACGGGCAATTGCGTCGTGCTCGCCGATGCCGCCGGTGAAGACGATGGCATCCACGCCGCCCATTGCAGCGATGTAAGCGCCAACGGTCTTCTTGATCTGGTAGTTCAGCATGTCGGAAGCCAGCTGTGCGCGCTTGTTGCCGGCAGCAGCTGCCTCTTCCACGTCACGCTTGTCGCTGGAAACACCGGAGATGCCCAGCAGGCCGGACTTCTTGTTCAGGATCTCGTCCAGCTCGTGGCCGGTGATGTTCAGGGTGTACTTCAGGTAGTTGACCACAGAGGGGTCCAGGTCGCCGCAGCGGGTGCCCATCATCAGGCCGGCCAGCGGGGTCATGCCCATGGAGGTGTCCACGACCTTGCCCTGGTCCACAGCGGCAATGGAGGAACCGTTGCCCAGATGGCAGGTGATCAGCTTCAGGCGCTCAATGGGCTCTTCCAGATACTCGGCAGCCTTGTGAGCAACGTACTTGTGGCTGGTGCCGTGGAAGCCGTAGCGGCGCACGCCGTACTTCTCATAGTACTCATACGGAATGGCGTACATATAAGCCTTCGGAGGCATGGTGCTGTGGAAAGCGGTATCGAACACGGCCACCATGGGGATGTTGCCGAACACCTTGCGTGCGGCCTCGATGCCCAGAATGCCGGCGGGGTTGTGCAGGGGAGCCAGAGGGCTCAGCTCGCGGATGGTCTCGATGACCTCGTCGGTGATCAGGCAGCTCTCCTTGAACTTCTCGCCGCCGTGCACGACACGGTGACCGATGGCATCGATCTCGCTGACGTCGTTGATGCACTTGCCTTCGCCGGTGGTCATCTTCACGACCTCGGCAAAAGCCTCGGTGTGGGTGGGGAAGATGGCGGGCGTGGTGGCCTTGTGGCCGTTTGCCTCATGGGTGATCATGCTGCTTTCCATGCCAATGCGCTCGCACAGGCCCTTGCACAGCACCTTCTCGCCGTCCATATCGATCAGCTGATACTTCAGAGAAGAAGAGCCGCAGTTAATAACCAGAACTTTCATCTGTGTTGCCTCCTGTATGTTTTTGGTCTGTCCTCTTTTTAAACCTGAGGACAGAATTTTACAGATTCCTGTGTTTATTATATAATAGGGTGGGCGGCTTTTCAAGCCGCAACCCGGGCAAAGCGGTAAAGCTTGTGTACAAGGTTTTTGTACATCCTGCCCACAAATGCGCAAAACCACTGCAGTTTTCTGTATATACGATATAAATTTAACAATCTTTCCGAGGGCGCAGCAGCCCTGCAGAGGAGCTTATCTATGAAATTTGCCGGTATCATTGCAGAGTACGACCCCTTTCACAACGGCCATGCATGGCAGTTGGCGCAGGCAAAAGCGCTGGGAGCACAGCATGTGGCGGTGGCCATGAGCTGCGGGCTGACCCAGCGGCGCACTGCCGCTTCTGCCGGAAGCGGCGCGGGTGCAGGCCGCCCTGCAGTGCGGGCAGATCTGATATTTGCGCTGCCTGCGCCCTGTGCCTGTGCGGGGGCAGAGGCTTTTGCCCGGGCGGGGGTGCGCATCCTTGCCGCCGCCGGGTGCGATGCGCTGGTGTTCGGGGCAGAGACGCCGGACGCAGCCCTGCTGATGGAAGCTGCCCGGGTACTGAACAGCGAGGCCTACCGCACCGAGCTGAAGCGCCAGCTTGCAGCCGGTGCCCGCAGCTTTGCTGCGCGGCAGGCAGCGGTGGAAACGCTCTGCCCGGGCACGGCACTGGCCGCGCTGTTGGATAAGCCCAACAACAATCTGGCAGTGGAATACTGCAAGGCCATTCTGGAACAGGAGGCACCCATGACCCCAGTGCCGCTGCCCCGCGTGGGGGCGGGCCACGGGCAGGCCCTTGCCGAAAGCGGCCACGCCCAGTTTGCCAGTGCCAGCGCGCTGCGCGCCCTCTGGGCAGAGCAGGGCGCGGATGCGCTGACTCCTTATGTGCCGGAAAAAGCACTGGAGCTGTATAAAAAAGCGGAAATCGACGGAATGTATACCGACTATGCCGCCGCAGGCCGGTGTGAGCTGGCTCTGCTGCGGGCGGCCTGTGCACGACCGGAACCTTTTGCCGCAGTGCGGGGCGTTTCCGAGGGGTTGGACCACCGGCTGGAAAACGCCGCGCAGCTGCACCAGCTGCCCCAGCTGCTGGACGCGCTGACCACTGTGCGTTACCCCCGGGCCCGGATGCGCCGCCTTGCCATGGACGCGGCACTGGGCTATGCGGCGGAGACCGTGCCTGCCCTGCCGCCCTATCTGCATTTGCTGGGGGCAAGGCGGGAAGCACTTCCACTGCTGAAGCATGCATCCCTGCCGCTGAGCCACTCGCTGGCAAAGCTGGAAAAAAACAATGCCTGCGCCCGCATGGCGGCGGCACAGGCAGGAGCCAGCGATTTTGGCGCACTGCCGCCGGGTGCCCGGGCCGATGGGGGGAGTATATCGTCAAAAAATTATCTTTTTGACGAATTGACAAAAAAATAATCGAAAAAATTTTATGTAGAAACACTTGTGCCCGGACGGTTTGTGGTGTATGATTAAAGCAATGCAATGTTGGATACAACAAATGAGAATGGAATCAGAAAACCGCACGCAATAAGGAGGAAACTTCATGGCACTTCACGTTCTGGACGAAGCCAACCGCTGTCTGGGCTGCAAAAAGCCGCTGTGCCAGCAGGGCTGCCCCATCCACACCAACATCCCGGAGGTCATTCGGCTGCTCAAGGCAAACCAGATGGACGAAGCTGGCAGAATGCTGTTTGAGAATAACCCGCTGACCACCGTTTGTGCGTTGGTGTGCAACCACGAGAACCAGTGCGAGGGCCACTGCGTGCGCAACCGGATGCCCAGCCACGACCCGGTGCACTTCTCCATTATTGAAGACTACATTTCCACGACCTACGCCAACAAAATGACCGCCGGCCCTGCCCCCAAAAACGGCATGAAGGCGGCAGTCGTTGGCTCCGGCCCGGCGGGCCTGACCATTGCGGTGCTGCTGGCACGCTGGGGCTACGATGTGACCATCTTTGATGCCCGCGATAAAATTGGCGGCGTCATGCGCTACGGCATCCCCAACTATCGCCTGCCGGACAGCGTGCTGGACGATTTCCAGTACCGCCATTTGGAGCTGAAGGGCATCAAGGTGCGGCCCAACACCACCATCGGCAAGACCATCACCATCGATGATCTGTTCCGCGACGGCTACAAGAGCGTGTTCATCGGTGCCGGTCTGTGGAAGGCCAACGCCATGCATATCAAGGGCGAAACTTTGGGAAATGTAGCCTTTGGCATCGATTATCTGGCAAACTCCAAGGCGTTCCGTCTGGGCAGCGATGTTGCGGTGATCGGCGTGGGCAACTCTGCCATGGACTGCGCCCGCACCGCCATCCGCAACGGTGCCCGCCACGTCACCTGCTATGCCCGCCTCGACGAGAGCTGCATCAGTGCTTCCGAGTACGAGGTGAGCTATGCAAAGCTGGAGGGCGTGGGCTTCCGCTTCTGCAAAGCACCGGTGGAGATCCGGGAGAACGGCCTGATCTGCCGCGATACCGTCAAAGGCGAAGATGGCAGGTTCACTCAGGTGGAGGGCAGTGAGATTTTTTACCCCCACACCGGCGTGATCGTGTCGGTCAGCCAAGGCTCGGAGAGCAACCTCGTCAAGACCACCACCGGCATCGAGACCAACCAGAAGGGCCTGCTCACCGTCAGCGAGGACGGCAGCACCACCCGCGAGGGCGTGTTTGCAGGCGGCGACGCCGTGATGGGCGCCCGCACCGTGGTGGAGGCGGTGGCTGTGGCCAAGAAGGTGGCCGAATCCATGGACGCCTACATGAAGAGCCTGCCCGCAGAAGAAGCAGCTGATCCCTATGCCGATATCCCGGTGTTCCAGACCCCCACCTTGGACGTGCTGGCAAAGCAGGAGATCTGACGAAATAAAGACAAACTTGGAAGAAACTGTAAAGCTTCTGCGTCTTTGCCGATCTTTGCCGCTCCGTTTGTTGACGGGGCGGCTTTTGCCTTGTATACTATTCATATACTTGCTTCTGATTTGTACAAACTGGATATAAAACGGTGAAAGGCGGTGGACGCTATCCTGAAAGCATCCCTCCCGAAACTGCGGGAAAAACTATTGGAAGCGCTGCAGGCAGTGCTGCCCATTGCAGCCATCGTGCTGGTGCTCTGCTTTACCATTGCGCCGGTGTCGCCCAGCATCCTGCTGTGCTTTTTGCTGGGGGCCGCCATGATCGTGGTGGGCATCATGTTCTTCACACTGGGCGCGGAGATGAGCATGACCCCCATGGGCGAGCGCGTGGGTGCGGTGATCACCAAAAGCAGGAAGCTGCCGGTGATCTTGGGCATCGGCTTTCTGCTGGGCTTCCTCATCACCATTTCGGAGCCGGACCTGCAGGTGCTGGCAAATCAGGTGCCCTCCATCCCGAACCGCACCCTTATTTTATCGGTGGCGGCGGGCGTGGGCCTGTTTCTGGTGTTTGCCTTCCTGCGTATGCTTATTGGCATCTCGCTGCCAAAGCTGCTGGTGCTGTTCTACGGCATGATCTTTCTTCTGGCGGCGTTTGTGCCCAAGGAATTTCTTGCTGTGGCCTTTGACTCCGGCGGTGTGACCACCGGCCCCATGACTGTGCCCTTTATCATGGCGCTGGGCGTGGGTGTGTCAGCTATCCGCGGCGACCGCCACGCGGCGGATGACAGCTTTGGTCTGGTGGCCATGTGCTCCATCGGCCCCATTCTGGCAGTGCTCATTCTGGGCATCGTATTCCGCGCCTCGGACAGCACCTATATCCCGCCGGTGCTGCCGGAGGTGAGCGACTCGGTGGAGCTGTGGCAGCTGTTCCATGTCAGCCTGCCTACGTATCTGGAAGAGATCGCTGTCTCGCTGCTGCCCATCATCGTGATGTTCGGCATTTTTCAATTTGTGGCTCTGTACATGGACCGCCGGTCGCTGGGCCGCATTGCGGTGGGTCTTGCGTATACCTACGTGGGCCTTGTGCTGTTCCTCACCGGCGCAAATGTGGGCTTTATGCCCGCCGGTAATTATCTGGGTCAGGTGCTGGCCGGGCAGAGCTTCCGCTGGATCATCATTCCCATTGGAATGCTCATCGGTTACTTCATCGTCAAGGCCGAACCGGCCGTCTATGTGCTGAACAAGCAGGTGGAAGAGGTGACCGACGGTGCCATTTCGGCCAAGGCCATGGGCATGGCACTCTCGGCAGGTGTTTCCATCTCGGTGGGCCTTGCCATGGTGCGGGTGCTCACCGGCGTTTCCATTTTGTGGTTCCTCGTGCCGGGCTATGTGTTTGCCATCGGCATCTCCTTTGTGGTGCCAAAGCTGTTCACCGCCATTGCATTTGACGCGGGCGGCGTGGCATCCGGCCCTATGACAGCCACCTTCCTGCTGCCGCTGGCACAGGGTGCCTGCGTGGCCGTGGGCGGCAATATCGTCACCGACGCTTTCGGCGTGGTGGCCATGGTGGCCATGACCCCGCTCATTACGGTGCAGCTGATGGGCCTTGTGGCACAGCTGCGCACCCGCAAGGCCCGGCGGCTGCAGCCTGCGGCCATGGGTGCGGCCTTTGCCGGTCTGCCGGACGATGATATCATTGAACTGTAAGGAGGGCTCGGCATGAGTTCGTTGTTTTTGATGGTGACCATCACCGACCGCCGCTCCACCGATGCCTTTTTGCAGCTGTATGAGCAGCGCGGCGTGGATGTGAACCTGCGCACGGTGGGCAGCGGCACAGCGGAAACGCTGGCCACGCTGGGTCTGGAAAAGACCGAGAAGGCGGTGCTGCTGGCGGTGGTGACAGAGGATACATGGAAGGCCGTCCGGACAGACCTGCGCCGCAAAATGCGCATCGACGTGCCGGGCACCGGCATTGCATTCACGGTGCCGCTGAGCAGCATCGGCGGCAGAAGGGCGCTGATGTTCCTCACCCAGCACCAGCCGCTGACATTGAAGGAGGAGAGCACCTTGAAGGATACCCGTTACGAACTGCTGCTGGTAATCGCCAATCAGGGCCACACCGGCACCATTATGGATGCCGCCCGCGCCGCAGGTGCCGGCGGTGGCACGGTGATCCACGCCAAGGGTACCGGAATGGAAGGCGCAGCCCAGTTCCTTGGCGTGGAGCTGGTGAACGAAAAGGAGCTGGTACTCATCGTGGCCCGCACGCTGGAAAGAACCGCATCATGAAAGCCATCATGGACGGTGCCGGGCCAAAGGCGGGCGCGATCGTGTTCTCGCTGCCGGTGACGGATACCGCCGGTCTGCGTCTGCTGGAGGACGAGGAACCGGTGCAGGAGACCTCTGCGCAGTAAACAACAAAATGTAATTTGTTCCGGGAATATTCCGCATTTATGGGCGAAACGCTTGATAAATGCGGATTTTTTCGTTATCATAGAAGAAAGAAATTCAAGAATGAGGGACAAAAGATGATAAAGCTTTCATATGAGCAGCAGATCGCATTCAATTCGCTGTCCATCATCGTGGGCAATGCACTGTATGCGCTCACGGTGGTGCTGTTTCTTGTGCCGTCAGGCCTGATCACCGGCGGTGCCACCGGCATCGCACTGGGCATCAACCGTGCATTGGGACTGCCGGTGTCCGGTGTGCTGTTCGTCATCAACATGACCATGCTTACGGTGGGCTGGGTGCTGCTGGGGCGGCGCTTTGCCATCACCACCATTGCCAGCACCGTGCTCAGCCCCCTGTTTCTGGCCCTGTGGGAGCGGGTGTTCACAGGCTTTGTGCTCACCGATGATCTGGTGCTCAACACCATTTTTGCAGGCCTCGGCGTAGGCATTTCGCTGGGCATCACCATCCGGGCAGGCGCATCCACCGGCGGCATGGACATCCCTCCGCTGGTGCTGAACAAATATTTCCACATCCCGGTGTCGGCCAGTATGCTGGTGTTCGATATGCTCATCCTCTGCCTGCAGGCGGCGTTCAGCCCGCTGCAGCAGTGTCTGTACGGCATCGTGATGGTGATCGTGTATACGGTGGTGCTGGACAAGGTGCTCATCTTCGGCACTACCCGCACCGAGGTAAAGATCATCAGCCAGCACGCCGATGATATCCGCGAGGCCATCTTCACCCAGCTGGACCGCGGTGTGACCGTGCTGCATGGCGAGGGAGGCTACAGCCACGAGCCGGAGCAGGTGCTGCTGAGCATCGTGAGCAACCGCCAGCTGCCGAAGCTGGAAAAGCTGGCCCACGCCATCGACCCCACCTGCTTTATGATCGTGAGCCATGTGACCGAGGTGAGCGGGCGCGGCTTCTCGCTGGATAAGAATTACCAGTAAACGCTGAAAATCCCAGCAGATACTTGAAAAACAGTACCGGTTTAGGGTATAGTATAGAAGAACGGTAGGTTATGCCGTGATTTTACCCAACAGGAAAGGAAAACCATCATGTTTGATATTTTCAATATGCTCAAGAAGGAAGAACACAAGGACGCAAAGCAGGTGACCCGCGAGACCATCATCGGCGATATCCTGGATATGGACCAGACCACCGCTCCCTACTTCATGGAGATCGGCATGCACTGCCTGGGCTGCCCTGCATCCCGCGGCGAGAGCATCGAGGAGGCCTGTGCTGTCCACGGCGTGGACTGCGATGAGCTGATCGAGAAGCTGAACGAGCATCTGGCCGCAAAGAAGGCATAAATTGCTGCCCACACTGGATGCGCGTCTGGCTGCCGCCGCAGAGCTTGTGCGGCCGGAGAGCCGGTGGCGGACATCGGCTGCGACCACGGCAAGCTGACGGCGGTGCTGGCGGCTTCGGGAAAATACCCGAAGGTGATCGGTGCCGACCTGCGGCCCGGCCCGCTGGCAAAGGCAGAGCAGACGCTGGAACATGCAGGCTGTAAAGACCGCGCTGAGCTTCGGCTTGGCGACGGTCTTTCTGTGCTTACGGAGAACGAAGTAGGCAGCATCGTGCTGGCGGGCGTTTCCGCCCAGACCACTTGGGAAATTTTAGAAAGCCCGTGGGTGTTCACCGTGGGAGGGCCGCGGATCATCATGATCCCGGCCACCCGCCACGACGCGCTGCGCCGCTGGTTGTGGGAGCATGGCTTCTCCTTTGCAGCCGACCGCCCGGTGCAGGCGGCGGGCCGCTGGTACGCGGTGATGGCGGCGGAGTACACCGGCAGGGTGTATGCGCCCACCTTTGCCGAGTGCCTGTTTGGCAGTACGGGAGAGTGGCCCGAGGGAAAAGGCTACGCCGACTGGCAGAAGGCAAAGCTGCCCCGGATGCGCCTTGGCGTGCCGGATGGCAGTCCGCTTGCCGCTGAGATCGATGCAATTTTAAAAGAGGGAACAGAAGGATGACAACAGTACGGCAGGTATACGAAGCAATGCAGGCCATCGCGCCGCTGGAGCTGGCGGAACACTGGGATAATCCCGGCCTGCTGGTGGACTGCGGCGGGCAGATGCACCGGGTGCTGGCAGCACTGGACATCACCCCCGAGGTGGTGGCCGAAGCCGCCGCAAAGCAGTGTGAGATGATCGTGTCCCACCACCCGGTCATTTTTGATCCGCTCAAAAAGATCGGCCCGCAGGATGTGCCTTTCCAGCTGGTGCAGGCGGGCATTTCTGCCATCTGTATGCACACCAATCTGGATGCTGCCGAGGGCGGCGTGAACGAAGTGCTGGCAGGCATCTTTGACATGAAGAATATGGAAACCTTTGCCGAGGGCTGCGGCCGTGTGGAGCCATTGAAGAAATCGCGGTTCCAAAGCTTGCCCGCAAGGCACAGCAGGAGCTTGCTGCGCGCTGCAACGCGCCCGCCGTCGGCCCGGTGGTGCAGGTGAAGTTTGTGGATGCGGGTAAGCCGGTCAAGCGTTTGGCGGTCATCAGTGGTGCGGGCGGAAGCCTGTTTGCAGATGCCATTGCTATGGGCGCGGACTGCCTGCTGACCGGTGAAGCCAACCACCACCACGCCATCGATGCCAAGCGGCTGGGCCTTTCGCTCATTGCGGCGGGCCACTATGCCACCGAATTTCCGGTGACTGCCGCCGTGGCTGCAAAGCTGCGCCGCCCTGCCGGAGCTGGAAGTGCTGGTGAGCACTGAAAACCGGATCCGTATACGTATTTGTAAGGAAAAGCTGCTTTTTCTTGCGGCGATTTTCCGGCTGAGATGAAGATTGCCGCTGCAGCCTCTTCTGTGAAAGAGTAATTCGGCAAAGCCCGCAGGCTTGGCCGAATTACAAATACAAATAAAATTCCGCTGATTATGGCCAAAGCGAATGCGGCGGCCATTTAAAATCGTTAAATGAGGTAAACACTATGGCATTGGATGCCGCGACACTGGCCCTTACGGCAGCAGAGCTCAAAGCAACGCTGACCGACGCCAAGATCGCAAAACTATTTGAACCCACCCGTGATGAGCTGGTGCTCACCCTGCGTACCCGCACGGATACCTATGCGCTGCTGCTTTCGGCCCGCAGCGGTTCCGCCCCGTGTGCCTGACCGAAGAAAGCTTTGAAACCCGGAAACGCCGCCCTCCTTCTGTATGCTGATGCGCAAGCATCTCACCGGCGGCAGGCTGCTGGACGTGCACATGGAGCCGGGAGACCGCATCGTGTATTTTGATTTCCAGTGCACCAACGAGATGGGCGACCTTGTGCGCAACACCCCTGTGCCGAATTGATGGGCCGCTACTCCAATCTGGTTCTGGTGCAGAACGGCAAGATCATTGACGCACTCAAGCGCGTGGATTTTGAGGACAGCGATGTGCGCCAGCTGCTGCCGGGCCTGCCCTATACCACGCCGCCCAAGCCTGCAAGACCGGACTTCCTGCTGGTGAGCAGTGCGTCCATCGTGGCGGCAGCCTGCCAGAGAGATCTGCCGGTGGCAGATGCCCTCAACAAGACCGTGGCCGGTGTTGGCCCGGTGGTCTGCCGCGAAGCTGCATGGCGTGCCTTTGACGGCGAACATCTGCCCGCCAATGAGCTGACCGAGGAACAGAAGCGCAAGCTTATGGCCGCCATCGACGAGCTGAAGGAAGAGCACGCAACCGGCGGTACGCCCTGCAGCGTCACCGACCCCAGCGGAAAGCCCATCGAGTATACCTTCTTCCGCCCGCAGCAGTACGGCGAAAAATATATTATAAAGGAGTGGCCCTCCTTCAACGCCATGCTGGAGGGCTACTACGCTGAGAAGGACCGCGCGGAACGCCTGCGCACCAAAAGCAAGGAGCTGCACAAGGCCGTGCACAATGTACGAGCGCGCCGTGCGCAAGCAGGCCGCCCGTCAGGAAGAGCTTGCTGCCAGCGGCAAGAGCGAAAAGCTGCGTCTGTACGGTGAGCTGCTCTCGGCCAAACCTCTATCTGGCCCAGAAGGGCATGAAGAGCATCACCGTGCCCAACTGGTACGACGAGGGCAAGGAAGTGACCATCCCGCTGGACCTGCGGTTCACCCCCAGCCAGAACGCTCAGAACTTCTTCAAGAACTATAAAAAGAAGCAGACCGCCGCCCGGATGCTGGTGGATCTGCTGGCAGAGGGTGAAAAGGAGATCGCCTATCTGGAAACGGTGCTCTACGAGGTGGAGTCCGCTTCCGGTGAGGCGGCCCTCAACGAGATCCGGGCAGAGCTGAAGAGTCAGGGCTACCTGAAATACTACAAGCAGCGGGATAAGCGCCAGAAGCCCGCAGACTTCCTGCGGTTCACTTCCACCGATGGCTTTGAGATCCTGGTAGGCCGCAACAACGCCCAGAACGACAAGCTCACCCTGCACACCGCCCGGGGCAAAGACCTGTGGTTCCATGTGCAGAAGGCCCCCGGCAGCCACGTTGTGGTCATGAGCCGGGGCGAGGAGATCCCGGACACCACCAAGCAGGAGGCCGCGGAGCTGGCAGTCATCTACTCCAGCACCTACAAGGCGGGCACCGGTGCCAAGGTGGCGGTGGACACCACCGAGGTGAAAAACATCTGGAAAGCCAGTGGTGCCAAACCCGGCATGGTGCTGTACGAGGTGTACACCACGGTCTACATCACGCCCCGGGATGAGCTGGCGGAACAGCTGAAGAAGAGATAAAAAACGAACTCCTTCAGGCGCTTACGCGCCAGCTCCTCACGGAAGCCCTGGCAGTACGGAAAAGCTTTGGCCTCCCTTTGGGAGAGCTGTCACGAAGTGACTGAGAGGGTGAGGCCGCTTCCCTTTATATAATAGGTATAATCCGCAGCAAAACCGTCCATACTACCTCTGCAAAGCGGGGCGGGAGTTTTCCACCGGCAGAAAAGCCTGCGGATTGTGCATCTTGCACAGAAAATGCGCTCTTTGACAAAACGGAGAAAATAAAAAAGAAAATTCGTTCTTTTTTCTAAAAAACACTTGCCAAATGCACGAGGGTGTGATAGAATAACTCTCGGCTGCAAAGGGCTTGTGCGATACAAGTCGTGCAGGCCAGCGATATGCGTAGATGCGGGAGGTTGTCATCCGGCGATAGCTGCGATGGGTTATTTCCGCGGAGTATGTCCGATCTTAGAACCGGGCGAAAGAATTACTGACAGCGATGGAATACGTTCCCTCGGCAGAGAAGTTACTCCTCTGCGAAACGGGCGGAACCAATGTTCGGATTTGATTTGCTAATATGTTTCCGGGAGAACTGCCATGCGGTTCACCGGTTTTTCTAGTGCCAAATCGAGGAACACCCGGAACTGTGTAGAGCAATTTATCGGCTCGCCTAGGGCAAAATCAATTTTTTCAGGAGGCGTAAGCAATGGCAGTCAAAGAGAAAATCAGAATCCGTCTGCAGAGCTATGATGCTCAGCTGATCGATGCCGCAGCAGAGAAGATCGTGGAGACCGCAAAGCACACCGGTGCACGCGTGTCCGGCCCCATCCCCCTGCCCACCGATCGTGAGATCGTTACCGTTCTGCGCGCTACCCACAAGTACAAGGATAGCCGCGAGCAGTTCGAGAGCCGCACTCATAAGCGTCTGATCGACATTCTGAAGCCGTCCAACAAGACGGTCGAGGCTCTGATGAGCCTCCAGCTCCCCGCTGGCGTGGACATCGAGATCAAGCTGTAAAAGACACTCGATCAAATTCGATGCCCTCGTTTCCCGAGGGGTCATGTTGGCAGTGACGTGCGCTGCCAACCAATAACCTTTACAGGAGGAAAAGAAAATGGTTAAAGGCATTATCGGCAAGAAAGTCGGTATGACCCAGCTGTTCGACGCGAACGGCAAGGTCGTTCCCGTCACCGTCATCGAGGCTGGTCCCTGCACTGTCGTGCAGAAGAAGACCGTCGAGAGCGATGGCTACCAGGCTGTTCAGCTGGGCTTCGGCGAGGTTTCCGCCAAGAAGGTCAACAAGGCAGCTGCAGGCCACTTCAAGAAGGCAAACGTTGCCCCCAAGAAGACCCTGCGCGAGTTCCGTCTGGAAGATGTTTCCGCAATGAACGTTGGCGACGTGCTGAAGGCTGATGTCTTCGCAGAGGGCGACAAGGTGGACGTTGTGGGCGTTTCCAAGGGCAAGGGCTACCAGGGCGTTATCAAGCGCTACGGTCAGCACCGTCTGCGTGAGAGCCACGGCACCGGTCCTGTTGCTCGTCATGCAGGTTCCAACGGTTCCACTTCACCCTGCTCGCGTGTTCCCCGGCAAGCGCCTGCCCGGCCACATGGGCTTTGTGCGCGTCACCGTGCAGAACCTGACTGTTGTCAAGGTTGACACCGAGAACAATCTGATCGCTGTCAAGGGTGCGGTCCCCGGTTCCAAGGGCACCATCATCACCCTGGCCAACAGCGTGAAGGCGTAAGGAGGAAAGCTACAATGGCAAAGTTTAACGTAGTCGATATGAACGGTCAGCATGTTAGCGAGATCGAGCTTTCCGACGCCGTGTTCGGTATCACCCCGAACGAGAAGGCTGTCCACATTGCTGTGGTGAACTTCCTGGCCAACCAGCGTCAGGGCACCCAGAACACCAAGATCCGCATGGAAGTTTCCGGCGGCGGCAAGAAGCCCTGGCGTCAGAAGGGCACCGGCCACGCTCGTCAGGGTTCCATCCGTGCACCGCAGTGGACTCACGGCGGCGTCGCTCTGGGCCCCAAGCCCCGCAGCTACAACTACCACATCAACAACAAGGTCAAGCGCCTGGCTCTGCTGAGCGTCCTGTCCGACAAGGCTGCCAATGGCAACATGGTCGTTGTTGACAAGTTCGCCTGCGACGAGTACAAGACCAAGACCGTGGTTGCAATGCTGAACGCTGTTGGCGCCGGCAAGAAGAACCTGCTGGTCAACGAGACTGTCGATGCAAAGTTCGTCAAGAGCGCTGGCAACATTGCCGGTGTCAAGACCACCTTTGCAGGCAGCGTGAACACCTACGATGTGCTGAACGCCGACAAGCTGATCATCAGCGTCGACGCAGCTAAGAAGCTCGAGGAGGTGCTTGGCTAATGAAAACCGCACATGATATCATCCTGAAGCCGGTCATTACCGAGAACTCCATGGCTGGCATCGCTGACAAGAAGTACACCTTCAAGGTCGCTACCGATGCTACCAAGGTCGAGATCGCTCAGGCCGTTGAGGTCCTGTTCCCGGGCGCTAAGGTCGCAAAGGTCAACACCATCTCTGTGCGCGGCCGTTTCCGCCGCCAGGGCATGCATGCTGGTTACACCGCTGCATCCAAGAAGGCTATCGTGACCCTGACCAAGGACTCCAAGGAAATCGAGTTCTTCAACAGCATGGTCTAAACCGAACCCGCAGAGGGTTCCTCTATGGGGATATGACCCCGATAATAATTCATAAGATAAACAAAGGAGAATAGCACAATGGCTATCAAGAAGTATGGCCCCACTACTCCGGGCCGCCGCGGCATGACCGTCACGGATTACAGCGTCCTGACAAGGTCGCTCCCGAGCGCAGCCTGCTGGAGCCCATGAAGAAGCACAGCGGCCGCAACAACACCGGTCGCATTACCGTCCGTCATCAGGGCGGCGGCAACCGCACCAAGTATCGTGTCATCGACTTCAAGCGTCAGAAGACCGATATGCCCGCTACCGTCAAGACTCTCGAGTACGATCCGAACCGCAGCGCATTCATCGCTCTGGTCGAGTACACCGATGGCGTCAAGAGCTACATCATTGCTCCCGATGGCCTGAAGGTGGGCGATGTGGTCATCAGCAGCAAGTCTGCCGACATCAAGCCCGGCAACTGCCTGCCCTTCGAGAACATCCCCGTCGGTACCATCATCCACAACATCGAGCTGTATCCCGGCCGCGGCGCTCAGCTGGTTCGTTCCGCTGGCAACATGGCTCAGCTGATGGCTAAGGAGAATGGCTACGCTCTGGTTCGTCTGCCCTCCGGTGAGATGCGCAACGTGCCCGTGAACTGCACCGCAGTCATCGGTCAGGTCTCCAACATCGACCACGAGAACGTCAACCTGGGCAAGGCTGGCCGCAAGCGCCACATGGGCGTTCGTCCCGGCAGCCGTGGTACCGTCATGAACCCCTGCGACCATCCCCACGGTGGTGGCGAGGGCCGCGCACCTGTTGGTCACTCCGGTCCTATGACTCCCTGGGGCAAGCCCGCTCTGGGTCTCAAGACTCGCAAGCATCATAAGCGCTCCGATAAGCTGATCGTGAAGCGTGCAGGTAAGTAAGAGAGGAGTTTAAGACAATGGGTAGAAGCATTAAAAAAGGACCTTTCGTCCAGGCTGCTCTTATGAAGCACGTTGAAGCGATGAACGCTTCCGGCAAGAAGCAGGTCATCAAGACCTGGAGCCGCGCCTCCACGATCTTCCCCGAATTCGTTGGTCACACCTTTGCCGTTCACGACGGCCGCAAGCATGTGCCTGTGTATGTGACTGAGGACATGGTTGGCCACAAGCTGGGTGAGTTCGTTCCCACCCGTACCTTCAAGGGCCACACTGGTAATTCTAAGTAATAGAGGGAGGAACACAACATGGAAGCTCGGGCAATTCTTCGTTATGCCCGCATTAGTCCTCGTAAGGTGTCTATCGTTATGGATCCTGATCCGTAACAAGCCCCTGGACGAAGCGCTGGCAATCCTGCAGTACACCCCGAAGGCAGCTTGTGAGCCCCTTCTGAAGCTGGTGAAGTCTGCAGCCGCTAATGCGGAAAACAACTTCAATATGGACAAGAACAACCTCTACGTCGCCGAGTGCTACGTCTGCCCCGGCCCGACGCTGAAGCGCATGATGCCTCGTGCACAGGGCCGCGGCTACCGCATCCTGAAGCGCACCAGCCACATGACCGTTGTTCTGAAAGAGAAAGAGTAAGGAGGGAAAACAATGGGCCAGAAAGTAAATCCGCACGGCATTCGTGTCGGCGTTATTAAAGACTGGGACAGCCGCTGGTTTGCCTCCAAGAAGGATTTCAGCGATAACCTCGTCGAGGATCACAAGATCCGCACTGAGCTGAAGGCTCAGCTGAAGGACGCTGGTGTCCCCAAGATCGAGATCGAGCGTACTGTGGATCCTTCCACTTCCGCTCCTCGCGTGACTGTTAACATCTACTGCGCTAAGCCGGGCATGGTCATCGGCAAGGGCGGTGAGGAGCGCGTTGCTCTGCAGAACAAGCTGACCAAGGAGTATGGCAAGACTGTGATCGTCAATGTCATCGAGGTCAAGAGCGCTTCCACCAACGCACAGCTGGTTGCTGAGGACATCGCTCGTCAGCTGGAGAACCGTGTGACCTTCCGCCGTGCCATGAAGCAGTGCATGCGCAATGCTATGAGCCCCCGCGATCGCGCAACCGTTCCCGCAAAGGGCATCAAGGCAATGTGCTCCGGCCGTCTGGGCGGCGCTGATATCGCTCGTACTGAGAGCTATCACGAGGGCACCATCCCCCTGCAGACCCTGCGTGCCGACATCGACTACGGCTTTGCTGAGGCTGCTACCACCTACGGCCGCATCGGCGTTAAGGTGTGGGTCTACAAGGGCGAGGTCCTGAAGAGCGCTAAGACCGCTCAGAAGAAGGAAGGAGGCAACAAGTAATGTTACTGCCTAAGCGTGTTAAGTACCGCCGCGTTCAGCGCGGCCGCATGACCGGCAAGGCTACCCGCGGCAACGTGGTGTGCCAGGGCCAGTACGGCCTTGTTGCTCTGGAGCCGGCATGGATCTTCCACCCAGATCGAGGCTGCCCGTGTTGCCATGACTCGTTACATCAAGCGTGGCGGCAAGGTGTGGATCAAGATCTTCCCCGATAAGCCCGTGACTGAAAAGCCCGCTGAGACCCGCATGGGTTCCGGTAAAGGCTCTCCCGAATACTGGGTCGCTGTTGTGAAGCCGGGCCGCGTTCTGTTCGAGCTGGCAGATGTCGATGAGGCAACTGCTCGTGAGGCACTGCGCCTGGCTATGCACAAGCTGCCCATCAAGTGCAAATTTGTTGTCCGTGAGGACTCCGTGAAGGAGGATGGCACCAATGAAGGCTAATGAACTCCGCGAAATGCAGACCGCAGAGCTGACCAGCAAGCTGGTCGACCTGAAGGCTGAGCTGTTTAACCTGCGCTTCCAGCATGCCATCAACCAGCTGGAGAACCCCGGCCGCATCGAAGCAGTCAAGAAGGACATCGCCCGCGTGATGACCGTTCTGGCTGAGAAGCAGTAAGGAGGTTAAACGATGGAAGAACGTAATCTGAGAAAGACCCGCGTCGGCGTCGTCGTGTCCGACAAGATGGATAAGACCATCGTGGTTGCCGTTAAGGATAGCGTGCAGCACCCCCTGTACAAGAAGATCCTGAAGCGTACCGCCAAGTTCAAGGCTCGTGATGAGCAGAACGAGTGCGGCATCGGTGACCGTGTTGAGATCATGGAGTGCCGCCCCCTGTCCAAGGATGTGCGCTGGCGCCTGGTCCGTATCGTTGAGAAGGCAAAGTAATTTGCCCGCTGCTTTGAACAGTTTGAAAGGAGATATCTGATATGGTTCAGATGCAAACTTATCTCAAAGTTGCCGACAACACCGGTGCCAAGGAGCTGATGTGCTTCCGCGTGCTGGGCGGCACCCGCAAGAGATACGCAAACATTGGTGACGTCGTGGTCTGCTCTGTCAAGAAGGCAGCCCCCGGCGGCTCCGTTAAGAAGGGCGACGTCGTCAAGGCTGTCATCGTGCGCAGCAAGCATGGCGTGCGCCGCGACGACGGCTCCTACATCCGTTTCGATGAGAACGCCGCCGTTATCGTCATGGCCGACAAGAGCCCCAAGGGTACCCGTATCTTTGGACCTGTTGCTCGCGAGCTGCGTGATGCCGGCTACACCAAGATCCTGAGCCTGGCTCCGGAATCGCTGTAAGGAGGTTTTAAAAATGAATAATCTTCATGTTAAAACCGGCGACAACGTTATGATCATCAGCGGCAAGGACAAGGGCCACACTGGTTAGGTCCTGCAGGTCAGCCCCTCTGAGAACAAGGTCATCGTTGAGGGCCAGAACATGGTTACCAAGCACGTCAAGCCTCGTCGTCAGGGCGAGCAGGGCGGCATCGTCAAGGCTGAGGGTGCTATGTACGCATCCAAGGTCATGCCCATCTGCCCCAAGTGCGGCAAGGCCGTGCGTGTGGGCCACGTCGAGAAGGACGGCAAGATGGTTCGCGTCTGCAAGAAGTGCGGCGCTGAGCTGTAAGAAAGGAGTAAGGAACAATGGCTCGTTTGAAAGAACAGTATGTCAATGAAATTGCTCCTGCTCTGAACTCTAAGTTCGGTTACAAGAGCGTTATGCAGATCCCCAAGCTGGACAAGGTCGTCATCAACGTTGCCTGCGGCGAAGCCAAGGACAACGAGAAGATCCTGGAAGCTGTTATGAAGGATCTGGGCCAGATCACTGGCCAGAAGGCAGTCGTCTGCCGTGCCAAGAAGAGCGTTGCTAACTTCAAGCTGCGCCAGGGCACTCCCATCGGCTGCAAGGTCACCCTGCGTGGTGAGCGTATGTACGAGTTTGTCGATCGTTTCTTCAACGTCGCTCTGCCCCGTGTCCGCGACTTCCGCGGCATCAACGGCAACGGCTTTGACGGCCGCGGCAACTTTGCATGCGGCATCAAGGAGCAGATCATCTTCCCCGAGATCGACTTTGATAAGGTCGATGCAGTCCGCGGCATGGATGTCTGCTTTGTCACCACTGCCAAGACTGACGAAGAGGGCAAGGAGCTGCTGAAGGCTCTGGGCGCTCCGTTCGCTGAGAATAACTAAGGGAGGAGATTTCTACAATGGCTAAACTGTCTATGAAGCTGAAGCAGTCTCGTCCTGCTAAGTTCTCTACCCGTGCATACACCCGCTGCCGCATCTGCGGCCGTCCCCACCGTGCTGCGCAAGTACGGCGTGTGCCGTGTGCTTCCGTGAGCTGGCCTACAAGGGCGAGATCCGGGCGTGAAGAAGGCTTCCTGGTAATTACCAGAGGGCTGGATAATTTGTCGGATATCCGCCCGGGGCAAGCATGTTTCGGGGCGGTATCATTATAAAACAAATGAGAGCTAATCTAAGGAGGTTAGTGGCACATGCAGATTACTGATCCTATCGCGGACCTGCTGACTCGCATCCGCAACGCTAGCACTGCCAAACACCCTTCTGTGGAGATCCCCGCTTCCAACATGAAGAAGGCTATCTGCCAGATTCTGGTTGACGAGGGCTACATCAAGGGCATGCAGGTGAAGAACGACACCGTTCAGGGCACCATCGTGGTCACCCTGAAGTACCAGGCTAACGGCGAGCCCGTTATCGCTGGCCTGCGCCGCGTGTCCAAGCCCGGCCTGCGCATCTACACCAACTGCGAGGATATGCCCAAGGTCATGAAGGGCCTGGGCACCGCAATCATTTCCACCTCTAAGGGCATCATGACTGATAAGGCTGCGTGCTGCACACGTCGGCGGCGAAGTCCTGGCCTACGTGTGGTAAGAAAGGGGAAAGACAATGTCGAGAATTGGAAGAAAACCCATCGTCATTCCTGCCGGCGTCACTGTTACTGTTGATGAAGCAGCACACACTGTCGCTGTCAAGGGCCCCAAGGGCAGCCTGAATTCCAACTTCCACCCCCTGATGACCGTTAAGGTCGAGGGCAATGAAGTTCTGGTTTCCCGCCCCAATGACGATCCCAAGGCCCGCAGCCTGCACGGCCTGACCCGTACCAACATCGCTAACATGGTCAACGGTGTTGTGAACGGCTACGAGAAGAAGCTGGAGATCGTGGGCGTTGGCCTGCGCTGCCAGAAGCAGGGCTCCAACCTGGTTATGAACCTGGGCTTCTCCATCAGGTGAACGTCCCCGATACCGAGGACTGCACCATCGTGTGGCAGGACCCCAACCACTTCACTGTCACTGGTATTGACAAGCAGAAGGTGGGCCAGTACGCCGCCGAGATCCGCGCCAAGAAGCCGCCCGAACCGTACAAGGGCAAGGGCATCCGCTACGCAGGCGAGGTTGTCAAGCACAAAGAAGGCAAGGCCGGCAAGGGCAAGAAATAAGGTAAGGAGTGAAAGACAATGGTTAAGCAGATCGACAAGAACGAAGCTCGTCTTCGTCGTCATCGCCGCGTTCGCAACAAGATCAGCGGCACCGCAGCACGTCCCCGTCTGGATGTTTTCCGCTCCGCCAAGCACATTTACGCTCAGATCATCGATGATGAGCAGGGCGTGACCCTGGTGTCGGCTTCTACGATGGACAAGGACTTCAACGGCAACGGCGGCAACGTCGAGGCCGCTGCTGAGATCGGCAAGAAGATCGCAGCAAAGGCTCTGGAAAAGGGCATCACCGAGGTCGTGTTCGACCGTGGCGGTTACGTTTATCATGGCCGTGTTAAGGCCCTGGCTGATGGCGCCCGTGAGGGCGGCCTGAAGCTGTAATGAGAGGAGGAAACACATTATGGCTATGAGAAACCGTGAAGACGACGGCATGATCACCAAGGTTGTCTCCATCAACCGCGTTTCCAAGACTGTCAAGGGCGGCCGCATCATGAAGTTTGCCGCTCTGGTTGTCGTGGGCGACGGCAAGGGCACCATCGGTTATGGCATCGGCAAGTCTGGCGAAGTGCCTGAGGCAATCCGCAAGGGCGAAGCTGCTGCAAAGAAGAACATGCACAAGGTTGCCCTGAAGGGCACCACCATCCCCCACGAGATCGTCGGCAAGTACGGCGCAGGTGCCGTTCTGCTCAAGCCGGCTGCACCCGGTACCGGCATGATCGCCGGCGGCCCTGTGCGTGCCGTCATTGAGGCTGCTGGCATCAAGGACGTCCGTGCGAAGTCTATGCGTTCCAACAACCCCATCAACGTTGTGTCTGCTACCTTCGCAGGTCTGTGCGGCCTGGTCAGCGCAGAGTCTGTTGCTGAGAAGCGCGGCAAGACCGTGAAAGAAATTCTGGGTTAAGGAGGTAACAAACCATGGCAGATAAGATGCTCAAGATCGAGCTGAAGAAGAGCCTGATTGGCCGCGGCGCTAAGCAGATCGCTACCGCTGAGGCTCTGGGCCTGAAGAAGCCGGGCGACGTTACCGTTCAGCCTGACAATGCCGCTACGCAGGGCAAGATCGCAAAGATCGGCTTCCTGCTCAGCGTCACCGAAGCCTAATAGCAGGGGGTATACGCATAATGAAACTTCATGAATTGCACGCGATTCCCGGCGCAAACAAGGCTGTGACCCGCAAGGGCCGCGGCATTGGCTCCGGCAATGGCAAGACTGCCGGCTTCGGCAGCAAGGGCCAGAAGGCCCGTTCCGGCGTGAAGCACGCTGGTTTCGAGGGCGGCCAGATGCCTCTGGCACGCCGCCTGCCCAAGGTTGGCTTTAACAACATCTTTGCTACCCAGTACGCCATCGTCAACGTGGCTGATCTGGAAGCTGCTTTCAATGCCGGCGATGTCGTCGATACCGAGGCTCTGAAGGCAAAGGGTCTGGTCAAGAAGACCCTGGACGGCGTTAAGGTCCTGGGCAACGGCGAGCTGACCAAGGCTCTGACCGTGAAGGCCGCAGCCTATTCCGCTTCTGCCAAAGAGAAAATCGAGAAGGCAGGCGGAAAGGCTGAGGTGATGTAAGGTGTTCCAGACATTCCGTAACGCATGGAAGATCCCCGAGCTTAAAATCGTCTCCTGTTCACGCTGGCGATCCTCGTGGTGTACCGTCTGGGCTGTGCCATCCCTGTGCCGTTTGTTTCCAGCTCTGCGCTGACGCAGATGTTCGCAAACGGCGACATGCTCTCGTATCTGAATATGATGAGCGGTGGTGCACTGGCCCGCTGCACGCTCTTCGCGTTAGGTGTGACACCCTATATCAACGCCTCCATTATTGTGCAGCTGCTCACCGTGGCCATCCCTCGCTGGAAAATCTGGCGAAGGAAGCTGACGGCCAGCAGAAGCTGCAGCAGATCAACCGGTACGCCGGTGCTGTGATCGCTCTGATCATGGGCATCGGCTACTACTTCGTGATCCGCAACATGGGCGCACTGAATACAGAGACGGCGCAGCCGGCATCTTTACCGCTGTGGTCATCATCGCGACCTTCGTGGCAGGTGCTCAGCTGATCACCTGGTGCGGCGAGCAGATTGATGACAAGGGCATCGGCAACGGTGTTTCCTCTCATCTTTGCTTCGATCGTGTCCAACTGGTCCTCGCTGTACACCTCTGTCACGGGTCTGCTGACTCAGGCAGCGTCCGGCAAGCCCCAGTACTACTTCTTCCTGCCGCTGCTGGTCGTTCTGGCTCTGGTGGCCGTGTGTTCGTCATCATCATGACCAACGCAGAGCGCCGCATCACCATCCAGTACGCCAAGCGCGTGGTGGGCCGCAAGCAGATGGGCGGGCAGAACAGCTATCTGCCCCTGAAGCTGAACATGAGCGGCGTCATGCCCATCATCTTCGCTTCGGCAATGGTTTCCATCCTGGCACGATCGGCAGCTTCCTGCAGATCGATCCAGAGGCACATCCGGTGTGGTATGCGTTCTTCCGGACCTTCAACTACACCTCCTGGCTGTACATCGTGATCTACCTGCTGCTGATCCTGGCATTCAACTACTTCTATGTTGCCATTCAGTACAACCCTGTTGAGATCGCCAACAATCTGCGCCGCAACAACGGCTCGATCCCCGGCTTCCGTCCCGGCAAGCCGACCAGCGATTTCATCACCCGCACCCTGAACAAGATCACCCTTATCGGTGCCATCTTCCTGGCTGTGGTGGCTGTGCTGCCGATCATTCTGGGCAACCTCACCGGTATGAGCATCCAGCTGGGCGGTACCAGTCTGCTGATCGTGGTTGGCGTGGCTTTGATACCACCCGCGCCCTCGACAGCTTTATGACGATGCGCAACCACAAGGGCTTCCTTGGCTGATCTGAACAATAAGATGTGAGAAAGCACTGGAAAGGAGAGTACGCTCAGACTTTTCAGTGCTTTTTTACTTTTTGAGAGTTAATGTCCTTTAACAAAGGAAAGGAGCAATCCTATGAATCTGATCCTGTTGGGCGCACCTGGTGCCGGTAAGGGCACGCAGGCCGAGATCGTATGCGACAAGCTGAACATCCCGGCCATCAGCACCGGTAACATCCTGCGCGCTGCCGTGAAGGATGGCACCGAGATGGGCCTGAAGGCAAAGAGCTTCATGGACGCCGGCGCACTGGTGCCCGATGAGGTCATCATCGGCATCCTGAAGGAGCGTCTGGCACAGCCGACTGCGCCAACGGCTTCATCCTGGACGGCGTGCCCGCACCATCGCCCAGGCCGAGGCCATCGAGACCATGGGCATCCGCATCGACAAGGTGCTGGAGCTGCAGGTCGAGGACAATGTGATCGTGGAGCGCATGAGCGGCCGCCGCGTCTGCGAAAGTGCGGCGCCAGCTACCACATCATCAACAAGAAGAGCAAGGTCGAGGGTGTGTGCGACCTGTGCGGCGGCAAGACCGTCATCCGCAAGGATGACCAGCCCGCCACCGTGCTGGATCGCCTGAAGGCATACCACGAGCAGACCGAGCCGCTGGTGGATTTCTACCGTACCCGCGGCAAGCTGGCGGAGATCAAGTTCTGCCCTCCATTGAGGAGACCACTGCAGAAGTCATGAAGGCTTTGGAGGCATAATCGTGATTCAGATCAAAATGCAAAGAGCTGGACGGCATGCGCAAGGCAAATGCCCTGAGCGCAGCTGCCCTGAAGTACGGCGGTGAGCATATCGAAGCAGGTATGACCACCTGGGAGCTGGATAAGCTGATCTACGACTTCATCGTGAAGCACGGCGGCACCCCAACTTCAAGGGTCTGTATGGATTTCCGGGCACGGCCTGCATCAGTCTGAACGATACCATCATCCATGGTATCCCTTCGCATGACATCGTCATCCGCCCGGCGACATCGTGAGCATCGACACCGGTGCAAAGATCGATGGCTTCAACGGCGACAATGCCTGCACCTATGCGGTGGGCAAGATCGACCTGGAGGCTCAGCGTCTGCTGGACGTGACCAAGGCTGCTCTGTACAAGGGCATCGAGCAGGCTGTGGCAGGCAACCGCATCGGTGATATCGGCTATGCCGTGCAGAGCTACTGCGAGGATGCCGGTTTCTCGGTGGTGCGCGAGTTCGTGGGTCACGGCACCGGCAAGGAGCTGCACGAAGATCCGGAAGTGCCCAACTACGGCCATCAGGGCCGCGGCCCGCGCCTGGTGCCCGGTATGACCATTGCCATTGAGCCCATGATCTGCCAGTACGACTGCAAGATCAAGCAGCTGTCTGACGGCTGGACGGTCAAGACCAAGGACGTCCGGCTGCGCACTTCGAGCGATCTCGCCGATCCTGAATGATCCGACACTGAGAGATTGATGAGCAGATATGCCGCGGGGGCCTGATGTTTGTGCAATTGCGACAACTTTTGGTGAAAAGTTTCATCTTCCCGGTGGAGAAGCGCAAGCCGGGGCCAAAGACACCGGAAGATTTTGCAGAAGAATTTTTATCGGAAATACGGAAAAACCTCTTGCAAATTGACAACAAAAGGTGTATAATCTATAAATGGCTGTGGAAGCCAGATACCTCGACGGACAGGGATTTTCTGCCCGTTTTGCGGATTTTGTGCCGCAGGAGATGAAGTATGTGGCGCTCATCGCCGCCTGTCCGTCTGAGGGCCGGCACTGAACGGGAAGCATGAAGCGGCAAGCTGCTGCAAAATCGGGCGCAGGCACGACAAAGCACAGTGCTTTCAGGCTTGGAACGTAAGGCTCCGGCTCCCTACCATGACAAACTGAGCAGATCCAATGAGGAGGCAAATAGCTTGTCTAAAGAAGACGTCATCGAGATCGAAGGCATTGTGCGTGAAGCCATGCCCAACGCCATCTTTAAGGTGGAAATGTTGAGCGAGGACAAGAACACCGGGAAGCTCACTCCCAGTGGTCACATCCTCTTAGCGCACATCTCCGGCAAGCTGCGGACCAATTTCATCCGTATCCTGCCCGGGGACAAGGTTACCGTGGAAATGTCGCCCTATGATCTTTCTAAGGGCCGCATCACCTGGCGCTCCAAATAAGCACCAGGGTATCAACCAAAAGGAGGTTCAACATCATGAAGGTCAAGCCTTCCGTGAAACCCATCTGCGAAAAGTGCAAGGTCATCCGCCGCAAAGGCCGCGTGATGGTCATCTGCCAGAACCCCAAGCATAAGCAGCGCCAGGGCTAATTCGGGCGCCTGGGGGTCAAGTGCGTAGAGTCCCGGCGCAGACCCCGACACTGACATGGGATGATTTTTGGAGGAAACTACTATGGCACGTATTGCCGGCGTTGACCTGCCCCGCGAGAAGCGCGTTCAGGTGGGTCTCACCTACGTTTACGGTATCGGTCAGACCACTGCGAACAAGATCCTGGAAGCAACTGGCATCAACCCCGATACCCGCGTCAAGGACCTGACTCTGGAAGAAGAGGCTAAGATCCGTGACTACATCGATCAGGCTAACATCATCGTTGAGGGCGACCTGCGCCGCAACGTTGCTCTGGACATCAAGCGCCTGGTTGAGATCCAGTCCTTCCGTGGCACCCGCCATCGCAAGAATCTGCCCTGCCGCGGCCAGCGCACCAAGACCAATGCACGTACCTGCAAGGGCCCAAGCGCACTGTCGCTAACAAGAAGAAGTAAGGAGGATTTGAGAAATGGCAAGTGCAAATAACGCCAAGAAGGGCGCAAATGTCCGCATGAAGCGGAAAGAGCGCAAGAACATTGCTGCTGGTCAGGCTCATATCCAGTCTACCTTCAACAATACCGTCGTCACCATCACCGACCTGCAGGGCAATGCAGTGTCCTGGTGCTCCTCTGGCTCCCTGAACTTCCGCGGCAGCCGCAAGAGCACCCCGTTTGCAGCTCAGTCTGCTGCTGAGACCGCAGCCAAGGTTGCAATCGAGCATGGCATGAAGACTGTTGAAGTTTACGTCAAGGGCCCCGGCGCTGGCCGTGAGTCCGCTATCCGTGCGCTGCAGGCTACCGGCCTGGAAGTCACCCTGATCAAGGAAGTGACTCACATCCCCACAACGGCTGCCGTCCCCCGAAGCGCCGTCGTGTCTGATCGAAGGAGGAAATTGAATTATGGCAAAGAATACGCAGCCTATCGCAAAGCGTTGCAAGGCCCTGGGCATTTCTCCTGCGGTCATGGGCTATGCAAAGAAGAATACCACCCGCAACTCCAATGGCAACATGCGCAAGAAGCAGTCTGAGTACGCATCTCAGCTGAAGGAGAAGCAGAAGGTCAAGTTCATTTACGGCGTTCTGGAGAAGCAGTTCCACAACGCTTACCTGAAGGCAGAGTCCCGCCCCGGCAAGACCGGTGAGAACCTGCTGCAGATCATGGAGTGCCGTCTGGACAACGTCGTGTTCCGTCTGGGCTTTGCTCAGACCCGCCGCGACGCTCGTCAGCTGGTGTCTCACGCTCACTTCACCGTCAACGGCAAGAAGGTCAACATCCCCTCTTACCAGGTGAAGGCCGGCGACGTGATCGAAGTTCGTGAGTCCAGCCGCTCCTCTGCAAAGTTTGCAAAGCTGACTGGCCCCGAAGCTCCCGTTGTGGCTCTGCCCGCATGGCTGAACCGCGAGGCAGGTACTCTGAAGGGCGTTGTCGCAAAGCTGCCCGAGCGCAGCGACATCGACTACGAAGTCGCAGAGCACCTCATCGTCGAGCTGTACTCCAAGTAATCCATTAAGAAGGGGGCCTTCCACTGGATGGCTCGCTTTCGCATTCTTTGAAAGAATTTAATAATGGGCCGGCGGCTCCCGCCGGTTTGACAAGGAGGGCATAGATATGATGGAGATTGAACGTCCCAAAATCGAAACGGCAAGCCTGTCCCCGGACGGCCGCTACGGCAAATTCGTGGCAGAACCGCTGGAGCGTGGCTTTGGCATCACACTGGGCAATAGCCTGCGTCGTGTGCTTCTTTCCTCTCTGCCCGGTGTCGCCGTGACCAGCGTCAAGATTGACGGCGTGGTTCACGAGTTCTCCACCATTGAGGGCGTCAAGGAAGACGTTACCGAAATTGTCCTGAACCTGAAGGGTATCGCTGCAAAGCTGTACACCGAGGGTCCGAAGACAGTGCGTGTTGAGGCAGTCGGCCCCTGTGAGGTCACCGCTGACAACATCAAGCAGGGCGATGACATCGAAATTCTGAACCCTGAGTGGCACATTGCAAGCCCCTGGGCGAGGGTGCCAAGCTCGTCATGGAGCTCACCTTCGACAAGGGCCGTGGCTATGTGCCCGCAGAGCGCAACAAACAGGCTATCATCGAGAAGAATGACATCAACACTCTTCCCGTTGACAGCATTTACACCCCTGTGCTCAAGGTGAATTACAACGTCGAGAGCACCCGTGTTGGCCAGGCGATCGATTACGACAAGCTGACCATCGAGGTTTGGACCGATGGCACGATCAATGCGCAGGAAGCCGTTTCTCTGGCTGCCCGCGTGCTGACCGAGCACCTGAACCTGTTCGTCAACCTGTCCGACGAGGCAGCCGGCGCTGAGATCATGGTGGAAAAGACCAACGACGACAAGGAGAAGGCTCTGGAGATGACCATCGAAGAGCTGGATCTGAGCGTGCGTTCCTTCAACTGCCTGAAGCGTGCCGGTATCAACACGGTGGAAGATCTGGTCAGCAAGAGCGAGGACGAGATGATGAAGGTCCGCAACCTCGGTCGCAAGAGCCTGGAAGAAGTCATGGCAAAGCTGGACTCCCTGGGCTTCAAGCTGAACACGGATGACGAATAACTAAAATAATTAAGGAGTGAAACGGGATGCCCGGTACCAGAAAGCTCGGTAGAACCAGCGACAGCCGCAACGCTATGATGCGCGCTATGGTTACCTACCTGTTAGAGAATGGCAAGATTGAGACCACTGTCACTCGCGCCAAGGACGTTCGTTCCATGGCCGAGAAGATGATCAGCCTTGGCAAGGCAAGCGACCTGCACACCAAGCGCCAGGTTTATGCCTACATCACCAAGGAAGATGTTGCAAAGAAGCTGTTTGACGAGATCAGCCCCAAGTACGCTGACCGCAACGGCGGCTACACCCGCATCATCAAGATCGGCGCTCGCCGCGGCGACGCTGCCGAGATGGCAGTTCTGGAGCTCGTCTGATCCTGCTCTGACTGTATAAACGGTTGACAAAGCCCTTCCCAGCAATGGGGAGGGCTTTTTTGCGTCCCCGGAAGAGTGGCTGGCGCAGAGACTTTTTCGCAACAACGCCACTTGGCAGAGTGGGGCTGACGTGGTATACTGACAATAGCGTATTTTTGGCTGCGGCTGGCGGCTGCATTTTCCACGAAGGGAGGAGATCCGGTTGAAAACATTCCGCCATTTCCGGCATGCACTGGCTCTGTTGTTGGTCAGTGTTCTGCTGGCGGGCTGCAATGCTCTGCCCGGAGAGAACCTGCAGGTGGAAGAGCTGCTGCGTGCCCCGCGTCTGTCCGGTGACTATGGCGCGGTGCAGACGGCCCTGAACGACTGGCTGGGCGAGAGTGCGCAGCTCAAGTACCCCATGCAGGGCGAGCTGCTGTCACCTTTTCTTTTGCAGGACCTGGACGGCGACGGCCAGCAGGATGCAGCCGTGCTGTACACCACGGCCCAGAGCACGAACGTGCATCGCCATTCTGCAGCGGGATGACACCGGAGCGTGGCAGGTGCGCCAGAGCGTGGAGGGTCTGGCCGATACGGTGGAGAACGTGCGGCTGGCCCAGCTCCGCGCAGGGGATGACTGCCAGCTGGTGGTGGGTTATGTGGCCGCACAGGGCGACCACTATCTGGCCGTGTATGCCTACAACGACGGGCAGCTCTCCACCATTTTGGAGCAGTCCTACGAGCAATATCTGGTGGAGGACATCACCGGCGGCGGCAGTCAGGATCTGATCCTGATGTCCACCCAGGAGGACGGCGGCGTGCAGATCGAACTGCTTACCGTGGACAAGGAAGGCGGGTTCCGGCAGGCTGCCGTCACGGGCCTTCGGCCGACCGCTTTTCCGGCTGTGCATCGGTGGCGGCCGGTCTTGGCTCCGACCGGCGCAATTATCTGGTGCTGGACGGCTGGACGGGCATTTCCGGCAACAATCTGGCCAGTGTGCTGCTCCGTTTCGATGAGAGCACCCAGCAGATGGTGCAGGCGTCCCAGATCAGTGCCGATGAGCTGTATGAGGCATCTCTGCGCAATGTGTCCACACTGGTGAGCTGCGATCTGGACGGAGACGGCATCGTGGAGATCCCCACCCAGCCGGACGAGGCGGGCCTGCTGAACCTGAGCCAGAGCCGCCGCATGGACTTTATCGTCTGGATGGACTACACCAGCCGCAGGCCGGAAAAGAGCTTTGGCCTGCTGGATGAGGAAACGAACTGCTACATCGAGCTGCCCACCGAGTGGGAGGGCAACCTCAAACTTACCGACAGCGAACAATACGACGGCGCGGTGGAGCTGCGCACCGTGGACGAGGACCAGCCGGTCATGACGGTACGGCTGGCCCAGACTGCGGCCAGCTCTACCGGGTGGACCAAACTGGGCATTGTGGCGTCGCGCCAGATGCAGGCCCGGCTGGCCCCGGATGTGGAGATCCAGGACGCGGAGTACAGCCTGTCAAACGCGTTGTATCTGCTGAATTAAAAACGGAGGAAAGACCATGGTACGAGTGCTTGTGGTGGAAGATGAAGCCAATATCCGTGAGATGATCGCACTGAACCTGCGGCTTACCGGGATGGAAGCCGTGGAGGCCGAGAGCGCCGAGGCCGCCCTGCCGCTGCTGGCCAAGAAGCCCGGCTGCGATGCGGCCATTCTGGATGTGATGCTGCCGGGCATGAACGGTTTTTCGCTCTGCGAAACGATCCGCCGCACCGACCAGAAGATCGGCATCATCATCCTCAGCGCCAAGGGGCAGGAGCAGGACAAGATCCGGGGCCTGTCCATCGGTGCCGACGATTACATGACCAAACCCTTCAGTGTGAGCGAGCTGCTGGCCCGTGTGGAGGCGCTCTGCCGCCGGGTGCACCGGGCCGAGTGAGGAAGAGCGGATTCCGCCAAGGAGCTGGGCACCCTGACCAGCGGGGACTTTGTGCTGGACGAGAACCGCCGTGTGCTGCTGAAGGCCGGTCAGCCCATCGAGTTGACCCAGGTGGAATTCCAGATCATGGAGCTGTTCTTCCGCAACCCGGGCATCGCGCTGGTGCGTGAAAAGATCCTGAAGGGGGTCTGGGGCGAGAACTACTTCGGCGATGTGAAGATCGTGGACGTGAACATCCGCCGCCTGCGCATGAAAGTAGAGGACGAGCCCAGCCACCCCACCCACATCATGACGGTCTGGGGTTACGGCTACCGCTGGGAAGAGTGACGGCTTTGGCAAACGCCAATATAAATGGAAAGGAGGAAAAGCAAAATGCGAAGCGGGATCACGCGGCGCTGGCTGCGGGGCAATCTGCTCATTACGGTGCTTCTGGTGCTGCTGGCTGAGGCGATGTTCCTGTACAGCTACACCCGCAGCTACTACAACAGCGTGCAGCAGACCATGTACCGGCGCTTTTCCTCGGTGACCGGTCAGCTGAAGGTCTACACTGCCGACACGGTCTACAGTGCGGCGGCCAACCGCAGCATGGCGCTGCGGCGCATGGTGGAACAGTATTCCGATAAGGACAAGTACGAATTCATGCTGCTGGACAGCTATGGCGGGGTCATTGCATCCTCCAGCGGCACCGATGCCGACGGCATCGTAAATAACCTGGACTTTGTGCAGGCGCAGGACGCCGCCGACGGGCTGGGCATGGCGGTGTACCGCACCGAGTCCGGCGAGGTGGTCATGGCGGCGTGCTATCTGGTGCCCTATGCCGCCGAGGATGTGGCCGCCCTGCGGCTGGTCACCAGCCTGACCCTGATCGAACGGCAGATCCAGAACGCCTTTTTTGCCAGTCTCGTGGTGGTGGCGGCCATCCTGATCTTTTCCATAATGTCGGGCCTGTATTTTGTGCGCAGCATCGTGGTGCCGCTGGGGCAGGTGGAGCGCATTGCCGCCGACATCGCCCGCGGCGAGTTCGACGTGCGCCTGCCGGTGAGCGGAGATGCCCGGGACGAGGTGGACCGTCTGCGCGGCACCATCAACCGGATGGCGGAAGGGCTGGAAGAGACCGAGAAGATGAAGAACGAGTTCATCAGTTCGGTCTCCCACGAGCTGCGCACGCCGCTTACTTCCATCCGGGGCTGGGTGGAGACCCTGCGCACGCTGGACGATCCCACGGATGAGAACTACCGCAAGGGGCTGGAGATCATCAACAACGAGACGGGCCGTCTGTACAACATGGTGGAGGAGCTGCTGGACTTCAGCCGCCTGCAGAACGGCCGCCTGCGCATGGAATGCCGCCCGTTGGATCTGGTGGCAGAGCTCACCGACGCGGTGCTGTTCTGCGAGGCACGCATCCAGCGCGAAGGACTGATCCTGAGCTACACCGAGCCGGAAGAGATGATCCCGGTGTATGCCGACCCCGACCGCCTGCGGCAGGTGTTCATCAACATTCTGGACAACGCCATCAAATATTCTGCCCCCGGCGGCCGCATCACGGTCAAGCTGTGGGCAGGGGAATACAAGGCCTTTGTGGAGATCCTGGATCAGGGTCGGGGCATCCCGCCGGAAGATCTGGAAAATGTCAAGACCAAGTTCTACAAGGGCAGCAACGCGGTGCGCGGCAGCGGCATCGGTCTGGCACTGGTGGATTCCATCATGACCGCGCTGGACGGCACCATGGACATCCAGAGCACATTGGGCCGGGGTACGGTGGTCACCCTGGGCCTGCCGCTTTATCATAAGGCGTAAATGAGATTTTGTCACATTTCGGTGTTACAATAGAGGGAAAGTAAAAACCGTAAGGAGAACCCAATGAATCAACCCAACAAAGAACGTTTCAAGACCAGTGTGGGCGGGCAGGCCCTGATGGAAGGCATCATGATGCGCGGCCCCAAGCTCATCTGCTGCGCCGTGCGCAAGCCGGACGGCACCATCGAGACCAAGACCGAGCCCACGCCTACCCATGGCATCTGGACAAAGATCCCGCTGGTGCGGGGAGCGATTTCCATGATCGAAAGCCTGATCATGGGTTACCGCTATATGATGTACTCCGCCCAGGTCAGCATGGGCGATGACTACGACCCCGAAGAGGAAGAGACCGCTTTTGAAAAGTGGGTAGGGGAGCATCTGGGCAAAAAGGCCGAGGACGCTCTGCTGGCCTGCGCAGCCGTTCTGGGCGGGCTGCTGGCCATTCTGCTGTTTACCGTTCTGCCCACCCTTATCGTGGGCGGTGTGAACCATTTTGTCACGCTGGGCCGCTGGGCCAAGGTGGTGCTGGAAGCGGTGCTCAAGGTGGGCATCTTCCTGACCTATATGGTGGGCATCTCCAAAATGAAGGAGATCCACCGGGTGTTCGAGTACCACGGGGCCGAGCACAAGACCATTGCCTGCTACGAGGCAGGCGACCCCCTCACGGTGGAGAATGTGCGCAAGTATACCCGCTTCCACCCGCGCTGCGGCACCAGCTTCCTGATCCTGGTGGTCATCGTGAGCGTATTCCTGTACAGCGTGCTGCCCTGGGGCAGCATCGGCCTGCGGGTGCTCTTCAAGCTGTTGCTGCTGCCGCTGGTCATGGGCATCAGCTACGAGCTGCTCAAGTGGTGCGGCCGGTCGGATAACCTTGCCACCCGCATCATTCGTCAGCCCGGCATCTGGGTGCAGCACCTCACGGTGTTTGAGCCGGATGACAGCATGATCGAGGTGGCCATTGCGGCCGTGACCCCGGTGCTGCCGGAAAACCCGGAGGAAGGCAAATGGTAACGGCAGGTATGACCCCGCGGGACGCGGTGCGGCAGTTGGAAGCCCGTCTGACGGCGGCCGGATGCCTGGATGCGGATTACGACGCCGCAGAACTTTTCCGGCTGGTGACCGGGCGGGATGTCCGGCTGGCGGACGCGCCACTGACCGAAGCGCAGGCTGCCCGGCTGGAGTCCCTCTGCCTGCGCCGGGAGGCGCGGGAGCCGCTGCAGTACCTGTGCGGTCACTGGAGCTTTCTGGACTTTGAACTGATCGTGGGGCCGGGCGTACTCTGCCCCCGTGCGGATACCGAGGTGGTGGCCGAGACCGCTGCACAGACCCTTGCGGGCGTAAAAGCGCCCCGTGTGCTGGATCTGTGTGCCGGCACCGGCTGTCTGGGGTTGGGGGTCAAGCGCTTCTGCCCGGACGCGCAGGTCACCTGCGTGGAAAAAAGCCCGGAAGCCTTCCGCTATCTGGAACAGAATACGCGCACTGCTCTGCCCGGCGCAGCCCCGGCGGTGCAGGCCGTGCAGGGGGACCTGTTCACCTACTGGCAAAGCCTGCCGGAAGGGCAGCTGGACCTGATCGTGTCCAACCCGCCGTATCTGACGGCGGAGGAAATGCAGCATTTGCAGCCGGAGGTGGCGCAGGAACCGGCCATGGCACTGGAAGCAGGGGAGGACGGCCTTGTGTTCTACCGGGCCCTTGCGCAGCACTACCGGCAGGCCCTGCGCCCCGGCGGGGCACTGGTGCTGGAGATCGGCTGGCAGCAGCGGCAGACCGTCATGGAGCTGCTGGCCGGGAATGGCTGGGCAGACATCGAATGCCGCAGGGATTACGGCGGCAACGATCGCTGCATCATTGCCCACCGGCCAAAATAATTGAAAAATAGAAACAACTTCTTGTTGTAAATTCTGGAATTTGTGTTATACTAAGAGAGAAAGTACAACACAGCCCGTTTTTGCGGGCAATGAGGATAAAGGAGCAGCACGCTATGGCAAAAAATCAGAACAACAACGTTGCCCCGGCCACCAAAAAAACCGGCGCGGAAGCCAAAAAGGATGCGCTGGCCACGGCCCTGGCCCAGATCGAAAAGCAGTTCGGCAAGGGTGCCGTGATGAAGCTGGGCGACAATACCGCCATGCAGGTGGATGCCATTTCCACCGGCAGCCGGGCTGGACATGGCACTGGGTGCGGTGTGCCCCGCGGCCGCATCATTGAGGTGTATGGCCCGGAATCCAGCGGTAAGACCACGCTGGCTTTGCACATTCTGGCCGAAGCCCAGAAGAAGGGCGGCGATGTAGCGTTCATCGACGTGGAGCACGCACTGGACCCGGTGTATGCCGAGGCACTGGGCGTGGACATCAACAATCTGCTGGTCAGCCAGCCGGACACCGGTGAGCAGGCCATGGAGATCTGCGAAGCGCTGGTGCGCTCCGGTGCCATCGACGCCATCGTGGTGGACTCGGTGGCAGCCATGGTGCCCCGTGCCGAGATCGAGGGCGAGATGGGCGACAGCCATGTGGGCCTGCAGGCCCGTCTGATGAGCCAGGCCATGCGCAAGCTCACCAGCGTCATCGGCAAGACCAACACCGTGTGCGTGTTCATCAACCAGCTGCGTGAGAAAGTGGGTGTCGTGTACGGCAACCCGGAGGTGACCACCGGCGGCCGTGCCCTGAAGTATTATTCTTCGGTGCGCATCGACATCCGCCGCGTGGAGGGCCTGAAGGATTCTTCCGGCCAGTTCATTGGCAACCACACCCGCGCCAAGATCGTGAAGAACAAGGTGGCCCCGCCGTTCCGTGAGGCGGAGTTTGACATCATGTTCGGCGAGGGCATCTCCAAGGTGGGCGAGCTGCTGGACCTGGGCGTCAAGCTGGGCATCGTGCAGAAGAGCGGTGCATGGTTCAATTACGGCGACATGCGCCTGGGGCAGGGCCGTGACAACTCCAAGCAGTTCCTGAAGGACAACCCGGAGATCGCCAACGACATCGAGGGCCAGATCCGTGCCAATGCGGACAAGCTCTATGCTTCCCGCCGCTCGTCCGGCCGTGCTGCTGCCGCCGACAAGGCCGAGGAAGCTGCCGCACCTGCCGAGGGCACCAAGGAGCCGGTGGTCAAGGCTCCGGCCCGCAGTAGCGAGAGCGAGCTGGACATCATGGTGGAGGACTAAATGTCCTTTACCGTAAGAGTTACCGCCCGCGCCGGGGCGGGAAGAACCGGAAAATGTGCTGACCCGGCCAAGGCCCGCGCCCGTGCGCTGGATGCCCTTTCGGCCCGGGAGATGACCAGCACCCAGCTGTATGAGCGGCTGTGCGCCCGCTTCACCGAGCAGGGCGGCCGCCGCCGTGGCCGAGATGGTGGAGCTGGATTACGTCAACGACGACCGCTACGCGGAGACACGCGCCCACGGCCTGTTGATGGCCCGCAAGAGCCGCCGGGCTGCGGCCCAGAACCTGCGCCAGAAGGGCCTGAACAGCCAGCAGATCGAACAGGCACTGGAAACCGTATACGCCCCGGATGAAAACGGCGAGAGCCCGGAGCTGGAAGCTGCCGCCGCGCTGGTGGCCAGCCGCTACCGCAAGAAGCTGGCCGACGGCCGCCGCGACCTTGTGGTGGCAGCATTGCAGCGCCGGGGTTTGCCTATGCGGTCATCAAAGAGCCATCCGGCGGACGGAAGAAGAGTTATAGAAAGAGAGTATTATCCCCTATGAAAATTGCATGCATTTCCCTTGGCTGCCCGAAAATCAGGTGGATCTGGATGTGATGGTGCACATCCTGTTGTCGGCCGGTCATGAGACGGTGGCCGACCGGCGGAGGCCGATGTCATTCTGGTGAACACCTGCGGCTTCATCGAGAGCGCCAAGACCGAAGCCATCGAGAACATTCTGGAAGCCTGCCCTACAAGCAGCAGAACCCGGATCTGAAGGTCATCGTGACCGGCTGTCTGGCCGAGCGCTACCGCAGCCAGATCGAGGAAGAGATCCCCGAGGTGGATGCCGTGGTGGGCTGCGCCTCCAACAAGGCCATTGACACCATCGTGGAGCGGCTGTTCCACGGCGAGGACCATCTGGAGAGCTACGGTGCCAAGAAGGACTTCCCGCTGGGCGGCAAGCGCGTCATCGGCACGCCCGCCCACTATGCGTACTTAAAGATCGCCGAGGGCTGCAACAACCGCTGCCACTACTGCGCCATCCCCGGCATCCGCGGCCCGCTGCACAGCCGTGATATGGCCGACTGCGTGGCCGAGGCCCGCTGGCTGGCCGGTGAGGGCGTGAAGGAGCTGATCGTGGTGGCGCAGGATCCCACCGCCTACGGCGAGGACTGGGGCAAGCCCGGCAGCATCTGTGAGCTGCTGGACAAGCTGAACAAGGTGCCGGGGCTGGAATGGATCCGCATCATGTACGCCTACCCGGAGCGCATCACCGACGAGTTCATTGCCGCCATGAAGCGCAACGACAAGGTGGTGCCCTATCTGGATCTGCCCATCCAGCACTGCAACGACACCATCCTCAAGAACATGAACCGCCGCTCCAACCGCGCCGAGCTGCTGGAGGTCATCGGCAAGCTGCGCCGCGAGATCCCCGGCATCACCCTGCGCACCACCCTGATCGCAGGCTTCCCGGCGAGACCGAGGAGCAGTTCGAGGACCTGTGCAACTTCGTCAAGGAAGTGCAGTTCGACCGTCTGGGCTGCTTTGCCTACTCGGCCGAGGAAAATACCGTGGCAGCACGGATGGACGGACAGATCGAGCAGGAGGTCAAGGACAAGCGTGCCGAGCTGGTGATGCAGATCCAGACCGGCATCATGGCCCAGAAGCAGGCCGAAAAGGTGGGCCAGACCGTGCGCGTGCTCTGCGACGGCATTGACGAAGAGAGCGGCCTGTATCTGTGCCGCACCACCGGCGATGCTCCGGAGGTGGACGGCAACGTGCGTGTCCAGCGAAGAGCCGCTGTACCCCGGCCAGTTCTATGATGTGCTGGTGGACGACAGCGACCTTTACGATCTGTATGGTACAGTCGTAAAATAACGTATTGGAGGATAAAACCTATGAATCTGCCCAATAAACTTACCCTGACCCGCATTGTGCTGGTGCCGGTGTTCATGATCTTTGTGTCCCTCACCAGTCTGGACGCGGTGGCCAACGGCACCTTCCAGCCGCTGTATTACCTGCTGGCCGGCATTGTTTTGCAGCGGCCAGCTTCACCGACTTTCTGGACGGTCATCTGGCCCGCAAGTGGAACATGGTCACCGACTTTGGCAAGTTTGCCGACCCGCTGGCCGACAAGCTGCTGACCACTGTGGCCTTCATCTACATGATGCGGGACGGCGTGTGCAGCCCCGTGGTGCTGTGCATCATCCTGGCCCGTGAGTTCGCGGTTTCCGGCCTGCGCATGGTGGCGGCCGGTGCCAAGGACGGCAAGGTGATCGCTGCCAACATGTGGGGCAAGGTCAAGACCGTGCTGCAGATGCTGAGCATCATCTTCTACTTCTTCGGCACGGCACTGTGCTGGAACGGCACGCTGGAAAGCATCACGGTGGTGGTGCTGGTGTCCATCCTGCTGTGCTGGCTGGTGGCCATCGTCACGGCCGTGTCCGGCATCAAGTACCTGTGGGACAATCGCAGCTTTATCAACACTGCAAAATAAAAATGTGGAAAACCCTCTCCCACCCCGGCAAAGGCCGGAAGGGGAGGGCTTTTGTTTACTGAGAGGAAATTTTTATGAAAAATTCCTGGATACCTGCCGCAGGCTGCTGTCCATCGCCCTGAACCTTTTGTGCTGTGTGCAGAGCCCATTGCCCTGCCCCTGAGCTGGGAGATGGGCCAGGCCCAGATCTTTACCTTCTACACCGAGGACTCCAACATCTTTGCCGCCGCAGTGTGCACCCTGGTGGCGTTGTGCCAGCTGTGGTGCATCTTCACCGGCGGAGAGCTGCCCCGCTGGCTCAAGCGGCTCAAGTTCATGGCCACCAGCTGCCTGCTGCTCACCTTCCTGACGGTGGTGTTCGTGCTGGCCCCCATGAACGGCGAGGGCGGGCTGTACATGCTGCTGTGCACCAGCAGCATGCTGTACCACCACCTGCTCAACCCCATGGCAGCGCTCCTCTCCTACCTGCTGCTGGAGCGGGAACCCCACCTGCCGCGCAGCGATGTGCGCTGGCGCTGCTGCCCACGCTGGCATATGCGGCGGTCATCCTGCCGCTGAACATCCTGCGGGTCATCGTGGGCCGCCTTCTTTGAGGTGTACCACCAGCCGGTGTATGTTTCCGTCCTGTGGGCCGTGGGCCTGCTGGGGTGAACTACCTGTATGCCTGGCTGCTGTGGCGTTTGGCGGCGGCAGGCCCCGCAGCGCACGCTGACCGCAAAAGCAGCTGTACCGCTTGGTACAGCTGCTTTTTCAGGTACAGGAGTTGCGGGATCAGGCATTGATCTCCGGGAAGCCCTCCAGCTTGAGGTGCAGTGCGGGCAGCGCACAGCCTTGATGGGGATCCGGTCTGGCAGTAGGGCACACCTTGGTGGTGGCTCTGCCGGTGCGGCGGGAGCTGCCGGCTTCTTGTGCAGTCCGTTGATGGACTTGATCACCACAAACAGCACAAAGGCCACGATGAGGAAGTTGATGACCGAGTTGACGAATTCGCCGATCTTGATGCTGGAACCGCCCAGCTGATCACGACATCCGAGAAATCTGCCTTGAAGAACAGGCCGATCAGCGGGTTGATGACGTCATCCACCAGAGCCGTGACGATGGCCGTGAACGCACCGCCGACGACCACGCCGACTGCCATATCCAGCACATTGCCGCGCATGGCAAAGGCCTTGAATTCCTCAAAGAATTTCTTGATCCCCTTGATCTCTTTTCTGGCATAAGAACGATCGCTCCTTTCAAATTCTCCTGTGTGCGGGAAATTTTCTTTGCCTTTATCATACTGGATTTGCAGGCATTTTGCAAGGGCTGGGGCAGTTTTGGCGGGCCTGCCAGCGCAGGCCCCGCTTGATGCATGAGGGAAAAATCAGAACTTGAACAGGTTCACAATGCGCTGCCACAGGCGGGTGAACACATTGCCTTCCTTCACAGTCTCGGTCTCGGCGGCGGTGGTGTCCGCAGCGGCCACGGTCTCAGCAGTCTTGTACACAACTTCACGCTGCCGTCGGCACCGTCCGGTGCACCGGCAAAGCTGTTGTAGCCTTCCAGACGGTCGGCCATGGCATCCAGCACGGTCTTGAGGTCGTGCAGCTGGTCAGCGTCCAGAGCGCCGGTCAGCTTGGAGATGCCCTCATCGTTGAACTGGTTCAGGCCGTCGTTCAGCTGCACGGTGCCGTCACTCAACTGGCCTGCGCCGTTGTTCAGGGTGTTCACGCCATCGTACAGGGTCTGGGTGCCGGCGGCCAGCTGGCTGCCGTCCTTGGCAGAGTGGGCACCGTCCGCAGCGGACTGCACACCGGCGGTGTACTGGTTCACACTGGAGACGAACACCTGGATCTGGGACAGGCTGGTCTTGAGGGCGGCGACATCGGCCATATCCTGGCTGTTCTTCACCTGATACACCAGTTCTTCGTGGGCGGTGTTCTTGGCGTCCTCGCTGGTCAGCAGCTGGACCAGACCGGTGATCATGGAGGGGTCATAGCTCTGCATCAGCTTGAGGGCGGCCTCCAGGTCGTGGTTGGTCTTGGTGGCAGACAGGTACAGTGCCAGGTCCAGCTGGCTGTCCTTGAAGCTGGGGCCTGCTCCCACACGGTGCGCACGATCTTGCGGCGGCCGGCGGCCAGGGTCTTGTCGTTCATGGTCAGGATGTTGTCGATGACGGAGGCGTAGTCGCTCCAGGTCATGTCGTTGTCGATCAGGCCGCCCTCTTCAGGGTCTTGTTGGCGGAAGCCAGCACGCCGTCAGCCACCTGCTGTGCAGCGGAATTCAGAGCGGCGTTGTTGGAGGTCAGGGTGTCCAGACCGTTGGTCAGCTGGCCCAGACCATTGTCCAGAGCGGCTGCACCGCTGTTCAGGGTGTTGGCACCGTCCAGCAGGGCCAGCACACCGTCGGCCAGCTGGGCCGTGCCGTCCACCAGCTGGGAAGCGCCGTCCATCAGCTGGCTCATGGCGTCGTTCAGCTGGGTCATACCGTCGGTCAGCTCAGTGATGCTGCTCAGGTCGAACACATTGTCGGTGCCCAGAGCCTCGGTGCTGGTGGCGCAGGCCACCATGATCTGCGGGCAGGTCAGCTCGGTCACATCGGCTTCCACGGTCACGGTGTCCTGCAGGTAATCCTCGATGCTGTTCACTTCATCGGGCAGCAGGCCGGACAGGGAGTCCTTGACGCCGGGCAGGGTGACAAAGGCGGCTACGTTGCTCTTGGCGGCGCTCTCCACCACGCCGTGCTCTGCGGTCACGTTGGAGGCATCGCTGCCCGGATCACGCCCACGGCGGTGATCAGCGGGGTGACGATGCTGCGGGTCTGGCCGTTCACCTCCACGGTGCCGGTCTCGTTGTTCTTCAGGCTCACGGTCACGGTCAGGTGGCCGCTCTTGCCGATCAGGTCCTCCAGGGCGGCTTCCTGGCCGTCCAGAGCGTAGGTGACCTTCACATCCATGGGCAGAGTCTTGTCAGTGCTGCCCTTGTAGTACACGTCGGTGTCATCGGTGTTCCACACCAGCTCGTCGCCGTTCTGGGTGAACTCGGCGCTGCTCTCGGTGTTCTGGATGTCGGTCAGGGTGGACTTGTCGGTCACGGAGGACAGGCCGCCTGCGTTGTACAGGTGCTCGCTGACGGTGGTGCTCTTGAGGGAGCCGTCGCCGTTCATCACAGCGTACACGGTCTCATCTTTGGAAAAACTGCTGCTGCCGGCGGCAAAAGCAGGCACAGCGCAGCTGGCGGCGAGGGTCAGGGCCAGCGCCGCACTGGCGATACGAAGCGATTTTTTCATGGCAGATTACTCCTTTTCAGATTTCTTGGCGTTGGCGGATTCCGGCACCATCCACTTGAGGGTGGTGTGGCGGATGATCCAGTCGCACAGCATCAGGGCGGCAGGCAGAACGACCAGAATGACGGCCATACTGATCAGTGCGCCTCGGGAGATCAGCAGGCAGATGCTCTTCAGCAGCTCCATCTTACTGATGGCAGCCACGCCTACGGTGGCGGCAAAGAAGGTAAGGCCGCTGGTCAGGATGGACTGGCTGCAGTGCTCCAGAGACTGCTGAGCAGCCTCCTTGGGGGTGCGGCCAAAGGCACGCTCCTCATGGTAACGGGTGGTCATCAGGATGGAGTAGTCCACGGTAGCGCCCAGCTGGATGGTGCCGATGACGATGCTGGCAATGAACGGCAGCTCGGTGCCGGTAAAGTACGGGATGCCCATGTTGATGGCAATGGCGGCCTCGATGCTGGCAACCAGCAGCACGGGGATGGAAATGCTCTTGAAGGAGATGGCGATGATGGCCAGAACCGCCAGGATGGACCAGACGTTGACATTCTTAAAGTCCACGTCAGCCACCTCGATCAGGTCCTTGGTCATGGCACCCTCGCCGGTAATAACGCCCTCCGGGTCCACCGCCTTGATCAGGCGGATCATCTGGTCCAGCTGGTTGTTGATGGCGTCGGTGCCGGTCTTGTAGGAGCTGTTGGCCAAAATCAGCTTGTAGCCGCCGGACTGCAGGATCTCCAGGACGCTGTCCGGCACCAGAGAGGTGTCGAAGCCGGGGCCGGTGATGGAATCCAGGCTCACCACCTGGGTGATGCCGTCCACGTCGTTGATCTCGTCGCACAGGTCGCTGACCTGGGTGGCGGTCAGGTCGTCATGGACCAGGATAAAGTGGCTGGTGGTCATGCCGAAGTCCTCCCCCAGCTTGTTGGTGCCCACGATGCCCACCAGGTCCTGGGGCAGGGAGTCGAACAGGGTGTAGTACACTTCGGTCTTACTCTGGGCCACGATAAAGGGGACCAGGACCAGGATAAAGATTGCTACGATAGGAGCAGCGTGGGACGATACAAAGTAGCTGAGCTTGGTGAGCTTGGGGATGATGGTGCGGTGCTTGTACTTTTCCACCAGCCGGTCAAAGGAAAGGATCAGAGCCGGCAGGACCACCACCGTGCAGATGACGCCCAGCGCCACGCCCTTGGCCATGACGATGCCGATGTCGCGGCCCAGGGTCAGGCGCATGGCGCACAGCGCCAGGAAGCCGGCGATGGTGGTCAGGCTGGAAGCGGAAATGGAGGTCATGGTCTTGCAGATGGCACTGACCATGGCTTCTTCATTATTAGAGCGCAGCTCTTTTTCTTCCTGATAGCGGTGCAGCAGGAAGATGGAGAAGTCCATCGTAACGCCCAGCTGCAGCACGGTGGCCAGTGCTTCGGTGATGTAGCTGATCTGGCCCAGGAAGATGTTGGTGCCGAAGTTGTACGCGATGGGGAACAGCAGGCCCAGCATGAACAGCAGCGGGGTGATGGTGCTTTCCAGCGAGAGGAACAGCACCAGCAGGCTGGCACCCACGGCGATCAGGATGTAGAGCGGCATTTCCTGGTTGACCAGTGCTTTGGTGTCCTGCAGGATGACGCTCATGCCGCCGAAGAAGCAGTCCTTGCGCAGCAGCTTTTCAATCTGGCTGACGGCGTTCATCGTCTCGTCGCTGGCGCTGGGTGCGTCGAAGCGGACGATGAGCATGGTGGAATCGTTCTTGCCGAACATGAACTGCTGCACGTCGGCGGGCAGCATCTCGGTGGGGATGCTGGGATCGATCACATCGCTGAGCCAGAAGGTCTGGGTGACACCGGGCACAGCCTCGATGTCCTTCTTCATGGCAATGAGTTCGTTGGTCGGCAGGCCTTCCACCGTGATCATGCCGGTGGACGCCAGATGGAAGTCATCCTCGAGGGCTACCTCGCCGATCATGGAGTCCAGATCCTGCGGCAGGTAGGTGAGGATGTCATAGTTGATGCGGGTGGCAACTGCGCCGATCGCGGAAGGAATCAACAGCAGGAACGCTACTGTCAGGATCAGCTTCCGGAAGCGCACAATGCCCTGTGCGATCTTTTTCATGAGTACCCTCCAGAGTCAGAAATGGATAAGAATCTTAGTAAAATGACCAGTGGTCATTTCCAAGCAAACACTATTATAACCAGGACAAACCGGGTGTCAAGCACAAAAATGACCAAAAGTCAGTTTTTTTATCACAGGCCGGCGATTGTATAAGAAAACGCTCTTGCACAATTGCGGCAGGACTGCTAAAATGATTGAGACAACCAACAAGGGCAACGTATGAACGTGAGAAAAAGAGAGAAAAGAGGAATCGACCCAGAGCATGAGTACCGTGGAAGGCAAAAAACAGGAAAAGCGCCGGGCCCTGCTGGATGCAGCCTACGAGCTGTTTCTGGAGCGCGGCACCGCCAAGACCAGCGTGGAGGACATCACCTCCCGGGCCAAGGTGGCCAAAGGCACTTTTTACCTGTATTTTCAGGACAAAGGTGCGGTGATGCAGGCCCTGCTGGGGCGGGTGAGCTACCAGCTGCTGAACAATGCGTGCGAGGCTGTGGAGCGGCAGACCGGCCTTGAGACGTTCCCGGACAAGATGGTGGCCGTGATCGACCATATTATCGAAGCACTGCGGCGGGACACGGTGGTGCTCAAATTCCTGGAGCGCAACTTCGTGTGGCCGGGGCTGGACCAGATCGAGGCCAGCCGCGACGCCGAGCCGCTGATGCGCAAGCTGCTCAACGCGGTGCTGGCCAGCCCGGAAATGGCCGGCCGCACCGAGCGGGAGGTCTATCAGCGCATCACGGCGCTGGGCAGCATGTGCATGTCGGTGTGCTACTCCAGCATTCTGGAGGGCAAGCCGGACAACATCGACAGCATGAAACCGGTGCTGTACGACATCATCCGCAAGGCGCTGTAAGAAATTTTCAGAGAAAATTGCAAAAAGCCTTGCAATTCGTGCAAAGCTGTGGTAAACTATCCAAGTCGATATGACGTATGGACGGTTAGCTCAGCTGGTAGAGCATCTGCTTGACGTGCAGGAGGTCACAGGTTCGAGTCCTGTACCGTCCACCATACAGTTCGTACCCGAACCCGATTCTCTATGAGAAAGGGTTCGGGTACGTTTTTTGTTTACAGGAGGTTCTGCGAAAGGACTACTCGGAACGTTAAACGAGCAAAGGCAGGGTATCACCATGACGGTGGTATCCTGCCTTTTGCTTTGCGGAATCAAGTTCGCTTTGTGCGAACTTGGTCGTCCCCCTATATGGCGCGTTTGGGGGTAGTCACTGCGTACGTGCGTACCGGGAGCCTGTACACCTCTGACAAGGTGTAACACACTAGACTTTGTGCCAAAGTCTGTGTGCCAAGGGGCCAAGCCCCTTAGAATCCCTGCGGAGCGTGTACGCACGTACGCAGAAAAATGGCAAAATTTCACTATATCGGGGTGTTCTTTCATTGGAGAGTATGGTATACTCGGCTTAGTTCAACAAATCAAAATTTGGCGAGGTGATCTACATGAAAAAGAGCGCATCAAGAATCGTCGGTTTGGTAATGCTGATTATAGCTGTTGCATTTATAATGTTTGCGGTGAACCATCCAGAAATGAGTTTTCCTTGGAACAATACCATTACTTGGTTACTGTATGGTTTGTATGTTCTTGTGACAGTCGTGCTGCTTATTGCGCCTAAGAGATGAAGAAGTAAACAATTCCAGTTTGCCGTACTCGTTCCCAGCAGGGTTTGGGGCAGGCACGCCCCAACAAGAGCACTTCGGAAACTCACAAGAGTTTGAGAAGTGAAGTCCCGGATGGGCAGAAAATTTTCAAAATTGAAAATTTGTGGCCACGGGACGATTCTTGCTCTCACCTTTTTCGCTGCGTTTCGCAATTTTCACATTTCAATCTGCTCGCAGATTGTTGACAAGCTGCGCTTGACCCGATACTATAAAGGCAAGTCGAATACGCGCCAAGGAGGTGCAACCATGACCGCCGTGATCTACGCCCGCTATTCATCCGACAGCCAGCGTGAAGCGTCCATTGAGGGACAGCTGCGCGATTGCAAGGACTACGCCGAGAAGAACGGTATCACCGTGGTCGGCACCTACATCGACCGTGCCTACTCTGCCAAGACAGATGACCGCCCAGACTTTCAGCGGATGATCAAGGACAGCGCGAAGAAAATCTTCGATGTAGTTCTGGTCTGGAAGCTGGACCGCTTTGCCCGGAATCGGTTCGATGCCGTGAACTACAAGTACCAGCTGGAAAAGAACGGTGTCCATCTGGTGTCCGCTATGGAACCCATCTCGCAGGGACCTGAAGGAATTATGGTGGAGAGTATGCTGATCGGCATGGCGGAATACTATTCCGCCGAGCTCGCCCTGAAAGTGGCGCGCGGTGAGCGCGAAAATGCCCTCCAGTGCAAGTACAACGGCGGTGTGGTGCCGCTGGGCTTCACCATTGGCAAGGAGGACAGGCTGTACCATATCGACCCGGAGACGGCTCCCATCGTGCAGGAAATCTTCACCCGGTATGCCGACGGCGAACCGGCTGAGAAGATTGCGGCATCCCTGAACGAGCGCGGCCTGCGTACCCGCACCGGGAAGCCGTTCGTAAAGAACAGCTTCTTCCAGATCTTCCGCAACCGCCGCTACATCGGCGAGTATCGCTACAAGGACATTGTGACGCCGGGTGGCATTCCGGCCATTGTTGACCGGACTTGTTTGACCGGGTACAGCAGCGTTTCGAGCAGAACAGGATCGCCCATGGTCGGCCTGCAAAGAGGATGTGAGCTATCTGCTGACCACCAAGCTGTTCTGTGGCAAGTGCGGCACCCTGATGGGTGGCGAAAGTGGCACCAGCCACATGGGAAACACCTACTATTACTACAAGTGCGGCAACGCCAAGCGCCACGGCAAGGTGCACTGTGACCTGAAGGCTATCCGCAAGGAGCCGCTGGAACGGTTCGTGGTGGACACCGCCATTAAGGTGATCTTCAGCGATGAAATTATCGAACGGCTGATAGATTTGGTCATGGAAGCCCAGCAGCAGGAGAACACCCGGCTGCCTGTTCTGAAAGAGCAGCTCCGGGATACGGAGAAACGGCTCGCAAACCTTCTGGAAGCCATTGAACAGGGCATCCTGACCCCGACCACCAAGCAGCGTTTGGACGAGCTGGAAGCCCGGAAAGAAGCTCTGAACACCAGCATTCTGGAAGAAGAGCTGAAAAAGCCCGTCTTGACCCGTGAGTGGATTCGGTTCTGGCTTGAAAAATTCCGCAAGGGTGACGTGGGCAGCACGGAACACCAGCGGCAGATCATTGATACCTTTGTCAACTCGGTCTACGTCTTTGATGACCGGGTCGTACTCAACTTCAACTTCACGGATGATGCCAAAACGGTCACCCGTGAGGAAGTGTTGGGTTCGAGTGCTGTGGACAATGCTCCACCACATCCCCAGACCATTCGGTCTGGGGATTTTTTTGTGGTGGACGGTACAGGACTCGAACAGCACGGCCGAGCGCAGCGAAGGTAACCAAAGCCCCGGTGGGCACTGGACATCCTCTGCCGGGTGGTTTATACTGGGAGCAGCAAAAAAACAGAGGAACAGGGGAGTGCGGAATGGTGCAGGAAAACGGGATGATGCTGGAGGTTCTGCCGCTGGAAGCAGGCGGTGCGCGGCTGGTGCGGGTGTACGGCCAGGACCCCTGCGTCGTACTGCCGGGCAGCGTTCCGGCCCCGGCGGGAGGCAGCTGGCCCATCACCGAGTTGGGGGACTACTGCTTCTCCGAAAAGCCCCGCAGTCTGCCGACATCGGATGCCGTCTGCCGCTATCAGGTGGATGATACCGGTGCAGTCCGGCTGACCAGGGCCTTCGGGCAGGCGGTGGGCGGCAGTGCCCGCCGGTACGATTTTGACTTTGACGCCCCGGCGGCGGACCCCGACGACCTGCACCCCGTGTGCGGCAGCTTTGTGGAAGAGGTGACCCTGCCGGACCGCCTGCAGGTCATTGGCAGCTGTGCCTTTTACAACTGCCGGAAGCTGCGCCTGCTTACGGTGGGAGCCGAGGTCCTGACGCTGGGCAGTGATGTGTTCCTGAACTGCTTTGCACTGGAGACCATCCGGGTGCAGGCAGAGGCGGACGCGGCCACCGGCCTGTTTGCGCTGGTCAACAACATCACCGAGGCGGTGCGGGCGGAGTTCCGGCCCGCTGGTGCGGCGGCCCCGTTGGCGGCCCTGTGGTACCCCGCCTACTGGGAGGACATTGAGGAAACGCCCGCCCACATCCTGCTGCACACCTTTTCCGGGCAGGGATATCATTACCGGCAGTGTTTTTTGAACAATAAATTCCTCCCGGCAGAATACGACGCCATTTTCCCGCAGGGGCACGACGCCGACGATGCCAACATCATGGCCATGCTCTGCTTCGACCGTCTGCGCTGGCCATGGCAGCTGAGTGAAACGGCGGCCGGGCATTACCGGGCCTTTCTTTCCGCCAACACCGGTCGGGTGCTCGCCCGTCTTTTAAAGGCGCAGGACACCGACAGCATCCGCGCTCTGCTGGCACTGGACGTGCTGGACAAAGCTGCCTTTGCCGAGGGGGCTGCCCTTGCCGCAAAGGCGGAAAATGCCGCTGCCGCTGCCCTGCTGGCCGACGCGGAGCACAAAAAATTCGCCGCGGCAAAACCGAAGCGGCGGTATGATTTTGATTTTTAAGGGGGTGAATCCGGTTGCCAAAGGAAAAATTTGTGGACCCGCGCAAGGAATTCCGCTCCCAGCGGCCGGAGACCCATGAGGAGTGGCAGGCCCGCATGGGCGGCGAGGTGCTGGCCGTGGTGCGCAGCGGGCTGTATCTGGACTTCCGCTTTCTGGATATGGCCCTCTCGGCCCTCACGCCTGCCCCGGATGAGCGCTGCCGGGTGCTGGCCACCGACGGTCAGATGCTGTACTACCAGCCCGCCCGGCTGCTGCAGCTTTACCAGCAGAACCCGAAGTATCTCAACCGGTTGTATTTGCATGTGGTATTCCACTGTGTATTTCGCCATCTGTGGCTCAAAGGCCGCAGGGAGCCGCAGCTGTGGAGCCTGGCCTGTGACATCGCGGTGGAAAACGTGATCGACAGTTTGAACCGCGCCAGTGTCAAGCGGCCCCTGACCTATGTGCGGCAGAATGCGTATCAGCAGATCACCGCCGAAGAAAAGGTAGTGGCGGCGGCCCCAGTGTACCGCTGGCTCACCCGCCAGACGCCCGGCGTGCTGCGCCAGCTGGAACGGGAATTCGTGGCCGATGACCACCGCCTGTGGCCGAAGGATGCCCCGGAGCAGCCCCAGCAGATGCCCACCCGCTGCCCCAAAAGACCTGGCAGAAGATCGGGGAACGGATGCAGACCGAGCTGGACCTGCGGGACAAAGAAGCCGGGGAAGGGGCCGACGCCCTGAAACAGCAGGTGAAGGCCGCCAACCGCAGCCGCCGCAGCTACAAGGATTTTCTGCGCCGGTTCTGTGTCATGCGGGAGGAAGTCAAGCTGGACCCGGACGAGTTCGACCTGAACTTCTACACCTACGGCCTGTCGGTGTACGGCAACCTGCCCCTCATCGAGCCGCTGGAAACGCGGGAAAGCAAAAAGATCGAGGAACTGGCCCTGGTCATCGACACCAGCTACTCCACCTCGGGTGCGCTGGTGCGGGCCTTTCTGGCCGAGACCTACACCCTGCTGAAGGGGCAGGAGAACTTTTTCCACCGCATGAACCTGCACCTGATCCAGGCTGACAATGCCATCCGGCAGGACCTGCTCATCCGAAACGAGGACGAGCTGATCCACGCCATGAACCACTTTGAGCTGCGGGGCGGCGGCGGCACCGATTTCCGGCCCGCCTTTGCCTATGTGAGCCAGCTCTGCGCCGAGAAGAAAGTTCTCGAACCTGCGGGGACTGCTCTACTTTACCGACGGCATGGGCACCTACCCGGCAAAGCGCCCGGCCTACGACACGGCCTTCCTGTTTTTAGGAGAGCGGTTCGACGACGCCAATGTGCCGCCCTGGGCTATGAAAGTGGTGATGGACGAAGAAGAATTTACCGGTGCGGCGGCCCGTCGGCCAGCGCTCTTGCCGACGCGCTGGCCGAAGAGGACGACCTGTACCGTGACCTGAACAACTCCTGAAACGAGGGGGAAGCTGTTATGAACATCAAACGCGCCAAAGAAGAGATCGAACACACCGTCAAGGCCTATCTTGCCAAGGATGCCCTGGGCGAATACGCCATTCCGGCCATCCGGCAGCGCCCCATCCTGCTCATGGGGCCTCCGGGCATCGGTAAGACCCAGGTGATGGAGCAGGTGGCCCGGGAGTGCGGGGTGGCACTGGTGGCCTATACCATCACCCACCACACCCGCCAGAGCGCCGTGGGCCTGCCCTTCATCCGTCAGCGCAACTACGGCGACAAGGACGTTTCGGTGACCGAGTACACCATGAGCGAGATCATCGCCAGCATCTACGCCAAGATGGAGGCCACCGGCCTTTCGGAGGGCATCCTGTTCATCGACGAGATCAACTGTGTGTCCGAGACGCTGGCGCCCACCATGCTGCAGTTTCTTGCAGTGTAAGACCTTCGGCAACCAGGCGGTGCCTGCGGGCTGGGTCATCGTGGCGGCAGGCAACCCGCCGGAGTACAACAAATCCGTCCGGGACTTTGACATCGTCACCCTCGACCGTGTGCGCCGCATGGACATTGAGCCCGACCTGCCGGTGTGGAAGGACTACGCCCGGGCGGCCCACATCCACAGCGCCATCCTGAGCTATCTGGAATTGCACCCTCAGAACTTCTACCAGATCAACGCCGACGTGGACGGCACCCAGTTCGTCACCGCCCGCGGCTGGGAGGACCTGTCTAATCTGCTGGACACCTACGAGCAGTTGGGCCTGCAGGCCGATGAGGACCTCATCAAGGAATACATCCAGCACCCGAAGATCGCTGAGGACTTCTCGGCCTATCTGGACCTTTACTATAAGTACCGCGATGACTACGGCGTGGAGGAGATCCTGGCCGGGCAGGCAAAGCCCGCCGTGTTCGCCCGGCTGCTGCAGGCCCCGTTTGACGAGCGACTGTCGCTGGTCAGCCTGCTTCTGGCGGGCCTGAACACCCGGTTTGCTGCGTCCCGGCAGGCAGATGCGGTGGCCGATGCCTGCTATGCCTTCCTGCGGGAGACGAAAAAGGCCCTTGCCACCCTGCCGGACGATGTACCGGACGGCTCGGCAGAGCTGTTCAGTCAGCAGATCGCAGACTACGATGCCGAGACCCAGCATCAGCGGGACGCGGGCCTGCTGAACCACGACGCCCTGACCACTCGCCTGCAGGTGCAGGCCGTGCTGCGCCGGTGGGAAGGCGAACTGCGCCGCGCCAACGCCGCCGGGACCCAGGAGGCCTTTGAGCTGCTGCGTGGGCAGTTCCAGACGCTGGCCGATGACCGCGAAAAAGCTCAGCAGACCGCCAGCGCGGCGCTGGAAGCAGCCTTTGACTTTATGGAGCAGGCCTTTGCCGAGAGCCAGGAAATGGTGGTGTTCGTCACCGAGCTCACCGTGAACCCGGTGTCCCATGCTTTCCTCACCGAGAACGGCTGCGAGCGCTATTTCCAGTACAATAAGGATCTGCTGCTGGACCACCGCAAAGCTGCCCTGCAGCAGGAACTGGCCGCTGAGCAGCGCCGCCACGGGGGCGTGTGAGCCATGTGGGAAAATGTCCGGTTCAGCATGAACAGCACCATGCCGTTGTTTTTCGTCATGCTGCTGGGCTATGTGCTGTACCAGAAAAAGTTCCTCAGCGATGCATTCGTGGCCGGGGCCAACAAGTTTGTGTTCTATGTGGCGCTGCCGGTGCAGCTGTTCCGGGACCTGGCCGCCACCGATGTGCGCGCGGCCTTTGACGGGGCCTATGTGCTGTTCTGCTTCGTGGTCACACTGGTCAGCATCCTGGGTATCTGGGCGCTGGCGAAGCTGTTTTTGCCGGACAAGCGCCTTGTGGGCGAGTTCGTGCAGGTGTGCTACCGCTCGTCGGCAGCCATTCTGGGAACAGCCTTTCTGCAGAGCATCTACGGCACGGCGGAGATGTCCAGTATGATGATCCTGGGCAGCGTGCCGCTGTACAACGTGATGGCAGTGGTCATCCTGATGCTGGAAGGCCCGGAGGCGGCCCAGGCAGGCAGCATGACAGCAAAGCTGAAAAAGAGCGTGAAAGGCATCCTGACCAATCCCACATTGCTGGGCATTGCCGCCGGGTTTGCCTGGAGCCTGCTGGGCCTGCCCATGCCCACCATGGCCGGCAAGACCCTCTCCAGCATTGCCAGCCTGACAAGCCCGCTGGCGCTGCTGGCCATCGGGGCCGGGTTCAAGGGCCGCAAGGCGCTGGGCTACCTGCGCCCACGGCTGTGGCAACTGCCGTCAAGTTGATGGCCCTGCCGGCGCTGTTCCTGCCGGTGGCGGTGCATCTGGGCTTTACGGACGAAAAACTGGTGGCCCTGCTGGTGATGCTGGGCAGCATTGCCACGCCAAGCTGCTATGTTATGGCAAAGCAGATGGGCCACGAGGGCGTGCTTACCGGCAGTGTGTGCGTCACCACCACCCTGTTCAGCGCATTCAGCCTGACTTTCTGGCTGTTTTTGCTGCGGAGCATGGGCTGCATCGCCTGAACGAAACCTGAAAAGCTGAACACCTGCCAGACGGCGGATGCTCAGCTTTTTTTTTGCGGTATTTTGAGGTCGGCTCAGTCCAGCCACAGCTTCCCTTTGCAGGCCAGCACCTGGTCCAGGATCATGCGAGATACCCGTGCTCCGTACACGATGGCGGGGTGGTCGTTGTACTCAATGATGTCGTGGAAGTCCTTGTTCATCAGCACGATGACATACTCCCCATAGGGCGTGTGCACGATGCCGCCGTCGTTGCGGCAGGCGTTCATGCTGCCGCTTTGCTGGCCACCCAGAGCAGCTCCGGGGCCCCGGTCTCCTCGCAGTCCAGATAATACTGCGGGAAGTCCTTGGTCAGCATGGTGTTGTAGTGCTGCTGACGCAGGATGGCCAGCATCTCGACGCTGGCGGCTTTGCTCACCAGGGTGCCCCGAGCCATCTGGGCCAGCAGGGAAGCGTAGTCCCGGGGCGTGGTGGTGCCCAGCTGCCGGTACCGGTCAAAGTGCAGGGCGTTGTGCAGTACTGTGTGGGCAAAGCCCAGCTCCCGGATGCAGGCGTTGATGGTGTCCAGCCCCAGGTAGTCGATGAGCATGTTCGTGGCGATGTTGTCTGAGCAGATGATCATCATGGTGGCGGTGTCCTTCACCTTGAGGCGGGCTCCCACACCCAGGGCACGCAGCATGCCGCTGCCGTCCACGAACTGGCTGGCCTCGTATTCGATCTCGGCGGAAAGATCTGCCTTGCCGCGCTCGGCCTGCAGGTAGAGCGCCGCCAGCAGAAAGGCCTTGATGACCGAGGCCGTCTCAAATTCCTCGTCAGCCCCGCGCTCCACGGTGTGGCCCTGCAGGTCGTCCACAAAAACGCTCATCCTGCCCTGATAGGAATACAGTTCGGCGTCGATGCGCTTTTCCAGTGTCATGTTCTTGTCCATTGCGGTACGCTCCCGTCTGTTTTACAGGTTGTGCTCAAAGAAATCCCGGGCATTGCGCCAGAAGATGCGCTCCACCTCGTCCTCGGTAAAGCCAGTTCTGCGCAGGGCGTCGGCCAGCAGCGGCATGTCCGCCGCTGTTTCCAGCTGGTGGTGGCCGTCGATGCCGTCAAAGTCGCTGCCCAGGGCCAGCACCCCGATGCCGCCCACCTGCTTGTAGTGGGCCGCGTGCTCTGCGATGCGCTCCACCGTGCTGCGGCAGGCTTCCGGGTGGGCGGGATCGGTGTCCAGGAAAGCAGCATAGTAGTTCAGCCCCGCGATTCCGCCGTTTTTCGGCCGGGCGCGGATCATCGCATCCGTCAGGTTGCGGGTGTGGGGGCACAGGGCGCGGCAATTGGAGTGGCTGGCCGCAAAGGGGCGGGTGCCGTGTTCCACGATGTCCCAGAAGCCCCGGTCAGAAAGATGGCTCACGTCCACGATCATGTGCAGGCGCTCCATCTCGGCCAGAAAGGCAAAGCCCGTTTCGGTCAGGCCGCGCTGGGTCTGAGCCGCCAGCGGCCCGCCGGGGTTTGCCTGCGGGCGGCCAGCTCGTTGTCGTGGTTCCAGGTCAGGGTCATCATGCGCACGCCCAGCTCATACATCCGGCGCAGCACGCCCAGGCTGCCCTTGCAGCAGCCGCCCTCCTCCACGGTGAGCAGGCCGCTGATCTTTCCGGCTTCGGCGTTTTTGCGGATGTCGGCCGCCGTGTACACCGGGGCAATGCGGTCCGGGTATTTTGCCATGATCCGCTTGAACACGTCGATCTCTTCCAGCGCCGTCACCAGCGGGTCGGCACCGGGGGTGGGGTCGGCCAGGTTCACAAACGCGGCCAGACATTGCAGCATGTAGTCTCCGGCCTGCAATTTTTCTAGGTCGATGTGCAGATCATTGTGGGCAAAGCTTGCGGGGGTGCCATTCTTTTCGGCACGGCGCAGCTCGCTGAGGGTATCACAGTGCAGATCCCAAACCTTCATAATGCTTTCTCCTTATGCTTCTTCGCCCAGCAGCTGCAGCAGCTCCTCAGGCTTCATGGACAGGATCGCGCCGTCGGCCGAGCCGGTGACGGTGTCCGCCAGCGATTGCTTAGCCTGCTGCAGCTCCACGATCTTTTCTTCAATGGTGTCCTGTGCAATGAGCTTATACACCTGCACAGGGTTCTTCTGACCGATGCGGTAGGCGCGGTCGGTGGCCTGATTCTGGGCCGCCACGTTCCACCACGGGTCGTAGTGGATGACGATGTCGGCCGCGGTCAGGTTCAGGCCGGTGCCGCCGGCCTGCAGCGAGATCAGGAATACGCTGGCTTCCCCGGCATTGAAGCGGCGCACCAGCTCGGCACGCACCGGCTTGGGGGTGGAGCCCTGCAGGGTGAAGTGGCTCACCCCGGCCTCGTCCAGCCGCTGGGCCAGCAAGTCCAGCATGGAGGTGAACTGACTGAACAGCAGGATGCGGTGGCCGCCCTCCACGGCGGCGGTGACCAGCTCCATGCAGGCGTCCAGCTTGGCGCTGCCGCCGGACCAGTTGTCAGCCACAAGGCGGGGGTCGCAGCAGATCTGCCGCAGCCGCATGAGCACCGCGAACACCGCCATTTTGTCCTCGGGCTTGGCGGCGCGCAGCTTCTCGCGGGCGTCCACCACGGCGGCAAGGTACAGCTTGCGCTGTTCGGTGTCCAGCTCGATGCGGTGGACATTTTCGGTCTTGGGCGGCAGCTCCTTGAGCACATCCGACTTCATGCGGCGGAGGATGAAGGGGCCGGTCAGCTGATTCAGCCGCCGCACGGCGTTGGCATCTTCCTCCTGCACGATGGGCTTTTCAAACCGGGCACAGAAGTTCTTGTACGGCGGCAGATAGCCTGGCATGAGGAAGGAGAAGATGCTCCACAGCTCGCCCAGCCGGTTCTCCACCGGGGTGCCGGTCAGGGCAAAGCGTACCTGACTGCGGACCTGGCACACGGCCTTGTATTTCTGGGTGGTATGGTTCTTGATGGCCTGCGCTTCGTCCAGGATGCAGGCATAGAAGGGCTGCTCGGCGTAGCGGTCCTCATCGCGGCGCAGCAGGTCGTAGCTGGTCACCACAAGATCGGCCTCTGCCCACCGGCGGGCCAGCACAGCACGGTGGGCGGCGTCGCCGTCCATCGCCACACAGGTGAGCTGCGGGGTGAACTTTTTGCATTCTTCCTCCCAGTTCAGCACCAGTGACGCCGGGCACACGATGAGGCTGGGCAGGGGCTGCCCGCCCTCCTTGAGGGCCAGCAGGTAGCTCAGCACCTGCAGGGTCTTACCAGGCCCATATCGTCGGCGAGGATGCCGCCCATACCGTAACCGTCCAGCGTCCGCAGCCAGCGGTAGCCGTCCCGCTGATATTTGCGCAGCACGCTGTGCAGGGACTGGGGCGGGGTATACTCGCTGTCCTTCACGGCATGGAAGCTGCGGCTGATGCGGCGGAATGCGTCGTCGCGGCTGAAGCGCAGGCCGTTCTGGCCCGAAAGTGCCCAGTCCAGCGTGGGGGCGCGGTAAAGCGGCAGTTCCGCATGTCCATCTTTGAGCTTTGCGCCGGACAGCTCCAGCGTTTCGTTCAGCTCGTCCAGCCCTTCCAGATTGTCGTCCAGCCGCAGCAGGCGGCCGTCGCGCAGGCGGTGGTAGCGTTTTTTCTGGTGCAGGGACTGCAGCAGCTCCCGCAGCTCTGCGGTCGGGAACTCGCCGGTGTCCACCTCCAGGTCCAGTACGCTGCCGTGCACCGACACGCCCACCGAAATTTTGGGCGGGGCGGCCTGCAGATTGCGGAAGGCGTCGCTCAGGTACACTTCACCTTCGTCCATCAGGGCGGGCACGCCCTCTTCCAGCAGGCGGTACAGCGGCTCTTCGTCCGTGACCATGTACTGTCCGGGCTCGGTGGGGTCCGGCTCCAGCCAAGTGGCCAGCAGCCGGTCGGCCCGGCGCTCGGCGCGGGTGTCCGCAGCAGACCCGCCGGGGCCGGGCCGGAGGGGGTGATCCGGTCCTCTCCGTACAGGAATTCGGCGTGGGCGGTCACGGCCATACCACGGTCGCGGGGCGCATCCAGATAGAACTGCACCACGGGTTCCAGCGGGATCTGGTTCAGCAGCAGGCGTTCCGGGTCCACGATGGTCAGCTTGCTGCCCAGCTCCGGCAGCACATAGCTGCAGAATTCGGTGGCGTCGGCACTGGTGAAAAACAGGCTTTTGCCGCACAGCGCCTGCAAAGCCGGAAGGATGCGGGCACTGGAAGCCCGCTGCAGCCGCCACAGGGTATCGGCGCTGTAAAGATAATCATAGTCCAGCCCGTGCACGGCGTTCAGGGCCGGGAGGGTATCGATCTGCACACCGCCCCGGCGGCGCTGCACCGTCATGGTGATGACGGGCAAGCCCTCCTGCAGGGCGTAGCCGCCCAGCGTGCCGGTGGGCGCATACAGCTGCACCAGCGCGTCAAAGATCTCACCGGTCAGCGGCAGACCGCCTGCCGGGGCATCCGCCGCCGCATAGCTGTAGCTGCGCACCACGTTGGTCTCCATGCTCTGCTTGGCGTTCACCTGCCGACGCAGCAGCTGCAGCAGCTGACGGCTCTCTTCGTCAAAGGCGTCCCAGCGGTGCACAAAGGTCAGAAAGCGGCCATAGCCGGCACTGCGGCCGTGCTCCACATCGTCCAGCAGGGCAGGGATGCTCTTGACCACATACTGCCGCCCCCGCTCCCGGTTGGCGATGCGCAGCCGCAGCCACGGCTGCCCGCCGGACAGCATGGTCAGCTCCGGTTCCAGCTCCACAAAGCCGGTGTCCTGAGGGGGATCTCCGGCCTCGCCCAGGTCCTGCAGGGCACTCTGCTGGTAGGTCTCCAGCAGCTTGCGGGCCTCCTGGTCGGTGACGGGGGCGTCGCCCCGCCACTTGCGGCCGAACAGCATTTCCAGCCCGGAAGCATAGCTGTCCTTCCGGGAAGCGGCGGGGTTCAGCCCGTCGGTGCCGCGCACCACGCCCGGGATGGTTTCCGGGGCGGCCGGTGCCTTGGGGGCCGGGTGCTTGGCCGCATCCTCCAGCAGCAGCGCGCCAATGTGCTTGCAGTAGGTGCCGTCACCGTTCTGGTTGTAGGGACAGTCGCAGGAGGCACTGACAAAGCTGCCGTTCTCCCGCAGCCAGACCTGTGTATAAAAACAGTCGGCTCCATTGCCCTGCACCAGCGCCGAGACATGGCGTACGCCATCCTCGTTGGTGGTGCAGCTGCTCTGCAGGATGCGGCGGCGGTATTTCTGGGCACGCTCAAATACCATTTCGCCCAGCAGTGTGCGGATCTCGTCTGCGTCCATGGTCGTTTTCCCTCCCCGGTCGATTCGTAAAACGGTTCTTATCTTATAAGAATACCGCACCCGCTGCCCGGATGCAAGGGCCAACCCCGTCCCGGTGCACAAAAAATACCGCCCTCTGTACCACAGGTACAGAGGGCGGTATCGTGCGAATTGCTGCTTATTGGGCGCTGCCGGTTTCAGCGTCAGTCTCAAGGGCGCGTTCGCGGATCTTTTCCAGCGTTTGCTCGCTGAGGATGTGCTCTGCCTTGCAGGCATCCTCAGCGGCGGTCTTTTCGTCCACGCCCAGCTGCATGAAGAAGTGGGTGAGCAGACGATGGCGGCTGTAGATGCGTTCTGCGATCTCACGGCCCGGCTCCAACAGGGTCAGGTTGCCTTCGCCGTCCACCGCGATATAGCCGTTTTCCCGCAGCTTTTTCATGGCGATGCTCACGCTCGCCTTGGTAAAGCCCAGCTCATTGACCACGTCAATGGAGCGCACCTTGCCCATGCGCTGGGTCAGCATCAGGATCGTTTCAAGATAATCTTCTGCGGATTGGTGGATCTGCATGGTTTGTTTGCCTCCTGCCTTGCCCCGCCCACGGCGGAAGTTCTCTGCCGGGATGCAAAGCACCACGGTTTGTATGTTACAGGATATCACACTTTTGCCGTTGATGCAAGCAATTCGCAGGAAGTTTGTGCAAACAAACCAACTTTCTTCTGCACAAAACAGCGGGTTTGCCAATTCCAGGCCGGTTTTGTTTTGTGCAAAGGGGACAAAACCCCGTTAGTTTTCGCTTTCCAGATACGCCGCCGGGCCGGACTGGTACAGGTCGCCGCCGTGGGCGTCCAGGATCACGGTCAGGGGCATGTCCCGCACGGTCAGGCGGCGCACCGCCTCACAGCCCAGGTCCGGCCAGGCGATGACCTCCAGCGTCTCAACACTTTTTGCCATCAGGGCACCGGCACCGCCGAGAGCCGCCAGATACACGGCCCCGTTGCGCACCACGGCTTCCTTGACGGCGGCGTCCCGCTTGCCCTTGCCGATCATGATCTTGTTGCCCAGATCCAGCAGGCGGGGCTCATGGCGTCCATGCGGCCGCTGGTGGTGGGCCCGGCCGAGCCGATCACCTCACCCGGACGCTCCGGGGTGGGGCCGACGTAGTAAATGGCGCTGCCGGTCAGGTCAAAAGGCAGCGCTTCGCCCTTGTCCAGCGCCTCGATCATCCGCTTGTGGGCCTGATCGCGGGCAGTGTACACCACACCGGACAGCAGCACGGTATCGCCCGCCTTCAGCGGGGCAAGGTCCTGCGCGGTGCAGGGAGTGGTCAGTCTGTATTCCATGCTTCTCCCTCCTTACAGTTCCGCGCTGGCGCGGCGGGTGACGTGGCAGGAAACGTTCACGGCCACCGGCAGGCCCGCCACATGGGTGGGCATCTGCTCAATGGCAAGGCCCAGGCAGGTGGTCCGGCCGCCAAAGCCCTGGGGCCCGATGCCCAAGCCGTTGATGGCGGTGAGCAGTTCCTGTTCCAGCTGTGCGTAGTAGGGGTCGGGGTTGGGTACATCCAGCGGGCGCAGCAGGGCCTTCTTTGGCCAGATACGCCACCTTATCAAAGCTGCCGCCCACGCCGATGCCCAGCACGATGGGCGGGCAGGGTTGGAACCGGCCAGCTTCACGGTCTCCACCACGAACTTCTTGAAGCCCTCCACGCCGTCGGCGGGTTTGAGCATCTGGATGCGGCTCATGTTCTCGCTGCCAAAGCCCTTGGGGGCCACCGTGATGCGGCAGCCCTCGCCGTCCACCAGATGCACCGTGATGGCGGCGGGGGTGTTGTCGCCGGTGTTGCCCCGGCGCAGCGGGTCGGCCACGATGCTCTTGCGCAGATAGCCGTCGGTGTAGCCCCGGCGCACGCCCTCATGGATGGCGGTTTCAAAGCTGCCGTCAATGTGCACATCGGTGCCCAGCTCCACGAACACGCAGGCCATGCCGGTATCCTGACAGATGGGCAGATCCTTCTCTTTGGCGGCGCTCAGGTTCGACCACAGCAGGTCGAGGGTGTTCCTGGCCAGCGGCCAGGGCTCTTCCTGCCGGGCCTTGTCCAGTGCGGCCTGCACATCCTGCGGCAGGCGGGTGTTGGCCTCGATGCACAGCCGTGCAACGGTATCGGTGATCTCCTGTGCAGAAATCGTTCTCATGGGCAGTTCCTCCGGTTACAGGCGGGCCACGCCGGTGTCCCGGGCAGCCTGGGCCACAGCGTCGGCCACAGCCTGGGCCACACGGGGGTCGAAGGCACCGGGGATGATGTTCTCCTCGCTGCGGTCATCGTCGGTGATGAGGTCTGCAATGGCATAGGCGGCGGCCAGCTTCATCTTGTCGTTGATGTCGCGGGCGCGGACGCTCAGAGCGCCCTTGAAGAGGCCCGGGAAGCACAGCACGTTGTTGACCTGATTCGGGAAGTCGCTGCGGCCGGTGGCCATCACCCGCACGCCGCCGGCCTTGGCCTCGTCCGGCATGATCTCCGGGGTGGGGTTGGCCATGGCAAAGACGATGGCGTCCTTGTTCATGGTCCTGCACAGCTCGGTGGTCAGGATGCCGGGCTTGGACACGCCGATGAACACATCGGCACCGGCAATGGCTTCTTTCAGGCCGCCTTTGATCTGGCGGGGGTTGGTCACCTCACCCAGCCAGTTCTTGTGGGCCTCGGCGCTGTTGCAGCCCTTGTACAGGGTGCCGAACTGATCCACGGCGATGATGTCCTTCGCGCCTGCAGTCATCAGCATCTTGATGATGGCCGTACCGGCAGCGCCGGGGCCGTTCAGGACGATGTGCACATCTTCCATCTTCTTGCCCACCACGCGCAGGGCGTTGATGAGAGCAGCGGTGACCACGATGGCGGTACCGTGCTGGTCATCGTGGAACACAGGGATGTCCAGCTCTTTTTCCAGCGTCTGCTCGATCTCAAAGCACTCGGGGCTCTTGATATCCTCCAGATTGATGCCGCCGAAGGTAGGCGCAATGGCCTTGCAGGCTGCAATCACTTCTTCGGCACTGTGGGCGTTGATGCAGATGGGGAAGGCATCCACCCCGCCGAACTCCTTGAACAGCACAGCCTTGCCCTCCATGACCGGCAGGCCGGCCTCCGGGCCGATGTCGCCCAGGCCCAGCACGGCAGTACCGTTGGAGACAACGGCCACCATGTTGCCTTTGAAGGTGTACTTGTACACGTCCTCCGGGTTTGCCTTGATCTTGCGGCAGGGCTCGGCCACGCCGGGGGTGTAAGCGGTGGACAGGTCATCGCGGGTGGCGACCTCCACCTTACTCACGATGCCCACCTTGCCCTTGTGGCTCTCGTGCATTTCCAGAGCGGCTTTGTTGTAATCCATGGGTTTTTCCTCCATTTTTATCAGGCTCCCCCTGAGAGGGAAACGGTTCAGGTCACATAATTTTATTGTAGCAGAACCGCCGGGGCATTTCCACCGGTTTTGCGCCTTTGCAGGGGCAGGCGGGCAAAGTGCGGCGCTGTGGCGGACCGGATTTGTGGAAATTTGGCAAAAAACTTTCCTTTTGGCGTTTTATCCGATATAATAGGAAAGCACACGATCCGATCCGGCCGTGCAAACGGTCTTTTTATTTAGGAGGTCTATTCTTGAAACATTCAACCAAAACCCTGCTCTGCGTGCTGTGTGCAGCAGCAGCCGCCCTGTGCGTGATCTTTGCCATCTTCACGCTGACCAAAAAGCAGAGTGCTTCGTCCGCATCTTCTGCGGCCGCTTCTTCCAGTGCGGCTTCTTCCGCTCCTGCCGTCTCGGAGTACGGCACGGTGGACAGCTTTGACTACCAGAATTTCACCTACAGCGACGGTCTGGATGCAAACGGTTACCGCACCGGCATCACTGCACAGGACTATGTCACCCTGCCGGACAATGTGGCCGCTCTGCCCATCAAGAAGGCAGACGTCACCCCCAGCGACTCGGACGTCCAGGCCCGCATCGACAGCCTGCTGAGCCAGTACAGCACCACCCAGGCCGTGACCGACCGCGCCGCGCAGAACGGCGATGTCGTGAACATTGATTATTCCGGCACCGTGGACGGTGTGGCATTCAACGGCGGCACCTACCAGGGCTACGACCTCACGCTGGGCAGCGGCAGCTTCATCACCGGCTTTGAGGACCAGATCGTCGGCCACAACACCGGCGACACCTTTGATGTGACCGTCACCTTCCCCGACGGCTACGACGCCTCCACCGACTCCGACGGCAACACCGTCGAGCTCAGCGGCAAGGAGGCCGTGTTCCGCGTGACCGTGAACTCCATCTCCGAGCCGGTGACGCCGGAGTTGACCGACGAATGGGTGGACAGCACCTTCGGTACCAGCGACGATGTGCACACTGTGGAGGCCCTGCGCAACTACTTCTCCGATGCACTGTACGACCAGAATCTGGAGGATGCCATCATGGACAGCCTGCTGGACAACGCCGCCTTTAAGGATCTGCCCAGCGAGGTGCCCGGCTACTACGCCTGCATGTTCCTGAATTACTACTACCAGCTGGCCAGCTATTACAGCAGCGATCTGGACACCATCGCCCAGGCACAGGGCTACACCGACGCCAACGCCATGCTGGGCGCTTCGGACACCGTGATCACTCACCTGGCCAAACAGGACCTGCTGTATCAGGCCATTGCCGAGAGCCAGGGCATCCAGCCCACCCAGGAGCAGCTGGATGCCGCTGCCGCTTCTTACTCCGGCAGCTCCTACGGCGACAACTTCGTCCATCAGACCGCCCTGCAGACGGCTGTGATGGAGTGGCTCAAGGCCCACGTCGTGGTGTCCTGAGCACCTTTCCTGAAAATCGCAAAAGCCCCGTTCCGTGTCTTGCGGAACGGGGCTTTTTTCAGGTCCGGGCCAGGCCGGGGCAGTTTTTACTGCACCCCGGTAAGCTCAGCCAGCTTGTGGTAGATCTCGGTGTTGTCGTACACACCGCCGAACTTCTCGGCACCGACGCCCATGGCGTACAGGTTGACCATCGCACCGGTGTGGGCATAGGTGGTGTGGTCCATGCCGGACTTGTGGTTGATGGTGTGGCAGATGGCCATGCTGAAGGGGATGTAGGTACCGTACAGTTCATAATCCTGCTGGGTCATGTCCTTCTGGCTGGCAGAGCCCACTTCCAGGGTGCGGTCGTAGGCGGTGCGCAGGTTCTGCACCTCGTAGTCGGTCAGCAGCAGCTTGCCGGCCTTGGCGGCATCCGGGTCGGTGGGCAGGGTCAGGCCGAAGGCTGCCTTCACATCCTGCATGGCCGTCTCAAAGGGGGTCTTGTTGGCGATGTAGTTCTGCACATAGTCGGTGTCGAACTTGGCGTAGGACATTTTCTGGTGGGTCAGGTTGGTGAGGAAGGTGTCGTAGTTGGTGGTCTTGTAGCCGATGGCCATGCCGCCCGTCTCGTGGTCTGCGGTGACGAGGATGAGGGTATCGTTGGGGTGGGCGTTGTAGAAGTCCACCGCAGTCTCCACAGCGTTGCTCAGCTCCAGCACATCGTGGATGGAAGCGGCGGCATCGTTGGCGTGGCAGGCCCAGTCGATCTTGCCGCTCTCGGTCATGAGGAAGAAGCCCTTGCGGTTGTTCAGCAGCTCAATGCCCTTCTTGACGTAATCCGTCAGCTGCCACTCGCCGCCAGCGGCGTCCATGGCGTAGTTCATGGCCTTGCCGTCTGCCAGGTTCTGGGCAATGATCAGGGTCTTGTCGGCACCGGCGGTCAGGGCAGCGGCAGCAGCGGTGGTCACCACGTTGTAGCCGGCACTGGCAGCCACGGCATGGTTATCGGGGCCGGTGCCGTCCCCCTGCACCTTCTGGAACTCGCCGCCGGCAAAATACTCAAAGCCGGACTTGGCCAGCTCCAGGCCGATCTCGTAGTAGTTCTTCCGGGTCTTTTGGTGAGCGTAGAAGGCAGCCGGGGTGGCGTGGTCGATGTTCACGGTGGACACCACGCCTACCTTGTAGCCCTTCTGGCCATGGAGCTTTTCTGCAATGGTCTCATAGGGCACGTCCCGGGTGCCGGGGCACATGTTGATGACACCGCTCTCGGTCTTGTGGCCGGTGGCAATGGAAGTAGCCGTGGAAGCGGAGTCCGGGCAGAAGGAGGTGCTGTCGTAGGTGGTCACGCTGCCCACATGGGGGAAGCTGGTGAAGCTTAGGTCGGCCTCGGTCACAGCGCCGTTGTTGTCCACGGTGCCCTTGTAGAAGCGGGCGGACTGGATCTGGGCGGTGCCCATGCCGTCGCCGATGAACAGGAAGATGTATTTGGGCTTCTTCAGCAGGCAGTTCTCTTCCTCGATCTGAGCGGCAGCCTCGTCGGCACCGGCAGCGTGGGCGGCGGGTGCAGCGGCCATGACACCCAGGGCAGAAGCCACAGCGCTGGCCTTCAGAAAGCTGCGGCGGGAGATCTTTTCGTTCTTCATTGCAATATCCTCTCTCTTGATCCGGCCTGACCTCAGGCCTTTGTTTTTTATCATCCGGGAACGGCTTTATTGTAGCGCGTTTCTGCCCCGGGCCGAAACCAGCCCCGTGCAAAGCTTTGGTAAAACCTGTGGGCGGGGCCGCCCGGACGGTAAAAAAGCCGCAAAATCCGGTAAAATCCGCGCGTTCCGACCGCGGAGGACCGGTTTTTCCACAAACCTTTGCGCAAGGGTTGAAAGAAGAGGGCGTTTCATTGTACAATAAGGGGGTGAAATGCGATCACCTTTGAACAGAAAGAGGATAACAATATGGCTGAGATCAAAGTGCTGGCCCTGGATCTGGACGGGACCCTGACCAACGACCAGAAGGAAGTGACACCCCGCACCCGCGCCGCGCTGGATGCGGCCATTGAACGCGGCGTGACCGTGGTGCTGGCCTCCGGCCGGCCCACTGCCGGCATCACCCCGCTGGCCAAAGACCTGGGGCTGGACAAAAAGGGCGGCTGCATCCTGTCCTACAACGGCGGCAAGATCGTGGACTGCCGCACCGGCGAAACGCTGGTGGAAAAAACGCTGGACCCCGCGCTGGTCCCGGAGCTGTGCGCCTTTGCCGCCGCGCAGGATGTGGCCATCCTGACCTACAGCAGTGAGGGCATCGTCTGCGAGCGGGAGACGGACCCCTGGGCCGCCAAGGAGACCTTTACCACCAAGCTCCCTATGATCCCGGTGGAGGACCTGGCCCGGTATGTGGACTACCCGGTGTGTAAGATGCTCATTTGCCTGGACCCGGACCGTCGGGATGCCGTGTGCGCCGCCGGGCGGCAGCAGTTTGCCGGACGCATGGACCTGTACCCCTCCAGCCCGTTCTTCATCGAGGCCGTGCCCCTGGGCGTGGCCAAGGACAGCAGCCTGGCCGCCCTGCTGGAGCGCATGGGCCTGACCCGCGATAACCTGATGGCCTGTGGCGACGGCCTGAACGACTGCTCCATGATCGCCTATGCGGGCGTGGGCGTGGCCATGCAGAACGCCGAGCAGCCGGTCAAGGACGCCGCCGTCTATGTGACCGCCGCCGACAACAACCACGACGGCGTGGCCGAGGCTGTGGAGAAGTTTATTTTACGAGAGGAATAAAAAACAATGCCGCGCAATCTGGTTTTATTTGATCTGGAATGGAACATCGGCTACCAGCCCTACACCTTTAATTATCACGGAGTGCAGCAGACCTTCCGGGGCGAGATCGTGGAGATCGGTGCCGTGAAGATCGACGAGGATGCCAACGTGCTGGACACCTTTTCCATCCATCTGCGTCCCCGCATCTTCCGCAAGCTGCAGCACCACATCGCCAAGGTCACCGGCCTGACCCAGGCCGACCTGGACAAGGGCGAACCCATTGTGCAGGGCCTGCGCCGCTTCATGCAGTGGTGCGGCCCGGATGCCGAGTTTGCCGAGTGGGGCATGGATGACGTGCCGGTGCTCAAGCAGAACCTGTTCCTGTGCAACATCGACGAGAGCCGCCCCACCGTGTGGTACGACCTGCAGCAGGTGTTCCTGCGGGAGCACCCCCGCAAGGAGGGCGAGGGCATGACGCTGGAAAGCGTCGTGACCGGCATCCCATGGAACGGCAGTTCCACGACGCTCTGTCCGACACGCTGTACACCGCCGATGTCTGCCGTCTGCTGGACCTGCGGGCCGGTCTTGCCGCTTACCCCACCGAGGACGAGAGCCTGCAGGCCAGCCTGTGCCCGGCCCCCGGCGAATACCGTGATTTTGAGGTGTTCCACGGCTATGTGGAGCAGTACGCCTGGCGCACCGACCCTAAGATCTAAACACGATGAACTGCCCGGAGTGCGGCACCGCCCTGACCCCGGACGATGTCTGGCTGAAAAAGGGCAGCAACAGCTGGTACACCCTGAGCCGGTGCCCGCACTGTGCCGGTTCCGGCAATGCCGTGAGCGGCGGCGTGTTCCAGCGCTACAAGCTGGCCCGCCGCGACGGGCTGCACTGGAGCTTTGCCCGCTGCCTGCAGCTGCCGGATGAGGCCCTGCTTGCCCGCTGGAACAAGCAGCGCGCAGCCCAGCTGGAGCGGCTGAAGAACCGCGCCGAAAAGTCCGCGGAGAACTGACAAGAATACAGAATTCTTTCTTTGCAGGAAGTTCCTGTTCTGTTTCGTTTTATAGGGCAGAGGGTCGTGCATACAGAACTGCTACGGTCTGTTCATGGCTCTGTCATACAAACGGGATATACTATCAGCAGGCGGCTGTGCGGCCGCCGCTTGGAACAGAAGGGACTGGGAAAACGCAAATGGAACATACGTTGCTGCAGTGGGCCCATCAGCTGGGCACGCTGGAATACTGGCAGACACTGCTGGACCGCTTTGGTGATCTGGGGCCGCTGGCCCCCATCACGCTGGCCGTGGTGGAGTCGTTCTTTCCGCCGCTGCCGCTCATTGCCATCGTGGCCCTGAACGTGGGAGCCCACGGCGGCATCCTGGGCTTTTTGTACAGCTGGATCGGGGTGGCGCTGGGCGGAACCCTCATGTTCCTGCTCTGGCGGCGCATCGTCAAGCGCTGTTTCTGGAAGATCGCCGGCCGCTGGCTAAGCTGGAAAAAGCCCAGCAGTGGGTCAACCACTTCGACACGTCGTCGCTGTTCATGCTCATGCTGCTGCCCTTTGCGCCCAGCTCCTTCATGCATCTGGCCTTCGGCATCTCGGACTTTGACGAGAAGCGTTATCTCATCACGATGCTGCTGGGCAAGGGCGTGATGGTGGCCATGATGGCGGTGTTCGGTCAGTCGCTGGTGAGCTCCATGAAGAATCCGCTCTATCTTGTGCTGGCCGTGGGCCTGTGGGTGGCCATGTACGCCGTGAGCAAGCGCTTCTGCAAGCGGCACCATCTGGATTGACTGCTGATTGGAATAAAAAAGAGACAGGCTTCCTTTCGAGGAAGCCTGTCTCGCGTTTCAGGATGCTTACAGTTCCAGTCCCTGATCAAAGAAGGCCAGACCAAAGGCACCGGGACCGGCGTGGGTGCCGATGACGCAGCCGATCTGCCGCACCAGCGGCTCGGCACACTGCAGGTTGTCCTGCAGGTAGGTCTGGATGGGCTGCACCTCGCGGGCAGACAGCGTATAACCGGCCAGCGCAGGCACGGCGGCGCTGATGCCGCCCAGCTCTTCCACCTTTTTGAACAGCGCAACGTAGGCACCGGGCAGGCCGCGTGCCTTGCCGGCCATGGCTACCTTGCCTTCCTTGATGGTGATGAGCGGCTTGATGCCCAGCATGCCGCCGGCCACTGCCACAGCGGCGGGCAGGCGGCCGCCCTTGCGCAGGTACTTCAGGTCGTCGATGGCGGCAACCAGATGCAGGTGCTCCTTGGCGTGCTCCAGGTCGGTGGCAATCTGCACCAGCGTCCTACCGGCGGCGCGCAGCTGCACAGCCAGCCGTACCAGCAGCCCTTCGCCCAGGCAGACGTTGGCGCTGTCCACGAACAGCACGTTGTCCACGTTGACAAGGTCAGCGGCCAGTCTGGCGCACTGCCAGGTGCCGGACAGCTCATGGGACAGGAAGATGCCCAGCACCTCGTCCCCGGCAGCGGCGGCATCCTGATAGAACCGCTCGAACAGCTCCGGGCTGGGCTGGCTGGTGGTGGGCAGCTTGTGACACTCCTTTAAAAGGGCGTAGTATTCGCTGGGGTCTTGTCGATGCCGTCACGCAGCACGGTGCCGTCCTCCAGCGTCACGTTCAGGGGAATCACGGTCACGCCCAGCTGTTCTGCCTCGGCGGGCAGGATGTCGGACGCAGAATCGGTGAGAATGCGGATCATAAAATACCTCCGGATTTCCGGTAAAATCTGTTAGACAACGTTTTTAACAAAAACGTCGGAAAGCATTATACCAGAACCCGACGGGCAAAGTCAATTGGTTGGGCAACATTTGGTGCGGCAGAACGCAAAATACTTGCGCGTTCGACCGCTGCTGTGATAAGATAGGCCAGACAGAAGGGAGGCAGAGCCATGCACAGACCACAAAATCGGACGGCAGCCCTGCTGGCGGCCTTTGGCTGTGCGCTGGCGTACCTGCCGGCGGGACGGGCGCTGGCGGCCGTCTGTGCCGCCCTGCCGTTGAGTGCAGCCGGGCAGAGCTTTGCGCTGCACTGCGCGGCGGCTCCGCTGGCTGAGGAACTGGTGTTCCGGGGCGCGGTGCAGGGGCTGCTGCGGCCGCTGGGACCCCGGGCGGCAGTGTGCGTGCAGGCGGCGCTGTTTGCGGTGCAGCACGGCGGAGCGGCCGGAATCGCCTATGCGCTGGTGCTGGGGGTGCTGCTGGGAACCATCCGGCAGTGCACCGGCCGCGTATGGCCGGGCTGGGTACTGCATACAGTGAATAATCTGCTGGTATTTGCCGCAGGATAAAAGGAGAACGCATGACCGATTTTGAACTGATGGGTGCCGCGCTGGACGAGGCGCGCAAGGCGGCCGCACTGGGCGAAGTGCCGGTGGGGGCTGTGGTGGCCCGCAACGGGCAGATCGTGGCGGCGGCCCACAACACCCGCGAGACGGAAAAGAACGCCCTGCATCATGCCGAGCTGCTGGCCATCGACGCGGCCTGCAAGGCGTTGGGCGGCTGGCGGCTGTGGGAGTGTGAGCTGTTCGTCACGCTGGAGCCCTGCCCCATGTGCGCGGGGGCCATCCTGAACAGCCGCATCCGGCGGGTGGTGTACGGCGCGGCCGATGCCAAGGCCGGGTGCTGCGGCAGTGTGACGGACCTGTTTGCCCTGCCGTTCAACCACCACCCGATGGTGGAGCAGGGCCTGCGGGCCGAGGAAGCCGGAGCACTGCTGCAGGCGTTTTTCAAGGATCTGCGGGTGCGGCTGGCCGCTCGGCCGAAGTGGAAACGGCCCGCACCGCCCGCCGAGAATATGAAGAAACCGTAAAAAAGTGGAAGCTGCGTGGAAAAGTGAGCAGCTTCCACTTTCTTTTTTCAGCAAATTGTGCTATATTATTCAATGGTATCTTGTCGAAACCCATCTGAATACCCCGGCGGGCACGCCGCAGGACCGGACTTGACCGGAGAAATGAGACAGAGCGCTGCTCTGCCGGGCGATGGGCCGCGGATCCTTCCTGCAGGGTGCAAATGGCACGCTGCAGAGAACACGACAGGAGGGCAGTACTCTTGTACGAAGACGAGTTTGAACTGACCTTTGACACACCGGAGGAAGAGCCGGTGTATGAACCGGAAAAGCGTCGGCTGCTCCGGCCCCGGTGCCGGAAACCACACCGGCAGAGATCGTTCCGGACGAACCCACCCGGGTTCTGGAACCCGCAGTGCGGCTCCGGCAGAACCGGCAGAGCCGACCCGGTTTCGGAACCGGAACCGGCAGAAGAGCCGCAGCCCCAGAGCGCGGCGGTGCCCGCAAACGGGCGCACGGTGCTGATCTCCGGCGGCGACCGGGGCATCGGTGCTGCGGCGGCCCGGGCCTTTTATGCGGCGGGCTACCGCGTGGCGGTGCTGTACCACAGCAATGCCGAGGCGGCGGCCGCGCTGGAAGCGGAGCTGCCGGGCATCACGGCCGTGCAGTGCGATGTGGCCAGCCGGGCCAGCTGCGAGCTGGCGTTCCGTGCGGCGGAACAGGCGCTGGGTCGGGTGGATGTGCTGGTGAGCAATGCCGGCATCGCACAGCAGAAGCTGTTCACCGACATCACGCCCGGAAGAATGGCAGCACATGCTGGACGTGAACCTGACCGGTGCGTTCCACCTGTGCCAGCTGGCGCTGCCGGGCATGATCCGCCGCAAGGCGGGCCGCATCCTGACGGTGAGCAGCATGTGGGCCAGACCGGCGGCAGCTGCGAGGTACACTATTCCGCCGCCAAGGCGGGCCTCATCGGCCTGACCAAGGCGCTGGCAAAAGAAGAAGGTCCCAGCGGCATCACCGTGAACTGTGGCACCCGGGTCATTGAAACCGATATGATGGCAGCCTTTACCGCCGAGGACAAGGCGGCGCTGGCCGAGGAGACCCCGGTGGGCCGCCTTGGCACCGCCGACGAAGTGGCAAAGCTGCTGGTTTTCCTGGCAGGCGAGGACGCCGGCTACATCACCGGCCAGGTGTTCGGTGTCAACGGGGGCCTTGTGATCTGATGTGCAGGAACAACAACCAAAATTTTCCCCGCAGCAAGAAGGAGAGAGCGAAATGGGCATGACTTTAAAGGAACTGTTGACGAAAAGGCGAAGGCACCCTGTCGGCACAGGAGGCAAAGGCGCTGGCTGCGCAGTGCAGAATGGATCTGGACACGCTCTATACGCTTCTGGAAGAACGCGGGATCAAGATCCAGGAAGAAGAGACCGAGCCCGGCCTGGATGTGGAAGGCATCATGGCTGAGGTGGAGAACGCTGAGAACAACAACGATGATCTGGGCATCGGTGCCGATGAGGACGAGGACCAGGGCGAGGAGAACCCGGCCGACCTGAAGGCCGCCATGGACGAGCTGCTGGATGACCCGGTGAAGAACTACCTGAAGCAGATCGGCCAGATCCCGCTGCTGAGCGCAGAACAGGAAGTGGAGCTGAGCCGCCGTATCCACGCCGGTGCCGAGGCTGCCCATATCCTGCAGGCCGACCGCCAGAAGTACAGTGCGCCCGAGTACATCAAGAAGAACAGCGCCCGCTTCTCGTTCGAGGAAGACGAGAACAGCCGCAGCTACACCGAGGACATCGACGAAGAGGGCAGCGAGAAGCCCAGCGAGGACGCCGAGGAAAAGGCCGCTGAGGAAGAGGCCATGGAGGCCGTGGAAAACGGTCCTCTGACCGAGGAAAAGCGGCAGGAGCTGCTCAAGACCCGCCGCGACGGCCTGAACGCCCGCCGCAGCCTGAGCGAAGCGAACCTCCGTCTGGTGGTCTCCATCGCCAAGAAGCATGTGGGCCACAATCTGGCCTTCCTCGACCTCATCCAGGAGGGCAACATCGGCCTCATCAAGGCGGCTGAGAAGTTCGACTGCGACCGCGGCTTCCGCTTCTCCACCTATGCGACCTGGTGGATCCGTCAGGCCATCACCCGCGCCATCGCGGACCGCACCATCCGCATCCCGGTGCATATGGTGGAGACCATCAACCGCATGCGGCAGGCCACCAACCAGCTGGTGTACCAGAACGGCCATGAGCCCACCCCGGAAGAGCTGGCAAAGGCCATGGACATGAGCGTCGAGCGTGTGCGCGAGATCCAGCGCATGGCACAGGAGCCGGCAAGTCTGGAAAGCCCCGTGGGTGAGGAAGAGGATTCCTCTCTGGGCGATTTCGTGGCCGACGAGAACGCCGAGGCGCCCGGCAAGGCCGCTGACCGCGCCATGGTGGCCCAGCAGATCAATCTGGCCCTGAAGAGCCTGACTCCCCGTGAGGAAAGGTCATCCGCCTGCGCTTCGGCCGGACGACGGCCGCCCCGCACCTGGAAGAGGTGGGCCGCGACTTCGGCGTCACCCGTGAACGTGTGCGCCAGATCGAGGCCAAGGCCATCCGCAAGCTGCACAGCCGCAAGTGCCTGTCGCTGCTGAACGGTCTGATCGAGTGATCGGAACAAGCATCCCGGAACGCCCGGCAGCCGAACGCTGCCGGGCGCTTTTCAGGAGCAGAACGTCTTTTGCAAAAAAATCCGGATTTTTGCAAAACCTCTGCCAAACGACAAAACCTGTGGTATCAGAATTGAGCTGTGATTGTGCTGCTATACCTCAGTTGGTAGAGCGCATCCTTGGTAAGGATGAGGTCTCCAGTTCGAATCTGGATAGCAGCTCCAGCTCAAACGCCCTGAAGCAGAAATGTTTCGGGGCTTTTTTTGTCAGTGTTGTAACAGATCAAAAACAGCCTCCCGCTGCCCGGTACAAGGGCAAAGGGAGGCTGTTGTGTTTTATATGTTTTTGTTATCCGCGGAAGCCGTAGCGCGGGCCGTAGAAGCCCCAGCCGCCGCAGCAGCAGTTGCACAGCAGGTTGAGCAGGATCATGCTCCAGCACCAGCGCATGATGCCGCCCGGCTGGGCGTAGGTGGTCTGGGTGCGGTAGGTGCGGCCGGGGTTCTGCAGTCGCTGCAGGTGCATCCGGTACTCGGTGTTGTTGGGGTCCAGCTGCACGGCGCGGCGGGCATCCTGCAGCGCGTCGATGCTGTTGCCCAGGCCCTGATTGGCCAGCGAGGAAAGATAGTACCACCGGGCATTGCGGGCGGTCATGCCGTCCAGCACGCGGCGTGCCTCGGCGTAGCGGCCATTCACCACAAAGTTGCGGGCTGCCTGCATCTCGGGCGAGTCGCTGCCGCTGTAGCTGGCACCGCTCTGCTGGCTGTAGCCGTTGAACCCAAAGCCGAACCCGAAGGGTCAAAACCATCGAAGCCGTCAAACCCGTAGTTCTGCTGGCTGTAGCCCTGCTGGGAGCCGCCATAGCTCTGCTGACGGTAGCCGCCATAGGGATTGCCGCCCATCTGGGGGCCGGTCTCGCCCTTGGTGATGGCATCGTAGGCGGCCTGTACCTCCTTGAAGTGCTCCTCGGCGGTGGGGTCGTTGGGGTTCAAATCGGGGTGCCAGCGCTTGCACTTGGCACGGTAGGCTTTCTTTATCTCGTCGTCGGTTGCGCCGCGCTGGATGCCCAGCACCTCATAGGGATCTCTCATGGATATACTTCCTCACGTCTCATTTCGCGCGGCCGCAATGCCGCACAATACTCTATAGTCTACCGTATCGTCGTGGAAAAATCAAGTGGATGCTTCGGCATCCCGGCCAGAGCGCTTTGCATTGTTGCAGTTGTACTTCAGCCATACGCCGGAATACAGGATGTTGCGCAGCAGGTCGGCGTCCTCCACGCAGGGCAGGCGCTCAAAACATTTGGCACAGCGTGCCAGCAGCAACTCAAAAATTTCCCGCATCTCTTCCTCGTAGCCGGGCTGCTCGCTCATGGTTTTGAGGGGATTGTAGGCACCCTTCCGCTTGTCGCGGGCCAGATCGTCGTAGGCGTCCATCAGATAGATGAACTTGCCCAGATGGAAGCCCAGGCTGCGCAGCTCCGGCGACCAGTGGTCCTGCTTGTAGTCGAACAATTCGGCCATCAGCTCGCCAAAGCAGCCGGACACGGCGTCCAGGTCCTCGCTGCCGGCGGCTTCGTATTCTGCAAGCCGGGCCAGACAGCTGCGGATGGCGGCACACTGCCGGGGCCAGCGGGCTTCGGCGTCGGTGCGGCAGCCGGACAGCAGTTTTTCATAGCCGAGGCCCAGCAGGTTGTGGTCATCCTTCCATTTGTCCTCGGCATTGTAGTAATGCAGCGCCACGCTCAGGTCGGCACAGTAGTCGGTGGGGCCGCTGGACCGCCAGTTCACGCCGTGCAGCGGGTGCACCGGGCAGCGGCTGCATCCGGTGGAAAGTTCGCTCTCGCCCTCATACAGGCTGCACAGCAGCAGGTCCAGAAAGGTGAGATCGTAGCTCAGCGTAAACCGCCCCCGCAGCCCATGCAGCGCGTCGATGCGGCGGCACAGCCCGCAGTAGGCGGTGCGGTAGCGCGCCTGCGCCTCCGGGGAGAGGGCGGTGTGGTTCGGGATCACATATCCAAACATGGCTCAGCTCTTTTTGATGAACTGGGTGCCGCAGCGGGGGCAGGAGATCTGGATGCGGCCCCGGCCCCGGGGAACGCGCAGCTTCTGGCGGCACTTGGGGCAGCGGTAGTAGTGGTAGAGCTTGCGGTTGGCCCACTGATCTTTCAGACCACGAAACTTGCCGTCCACCCGATCTTTCAGGGTGTAGTAGCGGTAGTTCTCCTCCGTGCGCTTGGAGATATTGCGGCTCAGGGATCGGTAATAGCAGAGGATCAGCAGCACCAGACCCAGCCAGGTGAACAGGCTGATGCGGGTGAGCAGGGAGATGAGCAGCATCACGATGGAGGCGATGCTCAGAGCCTGATTCAACCCATCGGTGCCGTAGCGGCCGACCATGAACTGACGGAATTTTTCTCTCATACGATCAAGTCCATTTTCGTTGTCAAAACAGCGGCTGAGCGCTGCCGTGGTATTCCTTGTTTTTAGCATACCAGTCATCCATGATAAAACTTTGAACAGACTGCAAATCTATCATGAAAGGGACCGGATTTTACTCCCGGCAGCGGATGGTCAGATAGGCTTCGGTGTCCAGCGCGCCCTCCATGCGGCAGTGCAGCACGGCCCGCCCGGCCTCGCCGGTGGTGGCCAGATAGGTGCCGCCCATGCCGCCCCGCAGCGGTACGACGGCAGGCCCCAGGATCTTCACGGGGCCCTCGGTGCGCAGCTGCACGGCCTCGCCGCAGTAGGGCAGCAGGTTGCCGTTCTGGTCGATGGCGCGCAGGCTCACGGCAGCGCAGTCCCAGGTGGGGCCGTCGGTCAGGATGGGGTTGTGCACCACACATTCCAGCCGGACGCTCTGCACCGGCTCCCGCACCACGGTGCGCACCGCCCGACCGTGCCAGACGGCCTCAAAGCGGTATTCGGCGGCGGGGCTGCCCAGCACGCCGATGTACTTGTAGTACATCCGCAGCACATCGTTCCAGCCCAGCCGCAGCGAGAGCATCCGTGCCCGGGACAGGGGCGAAGGCTCCATGGCGTCCCGGCGCAGCTCGTTCAGGATGGCAGCTACCTGCAAGGCAGAAGCATGGTCCATCCCCTCATACTTTTCCAGCAGGGAGCCCACAAAGTCGTTGATCTCAATGGGTGGGTGCGGCAGCGCCGCAAACCGGCCGCGCCGGTCGGGGGCAAATTCGGCCACGAAGTCATTGCCGCGGTACAGACGCACGCTCTCGGCGTTGGTGAACACCCAGCAGGCCCCCGGTACCCCGCCAGGCAGGTCCCCCAGTGCCATGGCGGAAGAGACTTCCAGCACGATGTCCGAAGGAGCGCGGGGTGTTTTCTGGCTGGCGTACACGGCGGCGGAGAGTTTCGGGTTGCGGAACAGATCCATCACGCCGTGGTAGCAGATGCGGTCGCCGCTGCCGAATTCGCCGGTGGGTGTTGTAGTCGGCCAGGCACCAGCCAAAGCTGCCGGCCACGCCCTGCTGGGCAATGGAATCGTTGAGCACGGCGGCAAAATGCAGGGCCTGCACCAGCCGGTGGGCCTCATCGTCAAAGGGCTTGGCCGGGAAGTTCTGCCCGCCGAACTCGCTGATGAGGTAGCCCTTGCGGGTGTCCGGGGTGACGGAGGCGCGGGCCTCACAGGCGGGGCCTCGGCCCCGGTAGGAATAATCGTTGTAGGCGTACACATCCTCCAGCAGCTGCTCGCGGCGGCGGATATGGGCACCCGCCGTGGGGCGGGTGGGGTCCAGCCGATGGATGGCCTCGTTGGTGCGCTTGTAAAAGGCTTCATCATCGGGGCTGCCGTTGACCCGTGCACCCCACAAAAACACACTGGGATGGTTGCGGCACTGGCACACCATCTCCCGGCAGTTCTGCAGGGCCTGCGCCTTCCAGGCTGTCGTCGCCGACGTGCTGCCAGCCGGGCATTTCAGTGAACACCAGCAGGCCCAGCTCGTCGCAGGCATCCAGGAAGGCCGGGCTCTGGGGGTAGTGGCTGGTGCGCACGGCATTGCAGCCCAGGTCCTTTTTGATGAACTGGGCATCCAGCCGCTGCAGGCTGTCCGGCATGGCGTAGCCCTGATAGGCGTAGCTCTGGTGCCGGTTGATGCAGCACCACCCGCTGGCCGTTCAGGTACAGGCCTCCGGCCACGAACTGGACCGTGCGGAAGCCGAACCGGCGTCTTTTCTCGTCCAGCACCCGGTCGGGCAGACCGCTGGTGCCGGGACGGATGAGCTTTACGGTAAGAGTGTACAGGGTGGGGTGCTCGATGCTCCACGGATGCACCCCGTTCAGGGTGCCGGTGATGGGCAGGGCAAGTTCCCCACGGTAGACAGCCCGGCTTCCGGCGGGGCTGCGGATCTCGGCCTGCAGGGTGCAGCCCACCGTCTCACCCACCGTGGCGGTGTAAATGCGAAAGTCGCCTTCGGCCCGGGCCTCCACGAACACATCCCGCAGGTAGGCGGGCTCCTTGATGTCCAGACTTACGGCACGGTAGATGCCGCCGTAGGTCAGGTAGTCGATGGAACCGCCAAAAGGCGGGATGTTCAGATTCTTCGCGGCTGTCGCAGCGCACAGCCAAGACATTCTTCTTGCCCAGATGCAGGGCGCTGGTCAGGTCCACCGTAAAGGCGGTGTAGCCGCAGCCGTGGTGGAACAGCCGCCGCCCGTTGCAGAATACGGTGGCGTCGTGGGCGATGGCTCCGAAGGTGAGCAGGACGGTGCGGCCTGCCCACTCGGCAGGGGCAAAGAACTCCCGGCGGTAGCCGCACAGGCGCTGGTGGTCGTTCTCGTTGCAATAGTTGTAGGGCAGGGCCTTGACCGTGTGCGGGATGCGCACCGGCTCCAGCTCCAGTCCGGTGCATTCCGGGCGCACCAGCGCGGGGTCGAAGGTGGGGCAAAACAGCCAGCCGTCGTTCCAGTCGTAGTGTTCCATAGTCGGGTCTCCGTCCATAGCAAAGTTACTTTACTTCTTATAGTAGCACAAAGTTATGAACGAAAAAAGCACCTCCCGCCCTTTTTGTACACCTTTTGGGCAGCAGAAGGGGAAGAGCGCTGCCCAAAACAACAAATGCTCCCCCGGAGTGGGGGAGCATACTGCTCAGCGGATGAAGTTCGTCATGGGGCGGGGCGGGTTCTGCGGGTGGTCGAACCCGGCAGCCTTGCCGGCCTCGATGCAGTGCAGCAGCCAGGCCATGTTGCGGCCCAGCTCCTGCATCACGGCGCAGCCCTCGGCGTCCTGCAGCACCTGCTCGGCATTGGAGCCGTGCACCATGGCCCAGTAGGAGCCGTTGACCAGCGGCATGTGGAAGAACTGCGGGTACTTGACCAGCTGGTCCAGTGTGGTGGTGGTGCCGGCGCGGCGGGCCGAGCAGCAGATGGCGGCGGGCTTGTAGGCCAGATATTTGCCGCCTGCATAGGACAGCCGGTCCATGAAGCTGGTCATGTTGCCGGAAGCCGAGGCGTAGTGCACCGGGCTGCCAAACACGAAGCCGTCGGCGGTCTTTGCCTTTTCAATGGCCTCGTTGACCACGCCGCCGAACACGCAGCCATTGCCGCTGCGGCAGCCGCCGCAGCCGATGCAGCCGCCCACCGGCTTGCCGCCGACGTGCAGGATCTCGGTGTCGATACCGGCCTTGTTCAGCTCCCCGGCGATCAGGGACAGGGCGGTGTAGGTGCAGCCCTTTTCGTGGGGGCTGCCGTTGATGAGCAGAACGTTCATAAAAATACTCTCCTTTGGTCCAGAATGCGCCGCAAAATGCCCGGCGCCTGTGCGATACTCTGATTGTAGCACAAAGCCTCCGGGCGTGCAATGCGCCCCGGTACTTGACAAGAATGCACGGTTTGATGATAATAAGAAGAACCAGAAGAGGATATGCAGCGCCGGGCGAGGCTATGCGAGCGCGCCCGGCCGACCAGAAGGAGGTCAAATCATGCGCGTGATCGCAGGAGAAGCCCGGGGACGGCGTCTGGAAGCCCTGCCCGGGACGGACGTGACCCGGCCCACCCTTTCGCAGGTGAAGGAGGCCATGTTCAGCATTGTACAGTTCGACCTGCCGGGCGCGCGGGTGCTGGACCTGTATGCCGGCAGCGGACAGCTGGGCATCGAGGCGCTGAGCCGCGGCGCGGCCCGGTGCGTGTTCCTGGATGAGAACCGCGAGGCGGTGAACATCGTGATGCGCAACTGCAAGACCTGCGGTGTGTTCGACCGCAGCCGGGTCAATGTGGGCGAGGCCGCCCGGTATCTGTCGGCCTGCCGGGAGCAGTTCGACGTGGTGCTGCTGGATCCGCCGTTCCGGGGCGGTACGCTGGAAAAGATCCTGCCGGCGGTGGACAAGTGCACCGCACCCGGCGGCACTGTGCTGTGCGAGAGCGAAACGGGCCTTGTGCTGCCGGCACAGGTGGGCGGCCTGACCCTGCAGAAGCAGTATAAGTATGGCAAGGTGCTGCTGTGGAAATATACGAAGCCCATGCAGCAGGAGGGGGAAGCACTATGAACGTGAACGAGCTTTTGGACACCATTGAAGATACGCTGGAAGAGAGCACCAGCATGCCGCTGTCCGGCGGCAAGCGTCTGGTGGACGTGGAAAAGGTCCGGGATTATCTGGATGATATCCGCGCAAACCTGCCCGGTGAGCTGCGGCAGGCCCAGCAGATCGTGAACGACCGTGCCCAGATCGTGGACACGGCCAATGCACAGGCTCAGGCCATCGTGAAGAAGGCCGAGGAGCGCGCCCGCATCCTGGTGAGCGATGCCGAGATCGTGAAAGCCGCCCAGCAGCGCGCCGCCGAGATCACCGCCGCTGCCCAGAGCGAGTCGCGCACGCTGCGTCAGACCGTGACCGACTACTGCGACAACATGCTCAAGACCACGGAAGAGGCGATGGTGGAGAATGCCGCACAGGTAAAGAACGTGCGCGCCAACCTGCGCCAGAACGCCAAGAAAAACAGCTGATTTCCACACAAATTACACACATGGCAAAATGACGCGTCCCTGCAGGCAAAAATGACGGCCCGCAGGGACTTTTTTTGTGACATTTTGCCGCAAAAACAGGGACAAAAAACCTTGCAATCGGGGGCTTGATTTGCTACAATAAATGTGTGTCAGTGGGGTAAAGTGGGTAAAAGTAGGGCAAAGGCCCTCTCCACAGCCCCGAAAGGGGGCGGGCAGCATGTTCTTTGGCCGGTATGACTATACCATCGACGCCAAAGGGCGGCTGAACTTCCCCGCAAAGTTCCGCGACGCCATGGGCGAGAGCTTCGTGGTGCTGGAATGGGTGGACAACTGCCTGTTCGTGCTGCCGCTGCCCGAGGTGGAAAAGCTGGCGGAAAAGCTGGAGGCCGACGAGCTGATGGACAGCTGGGAGGTGTCCGGTGATCTGTTCAGCACCGCCTGCGAGGTGGTGCCGGACAAGCAGGGACGCATCCTTCTGCCGGCAGAGCTGCGCAGCTATGCCGGGCTGGAAAAGGATGTGACCATCATCGGTAATCGCAACCACGCCGAGATCTGGGCCACCGACGTCTGGAACGCCCGCCGCGCGGCGGTGAGCAATGAGCAGCGTGCAGCCCGGCTGCGCAGCCTGCACATCTGACATAAGAATTCTGCAAGAGAGAAAGGAGGCCGTGCCAATGGCTTCAGAAGAAAACGTGCCCTTTGACCCGACCTCATTTGAGCATATCCCGGTTCTGTTGAACGAATGCCTGGAAGGGCTGGCCATCGACCCGGCGGGCACCTATCTGGACGGCACCGCGGGCGGTGCGGGCCACTCCCGCCAGATCGCCCTGCGGCTGGACGCTGCAAAGGGTGGGCGGTTGATCTCGCTGGATCAGGACCCGACGCCGTGCAGACCGCCAGGGCGCGGCTGGCCGGGCTTCCGGCCACGGTGGTGCAGATAAACTTCCGCTACGCCGGGCAGGCGCTGGAAGAGCTGGGCATCGACAAGATCAACGGTGCACTGCTGGACCTCGGCGTTTCCAGCCACCAGCTGGACGACGCGGCCCGGGGCTTTTCCTACCGGGCAGATGCCCCGCTGGACATGCGGATGAGCCAGCAGGGTGAGACGGCGGCAGACCTCGTGAACACCCTCAGCCGTGAGGACCTGGCCCGCATCCTGCGGGACTACGGCGAAGAACCCTTTGCCTGGCAGATCGCCGGCAAGATCGAGGAAGCGCGACAGAACGCGCCCATCGAGACGACGTTGCAGCTGGCCGACATCGTGGCCGGCGCCATGCCGCCGGCGGAGCGGCGCAAGAACAAGAACCCGTCCCGCCGCACCTTTCAGGCGCTGCGCATTGCCGTGAACCATGAGCTGGATGCGCTGGAAGAGGGGCTGGACACCATTTTCGAGCATCTTGCGCCCGGCGGGCGGCTGTGCGTGATCACCTTCCACTCGCTGGAGGACCGGCTGGTGAAAAACAAGTTCCGCCGCTGGGCCACGGCCTGCACCTGCCCGCCGGAGTTCCCGGTGTGCGTCTGTGGCGGCAAGGCGAAGGCAAAGCTCATTACCCGCAAACCCATTGAAGCCAACACGCAGGAGCTGGAAGAAAACCGGCGCAGCCGGTCGGCTCATCTGCGTGTGTTGGAAAAGTGCTGAGGAATGCCGAAGGCATCCTGTGAGGAGGAGAGGAAACCATGGGTCAGGCAGCATACGATTACAACACCGCGCGGCGCAGAAAAGTGCCGCAGACACAGCGCAAGACCGCATTGCGCGTGGAAAAGGGCGGCAAGCGCCGTCTTTCGCCGCTGCAGGCAGCGCTGCGCAATGCCATGCATCTGGTGGCGGCAGCCCTGCTCACCGGGTTTGCCATCAGCCTGCTGATGAGCGAGGCCCAGCTGGTGGAGCTGAATGATCAGATCCAGGACGCCAAGGCCCAGCTGGTGAGCGCCCAGAGCCAGTACACCTACTACAACAGCACCCTGAACAGCAAGACCAACATCACCAGCGTGGAAGAAGCGGCCAGCCGTCTGGGTCTGATGAAGATCGACCCCAGCCAGATCACCTACATCCGGCTGAACGAGTCCGGTGCGCTGGAGCGTCAGCAGTCCCCTGTGCGGCAGTGGACCAGCTTCATCTACAACGGTGCTGTGACCATTCTGGGCACCGTAAAATAACATCAAAACGGGAAAGCGTGCGCAGCGCTTTTCGGTTTTAGGGCAGCAGCGCGCGGGCCGATATCCTGAAGAAAACAGCAGGCAGAACGGGTGCTCCGCCCTGTCTGCGGGAGAACAGCATGCAACAAGATTCCAACAAGAAAAAGGGCAAAGGCTACCGGGTGCGCCCGGCCTTTGCGCGGGAACGGCTCAACGGACGCACCCGGCGCGTGTGCAGCATTCTGGGGCTGGCGGCGGTCGTGCTGGCATCGGCCGTGGTCGTCCGCAGCCTGTATGTCATCCAGATCCGGGACGGTGCCAAGTACCGACAGTATGCCGCCCAGCAGCAGCTGCTGGACACCACGGTCAAGGCCACCCGCGGCGAGATCTACGACGCCAACGGCATCACGCTGGCTTCCACCAGCGTGGTGTGGAACATCTGGGCTGACCCCAGCTACAGCAGCATCCTGTACACCACCAGCACCAACGACGATAAAACGACGGTGCGCACATTTGACCCGACCATGTGCGCCGAGGTCAGCCAGGGCATCACCCTGCGGCTGCTCTCCGGCGACGGCGAGAGTCTGGACGCGGTGGACACTTCCTCGGAGGAATACACCCAGCAATACCAGACCGTGTACGATGCACTGTCCAAAATTGATTCCTCCTATGTGGTGCTGGCCACTAAGGTGAACAACGCCGTCAAGCTGTCCATTGAGGATTATGTGTCCGGTTTCAACAAGGCGCACAAAAAGGGCTCCGGCGCAGACCGCATCGGGCGGGTGTCCGTCTCGACGGAAAAAAGCTCTCAGCGCAACTACCCCTACGGAGCCTTTGCGGCTGCCGTGCTGGGCTTTACCGACGGCGAGGGCGTGGGCACTTACGGCCTGGAAAAATCCTACCAGTCCACGCTGGCCGGTGTGGACGGCCGCACCATCACCCGGCGCAACGCGGTGGGCAACGCCATTGCCGACCAGAACGCCACCACCTTTGCCGCCAAGGACGGCTCCAATCTGGTGCTGTCGCTGGACGTGAACGTGCAGGAGATCGTGGAACGCTACCTGACTGAGGCCGTTGCGGCCAACAACGTCGAGAACCGCGGCTGTGCCATCGTGATGAACGTCAAGACCGGTGCGATCCTGGCCATGGCCTCCAAACCGGACTTTGACCCCAACACGCCGCTGGATTACAGCGCCAACCTGGCCTACCTGCAGGAGCAGGTGGCCGCAGAGCCGGAGCTGTACACCATCTACCTCCGGGACGAAAACGACTCGAAGAAGTTCAAGCTGGACGAAAACGGCAACAAGATCGTGGACCCGGACCCGGATTATACCGGCACCTACCGCGATATCCTGTGGAAGAACAAGGCCATCACCGAGCTGTACTACCCCGGCAGTGTGTTCAAGGTCATCACCTCGGCCATGGGTCTGGACTCCGGCGTGGCGACCATGAACACCACCTTTACCTGTGCCGGTGCCTACGGCGTGGCCAAGGAGACCTACCACTGCGCAGGCCACAAGGCCCACGGCACCATCAACATGGCCGACGCTCTGCGCCAGAGCTGCAACCTCTACTACATCCAGCTGGGCCAGCGCGTGGGCTCCCAGCAGTTCTACAATTATTTTGACGCCTTTGGCTTTACCGAGCGCACCGGCGTGGACCTGCCCAGCGAGACCGGCCTGATGAAGTATTATTCGGCCAATCAGCTGGGTGAGGTGCAGCTGGCCTCCTCGGCATTCGGTCAGGCCATGGCCATCACGCCGCTGCAGATGTGCACTGCCGTGGCGGCAGCCGTCAACGGCGGCTATCTGGTCACCCCCCATGTGGTGGATAAGATCACCGACACCAACGGCAACGTGGTGGAGGAGATCGGCACCAACATTCGCCGTCAGGTCATCAGCGAGTCCACCAGCGATGTCATCCGCCAGATGATGGAGTACGAGGTGGGCAACGGCACCGGCGGCGGCAAGAACGCCTACGTTTCCGGCTACCGCATCGGCGGCAAGTCCGGCACGTCGGAACAGCTGAACATGCACCGCCGCGCCGACGGTGACTACAAGAAGGTCGCCTCCTTTGCGGCCGTCCTGCCCGCCGACGACCCGGAGATCTTGGTCTATGTGATGCTGGATGACCCCAACAACGCCCGCACCGACTATTCGTCCATTCTGGCCGCTCCTGTGGCCGGCAACATCATCAGCGAGGTGGCCCCCTATCTGGGCATCGCCACCGACGGCGAGGACCGCAGCCAGACCACCGTCACGGTGCCCAACCTGATCAGCACCGAGTGGAGCAATGCGCAGGTGCAGCTGAACATCAAGGGCCTCAAGCACCAGCTGATGGAGTCGGCATCCGACCAGACGGCGGCGCTGGTGACCTGCCAGTACCCCCATGCCGGGGCCAAGGTGCCCTACGGCACCACCGTGTATCTGTACACTGACACCTACGACGGCAGCCTGACCGAGGTGCCGGACGTGTCCGGCAAGAGTGCAGACTTTGCCCGCCAGATGCTGGCGGCCGCCGGGCTGAACTGTGTGGTGGAGGGTGACGCCAACGGCGTGGTCCAGAGCCAGAGCAGTGAGGTGGGGGCCAGCGTCCAGCGCGGTACCATCGTTACCATTACCTGTGGATAAAGGAACCAGAAAAACGAGAGGGGAATGAACTATGGAAAAGATCCATGCAAGCAAGCTGCTGGCAGGGCTTGTGCCTGCCGGCTTCCTCACCAGCGACCCGGAAGTGGAGCTGGTCACCACCGACAGCCGTGAGGTGCGGCCGGGCTGCATCTTTGTGGCCTTTCCCCGGCGAGCGGTTCGACGGCCACGACTTTGCGGCCAAAGCACTGGAAGAGGGCGCAGCCTTTGTGGTGGTGAACCACCCGGTGGAGGGCGTCCCGGCCGAAAAAGCCATCCTCTGCCCGGACAGCTACCACGCCATGATGGTGATGGGTGCCAACTACCGCAGCCAGTACCACCCCAAGGTGGTGGGCGTGACCGGCAGCGTGGGCAAGACCACCACCAAGCAGATGACCTACGCGGCCTTGTGCGGCTTTGGTGAGACCATCAAGACCGAGGGCAACCAGAACAACGAGCTGGGCATGCCCCGCACCCTGATGCGCATCGGCGCTTCCACCGAATACGCTGTGATCGAGATGGGCATGAGCCACGCTGGCGAGATCGACCGTCTGGCCCGCGCTGCCCGCCCGGATGTGGGCATCATCACCTGCATCGGCGTGTCCCACATCGGCAATCTGGGCAGTCAGGAGAACATCTGCAAGGCCAAGCTGGAGATCTGCAACGGCCTGCCGGAGGGTGCCCCGCTGGTGCTGAACTACGACGACAAGTTCCTGCGGGCGGCAAAGCTGCCCGCCCATGTGCGGCCGGTGTGGTTCAGCATGGCCGATGAGAGCGCCGATGTGTGCGCCCTGTCCATCCGACAGGAGAAGGACGGCATGAGCTTTGTGCTGGAGGATCAGGAGGAAGGCACTTTTGTGGTCAAGATCCCGGCTATGGGCAAGCACAATGTGGCCAATGCGCTGGCGGCCTACTGCGCCGCCACCCGTCTGGGCTGCGATCCCCGCAAGGTGATCCAGGGCCTGGCCGCCTTTGAGCAGACCGGCCGCCGCCAGAAGGTGGTGGACAGCAAGGGCGTAACTGTCATTGAGGACTGCTACAACGCCAACCCCGACAGCATGAAGGCCGCTCTGGCCATGTTCAAGGAGTTTCCCTGCAAGCGCCGCTTTGCTCTGCTGGGCGATATGCTGGAGCTGGGCGACCTGAGCCGCGAGGCCCACGAGGAGCTGGGCCGTCTGGCCGCTGAGAGCGACCTGTACTGTCTGGTGACCTATGGCGAACAGGCCAAGCGCACTGCCGTGGTGGCCGCCGCCAAGGGGCAGAAGACCCTGCACGCCAACAACTACCGCGAGGCAGCGGATGCCCTGCTCAACCGCATCCAGCCCGGTGACGCCCTGCTGGTGAAGGCCAGCCGGGGCATGGCACTGGAAAAGGCACTGGAAATTTTCTACGCAGAGCAGAAAGATGCCAGAGAATAACATTCTGGCGAAAATTGGAGACTGAGAAATGATTCGTTTCGCCTTGATCGTCGCGTCAACACTGGGCTTTGTGCTGACGGCGGCGCTCGGCAATTTTATGGCACCGCTGCTGCAGGAGCTGGAACGCTTCCGGCCGCAGGAACAGCAGGAGCCGCAGACCCCGGTGCAGAGCCGGGTGCCCGCGCTGGGCGGCCTGTGCCTGATGGTGAGCACACTGGCTGCCGTAGGCGTGGGCTGGACGGCGGCCTGCATCGCACAGCCCACGCTGCTGGGCAGCGAGAGCCAGCTGATGACCCGGCTGCTGATTGCGCTGTTCGGTGCACAGGCTTTCGGGGCCATCGGGCTGGCGGATGACGCCGCCCGCCTGCGCAGTCGCGCACAGCTTGGCCTGCGGCGTCTGCCCCGCCTTGCACTGGAAGCCGCCGCTGCGGCAGCGGTGCTGGTGCTGCTGGCAGTGAACGGCTGCCTGCCCACCGGCCTGCAGCTGCCCGGTGCGGGCTATGTGGAGCTGGGCGGCGCAGCCCCGGTGCTGTGGGGACTTGTGCTGGTGGCGCTGGCAGAATGTGCCCGTACTGCCGACGGAGCCGACGGCACCGTGTGCGGCACGGCCTTTGCGGCCATGCTGGGCCTCATGATGCTGGAAACACGGCTGGGCTGGTTCCCGCTGGCGGTGCTGCCGGCAGCACTGGCCGGGGCACTGCTGGCCTTTCTGCTGTGGAATTTTCCGCCCGCAAAGCTGCGCCCGGGCAGCTGCGGCTGCCTGTATCTGGCTGGGGTGCTGGGCTGCGTGCCGCTGTGCATCGGGTATGCAGAGTTGAGCATCCCACTGGCTCTACCCTTCTGGGCAGAGGGCGGCATGGTGCTTTTGCAGATCCTGTACCACCGCATCACCGGGCGGCCGCTGTTCCGGGCGGCTCCGCTGCACCGTTGGCTGGAAGCCCGGGGCGCGGGCCCGGTCACGGTATTTTACTGGCTGTGTGCGCTCGGTGTATGCGGCCTGGCGCTTGCCCTGGCCTTTGTGCGCTGAGGGCACAGGGCCGGATATTGGACAAAAAGGGGAGAAAACGAGCTGATGGCAACCATCCGCAAAAAAAGAAAAGATCCGGTCTCGGTGTTCCAGCGGGACCCGGGGCCGTGGTCGCGGCTGCTGATCAACTGGCTGGCCACGCTGGCGGTGATCATGGTGTTTGGTCTGGTCATGCTGTTCAGCGCCAGCTACACCACCGGTTATCTGCGCATGGGCGACAGCTTCCATTACATCAAGCAGCAGGCGCTGTGCATGCTCATTGGTCTGGGCTGCATGTTCGCCATGAGCTATGTGGACCACCGCTTCCTGCGCAGGATGGTGGTGCCGGGGTACCTCATCGTGCTGGCCATGCTGGCGGTCACCCTGACCATGGCCCCGCTGAACGGGTGCCGCCGCTGGATCCGCTTTGGCGGGTTCACGCTGCAGTCCTCGGAGGTGGCAAAATTTGAGATGATCCTGCTGTGCTCCAGCCTCGCGGCCAAGGCACCGCAGGTGGAAAAGCTGAGCCCCGGTAAAATGGTGATCATGAACTTCCGAGAGTGGCTGCATGTCCGGGTGTGGAAGCAGCTGGTGATCCCGGTGCTGCCGCTGATCCCGGTGATCGCGCTGCTGGCGCTGGAACCACACATGTCCGGCATCGTGCTGACGGTGGCCGTGGTGGGCACCATCCTGCTGTTGTCCGGCAGCGGCGGCATCCTGACCTGGGTGGGCGCCGGTACGGCGGGCCTCATGCTGGAAACGCTGCTGTCCCATGTGGACTCCATCCCGTATCTGCAGGACCGTCTGGACGGTTGGACCCAGGACCTGAGCAAGATGACCGACCAGACCGTGCAGAGCCTGTACGCCATCGGTTCCGGCGGGCTGACCGGCCTGGGGCTGGGCAACAGCGTGGAAAAACAGCTCTGGCTGCCCGAGAGCACCAACGACTTCATCTTCAGCGTGGTGTGTGAGGAGCTGGGCTTTGTGGGCGCGGTGCTCATCATCGTGCTGTTTGTGCTGTTCATCGTGCAGGGGCTATGGATCGCCTACCGGGCCGAAAACCTCTACTGCACGATGGTGGGCATCGGCATCATGGCACAGATCGCCTGGCAGGTGTTCTGCAACATCGCAGTGGTCACCAACACCCTGCCCAACACCGGCATCAGCCTGCCCTTCTTCTCGTCGGGCGGCACCAGCCTGATCCTGCTGCTGGCCGAGATGGGCGTGATGGTGAACATCGGCCGCAACGGCGAGCGGGCGGCCCAGCAGCGGGAAGCGCTGCGCGCCCAGCACGAGGCCGCAAAGGCCGAGCAGGAGGCTGCCCGCAGAGAAAAGACCATCGTTCTGGCCGACGCACGGGCGGCCCGGGCAGAACAGTAACGACAAACAGGAGGAATCACCATGCGTGTTCTGATCGCTGCCGGCGGTACGGCCGGCCATATCAACCCCGCACTTGCCATTGCAGGTGCCCTGAAAAAAGCAGACCCCACCGCCGAGATCCACTTTGCCGGCCGCAAGGAGGGCATGGAGTACCGTCTGGTGACCCAGGCAGGCTACCCCTTCCACCACATCGAGATCACCGGCTTTCAGCGCAAGCTGTCGCTGCACAACATCAAACGAAATATCGTCACCCTGTGGAATCTGGCCCTCTCCGGCCCCAAGGCCAAGGCCATCATGAAGGAGGTCCAGCCGGACCTGGTCATCGGCTGCGGCGGCTACGTGTCCGGCCCGGTGGTGCGCTGCGCCGCAAAGATGGGCATCCACACCGCGCTGCATGAGCAGAACGCCTTCCCCGGTGTGACCAACAAGCTGTTGGCCCCGGATGTGGACATCGTGTTTGCCGCGGTGCCCGCCGCTGTGGAAAAGCTGGGTGCGCCGCAAAAGACCATCGTGGTGGGCAACCCGGTGCGCCCGGAGGTGTTCACCCAGGCAAAGAACCGCGACGCCATCCGCGCCCAGCTGGGGGCAGGGGACCGCACGGTCATCCTTTCCTTCGGCGGCAGCCTGGGTGCCCGCCGGGTCAATGAAGTGGTGGGTGACCTGTGCGCCTGGGAGCAGCACGAGCACAAGCCGGTGCTGCACCTGCACGCCACCGGCCAGTACGGTGTGCAGCTGTTCAAGGACCTGGAACAGCAGAAGGGCTTTGCTGAGGGCGACAGCCTTGTGGTGAAGGAATACATCAACAACATGCCGGAGCTGCTGGCAGCAGCAGACCTGGTCATCAGCCGTGCCGGTGCCCTGACGCTGGCTGAGCTGGAGGCTGTGGGCCGTGCCGCCGTGCTGATCCCCAGCCCCAATGTGGCCGAGAACCACCAGTACTACAACGCCATGGAGCTGCAGAAGGCAGGGGCCGCTGTGGTCATCGAAGAAAAAGACCTGACCGGCGAAAAGCTGGTGCAGACCGTCTCGGAGATGCTGACCCAGCCCGGCAAGCTGGCCGAGATGGGCCGCAATGCCCGCAGCCTGTCGGTGGACGACAGCCTGGACCGCATTGCAGCAGCCCTGCTGGAGCTTGTGAAGAAGGCCTGAACGTAGAAAGAAACCGGAAAGAAGGTGCAGACAATGCAGCAATACGGCAATAACGGGCGTCCCTATGACCAGAACCGGGATTCGCTGCGTTCCTCTGGGTCTTCGCAGAGAACCACGCCCCCGAACGACGGGGCAAGCGATACCAGCCGCTATGGCTTCAACGGGGAGCCGCTGAGCCGCCCGCCGGCCCGCACGGCCAACGGTACGGTGCGGCGCACCCGGACCGACAACAGCATCGAGTTCCCCACCCAGCCGCGCCCGGTGCGGGACACCGGCAGCGCCGCCCGCCGCCCGGCCCAGCGTCCTGCGAACCGGAACGGCCGGCCTGCGCAGAACAGCCGGTCTGCCGCCCGCCTGCAGCAGCAGGGACAGGGGTACAATAAAAACCAGAAGCTGCGCCCCGCTCCGCAGCGGGACGCACAGCGCCGGGAAGGCCGCAAAAAGCGCCGCCTGACCCGTGCCGCCATCCGTCGGCGGCGGAGGCTCCGCCGTCTGGCAACATTTGGGCTGCTGCTGTGCGTCATCGGGATCGGTATGTACCTCACGGTGACCATGCTGTTCCGCATCAGCGCCATTCAGGTGCAGACGGCGGACGGCACCCAGGTGACCGAGATCGCCGGGTACTCCGCCGACAGCATCCTGCAGACACTGGGGGTGCAGGTGGAGGAAAACATCTTCAGCTTTGACTCCGGTGCGAAGGCTGCAGAGCTGGAACGCCAGTACCCGCTGCTGGAATCCATCCGCGTGGTGCGCGACTACCCCAACACCGTGGTGGTGCAGGTGACCGAAGCCACCCCCACCTATGCAGTGCAGGCGGGCAGCAGCTGGCTGACCCTTTCGGACAAGTTCAAGATCCTGTCCGCAGACCCGCGCAGCCGGACGGGCTGTGCACCCTGTACGGCGGTGAAGCGACCACCGCCGCCCCGGGCGAGCAGCTGAGCTTTGCCGCACCGGAGGCCGACAGCACGGCCGGCACCAGTGCCGCATCCGACAGCAGTGCATCCGGCGTGGTGGACGAGACCGACGCAAAGATGAGTGCGCTGGCGACCCTGCAGACCAAGCTGGACGAGTACGGCATGCGGAGCGACGTGACCCGCATTGAATTTGCGGACACCGAGCAGATCGCCTTTTTGTACCAGGACCGCATCAGCGTGCTGCTGGGGACGCTGAACGATCTGGATTATAAGCTGGACCGCGCCCGCTACATGCTGAACAACGAGGACGGCAAGGGCTGAGCGGCCACCGACACCGGGCGGCTGGACTTCAGCCATGTCAGTGCCGGCAGCACCCGCAAGATCTATTTTGCACAGGGCGACCCGGTCCTGCCCTCCGGTTATGTAGTGCCGGAAAAGGTGGAGCCGGAAACGCCGGAGGAGACTGCGGACAGCAGCCTGACCGACGAAGAGGCCCCGCAGGCCGCCCCGGCGGAGGACACGACGCCGGAGGAGATCCCGCTGACCGACCCCGCCCGCATGACCGCCAACGAGGACGAGAACCCCATGTGACCCCACATCAATGTTTTGGAGGAGCGTAGACTGTATGAAATTGGAACAACTGACGGAGGGCGTGCCTTACACACTGGTGCAGGGCAGCCCGGAGACCGAAATCAACGACATCATTTATGACAGCCGCAAGGCGGCCCCGGGCCTGCTGTTCGTGTGCATCGTGGGCACCCAGCGCGACAGCCACGAGTTTGCCGCCGACTGCGCCGCCAAGGGCGTCAGCGCACTGGTCATCCAGCACGACATCGACCTGACCGCCGTGCCGGGCGTGACCGTGGTGAAGGTGGAAAGCAGCCGCTATGCCATGGCTCTGATGAGCGCCAACCTCTTTGGCAACCCCTCCCGCAAGATGACCATGATCGGCGTGACCGGCACCAAGGGCAAGACCACCACCACCCACATGATCAAGAGCGTGCTGGAGGCCGCAGGCCGCAAGGTGGGCATGATCGGCACCAACGGCATCTACTTTATGGGCCAGCATAAAGACACCGCCAACACCACCCCGGAGAGCTACGAGCTGCAAAAGACCTTCCGGGAGTTCCTGGATGCCGGCTGCGACACGGCCCTGATGGAGGTGTCCAGCCAGGGCCTGATGATGGACCGCGTGGCCGGTGTGCACTACGATGTGGGCGTGTTCACCAACCTTTCGCCGGACCACATCGGCCCCGGGGAGCACAAGACCTTTGAGGAATACCGCAGCTGGAAGGGTCAGCTGTTCCAGCGCTGTGATGTGGGTGTGGTGAACATCGACGACGAGAACACCGAAGCCCTGCTGGAGGGACACACCTGCAAGCTGGTGACCTATGGCCGCAGCGAGCAGGCCGATTACCGTGCCAGCGGCTACGAGCTGCTGCGCACCCACGATTTCCTGGGTGTGAAGTTCCACGTCACCGGCAAGGACGAGATGGACGTAAAGGTGAATATGCCCGGCGAGTTCAGCGTGTACAACGCACTGGCTGCGCTGGTCGTGGGCAAGGTGCTGGGCCTGCCCGATGAGGCCATCCACGAAGGTCTGAGCCGGTGCGTGGTCAAGGGCCGCGTGGAGCTGGTGCCCATCAGCAAGAAAGTTCACCATCCTGCTGGACTACGCCCACAACGAGGTGTCCACCGAGAGCCTGCTCACCACCCTGCGGGCCTACGAACCCCCACCGTCTGGTGGTGGTGTTCGGCTGCGGCGGCAACCGCTCCAAGCTGCGCCGCTACGGCATGGGCGAGATCTGCGCCAAGATGGCCGATTTCTCCATCCTCACCGAGGACAACAACCGCTTTGAGAAGGTGGAGGACATCCTTGCGGATATCCGCGTGGGCATGAACAAGGGCAACCCGGAGGCAAAGTTCGTGGAGATCCCCGACCGTCTGGATGCCCTGCACTACGCTGTGGACCATGCCCAGGAGGGGGACCTGATCGCTGTCATCGGCAAGGGCCACGAGACCTACCGGGACCGCGAGGGCGTCAAGACCCCCTTCCTGGAACGGGAACTGCTGGAGGAATACGCCCAGCAGAAGGGCCTGGAATAAGCTCTTTTTGAACGCATAACAAAAAAAGAAGGCTGCTGCACAGTGTGTGCAGCAGCCTTCTTGCGTTGAGTAGCTTAAGCGAGCGACAACCACCAGCTCCGCTGGTGGAGTAGAAAATGCTTTAGCTATAAGATTCGAGCAAAGCGAGATGACAAAGAAATTGTTATCTTAGAAGATGCACTTTGCAACATAGCTCGTTAGAGCGGTAGGGCAGGTAATGCAGATGAAAGACGCTTGCTCGAGGCCCCTTGAGGGGCTTTGCCAGTAGGATGCCCTTCTAGGGCTTACTCAAGCCACCGGCTTAGCCGGTGGTTTTGACTCTTGTGTCAGGATGCCGGAAGGGGAGATCAGATCTCCTTCTTCAGGGTCTCGCCCATGATGTAGCCGTAGGTCAAAGCGGCGTCAAAGCCCATGCCGTACTGCTTAGCGTCCTTCTCCTCGATGGAGCCGCAGACGTCGCCGGCAGCGTACAGGCCGGGGATGGCCTTCTTCTCCTCGTTCAGCACGTGGCAATCGGTGTCGATGGCCAGACCAGCGGTGGTCAGGTAGAAGGTGGGGTCCACGCGGATAGCCCACAGGCCGTCACGGGTCTCGATGTAGGGGCAGTTGCGGCGGCCGAACTCGTCGGGCTCACCAGCCAGAGCGGCGGCGTTGTTGGCCTCGATGGAGTCTGCCAGGTTGGGCAGGTTCAGCTCCTCAGAGGCCTTCTCCACGCTGTCGTAGTGGACAGCCTCGCCCTTCTCGAACATAGCCACATAGCCGTTGAAGCCGTAGGACTCGCTGTCGCGGAGCTTCACAGCAGAAGCCTCGTCGAACACATAGTAGAAGGTGTCGCCGTTGTCCTTGTTCAGCTTAGCCTTAGCCATGGTGTAGTGGTTGTCGGAGATGATGTTGCCGATGTTGTCACCACGGACGTTGACCATGATGCCAGGGGCAGACTGGTGGATGAAGGCCAGCTCGAACTTGCTCTTGTAGCTGGACAGGAAGGCGGGCAGAGCGCGGTTTTCGCACTCCACATAGCCGCCGGCGTCGATACCCATCTGGATGCCCTCGCCAGTCATGCTGGAAGCGCAGTTGAAGAAGAAGTCGGCGTAGTCGGGGTTGTACTTCTTCAGCATCTCGGGGTTCTTGGCAAAGCCGCCGGATGCCAGGCACACAGCCTTACCACGGAGGGTGTAGCTTGCGCCGTTGTCGCCCTTAGCGTGGAAGCCCACCACACGGCCGCTTTCGTCCTTGATCAGGTCGGTGACGCTGGTGGAGTAGATGATCTTGCCCTTCTCGTACTTCTCCACACGCTGTGCCATGAACATCATAGCGTAGCCTGCGCCGCCCTCGTAGCAGCCGGGAGCCAGGTAGGGGGTAGAAGCGCCGTACTGGGTAGCACTCTCGTAGTTGCCCATGGTGTTGAAGCCGATGCCGATGCTGGACATCCAGTCCACCAGATCGCCAGCAACAGTGTACTGCTTGGTCATGTAGGGCATCTCACCGTTGAAGAACTCGGTGCGGTGGTACTGCTCCATGGTCTGCCAGAAGTTCATCATGCCTTCCAGGGTACCCATGGCAGAGCTGCGGAAGCTGCCGTCCACGTCGTAGTTGTACTGCAGCTGGGAGCCTGCGGTGGCCACGCCGCCGTAGGTCATGGACATGGAGCCGCCGGGGATGTCCCGCTTCTCCACCAGGATGACGCTGTAGCCAGCCTCCAGCAGGCGGCAGGCGCAGGTCAGGCCGGAGGTGCCGGCACCCATGATGACCACATCGGCCTCTTCCTCGATGACCTCGTTGGAGGTCTCCAGGGTGACTTCCTTGGAGAAGTCGTCCACGTTGTAGCCAGCCAGCTCAATGGCCTCCTTCACGGCAGCCTTCACAGCCATGGAGGTGATGGAGGAACCACGCAGGTTGGGCACGTTGATGCTCTGGTGCTCGACGATGGCAGCAGGGATACGGGAGCAGGCATAGTTGCCGATGCCGATGGTCTCCTCGTGGGACAGCACCTCACAAGCGGTGATCTTGCCCTCAAAGAAGGTGGTGGCCACATGGACCCAGCTCTCGTGGCCCATAGCCTTGGTGACGTACTTGCCGTCCACAGGGCTGGAGGGCTTGGTAACAGCGGAGGCTGCCTCAGAGGATGCAGCACTGGAAGCAGGAGCACTGGTGGTGCTGGAAGCGGTGTTGCCACAAGCGGTCAGCAGACCGGCAGCAGCGGCGCCCATGGTGCCCATAGCGGCACCGCGCATAAAGTTGCGGCGAGATCTTAGCCATAGCAGTTTGCCTTTCTTTCTTCTTGTTCTTCTAATAGGTTCTTCTTCGTTTCTTCTGTTCCATCGTATGTTTTGAACATTGACATGATTATAGCAAAGTTTCGCTCTGCTGTAAAATCGAAAAAAATCCCGGATTTATCAAAATGCTTATAAATCAATGGCCACTTTACCACAGAAGAAATCCGCTATAATAAAAGAAGTACAAGTTTTGCAGGGAGGGCTGTTTCTATGACCATTTACCAGTTGGAGTGCTTTATTGCCGTAGCAGAGCTGAATTTCAGCGCAGCGGCCCAGCGGCTGTTCACCACCCAGCCAGCCGTCACCTACCAGATCAACACCCTGGAAAAGGAGACGGGGCTCCACCTGTTCGACCGCACCACCCGGCGCACCAAGCTCACCGCCGCCGGCCAGTCCTTTTACCTGGACATGGTGCAGATGACCAGTTTTGGCCGCCAGGCCCTGAAAAAGGCCCAGGATATCCAGGCTGCAGACCGATCCCATCTGGTGGTGGGGCTGCGGCAGCTCTTTGATTACGGCACCTTTGCCAGCATCCTGGCAGAGTACCAGCGGCAGTACCCCAATGCCCAGGTGGAAGTGATCCCCCAGAGCAACCGCTGCCCTCTGGAGGAACTGCGGTCCGGCCAGCTGGATATCGGTTTTTTTTACGCCACTGAGCATTCCAGCGACCGGGATGTCTCCTTTACGCCCCTGTTCTCCCTGGGCTATTATGTGCTTATGAACCCCAACTGCCCCCTGGCAGACCGCAAGGCCCTGCACCTGGCGGACCTGAAAGGCCAGAGCGTGGTGTCCTCCGGTGCCTTTGACAGCTTCCTTTCTGCCTGCCAGGGCCCCTCTCTGGAGGAGCTGGCCCAGGTGGGGGTGGATTGCAGCAAGATCACCCCCAGCTTTGAGGGGGCTTTGATCATGATCACCATGGGCACCGCCATGTCCATCGTGCCCTGTCTGGACGATGCAGTGATCCCGGGCATCACCAAGGTGCCTTTGCTGGATTACCCCGGTGACGGTGGAGATCGCTGCCATGCGCCACACGCCCCGGCTGGAGGTGCAGTCTTTATCGAGATCGCCAAGCGGAAATACAGCCGCTCCTTCCCGGAGCAATCCCAGATGGACGGCATCCTGCTGTGAAAAAAGGAGCCGCCGTGCAGCTGCACGGCGGCTCCTTTGGCAGGGGAGGATTTACAGGATCCGGACCCGGATCACGGCGGGGATTGCGCTCAGCTTTTCGCTCAGGCGGGCATCCACGGCACCGGTGGCGTCCAGCATGGTGTAGGCCATGTTCTTCCTGCTCTTGTTCACCATGTTCTCGATGTTCAAGCCCGCCTCGGTGGTCAGGGCGGTGATCTGGCTGATCATGCCGGGCTCGTTCTTTGTGGATGATGCAGATGCGCTTGCCGCCGGCACGGGGCTGGTGCACCTCCGGCATGTTCACCGAGTGGGTGATGTTGCCGTTTTTCAGGTAGTCACTGATCTCCTGCGCGGCCATCACGGCGCAGTTGTCCTCGGCTTCCGGGGTGGAAGCGCCCAGGTGAGGGGTGCACACGATGCCGGGCTTGCCCAGGATGGCTTCCGACGGGAAGTCGGTCATGTAGCCGGACACCTTGCCGGTATCCATGGCCTCCAACAGGGCGGCAGTGTTCACCAGCTCACCGCGGGCATAGTTCAGGATCTTGACCCCGTCCTTGCACAGGGCCAGGGTCTGGGCATTGATGGTGTCCTTGGTGGTGGGCAGATACGGCACATGGATGGTGATGTAGTCGCACAGGGGCAGCATGTCGTTCAGGTTCACACAGTGGTGTACCTGGCTGCTCAGGTTCCAGGCTGCCTCAATGGAGATGTAGGGGTCGTAGCCGTACACTTCCATGCCCAGCTCGATGGCGCAGTTGGCGACGCGGGAACCGATAGCGCCCAGGCCGATGACGCCGAGGGTCTTGTCCTTGATCTCGTTGCCCACGAACTGCTTTTTGCCCTTCTTCCACGCTCTTTGCCATGGCGGGGTCACCGGCAAGGCCCTGGCACCACTGGGCAGCGTCGGCCACATTGCGGCTGCCGGCGATCAGCATGCCGATCACCAACTCGGCCACAGCGTTGGCGTTGGCACCGGGCGGTGTTGAACACCACGATGCCCTGCTCACTGCAGCGGTCCAGCGGGATGTTGTTGACCCCGGCACCGGCGCGTGCGATGGCCAGCAGATTGTCGTTGAAGGTGGTGTTCAGCAGGTCGGCGCTGCGCACCAGAATGCCGTCCGGGCATCGGCGTCCACCGAGACGTCAAACAGGTTCTTGTTCAGCTTTGCCAGGCCCACCGGGCTGATGGCGTTCAAAGTCTTGATGGTATACATATCTTGAATCCCCTCTGTTATGCGTTCTCCTTGCGGAACTTCTCCATGAAGTCCACCAGCTTGTCCACACCCTCGGCTGGCATGGCGTTGTAGATGGAAGCGCGCATGCCGCCTACCAGACGGTGGCCCTTCAGGTTCACGAACCCGGCGTCTGCGGCCTCGGCGCAGAACTTCTTGTCCAGGTCGGGGTTGGGGCTGGTGAAGGTCACGTTCATGGTGCTGCGGTAACGGTGCTCCACGGGGTTCGTGAAGAATTCCTGCCCGTCCAGATAATCATACAGCACCTTGGCCTTGGCTTCGTTGATCTTCTGCATGTTGGCCAGACCGCCGATGTCGTTTTCCAGATACTTGAGCACCAGACCCGTCATGTAGATGCACCAGCACGGCGGGGTGTTGTACATGCTGTCCTTGTTCAGCAGGGTGGTGTAGTTCATCATGGTGGGTACATTGTCGGCGGCGTGACCCAGCAGGTCGTCCCGGACGATGGCGATGGCCATGCCGGCGGGGGCGACGTTCTTCTGGACGCCGAAGTAGATGCAGCCGTACTTGGTGACATCCACGGGCTTCGAGGATCATGGAGCTCATATCCGCCACCAGCGGCATACCCTCCACCTGGGGCACCTCGACGTACTGGGTGCCGAAGATGGTGTTGTTCTGGCAGATGTGGATATAGCTGGCATCCTTATTGTAAGGGATGGCGTTCACATCCGGGATGTAGGCGAAGTTCTTGTCCTTGCTGGACGCGACGATCTTGGCCTCGCCGAACTTTGCAGCTTCCTTTGCGGCCAGGTTGGAGAAGTTGCCGGTGACGATGTAGTCGGCCTTGCCGGTGGTCATAAAGTTCAGCGGCACCATGGCAAACTGCTGGGTGGCACCGCCCTGGAAGAAGCCCACCTTGTAGTTGTCGGGGATGTTCATCACGCGGCGCAGGGTGGCCTCAGTGTCCTTGATGATGGCGTCGAACCACTTGCTGCGGTGGCTCATCTCCATCACGCTCTGGCCGCTGTCGCCGTATTCCAGCAGCTCTGCCTGTGCCTGCCGGAGGACCTTCTCGGGCAGCATGCTGGGGCCTGCGCTGAAGTTGTATACTCGTGCCATAATGAACTCTCCCTTTCCTGTATCACGAAGCATCGACTGTTTTGCGATGCTTTCTGAATCATTTCCGTAGCCGTAGTATACCGGTTTTGCGGGCACGAAAACAAGAGCATCTTTGCACAAAGATACTGCCGGAAAAGCCTCTGTGCAGGCACAAAGCACACAAATGTACGCCAAGCAAAGACAAAAATAGAGACAACTGTAAAAACAGGCTGAAATAGCCTGATTTCATCGGGATTTCTGCCTCTTGCCTTTTCCGACAAAACCCGGTATAATGGAACGACAGAGACAAATGTAAAAGAAAAACGCGAAAGGAGGGGCTGCGCAGATGTACGGACTCCCGGACCGGCTGCGACCGCTGTCGGCGGCCGAGGAGCAGGTCATGCTGGCGGTATGGGCCTGCCGAGAACCCGCCACCCGGCGGGATATTGACGAAAAACTCCGCAGCAAAGGCTGGGCCCCGGCCACGGTGCTCAATTTTCTGTACCGGCTGGAAGAAAAAGGCTGGGTGAAAAGCGGAAAGCAGGGCAACCACAACATTTATGCGGCCACGGTCACCCAGCGTGCCTACGGTGTGTGGAGCATGCGCCAGCGGCTGGACACCCTCTTTGGCGGGGACCTTGCCGCAGCCGTGCGGGCGCTGGTCAGCGAGAGCGGCTGCGGGCAGAGCGAACTGGAACAGGCCATGAAGGTGCTGGAGGAAAAGCACCTGGAAGCGGAAGAATACGATCTGTATGACCCCTACGGGTAAAAGGAGAGAGAAAGATGGATTGCAAGCTGAGAGCCAAGAACTGCGGCGGCTGCCCGCTGCTGGGGCTGGACTATGCCGAACAATTGAAGCAGAAGGAAGCCACCGTGAAAAAGCTGCTGGGCAAATACGGCCCGGTGAACGCCATCCGCGGCATGGAAAACCCTTACCACTACCGCAACAAGGTGATTTCCACCTTCACCACCGGCTGGGGTGGAAAACTCACCTCCGGCATCTACGCAGCGAACAGTCACAAGGTGCTGCCGGTGGAACGCTGCCTGCTGCAGGACGAAGTGCTGGACAAGACCATGGAGGCCGTGCGAGCGGCGGCCATCGCCTGCCGTTACCAGCCCTACGATGAGGACAAGGGCACCGAGCTTGTGCGCCACTGCCTGCTGCGCCGGGGCGTTGCCACCGGGCAGGTGATGGTAGTACTGGTGACGGCCCAGCCGGTGCTGCCGGGTGCCAGGAACTTTGTGCGCGCCCTGCTGGCAGAAGCCGAGAAGCGGGGCGTGACCGTGACCACCGTGGTGCAGAACGTGAACCCCCGCAAGACCAGCGTCGTGCTGGGTGATGCGGAAAAGGTGCTGTATGGCAAGGGTTATATTCTGGATACCCTCTGCGGCAAGACCTATGCCCTCAGCCCCCGCAGCTTTTACCAGATCAACCACAGCCAGACCGAGGTGCTGTACGGTCTGGCTGTGGAAGCGGCGCATCTCACCGGGAAAGAAGTGGTGCTGGACGCCTACTGCGGCATCGGTACGATCGGCTTGACGGCTGCCGACCACGCAAAGCAGGTGGTGGGTGTGGAGCTGAACCGGGACGCCGTGCGGGACGCCATCGGCAACGCAAAGCACAACGGCGTGAAAAACGCCCGCTTCTTTGCCGCCGACGCTACCCGCTGGATCAGCGAAGCGGCCGCTGCCGGGGAGCGTGCGGATGTGATCTTCATGGATCCGCCGCGGGAGGGCTCCACCCCGCAGTTCATCGAGAGTGTGGCCCGCATGGCCCCGAAGCGGGTGGTCTACGTCAGCTGCAACCCGGAAACGCTGGCCTGCGACCTCGCCCTGCTGACGAAAAAGGGTTACCGCGTGGAGAGCAGCACCCCGGTGGATATGTTCCCGCACAGCGAGCATATCGAGACGGTATGTTTATTGTCCAAACTTAATGCAAAGCAACATATCGAGGTAGACATCCACATGGACGAACTTGATCTCACCGATGCAGAGAAGAAAGCCACCTATTCGGAAATCAAGGAATATGTGCTGGAGCATACCGGACTCAAGGTCAGCAGCTTGTATATCGCTCAGGTGAAGCAGAAATGCGGTATCATCGAGCGAGAAAATTACAACAAACCGAAGTCCGATGATGCAAAACAGCCCCAATGCCCGCCCGATAAGGAAAAAGCAATCAAGGAGGCGCTCAAGCACTTCGGCATGATCTAAGGAGGGCAAAATGAAGCGTTTACTTTCTTGTGAGTTCAATATGGATACTGCCTGTGTGGAGCTGAAATTTGCAAATGGCAGCATGATTGCCATTGATACGATTGCGGTAGAGAATGAGGTTGCCGATAATATATATCAGCGGTCAGAGCTGGACTGGCTGATTTACAACGATCCGGCAGCCTATGCAGATTTAGTTCTCAACGGCGACCCGGAAACATACCTGAAAACTGTTACAGAATATAAACCTTTGGACTGATTACCAGAGATAAAGCAAGCCGCCTGTGCGGGCATATCAAATGCTCATACAGGCGGCTTTTCCTTTTTGTACTGTGACTTTATCAGTTCTCCGAAATGGACCGCTTAAACAATATCCATGTACTTATGAAGTAGCATATCAGCAGTAAGAAAAGAATACCAATGATAATCCCTACTTGTACCATCAAGGCTCCGCAGCCAATATAAGCTGAGATTTCAGCAGAAACACTTTGAAGAAAATAGCCAATCACAATAATTGCTACAACGATTGCCGCTGTGATCGGCATCCCAAACCAAACACCAAGCTGTTTTAGAACCAAAGTATGCAGGTCCTTCTCTTCCACTCCCATTTTTCGCAGAACCGAAAATCTGTAGTTGTTTTTTTCTGCATCCAGGAGCTGCTGAAGAGCCAGCACGGTAAGACACATCACCATCAGAACAATTGCACCATAGATCAAGGACGCTTTTAGGATAAAGTTAAGGGCGATTATACGGTTCACTTCCGTAGTATGGACAGTTGTACTGTATCCTGCCAGATTGTCTTTATCAGGATCTTCTGGATAAGAACGCCCAAGAAGCTGTTCCAGCATTTCTGCCGTTTTGAAGGGAAGCGGATATTGGGTCATCACAAATCGGTTGCGCTGTACCGGAAGCAAGACTTGCGCTATTTCGTCAGGTATGATATACACCACATCTGTATAAAGATTATAGATGGATTCCCCCACAGGCTCCTGAAACACGGCGTTCTCACTGAGTTTCAGGGTGCCTGCGTCAGTTTCCAGTAAGGTATGCTCAGCGATGTAGTTTTCAATATCCTTGTCCTCTGCCGCACGATGCCAGTGGGTAGCAAATTCATCCGTTTGTAAGATAATAGGTTCATATCCCAACATTTTCCGAACAGCGTTATAATCCTTCAGTGCGATCGCCAAGGGAGGAAAATTGTACTTTACTCGCTGGTGAAAGTCGCTTTGCTTGGGAAGATATTCCGAAAAAGTCAAATCGTCCTTTATCGCTATTTTGTTTTGTTCTATGAACGCAGTAATTTCTCCATAGTCTGTATCCGGAAGATTTTCCACTTCATAAACATCGTTGTAGCGGCTTGAAATTTGAATATCATAGACAGCCCGACTGTCCAAATAGCCCAGACTCCATCCCGTTAAAACCGGCGCAATGACAAACAAGCAGATAGAAAAAGTCAGGGTCACACAAATTATCGTCATCGTTTTCGTATTGGTAGCCAGCTTAGAGGAAAGCTGTCCAAACAGAAATAAACTCGTATTATGATATTTGCGGGACACTTTAGACTCCTTCCAGTATAGGAGCGCCGCATTCGATAAATACATGACTGCGGAAATGATAAACAAAATATCCGCAACCCCAAACAGCAAATATTGATTCAGAGTTGGAGCGTCAAATCCAAGGAAGTAGGCTTTTTCCAGTTCTGCGATGGAAAAAATCGGGATAGCGGTCAATACAGCACCAGCCAGAAGTCCGCAAAGATATCGGGAAAACCCTATTTTTCTGTGTAAAACAGCACCTGCGATTGCCCAAAGCAGCGTCAGTGCAGGGAAAAGGACATTCCCCCAATACATGAGCTTTACAGGAAGCGGATGTCTGGAATCGAAGTAAAAATGATATTTTACAGTACCTACCTCCAGCATCCACAGCAGCAGAATGCCATAGAAAATACAGATCATCGGCATCCATCTGCTTTTATGAAGCGGTTTTTCATTCTGACGGTTTGCCGTCATAAGCTCAATAATCCTGCTTTTGTTGAGAATTCTGACATTCCCGACTCCAACCAGAATCTGGCAAACAACAAAGAAGCCCACGGTCAACAGCACAGTATCCGGGAAAAATGACCAAGAAAAAGCGTAGGGTTCCCCAAAAGAAGCAAGCAGCATAGCCGTAATGACCTGAGAAACGACCATCCCCAGAAGGATTCCCACCGACACAGAGAATATGAGCAGGAAAAAAGTCTCTCCAAAAAAGAGCAGGCCTATGGTTTTTTGCTCCATTCCCAAGGTTGCCTCAACGGCAAACTCCTTTTGCTTTTTTCTCAGCATGAAACGATTGACATAGTGGATCAGAAACAACAAAAGCAAACTAATCCCGCAAATTGCCAGTTTCATACCTCCAGCCAGCAGGGAAATATTATATTCCGCACCAATGGTCGGATGATAATGGGTGCTGCTGATAGACAAAAACGCATAGAACAGGGTGACACAGAGTGTCATGGTCACAATATAAATCAAATAGTCCTTCACAGACCGCTTTGCATTTTTGAAAATAAGTTTAGCGTACATCGCTCGTGCCCCCTCCCATCATGGTAAGGACATCCAGGATTTTTTCAAAGAAAGTCCTGCGGGAATCACCCCCCTTACGGATTTCCGTAAAGATTGCCCCGTCCCTCATAAAGAGAATACGATTGGCATAGCTTGCCGAGAAAGCATCGTGTGTCACCATCAGAATCGTGGCTCCGAGATCTTCATTGATACTCTGGATCGTCGAGAGCAGCATCTGGGACGAGTGACTGTCTAACGCACCGGTGGGTTCATCCGCCAAAATCAGCTTAGGCTGATTGATAATGGCTCTGGCACAGGCGCACCGCTGCTTCTGGCCGCCGGACACCTGATAGGGGTATTTGTCCAGAATATCCGTGATATTCAGCTTTCCGGCCATTTCCCGCACCCGCCCATCAATCTCGCCTGCTGGAACCTTGTTGATGGTCAGCGCCAGGGCTATGTTTTCCGAAATGGTCAGCGTGTCCAGCAGGTTAAAATCCTGAAATACAAATCCAAGATTCTCCCGACGAAACCGGGCAATCTGTTTTTCGTTGATTTCCGTCACATCGGTTCCGTCCAGATAGATATGTCCTGCACTGACGGTATCAATGGTGGAAATACAGTTGAGCAGGGTAGTCTTGCCGGAGCCAGATGCTCCCATGATTCCTACAAATTCTCCCTCTTGAACGGAAAAGCTGATGTCCTGAATTGCTTTTGTAACATTTCCGCCATTTCCGTAATATTTTTGGATATGATCCAGTTTCAAAATTTCTTTCATTGTTATCACCTCTGATCTCTATTGTAAAATAAGAGTGGCTTCGTTTGTATCAAGTTTTCTTACAAAGTTCTAACAAAAATGTAAGAAGTGCAGAACGCTTTTCAGTTCTGCACTTCATGAATCAGACAGTTAATGTGAAAAGAAAGGGAAATGGCTGTGCCATGTTCCGACGACTCCGCCGTAATGCCAATGCCCAGCTTTTCACAGAGCCGTTTGCACAGATACAGACCAATGCCCGTGGACTGCTGAATCAGACGACCATTCTGACCGGTAAATCCCTTTTCAAAGATACGGGGCAGATCGGACGCAGCAATCCCGATTCCATTGTCCTCCACGACAAGGACAACCTGATCCTGCCGTTTATGAGTAGAAATGCGGAGAACCGGCTGCTTCGTACGATACTTGACCGCATTGACAATCAGTTGATTTAGGATAAAACGCACCCACTTTTCATCTGAATAAACCGTATCCTGCATTTCCTCCACTTCCAGGCGCATACCACTTTGGAGCAGCAGATATTTGTTATCTGCAATCGCCTGATGCACCACTTGGGACAGTGCCATTTCCCGGACAGAATAATCTTTCTCTGTATGCTCACTGCGGGCATAATAAAGAGCCTGTTCCGTAAAGCGGTTGGTCTTTTCCAGTTCCAGCAGAAGTTCTTTGTCCAGTTCGTCCGATGGTTTTCACATAGGAGTTTCATGGCAGTAATGGGCGTTTTGATTTCGTGAATCCATTGTTCAATGTATTCCTTGTACTCCAGGCGTTCCCGCTCGACCTCCCCAATCTGCTCCAACATGGATTTTCCAGCCATTTTCAAAATCTGATAGTAAACCTGATCCTCGGCCTGTTCCGGCAGTTCCATCACTTCAGAAATAAGGTATCTCTCGAGAGCTGCTTCGCCATATCCAGAAGTTTTTTCATCTGCCGCTTTCGTTTCCAGTAAGTGAGGACAAGTCCCATCAGCAAAATCAATGCCCATACGATCAGGATCAATACTACTGCGGAAGCCGAATTGCCGCACACCAGCAAAAATACAGTGAGCGCAGCCATGCAAACAAGGTTCGTCAGCAGAAATGGAAGCCTGTTTTTCCAATACCGTTTGCTGTTCATATCGTGTACCCCTGGCGATGCTTTGTCTTGATAAAATCCGTCAGGCCAATGCCCGCCAGTTTTTCCCGGATGCGGTTGATATTGACGCTCAAAGCATTGTCATCCACATATAGCTGATTGTCCCATAGATAATCTACAATATCATTACGGGAACAAATCTTTCCTGCGTGTTTGAAAAGATAATATAATATTTTCAATTCATTCTTTGTCAGTTCTGCTTGGTTACCGTCATATTCAATCGTGCTACTTTCTAAGTGAAGAATCGCTCCTTGCCAATTCAGACGCTCAATTTGTTCTATCGGGTAAGCTCGTTTCATCAAGGATGAAATCTTTGCCAGCAGAATTGCTGTGTTATAAGGCTTGGTGATAAAAGCATCTCCACCCAGCAAAATACTGTTCAATTCATCCATGTCCGTATTGCAGCTTGTTACAAAGATAATCGGTACATTGGAAAAACTGCGGATTTGAGAACAGATTGAGTAGCCGCTTTCTTGTGGCAGCTTTATGTCCAGCAAAATCAAATAGGGATGAGTATTTTTGACCGCTTGCATAACTGATGTAAAGTCAGTAACTGCGGATGCCTCATATCCGTTTCCGTTTAACAGAACTTGTAATTCAGTTTGAATGATTGGGTCATCTTCGATGATGAGTATTTTATATTTTTCCATGATTACATGTCCCTTTCTTTGAATATTTAGTACCACCAAGGCAGTTCCAGCCAGAAGTTATCCAGAGCCAATTTCTCCGTGGACTTTGCTCTGCTCTCTGACAGATGGAAGTGCTTCGCCGTTTCGCTCAGAGGATGGAGGACATCGTCCTCAAAGCCAAAGCGATACCAGAGATAGGCTTTCTCTCGCTCATCAATCATTTCCAGAGCCGTATGGATTTCTTCGTGGGTTTCCTTTGCAATGAAAATCTGCTCTGGGTTCTGTACTCTGGAATCTGCTATAAATTCATGTTGTCCCTTATTCTCGCCCTTTTTGACCTCATCCAGACGAATGATACAGTCCAGATTTTTGGCTTCAAAGGTAGGATTCAGCCTGCGGATGTAGTCCAGCATGGCATTATGAATAGCCGGGGCAGCATAGGTCAAAAACTTGTTCCCGTAGTCGGGTTGAAAGCTGCTTATGCAGCCCAGAAGCCCCAATGAACCCTCCTGCACCAAATCGTTCAGTTCAATGCCGAGGGCAACGTTCAGCTCCCGCTGTGCGCTCCATATCTCGTATGCCGTCTTTCGGATAAACCGCAGATTGTTCTCTACAAGGGCGTTTTCTGCCCATTTGTCACCGCTCTGCGCCGCAATACAGAGCTGCTCGTTAGTTATCTTGTCCATCATCTTCCGGCAGCACCATCGTCTGCATCAGCCCCAGCAAGGCTTTGTTAAAGTTGTCCAGAGCTTCCTGATTGACTCCATCGACACCGGAAATGCTGCCTGTAATAGCATCAACAACTGCTTCCGGCGTGATGGTCGGATTCTGCATATCCTGCCCCTTGGTCAGCTCGGCAAACATCTTTTCGGTGGCTTCCTTGCTGATTGCCTTGGCTGCGACCAAATCGCTGCCTGCTTCTTTCTTGATTTCCTTAACCACCGTCATAAAGGTGTTTTGAATCGTGGTCTGGTCTGCCTGATAAGCGGGAATTTTCATGGCATTAGCGGTTCGGGCTGCCTGTACTGCTTCGGGAGCTTGGTTCTGTCCCAACAGCAGAGAGCCAACGGTAGCAAACATCTGGTTTTGTGCGGCATATCCTCTTGCAAGGGTATCATCCATATACTGTGCAATCATATAAGTAACCATGGCAAAGCGGGGATTTTCCAGCAGACGGTTGACTACATCATTGTTGACCTTTCCGGTATAAAGATTCTTTGCAGCTTCAACAGATAATCCCAGTTCTGAAATATCGTAGTTCTTTTTATCCGGGATTACGGTCGTACCCAAGATAAAGTCCGTGGACACATTGAACACTCTGGCGATGCGGATAACGCTTTCTTCGCTCAGCTTTTCGGTCTTTCCGCTAAGGAAGCGGCTGATGGTGCTTTCATTCACATCAATCCGAAGTGCCAGTTCTCGCTGGGTCATCTTGCGTTCTCTCATTACATCAACGATTCTTTTCCGAACATCGGCGGGTAAATAAGTATCAGCCATTATGCTTCCTCCCCTCTGTCTGTTTTCTGTTTGATATATTTTCCGCTTTTAATGCGGGCATCTGTCGGCTTTTCAGCGTCCTCCGGGATGATCCAGCGGCTTCCTGCCCGCTGTGCGCCCGGTATGCGGTCATTGTTGCAGAGGATACCAACTCTTCGGGGAGAGATACCCCATTTCTCGGCAACTTCAAATGTAGACAGGTATTTCATTTCTGTATCATCCCTCCTGATTCATATTAACTTCAATTATATTCTATTTACGGAACAATATCAACCAACTTTGTGTGAACACTGCCGTCTCGAAACTTGCATTTTTTCAAGTTTTCGGGGCGGCTTTTTGCTTTGCTTGCGGAAGTGCCTGATTTTTCGGTTGAAAGCGTTTTTCTGCGTATATTCAGGCAGATGAAAAAATCATCGAGAAAAATCAAGGAGGTTATGCAAATGAACATTTTTGAAACAGTCAAGGCGGCGGTCACGGTTAGGCAAGCCGCCGAACACTACGGGCTGAAAATCAATCGCTCCGGGATGATTTGCTGCCCTTTCCACGATGACAGACACCCCAGCTTGAAGCTGAACGAGGATTACTTCTATTGCTTCGGCTGCGGTGCCAAGGGAGATGTGATTGACTTTGTGGCAAGGCTGCTTGACCTGTCTGCCTATGAAGCAGCGCAGAGACTGGCTGCGGATTTCGGACTGGACAGGCCGCCGTCCGTGGTGGCACAGGTAAAGAAGTACCGTCCCCGTGTGAATCAGTCGAAACAGGACGAGCTTTTCTGCATGAATGTGCTGTCCGGGTATCTTCATCTTTTGGAGGACTGGAAAGAGCGATATGCTCCCGAAGCACCGGAGGACGAGCCGGATGAGAGGTTCGTGGAAGCTTGCCACAAGCTGGAATATGTGGAGTATCTGAACGATTTGCTCCTTATGAGCGATCAGGAAGAAAGGACTGATACCGTCAAGGAACTTTTGACAGACGGAACGATTGCAAGAATGCAAACACGACTGGACGAGCAGAAAAGGAGGTGCGCTGCCATGTCAGAGAACAGGAAATTGCTTGAGATGAATGTGCCGATGTGGTTTGACGGCAAGAGTATCAATGAAGCTCTGTTTTGTGAAGATTTTCTGAGAACCCGTCAGATTATCTTTTCAAACGGAGCTTTTTTCACACCTGATGGTCGAGTGACGGACGACCTGCCGCTTCGTGGCGAAATCTTTGAAGAATTGAAATATTGTGCCGTGAACAACATTCCCCGCAAAATCAGCAACATCATTGAGATTATGACGCTGGCGGCTCATGTGGAGGACTTCCGCCGGAGCAGGACAGGATTCATCTGGCAAAAGGTACGCTCATGCTGGACGGCACTTTTACAGAGGGGAAGCCGGATATTGTGAGAAACAGGCTCCCGGTTTTCTATCGCCCGGATACTCCGAAACCTGTGCTGTGGCTTTCCTTTCTGAATGGTCTGCTTTACCCGGAGGACATCCCTACCTTGCAGGAATTTATCGGCTATTGCCTGATTCCCTCCAATAAAGGACAGAGGATGATGGTCATTAAGGGCAATGGCGGCGAGGGTAAATCCCAAATCGGTGCGGTGCTGGGGCAAATGCTGGGCAGTTCCATGAAGGACGGAAGCATTGGTAAAATCTCTGAGAACCGATTTGCCCGTGCCGATCTGGAGCATATCCTCCTATGCGTGGATGATGATATGCGAATGGAAGCCTTGCGCCAGACCAATTATGTGAAATCCATTGTGACAGCTCAAGGGAAAATGGATTTGGAGCGCAAGGGCAAACAGAGCTATCAGGGCTGGATGTTCGCCCGTCTGCTGGCTTTCTCCAATGGAGATTTACAGGCATTGTATGACCGAAGTGACGGTTTCTACCGCAGACAGCTTGTGCTGACCACAAAGGAAAAGCCTGCCGGAAGAATGGATGACCCTGACCTCGCCCAGAAGATGAAAGCTGAGGTGGAGGGCATTTTCCTCTGGGCGTTTGAGGGATTGCAGCGTCTGGTTGCCAACAATTTCAAATTCACGGAAAGTGAGCGCACCAAAACCAACCGAGAGTCCGTCAAGCGTGACAACAACAATATTTTCGACTTCATGGAGTCTGAGGGCTATATCCGGCTGAAAGCGGATGCTTCCATCAGCTCCAAGGAGCTGTACGAAATTTATCGGATGTGGTGTGAGGAAAATTCTCTGCCGCCCCTGAAATCCCGCAGCTTTAGTGACAGTGTGGTGGCAAATTTAAGTCGCTACAATCTGGAACACACCAACAAAATCACAAACTCTGCCGGGCGCAGGGTGTGGGGATTCATGGGAATTGAAGCCGTAGCCCGTCCGAATATAAATGGGTTTTACGACGTTTCGCCGTGTACGTACGTACCGGAGGAATGGCGGGATTGATTTTTTGGTACGTACGTACACAGCGTACGAGCGTAAATCACTCCTGTATAAAACCTTCGTGACGTACCCAAATGACAGGAAAAAGTCAGTCTTTTTTCTGTCAACGGACGGGGCGGTTTCGCAAAACAGCAGCCGTCCGTGCCGGACATTGGAAAGAGGAGCAGACAACTTTCTGATGTTCGGCAGAGGTCGCCGCAGCGACCGCATTACCCTCGGAGAGCCCTCAGGAGAGCCACGGCACTTTGCAGCCAGTATGGATGAAAGTGTCATAGTGGGTTATTACACTTCCGCAGAAGTGCCTTTCCAAAGCTACCTGTCTGCAAATCCCAAAGAAAGGAAGGAAAAATATGGCAAGAAATGACGGAGTTGACCGTACCTGTGCAAGAAATATGGATGTCACAGATAATGACATCGGAGATGCACAGGCACACAATGAGCGTGAAAAAGAAATATACAGTAACGAAGATATTATCCCGGAAAGAAGTTCCCTCAACGTACACTTCAAAGAACCTACCGGGAGCTACGCTGAAATGTTTGAGCAGATGAAAGCTGACAACATCATTTCCACCAGAGGTCTGAAGGCGGATGCCGTCCATTTCAACGAAATGGTCTTTGATGTGAACTCTGCGTACTTCGACAATCACGGCGGTTATGAATACGCCAGACAGTTTTATGAGGAAGCCTATAAATCCGCTGTGGAGATTGTTGGCGGTGAACAGTATATCCTCTCGGCAGTCATGCACGCTGACGAGATTAACCGGGCGATGTCCGAAGCACTTGGCAAGGACGTGTTCCATTATCATCTTCATGTGGTCTATGTCCCTGTGGTGGAGAAACAGATTTTGTGGTCGAAACGCTGCAAGGATGAAGCTCTCAGAGGAACGGTAAAGGAAACCATTATGCAGGTCAGCCGCAGTAAAAAGTGGCTGTCCAAACCTGCTGTGGACAAAGATGGAAAACCAATTCTGCAAGTCAATGGTAAGCCTGTTCTCCGAAAATCCTATTCTGTTTTACAGGATGATTTTTTTCAGCACATGAGAGCTGCCGGATATACCGATGTGGAACGTGGAGAGCGTGACAGCACCGAGGAACATCTGACTGTGACCCAGTTTAAGGTGGCAAAGGAAAAGCAGCGACTGGAAGCTGTGACGGCGGAACTGAACCAGAAAGAAGCACAGCTTGACGATACTACACAGGCTGCGGAGAAGAAAAGCAGGAGCTTAAATCCTGCAAGCACAGACTAAGGCGGCAACCGGAATAGCGGTGACGGTTCAGGAGCTGGAGTCGATGGGTAAGAAATCTTTTACCGGGAACATCGTCTTGACACCCGATGAATGCCGTACTCTCAAAAATTATGCTGTCAGCAGCTTTGCTGAAAAAGCGGAGAAATTAAAATACCAGCAGAAATATGAAACAGCCAAGAAAGATGCTGGGGTATGGAAAAAACGATATGAGAAACTTCTGGAACAGGCTCAGCCGTATCTGGATGCTGTCAAGCTCGCACCTGAAAGGGTACGGGCTTTTCTTAATGCCGTTTTGACCAGAGGAAAGAGAAACAGGACATTCCGCAGGAACGTGGACGAAAAAGAAAGGAGAGCACTATTGACAGATAAATGGAATGGTTTTGCCGATTTACTTGCAAATTTAATAGAAAAATATGCGGCGGTTCTGGATATTGCTAATCTTCCAGAGCCGCCGTCTTGTTTGGAGGAAGAAAACACATCTGAAGAACCCAGTGACACTATTGAATTGATGGAAAAGCAATGATATAATAGTCGTGGAATAAGTGTCCAAACTCTATGCGAGAGCTACTGTTCTCAACGCATAGAGCTACATAGAATAAAAGCGCAATACCCCGTTGCACAATTAGAAATGAGGTGTTCCGGTGAACAATTATGATGATATGAATCAAAAATCCAATATGATTATTTACACAACAGAAGATGGATTGACAAAAATTGAAACCACATTTGATGAGGATACCGTGTGGTTATCCATTGACCAGATGGCAGAGTTGTTCCAGAGAGATAAATCTACTATTTCAAGACATATAAAAAATGTATTTTCCGAAGGCGAGCTGCAGCGAGAGTCAGTTGTTGCAAATTTTGCAACAACTGCGGCAGATGGAAAAACCTATCAGGTTGACTACTATAATCTTGATGTTATCATTTCTGTCGGCTATCGTGTAAAATCCAAGCGTGGCACACAGTTCAGAATCTGGGCAACTAACATTCTCAAAGAATACATGAAAAAAGGTTTTGCTTTGGATGATGAACGATTGAAAAATCTGGGCGGCGGTGGATATTTCAAGGAACTGCTTGAAAGAATCAGAGACATCCGTGCATCGGAAAAGGTGTTTTATCGTCAGGTGCTTGAAATCTATGCCACCAGCATTGACTACGACCCGAAAGCGGAAATCTCTATCCGTTTTTTAAAAGGTTCAGAATAAAATTCATTATGCCATTCACGGACAGACTGCGGCAGAAGTGATTTATACAAGAGCGGATGCGGAAAAAGAGTTCATGGGACTTACCACCTTTGCCGGTAATCAGCCGACACTCAAAGAAGCGATTGTTGCGAAAAACTATCTGAATGAGAAAGAGCTTCGTGCTATGGGACAACTTGTATCCGGGTATCTGGATTTTGCGGAACGTCAGGCAGAGCGTGAACAGGCAATGACGATGCAGGACTGGGCAGAGCATCTGGATCGCATTCTTACCATGAGTGGAGAGCAGCTTTTAATTGGAAATGGAAGCATTACTCATAAGCAGGCTGTTGATAAAGCGACTGGAGAATATCGAAAATATAAGACAAGAACGCTCAGCGACGTGGAAAATGATTATTTAAATTCGATAAAGATGTTGGAACAGAAAACTGACGGCAAAAATAACAGACGATGAAAGCTGAATTATGCCACAGGCTGTGGCACAAATGAGGATGGCGATATGAAAGAAAAAACAAAAGTATATATTTATACGAGAGTATCTACTGCCGTTCAGGTAGACGGTTACTCCTTGGATGCTCAGAAATCAAGAATGAAAGCCTATGCTGAGTTCAACGATTTTGAAATCGTCGGTGAATATGAGGATGCCGGTAAATCGGGAAAGTCCATTGAGGGCAGATTGGAATTTAACCGCATGATGGAGGATATCAAGTCCGGTAAAGATGGCGTGTCCTATGTGCTGGTGTTCAAGTTATCACGTTTTGGCAGAAATGCGGCAGATGTGCTGTCTACCTTACAGGTGATGCAAGATTTCGATGTCAATCTGATTTGTGTGGAGGATGGCATTGATTCTTCCAAAGATGCCGGTAAGCTGATGATTTCCGTGCTTTCTGCGGTTGCCGAGATTGAGCGTGAGAATATCCGTGTTCAGACGATGGAAGGCAGAATCCAGAAAGCTCGTGAGGGTAAATGGAACGGTGGTTTTGCTCCCTACGGATACAAATTGGAAAAAGGTATGCTGTATATCAACGAGGAAGAAGCCGAGGCAATCCGCATTATCTTTGACCAGTATGTGCATACCGATATAGGAGCTAACGGACTTGCGAAATACCTTGCCAATCACGGTATCAACAAAATTCAGCGGCAGAATGGAAAAAATCCTCTGTTTGATGCAGCCCTGATTCGCAGAATTTTGAAAAATCCCGTTTACTGTGGTAAAATTGCTTACGGCAGGAGAAGAACAGAAAAGGTACATGGAACTCGCAATGATTACCGACTTGTGGAGCAGGAAAATTATCTGTTAGTTGACGGTCTGCATGAAGCCATTGTATCAGAAGGACTCTGGCATGAAGCCCAAGTAAAACTTCTTGCTCAGGCGAAGAAGTATGAAAAGGTCAACAACGGTAAAGACAACAAGGTACACCTGCTGACCGGATTACTTAAATGTCCTATTTGCGGAGCCGGAATGTACGGCAACAAAAGCATCAAGCACAAGCCGGACGGCACGAAATATAAGGATTTCTTCTATTATGGCTGCAAACACCGCACTATGACCCGTGGTCATAAGTGTGAATACAAGAAGCAAATCAATGAGGAATTGCTGGACGGTGCTGTTGCAGAGGTTATTATCAAACTGGTCAGCAATCCGAAGTTTGCGGCGATGATGCAGCAAAAAATCAATATGAAGATAGATACATCCGCCATTGAACAGGAGATTGCCAATTATGAAAAACAGCTTCGTCAGAGCTATGCTACGAAGTCCCGTTTGATTGATGAGATTGATACCCTTGACCCAGATGATAAGCACTACATCAAGCGTAAAGCAGACCTTGATGATCGCCTTTATAAAATGTATGATAAGATAGAGGATACGGAGAATCTGTTGATTGAAGCCAGAGCAAAGAAAATGGCAATAGAAGCAGAAAAACTCACTGCTGACAATATCTACAAAGTGCTGATTTATTTTGAAAAGCTGTACGCTGTCATGGACGAGCAGGAGAAGCGACAGATTATGGAATCGCTGATTTCTGAAATCCATATCTATGAGGAACGACAGCCAAACGGTCAGTGGCTCAAATCCATCAAATTCAAGCTTCCGATTATTGAGGAAGATATGGAAATGAGTTTGGACAGTGATACACATGTCGAGACGGTATGTGCGCTGAGCAGACGGCACAAAGCATAAGACGCGAAAAATACAGATTCCTTTATGAAGAGACAACCAGATAAAAACAAACAAAGCGAAAGGAATCCGACAATGAAAAAATTAAAAGTCACGATCAACCGTTCCGCAGGGGTAAAAAAGTATGAAGTACTGCCTCGGCAGGAAAAAGATATGCGCGGATGTTGCTTTTGCATTAAAAACGCAAACTGCCAGAAAAACGAAAATACGCAGTTCCCGGTTGAGAAAAGTGCTGCGGAGTGATACAATAATATTATATCTGCCCCGTCCGGGGCGTCAGTTCACTGAACGGTATAGATTGCAATGGACAGCTATTTTTTTATTTTAACGACCATTGATCTTTTTGTGCTTGGCTTTATGAGCCTTCTTACAAAGCTGAGCGAATCTTTGAACAAAAAGCAGAAGCGCGGGTTCCTTCTGGCTTTTGCGCTCATTGCGTGCATCTCGGTGCTGGAAGTCATCACCATCGTGGTGGACGGCGCACCGACGGGCTGCCGCTGGCTGAACATTTTGTCCAACTATCTGGGCTTTGGGCTGACACCGGCGGTGGCACTGTGTCTGGTATATGTGCTGGACAAAAAATCCATTATCCGGCGCGGGTTCAAGGCGGCGGTCTGCTGCGAGGGTGCGTATCTGCTTTTTCTGGCGGCAACACTGCCCTATGGGCTGGTATTCTCGGTGAGCAGGGAAAACCTCTACGCCCGGGGAGAATACTTCTATATCTATGTGGCGATGTACTATGCCGCCATGTTGTACCTTATGGTGGCTACGGTGCGCACGGCAGCGGCTTTTCAGAACCGCAGCCGCACGCTGATCTACCCGCTGACCCTGTTTCTGGGTGCGGAGACCGTGATCCAGATCGCGCTGCCATCGCTGCACGTCACATGGCTGTGCGTCACCCTGCTGTCGGTGTTGTATTATATCTATTGCAGCGAGATGTGGAACCAGCTGGACGCCCTGACCGGATTTTTGAACCAGAACAGCTACCTGAACCGCACCGCCGAGATGCGCCGCAGCGGCGGGGTGCTGGTGGTGTTCGATGTGGACGGCTTCAAACAGATCAACGACCGTTACGGCCATTTGCAGGGAGATGTCTGCCTTGCCGAGATCGCAGACTGCATCAAAAAAGCCTATGCCTGCTGCGGGTACTGTTACCGTATCGGCGGCGATGAGTTCTGCGTGCTGTTGAGGGATGAGGCAGACGAAGCCCGCTGCGCAGCGGCGCTGCAATCTCTGCTGGCAGAGCGGCGCAAAGAGATCACCCTTTTGCCGACGCTCTCCCTTGGCTCTGCTGTTTTTTCCGGGGAGGACGTGGTTACGGTGAAAGACCGCGCCGACCGTGCGCTCTACTGTGCCAAAAACGAGCTGAAAGCCCGCGCCGCAGCGGCAATGCCCGCAGGCGGCAGTGGGGAAAAGGATTGAACGGATCGTTCGGCGGGAAAAAACGCCCGCACACTTTATAAATGGAGGAACACCGATGATCACCGATTGGAACAGCCCGCAGGGCGATTTTGACCCCACCGAAAAGCAGGGGGAGCTGCTGATGCTGCTGAGCGGCCAGCAGGTGACCGTGCACACCAGCGCGGAAGATGATTTTGACTATATGGAAAACGAGGATGTCGCTTTTGTGGTGAAGAACCCGCACAGCGAGGAGGATCTGCTCATTGAACTGTGCGGCGAGTTTTCCGTCTTTTTTGAAAAGTGGCATGGGGAGTACCCGGCCACCGAGGAGGGTTATGCGCAGATGACCCAGGACGTGCAGGCTGTTCTGGCAGGCAGCGCCGGGGCACTGAGCCTGTACACCGAGGACGGCTGGCAGGGCACGGCCCTCTGCACGGAAAAGCCCGGCCCGGATGCCGACGCAGCCGGTCTGCTGGAGCGCTGCTGGAGCGCCGAAAAGCCCCACAAGCCTCTGGAGAAGGGCAGCCGGGTGGAGCTGGTGTACTGGGACCCGGCACAGGACCGGACCCTGACCGTATAAACCGCCGGACGGCAGAAACAAAGAACGTCCCCGTACTCTTCGGAGCACGGGGACGTTCTGTATAACAGGGCGGGGACTTATAGCTGGTACAGGGCCACCATCAGCGGCATGGTGAAGATACACAGCAGGGTGGTCACCACATTGATGGCGCTGGCGTAGTCGGCATCCTTGCCGTAGATCTGCGCCATCTGGGTGATGGTGGAAGCCGAGGGGGTGCAGGTGGCCAGCAGGCTCACCAGCAGGATGGTCTGGCCGTCCGGCACCAGATGGGCCAGGCCGCTGAGCTTGAGCAGGGCCACAGCTGCCAGCGGGATGCTCACCAGCCGCAGGGCCGTGACCAGCCACAGCCGACGGTAGCCCAGGATCTTTTTGAAGTGCATGCCCGCCATCAGCATGCCCAGGATGATCATGGAGATGGGGCCGATGGCACTGCCCACCATGTCCAGCGAATCCTCGATGACGGCCGGCAGCTGGATGTGCAGCAGAAACAGGGCGGCACCCGCCAGAATGGCGATCATGTTGATGTTGGTGAGCACCTTTTTCAACTCAAAGCTCTTTTCGCCGCAGAGCATGCTCTTGGCGTGGCTCCACAGCAAAAACAGCTGTACCGACAGAAAGGCACTGGAGTAGATCACCCATTCCTTGCCCAGCACCGCCGTCACGATGGGAATGATCAGGTTGCCGGCGTTGGAGTAGATCATGGAGGCCTTTTCCACGGCGTCCAGATGCAGTGCGTGACCCAGCAGGTTCACCACCACGATGATGCCGACGTGCAGCAGAACCGCCGCCGCCAGCGCCAGCAGCAGCCCGTGCAGCACATCCGGGGTGTACTGTACCTGAAAGGCCGAGATGATCACACAGGGCGAGATCAGGTACAGCGAGATCAGCGAGAGGGTCTTGCTGTCCTCGGCGTGCAGCAGGCCCCAGTGCACCACCGCATAGCCCATAAACATAATCAGAAAAAGCGAGAAGATCTTTTCTGCAAGGATCAGACTGATCATACGAGTCACGTTCCGTTTCTGCTGCTGCAAATTTCGCCCGCCGGGGTGTTCTGCAGACCACTATAATACGCAGGCTGCGAAAAAGCAAGAGAAAATGCGGTTTCCAAAATGATATATATAAACTACAAAATACTGCTTGTTGATAAAAACGCTGCGTCTGCTCGCTTGTTCATAAAATATTCAAAATAAATTCATATTCAGTCCACCAAATTTCGGTATAAGTGTGGCAGCAAAGGCGCAAACGGCGCCGAACCCACGCAGGTCTGGGCAAAAAAGGCAGCGGGCAAAAAGGCTGCGGCACATTTTTGCACCAAGCAGGGCTGCACACCCACACCGGCACAGGAAAGGAATTGGATCATTATGAAAATTGGTTTTTGGGAACTCGTCGTGGTCGTCATCGTGGCGTTCGTGTTCATCGGCCCGGATCAGCTGCCCGTCTACGCAAAGAAGATCGGCAAGATGCTGCGTGAGCTGAAGAAGTACACCGGCGCTGCATCCGAGGAGATCCAGAAGAATGTGGTGGAGCCGCTGAACGAGATCCAGGCTCCCCTCAAGGAGGCCGTTGCTCCGCTGACCGATATCAAGAAGGACATCGACAACAGCGTGAAGGACGTGACCAAGGGCTTTACCGGCATCGGCAAGACCAGCAAGGAAGAGGCCGCCAAGAAGGCTGCCGAGGAGGAAGAGGTCACCGATCTGACTGCCGAGGAGCCGGTGGAGGAGCTGCCGGAGGAGAACGCTGCCCCCGCTGCCGAGGCTGCCCCTGCCGAAAGGCTGAGGCCCCGGCCGAAGAGAAGCCCGAGACTGCCCCTGTGCAGGAAGAAACCGCCCCCGCACCCGCACCCGAAGCTCCGGCTGCGGAAGCAGCCCCGGAAGCTGCCGAGGCTGCCCCGGCAGAGGAAACCACTGTTTAAGTTTGGATACACCGCGCCCGCGGTTGTCATACATCAAGCAATAAGCCCGCCACGCGGCGCGGCAAAGTAAAAAGGAGATTTTTATTATGCGTATTGGTACCAACGAACTGCTGATCATCCTGGCTGTTGCACTGCTGATCTTTGGACCCAAGAACCTGCCGAAGCTGGGCAAGATGCTCGGCAAGACCATCAACGGCTTCAAGAAGGGCATGGAGGAGCCGGAGGATTCCGACGATTCCGAGGAGAAGGCTGAGAAGAAGGCCGCTAAGAAGGACGAAGACGAGGAGTAATTGTGGCTACGAACATGAAGCGCAAAAAGAAAGCCGAGGTCATGGAAGATGACGGCAGCATGACGCTGACCGGCCATCTGAAGGAACTGCGGAACCGGCTCATCATCTGCGCAGTGGTGTTTGTGGTGGGTGTTGTGGTCTCGCTGGCTTATGCAGACCGCCTGATCGACCTGCTCACTGCCATGGGCCGCGATTACTATCAGTTCGTGTCCATTGCACCGCAGGAAAAGCTGATGCAGTACTTCCGCGTGTCCATTCTGGCTGGCGTGGTGGTCACGGTGCCGGTGGCATTCTACCACATCTACGCCTTTGCAAAGCCGGGCCTGAAAAAGAGCGAGAGCTTTTTCTTCAAGATGGTCATGCTGCTGGGCTGGCATTGTTCTGCGTGGGCGTGCTGTTTGCTTACAAGCTCATGATGCCCTTTATGCTGCGGTTCCTCAGCACGGGCATCGAGGGCGCTGAGTACATCCAGACCACCACCAGCATTGAGAGCTACGTCAACCTCTGCCTGACGATGTTCATCATCTTCGGCTGTGTGTTTGAAATGCCCCTGATCACGATCATCCTGTCCAAGATGGGCATCATCAACCCCACGCTCCTCAAGCAGGTGCGCGGTGTGGCCATCGTGATCATCTTCTTCATCGCGGCTGTTGTCACCCCGCCGGACATCGTGTCCCAGTGCATGGTGGCAGGCCCCATGGTGCTGCTGTACTTCATCAGCATCTTCCTGAGCGGCATCTTCTACAAGCCGAAGTCGGACGATGACGATGAGGACGACGAAGAAGAGGACGACGAATAAGCGCCCTGACCCAGTTTTCTCAGAAAAACAACAAAAGGCTGCTGTGCCGCTTGGCATGGCAGCCTTTTTGCGTATGCGGCGCGGCAGCCTCGATTTTAAATCATCCCGGCTATACAAACCACCCGCCCTGTGCTAGAATGGAGCCAACAAACAAAAGGCGGTGAGCGGATGCATCCTCTTGCAGAATATCCCCGCCCGGCCATGCGCCGGGACAGCTGTGAGATCCTGAACGGCCCGTGGCAGTATGCCATCACCCAGACGGCCGAATACCCTGCGGCCTGGCAGGGCAGCATTCTGGTGCCCTATTCGCCGGAGGCCCCGGCCTCCGGGGTGGGGCGCACCCTGCAGCCGGGGCAGTGGCTGCACTACCACCGCCTGTTCGCCCCGCCGGCGGGGGAGGGCGGCCGGGTGTTGCTGCACTTCGGGGCCGTGGATTATGCCTGCGCCGTGCAGATCAATGGGCATCTGGCAGGCGGCCACCGGGGCGGCTACTGGCCCTTCACACTGGACATTACCGACCTGCTCAACGGTACCGACCGCAACAGCCTGTGGGTGGCCGTGCAGGACCCCACCAGCCACGGCACCCAGGCCCGGGGCAAACAGACGTTGAAACCCGGCGGGATGTTCTACCCGGCCCAGAGCGGCATCTGGCAGACCGTCTGGCTGGAGCGGGTGCCGGACAACTATATCCAGACCCTGACCGTCACCCCGGACTACGACGCCCGCACGGTGACGGTGCGGGTGCACACGGCAAAGCCCGGCGGTGCGGTCAACCTGTGGGCCATGGTGCGGGCCGGGGGCGTGACCATCGCCGAGGACTGGGGCAGCGACGAGGCCGACCAGGACGGCGAAGTGACCCTGAACATCCCGGAAGAGCATTTCTTCCCATGGAGCCCGGACACGCCCTTCCTCTATGACCTGACGGTGGGCACCAACCAGGGAGGAAGCCGAGTTCGACACCGTGCACAGCTACTTTGCCCTGCGCAAGTGGAGCTGTACACCGGACGCCCACGGGGTGCTGCGCTTCTGCCTGAACGACAAGCCCATCCTACTCAACGGCCTGCTGGATCAGGGCTACTGGCCGGAGGGTCTGTATACGCCACCCTCGGACGCAGCCGTGGAGCGGGAGCTCAGCGAGGTGAAAGCGCTGGGCTTCAACCTGCTGCGCAAGCACGCCAAGATAGAGCCGCAGCGCTGGTATTACCACTGCGACCGTCTGGGCCTGATCGTCTGGCAGGACATCGTCAACGGCGGCAGCGCCTATAATTTGTGGTTCGTCACCTACCTGACCAATGTGCTGCAGCCGCTGCTGCGCCGCTTCCCGGACGGAAGGCTGCCTACAGCCTGCTGAGCCGGGCAAAACCGGTCGGCCGGGAGGAGTACGCCCACGAGCTGGCCGACACGGTGCAGGCGCTGCGGTGCCACCCCTGCATTGCCTGCTGGGTGCCCTTCAACGAAGGGTGGGGGCAGTTCGATGCCGGAAAAGCCGTGCAGGCCCTCCGGGCGCTGGACGGCACCCGTCTGGTGGACGAGGCCAGCGGCTGGTTCGACCAGGGCGGGGGCGATGTGCACTCCCTGCACAATTATTTCTATCCGCTGCGCATCCGCCCGCAGAAGCGCACGGTGGCCCTCAGCGAATACGGCGGCATTGCCTGGCCCATGCCCGGCCACGAGCCGCCTCACAAGACCTACGGCTACGGCACGGCCAAAGACCGGCAGGAACTGACCGCCCGCTACAAGAAGCTGCAGCTGAAAACCGTGCTGCCCCAGCTGGAAAAAGGCCTTTCGGCGCTGGTGTACACCCAGCTCACCGATGTGGAGGACGAGGTGAATGGGCTGTTCACCTACGACCGTGCCGCCGTCAAGCCGGACGCCAACGCGGTGCGCTCGGTGAATGCGGCACTGGCCGCCGAGTTTGCAAGAGTGACAAATCCCGCGAAAAAATGAGCAAGATCCCCGGTGCAGGAAACAGAGAACTGCACCAGGGACTTTTTACCGGACAAGATTTTGTTTTTTGTTTACAAATGGTTGCTTGACATGGAAATATCCATTTTGTAATCTGAAAGGGTATTCAATTTACATGAAATGCCGCTGGAAACGCGGGCCGGTGCACCGGCTGCGTCTGCCAGCCTCCGGGGAAAGGAGCAACACACCATGGACTACCTGCAGAACGTGATGGGATATTTTGACCAGCAGCAGCCGCTGTGTGCACAGCATGATAAGATCAGCAAGGATCTGTATCAGGAATATGGCGTCAAGGCCGGTCTGCGCGACGAGAACGGAAAGGGCGTGCTGGCGGGCCTGACCAACATTTCGGACATCCGCGCCTTTGAGTATGTGGACGGCGTCAAGCGCCCGGCCCACGGTCAGCTGCTCTACCGCGGCTACGACGTCAAGGACCTGATCAACGGCAGCCGCGGCGGCCGCTTTGCCTTTGAAGAGGCGGGCTATCTGCTGCTGTTCGGTGAGCTGCCCACCCCGGAAAAGCTGGAAGAATTCTGCCGGGTGCTGGGCGAGTGCCGTACCATGCCCACCAATTTTACCCGTGACGTGATCATGAAGGCCCCCAGCCACGACATCATGAATTCCATGGCCCGCAGTGTGCTGACCCTGGCCTCCTACGACCCCAAGGTATCGGATTTGTCCATCCCCAACGTGCTGCGCCAGAGCATCCAGCTGGCCAGCATCTTCCCCATGCTGGCCGTGTATGCCTACCACGCCTACGACCACTACGAGAAGGACGGCAGCATGTACATCCACCGGCCCGACCCGCAGCTGTCTACCGCCGAGAATTTCCTGCGGATGCTGCGGCCGGACATGCAGTACACCCCGCTGGAAGCCCGTGTGCTGGATGTGGCACTGCTGCTGCACGCCGAGCACGGCGGCGGCAACAACTCCACCTTTACCACCCGCGTGGTCACCTCCTCCGGCACCGATACCTACTCGGCCATGGCGGCGGCGCTGTGCTCCCTCAAGGGCCCGCGCCACGGCGGTGCCAACCTGATGGTGATGCAGATGATGCAGAACATCCGCGAGAATCTGCACGACCAGGAGGACGAAGAAGAGCTGGAAGCCTACCTGAAAAAGCTGCTGCACGGCGAAGCCTTTGACCACAAGGGCCTGATCTACGGCATGGGCCACGCGGTCTACTCCCTCAGCGACCCCCGTGAGGTGGTGTTCAAGGGCTATGTGGAGCAGCTGGCCCACGAGAAGGGCCGGGACAAGGACCTGGCCCTGTACGCCAAGATCGAGCGCATGGCCCCGCAGCTCATCGCCGAAGAACGGAAGATCTTCAAGGGCGTCAGCCCCAACGTGGATTTCTACAGCGGCTTTGTGTACGATATGCTGGGCATCCCCATGGAGCTGTACACCCCGCTGTTTGCCGTGGCCCGCATCATGGGCTGGAGCGCCCACCGCATCGAAGAGCTGCTCAGCGCCAACAAGATCATCCGCCCGGCCTACAAGAGCCTGGGCGGCACCCACGACTACATCCCGCGGGATGCACGATAACAGGAGGGCTGTGCCATGAAACAGGAAGCCATGCAGAAGCACCCGGAAGAATGGTTCTTCTTGCACAATTTTGATGTGGACCGGGTGTTCAGCACCATCCGGCGCACGGATTATCTGGTGCTGTTCTACATCAAGATGCGGCAGGAGAGCCACCCGGACGAGAAACTCTATCTGGCTGATCTTGCCGCCGAGATGGGCGTGAAGGTGACCGAGCTGTCCAAAGGCATCGAGAAGCTGCAGGACCAGGGCTATGTGCGCTGGCTCACCGACCGGGAGGCCGGCCGCACCTATGTGGAGCTGACCAGCAAGGCCGTGGAGCTGATGGCCGAGGAACGCGATCTCATGAAGCGCTGCTATGCCCGCCTGCGCACCGAGCTGGGGGACGAAGAGCTGCGCCGCACCGTGGACACCCTGCAGCACATGCGGGACATCCTGAAGGATGAGCGGGAGCGCGGCGCGTAAGCTCCGCCCCAAAATACAACGCCAAAAAAGGCCCCGCTTCCGGGTGTGGAAGCGGGGCCTTTGTGCGTTTGGGGACAGATCAGCTGTTGCTGGAAGAGGACGGGTTCACGATCTTGCTGGCGGGCATCTTGTTCATGGCAGAGGTGCTGAGGTTATTCTCCAGCGTGCTGCCATAGGCGGTGAGGGCATCTTCCAGCTCGTCGCCCTTCATGTCGCTCAGGATCTGGGTGCGCAGGGCGTCCAGCGTGGACACCTGCAGCGGGTCAATGCGCATCATCAGGATGATGGAAGCGGCATTGTACTGCACGGCAGCGGCCTCGCCGTACACAAGGCCGCGCACGGCGTCGGCGGCACCGTCCTGGGTAAAGGCACCGGTCAGGTCGCTTTCGGTCAGCAGTTCGGTCTGCACGTTGGAAGCATCCTCGGCGGGGGTGGAGTCCAGCACGGCGTAGATGTCCGGCAGGGCGGCAGAAGCGGCAGAATGCAGAGCACTGACCTGCTCGGACACCGAGCCGTCCTGCGTTTCGCTGCAGCTTGCGGCGGCCGCCTGTGCCAGCTGCAGCATCTGGGCCTTCTGGTCGTCGGAGGCGGACACAAAGGTGCTGGTGTTGTACAGCGGGATGTTCACATAGGCCAGCTCGTACATCTGGCTGTCCAGATGCTCGGTCAGGTCGCTGTCATCCACGGGGCTTTCGCCGTCCGGGCCGTACACCAGCGTCAGCAGCAGGGTGTGCTTGAGCTGGATGCGCTCAAAGGCCTTGAGGGTCTCCAGGCCGATGCCGTTGGCGGTGTAGGTACTGCCGTACTGGTCCATCAGCTGCTGGGCGTAGTTGTCGGCCATCTGGGTCTGTTCGGCGGTCAGCTCCCCGCCCAGCTCGGCAAAGCGGGCGTCGATGGCGGCAAAGGTGCGCAGGGTCTCCAGCGTCTTGTCGGCCACATAGTCCTGGACCACGGCGGTCTCGCCGCTGTCGGCATCGGTGGTGATGGTCTCCTTCAGGAAGGCCTTCACGTCGGTGGCGTCCTGGTCGGTGCCGGCCAGCTGGGCAGCCTGCTGGTAGGCGCTGAACTGGGCCAGCAGATACAGGCCGGAGGACACTTCAAAGTCGCCGACCTTGCCCACGGTGTCCGGGGTGGACAGGCCGCAGCTTGCCAGACTGAAGATCATGACGAGTGCGCATACCAGCGCAAGCAGTTTCTTTTTCATGTGTAATGCTCCTGTTGTTGTGATTGTATAAAAAACTCCCTCAGCCGCTGACGCGACAGCTCCCTCTGGGAGAGAGCCTTTGAGCCTCCCTCGTAGAGGGAGGTGGCATTGCGAAGCAATGACGGAAGGAGTTATTCAGCGGGCTTTAAAATCTCCGCCATTGCCTTGAGGATGCTCTGCAGCAGTTCCAGCGGCTTTTCGTCGGGGTGCAGGGTGACCGAAAGGTAAGGCTTTGAGCCTGCACCGGCGGTGACGCGGCCGTTGAAGGCCACCAGCAGGCCCCGGATCATGGGCACATCGAGGTGTTCCAGATTCAGCACAATGGTGTCCTTCTTCTGGGTCACCTCGTACACGCCCACGGCGGTGGCCTGCACCCGCACCAGCGAAACGTTCACCAGGTCGCTCACCGAGGGCGGCGGGTCACCGTAGCGGTCGATGAGCTCGTCCAGCACGTCGGCGGCGTCCTCCGGGGTCTGGATGGCGGCAATGCGCTTGTAGGCTTCGATGCGGCCCGGCCCGTCGGCGATGTATTTCTCCGGGATGTAGGCGTCCACCCGCAGGTCTACCAGGCATTCGCTCTTGTCGCGCTGCACCGGCTCGCCCTTGGCGCGGGCGATGGCCTGCCCCAGCATCTTGACATAGAGGTCGTAGCCCACGGCCTCCATGTGGCCGTGCTGGCTGTGGCCCAGCAGGCTGCCGGCACCGCGGATCTGCAGATCGCGCATGGCGATGCGGAAGCCGGAACCAAAGGCCGTGAACTCCCGGATGGCGGACAGCCGCTTCTGGGCGATGTCCGAGAGGGTCTTGTCCCGGCGGAAGGTGAAGTAGGCGTAGGCCTTGCGTCCGCTGCGGCCCACCGACCTCGGATCTGGTACAGCTGAGCCAGACCCATGCGGTCGGCGTCCTCAATGATGAGGGTATTGCAGTTGCGCACGTCGATGCCGGTCTCGATCAGGGTAGTGCACACCAGGATGTCGATCTCGCCGTTGAGCAGGTGCTGCCACACGGGGTTCAGCTCCTCCTCGGTCATCTTGCCGTGGGCAATGCCCACCGGGCACCGGGCACCATCTGGCTCACATGGGCGGCACAGGCCTCGATGTTGTCCACCCGGTTGTGGAGGTAATACACCTGCCCGCCCCGGGCCAGCTCCTTTTTCATGGCCTCGGCCAGGATCACGTCGTTGTACTCCAGCACAAAGGTCTCCACGGGCTGGCGCTCAATGGGCGGCTGCTCGATGGTGGAAAGGTCCCGGATGCCGCTCATGGCCATGTTCAGGGTCCGTGGAATGGGGGTGGCCGACAGGGTGAGCATGTCCACCCCGATGAAGTTCTCCTTGAGCTTTTCCTTGTGCTTGACGCCGAAGCGCTGTTCCTCGTCGATGATCACAAGGCCCAGGTCGTGGAACTTCACGTCCTTGGACAGCAGCCGGTGGGTGCCCACCACGATATCCACGCTGCCGGACTGCAGGCCCCGCAGGGTCTCCTTCTGCTGCTTGGCGGTGCGGAAGCGGGACATCATCTCCACCTTCACGGGGAAGGCCTCCATGCGGGAAAGGATGGTGTTGTAGTGCTGCCAGGCCAGCAGGGTGGTGGGGGCCAGAATGGCGCACTGCTTACCGCCCATCACGCACTTGAAGGCGGCCCGCAGGGCTACTTCGGTCTTGCCCACGCCCACGTCGCCGCAGAGCAGCCGGTCCATGGGGTACCCCTTTCCATGTCCTGTTTGATCTCGGCGGTGGCGTTGAGCTGATCGTCCGTCTCGTCGTAGTCAAAACGGGTCTCAAAGTCCCGCTGCCAGTCGCCGTCGGGCGGGAAGGCGTAGCCGGTGGCCTGCCGACGGCGGGCATACAGCTCGATGAGCTCCTGCGCCATCTCCTCGGTGGCCTTTTTGACCTTGGCCCGGGTGCGCTGCCACTCGGCACCGCCCAGCTTGGCCAGCTTGACCTTTTCTTCGTCGCCGGGGGCGGTGTAGCGGCTCAGCAGGTCCAGCTGGGTGACGGGCACATACAGCACGTCCGAGCCGGAATACTGCACCTTGAGGTAATCCTTGATGGCGCCCTGCACCTCCAGCCGCTGGATGCCCGCATACATGCCGATGCCGTGGCTCTGGTGCACCACATAGTCGCCGGGCTTGATATCGGAAAGGCTGGACAGGGCGTTCTTGTTCTTTTGCGCTTTTGGTCTCGGCGGCGGTCTCTTCGTCCAGACCATGCCGGCGGGACGAGAGCACGGCCGCGTGAGCAAACGGGAAGGTGCACCCGGCGGTCAGATGGCCCGGCAGCACCTGTACGATGCCCTTGGCGGGGCGCACATCCCGGCTCATGCTCACCGAGTAGCCCTTGTCGGCCAGGTCACGGGTGAGGGCAGCGGCACCCTTGGGGGTGCCGGAAAACAGGGTGATGGCATACCCCTGGGCAAGGAGCGGGTCCAGGTCCTCCCGCAGGGAGGCCAGGTCGCCGTTCCAATTGGGGGCCGCAAAGGCCTCGGCATTGATGAGGTCTTTCAGTTTGAACTCGTTCATGCCGCGCAGGAAGTTCTCGCACAGCAGGGTGCTCTGCTTCTGGGCGGCGATGACCAGATCGTCCATAGTCTGGTACAGCACATCCAGCCCGGGGCAGAGCACGCCCTCTTCCAGCAGGCCGGTCAGCTCCTCGCTGCGGCGGAACTCGGTGGCCTTCTGGGCATCGCGGATGCCGCCCACCTCGTCCAGAATGAACAGGGGCGCGTCCAGATGATCCAGCAGGGTGGCCGGTTCCGGGTAGCGGATGCCGTAATACTTGTCCATGGCTTCCGGCATCAGGCCGGAGTCCAGCTGGGACAGGTCGGCTTCGGTGGCCTTTTCCAGCGCGGTGCGGTGTTTGCCGCGGGCCTTTTTCACAGCGGCACGCAGGGCCTCGGCAGTCTCTTCGGTGCTGCCGAACAACACCTCGCGGGCAGGGGAAAGGTAGATCTTTTCCAGTGCGCCGTCCCGCCGCTGGGTCAGCAGGTCAAAGGAGGCCATGGAGTCGATCTCATCGTCCCAGTATTCCACACGGGCAGGCTGGCGCATATCCGGGGCATAGATGTCCAAGATATCGCCGCGCACGCTGAACTGGCCGGGGCCGTCCACCTGACTGCGGCGCACATACCCGGCGGCAAACAGCCGGGCCACCAGCGCTTCGCGGTTGTACACCATGCCGGGCTTGAGGGTGAGGGTGTTTTTCAGGAATTCATCACGGGGCACCGTGTACTGCAACAGGGCTTCGGCAGGGACGCACACGGCCTGCAGCCGCCCGCCCGCCAATGCACCCAGCACCGAAGGCGGCGATACTCGTATTCGCGCCCGGCACCCTCCACCGGGCGCAGCATGAAGTCCAGGGCGGGAACACCGCCGCGGCAAGGCCCAGCGCCTTGAGGTCATCCGCAAAGTGGGTGGCCTCGGCTTCGCCCGGGGTCACGATGCAGAGCACCCGGCCCAGATCCTTCTGCAAAGCGACATACAGCAGGGCCCGGCCTGCCGGGGGCAGACCGAACAGCGCTGCTGGGCCGGGCTTTGCAAAGCTGGCCGCGATCTTCTGGTATTCCTGGGTCGCTTTCAACAGGGCTTCTTACATGGAAAACCTCCTTTCCGGAAAATGGGACGATATCGAGTCTTACCCGTTGTACTTGCTCTGTGCCAGCCCCAGTTTGCCGTCCATGATGAGCTTGGCGGCAGCTTCGATGTCCGGGCAGCGGTCCGTCAGAGCCTTGGCGTCCTCGGCCGGAAATTTGCCCAGCACCCAATCCGCCAGGTCGTAGTCCGGGCGGGGCTTGGCTCCACACCGATGCGGATGCCGTCGCCTCCCAGCCGGGCGATGATGCTCTTCAGACCGTTGTGGCCGCCTGCCGAGCCGGAAGGCCGGATGCGCAGCTTGCCGGGGTTCTGGGTGATGTCGTCGCACAGGACGATGACATGGTCGGCCGGGATCTTGAAAAAGCCCGCCAGCGGCGCGATGGAATCGCCGGAAAGGTTCATGTAGGTCAGGGGCTTGAGCAGCACCACCTTGTGGCCGTCCACTTCACCCTGGCCCCACAGGCCCTGGAATTTGGTCTTGCTCACGCTGATGCCCCATTTGCCGGACAGGTAGTCCAGCGCGGCAAAGCCCGCGTTGTGGCGTGTGCCGTCGTATTTGGCCTCGGGGTTGCCCAGGCCGGCGATCAGCCAGATATCGTTTGTGTTCATGTTGTTTGTTTAACCTTTTCTCTGAAAAATAGAATGGGATACAGCTATTCAGTATAACATACGCGCGCGAAAAGAAACGGATTCCGGGTGAAAGAACCGAAAATGCCCCGACCATACAGAGGCCGGAGGCAGAAAATGCTTATTTCAGGTTCAGCGTGAGGTCAGAGGCCTTCCACGCGCCATCCTCTTTTACCATGGTGATGGTGCCGGTGACGCTGGCCGTGGTGGTTCCGTCGGCGGCCTGCAGGTCTGCGGAAAAATCATAGCAGTGGTCGGCACCGGAGCGCTTTTGCAGGGTGAGCCCCGCGGGCTGGCCGGAAAGCGAGGCAATGCGGGTGGGCAGACGGTTCGCAAGGAGCTTTTCCAGACACTGCTGCGTCATGCAGTCCCCGAACTGTGCCTGATAGAAAGCCGCAAAGCCGCCGTCATCCACCTGCACAAGGCCCGGCTCGCTGGCGGTGTAGGAATCGTCCGCCGCCGGTTCCACGGCATCGGAGCTGGAAAGCAGCTGGGTCAGGATGGTCTGCGCCTGTTTCTCGGCAGGGTCGCTGCGCAGGCGGGTGAGCGCGAACACCGCCGCAATGGCCACGAAAAAGACGATCAGGCTCAGGGCCTGCTTACGGAACGTCTCAGACTTCATACAATGTGCCCTCCCGAAAGGAAATCACTTGTTCTGGTCGGCTTCCAGCTTCTGCTTCTTGGCGATGTAGGCTTCCATCTTCGGTTCAGCCCAGCCCTCCAGATTGGTCTGGCGCTCCCGGGCGATGCCCAGCGCCTGTGCGGGCACATCCTGAGTGATGGTGCTGCCGGCGGCAGTGTAGGCACCATCGCCCACCTTGACCAGGGCCACAAGGTTGGTGTTGCAGCCGATGAAGCAGTAGTCCCCGATGGTGGTGCGGAACTTGTCCTTACCGTCGTAGTTGCAGGTGACGGTGCCGCAGCCGAAGTTGCAGTACTTGCCCACGTCGCTGTCGCCGATGTAGGTCAGGTGGCTCACCGTGTTGCCGCGGGCAAAGTTGGAATTCTTGGTCTCCACATAGGCACCCAGATGCACACCGTAATCGGTGACCGTGTTCACCCGCACATGGGTGAAGGGGCCGATGTTGTTGTGAGGGCCCAGGTGGCTGCCGTAGACCTGGCTGGCGTTGACGGTGGTGCCCTCGTCCACGATGCTGTCCTCGATGAGGGTGTTGGGGCCGATGATGCAGCCTGCCCCAATGATGGTATGGCCCGCAGGATGGTGCCGGCCAGGATGACGGCCCCCGGTGCGATCTGCACGTCGGGTGCGATCTGCACGGTGCGGCTGTCGATGATCACGCCGTTGGCGATGTGCTGCAGCAGGATCGTTTCACGGGCGGCCTCGGCGGCGTCCAGACGGGTACGCGCTGCATCCAGTGCAGCGGAAGAAACACAATTTTCCATGGTTCAGGAGCTCCCTTCCGGTACGGCTCCCGCGGGACGATGCGGCCCGGTGCACCCGGATGCGGATGCGGCAGGAGCTTTGTACCGACAAAAAGAATGTTTGAAGTTTCAGGGATAGAAAGTTGTATCCAACAGACGAAGAAATCGCGTCAGAAAAAGAAAAACCTCTCGAACTTTCTCCCATTTTATATTACCGGAAAACTTGGTAAAATTCAAGTGATTTGCATAAAAAACACCAAACAAATTCGGGATTTTGCATGGTGGCAACCCTTGGATTTTTTGGTATAATAGTTTAGCATTCACGAAACAATGTTCATCGCCTATTGAGACAAAGGTAAACGATGAGACGGACGGGCCCTTCCGGCACGGCCGTGAACTATGGGAGGTAAACAACGCATGAGCAAAAAGTATCTGTACTACTTCAGCGAAGGCAACGATGCTTTCGGTGGCGACAAAGTCACCATGAAGAACACCCTGGGCGGCAAGGGCGCTGGTCTGGCTGAGATGACCGCCGCCGGTATGCCGGTGCCTCAGGGCTTCACCATCACCACCGACGCCTGCACCCAGTACTATGCAGACGGCCGTCAGATCAATGACGAGATCACTGCTGACATCTTTGAGCACCTCAAGGGCCTGGAGGAGATCACCGGCAAGAAGTTCGGCGACAACACCAACCCCCTGCTGGTGTCTGTCCGTTCCGGTGCTCGTCAGTCCATGCCCGGCATGATGGACACCATTCTGAACCTGGGCCTGAACGACGAGGCTGTTGAGGGTCTGGCTAAAAAGACCGGCAACGCTCGCTTTGCTTACGACTGCTACCGCCGTTTCGTCCAGATGTTCGCCGACGTCGTTATGATGGTCCCGAAGAGCCTGTTCGAGGTCGAGATCGACAAGATGAAGGAAGTCAAGGGCGTCAAGAACGACGTGGACCTGACTGCTGACGACCTGAAGGAACTGGTCGGCACCTTCAAGAAGATCTACGAGGAGAACGAAGGCCGTCCCTTCCCCCAGGATCCCCGTGATCAGCTGATCGAGGCTGTCAAGGCTGTGTTCCGCAGCTGGGACAACCCCCGTGCTAACGTCTACCGTAAGATGAACGAGATCCCCTACGAGTGGGGCACCGCTGTCAACGTGCAGCAGATGGCATTCGGCAACTCCGGCGACCGTTCCGGCACCGGCGTTGCATTCACCCGTGACCCCGCCACCGGCGCTAAGAAGCTGATGGGCGAGTACCTGATCAATGCACAGGGCGAGGACGTCGTGGCCGGCGTGCGCACTCCTTCTCCCATCAGCCACCTGAAGGATCAGATGCCGGAGGTGTACGATCAGTTCGTTGAGATCGCAACCCGTCTGGAGAACTACTTCCGCGACATGCAGGATATGGAGTTCACCATCGAGGACGGCCACCTGTATATGCTGCAGACCCGTAACGGCAAGCGTACCGCTCAGGCTGCTCTGCAGATCGCATGCGACCTGGTGGACGAGGGCATGATCACCGAGCAGGAGGCTGTCCTGCGCGTGGAGCCCAAGCAGCTGGACACCCTGCTGCATCCCCAGTTCGACGCTGCTGCCCTGAAGGCTGCAGAGGTCGTTGGCAAGGGCCTGGCAGCTTCTCCCGGTTCTGCCTGCGGCCAGATCGTCTTTACTGCTGAAGAGGCAGAGGAGATGGTCAAGTCCGGCAAGATGAAGAAGGTCGTTCTGGTCCGTCTGGAGACCTCTCCCGAGGATATCGTGGGCATGCAGGTGTCTCAGGGCATCCTGACCGTCCGCGGCGGCATGACCAGCCACGCAGCCGTTGTTGCTCGCGGCATGGGCACCTGCTGTGTCTCCGGCTGCGGCAACGACAATGACGTGAAGATCGACGAGGAGGCTAAGACCTTCGAAATCAACGGCCACAAGTTCGTTGAGGGCGACTGGATCTCCATCGACGGTTCTACCGGCAACATCTACGGCGAGCAGGTCGCTACCGTGGCCGCTACCGGCAACAAGAACTTCAACCGCTTCATGGGCTGGGCTGACGCCGCTCGTCAGCTGCTGGTCATGACCAACGCTGACAACCCGCGCGACGCACAGCAGGCCGTTGACCTGGGTGCTGAGGGCATCGGCCTGTGCCGTACCGAGCACATGTTCTTCGCTGAGGACCGCATCAAGGCTGTCCGTGAGATGATCTGCGCACGCACCGTGGAAGAGCGCGAGGCTGCTCTGGCCAAGGTCGAGCCGTTCCAGCAGGGTGACTTCGAGGCCATGTACCGCATCATGGGTGAGCGTCCGATGACCATCCGTTACCTGGATCCGCCGCTGCACGAGTTCCTGCCCACCAAGGACGAGGACATCAAGGAGCTGGCTGCCGACATGGGCATGACCTTCGAGGACCTGAAGAATGTGGTTGCTTCTCTGCACGAGTTCAACCCCATGATGGGTCACCGTGGCTGCCGTCTGGCTGTTACCTATCCCGAGATCGCTGCTATGCAGACCCGCGCTGTGATCAAGGCTGCCCTGAACGTCTCCGCTGAGACCGGCTACATGATCACCCCGCACATCATGATCCCGCTGGTTGGCGAGGTCAAGGAGCTGAAGTTCGTCAAGGACGTTGTCGTCAAGGTTGCTGACGAGCTGATTGCTGCTGCAGGCGTCGATATGAAGTACCAGGTCGGTACCATGATCGAGATCCCGCGCGCTGCCCTGACCGCAGGCGAGATCGCCAAGGAAGCTGAGTTCTTCAGCTTCGGCACCAACGACCTGACCCAGATGACCTTCGGCTTCAGCCGTGATGACGCTGCCAAGTTCCTGGGCGCTTACTACGAGAACAAGATCTACGAGAGCGATCCGTTCCAGCACCTGGATCAGATCGGCGTCGGCAAGCTGGTCAAGATGGCTGCACATGACGGCCGTGAGACCCGCCCCGACCTGGGCCTGGGCATCTGCGGCGAGCACGGCGGCGACCCCACGAGCGTGGAGTTCTGCCACAACGTCGGCCTGGACTACGTCAGCTGCTCTCCCTTCCGTGTGCCCATCGCACGTCTGGCCGCCGCTCAGGCTGCTATCAAAAATCCCAGAAAGTAAGATTGTTGCATGAAGATGCACTAATCGTGCAAAACGTGGGAAGATAAGCGTATGATAAACCTCCCCGGTGAAACTGAATGGTTTTGCCGGGGAGGTTTTTGTATATTAGGAGGAAAGTTATGAAACGAAAAGAATTGGAAGAGTTCAAGAAGAGATGGGAGGAAAATTTAGGTGGCCTTGGAGAAATGTTAAATAGTCCTTGGTTTGCAGTTTCAATAAAGTATGATGAAGCGGAAAAAAATAAGTGTTGTATTAAATTGGGACAATACGTTTTAAGATACTGGGCACAACTTCACGGGGTGGACTTATCGCCGTATGGCGACAAAGAAATTACAACGGATGAGTTTAAACAGGCAGTTACAAAGGCTCAAACTGAAATGAAAACAGATTTTGAAGGCGGTGAAGGAAACGCTGAAAATAACATATTAGATCAATTAAAACGAAGATTAAATATTATTTTATTTGGGACGACCAAACCAGAAGAAGATCAGAAAATCAAACTTGGAAAAAATGATTTGCTCAGTGCGTCAAATGTCGTTTTCTTTGATGAGCTATTAAAAACTGATGTGGGCGATCTTAAAACGATCATAGATGACAGAGAAATCGGTAATATAACGGGTGCACAAAAAAAGCACGTACATATAGAATACGAGGAGCACAATAAAAGAAAAAAAAACAAGAAATAGAATTGGACGATTACTATAAGGAAATGATAGTTCGTGGGCTTCGTTCACTAGAAAAAAATGAATGGATTAAAACCAGCCTTAAAAGAACTGCACAGAGTAGACTGGATTCATTATATCCACCCGAAACGCCAGATGAAGTAGAAGAAGATTCATATTTGACCGAATGTGGAGGATGGATAGTATTCAATGAGCTAGACTTAGAGTTGCGGTTATGTGAGAAGCACTTTCCACGAGCAAATTTAGTAAATAGAGAAACATATGATAAGATTTTAGAAGCACTCGTAGAGTGTAACGAAAAGGTGATTGACTGTGTGAGCGAGTTATGCGAGATAGATTGTAAAATGAATGGAACCAATATAGAAGATTGTCTATAAGCAAAAAGAACTACTAAGCTAGTTCTCAAAAAGACTAACAGAACCATTGCGTAGTATTAAAAGCGATACGCAATGGTTCTGTTAGTCTCTTTGAAATGTGAATAAAGTGTTAATAAAAAGCGCGAGAAATCCGAAAAAGGTGCGTGGGGCTTTTGAATGTGTGATGAGAAACTATAATAATTGGCGTGATGACGACGTGACCAACGTTGAATCACAAAAATAGTTGATTTGCGAGGTATTTATTATGCTACAGAAGAATTGCGAAAACGAGATTCGAGAGCTGAGCCGGGACCAACAGGAAATGTTGGATGAACACATCGACAGGCTGAATAAAGTTTTTAAGGGCAAGGACAACTATGCCGGTATTGCCGTAATGCCGGAAAAATATGCACCTGTTGTCCGCGAAAACAAGGAAGCTTATCCGCTCAATGAAATTCAGGTGATTATCAAAAAGAACGGAGAACCGTTTGTAAAATGCGGCTGGAAAAGTGATGACGGAACAAGCAATTTTCCGCTTCAGTTCAGCGCAAAAACTTCAAAATCTGGCCAAATCTCTGGGAGCGTTTTGTTCGAGGACAAATGAAATCGCCTATTGTGATTGACAGTTCAGACGAATTCGAACTGGATGGCTTTTACGAGCTGATGGTACACGCTTGCGATGAAGAGATGGGGTATCTCTGGGTCGGAGATGGAAAGAATGAGGGCTTGACCAGAATGGATTATCTCTCTCTGGAAACCTTAATCGGAATCCTATTGAAAAGCTGATTGACCAGATGTATTTCCAGAATGCTACTTCGGAGGGTACGAACCATGAATAATCTGAACGGTAACAGAAAGAATGAATTTCGTCGAAAGCAAGAGGAGAAGCAGCGGAAGCTTGCTCTAAAAATCGAGGACGAAGCTGGCGAATTACGAGAGGGGAGCTTGAAGAGCGAGGAAGCCATTCCATCGCTTGACGAGCTTTGTGCAATGGGAGAGCGAGTTGAACAACAGACCACTTTTCTGCAAAGGAGGCGATACGCAACAAAATCAAGGCAAGACGAGATGCTGAACGATACAAGACAACAAGCACGGACAGCGAAAAGTGGACTCCTAATCCGTTTGAAGATTCTAATGCAGCCGCTATAGAGTCTCCGAAAAATGAGGACACATTAAACACAACGAGAAAACACGCCGATGCCCAATCGACAAAATCAGCTGGGCTGAAAACCTCAAAACGGCGATCGATTGTGGAGATGGTTCAAAAGCTCAAAAAATATGTTCCCATCGTTGTCTGTGGAGATGTGTTGTACTATTACAACGGTTACTACTATGAAGCAATCGGCCTTGAGAAGCTGATAAAACTCTACCGAAAATACGTGGACTATGACCTTAACAACGAGCCGAGTCTATATGCGTACAAAGACTTGTATCAGTGTTGCACCACTGATCCGGAATTGGAACGTAGTGAGCCAGAGAACCAATCTATCCATGAGAAAAATTTCTATGCTGCATGGAAAGAAGCTGCAGCAGAAAAATTGCCGAAAAATCAAGGAAATAATGCGGAGGACCTTGTTCGCATAACATTCGAGCAGATGGTCGACTTTTATAAGAAAATTTATCCAGATAGTACACTGATTAACACTGAAAAAGGGATTCTTGAGAGTATTGACAGTGCAAGTAGCGAAATGGAAGAAGCAAAGACGAGTGACCTCGGTTACTCCGTTGAAGATGCTGAGCTGTATGAGGGTAAATTCTACATCTATAAGAGAATGGAAACCCATTATGATGATACGTTGCTTGGAAGCCTTCAGAAAGAGTTGGACTCCTTTAATACGAGCAAGGCGATTGAATGGCTTGCCTATGATGTGGATTATTTGATGGGCGAAGCTTATCCGGGTGAAACGGCCTATGTTTTGATTACGGAAGATGAATATACTTTCTCGAAGCAGGGAGCGTATAAATTAACTTATGTTGATACTGGAAAGACAACAGAGCTTGTTGACGACCAGGGATTCCGCTGGGAGGCATCGGTCTATTTTGTTGTAGATGAGGATACATACAATGAAAACCTTCAGAAGATGTTCAGGGCAGAGCAAGCTTTGTACGACACTTACGAGCGTATTCTAAACAATTTTGGACTTGCAGAGTGAAAATTATAAAATAAGAGGAAAATGGTATGCTTATAGTTATTATTGCGATTCTTTTCATCGTTTGGGTAGTTCATGATTTTAAGAAAGCAGGGGCTGAAATCACGAATGAGCACAGCATTAGACAGTATCTTGACTATCTTGTAAGAAACAAGGGGTGGACTAAGAGCAGCGGACTTATTCCGATTTACACATCTCCCTGTGGCAAGAAAGGCTGCTATGCGGATTGGGAAATGCAGATTTATGACTGCCATCATAAGAAAAAACTGACAACCGCAGAAATCGCTGCATTTTTTGAGCAATTCCAATAATTTACATTGGAAGAGGCTTGGAGATACAAAGAAGAGCAGGATAATTCGGGTAGCACAGTAAGCTGTAAAAAGACCTCCGCTTTCGTTTGCGATAGAGAGCGGAGGTCTTTTACTTTCAGAAAAATGCCTATAAATTAATTATAAGAATGAAATTCTCTTAAATGCTGGAATAAAAACAGAAAATGAGCTATAATAATAACAGAAAGGAGTTGAAAGAATGCTTTGCCAATTTTCTTTTCAGAATTTTAAGTCTTATAAGGATGAAACGACATTTGATTTCCGTGCAATGGCAATTCCGGAGTTTCAAGATGCATTGATCCGGCAGGAGAAAGCAGAAGACTTACTTCCGGTCAGTGCAGTCTACGGCCCCAATGGTGGCGGTAAGACGAATCTGCTTCAGGCATTCTTTTGCCTGATTAACCTTGTTGTGAAGCCGATTCATGCATTGGAGAAGAATCGGCAGCCAATGATTTTCCAGCAGGGCAGCAGTGTGGCTCCCTTTATGCTGGATGAAAGTTCTGCGAATGAACCTACGATTTTTCAGGTGTTCTTCCGTGTAGGCGAGAAGGAATACCAGTATTACATTGCGCTCAAGGAAGAAATTGTCTTTGAGTCTCTTCTGTGGCGTACACTTGGTGGTAAGAAGACAGGACTGATTTTTGAACGAGACGGCCAGAAGATTGAATTGGGTGCAAGTATCAATAAGGCAAGCATCAACTTGGACGTCAACCCGAAGATGCCGTATCTTTCTTTTTTGGCAATCAACTACAATATCCCTGTGATTGCAGAAGTGCAGAATTGGTTTGAATCCTGTATTACACAGAGCTACGCAAACCCCAGAGCAGAAAACATTGTGCTGGTGTCCAAGAGTGAGACGACTAAGGAAAGCCTGATTCATGCACTGAATGATGTAGGTATTGATTTGTCCGGTTATCGCTATGATGAAGATAGCAAGCATCTGTTCACGCAAAGAACGATCAACGGCAAGGTCTACGAGCTTCCCTTTGAAGCAGAGTCGGATGGAACCAAGAAAATGATCGCAGCCTTGCCGGTTCTGATGGTAGCATTGCAGGAAGGCCGCACAGTGGTTGTGGACGAACTGGATGCCAAGCTGCATCCGAAGCTGCTCCGGTATGTGATTCAGATGTTCAAGAACCAAGAACTGAACAAGAAGGGCGCACAACTGTTATTCAGTTCTCACGACCTGACTACGATGAAAAACACTGTTTTCCGCCGTGATGAAATTTGGTTTGCCGCAATGAATGACAATCATGAGAGCGAGATTTATTCGCTTTACGAATTCCGGCAGGAGGACAATACTCGCGTCAAGAGCACAGCGGCCTTTGACAAGCAGTATCTGGAAGGTCGATATGGTGCAGACCCCTACCTTTCCAATATGCTGACAGGGAGGGACTGGGCATGAGTCTGAAACCTCCGAAAAAGAGTGACCTTGGAAAAAGCTGGATGAAGAATCGCCGTGATAAGGCGAGGATGATTCAGCCGGAATACCACTTGATTGCATCTGAAGGTACAGAAACCGAGCCGCAGTATTTTGGCGCAATTCAACGGATTATCAATTCTAAGTACCGTGATAGAATCCAGCTAAAGGTAGAGGGCATTGGCGACAATACGGTGAATCTGTTGATGAAAGCTCGTCAATACGTTCAGAATAACGGCATTGTGTTTAAGCACGTCTGGATTGTCTATGACACAGATGATTTTCCGGCAGAAAATATTGACATGGTAGCACAGCTGTGCGAAGAATACAGTGCACAAGGTGAGACGATTTACCATGCTGTATGGTCGAACCAGTGCGTAGAACTGTGGTATTTGCTGCATTTTATGTATATGGATACTGATATTGATAGATCTCGTTACTGGCCGAAGCTGAGCGATTGGCTGAAAAACATTGGTGCAGGTGGCTACGAGAAGAACCGCCCGGATATGTATGAAGTGCTGCGGCCTTACATGGACATTGCGATTGCTAATGCAAAGCGATTGGACAAACAAAATGAAGGACGGAAGCCCTCTGAGTCAGCACCCGGAACGAAAGTTTACGAACTGGTTGAGATGTTGAGACCTTATCTTTTGGACACGCAGTGACTTTGATGCTGGAAAGGAGGCCCACGCAATATGTGTGATGTGCTTGATAAAGTGGAAAACAGAGGCATCGAAAAAGGCATCGTGAAAGGTGAGAGCCGTGGTGAAAACAAAATGGCTCTACTGGTAAAGACGCTTCTTGACCAGAATCGCATTGACGATGTAAAGAGGGCTTCTGAAGATGAAAAGAGCCGTGCGGAGTTGATGAAAGAGCTTGGAATCAACTGAAAATTTTCAAATGACGTATTATCGTAAATCCGAACGCTCTGTAATTTTGGCACCCGCCCAGGCTGCGATCAAGAACCCCCGCAAGTAATTGCGTGAGCGCTTGAGAAAGCACAAATAAAGCATAAAATAAGGCTCACCGTCAATTTTGGCGGTGAGCCTTATTTGCTTGCTCATGTATGAGATGAATTGCGTTTAACACAGGGGCGCTTTCCAGAAGCATCACAGATAGGGGCGAATCTTCGGGCGGACAAACCGGGACTGCACATAGTACGACAGCAGCTTTTCCATGGGCTGGCCGTTTTTCTCGTATCCGCTGTTACTCAAGCCGCGGTATGGAACAATACCCTCATTTCATCTATCATTTTTTTAAAATTTTGATTGATGAATGATAGATGAAATGATATGATAAATGAAATGATATGGGAGGTATACACCGTGCGAAACAAGAAACCGCCATTTGAAATCACAGAAGCAGCTCTTTCAGATGTTATGGAAATCAGCGAATTGGTAGGAAAAATCAGTTCCACCCAGAATCTTTCCACAAGTCCGATTCTGCGCCGCCAGAATCGCATCCGAACGATTTATTCTTCTTTGGCTATCGAGCAGAACACGCTCTCTTTGGAGCAGGTGACGGCTGTTCTGTCTGGAAAACGTGTGCTTGCCCCTCCAAAAGACATTACAGAAGTAAAAACGCCTACGGATCTACGACCATCTCGCAGAGTTGAATCCATATTCGATGGATGACCTCCTGCTTGCACATCGGACGATGATGCAGGGTCTTGTCCGGGAGGCTGGCGGGTTTCGCTCCGGACCTGTCGGCGTAGTAGACAACAAGGGGAATGTCCTCCATTTCGGCACCCTGCCGCAGTACGTTCCCTCTTTGATGGAAGAACTGATTCAATGGACGGAAAGCAGTTCACTCCCCATCCTAATCAAAAGCTGCGTGTTTCACTATGAATTTGAGGTGATTCATCCATTCGCAGATGGAAATGGTCGCATCGGGCGGCTCTGGCACACGCTGTTGCTCTCTCAGTGGAATCCGCTGTTTGCATGGCTCCCGGTCGAATCCATCATCCATGACCATCAGGCCGAGTATTACGCAGCAATCAATCAGTCGAATGCACAGGGGGAAGGAACTGTTTTTATCGAGTTCATGCTGGGAATCATCAAAGAGGCTTTGACCGAAGCAATCAACGAACAGCCTGTTGCACAGAGTAAGGAAGAAGTGCGTTGGATGAAGATTGCAGCTTTTCTCCGCACGAACCATATTATCCAAAACGTCGATGTTCAGAATCTTCTCAATGTTTCTCCTGCCACTGCAAGTCGAGTCCTGCATACTTTGACAAAAGAAGGAAAGCTCGCCAAAGTGCGAAATGGTCGCTACTGGGCATATAAATTGGCAGATTGATTATGTACAGGCGGGAAGCCCCGCCTGCGGCTCTTAGCTGAACAGACCGCTCAGCAGGGGAATCAGGGTAATGCCGACCAGTGCAACTCCGGCCAGTAAGCCTTGTTGGCAACGATCCTATCGTCCGGAAATCTGTTCTTGACGTTTACATGAATAAGCGGTACGATACCATTAAGACCGCAGAAAAAGAGCTGGCGAACGATGCAGGATAAACCGGCACAGGGGTGCTTTTGAACATCGAAAAATCACGCAGGGAAAAATCTGACCGACACGGAGCACACCGTGCTGGAGTACATTCTGGACCATCTGGACACGGTACAGACCGAGGGTGTGCGCGGGGTGGCGCGGGCGAACTATACCTCCACCTCCACCATTATGCGGCTGGCGCGCAAGATGAATTACAGTGGCTTTGTGGATATGTGCTACAAGCTGCGCTCCTTTACCGAGACACCGCATCAGACCATGCAGGAGGAGGAAGACTTCCTCAACGGCTTCAGCACCCAGTCTCTGCTGAATTACAATACCTACACCCAGCTGAAGGTCTGCGCCGAAAGCTGCTGGAGCAGCGGGACAAGATGATCTTTGTCTATGGTACCGGGTTTTCCGGCACGGTGGCCACCTACCTGACCCAGAAGCTGGTGAACATGGGCATCCTGTGCTTCAGTGCCACCGGCGGCGACTCGGTGGGCATATTTGAAAACACCCTGGACCGGATGGGGTGTTTTGGCATCTCAAATCCGGCGAGACCACCATGGTCCGGGACAAGATCCGCACAGCCCGGGAAAACGGGGTGTTTACCGTGGCCATTACCGGGGAGCAGGAGAACAGCGTGGGCCGGTACGCCGACCTATGGTTCCGGGTGGAGAACCAGTGGAAGCTGGACGATCAGAACACCATGCCCAACACCTTTTTTCCGCAGGTGATGATGCTCATCGAGCTGATCGCCTACGAGTACCGCCGCCTGTGCATGGAAAACGGCATCAAGTAAGGATGTTTGTGCATTTCGCACAAAAAAATCACGGGTTCTTAAACAAAAGTAATAGAAACGCGTTACTGTTTTGGGTAACGCGTTTTCATTTGTTCAAAAATTGTTTACACTTGCGTTGGTTTGTGGGATAGTAGAATCACAGACCCGGCCGGGTCCCAGGGGATGGACGCATCCAGGAGAATGGTTTTGGAATTGTAAATGAAAAGGAGTCAACCCATGAAGGATAAGGTAATGGATGCATTGCAGCGGTTCTCCAAAGCAATGTTCATCCCCGTTCTGATCCTGCCCATTGCCGGTATTCTCATCGCTGTGGGCAACCTGTTCACCAATGTCCGGCTGCAGGCAGTGTTGCCGTTCCTGAACAACCCGGTCACCATCGGCTTCGGCACGCTGCTGTCCGGTTCGCTCAACGCCATCCCGGGCAATCTGGGCGTTATCTTCTGCGTGGGCCTCAGCGTGGGCCTGGCCAACAAGAAAAAGTCTGAGGCAGGCTTTATCTCTCTGCTGGCTTTCCTGGTGTTCCTCAACGCCATGAACAAGTTTATGAATATGCGTGGTATGCTGGTGGAGGGCAGCCTTTCCGGCACCGGCCAGGCCATGGTCCTGGGTGTCCAGGTGCTGGACATGGGCGTGTTCATCGGCCTGCTGCTGGGCATTGTGGTGGCCTATGTACACAACCGCTTCTGCGAGACTGAGTTCAACAACGCCTTCCAGATCTACGGCGGCACCCGTTTTGTGTTCATCGTGCTGATTCCGGTCATGGTGGTGCTGGCAGTGCTGTTCACCTTTGTGTGGCCGTATGCACAGGCTGGCATCAATGCGCTGGGCGGCTTTATCCGCAGCGCAGGCAACTTTGGCCTGTTCATCTACGGCACGCTGGAGCGTCTGCTGATCCCCACCGGCCTGCATCACCTGGTCTACACCCCCTTCCTGTACACCTCTCTGGGCGGCACTGCCACCGTGGGCGGCCAGGTGCTGGAGGGTGCCCGGAACATCTACTACGCTGAGATCGCTGATCCTTCCGTTGCCGTGCTGAGCCAGTCCGTCATCTGGGACGCTCGTGGCATCTCAAGATGTTTGGTCTGATCGGTGCCTGCCTGGCCATGTACCAGACCGCTCGCCCGAGAACCGTGAGAAGATCAAGCCCGTTCTGATCACCGCCGCCGTCACTTCCTTTATTGCCGGCGTTACCGAGCCCATCGAGTTCAGCTTCCTGTTCGTGGCTCCCATCCTGTTTGTGGTCCATGCCGTTCTGGCTGGTTCCAGCTTTGTGGTCCTGAACCTGCTGGGCTGCCGTGCCATCGGCCCCAACGGCTTCATCGACTTCCTGCTGTACAACCTGCCCCTGGGCATTGGCAAGACCCGCTGGCCTGTCTACATCGCTGTGGGCGTGCTGTACTTCTTCCTGTACTATGTGATCTTCCGGGTGCTCATCGTGAAGCTGAACCTCCATACCCTGGGCCGTGAGGCAGAGGGCATGGAGATGAAGCTCCACTCCAAGTCCGAGTACAAGGCCAAGGTGGCTGCTGAGAACGGCACCGCTGCTGCCCTGCTGCTGACAACACCGTGGACGCTACTGTCATCGTGGAGGCTCTGGGCGGCAAGGACAACATCCTGAAGGTCACCAACTGCTACACCCGTCTGCGTACCGAGCTGGCAGATCCCGACAAGGTCCAGGACGATGTGCTGAAAAACCAGACCGGTGCTTCTGCCGTGATCCACAAGGGCAAAAATGTCCAGGTGGTCTACGGCCTGAAGGTCAACGCTGTCCGCAAGGCAGTGGACGCTGAGCTGGGCCTCAGCGGCGAAGAATAAGATCTTGCATTCCAACACCCATATCAAAACATCCAGTAAAAGGGAGGGTAATATTCCATGAAAAAGTTTTCCATCGTCATTGCAGGCGGCGGCAGTACCTACACGCCGGGCATCGTCATGATGCTGATGCACAGCCTGGATCGGTTCCCCATCCGCAGCCTGAAGCTCTATGACAACAACCCGGAGCGTCAGAAGACCATTGCGGATGCTGTGGCCCTGGCTATGAAGAAGGTGGCACCGGATGTGGCGTTCAGCTACACCACCGACCCCAAGGAAGCCTTTACCGACGTGGACTTCTGCATGGCCCACATCCGCAGCGGCGGCTACCCCATGCGAGAGCAGGACGAAAAGATCCCCCTGAGCCACGGCGTGGTGGGTCAGGAGACCTGCGGCCCCGGCGGCATTGCCTACGGCCTGCGGAGCATCCCGGACATCATGCAGCTCATTGACTACATGGAGGCCTACAGCCCCAACTGCTGGATGCTCAACTACTCCAACCCTGCCTCCATCGTGGCAGAGGCCTGCCGTGTGCTGCGGCCCAACTCCAAGATCATCAACATCTGCGATATGCCGGTGGGCACCCTGCGCCGCATGAGCTACATCGTGGGCAAGACCCCCAAGGACCTGGACGTGAAGTACTACGGCCTGAACCACTTTGGCTGGTGGACCAGCGTGAAGGGCAAGGACGGCACCGACTACACCCCCCAGCTCATTGACTATGTCAGCAAGAACGGCTATCTGACCCAGAAGGCCATTGAGACCCAGCACATGGATGCCAGCTGGCAGGAGACCCACCGCAAGGCGGCAGACCTGCTGGCTGTCACCCCGGATTGCCTGCCCAACACCTACCTGAAGTACTACCTGTTCCCGGACTATGTGGTGGAGCACAGCGATCCCAACTACACCCGTGCCAACGAGGTCATTAACGGCCGCGAAAAGAACGTGTTTGGTGCTGCCCGTGCCATCACCGCCTCCGGCGAGTTCAAGGGTGACGAGTTCAGCATCGACAACCACGCCAGCTTCATCGTGGACCTGGCCCGTGCCATTGCCTACAACACCCACGAGCGGATGCTCTGCATCGTGGAGAACAAGGGTGCCATCAGCAACTTTGACCCCCACGCCATGGTAGAGGTGCCCTGCCTGGTGGGCAACGACGGCCCCGAACCTCTGTGCCAGGGTGAGATCCCCACCTTCCAGCTGGGCATGATGAACCAGCAGGTAGCAGTGGAAAAGCTGGTGGTGGAAGCCTACTGCGAGCACAGCTACCAGAAGCTGTGGCAGGCTCTGACCCTCAGCAAGACCGTGCCCAGTGCCAAGGTGGCCAAGGAGATCCTGGACGACCTGATCGTTGCCAATAAGGACTACTGGCCCGAACTGCACTAATGACAGCGTTTCGGAAGCGCTGCCCCGGATATTCTCTGTCCCCATGAAGTAAGCCGAAGGGGCTGCTGCACAAATACCGTGCAGCAGCCCTTTTTCTTGCGTTCACGGTGCAAAGATGTGGAAAACCAGCGTCAAACGAGCAAAACGTTGAAAACTTAAAGCATCAACTCCCCCTGATTTCCCGTTTCGGAAATCAGGGGGTTCTGCTTCTGCCCGGAGTCCACGCACAGCGGCTGGAGAGTGCAGACATCAAAGACAACCTCTATGATTACAATGGTCCTTGGCGAGTGCATCAACTTCCTCATCCAGCGCAACTTCGTGTTCCGCAGCAAGGGCAACCTTGCCAAGCAGATCGGCTGGTATGTGCTGGCCTTCTGCGTCATCACCTGCATCGCCTTTGTGGGAATGTTGTTTCTCTTTCGACCGGTTGCTTGTCGATGTAATTCAATGCATTTCTTTTTGCGCTCGCATCTCTATTTCATGAAAATGCCCCCATTCCGGTTGTCCGGAATGGGGCATATATCAGAGCAGACGGGGGGTGCTTTAAGCGTTACGGCTTTTTGTGCTCCGGGTTTTCACAGCGGCTGTGGCAGGACGCACAGTTGCCGCCGCAGCCCTCACCCTTCCAGCCGCCGTTCTTGGAGATCCACACAACGGCCAGTGCAAACAGGACGGCCAGCACCAGCAGGGTGATAATTCCACGCAGTGTCAACATTTTAAAAACCTCTTTTCCTGCGGAACGTTTCCGCCTTCAGTATACACGATTTTGCCCCGGAGCGCAACCGGAATGCCGCGCGGAAAAAAAATTGAAATTTTTTGAAAATAGGGCTTGCAATTTGCCCGGGGCCGTGCTATAATAATCACGTTCCAATTCGGAGCGCCAAACAAAACAACAGAATATGGAGGATTAGCTCAGCTGGTTAGAGCACCTGCATCACACGCAGGGGGTCTGGGGTTCGAGTCCCTAATTCTCCACCATACAGTTCGTACCCGAACCCGATTCTCTATGAGAAAGGATTCGGGTACGTTTTTTGTTTACGGGAAGTCCTGCGGCGAGAGTACGCAGAACGGTAAACAGGAGCAAGTAAAGGCAGAGTATCACCGTGGCGGTGGTATCCTGCCTTTTGCGCGATACCATCTCCAAAATCTTTTTCTTCACTTTTTCTCCTTCATGCAGAATCCCCCTGTCCATCCCGGCAGATGCCGGAACGGGCAGGGGGATTCTGACTTGTTGAGCGGTTGTGTTAAATCAGGCCGAGGTGGACAAAGGCGTTGTACAGGCCGTCTTTGTTCACATCGTCGGTCACATCGTCGGCGGCGGCTTTGGCTTCCGGGCCGCCGCTGCCCAGAGCCACGCTGTACCATAATCATAGAGGGTTTTGGGCTTCGGAACAAGGGTGGAATCTGCCGAAAAACAACGGCTGAGGTTGGTACAGTTGCACAAAGGCGCGCGGCCCTGCAAAGAAGCTGTAAAATTTGCGGGGCGGGGTTGACGAACGGCTCCGACCGTGGTAAAGTAATGGGCGGAAAAGGCCAAAGTGCCTTTTTACGATAGAAAAACGAGGTGGTCGTCATGGAACCTGCTGGAAGTAGCGGCAGTTTATATCCCCGATCAAAGAACCAGACGGCAGCCTTTTTGCATGCCGGAGAACGGCCCGGCTGTACGTGAGAACGCACGGTGTGTTTGCCTTCCCCGGAAATGAAAGTGTCCGCTGCCGCCTGGTAAAAAAGGAGGCAGCTTTTTTATGTCTGAAATTTCGATCAATACCCTCAAGACCATGCTGGCGAATCTGGATGACGCCAAAAAATACCAGAGCCTGCGGGATGTGATGGAGACCCTGCCGGCTCCCGACCTGGCCGCCGTGTTCGAGGACCTGCCGGCCGAAAAGCTCCCGGTGCTGTTCCGTCTGTGCCCCAAGGATCTGGCGGCGGATGTATTCACCGAGCTGACCCCTGCCACCCAGCAGAAGCTGATCGACGGCCTGACCGATACCGAGCTGAAGGCCGTGGTGGACGAGCTGTGCGTGGACGATGCGACCGACCTTGTGAAGGAGATGCCGGCCAATGTGGTCAAGCGCATTCTGAGCCAGGCCGACCCGCCACCCGCCGCATGATCAACGAACTGCTCCAGTACCCGGAGGACTCTGCCGGCGGCGTGATGACCACCGAGCTGATGGAGCTGCGCCCGGACATGACGGTGGCGCAGGCCATGGAGGCCATCCGCCAGAACGGCTTTGACAAGGAGACCATCAACAACTGCTATGTGACCGACGGCAGCCGCAAGCTGGTGGGCGTGGTGTCGCTGCGGGCGCTGGTGCTGGCCAAGGACACCGCAGAACCCATCCGGGACCTGATGGACACCAATGTGGTCAGTGTGACCACCACCACCGACCAAGAGGACGTTTCTCACCTGTTTGAAAAATACGGTTTTCTGGCCATTCCGGTGGTGGACGCCGAAAACCGGCTGGTGGGCATCGTGACCATTGACGATGCCATCAGCATCCTGCAGGACGAGGCCAGCGAGGATATCGCCAAGATGAACGCCATCGGCCCGTCCGACAAGCCCTACTTCAAGCAGAGCTTGTGGGACCTGTACAAGAGCCGTGCGCCCTGGCTGCTGTTTTTGATGATCAGCGCCACCTTCTCCAGTCTGGTCATCCGGGGGTATGAGGACGCCCTGGCGGCGGTGACGGTGCTGACGGCCTACATCCCCATGCTGACCGATGCCGGCGGCAACGCGGGCAGTCAGAGCACCTCCACCATCATCCGCGGCATGGCGGTGGGCGAGATCCAGCCCCACGACCTGCCCCGCATCCTGTGGAGGGAGAGCCGGGTGGCCCTGCTGTGCGGCGCAACGCTGGCGGTGTGCAACTTTGCAAAACTGCTGCTGTTCGACAAGGTGACCGCTCCGGTGGCACTGGTGGTGTGCCTGACCCTGATCTGCACCATCCTGCTGTCGCAGCTCATCGGCGGACTGTTGCCCGTGGCGGCAGAAAAGCTGCATGTGGACCCGGCCGTGATGGCGTCGCCGCTGATCACCACCATCGTGGATGCCACCACACTGCTGATCTACTTCAATGTTGCAAAGATCGTGCTGCATCTGTAAGCGCAGAGCAGAACGTTACGACCCCCGGAAGCTGTACGCTGCCGGGGGTCATGTTGTTTTTAAAAACAGGAAAAATGCTCTCTTTGTATGGATGATTGTTGCACAGCACAACTTATAAAGTCGTACTCTTTCGACAAAAACTTCCCAAAACGCATTATTTTGTTTCTGAGCTGTGGACATTCTGTGACGATTCGTGCTAAAATGAAACCTGTTCCTCTTCTGCCGCCGCAACCGGCAGAAGCAACAAAAGAACGGAGGTTTTTTCATGTTAGAAAATGTCTTTCATCTGAAGGAAAACCACACCGATGCAAAGACCGAGATCATGGCAGGTATTACTACTTTCATGACCATGGCCTACATCCTTGCGGTCAACCCCAACATCCTGTCGGCTTCCGGCATGGACTCGGAGGCTGTGCTGATCGCCACCGCACTGGCATCCTTTGTGGGCACGGCCCTGATGGCTCTGCTGGCCAACTACCCGTTTGCTCTGGCCCCCGGCATGGGCCTGAACGCCTATTTCTCCTACACGGTCGTGCTGACCATGGGCTACAGCTGGCAGCTGGCCCTGATGGCCGTGTTTGTGGAGGGCATCATCTTCATCGCGCTGTCCCTGACCAATGTGCGTGAGGGCATCTTCAACGCCATCCCCATGACCCTGAAGAGCGCGGTCAGCGTGGGCATCGGCCTGTTCGTGGCCTTTGTCGGCCTGCAGAACGCCAAGCTGATCGTGAACAGCGACTCTACGCTGGTCACCTACCAGCACTTCAAAGGCGAGACCTTCCACAGCGTGGGCGTGGGTGCCATCCTGGCCCTCATCGGCGTGGCCATCACCGCCATCCTGCTGGTCAAGAAGGTCAAGGGCGGCATCCTGTACGGCATCCTGATCACCTGGGTGCTGGGCATCCTCTGCGAGGTCACCGGCATCTATGTGCCCAATGCGGATGCGGGCATGTACAGCGTGATCCCCACCGCTTTTGTCAGCTTTGACTTCTCGGCTCTGGGCAAGACCTTTGGTCAGGTGTTCAAGACGGATTTCTCCGGCGTCGGCATCCTCAACTTCTTTGCCGTCATGTTCTCCTTCCTGTTCGTGGACCTGTTTGACACCCTGGGCACCCTGATCGGCGTGGCATCCAAGGCCGACATGCTGGACGAGGACGGCAAGCTGCCCCGCATCAAGGGTGCTCTGATGGCAGACTCCATTGCCACCTGCGCCGGTGCTGTGCTGGGTACTTCCACCACCACCACCTTTGTGGAGCGCTTCCGGCGTGACCGAGGGCGGCCGCACCGGCCTGACCAGCATGACCACCGGTGTGCTGTTCCTGCTGGCTACCATCTTCAGCCCGCTGTTCCTGACCATCCCCAGCTTTGCAACGGCTCCGGCTCTGATCATCTTGGGCTTCTACATGATGGGCTCCGCAGTCAAGATCGACTTCAACGACCCCAGCGAGGGCATCCCCGCCTTCCTGACCATCCTGGCCATGCCCACTGCATACAGCATCTCTGAGGGCATTGCCATTGGTGTAATCTCCTGGACCATCATCAATGTGGTCACTGGCAAGGCCAAGGAAAAGAAGATCAGCCCGCTGATGTATGTGCTGACCGTGCTGTTCATCCTGAAGTACATCTGCCTGTAAGGTTCCATACAAACACAGCAAAAGCTGCTGCCTTCCCGCAAAGGGAGGGCAGCAGCTTTTTTGTCTGTGGAGATTATTGGTGCCGACGGGGGCGGATGTGCACCTCGGGAATGGCCACGTTGTCGTAATGGATGGGGTCCTCGGCGTGAGGATGCTCCCCGGTGGCATGAGAGGTGTCTTCTGCGGGGTGGCGTACCTTGCCGGTATGGACCTCCGGCAGAGCCACCGTTTCCTCCGAATGAGACTTGTCCGGCTTGCTCCAGATCTTTTGTTGGAACCACATCTTCAGGTGGTGTTTCAGCGACATGATGATGCTCCTTTCCCGGTGTGCGGGGCACACCGAAAGTTCAAGACAGGATCAGATAAAGTTGATGAATACCGTAATGACAAGGCTGTTGATGAAATCCGCGAACAGACTGCCCACCAGCGGGATGAGCAGATAGGCCTTGACGGAAGGGGAATACTTGTCGCACACGGCCTGCATGTTGGCAATGGCGTTGGGGGTGGCACCCATGCCGAAGCCGCAGGTGCCGGAAACGATGACGGCCGCGTCGTAGTCGCGGCCCATGACGTTGTACACGATCGCAAAAGAATACAAGATCATGAACAGGGTCTGACCGGCCAGCAGCACCACCAGCGGCAGAGCCAGCTCGGCCAGCTGCCAGATCTTCAGGGTGATCATGGCCATGCCAAGGAAGAGCGACAGGCAGATGCCGCCGATGTCGTTGATCTCGCCCATATATACCGTGAACTTGCCGCCGTATTCGCCCAGATTGCGGATGCAGGCGGCGGCGATCATGGCACCGATGTAGATGGAAAGGTCATGCCGGTCAGGCTGAGCAGCTTGCTCAGCACCGTGCCGATGCCCATGGCGATGATCAGCTGGAAGCTGGCGGCGGGGTACATGCTGCTGTGACGCTCGTGCTTGATCTCTTCTTCCACCAGCAGGCTGTCGTCCTCGGGCACGATGGTGTCCAGCAGGTGGTGGCGCTCAATGAGCATCTTGCCGAGCGGGCCGCCCATCATGCTGCCGGCGATCAGGCCGTAGGTGGCGGCGGCGGTGCACAGGGTGGTGGCACCCTTGATGCCAAAGTCCTCCAGCACCGGGCCAAAGGCACCGGCAGTGCCGTGGCCGCCCACCATGGGGATGGAGCCGGTGCAAAGGCCCACCAGCGGGTCCACACCCAGCAGGTTGGCCAGCCCAACGGCCAGGAAGTTCTGGCTGACGATCAGCACGATGACGACGCCCAGGAACACGATCATGGCCTTGCCGCCGCTTTTCAACACCTTGAGGTTGGCCTGAAAGCCCACCGAGGTGAAGAACATCACCATGCAGACTTCCTTTAGAATATCATCAAATGCAAACTCGGCAACGCCGGTCACATAGCAGATGCAGGTGAAAATGGCAAACAGCACGCCGCCGATGACCGGCGCGGGATGCAGAATTTATCCAGCAGGCGCACCCGTTCCCGCAGAAACTTGCCCAGCATCAGCACCAGCACCGCAAGGGCCAGGGTCTGATACATATCCAATTCGATCTTCATTGCTTTCCCTCGATTTCCCGGCAGACTCAGTCCACCGTAATTCCGGCCTGCTTATACCAGGCCGCTGCGCCTGCGTGGAAGGGGATGCCAACGCCCTCTACTGCGTCGGTCTCTGGGTCCAGTGCAAGGCCAAGCTGCTCTTCCAGCGCTTCCCGGCTGGAGAACAGCAGTTCGGTGAGCTGCTGCACCTGCTTTGCGGGCAGAGAATCGCTGGCCAGCAGAACGGCTTTGACGCCCACGGTCTGCACGTCGGCGTCCTGGCCGGGATAAGTGCCGGCCGGGATGGTGACCTCACGGTAGGCGTTGTAGCTGCTCAGCAGGCGCTGCGCCGCGGTGCCGTCCACATTCAGCAGGCGGATGCCGCATTCGCCTGCCAGCTCGGTGACCACCGGGCTGGGGATGCCGACTGTGATGACGATGGCGTCGATCTTACCGGCCTTGAGCTGGTCGGCAGCGTCGGTATAGTTCAGGTTGATGGTGTCCACCAGGCGGTCGTTCAGGCCGTAGGCAGACAGGATCTGAAGGGCATTCTGCTCGGAGCCGGATTCCTCCGCGCCGATGCTCACGGTTTTGCCCTGCAGGTCCTCGATGGACTGGATGTCCGAGTCGGCCCGCACGATGACCTGACAGGCCTCAGTGTACAGGGCTGCTACCGCGCCGAAGCCGCGGATGTCCTCCTCCTCTGCAAAAATGCCGGTCTGGTTGCAGGCGTCCTGTGCAAGGTCGGCCTGCGCAATGGCCAGCTGCAGGTATTCGCCGGTGAGCAGGCGCAGGTTGGCGGCCGAACCGGCGGTGGTCCGGAGCTCGATGGTGCCGTTGGAAGTCTCGTTTTCCAGCGCGGCAAACTGCTCACCAAAATTGTGGTAGACACCCCCCTCGCCGGCAACGCCAAAGCGCAGACGCTTGACCGTCTCGGCGGCAGAGCAGCCGGTGAGCAACAGTGCGGCCAACATACAACCGGCCAGCAGTGCCGCGATCCATTTGCGTTTCATACTTTTATACACCCCTTTTTCCGCTGCCGCAAACCCGGCAGCTTCTTATTATCGCAAGGCTGGAAATTAGCGCAACAGTAGCAGCATATCTGCGATATGCAAACCAACGTTGTTGCTGTTGCATTAAAAAGTTGGCTTGCTATAAAGTATAGTCATATTGCGGATGAAATGCAATCACTTTTGCAAAAGTATGCAGCGAAGAAGCGTTGGGCAGGGCATCAAAAAAGGCTCCTCCGTTTCCGGAGGAGCCGGACAGATTCAGCCGCCGAACAGGCCAAAGAAGCTGGTGTGGGTCACGCCCAGGATCAGAAACAGGGCGATGAGCGCAAACAGCACCCCGATGATGATGTCCATCTGATGGACGGTGAGGGGAAAATGATCGTAGAGCTTTTCCTTAGGATTGACAAAGTTCTTGTCGCCGTTGTCAAGCAGGGACTTTCTGCCTTGTTCAAAGTCGGCCCGCTGATCGGCAAGCTCGGCCTGCTCTTGTGCCAGCTGTGCTTCGCGGGCAGCCAGAACGGCTTCGCGCCGGGCAAGCTCTGCCTCGCGCTCGGCAGGGGTGAGGTCTTTTTGTGCCATACTGCACCTCCTGATGGTTGTTGCTTTTATGATAGCACACAAACATGAATAAAAAAAGGGGCCGCCCGCCCAAAAGGCAGACGGCCCACAGAAGAGAGGGCTTACTTCTTTGCCAGGTACTTGCGGATATCAATGGCCACAGCCACGATGATGACAAGGCCCTGGACGATGTAGGTGTAAGAGGAGTTGACGTTCATGAACTGCAGAGCGACCTTCATCAGCTCAAAGACCAGAACGCCGACCAGAACGCCGGGCACGGTGCCGACGCCGCCGGTGGTGGAAACACCGCCGATGGTGCAGGCTGCGATGGCGTCCAGCTCATAGCCCTGTGCGGTGTTGACGGATGCGCCGCCGGACTTTGCAGCCAGCAGGCAGCCTGCCAGACCGAACATGCAGGAAGCCAGGATGTAGATGCGGATCTTGGTGGCGTTGACGTTGACACCGGCCACCTCAGCAGCAGCTTCGTTGCCGCCGATGGCGTACATGTACTTGCCGTGACGGGTCTTGTTGTACAGGAACCAGAAGCACGCGGCCACGACCAGAGCGATCCAGATCAGCACGGGGATGCCGATGATGGTGTTGGAGGCCAGGGAGGTGAAGTTCTTGTTCAGGGAGCCAATGGGGGTACCGCCGGTGTACACCAGGCAGATACCGTAGACCACCTGCTGCATGCCCAGGGTTGCGATGAAGGGCTGCACCTTCAGGTAGCTGACCACCAGACCGTTGCACAGGCCGACGATGGCGCAGATGGCGATGACCAGGATGAACACCACCGGGGTGGGCAGGGTGTGCATGTTGGGGTAGAACTTACCGGCTGCGCCCTCGGTCTGCGCAAAGATGCAGGCCAGGCAGGCGGCAAAACCAGCCAGACGACCGGCCGACAGGTCGTTGCCGGTGGTGATCAGGCAGCCGGAAATACCCAGTGCGATGATGTAGCGGATGGACACGTTCTTGAACAGGTTGATCATGTTCGTGCCCGAGAAGAAGTTGGGATGCATGATGCCGACGATCAGGGACACGGCCAGCATCATCACGATAATGGCGTTGTTGCTGAGCCATTTGGTCACAGCCTTGCCATTCAATTTTTTGGTAGCTTCCACGATAGACAGCCTCCTTATTTACTGATTCGCCGCAGCGGTGGGTGCGGTCTCGAACTGAGTGGCCAGAGCCATGATGTTTTCCTGGGTGGCGTCCTTGCCGTCGATGAAGCCGGTGATGCGGCCGTCGCACATGACCATGACACGGTTGGACATACCAATGATCTCGCTCATTTCGGAGGAGATCATGATGATGCTCTTGCCCTGCTTGGCCAGCTCGGCAATGATGCAGTAGATCTCGTACTTGGCACCGACGTCGATGCCGCGGGTGGGCTCGTCCAGGATCAGCACATCGGGGTTGTTGGCCAGCCAGCGGGCGATCAGCACCTTCTGCTGGTTGCCGCCGGACAGGCTCTTGATCTGGGTCTTGGGGCTGGGCACCTTGATGGCCATCTTCTCTTTGTTGGTGGCCACCAGATCCAGGATCTTCTTGTTGTCCAGCATGATGGGGCCCTTGCGCAGGGCGTCCAGCGAAGCGATGGAGATGTTGTCGGCCACGCTCAGCACACCCATGATGCCGGTGGCGCGGCGGTCCTCGGTCAGCAGAGCCACGCTCTTGCGGATGGCGTCGCGGGGCTGCTTGATGGTGACCTCTTCGCCCTTGATCCACACCTTGCCGGAGGTGTGGGCACGCAGGCCGAAGATGCCTTCCATCAGTTCGGTACGCTGGGCACCCACCAGACCGGCCACGCCAGGATCTCGCCCTTTTCAGCTCAAAGCTGCAGTGGCGGAAGGAGCGGGGATGGATGGAGGTGAAGTCCTCCACCTTCATCATCACTTCGTCGGAGGGATGATTCTCCAGCGGGGGGAACAGGTTGGACAGCTCACGGCCGACCATCTTGGCGATGATCTGCTCCTTGGTCATGTTCGCCACTTCCCACTTGCCGATGTACTGGCCATCGCGCATGATGGTGACTTCGTCGGCGATGACCTTGATCTCGTCCATCTTATGGCTGATGTAGACCAGTGCGACGCCCAGAGCCTTCAGCTCCCGCATGATGCGGAACAGAGATTCCACTTCGTTTGCGGTCAGGGAGGAAGTGGGCTCATCCAGGATCAGCACCTTGCAGTTTGCGGAAACGGCCTTGGCGATTTCCACCATCTGCATCTGAGCGATGCTCAGGGAGCCGAGCTTTGCATGGGGGTTGATGTCCAGCTTCAGCTTCTTGAGCAGCTCCTCGGTGTCCTTGTACATTTTGGGGTGATCCACCACGGTGATGGGGCCATAGCTCTTGGTGGGGTAGCGCCCCAGCCAGATGTTCTCGGCCACGGTACGGGCCGGGATGGGCTGCAGCTCCTGATGCACCATGGCAATGCCGCGGTTCAGTGCATCCAACGGGTGGGGATGGTGACTTTTCGCCTTCGTATTCGATCTCGCCCTCGTCCATCTTGTAAATGCCGAACATGCATTTCATCAATGTGGACTTACCGGCGCCGTTTTCACCCATCAGCGCCATGACCTTGCCCGGGCGAAGCTCCAGCTGTGCGTGATCCAGCGCTTTGACGCCGGGGAAGGTCTTGACCACGCCTTTCATTACCAGACGGTATTCTGACATTCCGCAGAAGCCTCCTTTTCTTTTTTCAGGCCGCAGAAAAACCTTTTTTCAAAACAAGGCGCGTGCGCGGAGAAATTTCTCGCACGCACGCGCTTTATAGCTTTCGTCAAGCCGTCAAGGTCCACTGCGCACCTTGCATTTGCAATCGGGGAACTTTGGTCTTACTTCACATACTGAGATGCGTTGTCCTTGGTGACCTTGACATAGTCGACCCAGTAGTACTGCTCGACAGCGGAGCCTTCGACGTACAGCTTGGTAGCATCGGCAGCTGCGGTGGCCTGGCCCACGTCATCGTTCAGCACGGTACCGGTCATGTTGCCGTCCAGAACGTCCTGAACAGCCTCGGCCAGTGCATCGACGCCGACCAGATAGATGTCCTTGCCGACGGTGCGGCCGGCCTGCTGGATGGACTGCAGAGCGCCCAGTGCCATTGCGTCGTTGTTGCAGAAGACGACTTCGATCTTATCGCCGTACTGAGACAGAGCGTTTGCAACGTCCTGCTGAGCAGTGGTCTGATCCCAGTTGTCCAGGTACTCGTACAGGCACTCGACTTCCTTGCCGGCATCGGTCAGAGCCTTGATGGAGTACTCGGTGCGGTACTGAGCGTCGATGTTCTCGGGGTCGCCCTTGCACATGATGTAAGTGATCTTGCCGTCGCGGTTGATATCGCCCTGGGTCTCGGTCTCCAGGATCAGCTCGCCCGGTAAGTACCGGACTGACGTGCGTCAGCACCGACGTAGCAGCACTTGTCTGCGTAAGAATCCAGAACGCTCTTGTCGGGCTCACGGTTGATGAACACGATGGGAGTGCCGGAAGGAGAAACGGTGTCCACGATGGTCTGTGCGGAAGTGGTCTGCACGGGGTTGATGATCAGGACATCGACACCCTGCTGCAGGAAGGTGTTGATCTGCTCGGTCTGGGTGTTCTGGTCATTCTTGCCGTCCATGATGGTGACGGAGTAGCCCATGTCCTTCAGGTACTCTTCCAGATCGGTGCGGTACAGAGTCATGAAGTTATCAGCGAACTGATAGATGCAGACACCGATGTTGGCAGAGCCGGCAGCAGAAGCAGCGGTGCTGGAAGCAGCAGCGGAAGAAGCAGTGGAAGCAGCAGTAGAGCTGGAGGAACCGCCACATGCGGTCATGGCAGCGGTTGCGCCCACGACAGCAGAAGCCTTCAGGAAGTCACGACGAGAAATCATTTTCATAATTGTGTTCTCCTTCATTCGTATCATAGCAATTTCACAGGCGCATTTATTGCACGCACTTGGATTTCCTGTTTGTATTATAACCGCCTGCGAAGAGGTCTGCAAGAGAACAAGTCCACAAGAATCTGAGATTTCTTTTGTGCTGTTTCAACAAAAGGAATTTTCAAAGGACAAAATAATTTCCGTAACAAGCACAATTTTTCATAAACGTGCAACTTCTGGATAAATCGGTCGGAGCAGGGTCGGATTTCTTTCAAAAAGATTACAAAATGTTGCATGACACGGTTCGACCCTTCCGGACAGAAACCGTGCAGCTCCCGGAAATTACCGGGAGAACTGAAAAAACTTTTCAACTGTGGGGACTTTCCGGCAAACCGCTGCCGGGCAGCGCGCCCCGCAGTTTTTTTTGCGCTCCGGACGGAATTACTGCAAACGGATTTCTGGAAGAAAAAACAGCTTTTTCTGAAAGATGCGATAGAACGGAGTTTTTTAAGACTCAAAATTATACGATTTGAAAAAATTGTGTTTAAAAATACGAAATGGCCCTGAAAAAGCACACACTGTTGCGGCAGCACGAGGCGTGGTAAGCTGTTGCCATAGCCCGGAGCCGCCGGGCAGAAAGGAGGAACCAACACGAACCATGGGGCAGAGGAAAACGTCCAAGGGGCTGGACAGCCTGAGCCGGGCCACCGACATCCTGAGCACGCTTCTGGCACAGCAGGTGCGGGAGCTGAATGCCCGGCAGCGGGAGAACCGCCGCAGCGGGGCAGAGGACCCCGGGACGATGAAGGGCCTGAAGGAGGCCACGGCGGTGCTGAAGGATCTGGCTGCGGTGGCGCGGTCGCTGAACGACCAGGGCGTGCAGGCGGAAGGAACGGAGAGCGGTGTGGTGCTGCTGCCGCGGGTGGAGGAGGAAGAACCATGAACACAGAGGAACACCGGACCCCGGTGGTGTGGCGGCCCCAGCCCCGGCAGGCCGAGTTCATGCGAAGGCCGGAGCCGGAAGCACTGTACGGCGGCGCGGCCGGCGGCGGAAAAAGCGATGCATTGGTCATCGAGGCACTGCGTCAGGTGGATATTCCGCATTACAGAGCGTTGATCCTGCGCAAAACATACCCGCAGTTGTCGGATCTGGTGGACAAAAGCCAGATGTACTACCGCCGGGCCTTTCCGCAGGCGCAGTACAACGCCACGGCCCATGTGTGGAACTTCCCCAGCGGGGCCAAGATCTACTTTGGCTCCATGCAGTATACCAAGGACCGCACCAATTACCAGGGCAAGGCCTACGACTTCATCGGCTTTGATGAGCTGACCCATTTTGAATGGGAAGAGTACAGCTACATGATGAGCCGCAACCGCCCCACCGGGCCGGGCACCCGGGTGTACATGCGGGCCACCACCAACCCCGGCGGCATCGGCCACGGGTGGGTGAAGGCGCGGTTCATCACCCCGGCCCCACCCGGCACGCCCATCGTGGAGGAATACACGGTGCGGCGGCCGGACGGCACCGAACAGAAGCTGCAGCGGGCAAGGGTGTTCATCCCTTCCAGCATTTTCGACAACCCGGCTCTGCTGCAGAACGATCCCGGTTATCTGGCCAGCCTGGCTGCCATGCCGGAAGCGGAAAAGCAGGCGCTGCTCTATGGCAGCTGGGACAGCTTTTCCGGCCAGGTGTTCACCGAGTGGCGCAACGACCCGGCCCACTATCAGGATCAGCGCTGGACCCACGTCATTGCCCCGTTTGCCATTCCCAAGCACTGGCAGATCTACCGGGGGTTCGATTTCGGGTTTTCCAAGCCGTTCTCGGTGGGGTGGTATGCGGCCGATGAAGAGGGGCGGCTCTACCGCATCAAGGAGCTGTACGGCTGCACCGGCCGCCCCAACGAGGGCCTGCGCATTGACCCGGTGGAACAGGCCCGGCGCATCCGGGAGGCGGAGCAGAACGACCCCGTGCTGCGGGGGCGGGTGATCCATGGCGTTGCCGACCCGGCCATCTTTGATGAGAGCCGGGGCGAACAGAGCATGATGGACCTGCAGATGTTTGCAGAAGAGGCAGCGCCTGCGGCCCCGGCCCTGAGCCCGGCACAGGCCCGGCAGGCCGTTGCCTCCGGGACGATGGAACCGGGGGAGAAAACTGCGCAGCCGGTGCCGGAAGCAAAACCGGATCCGGAGCCGACCGAACCGGAGACGCCCCAGCCGGAGCTGCCCCGCCCGGCGGTGCCGCCCCTGCCGCTGCAGGCCCGAAACGCGGTGCGGGAGCTGCATGCCCGCTGGGCGGCTGAGGAAGCCGACCTGCGCCGCAGCCAGCCGGAGTTCCGCCTGCAGGAGGAGCTGAAGAACCCGGAGATGCGCCGCCTGATGCAGCTGCCCGGCATGCGGATGCAGGACGCCTACCGTCTGGCCCACTACGACGAGAGCCTGCACCGTGCGGCACAGGCCGTGGAGCAGGGCGTGGTGCAGCGCATCCAGCAGCGGGCCGCCCGCCCCGCAGAAAACGGCATCCGCCCCGGTGGTGCGGCCACGGTGCACCCGGATGTGGCCAGCATGACCCGCGCCCAGCGCGAAGCCTTGGAGCGCCGTGTGCTGCATGGTGCTCAGATCGAACTGTAAACCCGACAAGAGAAAGGAAAAACGTATGATGAACTTCAACATCCAGCTGTTTGCCGACAACCTGCAGAACACCACGGCCACCATGTCCAAGGAGATGAAGATCTTCTATGAGAAGCGTCTCATCGACCAGGCAGAGCCGCGTCTGGTGCATGACCAGTTCGCGGATTACTACCCGGTGCCCCAGAACGGCGGCAAGACCATCGAGTTCCGCAAGTACGACAGCCTGCCCAAGGCCACCACGCCCCTGACCGAGGGCGTGACCCCCAACGGTCAGGCCCTGAACGTGACCACCATCACCAGCGACCTGCACCAGTACGGCGGCTGGACCCCGCTGACCGACGTGCTGCAGATGACCGCCATTGACAACAACGTGGTGCAGGCCACCCGTGTGCTGGCCAGCCAGGCGGGCCGCACCATGGACAGCATCACCCGCGATGTGCTGGCCGGCGGCACCAATGTGATCTATGCACCCAAGCAGGCCGCCGACGGCACCGAGACCGCCGTGACCAGCCGCAAGACGCTGGACAAGAGCTGTACCCTGACTCCCAAGCTGTTCTTCCAGGCAGCGGCCCAGCTGGGTGCCATGAACGCCGACCCCATCGGCGACAGCTATATTGCCATCATCCACCCCTATGCGGCCTACGACCTCAAGACCTGCAAGGAGTTCATTGAGGTGCATAAGTACGCCGACCCGGACACCATGTTCCGCGGCGAGATCGGTAAGCTGGGCAACATCCGCTTCATCGAGACCAGCGAGGCCAAGATTTGGAAGGATGAGACCTGCCCCACCGGCTTGGCGGTGTTCGGCACCCTGGTGCTGGGTGCCCATGCCTACGGTGTGACCGAGCTGGAGGGCGGCGGCCTGGAGCACATCGTCAAGCAGCTGGGCTACGGCGACGACCCGCTGAACCAGCGCGCTTCGGTGGGCTGGAAGGGCATGCGTGCTGCCGAACGTCTGGTGGAGCAGTACATGGTGCGCATCGAGAGCGTGTCCAGCTACTCGGCCAACGCCGCCGCAAACTGAGGAGGTGTGCAGGATGACAGAAAAGAACGTGCGCATCCGGTTGTTCAAGGACAACAGCCGCTATAAGGGCGACCTGTTCGTCAGCGTGAACGGCGTGAACTACAAGATCCGCCGCGGTGTGGAAGTGGAGGTGCCGCCCGAAGTGGCGGAGGTGCTGGAACACAGCCAGATGCAGGACGAGCGCACCGCTGCCCGCATTGCGGCAGCGGAGAACGCGGCACAGTAAGCAACAGGACCGGAGCCCGGCAGGGAGATGCCCCGCCGGGCTTTTTTGAAAAGGAGCGTGGAACGATGACAGTAGGACAGGCGCTGGAACGCGCCGAGGAACTGCGGCCCGGCAGCCGTGTGTCCGTGCACACCCGGCAGGAGTGGCTGCGGGAAGCAGACGGCATGCTGCGGGAACGCTTTTTCAAGGCCAGTGATACGGATGCTTTTGACACCGTGGGAGCGGACCGGGCCTGGGACGATGGCCTGCAGGACGAGGATGTGCTGCTGGCCCCGGCCCCCTTTGATGCCCTGTACCCGCATTACCTGTGCGCCATGACCGATGCCGCACTGGGCGAGACCGACCGTTACGCCGGGGAGCAGGCACAGTACAATGGCATTCTGGCAGAGCTTGCGGCCTGGCTGCGCCGGACCTATCCGCCGCGGGCCTGCACCCGCTGGCAGTGGTGAAAGGAGGGATAAGATGGTTCTGGCGAACCGGACCAGAGTCCAGAACAGCCGCACCCTGCTGCGGGCCTTCGGGGGCCTGAACGAGGGCTACGGCTGCTCCGAGGCAGAGTACAGTGCGGGGATCAATTTTTCGTCCCGGGATTTCCCGGCGCTGAGCACCCGCAAGCCCCGCCGGAAGCTGCGGACCCTCACCGGCCTGAATGGGATGTACCACCTGAACGGGCTGCTGACCGTCTGCGGGAAAGACCTGGTGTACACCCGGACGACGGCGGGGAGACCGTGACCTGCACCGATGCGGTGGCCGACAGCAAAAAGGCGCTGGTGGGTCTTGGTACGAAAATTTTGATCTTTCCGGACAAGGTCACCTTTGACACGGCGGACGGCAGCGTTTCGGCGCTGGGAGCCTGCTGGAAAGCGGAGGGCCAGAGCGTGGAGTTTGCTCCCTGCGATGCGGAGGGCAGGACCTACACGCCCACAGGCGTGGGCCGGGAAGAGCCGGAAAGCCCGGCGGACGGGCAGATCTTCCTGAAGGTGGAGGACGAAGAGCACCCCTGGCGGTACGATGGAACATTGGAAGTGTACAGCGCGGCGTCCGGCAACTGGACGGCGCTGCCGCTGGACTATTGCCGCATCACGGCGGCCGGTGCACAGGAAAAATTCTGCCAGTGGGACACGGTGACCGTGCAGGGCACGGCGGCAAAGCAGGCCGGACAGTGGGAAGCACTGGACGGGGACTGCGTGGTGTATGCCGTCACGGAGAACAGCCTGTGCGTGCGTGCCGACCCGGCGGGCGACTATTTTTACGGCACACTGGTGCAGGGGACCGATGCGGCCCAGTGGACCAGCCTGGACGACAGCCAGACCCGTAGCATCGCGGCGGAACAGACTGTGCAGCTGGAACGCCGGGTGCCGGACCTGGACTTCGTGACCGAATGCGACAACCGGGTGTGGGGCTGCAGCAGCCGGGAAAATGTGATCTACGCCTGCAAGCTGGGCGACCCCACCAACTGGTTTTCCTATCGGGGCATTGCGGCGGACAGCTATGCGGTGACGGTGGGCAGCGACGGAGCCTTTACCGGCGCGGCCACCTGCATGGGCTATGCGTTGTTCTTCAAGGAGAACACCCTGCACAAGCTGTGCGGCACAAAGCCCTCGGATTTTCAGCTCACCTCCTGCGCTGCCGGGGCGTGGCCAAGAATGCGGCCCGCAGCCTGTGCGTGCTGAACGAGACGCTGTATTATCTCTCGCCGGATGGGGTCATGGCATGGGACGGCAGCATCCCCACCAAGGTGTCGGCGGTGTTGGACGCCAGCCGGCTGGCCAACGTGCAGAGCGCTGTGGGCGGTGCGCTGGACGGCCGGTATTATCTGCACATCTCCCGCACGGCCGGGACCCAGGGCAGACCCGGCTGCTGGTGTATGACACCGAACGCGGGCTCTGGCACGAAGAGGATGTATGCTCCTGCGACCTGGCCAGCACCGGCGGCCAGCTGTATCTGTGGGACGGGCAGGCCCTGTGGCGGCGGATCCCAGCCGGGAGAGCGACTGGCAGAGCACCGAAGGTGTGTAACAGCAGGTGTCGTTTGAGCTGGTGACCGGTGACATCGGGCAGGACGGGCGGAACAGCGGTATCTGTCGCGGCTGACGCTGCGGCTGGACGCGGCCTGTGCCAGCACGGTGGAGGTAGCGCTGAGCTACGATGGCGGCCCATGGGAGACAGTGGCAAGCCTGACCGCCCGGGAGGCCCGCCGCAGCTATGACCTGCCGCTGGTGCCCCGGCGGCACAGCACCCTGCGGCTGCGACTGCGGGGCAAAGGGCAGATCACCCTGCGCAGTCTGGCGAAGAATCTGGCCGCAGCCAAAGGCGGCCTTGTGGAAGAACAGGAGGAAGCAACATGGCAAGTGTGAACGGTCTGAACCGGCTGGGCCTGCCGAAGTTGAGCGAAAACATGGACCCGGAGGACGCAAGAGCGCTGCGCAGCTACCTGTACCAGATGCAGGAACAGCTGCAGTATGTACTGACCAATCTGGACGTGGAAAACCTGTCGGAGGAGCTGCGCACCCGGTTGAATTCGTTGTAAAAGAAAGGAGAAGAGCATGGCGACCAAAAAGAAAGAGGAAGAGCTGGCAGCGCCGGAGGCGCAGAGCGGCTATGACACCAGCGGCCTGGAAAACCGACAGCAGGTGGAAGAGGCCATGGCAGGGGCCGGTTACCGCCCCGGCCAGAGCGTGACCAACGCCGCAAACGCGCTGAAGGAGTGGCAGGACAAGCGCCCGGAGGCGTACCAGAGCAGCTACCAGGACCGCATCAATGAGGTGCTGGACCGTCTGCTGGCACGGGAGAATTTTGCCTACAGCTATACGCAGGACCCGCTGTACCGGCAGTACGCCCAGCAGTACACCCAGAACGCCCACAACGCCAGTGCCGATGCCGCTGCACAGGCGGCAGCCCTGACCGGCGGTTACGGCTCCAGCTATGCGGCCAGTGCGGCACAACAGGCCTACCAGCAGCAGATCGGTGCGCTGAACGAGGCCATCCCCAGCCTGTACAGTCTGGCACTGGACACCTACACCAGCGGCGGCGATGAGCTGGTATCGCGGCTGGACCAGCTGAACGCCCAGGAACAGAGTGCGCAGGAGCGGTACGACCGGCAGCTCTCAGATTACTACACCCAGCTGCAGCAGAAAGGGGAGGACTATAACAACGCCTACGCGCAGGATTACGGGCAGTATCAGGACTATCTGAGCCGTCTGGACACCCTGCACGGCTACTATACTGCGCAGGAACAGGCACAGGCCAGCCGCCGCCAGCAGACCTTCAACGGCATCATGACCGTGCTGGGGGTCATCGGGGATGCAATCCAGCTGGCCATCAGCGGCACCACCGGCATCGGCTCGCTGGCGGGCAGCCTGCTGAACACCGGGTACAACATCGTGTCTGGCACCCGCGCCTACGAGGCCGACCGTGCCGACACGGCATGGAACCAGCAGATGCAGGAAAAGCAGCGGCAGGACAGTCTGACCCAGCAGCGCTATGAGAATGAAGCCAGCGAGCGCGCCTATCAGGATGCGCTGAAGCAGCAGGCCTTCAACAACAGCGTTACCTCGGAAAAGCTGAACATTGCCAAGGGCGAGTGGGCGCTCAAGCAGTCCAATGCGCAGGCCAAAGCCAGCCGTGCGGCGGGCAATGCGGCTACAAAAAGCAGCGGCAGCGGCAAGGCATCGGGGAGCGCTGCGGGAACGACCGGCGGCACCGCGGGAACGAATGCGCTGAAGGGCAGCAGTGTGGTGCCCTTTACGGCGGCACTGCTGCGCAGCCGTGGCAAGAGTGACACGTCCATTGCCAATGCCCTGCAGAAAGAGGGCTATACCACCAGCGAGATTGCAAAGATCCTGCAGCAGATGAACCAGTAAGAGAAAAAGCGGAGGCGTCCATCATTTGATGGACGCCTCCGCTGCTGTATCTGTGATTTTGGGTTCGAGCCAACTGGGTACCCCACCAAAGAGAGCGGGACCCCGGTAGACATTCCGAATGGTTGGGACCCGCGCACTAACAAACAGCCCACTGGGCTGTTTGTTGCCCTGCCTGCAGTGCTTTTGAGTCCCACTGGCACCCACACAAAAAAAGTCCGCTGTTAAAAACAGCGGACTTTTTGGTGGGGTGCCCAGTGGGACTCGAACCCACGGTCTCCAGATCCACAATCTGGCGCGTTAACCGACTACGCTATGGGCACCACATAGATGCGCCCGAAGGGACTCGAACCCCCGGCCCACTGCTTAGAAGGCAGTTGCTCTATCCACCTGAGCTACGGGCGCACGTTGTTATCCCATTGGGTTCCTTTATGGCGGCAGTCGTGTGTCGGCACACGCTGCGAGAAATATAATACCATACGGAACCCGGTCTGTCAAGAACAATTTGAAAAAAGTTTCGGATTTTTATGCGGCGCAGTTACAGCAGCCACATGCCGACAAAGCCGCAGGCAAACCCGAGGGCGAGCCCGGCGGCCACATCCCGGATATGGTGCACGCCGGTGAGCACCCGCACCACGGCAATGAGCAGGGCGATGACGATCATGCACCAGCCGACAGCCGGGTAAAAATACAGCCACATCATGGCCAGCACAGCGGCGCTGAGCGCATGCCGGGACGGGAAGGACCGGCCATGGGTGTCCTTCTGGACCAGCGGGGTGAAACCCGGCTGGTCGTAGGGGCGGGGGCGGTCGAGCCGGGCACGGAGCGCGGTGCCCACCCAGAAGGTGATGCCCGGCACCAGAATGGAACGGGCGATCTCCGACATCAAATCAGGAGCGGCGCTTTGCCGGGTCAGGAACAGCTGCACCAGCCGGACATTGAGCAGGCACAGCAGCACCGGGTAGCAGACAAATGGCACCAGCGGGAGCCAGCGGTCCAGCGCGACCACGAAGCGCCGGGCGGCCGGGTGCGCGTCAAACCACCGGTACAGGGTATGATAGTGTTCTGCGGTCAAAAAAGGTCCCTCCGCATCGGGTCAGAATGAGATCAGAAACAGGTGTCCAGATAGTTTTCCACATCGAAGGGCTCCGGTGTGGAATCCTTGCGCAGGTACAGCGGGTGGTGCGGGTGGCCTTTTTTGCTGCGCTTGCCAAAGGTCACCCAGGGAATGTTCTTTTCCCGGGTCAGGGCCACCATCTCCCGCATGAGGCCGGGCAGGTAATCCCGCTTTTCGATCAGGGTGCCCCAGGCGGCCCACATGGTGGGTTCGGTCTGGGCCAGCACGGCCTGCAGCCAGCGCAGGTTCTCATCGCACAGGGCGCGGTCCGGCACACGGTCCATGTCGTTGGGATCGGTGGCACGCTGAGGGTACACGTTGAACATGATCCAGCTGTCAAAATCGTTGGCGTTGGCCAGACGCTCCACACTTTTCAGGGTGGGGTCCAGCGCACCGGGCTGAGCGGTGCTGGGGTTGATGCCGATGCACACCAGCGGGTGCCGGCCCACCCGGCCCAGCACATAGCGATAAGGCTGGTATGTATGGGGCTCGTAATACCACAGGCCGCCGGGGTATTCGTCGGCTTTCAGCAGGGGAAGTGCGTCGGTGTGCATGGGTGTGCTCCTATCCTTCGATCAATTTCTTTTATCGTACCCGAAATGCGGGGAGAAATCAACACTTTTGTGCGACAAAGTCTCCCATAAAACTGATTTTCATGGTATACTGAGCTGAACAGTGCAGCGCAGCTGCACAGCAACCCACCGGAGACGAAAGGAGCAGGTTATGCTGGAAGATTACAAAAACGCCCTGAAAGCAGGCCAGCGAGCATACCGTGCCTGTGTGGCCCGGGGCCAGCCGCCCTACCTGGCGGTGCTGGATGATATCCTGGTCAATGTGAACATCGTGGCCCAGGAGTCCCTGGGCTTGGTGGAGATCCCTGCAGAGAGCATCGTGGGCACCAAGACCAGCGGACGGCACACGGCCTTTGCCTCCAACTTTATGCCGCTGCTGGAGGCGGACACCGAGTTTGCCGCCAAGTGGTCTAACCTCTGCGAGGCCCACCTGGAAGAGGGCATCCACACGCCCATCATTGCCTTTGAGTTCATGAACCGCTTCTATGTCCAGGAGGGCAACAAGCGGGTGTCGGTGCTGAAATACTACGGGGCGGTAAAGATCGCCGGCACTGTCACCCGGCTGATCCCGGCCCGGAACGACAGCCTGGAAAACCGGATCTACTACGAGTTTTTGGACTTTTATAAGCTGTCCCAGATCAACTATGTGCACTTCAGCCGCACCGGAGGCTATGCCAAGCTCCAGACCCTGGTGTGCAAGGCCTCTGGGGAAAGCTGGACCGAGGACGACCGACTGAACTTTTCGTCCTTTTACACCGTGTTCCGGCAGCAGTTCATTGCCCTGGGAGGCCATGACCTGAAGCTGACCACCGGCGACGGCCTGCTGGTGTATCTGTCGGTGTATCGGTACGCCGACGCCTGCGAGGCCACCCCGGCCCAGGTGAAGGAGAACCTGGAAAAACTGTGGACCGAGGTGAAGGTGCTTACGGAGCCTCAGGCGGTGGAACTGTCCCTGGAGCCGGCCCCAAGCGCCGGCGAGCCGCTGCTGTCCAAGCTGAACATCTTCAGCTCCAAGCCCAGTGAGCTGAAGGTGGCCTTCCTCCACGAGAACAACGCCGAGAACAGTGCCTGGGTCCGGAACCACAACAAGGGCCGGGACGCCCTGGAACAGGCCTTTCCGGACCGGCTGACCACCACCACCCTGGAGAACGTGAACCCGGAGGTGGACGCCGAGCAGGCACTGGAGGAGCTGGCCCACGACAGTGTAGACGTGGTGTTTACCACCAGTGCCCGGATGCACACCGCCTGCCTGAAGGTGGCGGCCCAGCACCCCAAGATCCGCATCCTGAACTGTTCGCTGAATGCGCCCCACCCCCTGGTGCGTACCTACTACCCCCGAGCCTATGAGGTGACCTACCTGCTGGGCCTGCTGGCTGGTGCCCTGACCCACACCGACCGGGTGGGCTATGTGGCCCCCCACCCGGTGTACGGTGTGCCGGCGGCCCTCAACGCCTTTGCCCAGGGCTTAAAGACCGTGCGGCCCCAGGCCCGGGTGGTGCTGCGGTGGTCCTGCCTGCCGGACCCGGCAAAGCCGCTGGATTTTTCGGACTGCCCGGATGTGGACATCTTTTACGCCCACAGCCAAAAGGAGCCGGAGGGCTTTTACCGGGACTACGGCCTGTGCCGCAGGCTGCCGGACGGCACCCTGGACCCCCTGGGCCTGCCGGTGTGGAAGTGGGAGGCTTTTTATATCGAGATCATCCGTTCCATCTTCGACGGCACTTGGGGCAGCTCCGGTGCCCGGGCTATCAACTACTGGTGGGGGATGCGGAGCGGTGCGGAGGAGATCAACTACCAGAAGGGCCTGCCTGGCGGCACCCTGCATCTGCTGGATATGATGGAGATGCTGCTGAGCCAGGAGGAACTGCGGATCTTCCCGGATGAGCTCTATGACCAGAACCACCAGCCCCATTCCCCGGCCTCGGTGGTGTACAGCCCCAAGGAATTGATGGAGATGGATTGGTTGGACGAATGCGTAGAGGGGGCATTGCCCCACTACGATGACCTGGACGTCAAGACCCGGACGCTGATGGCGATCAACGGTCTGGATAATCTGAAAGGTCTGGAGAAATAACCGGCACAACGGTACAAAGAACGGAGCGAACTAGACGTGAAAATACTAGCGATCTCAGATGTCCCGTCCAAGGCCCTGTGGGATTACAATACCCGGGAAAAGCTGGAGGGGATCGACCTGATCCTCTCCTGCGGAGATCTGCCGAAAAGTACCTGGAGTATCTGACCAACTTTCCCGCAGTGCCCATCTTATATGTCCACGGCAACCACGACGGAAGCTACCGGGGCGATGAGCCGGGCGGTTGCATCTGTGTGGATGATCAGGTGTTCGTGTGGAACGGGCTGCGCATCATGGGGCTGGGCGGGTGTTTCCGCTACAACCAGGAAGATACCTACCAGTACACCGAGGCGGCCATGCGCCACCGGGCACGCAAACTCTGGCTGCAGGCGCACAAGGTGGGTGGCATCGACATCCTGCTCACTCATGCCCCGGCCAGCGGCCTGAACGACGGCACCGACCGCGCCCACAAGGGCTTTGTGTGCTTCAATGAGCTGCTGGACGAATACCAGCCTGCCTGGTTCGTGCACGGGCATGTGCACCTGAACTATGACGCAAAGCTGCCCGGGTGTGCACCCGCGGAAACACTACGGTGATCAATGCCACGGAGCGCTATGTGTTTGAGATCCCGGATCCGGATCCGCTGCAAAAGCGGAAATTCCTCTGGGGCAGCGCAAAGACATAACAGGGCATCAAAAAAACAAAACGCTTCTGCAGGAGTTCTGCAGAAGCGTTTTTTGCGTGTTTTGTTTGTGCTCCGTCGTGCGGTGCGCGGCACCCGGAACGCAGAAAAATTACAGGTCCAGTTTGCCGGAGACCTTGTTGATGACGTAGTAGGCAGTGCCCTCTTCCGGCTTGACGTATACCTTGCAGGACTGCACGCCCACCTTGTGGGTGGCGCGGTAGTCGGCCTTGGCACGGTCGATGACATCGGTAATGTTGTACTGTTTGCCGTTCAGTTCCACATACAGCTCTGGAGCCAGCGGCGGACGGCCGCGGCGGGCAGGTGCCTTTGCGGCAGTTTTGCGGGTCTTGGGGTCCGCAGCAGATTCCGTTGCGGGGGAAACTGCAGGAGTCTTTTTCTCAGCCATAATAAAACCTTCTTTCTGGATTCTGAGCACAGCGGTGCGTGAAGGTCCGCCGTGCAGGTTCCGATTTAAACCAATTACTTATATAATAATTTTTTGCGGTTCGTTTGTAAAGCCTTTTTCCAAAAAAAAATCTCGCAAAACCGGCAGGAAACAGGATCTGCAATGCAAAGAAACGTTCCGGCAGCCGTCTGGGGAGCGGAAATTCCGGTTTCCCGGCAGAAATCAGGGATTTCCGACCGGAGACGGTTTTGTACTTCGGAGAGAAACAAATCGGGTAAATGCGGCGTGTGCGGCGTGCAGATTTTACCGGCGGCAAAGCTTTTCGGTCTGTGCGATCACCGGGTCCAGAAGTTCTTCGTCCCAGTCCTCGGAAAAGGCGAACAGGCCCCGGTAAATGGCCAGCTGCACGTCGGCATCCGGGTGCTGTGCAGCTAGGCAGAACACGGCCTGCAGCAGCCGCAGCTTGCGCTGCCGGACAGCGGGCGCTGCACTGCGCAGCCGGGTAAGGTCATAGTCCTTTGTGTTGCCGCAGGGCATGGCGCAGGTGGCACAGTTGGGGGCCACCGCGTGCTTTTCGGCGCGGGTGATGTCCAGCATGCGCTGCAGCGTTTCGGCCGGGGCATCCGGCTGTGCTGCCAGACGCAGCCCGGCGTTGAGCACGGCGTCGGTGTTCTCGGTCTTGGGTTCGCTGGAAGTGGAGCGCGCAAGGCCCACAAGGGCACCCAGCAGGGTGTCCCGCAAGGTGTCTGCCGGGGTGTCCGGCGTGCGGAGATAGTCGGTCATGGCAGTGTCCTTTCAAGTGTAAAAATCTGCAAAGAGTATAGCCCATTTATCCGCGCAATACAAGCCGCAGAAAAAAGCCCCCTCACAGCGGAGGGGGCCGGAAACGAGAAAATCAGAGCAATGCAGGAACTTCTTTTGCCAGCATCTCAGCCAGCTGAGCATGACCTTTGCAGGTCAGATGCATGAAATCCACCTGGTTGAACTCGCAGTTCTTTGCATCCAGGAAGTGCACGTTCTGGCGCGCGCAGATGATGCGGAACTGCTCGGCCACACCGGCGGATTTCTCCACACAGCCGTCGCCCATGACCGCGTCATGGAACCCGGCCCCGATGGGCGGCGGTGCCACCACCAGAATGTTGGGCTGTTTGGTGCCCCAGCAGTCCACGCTCTTGGCCTTGAGAATCAGGCGCTCCATACCGGCTGCAATGCAGGCGGCGTTGGCCCCAAAGCGCTCTTTCACGTCGTTGGTGCCCAGCATGATGATGAGCAGGTCAATGACCTCATGGCTCTTGAGCAGGGAATAGATCACGCTCAGGGCGTCCATGGACTCGTGGATGGGGTCCACGAACACGGTGGTGCGGCCGGAAAGGCCCTCCTCGGTCACCAGATATTCGTCGCCCAGCGCCTTTTGCAGGCGGCAGGTCCAGCGCTCGTCCTCGTTGAAGCGGATGCCGTGGTCGGCACAGTCATTGGGGTCAGCACAATAGCCGTGGGTGTTGGAATCGCCCAGGCAGAGGATATGCGTTTTCATGGGAAATCACTCCTTTTCTTCCATGGTCTGGCGGAAGTAGTATACGGCACCCACCATACCGGCGTCGTTGTGCAGCTGTGCGGCGCGGATCTCCAGCCCCTCGGCAAAGGCGGGCATCACCGATGCCTTTACTTTGGCGGCAATGGGGGCGATGAGCAGCTTCTGCTGGCGCTCACGCCGCCGCCGATCAGGATCAGCTGCGGGTTGAAGATATGCACCATGCCAGCCAGGCCCTGGGCGATCTCGTCGGTCCAGGCCTCCAGCAGGGCCAGCACCTCCGGGTTTCCGGCTTCTGCTGCGGCAAAGATGGCGCGGCCGTCTGTCCAGGCAGGGTTCTTCTCCTTTGCGGCACGCACAAGGGCAGTGGTGGCGGCGTAGCGCTCCCAGCAGCCGGTGGCCCCACAGGTGCAGGGTACGCCGTCCAGTGCGTGGGTGCGGTAGTGGCCCAGCTCGCCGCCAAGACCGCGGGCACCTTCCAGCAGGCGGCCGCCGGTCAGGATGCCGCCGCCCACGCCGGTGCCCAGCGTCACACCGATGACGTCGGTATAGCCCTGCGCCCCGCCGACCCATACTTCGCCAAGGGTCATGCAGTTGGCGTCGTTGGCCACCGTGACGGGCAGGCCAAAGTCCTGCTCCAGCGCGGCCTTGATGGGGCTGCCGATGTAGTTGGGGAAATTGCCGCAGGTACCGGCCACGATGCCCTTGCGGCTGTCGATCTGGCCGGTGGCGGACACGCCGATGCCGGAAAGGCTTTCCACCGGGATGGCCTGTGCTGTTAAAAACTCTTTTGCGGCCTTGCGCACGGTGTCCAGCACGGGGTCTGGTAGCCGTCAAAGTTTACGCTCTGCTCGCCCTTGCACAGCACTTTGCCGGTCTCGTCCACGATGCCCAGCTTGACGGCGGTGCCGCCGATGTCAATGCCAAAATACTGTTTCATGCAGCGTCTCCGTTTACTTGTTCATGGCGTTGATGGCACCGGTGAAGCGGGCCGTGATCTCAGCTGGCGGGTGATGGCACCGCCCACCACCAGGGCAAAGGCCCCGGCTTCCAGTGCCTTGACGGCCTGCTCCGGGTAGTGGATGTGGCCCTCGGCAATGATCTTGGCCGGGCACTCGGTGGCCAGCTTGTGCACAAACTCAAAGTCGATGTCGTTGATGCCCTGGGTCTCGGGGGTGTAGCCCCGCATGGTGGTGCCCACAAAGTCGGCACCGGCTTCGGCGCAGAGCATGGCGTTCTCAAAGTTGTCGCAGTCGGCCATGAGCAGCTGATCCGGGTACTTGGCCTTGATGGCACGGATGAACTCGGCGGAGGTGGAGCCGTCAGGCCGCAGGGCCCCGGTGCCCTGGACTGCCAGGATATCCACACCGCAGGCCACCAGCTCGTCCACTTCCTTCATGGTGACAGTGATGTACATGGGGGTGCCGGGGTAATCCTTTTTGATGATGCCGATGACCGGCAGGTCCACCACCTGCTTGATCTGGGTGATGTCGCGCACGGTGTTGGCACGGATGCCCACGGCACCGCTCATGGCGGCAGCCTTGGCCATCAGGGGCATCACGCCGCCCTCCTTGGTGTACAGCGGTTCGGTCTCCAGTGCCTGACAAGAGACGATCAGACCGCCCTTGATCTGTGCAAACAGTTTTTCTTTATCCATTGTTTCAGCCCTCCATTTTGATTTTGACAACGGCCTTGCGCACATTGGCACAGCCATCCTGTACCAGGCCGGGTTTGTGCAGCTCCGTGGGGAAGAACAGGACGAACCGCCCCTCGCCCAGGGCACCGCTCACAACGCTGGCGCTGTCCTGGAACCCGCAGTCCACGGTATATTCGCCGACTTCCTCGCCGGGCTCATTGGTGTAGCCCCAGCCCTCGCCGCCGGTGATGTCGATCTGCAGGTCGGCATACAATTTGTGATATTCGGGGTGGTAGCCTGCATCCGGGTGCAGGGCGGCGTCCATCACGTTGATGAATACCTCGTCACCGTCCACCTCGGTGCGGCCGTTCGGCAGGGCCGAAAGGTCGTGGGTGAGCAGGTAGTCGATGGCGGTGTCCAGATTGGGATGCAGCCCGTTGTAGCGGGCCAGATGCTCCAGAGTATCGCAGATCATGGTGCATTCCTCCAAAAAAGAAGCGCCCGCCCCTCTGAAAAGAGACGGAGAGGGGGCGCTGTTTGGTTTTACAGTTTTGCGATGGCAGCTTCGATCATGGCCTGTGCTTCGGCCACGATGGGCTCATCCTCCGGGATCAGGCCGGGCATGGGCTCGCGCACGCCGCCCAGCTCCAGACCATACATCCGGCGCAGGATCTCCTTCTGCACGGCGTACAGGTTGCCGTGGGCTTCGCACATCTTGTAGATGATGCGGTCGGCGTCGTACTGGATGGCCTGTGCTTCTTTGATCTCGCCCTTATTGATGTGGTCGTTCATGGCCAGGTACAGCTCCGGCATCACGGCGTAGGTGCCGCCGATGCCGCCGTCGGCACCGATCACACGGCCGGAAACGAACTGCTCATCGGGGCCGTTGAACACCACGAAGTTGCCCTCGCCGCGGGCGGCGATGCCGGCATCCTTGAACATCTGGATGTCCTGGGTGGGCATGGAGCTGTTCTTCACGGCCACCACGTTGGGGTTCTTCAGCATCTCCTTCAGCAGGCTCATGGTCAGGGCTGTGCCAGCCAGCTGGGGGATGTTGTAGATGACGAACTCGGTGTTGGGAGCAGCCGCGGACATATCGTTCCAGTACTTGGCAATGGCGTACTCCGGCAGGTGGAAGTAGATGGGGGGAATGGAGGCGATGGCGTCCACGCCCACGCTCTCGGCATGGCGGGCCAGCTCCACGCTGTCGGCGGTGTTGTTGCAGCCAACATGAGCAATGACGGTGATCTTGCCCTTGGCCTCGCTCATCACGGCTTCCAGAACGGTCTTGCGCTCGTCCACATGCTGGTAGATGCACTCGCCGGAGGAGCCGCCCACATACACGCCCTTGACGCCCTTGGCGATCAGGTGGCGGGTGAGGGCCTTGACGCCCTCCACCGAGATGTTGCCCTCAGCGTCATAGCAGGCGTAAAAGGCAGGGAACACACCCTGATATTTGGTGATATCTTTCATGTTTCAAACCCTTCTTTAATTATAATTGTAAGTTGTATCAAGCTCGTACGCTTTCCAGTTCGGGCAGCGGCATCAGCGCCCTCTTGCGGTGCCCTGCATCCGCTTCGACCCTTGGGCGGGTCTTGCGTCTTGCAGACCGCTGCGCCAAAAATTTCTCCCTGTTTCGGCCGCAGGCCGCGGTCGAAATTTTAGCCCTTAACAGCACCCATTGCGATGCCCTTGGTGAAGTACTTCTGGAAAATGAGGAAGATGATGATGATAGGCACGGCGGCCAGTGCGGCACCGGCCATGATCAGACCGAAGTCGGTGCTGTTCTCGGCCTGCAGCTTTGCAATGCCCAGCGAGATGGTCAGGTTGCTGGTGCTGGACAGCATGATCAACTGCATGAAGTAGTCGTTCCAGCTGTTGATGAAGGTGAAGATAGCCAGTGCGCCGATGCCGGGCTTGACCATGGGCAGCACGATCTTGACAAAGGTGCGTGCCTCGCTGGCACCGTCAATGCGGGCCGCCTCCAGCATTTCGGTGGGGATGCCCTCACTGAACTGCTTCATCAGGAACACGCCGAAGGGCCAGCCCACGATGGGGAAGATGACGGCCCAGATGGTGTTGTACAGGTTCAGGGCGCTCATCTCGCGCAGCAGGGGAATCAGGATGACCTGCTTGGGCAGAGCCATGGCGCACACGATGAGGGTGAACAGCAGCTTGCGGCCCACAAAGCGCTTGGCCAGCGCATAACCGGCCATGGCGGCGGTGATGCAGGTGAAGATCATGGACATGACGGCCATGAACACGGTATTGATCATCCAGCGGATGGCGGCAGGAGCCGTGGGGCCTACGGAGAAGTAGACGGGCTCGCCGTCGGCACTGAACTTGCTGCCGAAAGGCACGGCCAGCTGCCACAGCGGGGCGCTCTTGCCGGCGAACAGCTTCTGGTAGTTGGTCAGCACCCACTTGTCCGGCCACCAGACCGGGGTAGTGGAGTTGATGGCGGCACCGGTCTTGAAGGAACCGGTGATGATCCAGTACAGGGGGAAGGCGAACAGCACCGCCATAATGCTGATAAGGATGATCGCCAGAATGGCATAGGCGCTCATCTTTTTGAGTTTACTGGGATGGCGCTTCAACGGTTTTTGCTTTGTTGCAGCAGTTGCACTCATTGTTTTGCACCTCCTTAATTATCCTTGTTGCCCATCTTGAACTGGACAGCAGACAGAATGGCGATGATCACCGCCAGCACAACGCCCATGGCATTGCCGTAACCGTACTTGTACTGCTTGAAGGCGGTGTAGTAGATGTAGTACATGATGGTATCGGTCTTGTGGTTGGGGCCGCCGGAAGTCAGCAGCTGGATCAGTGCAAAGCACTGGAAGGAGTTGATGGTGGTGATGACCAGAATGTACAGGGTAGTGGGCATGATGGCGGGCCACTTGATCTTCCAGAAGCACTGGAAATCGTTTGCGCCGTCCACTTCGGCAGCTTCCACGATGGACTGATCCACGTTGCCCAGTGCGGAAACATACAGCACGATGGGCTGGCCCACCGAGGTGGTGAGCAGGATCAGGATGATGCAGCCCAAAGCGAACCGCTCGTCACCCAGCCAGTTGATGTTTTGTCGATGAGGCCCAGGCTCTTGCCCAGATAGTTGAAGATGCCGTAGTAGTTGTTGTACATCCACTTCCACACCACGGTGACGGCAACGGAGCCGGTGACCACGGGCAGGTAGAACACGCAACGGAACAAGCTGGTGGCCCACTCCGGCAGGTCTACGATGGCGGAAGAAACCCACAGCGAGAAGATGCAGGTGATGGGCACCGACACGACGACGATGACAAAGGTGTTTTTCAGTGCGCCCAGGAAGATGGGGTCAGCAAACAGGGTCTTGTAGTTGGCCATACCCACAAAGATGTCTGCACGGTTCATGGTGGAGTCAAAAAAGCTGGTGACCACGCAGAGGATCATGGGGTAGATGACAAAGCCCAGGAAGAAGATCAGGCTGGGCAGCAGGAAACAATAGGAGGCGAAGGTTTCACGCCGGACCAGGGCGCTGCTGCGCTTGGGCTCCTTGATCGCCGTTTTTGCAGCCAAGAAAATCACCGATCCTTTCGATCATAGGGTGTTTTTTCATAACAAAGCCCCTCCCTCACCCGGAGGAAGGGGCCATTCGGTTCAAAGGTGTGCAGTTAAAAGCAGCTTATGCCTCAGCAGCGGCAGCAGCGTTGGCGTTGTCCACAAAGGTCTTGACAGCGGTGTCAACAGCCTCGCCGGAGCCCACGCGCTGCAGCATGTTCCACCACTCGGTACGGGCAGTGGTCCAGCCCGGGGTGATCTGGTAGTAGTCGCCCAGGTAGCCCATGAACTTGCTGTACTCGCTCATGACCTCGTTGTCGGCGTAGATGTCGCCCACGCTGGTGCGGACGGGGAAGTAGGTGGAAGCCAGGACGCTGTCCTTCACCTGGTCGGGGTCAGCAGCGATAAAGCTGATGAAGGTCTTAGCAGCCTCGATCTTGGCCTCATCGCCGTTATCGAAGATGCCAAAGCCCCAGATGCCGCCGCACAGCTTGGGGTCGCCGCTTTCGGTGGGGAATGCCATGGGGAAGATCTCGTCGCCGCTGATGGTCTGGCCGGCGGCAGCGGTATCAGCGTTCAGCTGCTGAGCGATGTTCCAGCAGAATGCCATCTGCAGGGTGCCGTTGCGGAACAGGGTGATCTCCTCGCCGCCGTTGATGGAGGGGTCAAAGTTGACGCCCTTGGCGTCGTACAGAGCCTGGATGGCCTTGATGTTCTCGGCAGAGTCGGCAGTGTACTTGGTGTGAGCTGCATCGGTAAAGGTGCCGCCGTACATATTGTTGATGATGGCACGGGTGCCCTGGTCGCCGCCCTGGCCGCTGCAGTAGATGGCTGCCACGTTCTCGTAGCCTGCGCTGTACAGAGCGTCCACAGTGTTCAGGAAGCCCTCGGTGCTCCAGGTGTGCTTGTCGGTGTCGATGTACTTGTCAGCGCCCACTTCCTTGACCTTGGTCATGTTCACGGCCATGCAGTGTGCGGTCATGCACAGGGGGTACTCGTAGTAGTCGCCCTTGTCATTGCGGCAGGCAGACTCCACAGACTCGTAGATGTCCTTCTTGGCATCGTCGGTCCACAGGTCGTTCAGGGGAGCCATCACGCCCTTGGCGCCCCAGTTGGCAACCAGACGCTCGGGGCCTTCCATGACCAGGTCCGGTGCGCTGCCGCCCTCGATGGCGGTGTTCACCTGATCGTCGCCATTGGTGTAATCCAGGTACTCCACAGTGACCTTGATGTCGGGGTACTTGGCGTTGAAGCTGGAGATCAGGTTCTGGACGGTGTCGTCGTTGCCCCAGCCGCCGATGGGGTAGGTCCACAGCTTGATGCTGGCACCGGAGCTGGCGGTGCCGGAAGCGGCAGCAGAGCTGACTGCGCTGGAGGCGGGAGCAGTGCTGGAAGAAGAACCGCCGCAAGCGGCCAGTGCACCGGCAGCGCCCAGCATACCGGCAGCCTTCAGGAACGAACGGCGGGAAATGCAGTTTTTCATGATAGTTTCTCCTTGCTCTCATCAATTCACGTTGTGGCAGCGGCTTGTGCGGGCGGCTGCCTTTGATGGTTCCATTATAGAAAAATATTTTCATTCTGTCCATACTTCCTTTTCATAAATTTTTCATTTTGGAACTGTGCAGGTTGTACAAGATTGTGGGATATCAGAAAAAACACAAAAGAAAAGTGAAAACTGCTCGTTAAAAAGTTACAAAACGGTACAAAATCGGAAAAATGAATGAAAAGACTTTTCGGCCTGAAAATCCGAAAAAGAAAGAGATTTTCAGAAAATGGGCCGTTTTTCCTCACTTTCTGTGCCGTCTGCACAGAAACCGGACCAAAAATGTGGGCAATGCGCCCCTTGCGGAGCCTGCGTTTTTTTCTTATACTTTTAATAGGAAGGTAAAAGAACAGCAGCGGCACCGGCTTTGCCCGGGGGCCGGGTTAGGAGAAGGAGAATGTCTACAAATTTTTGGGAGCTGCTGCAGCAGCACCAGAATGACCTGACAAAATCGGGTCACATGGTGGCCGACTATCTGGTGCAGCACGCAGCAGAGGCACAGTATCTGTCCATCTCATCCCTGGCAAGGGAATGCAAGGTGGCAGAGGCTACGGTGTTCCGGTTCTGCCGGGCGCTGGGGTTTGAAGGCTACCATGAAATGCGCATTGCACTGGCACAGGCCAATGCCACCGGGGTACTGGTAAATCAGCAGGCACCCAGCCCGGATGCCGACACCACCACCCTCTGCGAGCACGCATCGGCTCTTTTTATGACCGCCATCAACGGCACCCAGAACGCCCTGTCGCCGGAGGCAGTGGACCAGGCAGTGGCACTGCTGCGGCAGGCAAAGCAGGTGTACTGCATGGGCCGGGCGGCAGCATGGTGGTGGCAGACGAGATCTGCGCCCGGTTTGCCTGTGTCACCAATAAGTTCCGTGCCACCGGGGACAGCCACATGCAGATCATGGCGGCCAGCCTTATGACCCCCCAGGACGTGGTCTTGTTCGTTTCCTACTCCGGTGCCACCCGGGATATGATGGAGACCCTGCGTGTGGTAAAGGAGACCGGGGCTAAGGTGATCCTCATCACCCATTACGAGGATTCTCCCGGTGCCAAGCTGGCAGATATCGTGCTGCTGTGCGGTGCCCAGGAAAGCCCCCTGGATTCCGGCAGCATCCCCATCAAGGTGGCGGTGCTGTATGTGGCAGAGGTGCTGGTGCTGCGGTTTTTGCTGGATGACAAGCAGCGCACCACCGAGGCCCAGGAGCGCACCACTGAGGCCTTGGCCGTGAAGATGCTGTAATTTCTCTGATCAAAAACACAGATGCCGCTCTGCGGCCGGGCATTCCGGCAGCCGGGCGGCGTTTTTTTGCAGCTGCACAGAAACAGAAAACAGACGTTCCGGAGCAATTTTTCTAAAAATGCAATCTTTTTGCAAATTGGGCTTGCAATCGGGCAGGATATCGTGTATAATCATCCCTGCACGAAAATGCAAACTGATTGCAATTTACTGAAATGAAGAAACCCGCTGTGGTTTTTGGGAGCGATATTTATGGAACTGTTTCTGGATGTTCTGGGCGAATCTCTGGTGGACACCGCCAAGATGCTGCCCTTTCTGTTTCTGGCCTATCTGCTGATCGAATACATCGAGCACCGCCACGGCGAGCGCATCGAAGCGCTGCTGGCCGGCGGCGGGCGCTGGGGCGCAGTGCCCGGTGCCCTGCTGGGCTGTGTGCCGCAGTGCGGCTTCTCGGCCATTGCGTCCAACTTCTATGCGTCCCGCGTCATTACGCTGGGCACCCTGATGGCCGTGTATCTGGCCACCAGCGATGAAGCCATCCCGCTGCTGGTGTCCATGCCGGCCTACTGGGACAAGCTGGTCGTGCTGATGGTCATCAAGGTGGTGTACGCTGTCATCGTTGGTTTCGTGCTGGACTTTGTGCTGCGCGGCATCCTGCCCAAGGGGCTGCGGGGCGGCTACACCGGCCATGCCGACGAGGTGGACTGCCACGAGGAGCACAACGATGAAGAAGGCAACGAGCGCCCCATCTGGCAGGCGGCTCTGCGCCACACGCTGGAGATCTTCGTGTTCATCTTTGCATTCAGTCTGGTGTTCGGCCTCATCGTGGAAGGCGTGGGCGAGGACGTGTTTGCCGACCTGCTGGGTCATATGGGCTTCTTCCAGCCGGTGGTGGCGGCCCTGGTGGGCCTGATCCCCAACTGCGCCGCCAGCGTGTTGCTCACCCAACTGTATGTGGAGGGTGCTCTGCGCTTTTCCAGCCTGGTGGCCGGTCTGTGCACCGGTGCCGGTGTAGGCCTGGCCGTGCTGTGGCGCGCCAACCCCTCCTGGAAGCAGAATCTGTTCATCACCGGCCTCACCTGGGCCGCCGGTGCCTTTGTGGGCGTGGCCATGCAGGTGATCGTGGCGGTCTTTGCCTGATTCTGATGTAAAAGGGGCTGTTGCAAAATAGCTCTCTGAAAAAATATGCACAAAACCCGGAACCTCTTCAGGGCCAAAAGGCTTAAAAAGGGTTCCGGGCTTCTGCTTTTTTTTTGTGCAAGTTGCTATCGCATTCTTATTTTGCAACAGCTCCTTTTGGCGTTCTCGGCGGCCGGGGGCGCACCAGCTCCTGCCTCCTATTGACAAGGCTTTATGCCTGTGCTATTTTTACAATAGGAAATGATAGCCTGTACGGCAGGAAAACATAGAATGTCTATAAGATAAGGAGCGTATCTGTATGAAACTGGCAATCGGCAACGACCACAGCGCGGTCGAAATGAAGAAGGAAATCAAGAAGTATCTGGAGGACAAGGGCATCGAGGTCATCGACGTCGGTACCAACAGCACTGAGAGCTTCAACTACCCCATCAGCGGTTACAAGGTGGGCAAGATGGTGGCCAACGGCGAAGTGGACGGCGGTGTGCTGATTTGCGGCACCGGCGTGGGCATCAGCCTGGCCGCCAACAAGGTCAAGGGCGTGCGTGCTGCGCGTGCAGCGAGCCCTATTCCGCCCGCATGAGCAAGCAGCACAACAACTCCAACATCATCGCTTTCGGCGCACGGGTCATCGGCGTGGAGACCGCCAAGATGATCGTGGATGAGTGGCTGAACGCCAAGTATGAGGGCGGCCGCCATCAGGTGCGTGTGGATATGCTGACAGAGATCGAGCAGACCCAGGGCCTGAAGGTCGTGGACGAGCAGGGTCAGTGAGTTTTCAGGCCGGGAACGCATTGCAAAGCGCAGTGTGGTTCCGGTTTTTTGTTTCCGGCAGACAGAAAGAGCCGCCCCATCCGGGGCGGCTCTTTGCTGTTTTTTCAGGGAAAATGAGATTTACACCCACTCGCCGTTGAATATGTATTTGTCCAGCCGGCCTTTTCCAGCTGGCCGATGGTTTTGCCGTGGGCCTTGCACCAGTCGGTGCAGTCCTGGAACAGCATAAATGTGATGTGCCGGGCTTCACAGGCGGCCGTCTGCCACGGCGCGCTGGTGTTCGGCCAGGGTCAGCTGCCGCAGCACCTGCAGGCAGGGGCGGGTGTCGTCCTTGCGGGTGAACAGGCAGGTGGGTGCCGGCGGAAAGGGGAAGCTCAGCGGGTGGAACCACTCGGGCGGGTAGCCGTGGCTCCGCACCGGGCTCAGGAACAGGCATTTTCCGGCCAGCATCCGGACGTATTCCTTTCAAAGTCGGGCACCATGAGCCACCGCAGGGAATGTCCTCCATGCAGCGCCGTAACATGGACACGAATACGGCGTCACAGCTTTCAAAGCAGATGGTCTGCCCGGCCAGCTGGTCGGGGGTCAGGGTGCCGCAGGCACTCAGCGGGCTGCCGGGGCTTGCCAGCAGATGGCATTTGGTGTCGAACAGGGGCAGGCAGTCGATGGCATCGTTCACCGGTTCCAGCAGCATCTGTATCAGGGCGTCCACGCCGCTCTGCAGAACCTCTTCCGGGGAGGTACAGGAGGTATCGGTGCGCACCTCAAGGTCACAGTCCGGCAGCTCTTGGCTCAGCGCCAGCAGCAGGTCGTGGTACACAAGATCCCGCGATGCCATGGTCAGCGGCACCTGCAGCACCAGTTTTCGCGCCGGGCGGGCCGGCGGCCAGTGCATGCTGGAACGCCTGATAGCTCTGCCGGACGTTCTGGGCAAAGGCGGCAAACAGCTGCCCGGCTTCGGTGGGCTCCACCCGGCAGGTGGTGCGGGTGAACAACGGGGTGCCCAGTTCTTCTTCCAGTGTGCGGATCTGATAGCTCAGGGTGGGCTGGTGAGAAACAGCTGCCGCGCGGCAGCCGAAAAATTCAGTGTTTCATAAAGAGCCAGAAAACAGCGGATCTGCCGATCAGTCACGCGGGGCGCCTCCTTTCCGGTGTTTTCCCCATTGTAACAAAACTGCAATGGAAGGTCAATGAACTTATAGAAGAAGTCCATAACTGCAAACCGGAAAATTGAATTTCTCTTTTGGCAAAAATTTCACTATAATAGCATTGTCAAAAAAGCGTCAAACTGCACGAAGCAGGGCGCTTTTGGAAGAAAAGAAGAATGGAAAGGATTCCCGCACTATGAACAAGATCTCGCGCAGAAACTTCATCCGTGCATCGGCTCTCAGCGCTCTGGGCGCTGCCGCTGCAGGCGCACTGTCCGGCTGCTCCAACAACGCAGCCAGCAGCGCCGCCGCTTCCTCCGTGGCAAGCTCTGCCGCTGCCTCCGAGCAGCCCACAGCCGCCGCCTCTTCCTCCATCACCTGGGACGACATCTTTGCCACCAGCTACTCGCAGGCAAACCGCCGCTCCAACCCGGACGCCAAGGCTCCTGAGACCCCGGAAGAGTACATCGAGCAGAAGGGCAACGGCGACATCATGGGCTCCATGATGGTCGGCATGGTCGATTCCCTGAACATCCCGGAAGAGCAGTTCATGAACAACAAGCCCGCCTGGCTGGGCGATGAGCCCCAGCTGGCCGACAAGGTCGAGTACACCAAGGACTGCGAAGTTCTGGTCATCGGTGCCGGTCAGGCCGGTACTGCCGCCGCCCTGCGCTGCGCAGAAGAGGGCCTGAACACCATCTGCTGTGAAGTGCAGACCTGGGAAGAGTACGACAACTATGCCTGCGACCTGACCACCTACAACTCCAAGTTCTTCCTGGACAAGGGTGCCGAGAAGTACGACCCCATGGACATCTTCACCGAGTACATGGTCAAGGCTCTGGGCCACGCCAACCAGAAAATCGTCAAGGACTACGCCACCCGCTCTGGTGAAGCACTGGACTGGATGCTGGCTGAGCTGGACCCCGACTATGTTGCCAAGTACGCACACGCTGTGAACTACAAGGGCAACAAGCACTTCCAGAATCCCTGCAGCCACAGCTACTACTACGTCGGCATGACCCAGTGGCGTGATACCGGTACGGACACCAACACCAACAACAACATGTGGCCGTACACCGTCCGTCTGCTGCAGCAGAAGGCCGTGGAGAAGGGCTGCGAGTACATCTACGGCGCACAGGGTCTGACCTTGGTGCACGAGAACGGCAAGGTCACCGGTGCCATCTTCACCGACATCGACGGCAAATACTTCCAGGTCAATGCCGATGCTGTCATCGTGGCAGCCGGCGACTTCGGCGGCAACCCGGACATGCGTCTGGATCTGTGCGACACCCTGCGCAACCTGGCATGGTCCTACGGCAAGGACCGCACCGATGTGAACAACGTTTCTTCCATGGGCCGTGACGGTTCCGGCATCCGCATGATGCTGTGGGCAGGCGCTACCATGGAGGCAGGCCCCCGTGCAGGTCAGGCAGCCGGCATCAACAGCCGCCCGTCCTTCCCCTTCGGCGGCATCTGGCCCATCTTCGGCAATGACGGCAAGCGTTTCTTCAACGAGACCATCACCCGCCACGGCTCCGTGGGCTACCTGGATATGATGCCGGAAGGCCAGAAGATGGTCTGCGTCACCGACTCCAACTGGGATGCTTACTGCGAGTATCAGGCATACGACCATCAGGCCATGGACCGCAGCAACGACTACATGCTGGAGAAGGTCCGCAAGGATATGGCCAACTACAAGACCGGCCCCGACGGCTTCTCCGTGCAGGCCTTTGCCCGCTACGGCAACGACCCCACCACCCTGTACGCTGCCGACACGCTGGAAGAGCTGGCCGACATCATGGGCTATGAGGGCGACGCAAAGCAGGGCTTCCTGGACGAGGTCAAGCACTGGAACGAGATGTGCGACGCCGGCTACGACTCCGACTGGGGCGCAGACGCATCCATGATGCACTTCAAGATCCAGGATCCTCCGTTCTTCGCAGCTTCCTCCGTCACCGGCGGCAACCCCTCCGGCGGCCTGTGCCAGCACGCTGCAGTCTGCACCGATGGTGAGTACCGTGTCCTGACCGGTGCCAAGGCACCCATCCCCGGCCTGTACGCTGTCGGCAACTGCTGCGGCCAGCGCTACGGCATCCAGTACCATACCCCCACCGCAGGCAACAGCTGCGGCAGTGCGTTCGTGACCGGTTACCTGGCTGCCGAGTACGTCAAGAACGATCTGGACAACGGCATCGGCGGCGGTGAGAACGGCTCTGAGGAGCGCACCACCAACGGCCAGTACTATGCCGGCACCTACACCGCTTCCAAGAACTCCGGCTACAGCACCGTGACCGTCACCATGACCTTCAGCGAGGACGCCATCACCGACTGCAAGATCACCTCTTCCGGCAACGATGACCTGATGAAGGACGACCTGCGCAGCAGCATGGCCGCTGCCGTGGTGGACAGCCAGGGCGACACCAGCGTGGATGCCATCACCTCTTCCACCCTGAGCTTCTCGGTCAAGGCTGTGCAGGAGGCTGTGGCCGACTGCATCGCACAGGCAAAGGCCTGATCTTTTACTTGCCAAAACCGCACGCGCCCGGTAGAATAAGACCAGAACAGGGTTTGCTCTGACGGCACCGTGTGCGTTCCACACAATCGGTTTTCTTTTTTTCTTCTCGGTGCCGCGCCGGGGCCGGGCATCTGCCTGCCCGGCGCGGCATTGCTGTTATGCGGAGGTTTGAAACAAACATGGAGACGACAACGCTGCATCCGGTCGTGATGAAGCTCAATTTTCCCTTTATCACCCGCAAGCCTTCCTTCTGCGGGCGCACCCTCATCGAGGGCCACAACACCGAACTGCTGCACCGGTATGTGCTGGCCATGGCGCTGGAGCTCAAGGCCAACGCCGCCGACCGGCCGACTGCGAGGTGCAGGCCATCCGTCTGGGCGGCGGTTCTGCCTCCATCATCAATGGCAGTGATCTGGACCACCTGCTGCGGCTCATCCGCGGCTGCTATCATGTGGCAGAGGACGCCCCGGTGACCATGCGCACCTGCCCGGCGGACATCAACGGCGCCAACATGCCCTTCTACAACCGCTCCCACTTCACCCGCTACGATCTGGAGTTGTACTCGCTGGAGCCGCTGGATTTCTGCACGCTGGACACCCTCAACTATTCCGAGCAGATGCCCTACATCACCCACGGTTTCCTGCGGGCCGACCGCCGCGACAGCATGGGCTTTGTGCTGCTGTACGGCAAAAAGACGGTGTCCCGTTGGGGCTTCCGCCACTCGGTGCTGGAGGTGACGCGCCGGCCGGTGTGTCATGTGCTGCTGCAGCGCTGCGCCGGAGCGGATATGCTGGACGACGCGGAAGCCCAGGCCCAGCTGGACGAGGCAGCCCAGCTGCTTACCGAGGCGGGCTTTGTGCAGTACCTGCCCCGGCGTTGGGCAAAGCCCGGCTGTGAGGACAAATTCTGGCAGGGCGCGGCCAACGGTATGGATGTGCTGGCCTTCGGCCTGTCGGCCTACACCCGGCTGGACGGCATGATCACCACCAATACCTCCGACCTGAACACCTATCTGGCCCACAGCGCAGACTACGAACAGATCACCGTGTCCACGGTGCCAGTGCAGACGGCAGAATGAACAAAGGCAGCCCTTCCCGTGCGGAGGGGCTGCCTTTGTTTTTGATTCGCGGATCCTGTCTGGATAAAATGTGCAGGGACCCTTACGGTTTCTGCCGTGCGGCGATCTGGCTGGCCGTGGGGGGCATGTCACCCTGCGCGGCGTTTTCCAGCGCACCGATGCGGCGGTCCAGATCGCGGATGCGCTGGGCCACCACATCCGGCAGATCCTGCTGGTCCAGGTCGTCGGCGGGGTTCACGGCCTTGTTGTTGATGCGCACCACCTCGGCGGGCACGCCCACGGCCGTGCAGTTGGCGGGCAGGTTGCACAGCACCACGCTGCCCGCACCGATGCGGGCGTTGTCGCCGATGTACACCGGGCCCAGCACCTTGGTGCCCGCGCCGATGAGCACGTTGTTGCCCAGGGTGGGGTGGCGCTTGCCGGTGTCCTTGCCGGTGCCGCCCAGGGTCACGCCGTGGTAGATGGTGCAGTTGTCGCCGATCTCGCAGGTCTCGCCGAACACGATGCCCATGCCGTGGTCGATGAACAGGCACCGGCCGATGGTGGCACCGGGGTGGATCTCGATGCCGGTGCGGCGGCGTCCGTGCTGGCTGACCCACCGGGCCAGAAAGAACCGCTTGTGCTGGTACAGCCAGTGCGCAATGCGGTGATAGACCAGAATATGAAAACCGGGGTACAGCAGAATGACCTCCAGCACGCTGCGTGCGGCGGGGTCCTTGCGCTGGATGTTCCGTGCATCTTCCAACAAACCCATGAGGAGTCCTCTCTTTCCTGCGTTCACGTCGTTCCTATTATAATAGCACAGCCGGGCTGGAATGTACAGTGATATGCTAGGAATTGTTGCCGCTAACCCGCCCGCCGGGCACAAAAACCGTCTTTTGGGTAGAGTAGCTAAAAAATGCAGAGAGAAGCGCCAAACCTTTTTACAAACAAACCCGGCCGCAGGCATTGACACATTTCGCGTTTCTATGCTAAAATATTAAGAAGAAATTGCAAATGCCAAAAAGGAGACAATGCCATGGAGTGCAACGTGATGCGCCGGAAACTGAAAAAGCTGTCCGCGTCCGGTTTTGCCGTGGGTTCGTTGTTTCCTTTTTTTGTGAAGTGAGCTTTTCCCTTTGCGGGAAAAGTTTTTGCCCGTTTGCGGCTTTTGGCCGCAGACTGTGCCGGACAGGAGAGGAGACCGCCATGCTGCTTGTAAACGCTGTGAACACCGAAGGACGACCGCTGGAGATCTTTGTGAAGGACGGCAGGATCGCCGCCGTGGGCCAGGAGCTGGAGGCTCTGGCCGGGGACAACGAGACGGTGGTGGATGCCGGGGGGCTGACCGTGCTGCCCGCCTTTGTGGACCTGCACTGCCACTGGCGCACCCCGGGTTTTGAGTACAAGGAGGACGTGGAGACCGGCAGCCGTGCCGCAGCCGCCGGCGGCTACACCTTCGTGAACCTGATGCCCAACACCAAGCCCGTCTGTTCCTCGGCCGCGCAGGCCATGCAGGTGGAGCAGAAGGCCGCCGAGGTGGGTCTGTGTGACGTGAACCAGACCGTTTCCATCACCGAAAACTTTGACGGCGTGAGCATCGACCACCTCAAGACCCTGCCCGCCAGCGTGAAGTTCATCACCGAGGACGGCCACGGCGTGCAGGACAACGCCACCATGGCCAAGGCTTTTGCCATCTGCACCCAGAAGGACATCACCGTGATGAGCCACGCCGAGGACATGGAGATCAGCCCTTGGGACTACCGCCTGGCCGAGGACATCGAGACGGTGCGCAACTGCTGGCTGAGCGAATACTACCAGACCCGCCTGCACATGTGCCATGTGTCCACCCGCGGCGCACTGGATGCCATCCAGATGGCAAAGCTCCGGGGCGCACCGGTCACCTGCGAGGTGACCCCGCACCACCTGTGGTTCACCAATGATACCTGCGATTACCGGGTCAACCCGCCCATCCGCACCGCCGACGACGTGCAGGCACTGGTGGACGGCATCCGCAGCGGCATCGTGGACGCCATTGCCACCGACCACGCGCCCCACTCCGAAGAGGACAAGCTCAAGGGCATGGCCGGTATGGTGGGCAGCGAGACGGCCTTTGGCGTCTGCTACACCAAGCTCTGCAAACAGGAGGGTCTGCCGCTGGAGGTGCTGGTGCACCTGATGAGCACCCGCCCGGCAGAGATCCTGGGCCTTGCCAAGGGCCAGCTGGAGCCGGGCTACGACGCCGACTTTGTGCTGGTGGACCTGGACACCCCCTATACCGTGGACAAGGACAAGCTCCACTCCAAGAGCCACAACACCCCCTTCGACGGCGTGGAGCTTTACGGCAAAGTGTGCGCCACCATCAAGGGCGGCAAGATCACCTATCAGGCAGAAGAGTGAAGAAAACCCTCTCAGTCAACGCCTGACGGCGTTGCCAGCTCTCCCGAAAGGGAGAGCTTTGGACGATGATAAACAGCTGCCCTCTTTGGAAAAGCTCCCCCCTCGGGGGAGCTGGCGCGTAAGCGCCTGAGAGGGTTATCCATATAAAGAGAGAACATACAGGAGGACACCCAAATGACGAACATGGACAAACTGTACGAAGCTGTTGAGGCCCGCGGCCCGGTGTGTGTGGGTCTGGACACCGATTTCAGCTACCTGCCCGCCGATTTTGTGGACAGCACCCTGACCAGGGGCGAGAACATCGTGCGCTTCAACCAGAAGCTCATCGACGCCACCAAGGCCGTGGCGGGCTGCTACAAGGTGCAGATCGCTTACTATGAGTCGCTGGGTCTGGAGGGCATGAAGGCCTACGCCGACACCCTGAAGGCTGTGCGCGAGGCCGGTGTGCCGGTCATTGCCGACATCAAGCGCGGCGACATTGCCAAGACCGCCGAGATGTATGCCATGGGCCACTTCACCGGCGACTTCGAGGCCGACTTTGTGACGCTGGCTCCCTACATGGGCCTGGACTCCATCAGCCCCTATCTGCCCTACGCCGAAAAGCAGGGCAAGGGCCTGTTCGTGCTCTGCCGCACCTCCAACGGCGGTGCCAAGGACTTTGAGTACGAGAAGCTGGCCGACGGCCGCCACGTCTACGACCTGGTGGGCGACAAGCTGAACGCTCTGGGCAAGGACTACATGGGCGAGCACGGCTACTCCTCCATCGGTCTGGTCATCGGCGGCACCCACATCGAGGAGGCCACCGAGATCCGCGCCAAGTACCAGGACAGCTTCTTCCTCATCCCCGGCTACGGTGCCCAGGGCGGCAAGGCCGAGGACATCGCCCAGTACCTCACCAAGGGCAACGGCGGCGTGGTGAACTCCAGCCGCGGCATCCTGCTGGCCTACAAGAAGCAGCCCGGCACCGCCTTTGACGAGGCCGCTTACAACGAGTGCGTGAACATGAAGGAGGCCATTGCCCATGCGTGCAGCCTGCTGTGAAGCCACCGTCCTGCGCAATGAGGTCATTGCTCCGGACATCCGTCTGCTGACCGTGGTCTGGCCCGACCGCGACCACGCCCCCCACGCAGGCCAGTTCTTCACCCTGCGCTCCTGGGGTGCCGACGAAGCCCCCTTCCTGTCCCGGCCCATCAGCGTGCACCGCTGGAACCCGGACAGCAGCACCATTGAGTTTTTGTATCAGGTGGTGGGCGAGGGCACCGAGAAGCTGGCACAGCTCAAGCAGCAGGATACCTTCCAGCTCACCGGCCCCATGGGCAACGGCTTTGATGTGCCGGAGATCGTAAGCAAGTACAAAAAGATCGCCGTGGTGGGCGGCGGCATCGGCACCGCGCCCATGTACCAGCTCACCCGCGAGCTGGCCGCTGCCGGGGTAAAGCCGGATGTGTTCTTCGGCTTCCGGGATGCCCCCTACTGCATGGAGGAGTACCGGGAGATCGCCAACCTGGTCAAGGTGTCCACCGACACCGGCGCGGTGGGCTTCCACGGCTTTGTCACCCAGCTGTACGACCCGGCGGACTACGACGTGGTGCTGGTGTGCGGCCCCACCGTCATGATGCGCAATGCCGCCCGCCTGTGTGCCGAAAAAGGCACCCCCTGCTTTGTGAGCATGGAAAAGAAGATGGCCTGCGGCATCGGTGCCTGCCTGGGCTGCACCTGCGAGACGAAGAGCGGGGAAGGCAAGAGCGTGTGCAAGAACGGCCCGGTCTTTGATGCAACGGAGGTGTTCTTCTGATGGCTGACCTGAAAACGAACCTGCTGGGCTTTGCGATGAACAGCCCCATCATCGGTGCATCCGGCACTGTGGGCTACGGTGTGGAGTACGAGGAACTGGCCGACTTTACCAAGATCGGCGGCATCTCCGGCAAGGGCCTGACCCTGCACGGCCAGTACGGCAACAAGGGCGAGCGCCTGTGGGAGACCCCCTCCGGCCTCATCAACAGCATCGGCCTGCAGAACCCCGGCGTGCAGCACTTCATCGACGTGGAACTGAACGAGATGCTGGAGCTGAAACAGAAATACGGCACGGTGGCCATCGCCAATCTGGGCGGCCACAGTGAGGAAGAGTATGTGGAGGGTGCCGCGCTGCTGAGCGACAGCGCCGTGGACATCGTGGAGCTGAACATCTCCTGCCCCAACGTCAAGGTGGGCGGCATGGCCTACGGCGTCAAGGCCGAGGCTGCCGGTGCGGTGGTGCGCATGGTGCGCGACGCCTGCAAAAAGCCCCTGATGGTCAAGCTGAGCCCCCAGGCCGAGAACATCCCGGAGATGTGCAGGGCTGTGGAGGCCGCCGGTGCGGACGCCATCAGCCTGACCAACACCTTCCAGGCCTGCGCCATTGATCTGGAAAAGCGCCGCCCGGTGTTCAACAACATCTTTGCGGGCCTGTCCGGCCCGGCGGTGCGGCCCATCGCCCTGCGCATGGTGTGGCAGGCCGTGGGTGCCGTGAACATCCCGGTGGTGGGCCTGGGCGGCATTGCCACCGGCCGCGACGCCCTGGAGTTCATCATGGCAGGTGCCGCGGCGGTGCAGGTGGGTGCGGCAAACTTCGCCAACCCCCGCGCCATGGAGACCATCGCCGACGAGATGGCTGCCTGGATGGACAAAAACGGCGTAAAAACGCTGGACGAGATCCGCGGCTGTGCCCGGCATGCAGAATAAAACCTGCAAATATTCATATATGACTTGCTGTTATGCACATAAAATAAAGAAATAGCGCATAAATTTGCAAATATCGTAAAAGCGTGGTACAATACCACCCAAAGAGAAGATACACCACTTAAAAAGAGAGGGAGAAGTACAATGAGTGAAGCACTTGAGATCCTGAAGAGCTGTGACGCATTCCTGGAGGGGCATTTCCTGCTGTCCTCCGGCCGCCATTCCAGCGCTTACTGCCAGATGGCTTACCTGCAGCAGTACCCCGACCGCTGCGCCGAGGTGATGAAGGCTGTGGCCGACAAGGTCAAGAAGATGGACGTGGATGTCATCGTCGGCCCGGCCATGGGCGGCATCGTGTACGCTTACGAGCTGGCCCGCCAGACCGGCAAGCGCGCCATCTTCACCGAGCGCGTGGACAACGTGATGACCCTGAAGCGCTTTGCCATCCATCCGGGTGAAAAGTGCCTCATCGCCGAGGACGTGGTGACCACCGGCATCTCCACTCTCTGGAGACCAAGCGGGTCATCGAGGAGAACGGCGGCATCTGCCTGGGCATCACCTGCGTGGTGGACCGCACCAAGCCCGAGGCTCCGTCGCCCATTCCCATCGTGGCCAGCGCCCTCAAGCTGGATCTGCCCAACTACGCCCCGGAAGAGTGCCCCATCTGCAAGGAGGGCAAGCTGCCGCTGGTGCACCTGGGCAGCCGCAAGATGAAGCAGGAAGCAAAGCAGACCCTGTAATGGTTGAAACGAGGAAAACTATGAACGCATATCTTCTTTTGGCAAACGGTATGGTGTTTGCCGGGCAGTCTGTGGGTGCCGAGGGCGTGACCGTGGGCGAGGTGGTGTTCGCCACCGGCATGGTGGGCTTTCAGGAGACCCTGACCGACCCCAGCTACTACGGCCAGATCATCACCCAGACCTACCCCCTCATCGGCAACTACGGCATGAACAAGGACGACATGGAGTCCGACAAGATCTGGGCAAGGGCTACATCGTGCGCGAAGCCTGCAAGACGCCCTCCAACTGGCGCTGTGAGGAAACGCTGGACAGCTTCCTGAAAAAGAACAACACCATCGGCATCGAGGGCATCGACACCCGCCACCTCACCCGCATCATCCGGGAGAGCGGCGTCATGAACGGTGCCATCCTGACCACCTTCGACCCCGCCGACCCCGCCAACAAGGAAAAGACCGACGCCCTGCTGGCCGAGATCCGTGCCTACGCCGTCACCGACGCGGTCAAGAACGTGACCTGCGCAGAGCCCGAGGTGTTCAACCCGGCAGGCGAGACCCACATCGTGCTGATGCACTACGGCTGCAAGCGCAACATCGTGCGCTGCCTGGTCAAGCGCGGCTGCAAGGTCACGGTCATGCCTGCCTTTGCCACGGCAGAGGAAGTGGCCGCCCAGAACCCGGACGGCATCATGCTGTCCAACGGCCCCGGCGACCCCGCCGAGCCGGTGGAGGTCATCGAGAACCTGAAGCACATCTTTGCGCTGAACATCCCCACCTTCGGCATCTGCCTGGGCCACCAGCTGAGCGCACTGGCGGCCGGTGCCAAGACCATGAAGCTGAAGTACGGCCACCGCGGTGCCAACCAGCCCGTCACCGACTTCGAGTCCGGCCGCACCTTCATCACCAGCCAGAACCACGGCTATGCCGTTGTGGGCGAAGAGCTGCCCGCCGAGATGGGCGAGGTGGCACAGGTGAACGCCAACGACGGCACCTGCGAGGGCATCAAGTACAAAAAGTGGAACTGCTTTACCGTGCAGTTCCACCCGGAAGCAAACGGCGGCCCCAAGGATACCGAGTTCCTGTTCGACCGCTTCCTGAAGAACGTCAAAGCAGCAAAGGAGGCACGCTGAAATGCCGAAGGACCCCAGAATCAAAAAAGTGCTGGTCATTGGCTCCGGCCCCATCATCATCGGTCAGGCCGCGGAGTTCGACTACTCCGGCACCCAGGCCTGCCGCGCCCTGAAAGCAGAGGGCATTGAGACCGTTCTGCTCAACTCCAACCCGCAACCATCATGACCGACCCGGACGTGGCCGACCATGTTTACATCGAGCCCATGACGCTGGAAGTCGTGGAGCGCATCCTGGACATCGAAAAGCCGGACTCCGTGCTGCCCAACCTCGGCGGCCAGATGGGCCTGAACCTGTCCATGGAGCTGGCCCGTTCCGGTTATCTGGACCGCACCGGCATCCGCCTGCTGGCCTGCAAGCCGGAGACCATCGACCGCGCCGAGGACCGCGAGCTGTTCAAGGAGACGATGGAAAAGCTGCACCAGCCCATCATCCCGTCCGAGGTCGTGGAGACTTTGCAGGACGCGCTGGCCTGCGCCGACCGCATCGGCTACCCGGTCATCGTGCGCCCGGCCTTCACCATGGGCGGCACCGGCGGCGGCATCTGCGCGACCCGCGAAAAGCTCATCGAGATCGGCACCAACGGCCTGCGCCTTTCCCCCATCCATCAGATCCTGGTGGAAAAGTGCATCGCCGGCTGGAAAGAGATCGAGTACGAGGTCATGCGCGACCACAAGGGCAACGTGATCACCGTCTGTAACATGGAAAACCTGGACCCCGTGGGCATCCACACCGGCGACTCGGTGGTCGTGGCCCCCTCCCAGACCCTGACCGACCACGAGTACCAGATGCTGCGCACCGCCGCCCTGGACATCATCACCGAGCTGGGCATCGAAGGCGGCTGCAACTGCCAGTTCGCCCTCAAGCCGGACAGCTTTGACTATGCGGTCATCGAGGTCAACCCCCGTGTGTCCGCTCTTCCGCCCGGCCTCCAAGGCCACCTGTTACCCCATCGCCAAGGTGGCCACCAAGATCGCCATCGGCTACACGCTGGACGAGATCACCAACGACGTCACCGGCAAGACCTGCGCCTGCTTTGAGCCGGCACTGGACTACATCGTGGTCAAGTACCCGAAGTGGCCCTTTGATAAGTTCGTCTACGCCGACAAGTCTCTGGGCACCCAGATGATGGCCACCGGCGAGGTGATGAGCATCGGCAACAGCTTCGAGGCTGCCATGATGAAGGCCGTTTCCTCCATCGAGCTGGGCATGGACACCCTGACCCACAAGCCCTTTGAGGAGCTGACCGATGACGAGATCGTGGCCCATATGCATGTGCAGGACGCCGAGCGCGTGTTCTGCGTGTACGAAGCCCTGAAGCGCGGCATCGACCACGAGACCATTTATAAGATCACCAAGATCGACTGGTGGTTCCTGGACAAGATGCAGCATCTGGCCGACCTGGAGAACGGTCTGGCCAAGTGCAACGGCGTCCTGACCGAGGAACAGTACAAGACCGCCAAGAAGTACGGCTTCCAGGATAAGACCATCAAGCGTCTGGCCCAGGTGGACAAGCTCCCCGTGGAGAACTACCGCGCCGGCTTCAAGATGGTGGACACCTGCGCCGCCGAGTTCTCGGCCAACACCCCCTACTTCTACTCCACCTACGACGGCGACAACGAAGCTGCGGAGTTCATTGCCGAGAAGGAAGCCGCAGCCGCCGCCCAGGGCAAGCCCAAAAAGAAACAAGGTGCTGGTCTTTGGTTCCGGCCCCATCCGCATCGGTCAGGGCATCGAGTTCGACTACTGCTCGGTGCACTGCGTGTGGACCCTGAAAAAGCACGGCTGTGAGGCCATCCTGGTCAACAACAACCCCGAGACCGTCTCCACCGACTTTGACACCGGCGACCGCCTGTACTTCGACCCGCTGAACCCGGAGAGCGTGGACAACATCATCGCCACCGAAAAGCCGGACGCCTGCGTGGTGCAGTTCGGCGGCCAGACCGCCATCAAGCTGGCCAAGCACATGGACGAGATCGGCCTGCCCATCCTGGGCACCTCCGGCGGACGCCATCGACGAGGCCGAGGACCGCGAGCGCTTCGACGAGCTGCTGGAGCGCTTCAAGATCCCCCGTGTCCCCCGGCCGCACCGTGTTCAACCTGGACGAGGCCCTGGCCGCTGCCGACGAGATCGGCCTGCCGGTGCTGATGCGCCCCTCCTACGTCCTGGGCGGCCAGAACATGATCGTGGCCTACACCAAGGCGGACGTCATCGAGTACATGGGCGTCATCACCGAGCATGTGGACATGGACCACCCCGTCCTGCTGGACAAGTACATCATGGGTACCGAGTGCGAGGTGGACGCCATCTGCGACGGCGAGAACTTCCTCATCCCCGGCATCATGGAGCAGGTGGAGCGCACCGGCGTGCACTCCGGCGACTCCGTCTGTGTCTACCCGGCCCAGCACCTGACCCAGGCCGAGATCGACACCATAGTGGACTACACCGGCCGCTTTGCCCGCGAGCTGCATGTCACCGGTCTGGTCAACGTGCAGTACGCCGTGTCCAACGGCAAGGTGTACGTCATCGAGGTGAACCCCCGTTCCTCCCGTACCGTGCCTTACATCTCCAAGGTCACCGGTGTGCCCATGGTGGATCTGGCCGTGCGCTGCTGCGAGAAGCTCGTCGATATGGGCTACGGCACCGGCCTGCACCCCAACGCCCCCTATGTGGCCGTCAAGGTGCCTGTGTTCAGCTTTGAAAAGCTGCACGGCGTGGACACCCAGTTCGGCCCGGAGATGAAGTCCACCGGCGAGGTGCTGGGCATTGCCCCCAACTACCACGACGCCCTGCTCAAGGGCCTGATCGGCGCGGGCTATACCTTCAAGACCCCCGGCCCCGCTTCCTGCTGCATCTTCACCGTGAAGGACAGCGACAAGCCGGAGTTCGTGGACATTGCCTGGAAGCTCAAGAGCATGGGCTACAAGCTGTACGGCACCTCCGGCACCTGTGCCTGGCTCAACAAGCACATGGTGCCCTGCAACGAGGTGCGCCCCATGTCCGGCGAGTCGCCCAACATCGTGGACCTGCTGCAGAGCGGTCTGGTGGACTATGTTCTCCACCAGCGCCAAGGGCCGCGACCCCAAGCGCGACTCGGTGCGCCTGCGCCGCAAGGCCGTGGAGCTGAGCATCCCCTGCATCACCGCCGTGGACACCGCCAACGCACTGGTCAACTGCCTGCGCAGTGATCACAGCCTGGAGAACATCCCGCTGGTGGACATTGCCACCCTGTATCACCGCAAGTAATTGCCCACAGAGTTGCCTGTGAAATTACCCGCGTAGTTTCCCCATAGAACGACTTTTGACAGCGCCCGCCAAAACAGCGGGCGCTGTATTTGTGAAAGCTCGCCAGCAAATGCGAAGGTCCGTGCGCAAAACAGGACGTTTTGTGCGCAATCTGTCGCAAACAGTGTGAAGTATGTTATACTCATCAACGCAAAATTTGCCAAAGGACGTTACTTTGGACATTCCAGGAGGATACCGATACATGACCCGTTCCCAGATGATCGAAACCGTCGCCCGCAAGACCGGCTTTACCGAAGCTCAGGTCGAGACCACGATGGATGCTATGTTTGACCAGATCGCCGACTGCCTGCGTGCGGACGAAAAGGTGACCATTGCCGGCTTTGGCCGCTTTGAGATGCGCCCCCGCAAGCCCAAGGCCTACACCAACCCCAAGACCAAGGTCTCCAGCCGCCGGAGTCCACCTCCATCCCCGGCTTCAAGGCCAGCGGCCGTTTCAAGCAGAAGCTGGAGGCCGGCAAGGCCAAGGCTGCCGAAGAGAACGCCTGATCCCACCTGCATAGCACAGCTGCACCCGCCAACAGGGTGCGGCTCTTTTTGCTGACAAGGCCGCTGTTTCGTGATATACTGATTTCAACAGAAAAAGAACGGAGTTGTCTGAATGCTTTACAGTGAACTGCAGTGCAGCGAAGCCATCCACAAGGCGGTGGAGCGCATGGGCTTTGCCGAAATGACCGAGATCAGGAAAGACCATCCCCGTCATGCTGGCCGGGCATGACGTGATCGCCAAGGCCCCCACCGGCACCGGCAAGACCTGTGCCTTTGGCATCCCGGTGGCGGAGCACATCCAGCCGGAAAACAAGTACCCCCAGGCCGTCATCATGGCCCCCACCCGGGAGCTGGCCCAGCAGATCGCCGAGGAACTGAGCAATCTGACCTATTTCATGCCGGAGGTGCAGGTGGCCTGCGTCTACGGCGGTGCCAACATGGAAAAGCAGGCAAAGCGCCGGCCGAAGGCTGCCAGATCGTGGTGGCCACCCCGGGCCGCCTGATGGACCACTACAAGCACCACTCCATCGACATCTCCCATGTCACCCAGATCGTGCTGGATGAGGCCGACGAGATGCTGAACATGGGCTTCTACAAGGACGTGCGGCACATCATTGAGATGATGAAGGCCCGCAAGCCCTCTCCATGTTCTCGGCCACCATCAGCCGCGAGGTGATGGACATCGGCTGGCTGTACCAGCACAACGCCGAGGAGATCACCGTGCAGCCCAAGGAAGAGAGCCAGCCCAAGATCACCCAGTACATGCTGGAGACCTCCGGCCGCAACAAGCTGTCGGACCTGGCCCAGATCATCATCGGTGAGGGCTACAAGCGGGTGATGGTGTTCTGCGACACCAAGTTCAACACCGCCACCCTGGCGAACCAATTGGCACGGCTGGGCTTCTCGGTGGACTGCCTCCACGGCGACCTCTCCCAGAAGGAGCGCAATCAGATCATGCAGAACTTCCGGGACGGCAAGCTGGCCATTCTGGTGGCCACCGACGTGGCGGCCCGCGGCATTGATGTTTCGGACGTGGACGCTGTCGTCAACTACGACGTGCCCAGCGACAACGAACATTACACCCACCGCATCGGCCGCACCGGCCGCGCCAAAAAGGAGGGCGTGAGCTACCTGTTCTATGTGCCGGAGGAGAAAAGGGTGCAGGGGCTGCGACTGACCCGCAACACCGACCTGTGCACCCCGGTGCATTTCGACTTCAATCACGAGCACATCGTGGTGGAGGAAAAGAAGGACAGCGCCGACCGGTTCCAGATCAAATGCTATTTCTGAGATAAAAAGGAGCTCCCTCAGTCTCGCATCCAAAAGGCCCCATCTCTGAGGGGGCTGTCTGCGAAGCAGACTGGGGGAGTTTTTGCAATCGTTTTGCAAAAAACGCTTGACCTTCCCCTTTCTGGAAGGTGTAAGATGGGCCTGTAAGGAGGCAGCCGGACCATGAAGATCAACGAAGTGGAAGCCGCCGTCGGCGTGACCAAAAAGAACATCCGCTTTTACGAGGAAGAGGGGCTCATCACCCCGGGCCGGGAGCCGGGCAACGGCTACCGCAGCTACTCCCAGACGGACGTGGAACGCCTGCGCCGCATCAAACTGCTGCGCAAGCTGGACGTGCCGCTGGCCGAGATCCGGGAGATGCTGGAAGGGCAGAGCACGCTGGCAGAGGGTATGAACCGCCAGCTGGAGCGCCTGAGCACCCGCCGCAAGGATCTGGAGGAAGCCATCGGCTTCTGCACGCTGCTCCGGCAGGAGCCCGGCAGCCTGGAACAACTGGATGTGGAGCAGACGCTTGCGCGCCTGACCGCACGGGAAGAACAGGGAGTGACCTTTGTGAACATTGAACGTACCGACCAAAAGACCCGCCGCATCCGGGGCGCCTGCATTGGTGCTGCCCTTTGTGGCCACGATGGCCTTTGTAATGGCTATCATGGGCTGGGCAGTTTACACCGACCCGCAGGATGCCCCGCCTCTGCCGCTGCTTGTGGTGATGTTCGGCATCCCGGGGGTGCATCGTCGGGCACATTGAAAGTTCTCATCGACCGCATTGAAGAGATTGGAAAGGGAGAAGAAGATGCTTATCGCAACTATTAACGAGATCCCCGGCAAAAAGCTGGAAGCACTGGGCGTGGTGCGCGGCAGCACGTGCAGAGCCGCAACTTCGGTCACGACCTGATGGCCGGTTTCCGCACCCTGGGCGGCGAGGTGACCGACTACGCTGATATTCACCGAGGCCCGGCAGATCGCCACAGGCCGCATGGTCAAGGATGCAGAATCCCTTGGAGCGGATGCCATCGTGGGCATGCGCTATGCCTCTGCCAGCGTCATGCAGGGCGCGGCAGAGGTAATCGCTTACGGAACGGCGGTGAAGTTCGTATGACGGCAAAAAAAACAGGGCTTCAGCCTGTACTTCCTGTTCGCCTTCGGCATGGCGTGGCTGCTGCAGGTCTATGCCAGCCTGCTGCTTCTCCGGGACGGCAACGCCGCGGCCTACCAGCTGCTGCTGGTGGTGAGCATGTTCTGCCCGCTGGTGTCCGTGCTGCTGGTGCAAAGTTCTGGCTGCATCAGCCCACCGGCATCAGCTGGCGGCCCCGCCTGAAAGGTAACGGTATCTGCTGGCGGCATGGTTCGGCCCGGCGGTATTCACCGTTGGCAGCGGTGCTGTACTTTGCGGTGTTCCCGTCCCGGCTGGACATCTCCGGCAGCTGGCTGGCCACGGCCTATGGCGGGCAGTGGACACCGGAAGCCCTGAAAACCGAGCTGGGGGTGACCACGACCAGTTACCTGATCCAGAACGGTCTGCTGGCGGTCACGCTGGCACCGCTTGCCAATATGATCCGCTGGGCGAGGAAGCGGGTTGGCGCGGTTACATGATGCCCCGCCTGAAGGAGCGGCTGGGCCTGCTCAACGGCCGTCTGCTGGGCGGTGTGATCTGGGGCGTCTGGCATTGGCCGCTGATGCTGCTGGTGGGCTACGAGTATGGCACCAACTATCTGGGCGCACGCTGGGGCTGGTGGTATGGTGCGTGGTCTGCTTTGCCCTCAACACTCTGCTGGACTGGCTCTACGAAAAGACCGGCTGCATCTGGGTGCCGGCCATCGCACACGGTGCGCTGAATGCAGTCGCATCCATGCCGGTGGTGCTCACCGACCCGGCGGAAGCTTCCTATTATACGGTGTTGGGCCCGATGCCCATTGGTCTGATTGGCATGCTGCCGGTGCTGGCTGCCGTCTGGCTGACCCTGCGGCAGATGAAGCAGGAAGAAAAGAACTGAACACGAGGGGCTGCTGTACATGGTGCTTGTACGGCAGCCCTTTTATAATAGGAAAGAATGGGCAAACCTGCCCGAAAACCCGGAAGTTTGGAGCAAAACTGGCTCCTGTATACAAATGCGAAAAAAAACTTTGAAAAAGCTTGCCAAAACCCCTTGAATGTGGTACTATATGTGAGCGCCAAGCGCTGAGACAAAGAATGACTTCTGAAGCCTCGGCATGAAGCCTTTGAAAAGAACCAATAGACGTTCAAAAACACCAGCTGATACTGAGATGTTGAGAATGATCCAAGTTCAGAAAGTTCAAAAGCCTCGAAAAAGAGCTTGACAAAAAACCGCTTCTGTGGTAAAATAATCAAGTCGTCAGCCGCTAAGGCTGAGGCGCACAGGACCTTGAAAATTGAACAATATCGAAAAACTTGTAACGGAACCTATTTTCGTGTTGGAAAAACACGTTAAACAATTCCAAACAAAGTAATTCACACAGGACGCAAGCGATTGCGTGCTGAGCGAAACAAGATTTAACACTTTTAAGTGATAAATATCATTTATAAAGAGTTTGATCCTGGCTCAGGACGAACGCTGGCGGCGCGCCTAACATGCAAGTCGAACGAGCGAGAGAGCTTGCTTTTCGAGCGAGTGGCGAACGGGTGAGTAACGCGTGAGGAACCTACCTCAAAGAGGGGGACAACAGTTGGAAACGACTGCTAATACCGCATAAGCCCACGACCCGGCATCGGGAAGAGGGAAAAGGAGCAATCCGCTTTGAGATGGCCTCGCGTCCGATTAGCTAGTTGGTGAGGTAACGGCCCACCAAGGCGACGATCGGTAGCCGGACTGAGAGGTTGAACGGCCACATTGGGACTGAGACACGGCCCAGACTCCTACGGGAGGCAGGGAATATTGCACAATGGGGAAACCCTGATGCAGCGACGCCGCGGAGGAAGAAGGTCTTCGGATTGTAAACTCCTGTTGTTGAGGAAGATAATGACGGTACTCAACAAGGAAGTGACGGCTAACTACGTGCCAGCAGCCGCGGTAAAACGTAGGTCACAAGCGTTGTCCGGAATTACTGGGTGTAAAGGGAGCAGGCGGAAGACAAGTTGAAGTGAAATCCATGGCTCAACCCATGAACTGCTTTCAAAACTGTTTTCTTGAGTAGTGCAGAGGTAGGCGGAATTCCCGGTGTAGCGGTGGAATGCGTAGATATCGGGAGGAACACCAGTGGCGAAGGCGGCCTACTGGCACCAACTGACGCTGAGGCTCGAAAAGTGGGTAGCAAACAGGATTAGATACCCTGGTAGTCCACACCGTAAACGATGATTACTAGGTGTTGGAGGATTGACCCCTTCAGTGCCGCAGTTAACACAATAAGTAATCCACCTGGGGAGTACGACCGCAAGGTTGAAACTCAAAGGAATTGACGGGGGCCCGCACAAGCAGTGGAGTATGTGGTTTAATCTGACGCAACGCGAAGAACCCACCAAGTCTTGACATCCTGCGACGGTGCTGGAAACAGTGCTCTTCGGGACGCAGAGACAGGTGGTGCATGGTTGTCGTCAGCTCGTGTCGTGAGATGTTGGTTAAGTCCCGCAACGAGCGCAACCCTTATGGTCAGTTACTACGCAAGAGGACTCTGGCCAGACTGCCGTTGACAAAACGGAGGAAGGTGGGGATGACGTCAAATCATCATGCCCTTTATGACTTGGGCTACACACGTACTACAATGGCGTTAAACAAAGAGAAGCAAGACCGCGAGGTGGAGCAAAACTCAGAAACAACGTCCCAGTTCGGACTGCAGGCTGCAACTCGCCTGCACGAAGTCGGAATTGCTAGTAATCGTGGATCAGCATGCCACGGTGAATACGTTCCCGGCCTTGTACACACCGTCATGAGAGCCGGGGACCCGAAGTCGGTAGTCTAACCGCATGAGGACGCCGCCGAAGGTAAAACTGGTGATTGGGGTGAAGTCGTAACAAGGTAGCCGTAGGAGAACCTGCGGCTGGATCACCTCCTTCTAAGGAGTCAGGCAGATGAGAGAACATCGAAGATGGTCGATCGTCTGGAACAGGTGATCTGTTAGAAGTGAAGTAGATATTGTTCGATTTTGAGGGCCCTGAAAAGGTTACTCAAACCTATGAGTTTAGCTCATTGAGCACCTGCTTTGCAAGCAAAAGGACGACTTAATCTTCCACCACATGGGCCAATAGCTCAGCTGGCTAGAGAATAATGACTGATAATCGAGGTCGATGGTTCGAGTCCATTTGGCCCACCATGTGATGAAAATCCAGATTTCGGAGACCGGGTTTGAGGGGCATCACCAAGACGTACCTGAATCTGAATAATGAACTGCGAAACAAAGATTATAGTAAGTTCTTTTTGAAATATTACAATTTCAAAGGAAGGGTAACAATAATCTCGTTGGCAAAAGAATCAAGAGGAAATACGCTTTCTCGAGAGAATAGTTTGAATGGTCAAGCGAACGCAGGGCGAATGTTGGCACTGGGAGCCGATGAAAGACGTGATAAGCTGCGATAAGCTTCGGGAGCTGCAAATAAGCATTGATCCGGAGATCTCTGAATGAGGAAACTCACCTGGGTTCATACTCAGGTACGTTACACTGAACTTCAAAATAGGTATCGAGGGAACCGCCTGAACTGAAACATCTAAGTAGGGCGAGGAAGAGACATCAAACGAGATTCCGTAAGTAGTGGCGAGCGAACGCGGAAGAGGGCAAACCGTGAGTAGAAATACTTTGCGGGTAATGACTCGCATTTAGGACTTAAGATGTTAACCGAACGGCATGGGAAGGCCGGTCAGAGAGTGTGAGAACCACGTAGTGAAAACGACAAGAGCCGAGAGTTCCAGAGTACGGCCAGACACGTGAAACCTGGTCGGAAGATGGGGACCACCCTCCAACCCTAAATACTACCCAGTGACCGATAGCGTATAGTACCGTGAAGGAAAGGTGAAAAGCACCCCGAGGGAGTGAAATAGAACCTGAAACCCCAGCCTACAAGCACCTAGAGCACGTCAATGCGATAGGGTACTTTTGTAGAACGGTCCGGCGAGCGATTGTATGCAGCAAGGTTAAGGTCTTCAGGACTGGAGCCGAAGGAAAGCGAGTTTGAAAAGGGCGTTAAGTTGCATACAATGGGCCCGAAACCGCGTGACCTACCCATGGTCAGGTTGAAGTGGAAGTAAAATTCCATGGAGGACCGAACCGACCTCCGCTGAAAAGGCGGCGGATGAACTGTGGGTAGCGGAGAAATCCAATCGAACCCGGAGATAGCTGGTTCTCCCGAAATAGTTTTAGGACTAGCCTCAACTTAGATATCTGGAGGTAAAGCACTGAATAGCCTAGCGGCCGAGGTTAGCGAAGCTTATCAAACCTCAGAATGCCAGAATATTGATATTGGGAGTCAGACAGTGTCAGATAAATGTCATTGTCAAAAGGAAACAGCCCAGATCTACAGCTAAGGTCCCAAAGTCAGGTTAAGGAAAACGATGTGAGATACGCAGACAACCAGGATGTTGGCTCAGAAGCAGCCACTCATTCAAAGAGTGCGCTAGCTCACTGGTCGAGCGTCTCTGCGCGAGAATTTAACGGGCTAAACCTGACACCGAAGCTTAGGCAATGCATATTGGGTAGGGGAGCGTTGTATACGCGGTGAAACAGTAGCGCAAGCCGTGGAGTGTAGAAGTGAGAATGCCGGAATGAGAAGCGAATGCAGTGAGAATCTGCATGGCCGAAAGCCCCAGGTTTCTGGAGGAAGGTCTGTCCGCTCCAGGTTAGTCGGGAGCTGGTGATTCCAACGGCGTAGCCGATGCACAGACGGTAGAGATTCCGTCACCACCAAAAAGAGTTAAACACAGGGACACATTTGAAGTCTCGGAGCCGGGTGTTGGTTCCAGCGATCGAGGGAAATTAGTACCGAAGT